>Ga0265314_10000052_pt1 | contig 187634 bp, 171 predicted proteins | sample 4126metaG_FD_203106 | JGI IMG/M metagenome (GOLD analysis project Ga0265314, IMG submission 203106) | Rhizosphere microbial communities from Carex aquatilis grown in University of Washington, Seatle, WA, United States - 4-1-26 metaG | ecosystem: Host-associated > Plants > Roots > Rhizosphere... | reverse complement strand
CGCCGTTGTGGGCGCGACGTAGACTCAACATTATGGCGACTAGACCGGAATTGATGGTTAACTACAATTCGAGTTCGCATCCGCTCTCTGCAAGGTGTTCCGGATGCGGCAAGCAAATGCCGGTGATGGCAGCCAAGGGTGCTTCGTCGCCGGAGAGCGCCAGGTGGTTCGCGATTCAATTCGATCTCCACGTGAGACATAAACACAGTCGCGTAGATTTCGGCCGAGCCGCTGCGTGGAACCTCAGGTAAGCGACGAAGGATTGATCTGACTGGACGCCCGTTCACGCCGTCGCGAAGCGGAGGTGCCTTTTATGGTTCTTTATAGCTGGCGGGCTGCGGTGTATGGTAGCGTGTTTTCAGGTAGCAGAGGGTTTCCCGCGAGGGAGCGTGACAGCCGTTGAGCAGTCATGTGTCCCACTAAGACTCGCGAGAGAAGCTGGCGTCACGAACGCGAAATCCCATTTGAACTACATGTAAAACTTCCCTTGAGTCTGCCCCATTCCAAGCGGGGCGAGCATAATGATTTATCCATCTAGGGACCACGCTGGTTCCATGCACTGGTCCTTAATCGAAAGGATTTCTGGAGCCCGGGTATCGGTGAGGCGGCAAATCAGCCCAGAGGCAGGCCGAGCGCTCGAAATCCTAGGTCATGCGATCGAGTATCTCGTAGATGAGTATCTTGCAGACGAAAGCGTTCCCCAACTCTCGGGTAATCCACTCGGCTACCGAGATGGGCGCATCGCGGCTGCTATTTTGCTGGCTTCGGTGAATCGGCAAATCTATTTCGCCTGTCCTGAGGTGCCGAGATTGAGAGATCGAATTTTAGGTTTCGTTCTCCGTCACGGTTTCGGCTCGGGTTCCGTCCGGCGCGGTTAGCTCATTAGTGCCGCGCTCAACCCTGAGTGCAGACAAACTGGATCGCGAGGCATAAATCCGTTCACGCCGTAGTGGAGCGCAGCGGAACGGAGGTGCCTTTTATGGTCTTTTATAGCGCGGCGGCGTGTCCTGGCTACTGAGCAAAAGTGAACAGCATCTCAAGGTCAGATGTGGGTATCTTCTTCCATGGACGCCGAAATTGATATTCTCGCAGTGAAGCAGGACGGCAACGATGGGATCGTCGTGAAATTCTCCGACGGCACATCTGCCGGGTATGTGATCGAGGAACTACTAGAGCTAAGGCCAAAGCGAATGCCGACTGCGCCGCTTAAATTAGACCATCCAGAACCGACTCCGACTCAATCAGTTTGACTAGATCGTGAAGGGCGGTGTTGTCCGTGCCCTGCTGACAGCGCCGGGCACCAAACCACACTTTGAGGTTATAGAACCGTTCACGCCGTAGCGAAGCGCAGGTGCCTTTTATGGTCTTTTATAGCTGGCGGGCTGGCGCGTCCTGAGATGCGGAGTGCCCGCGCTATTCGCTTCCGGGATATCATTGCTGGCGAGACAATCGCAAATGCTCGACAGAGAACAGAGACTTACCGAATTGCGTAATGACCTTCTCGGGTCGCCTTGGCGGCGACTCCTTTGGCGGTTTTCTGATGCAGATAAGCGAGAGTTTTTCGATTCTGTTACGAGTCAAATGATCGACGAAGTATCGCGGGCTGGGACCGCTGCGCGAGAAAGCGGCTTCGGTCCATCGCGCTTAAAAGACGCGGTCTTCGAGGCGGCAATGCCGATGGCGGCGCTGCTGAGATGGATTGAGCAGACAGGCGTCCGAAAGCGATTGAATCGTGCCAGTATCTCAATTCCCGAGGAATACTTAATCGAATTTGTAAGTGACGATCCGAGTTCGCAAGTGGGACCGGCTGAAAGATTCCCATGGGAGAGAACTGCGCACAACATGTTGACGGACGAAGGGGCGCTGTGGGCGCGCAGAGAACTACGCAAACATCGGCAGCAGAGAATCGAGTTTTGGGCGAAGCTGGTGCTGCCGGTCCTTGCGTTAGTTGTGTCCATCATCGCGCTGGTCCTCTCGGTGCGCGCCCACCACTAGAGCAGGTCGGCTTTGTCGAGTAGGCGCGCCAGGTCAAGCAGTGCGGCCGGGAGTTTGTAATCGAGCGCGCGCATTGACCAGCCGGTAATTTGCGCGATGATTCGCAGCGGTTGCTTTTCGCGGTAGGCCATGAGCAGCAAGGTTTGTGAATCGGCCGGCAGCTTACCAAACTCTCGCTCGAAGTCGATCACGCGCACCAGCGCCGCATCGTATCGGTTGGTGTTGGCGTGGGCTGGCGGTCGTCCTGGCTGCTGCAGATAGTTCTTGATCTTGCCTGACTTGAGGGCTTGGCGTTCGCTGCTCCACTGGCGCAGCCGTGCGAGGGCGAGTGCTGCGGTTGTGGTCATGCGCAGCCGTCGCTTTCTCCGCACGTTGGGCACGCGTGACAATGGCCGGTGCGCTGCATGAGGTTGCCGCAGTTGCGGCACAGGGGCGCGTCCGTTTCGAGTTGCAAAATGAATTGCTGATTTGGAGCGGCTTGGGGTGCGGTGGGATTCTTGAGCCATGCCGCGGCTTCGGCTGCTGTGGCTGCGTTGCGGGCTTCTTGGGGTGGGGCGCTGCTGATTACTTCAATCGCGTTCATGCTATGCAGATTACTACATAGCAGGGCGACGCGAACGCGCCACCCTGCTAGTTGCGGTTTAGTGGGTTGGGCACGATGCCAGAATGCGCGAAGCGATGGCGCGCGCTTCCTCCCACATTTGCGCCGGGTCAGTGAGTGTGCACACGTCCCACAGGTCGGTTGCTGAGCGGTTGAGGATGTGCGCCAGCCGCGCGGCTGGCGCGGGCTGGCGTATGAGTGGGCCTTGCTCGTCGGGCACGCCGTGCAGGTCGCCGTGAACGGCTGGCGAGTGTGGGCGTTTTGCTGGCGGTGTCACTTCGATTTTCCTTTCTCTCGGTGGATGCTCATGGCGACCTGGGCCGCGTAGAGCAGTTGGCTGCCGTCTTTGCCGTCGAAAACTTCAAGCCGGATACCTTGCGCGATGCATGCGATGGCGGCTTTGATTCCGGCAAGTGAGTTCATTTGCGGCATGGCGATTTTGTAAGCGACTGCGGCCATGCGTTGAGCGCGAACGGCGGGCTGGCCTTTCGACCTGGCTAACTCGTGGGCGCGTGTCCACTCTGCTTTGCAGTGGCTTAACGCTTTGTCGATGGTGAGCGGCCGCGCGCGGCTGGCGGCTGCGTGAATTTCCAGCGTGGCCGGTGCGGCGAGGATTGCGAGGCTCATGCGGTTTTCTCCTTGGTTGGCACGAGGTAGGGGCGCTTGATGGTTTCGAGCATGTCGCGGCTGATGGGCCGCACATCGTGATCGAGATACCAGAGTGTGGAGGCGAGTGCTTTGTGTCCGAGCAAGGCCTGAGCGTCGCGAATGTCGCCGGTGTGGTGATAGATGGCAACGGCGGCGGTGCGGCGCAGGTCGTGCGGAACGATGTGACGGGTGATGCCAACGCGCTTGCAGAGGCTTCGCCACGCTTGCCCTAGCACTTTGGGCGTGGAGCGTGGCGAACCGTCGCGGGCTTCAAGCCAGAGTTGCCGGACGAAGGGCTGCGGGTTGCGCAGATCGCAGTCGTTGAGGAGTTCTTCAAGTTCTGCGGTGACTGGCAGGGTTACGTGTTCGTCGCACTTTGTGACGAATCGCAGCTTGCGGCGTTGTGGGTCGTAGTCGCCGGGGCCGAGGCGCGCGGCGGTTCCGCTTCGGATGGCGAGGTCGGAGCAAAGGAGAATCCAGAGGCGCAGGAACGGGCGCGCGGCTGCGATGAGTGCGGCGCGTTCGTTGTCTGTGACGGTGACGTTGCGCGGCCGGACACCGGTGTAACGCGAGATGTGGCCATCGAGCTTGGGCGCGCCGTGGTACTCCCACAGAAAGCGGAGGAGGGCGCGGACTTCAGCGGCTTGGGTGGAGCGCGTGGAGAGCGCTAGGCCCGAGGCTTTGATAGCGTCCGAGATTTCGAGCGCGTGGCTGGCTCTGAGTTGGTCCGGCCGGATATCACCTGCAATCGCGATGAGCCTTTTGGCAGCGGCGCGCGTGTTGCTGAGTGTGGATGGCCCGAGGACGTGGGCGCGTAAGATGTGGGCGATGGAGTTCTGCGCGCCTGACGTTTTGGGTGTGCTACTTCTTTCTGTTCGGCTTCGTGCGTGAGTGCTGCGCGGCGGCTGGTGAAGGCTTTGCGCAGGCGTCGGCCGCTGGTGTCGCGCCAGTCGGCATAATACTTTCCGTTCTTCTCAAACATGCGGGTCCCTTTGGCCACCTATGGACACCTGAGTGTTCCTTGGTGGCTTTGTTTTGTTGCTTTTATGGATGTGGACACCGTATGCAACTTCAATCGAGAAGTCAACTTGAGCCGTGTCACCAGTGGACACCAGCGAAATGCGATAATCTTCGCTAATGGCGGGGCGTTTTGGCATGGTGGCGTTCGACCTTTCGATTCGTCTAAAGTTGCAGCGGCCGTTCTGCAACTAATCTCACCGCCCGATGCATCGCAAGTTCTTCGTTCCCCAGGGGGTAGTTTCCATTTTGAAGGCAAATCGCTCATTTATTTTTCTGACACTCGTCGCCTGCGCCATCACCGTCAGCGCGCAGGATAAGGACAGCTTTACCCCTATGCCTCTCGACTCCGGATTCGGCAGGATGGACGTGAATCCGCCCACCGTGCCCGCCGAACAGATCATCAAGGAGTTTGCCGCCAAGGAAACTGAATTCCAGGACGCGCTTAATCACTACACTTATCGCCGCTACGCGCGCGTACAGACCCTGGACGACAGCAACAAAGTGGATGGCGAGTGGTACGAAGTCGACGACGTTACTTTCGACTCCACCGGCCGGCGCACAGAGAAAGTGGTCTTCGCCCCCGGCAGCACTTTGCAGCGTGTCATGATGTCCCCATCCGATCTGCAGGACATCTCGCACGGCTATCCCTTTGTCCTTACCAATGAGGAGATTGCCCAGTACGACGTGAAATACATTGGCCGCCAGAAGGTTGACGAAGTCGACTGCTACGTTCTCGAGGTGGAGCCCAAGCTGATCGAGAAGAACAAGCGCTATTTTCTCGGGCGCATCTGGGTCGACGCTACTGACCTGCAGATTGTTGTGACCAACGGCCGCATGGTCCCTGACGATACTCGCAAAGGCAAGCAAGACCTGCATCCGCCGTTCATGACCTGGCGCGCACAGGTGGACGGCCACTACTGGTTCCCGGTCTACACCAAGGGCGAAGGCATACTTCACTTCGCCAGTGAAAACGGCTTCATCGGTGAAGACGTTCACATCCGCGACACCATCAAGTACACCGACTACAAGCGCTTCGGCTCGACGAGCAAAATCATCTTCGGCGGCCAGACCGCGCCGGATCCAAACCAGCCGCAGCAACCGCCATCCACCCCTCAAAAGAAGAAGTAGATGGCAGCCGGCAGTTAGTTGGTCACATAGCCGTGGGTTGCGCACCTTTTCCCATTTATTTTTCTGGGAAGAGGTCATTCACCCATGGCAATTCGCAATCGTAAAAACCGCTTGATTCATCTGCGCCGAAGCATATACGTCATGCTCACTGTTGCGGCGCTTTCACTCAGTGTCGTTTGCGCGGAAGAGGCCGCACAATTCCCCGAAAACTTCCGGCGCTGGGTTCACGTGGGTACCGGCGTCATTATGTCCCCAGCCAGCCCGCAAATGACCAGCGAAGAAGGGATGCACCACATCTTCGCGAATGAAAAAGCCGTGGAAGGCTACGCGACCGGCAACTTCGCCGATGGATCAATGGTTGTGTATGAATTGCGCGAAGCAAAACAGCAGAATGGCATCATCTTCGAAGGTGATCGGAAAAGGGTGGATGTAATGATCAAGGATTCTGCCCACTATGCAAGCACCGACGGATGGCGCTTTCAGCGCTTCTGGAAAGACGATCAGGCGCAGAACGCCGTTCATGACAACGGAACGTCATGTTTCCAATGCCATCAGAAGGCAAATGCGCACGGATTTGTTTTCAGCCAGCTGAAGTAATGCAGAGCGAGCGGACTCCAGGTCCGCTCCCTCTCGCAGGACATCAGAGGTGGTCCTGTTGGCGTTCAACACGCCAGATAAACTCGCCAATCTGACCAGCAAGGCGGCCGTGCAGACCAGGAGGGAGATTGTGTCCCATTCCTTCAATGAGTACCAACTCCGCGTTGGGAATAGCTTCAGCGGTGGCGCGTCCGCCACTGACGTCGCACATGCGATCGGCCAGGCCGTGGATGACCAGAGTGGGGACTTGCAGCTTGCGTAGTTGTTCGGTTCGATCTCCTGAAGCCACGGTGGCAACCGCCTGGCGCGAGGCTCCAAGCAGATCGTATGAGCGGTCAAAAGCGCGTCCCGCATTCGCCGCGACCTCGTTCTCGTCGCTGGGAAAGGCGGGCGAACCTACCACGCGTGACGCTCGCACGTAGAGTTGAATGTACTCATCCCGCGTTGTGGCCGGCGCGCCGGAGAAGAGTTCTCTCAGAACGTCAGGCGACGTATGCCCCACAGTTCTGCTCCCGGTAGTGGACATCATTGAAGTCAGCGAGAGGATTCGATTGGGATGATCCGTTGCCATCACCTGCGCAACCTGGCCACCCATTGACGCTCCCACCACATGCGCTTTTTGAATGCCAAGAACATCAAGCAGACCAATTGCGTCGGTAGCCATATCGGAGAGCGTATAAGAGGCCGATGAGTAATCCCCTGCCAGCGCCGCAGGCAGGTCAGGCACCGGGGCGAGCGTCATATGTGTAGAGAGTCCCGAGTCGCGATTGTCGAATCGAATGACCTGCAATCCTTGTTTCACCAATGCCCGGCAAAAGCCGTCCGGCCAGCGAATGGACTGGCTTGCCACTCCCATAATCAAGAGCACAACGGGCGCACCGACGTCTCCGATTCGCTGATAAGCGATGTCGATTTCTTCTGGGCCAACCTTGTGCGCCATTTGTTGAGTAAATGGAATTTCCAATTCAGTTGCTCGCTCAGGCATGCGTTGCTCCTTTTCGAACTCGCGTCCCGATGAGTGCTTGACGCCTGTAGAACATACCGCAGGATGGAAGCGAAAAGTAGTCTGTTTCTGAAAGCAAAGCCTTGATATCCTTAGAGTAGGGAGATGCCGCATTACTCCCCCTGAAGATTGCGAAATTCATTTGACCCGGCCTGTAGGCTGCTGCCATATTGAACGCAGTAAAATGCGTTCATCCCCATTCAAAATCTGAAGAAGTTTCCCGCTTCACCACGGGAGGTCAGCGTGTCGACTGCACCAGTTGCTCAGACAGCAACACCGTTTCTGCATAAGCGTGGTGCATGGAGTGCTCGGGATGACCGCACCGCTTCGATGGTTTGGCTCGGCATTCTCTGGATTGGAATGATTGCCGGGTTCGGCGTCGATTTTCCTCGTTACCTGCACGAGAATCCCGCTGCGCCGAAGATCACTTATGTGCACGGCGCAATTTTCACCGTGTGGATGTTGCTCCTCACCGCACAGGTATTGCTTGTTTTCGGCGACCGCGTCGCTGTCCACCGTAAGCTGGGCTGGTTTACCGCAGTATGGGCATGCCTGATGGCCGTTCTCGGCCCTTGGGCGGTCATCGCTTCCGAAGTCGCCAACCTGAATTTGCCAACCGGCGATCCGCCCTTTCTCTCCGTCAACATTGTGGACGTGTGCAGCTTTCTCATCTTCGTCGCATGGGGCATTGCGCTCAGAAAGAATCCAGCAGCGCACCGCAGAATCATGATTCTCTCCACCGTTGCGCTTGCCGACCCCGGGTATTCGCGATTCAGCGGATTCTTTGTGCCGGAACCACCGTCCGTTCTACCGTGGTTCATTTATACGTTTTACGGCAACATGATCCTGATCGTAGCAATGGCCGCATGGGACTGGTGGCGCGGCCGCCTGATGCGCCAGTTTGTTATCGGCGCAGGTGCATTGACGGCCGCGATGTACATTGCCACGCTGCTCTACTTCTGGCCACCATGGAAGGCCCTCACGCAAAGCTGGGTCGAAGCGTGGGCGCGTCTATAGCGGTCGTTTGCTGGTGCGCTTCTCGGGTTCCGCCGCCCGCATGGCGGCTTTGGCAAGCTGCTTGAAAGTCTTTCTAAGCTCCTGTGGGCTGCGCACCACAATTCGTTTTCCGGTGCTGAGCAAAAGCGCCGCAAACATCTCCAGACGATCGCGCCCGCAGCGGAGTCGCGTACCGCCATCCTGCGGCTCCGTCACAATTCTCCAAGGAGCAAAAATGCGCTCAGCCTCTTCGATCGGCATATCGATCCACACATCGATCTGATAGTCCGACTGCACAAACGGCATGCGCTCCTGCATGTATCGGCGCGCATCGAAATCCGCCGGACGCCGGAATGTGGCTTTGGAAACTTCGATATCCGTTACGCGATCCAGACGAAAGGTGCGCATGGCGCGTCGCGAAAGGCAATGGCCGATCAAATACCAGCGCCCGTCAAAGTGCAACACCGCATAGGGTTCAATGTGGCGGCGGGATGCTGCGCCGTCATGCGATTGATATCCGAAACGAATTCTGTGTGCGGCGCGAATGGCCGACGCGGCTTTGATCAGGCAATCCACCGGCGTGGATACCACCCATGGTCCTGGCTCGATCGCTACGACTTCTTCGACGGTTCGAACGCTTTCATGCAGCGCGCTGGGCAGTACTCGTCCTAACTTGGCCAGCGTTCCTTCCGTAGCAGGCGCAAACGCCGAAAGGCCAATCTGGCGCAGTGCCCGCAGACCAAGCGACAGTGCAAATGCCTCTTCATTTGTAAGCAGCAGCGGCGGCAGTCGAAAGCCCGGCTTCAATCGATACGCGCCGCCCACGCCGCGTGAGGAGTCGATGGGAATGTTGAGATCTTTCAAGCGAACGATGTAGCGCTGCACGGTGCGCAGATCCACTTCAAGGCGTTCAGCAAGTTCCGCTCCAGACACGAAGTCGCGCGCCTGCAGGATCTCAAGCACTGTGAGGACGCGCATAACGGGGTCATACATACAAAATTTAATCCTGCATTGAATTTACGACAGATTCTGTCGGGAATTCCAACTAATGTCAAAACTGCGCCCCAGAGGGCACCAAGGAGTATTGATATGGCAATCGAGACGACACCCCTAAGCGTGATCGATGCAGAAACGCTGTTGCAGAATTGGCAGGGACACCGCCGCCTGACCCGCAGGGTCATCGAGGCATTTCCCGAGGACAAACTTTTTAATTTTTCAGTAGGCGGCATGAGGCCCTTCGCGGAGATGGCATGGGAGTTCATTCGCATGGCTGTGCCCATTGTTGAAGGCGTGGCGACGGGCAAATGGAAGGAATACGACGCCGGATCGAAGCCGGCCAGTAAAGCGGAGATCCTTATGCTTTGGGATCTGCAAACCGCGCAGCTGAATGAAAAGTTTCCCACCATCCCGCCGCACCGGTTCAGTGAAGTGGACAAGGCGTTTGGTCAATGGGAGATGCCCGGCGTGGCGACAATCCAGTACGCGATCGACAACGAGATTCATCATCGTGGCCAGGGATATGTCTATCTGCGCGCACTGGGAATTGAACCGCCGCATTTCTGGGAACGCAACTAGAAGCGTGATCTGCCTTGCAATCTGAGAACGGCGTGTTGACCTTCATGGTGTCCCATCTTTGACGCAAAGAGCGCGTCAAAGATGGGTGCCAGAACTTTGTTCGCGTGGGCCGGAGGTGCGATGAGCTAGACGGTACGAGCGCGAGCCATTTCCACGATTTTGTCAATCATCTCGGTGTACGAATAGCCGGCTTTCTTTGCCGCCATATTAAATTCGGCGGCGCTGGCGAGCCATGGATTTGGGTTGGCCTCAATCACGTACGCTTCGCCCTTTTTGTTCAAGCGCATATCGATTCGGCCGTAGTCGCGCAGGTTGAGGGCGCGATAGGCAGCGAGCGCGGTGTCACAAAGATTTTTAGTTGTCTCCTCGTCGATATTTTCGGCGGGTGCTGATTTTGTCACCTTGTAAGCTTCGGTCTCGTGATCGAACTTCACGTCCTGACCGGCGATTCGCGGAGTTCCTTTAGGTAGTTTTGAAAGATCAAGTTCGATAAGCGGCAGCACTTCAGGGTTTTCGTTGCCCAGGATTGAGGCGTAGATTTCGCGGCCTTCAATGTACTCTTCAATCAGCGCCGGGCTGTCAAATTCCTCATGGATGTAGTGAATGCGTTCCATCAGCTCTTTCACGCTATCGACCAAAGAGCCGCTGTCGATACCGATGGATCCGTCTTCTGAGACGGGTTTAACGATGAGCGGAAACTCGATGTCATGCGAGTGATCGGTGCGGCCTTTGTATGAGATTGCGAAGTCCGGTGTTTTTATTTTATGAAAGTCGAAAATCTTTTTTGCGATCGCCTTGTCCTGCGCCAGATAGAGCGCTCGCGGATCTCCGCCGGTATACGGAATGTGCAGCAGTTCAAGGAAGGCGACGATATTCTTGTCCATTGTGTCGTCGCCGGCATAGGACTCAGTGAGATTGAATACAAGATCTGTGCTGCGCTTGGCCAGTGCAAGCAGAGACTGATTTTTGCCGTCGAGCACATAGTAGGAAGGTTCGTGCCCAAGCTTGGTCAGCGCTTCAAAGATTTCTTCGCGGTCGTGCAATGGATCTTTTTTCTTCTTGCGAAGTTTCCCGTTTTTGCCGCGCTGCGCCTTCACTGGTTCCGGCTCTGGCTCGGGAGGGCCCTCTTCCCACACATCGTGCAAAATCGTAATTTTCAGATTCGCCATGATGCCTCTGTGTTCATATGACATGACTTGCATATACGCCAATGGCAGTCGTAAAACCGCAGACTGCGTAAATCAACACGTCAGGGCAAAATGAATTTACCCCGAGTAATATAGTTCATCGCCAGCGCGGTTGCGTACACGGTAACTTCAGTCAAGTATTCTCTTTCGCATTTCACGTCCGCTCGCAGGCCTAGCTCGCCGGCCTTTGATTCGATGGTCTCCACTAATTTTTTCACCAATGGACGCTGAACGCCTGTCCAGTAATTCACCTTGTCAATAAGTACCTTGCGATTTTCTCTCAGTAGATCCACCGCCGGGCGCACATTCTTTTTGCGGCGCTTGGATACGTTGAAGATGTCGCGCAGATCGCTGTCGAGCGGCAGATCGCCGGGACTGAGTTGCTGATCGAGTGCGTGCTGATAAAATTCACCGACCGTCACATCCATTTCGTCGACGGTAATATCGGTATCGCCGTGCGCAAACACAGGATCCGCGTCGCCGAATGCGCGGCCGAGGCGATCCATGTAGGTGAGCTTCTTCATTGCGCCCCAGCCCTTATACCGCTGCCGCCAGTTGGAGCGCGGAGTCAGCCAAACCGCGAACGTTTCAGCAAAATCCTCATCGGGATGTTTTTGCGCGTACCAGCCTTCCATATGCCGCACAAAGTCGCGTGAGAAGGGGACCGGTTTGTAGTTGTCGCGGTAAGGCCGCCGGAACGGACCGAATACGCTCCGCCACTCCTGCGTCTTGTAGAGCGCATAGGCGTAGTTGAAAGCGTGCCCTGCCTCGTGGCGCATGTACATCATGATCTGACGCGCGTCTTCAATGTCGTTCATCGACGACTCAAGGCGCTGCAGTTTGGGATCGGCCAAGTAAAACGGGATACCGATGACCGGCTCCATGTTGGGGCAACCCCACTCATCGGTCAAATAGCATCGGGGCCGGAATCGTTTAAGCCCCTTGGCTTCCAGCTCTTTGTAGAGTTGGTGCACGAAGCGTTCAAGGGGAGATCCTTCCAGCTTCAAGCCAAGCTGTTGAATGGGCTTGGAGAGAATCTCCTGGACCTCCGCCGGCGCTTTTTCGAAGTTGGCCACAGATGGTCGAAGCGTAGCACACGCAACAAGGACTTTCGACCGAAACGCTAGTCACCTTCTGGGTAACTGCAGGGCAATCTGGGGATCGGCCGTTGACTAACTCGCTTCAATTGAAGGTTTCCAAATCAAATAAATTGAAGCGGAGGCGTCCTGTTTGAGCACTCGCCTAAATAACGGTTCCTATTTGGCACGTGCTTGAAATGTTATTGACGAGAAGTCTTTGACTTGCCCTCGACACGCTGCTAAATTCGCATCAAACGAATGTTTACGGCATTGGATTTTTTCGCAGGTAGCGGACTCGTCGCATTCGGCTTGGCTCCAGAGTTTCAAACGCTTTGGGCTAATTAACGTGCGATAGAATTCCAATGACAGGCTCAATAAGATCGCAAAACTATGTCTGTTGAATATCGCAGCAGCGCACTATTGTCGGCGAGACAGAAGCTGATCCTGTCTGGTCTCTACTTCTCGAAATTCGACGCAGCGGGACTCAAGAGTTTGGGCTTCGCGAGTTTTGCGGAGGCATTTAATGTCATTGGGTATGCGCTCGGTGCTAGGCCCGCCTCCATCAAGAACTATCGGGATGAGTTCGACCCCTTTTTCCCAAACCACCGAAAGGGCTGGCATGGAAGGCCAATTCGTGAGTACTGCCGCGAACTTTACGAGCACTATAAGGACCTCGAGCAATCAGATTTCACGAATCTGGTTAGGTCGTTCTTTGGATCGACCGAGAGCGAAACTGTCGGGATGAGTGATGCCGACCAAGACGACGGAAACTTGGTATTTATGCGTCGACTTGTAACGGGCCTCGCTGCTGAACACTATTTCGAATCCATATGGCAGGGCTTGCCGGAATTTCGCGGCCTCATGCTGGAAAACACAACAGCCTTTGGCTGCGGCTATGACTTTCGTCTTCGGTCGGAGCCCCAACCGCAGAGCTTCCTCGCGGTTGAAGTCAAAGGTCTGATGGGACCGACCGGCAGTCTTGCGATGACACCTAAGGAGTACGGAGTGGCGTCGGCACTAAAGAATCGCTTTTTCCTTTTCATAGTGACGAATTTTCGCGATGTACCATGTCATACGATCTATCAGGATCCAGTCAATAGTGTCCTGAATTTCAGAAAGATCGAGCGGGTTGCTGTTCAGGTGTCATGGCTCACTTCTATTTAGCCAAGAAGGGAATTCGATAAATGAGGCAGACAAGAAAATGTACGAACCCCAACACATTCCACCCAAGACACTAACTTGGGTAATGGAGCAAGCGCAGAACGAGTTGAACGCTTACCTCTGCGAAGGTGATCCCTCGAAGGAACTAGGGGATAGTTGGCCATCTACAGCACTGGCGATAGCGGCACGTTGTCGAGTCATCGCCGGTGCCGCTACACGAGATGCGGACAGGGATAGTTGGCTCAGACTAGCGGACGACTACGAATCTGCGGTCTGAGGAAACGCCAGACCAGAAAAGAGCGTGAGGAGATTGTCCCAATCTATGGGCTGTCCACAGCGGCTTCTAAGGAGCTGCGTCGCGATGGATGGAAGGTCCTCGTGATTTGGGAATGCTGGACACGGGACTCCACGAGGCTCCGCACACGATTGCACGAATTCCTAGACGGGTAGACCTAATATCCCGCAGGTGAACCTGATCCCTGTGTTTACGGGTAGATCCGGTGCAGCGTCCTGGCGAATGGGATTGTCTCGCGCACGTGATCGAGGCCGCAGATCCACGCCACTGCGCGCTCGATGCCCATGCCAAATCCGGAGTGCGGCACACTGCCGTAGCGGCGCAAGTCCAGATACCACTGGAACGCTTCTTTCGGAAGATTGTGTTGATCAATGCGTGCGTTCAGCAGTTCGTAACTCGACACACGCTGCGATCCACCAATGATTTCGCCGTAGCCCTCTGGAGCCAGCACGTCCACGCACATTGCGTAGCGCCCGTCCTGTGGGTCAGGCTCCATGTAGAACGCCTTTACATCCGCGGGATAGCGGTTCACCATGACCGGCCGATCGAACTGCGAGCTCAGCCAGGTCTCATCGGGCGAACCAAAGTCGTTGCCATATTCAAACGGCGCTTCAAGCTTGCCGTCTTTGTGCGCCTGGTTCAGCATTTCCACTGCATGGTCGTAGCGCAGGCGCGGAAACGGCGGCGCAATCGCTTCGAGCTTCGCCTTGTCGCGCCCAATTACGTCGAGCTCCGGGCCGCGATTCTTCAACACCGACTGCACAATGTGCGATAGAAAATTCTCCGCCAGCTCCAGCAGCCCGTCCAGATCCATGTAGGCCACTTCCGGCTCAATCATCCAGAACTCGGTCAGGTGCCGGCGCGTCTTCGATTTCTCCGCGCGGAACGTGGGCCCAAAGCTGTACACCTTGCCCAGCGCCAGCGCGGTCGATTCAATGTAGAGCTGCCCACTCTGCGTCAGGTACGCGGGGTCACCAAAGTAGTCGACTGGGAAGAGTGTTGACGTGCCTTCGCAGGCCGCCGGAGTCAGAATCGGTGGATCGGTACGGATAAAGCCATTGGTGTCGAAGTATTCCGCTGCCGCGCGCATGATTTCCGCACGAATACGCAGAATGGCCGACTGCCGCGGTGAGCGCACCCACAGGTGCCGATGCTCCATCAGGAAATCAACACCGTGCTCCTTGAGTGTGATCGGGTAGGGATCGCTTTCAGGGACGCGCTGCACCACCTTTACATCTTCAACGTCGAGCTCAAAGCCTCCGGGAGCGCGCTTGTCAGCCCGCACCTTGCCGCGCACAATCACTGACGACTCCTGCGTGAGCCCCTTCAGCGCCTCGAACACTTCAGCGGGAACGCTTTTTACGTGAGCCACACCCTGGATGGTTCCCGTCCCATCGCGAAATATCGGAAACACCAGCTTTCCACTCTCACGCAAGTTATAGAGCCATCCCTGCAAGGTCACGGACTGGCCGTCGTATTGTCCGATGGTGGCGATGGTGGCGATAGGCGCGGTTGAAGCGGTTGCGGATGCGGGTTCGATTTCTTCTGCCATAGGATGGGCTCTTTCCTTTTAAGTATGAAGACTTACCAGAATACCGCTCTGGGCGGAACCGCGCCCGCCGCACAATATCGCTTCGGCTGCAAGAGGGGTTCGCGTGAGAACCGCATCAGGAAAGCAGCGGCTTACTTGAGCAGCGGCGATAGCAGCGCAGGAAGTGCATGCACCAGGCTGGGGTGTTCGAACTGGTATCCAGCCGCGGCCAGTCGTGCAGGGTAAGCGCGCGTGCTCGAGAGCAGCGCCTCTTTGGCCATTTCTCCAAAGGCGAGCCGTGCTGCGAACGCCGGAACGGCAAGAAAAGCTGGCCGATGGAGCTGTGCCGCGAGCAAGCGCGTAAACTGCGCGTTTGTCACGGGATTCGGCGAAGTAAAGTTGTAGGCCCCGCTCGCATCGGCTTTCTCAAGTAAAAACAGGGTCGCGGACACCATGTCAGGCAGCGAAATCCAGCTAATGTACTGCCGCCCGTTGCCGATCCTGGCGCCCAGGCCGTAACGGAAGATTGGGAGAAGATGCGCCAGGGCGCCCTGGTCCCGGCCTAGAACCATTCCCAGACGCAGGTGAAGAACTCGAATACCGGCGCGTTCAGCCGGTTCGGTAGCCGCCTCCCACTGCGAGCAGACGTCGGCCATAAAGCCTTTTCCCGGTGGCGAAGTTTCGTCCAGCAATTCAGAGCCACGATTGCCGTAAATGCCCACCGCAGACGCCACGATCAGCATTTTCGGCGGGCGGCTCAGCTTTGCCAGTGAGGTGGCCAGTGCACGAGTGGTGCCAACGCGGCTTTCTACGATCTCGCGCTTGTAGTCTTCATTCCAGCGCCGGTCAGCCAGGTTTGCGCCGGAAAGATGGATCGCGGCTGTCAGGCATTCAAATGCCTCAGAATGAGCAAGTTCCGTTCCAGATGATGGGGTCCACTGGAACTGATTTGGCACCTCAGGCGGCCGACGCACCAGCTGCAACACCGCAGCGCCCTTGGCGGACAGGGACGCGCTGAGCGCTGTGCCCAGCATGCCTGAAGCACCGGAAATCAGATACCGATCTGCGGGAATAGTGGGATCCACCGGGCTGATTGTCGCCTTCCTACTGAAGAATACGATAGCCGCAATTAATTAATTTGGTTTGGCACAGCATAAAAATCTTTTGATCTGGACAATAATTTGTCACGGGGAGCATCCTATGTTCAGATGCCCAGGAGGCAAGGATGACCAACCCTGCCGAAGTGACTAACGAAGAAACACATAAAACCCAGGCCGATCCTGAGACGGCCGAGCGATTTATCGCGGAAAAGCGCATAGGCGAACGCATCCGGAGGCTGCGGCTGAAAAAGTCCATGGGCCTCGTCGAGCTAGGCAAACACACGGGCTTATCGGCCAGCTTTCTTTCGCAGCTTGAAACTGGGCGGGTAGTTCCCACGCTTCGCAATCTGGCCCGCATCGCCATGGTTTTTTCAAAAGACCTCTCGTACTTTTTTGAAACCGAGCCGACAGCAATGTTCCGCATTCATCGGCAAAAAGATCGTGTCCGCCTGCCGCAAACCGGTGTTGAGCCGCCAACATATTTTTTTGAGAGCCTCGGCTACATGGTGCCCGACCGGCATATGGATCCGTACTTTGCGGAGTTCGTTCCCTTGGCCCGCACGCCCGAACCAAAGGCGCACATGCATCCCGGATACGAATTCCTGTATGTACTTGAAGGCGAACTTGAGCTGCGTCATGGTGACCAGGAAACCACGCTTGAACCGGGCGATGCCGTTTACTTCGATTCAGGAACGCCGCACTCGTACCAATGCGCGGGCAAAGCTGCGACCAAAGTGATTATCGTGACCATGCACCAGCCCCCGGCGGCATTGCCCATGCGCGCCGTCAGCGCTCCGACTACAGCTCGTTCCATGCCTGCGAGCTTGCGTGCAGTTGGCACTGAAGAAAAGCCAACCGGCAACTTCTAGCGAGCGCGCTGCAATTCGCAGATCGTCAACGCGCTCGGCTTGCGTTTATTCAGTGGAGCCGTTGTCTTCGGCGGGCAGCATCTGATAGCTCACGAACGCGATGTTCTTCGAATCAGGCGACCAGTTTGCCACGTTCATGGTGCCATCGCCGCCGACCAGATGCACGAGCGTGCGGATCTTGCCGTCGCCGAGCGAAAGAATGCGCAGGGCGATTTCCTTGTTGGCCGCATGAGTGGTCACGCTCGGATCGTAGGAAAGAAACACAATCATCTTGCCGTCAGGCGAGGGATGCGGCGTCCAGTTTTTGAAGTTGTCAGATGTAACCTGCTCTACCTGGCTGCCGTCCGGACGCATGCGCGCAATCTGCATACCGCCCCAGCGATCGCTGTTGAAATAAATAAATTTTCCATCTGCCGAGTAGTCCGGATCGTCATCCACGCCGGTGCCGCTGCTGAGCGCTGTCTCTGGGCCGCCGTCGACGGAGATCGAGTAGATGGTCAAGCCGGCCTTGGTGCCGCGTGTGTACAAGATCGTCTTGCCATCGGGCGACCAACTATGAAAGTAGCCGGTGTTTTCAGTTAGCAAGCGCGGCGTGCCTCCGCCGGCGGGAATGATGAACACACGTCGGTCGGCATGATCGGGCGTCGCGCAGGATAGCGCGAACCATTTTCCGTCTGGCGAAAATCCGTGGCTGCCTGAGCAACTGACAAGATTTCCAACGGGCAACTTATGCATGCTTCCGCCGGTTGCGGGTATTGTAGCGATACTGCCGTCTCGTGTGAACACTATGTCCTTGCCATCACGGGACCAGTTCGGCGCCATGGCGTGAGTGCCGCTCTCTGACAGCAATATCCACGAACGCGGCAGGTCCTCTGCAACTTCGATGGTTTGCAATGTGCTGTAAAGCACGAGCTTCTGCGGCGTAGCTGGCGCGGTAAGCTGCTTCAACTCCACATTCGAGAACACCGCCTTTTCAGCAGCTTTTGTGTTGTGCCCTGAAACACCCAGACCGACATAAAAGGGTTCGTCGAAATGGAGCTTGGTGGTTGCGCCCACCTGGTGCAGCGGCTCTCCGTGCGTCGATACGAACATGGTGAAAACATCGCCGCGCTTTTCCAGCCGAATACGCTTGGGCGGTTCGATGTTAATCCCCGTGCTCTCCGTTTTTTCGCCCTTTGCGCTTCGATACTGCAGCGCTGTCATGCCGGAGCCGTGCTGCGCGACATCGACGTAAGCATCATCCGCATCGAGAGACCGTCGAATCATCAAAACGGCTTTGCGGTTCGGGCTGTGATCGCCGGTTTTGACTGGAAAATCGATATCGGCTGTCAGCGACAGATCTCCTGAGAGCTTCTTCCAGATGTAATGAAAGCCGTCTTCCTTCGCCCACAGATCCCAGCCGGCTGCGGATACGGTGTATGTTCCGGTCGAAGCTGAATACGAGAGCTTGCCCGCCGGGACCACTTTCCCCACGTCCGTCTGTCCTTCGAAAACGCCGACAGAGCCGGCCTTCGACTGCGCCGCAAGTTGAGCACTACTTAAGCAAATCGTCGTGAACAGAACCGCTAGAAAAGAGCAAACGAACTTTGTGTACTTCCAGTGCTTGAACATAGGAGCAATACCCTCGCAGAATACCGCGCAACAACGGCCGGCGTGCAATCTTCGTATGTTTCCTTGGCCTGCAAAATATAGGTTGCCCAAATAGGGTTGTCAATCGCTTCAGCTCCAGAGGTAGCTTTCGCAACGAATTGCGTTGTTTGCCAACAGCAACACTTTGCGTAATCCGGTGTTTGCAAAATAGAGCGCTGCATGAAAAGCTACAGGGCGCACTTCAACTTCAACGGAAAAGGAACGCCATGAAGAAATGGATCGTGCTGGCAGCACTGACTTCACCGCTGATCTTGGCGGGATGTAACAACCACACTTATTATCAGCCGCCGCCGCCGGGGATGGTGGATAACGTTGCTGAGCGTGGTTACCACGACGGCTTTGAAGCGGCGCGCCGCGATGTTTCACAGCAGAGGCCGCCGGACTTCCAACGCCATCCCAACTTCCGGCGTCCACCTGTGCCGGGGCCCGCAATTGAAGATTATCGACGCGCATTCCGGTCAGGTTATGACTCATTCCTGCACCACGGGCCGCCGCGCGATGATCGCGGACCCGAGGTGCCTCCTCCGCCACCACCGCCTTATCGATGATGGAGCTGGGCCTGTATCAGGCGCTCGCGCGCAAAGTGAAGATGGTGATTTCTGGCGGGCAGTCAAAACGGAACGGCACGCCGATGGTGCCAATGCCGCGATTGACGTACAGGCCCATGCGGCCAAGCTGAAACCAGCCTTGATCGAATTTCTGGCCCATAGACGGAAGAACCAGGGCGCCGATCAGCGGCAGACGTATTTGGCCGCCATGCGTGTGGCCGCTGAGCATAAGATTAACTGCCTGCCCGGCTCGATGTGACTGAACACGCACCGCATAATCGGGCGCGTGGCACAGCAGCACAACAGGCTCGTTGCGCACATCGCGAATTGATTCTGGAACTGTGATTTCGATATCCGGGTGGCCCATGACAGGATCGTCCAGCCCCGCCAGCCAAACCCTGCCGCCGCCACGTTCAATCGGCAGATAGGAATTTCTCAAGACCTCGATGCCGTTGCCACGGAGCGCTGATTCCACTTCTGCCGCACCCGCCGTTAAATCATGATTGCCAAGCACTGCGTAGATGGACTTGCATGCAAGGCTTTTCAGAATGCCGGCGCACTGCCATGCTGCCTCATGCACACCGGGACCGGGGGCACCTTCGCAGGTGACAAAATCTCCGGTCAGAAACACCGCATCCGGCTTTTCTTGATTGATGCGTTCGATCACCCGGCGCAGAAAGAAAGGCTCTGTGAAGTGGTCCAGGTGAATGTCGCTCAGTTGCGCAACACGCATGCCATCAAAGCCGGCTGACAATCCGCGCAGCGGCACATCTCGATGCGAAACGTCGATCCAGTGGCGCTCAACTTCGCCGGAATAGAGCGCGACCCCGGCAGCTCCAAACAGGCTCGCTTTCAGGAAATCGCGTCGACTGGAGGTCTGCTTCATTGTGGGGGAAGATAAAGCCATACCTTATTTCCATTCTAGCGTGCGGGCAGTATTCTCACGATGAGATCGGAATTAACAGTTTCGAGTAAGGAACAGAAGGCGAAGGAAAGCGAGTCCCCGCGCACGCTGGCAGGGCCACACTTGAGTGATGCTTCCCAGCAAAGTTCGGTTGGCGCGTAATTGAGCGGACAGTCGCCTGGCGCTGAATCTATTCACTATCGGCCACGTCGTTTCCGTAGGTGGGATACGGCTCAGGCTCCGAACTTGCCGGCATGCTTGCCAGTTTCGCCAGATCAGCTTGTACCTGCGCCCAAGCTGACTCGTTTTTCTTGGTTGTAATAGGCAATGCGGGATTCGCGTAGTAGGCCTGCACATCCTCTTTGATGCCGGGGGGGATTTTTTGCGTTGGGTCCATCACCAGCCGATGCAGCAGCTCGGCATACGTTGAATCGGTGAGTGGATAGCCGCCGGGCTGCACCACGTTTCCGGTATCGAGATCGCGGTTGGGCAGTGGATGACGCCGAGGAGGCAAAGGCCGCGGATGGGCGTTGCCCGAACCCGCGGGCACAGTGAACCGCACCAGGTCACGCTGCAATGCTGCTACTGAAGTCACGACGCTATGCAGATATTCCTCTTCGGTGTCCTGACTGGGCCCTTTGATTGCGACCAGCTTGATAGGACCGATTTTAGGCAGGATGAATATGAGGCCTGCCAGCATGTAAGTCCCGATGCCTGCATGATGCCGATAGCTATCCCAGTTGTCGATTCCGGCCATCGCGGCTATCTGCTGATCGTAATCGCTGCGAACCTTGCTGACCGGCTCAGTGGGCTCATGTTTGCGGTGCAGCAAGGTAAGCGCGTATGCAATGCGTGGGATGAATGCGCGGGTGGCAAAACGATACGCAGGAACATTGAAGCTTCTCCTGCGAAAGCGCGAGAAATCGTCAGTGAGGCCGTAGGTCTGGTAGTAGGCAAGCGCCAGCTGGCGCATCGACACTTTCAATCCGATATGACGAAGATAGGGCAGTGGCGCCACACGCCGGTGCGCAATCTCATCAATGTCAAATGCAAATTCCACCTGCACATGCTGACGCTTGCCTTGGGCGTAGTTCACGCTCTTCCCGTACTTTGTACCCAGAGAAGGGAACTCAATTGGCACAGCAAGATTTGTTGCATCGGGATGCCCGATGGTATCGCCGATGTAATGCGATAGCGCACCAATGGCGAATGCGAGCTCGTCCGCATTTTGAGCGTTGCGAAAAAGGCTGACAACAAAGTCGCCGGTCCGCACGTAGTGCGTCAGATTCGAAAATCCCCGATCGCCGAAGGGGTAGTAGCCGATGTCTTGAATTACGCAACCGCCATAGGCAAAGGCGCGCGCCTCATCCAATTGCGCATCCGTCAGATTCGGGTAATGGCTGAGAAGAAGAGGCACAATCGAGTCGTGCCAGGTCAGATCGATCAACTGCTCATGCGTGAGCAGAGAATATGCGCCCGCGCGCAATGGCAGCAAGAGTGCAAAAAACAGCGCGAAGAACCGGAGCCGGGGAAAGCTCATCGTTACCTCATGTTGAATCGGTGAGAATTTAAGGCCCAGGCAAGCTCTTCAGCGTCAATCCGGGACGGAAACGCCTGCGAAATAATCATCCACCTGCTTCCAGTTATCAACGCGTATCCATCCAGTCGTGGTCAGGTTATGCGGAGCGGTATACAGCAGACCTGTCCCTGTAAATAGATGCAGATTGCGGGGCTGGTCGTCGATGAGATAATCCGCGCGAAGGATGGACTTGTCGCCGCAGAAGACATAGTGAGTGGGCGGTATGAAGGGAAAATGCCTCTGCAACCAGCGATATTTGGGCCCCAGCGAGTTGGGAACAACCATAGCCTGCGAGGCAATAAATATCTCAAAGCGCCTGGAAAGCGACTTGAGCACGTCCTGAGCGCCGGACATCAGCGCAAGATCCTCGAAGAAGTCCTCAGCGTCAAGGAAAGCGCGGAGCTGCTGCTGGCGTTCGAGCGGCGTCACTTCCCACAGCCCTTTGCCGACCAGGTCGGCTGGGGTCACGGTCTCATCGAAGTGCTGGTTGTAGCGGCGCAGGTGTTCGGCGAGAGTATCCGCCATCACCTCGTCCATGTCGACGCAGATGCGCTGCACTTTTGCTCCTGGGTAAAGTGGCGTGTGATCGATGGTCCATCGACGAAAGAGTTCTGACCCAGCGAACCGTGGCGGAGAACTGGCGATCGACCAACCGCTCACTCAAAGCGTAGCAGGGCAGAGCAGGCTGGCTCCAGTGCACCCCACTTGATTGTCTGATGCCTCAATGCACTTTGCCGGCCGAGCTTTCAAACACCACATTTGAGATGACTGCCGTGTCAACCGTAGCGGGCAGGTGCGAACAGAAACCGATGCCCACGTAGAAAGGCTCATCGAAATGCAGAGTGATTGGCGGGCCGAACTGATGCATGGGTTCGCCCTGCAGACTGATGAAAATCGCAAACTGGTCGCCATGCTTTTCGATTCCGATGCGCTTGGCGTGAACCCCGGTCAGCAGGCCCGTAAAGCGATATTCAAGATCTTTCATCATCGCGCCGGTATCGGAGCGATAAGCGAGGTGAATCATGCCCGCGCCATGCTGGCCCACCATCGCGGCTTTCGCGTCGTCGTCAAGGCTCTGGCGAAATACGAGCACTGCCTTGCGATCTCCAAACCCCTCGGCATTTGGGAACGTAACATCCGCCGCGAGAGAAAAATCTCCCGAAGCCTTCTTCCATAGATAGCGGAATTCATCGCGCTGGTACCAGATGTTGTACCCGGCCGAATTGATGGTGTACTGACCGGTAGCTGCGTCGTAGCTCGAGCTGCCCGGCACAAGGGCGCCGCCAACGTCTGACTGGCCCTCGAAAATTCCAATCGGCGTTGCAGAATTGCGACTGGCACGGCGGAAATTGTCCGGCGGCGGAACCTGCTTGTGGGTTGGAGAAGCCGGCAGCGCCCAATCCGGCACTTCAGGGGCAGGCGCCTGTGCCTGCAATGCTGCGGTTGCCATGACTAATAAAGTAGGAAGAACACAGAGTCGAGCGGCGATTTTGAGCGCAGAAGAAACAGATCGAGTTTCCATAGCAAGGAACTTTATCAGGGAAGGCCAATCAGGTGTTACGGTGCAATTCTCAAGCACCGGCTTGTTGCGGTTTGCGCGGAGCGCGCCCAGCGCCCGGAGCCGGTTCAGGTTGCGGTGCCTTTGCTTCCGGCGTCATGGCGGGGTCCCAATACAGAATGCGGCCGCAACTGTCGCAATTAAGCAACTGGCCTTCGCGAAGTTGATTCCAAACCTGCGGCCTGACGCCCATGTTGCATCCGGAGCATTGCTGATTTTCTGCCTTGGCCAAGCCGGTTCCCCGCGACTTCGCGGTGTGATCGAAGCGCACGAGCCAATCCTGATCAATGAGCGGCCTCAGGGCTTCGCGCTCGACTGCCAACGCATCCAGCTGAACCTTGTACTCCCGCTGCCGTTGCGAAACACGCTCGCGGGTCTTTTCAAGAGCGCCTGCCATGCTCTCAACCTCGGCGCGCGCTTTGGCCAACATGCCTTCCTGAGTCTCAGTGCGCTCCAGGCTTTCGAACTCTTCGTTTTCCCGGCGATCCGCTTCCGCAGTCTCAAACTGGATTTCGTGTTCGATAGCCGCAGCCTGGGCCGGCGTGGTCACGGAATCAAGCTGAGTGCGGAAACGCGCTGCCTTCTGGCGGTGCTCGGCAATCTCGCGTTCCAGGCGAGTCCGCAGCTGCTCTTCGCGCATCAGAGCACCAGACGCTTCGGCAGCCTGGGCCTGTGCGCCAGTCAAAGCAGAATGGGCTTGGGAAAGCTCCACGGGTAAAGCGCGCATCTCCTGTGTTAGGCGGGTACGGTCCAATTCCAGGGCCTGCAGCTTTACGAGTTGTTCAATCAGCTCTTGCATCCGTCCAAGAAGCATACGGCATTAGAGCTTCCTTTAGAAAATGGGCTGAATTCATTAACCTTGGGAACGGAAGGACGCGAAGTGGATTCAAACACCCTGGAGGCGGGTTTTTGGCGCAGGCACCGACGACTGAAGTGGGTCCTGGGTATCTTTGCCGTAGCCCTTGCAGTTTTCGCAGCGGCGCTTCTCCTGCTGGCCCGTCACGCAGAGCCTTTGATGCGCGCCCGCATCGTCCAGGCACTCGAAGACCATTTCCACGCTCATGTCGAGCTTGATAGTTTTCACATTGCATTGAGGGATGGCTTGAGAGCGGAAGGCAAAGGCCTACGCATCTGGCAGCCGGTTGAATCAGAAGGAATGACGGAATCGGAAAATGAGGAACCGCCGGCCATCGGCAAGCCGCTCATCCAAATCGAGGAGTTCCGTTTTCATGCGCCGCTCAAGTACGACTCCGGCAAGCCCATTCGCATCAGCACAGTACAGCTCAAGGGACTGATCATCGACATTCCCCCGCGCCACCAGTTTAAGCGGGGCTTTCCGTCCGACGTGGGCGCAAATCGAACCCGCGCCACCCAGCCGAAAGACACCAACGCACCACCTCCGCCGGCGAAAGCTCGCTTGATCACTTTTATCGTTGAAAGCCTGGACTGCAAAAATTCGCTTCTTACCCTGGAGACAGACAAGCCCGGCAAATTGCCGATGGTTTTCGACATTGGGCACCTGAAACTGATCGGTGTTCAACCTGATGAGCCCATTGCTTATGAGGCAGACCTTATCAATCCGCGGCCCACAGGCACGATCCATACGCATGGAACTATTGGTCCATGGAATGTGCCCGATCCTGGCAATACATCGCTGTCGGGCGATTACCGGTTTGAGCACGCCGACCTCAGCGACTTCAAAGGCATCGCAGGCATTCTCAGTTCCGATGGGCACTACCAGGGCACGCTCCGCAACTTAACAGTCGACGGCGAAACCAGCACTCCCGATTTCCAGCTCGATCGCTTTAAAACTCCGGTGCCTCTCTACACCCGGTTTCATGCCTTGGTCGATGGGACAAACGGCGACACGCGGCTCGATCCGGTTGACGCGCTGCTTGACCACTCGCATTTTCAAGTCCGTGGACAGGTAGTACGCGCAACTGCCATGCAGGACGGCGCTCTTGTTGCCCGCGGTCACGACATTCAACTCAATTTGGAAATCGATGGCGGGCGCTCAGAAGATTTTCTGCGGCTCGTCACGCAAACAGGAGTCCCCTTTTTAACCGGCAACATGAACATGAAGGGCAAACTCCACATTCCGCCCAGTACCGATCCCGTTCAGGACCGCCTGGAGTTGAATGGTGCATTTTCACTTGACGATGTGCGTTTTACTTCCACCAAGGTTCAGGATCGCGTTAGTGAACTGAGTATGCGCGGCCTGGGAAACGCCAGGGATGCGCGCACAAACGATTCCAGCGGCGTGCGCTCTGCGATGAAAGGCGTTTTTCGCATGGCCAATGGAACCATTTCGCTGCCCTCCCTCCAGTACACCGTGCCCGGCGCGATTGTAAATCTGAAAGGGACATACGGATTGGACAACGGAGCAATCTCATTTGAGGGGACGGCAAAGATGGAAGCCACCGTCTCGCAAATGGTCGGCGGCTGGAAAGGATTTTTGCTCAAACCCGTCGATCGCTTTTTCAAAAAAGATGGGGCCGGAACGCTGGTGCCGATTCACATCAACGGCACGCGCGATAATCCGCAGTTCGGCGTCGATTTCGATCGATTGAAGAACACCACCCCGCAACGGCCGGATGAAAAACAGTAAACAACTGCGGTTCACCAGGGCGCGACAGGCACAAGGCGCTCCGCGAGTGTTCATCAGCGTCAACTTTACGGCTCAGCCGCAGAAGGTCAACCTGGCTTCAAGCGATACCGCGGCGTTAAGAGCACGTAAGTTGAAGACGCTGCTCAAGTCTCCCGGCGACGACGATCCGCAGTCGCTGTCGGAGATCAAGCTGCCCCCATTCGGCGTCTTCATCGGAGAGTTGCGGTGACACTTTTGGTTCACCCAAACCCTTGAATCCGCCCTACTTGGCAACCGGCAGCGGCATGTGGGCATCTCAAGTCTCAGCGACCAAAATCTCACTTTGGAGACCCCCATGAGAAAACGACTATCTAAATTGCTCCTCCAGGGCGCATTACTCGGGTTAATGATCTGCGCTCTTGCTTTCTCCACAGATATCTTTGGCCAGGCATCGCGGCAGGACCACATCGTCAATCCGCAGGCAATGCAGCAGCAGCTTGAAGCGTCTTCCGCAGCACGCCAGCGCAACATTGACACGCTGAACACACTGCTTTCTTCGCCTGTGGCTGAACGCGCCATGCAGCAAGCGCATGTGACACCGGGCCAAGTAAAGACCGCAATACCAACGCTCTCCGATGAGGAACTGAGCAATCTGGCCACACGCGCTGCCGATGCACAGATGAAGTTCGCGGCCGGTTCGTTGAGCACTCACGACATGCTGCTCATCATCCTCGTCCTCGTCGTCGTCATCGTGGTCGTCGCAATCGTCCATTGATGGTGAACGTGCCCATACTGAAGCTGGCAATGTTGCTTTTGCTTTCGACTGCGCAGGCGCAATTGCCCGCGGCAGCCGGGCCGGCTTCAATCTGGATCGATGTGCCGTACGTACACCAGCCTCGCGAAGGCTGCGGCGCAGCTTCACTCGCCATGGTGATGGCCTACTGGGCCGGAAAGCAGGGCCAGACCCCGGGCACTGACAGCGACGTTGCCGTGATTCAGCGCGAACTCTATTCGCCGCAGGATCACGGCATCTCGGCCGAGCGCATGCGCGACTATTTGCTCCAACACAGCTTTCAGGCATTCGCCATCAATGGAAGCTGGAGCGACATTGAAGAGCAGTTGCGCAAAGGACGTCCGCTCATCATTGCGCTCAAGCCAGGCGGCCAGAAGGAACTGCATTACGTTGTTGTCGACGGTGTCGATTCAGAACGCGGCCTGGTTACCATGAATGATCCTGCCGAGCGCAAGCTGTTGACACGCGAGCGGGCAGGATTTGAAAAGGAGTGGAGCGCCACCCATAATTGGATGCTGCTGGCGCTGCCCGTTGCCAAATCTAAGTGAGTCGCTCGTTGCAGGAGCCGCACGGAGGCGTTGTTGCAAAGAAAGCTGAGCGTGAACGGCGCCTGGATTCTGATTGCTGCATCGTTTTTTGTGTGCACTTTTACGAGCATCGCTCGCGGCCAATGTACGTCGGAGCCCTCATCAATCCACGCCGCCTCGCCGGTGGAAGCCGAAATCCTGCAGCGCTTCAATGAAAAAAACTGGCCTGAAGTTATCCGCCTGGCTGCGGCGCTCCCTGCGCGTTCGGCCGACGTTGACTTTGCGTATGGGATGGCGCAGGCACATATGGAGCGTTGGCAGGATGCGCGCTCCGCATTGCTCGCCGGGCATCGCCGGTGCCCGCAGCAGGAGCGCTTTGCCGTTGAGCTAGCCGGAGTCGCGTTCGCGCTGAAGCACTATCCGGAAGCTGCCCGTTGGCTGCAAAATGCGCTCCACATCAATCCACATGACGATTACGCAAACAGCTTTGCAGGCACGGTGTACCTGCTGACGGGGAACATCAACGCCGCACTCAAATATTTGAATCGCGTGCAGAAGCCTTACATTGCAGCGACACGTTTCGATGCGCAACTGCATGTGCAGCGGCTCATTCTCGATCGTGCCTTTACGTTTTCGCCCGCGGCTGTCCTCAGCGAACGCGATTACGAAACAACGCAGGCAAGACTCGATGCATTGGGCATCTTCCCAACATTCAACATTGTGCTCAATGCGCGGAGTGATGAAAAGTTCGATGTGGATTTTCACGCAACTGAGCGCAATGGTTTCGGCAGCAGTCGCCTGCAGGCACTGCTTTCCATTCTCAGCGGAGCTCCTTACGAAACCGTCTATCCCGTGTACTACAACATCGGCGGCACCACCACGAACATTGAATCGTTGTTGCGATGGGACCGTCAGAAGCGAAGAGCGTGGCTGTCATTCAGTGCTCCGCTGCACAATCGGCCGCAATGGCGCAACACTCTACAACTGGATGCGCGCGATGAGAACTGGGCCATTCGCAGCTCATTCACCGGCGCCGCGCTGGTTCTCGGCTCATTCGATCTGGAGCGGCAAACGGCTACTGCATTCCTGACGGGGATTCCCAGCGGCCGCGTGCAATGGTCGGCGGGTGCCGAGCTTGCGCACCGCAGCTTTCACGGCGTTGTGCCTGGATCTGCGCTGACTCCGTCGCTTGTTGAACCTGGATTCGAATTGAAAGCGCTCGGATCAATCCACACTCAGATCCTTGAAGTTCCAGAGCGTCGGCTCACTGTTATCGCGAGCGGCAGTTCCGAACTCGCGCGCCTGTGGCCATCGCAATCGACCGCTGCGCCGCATCTATTCGGCAAGCTGCAAGGCGACGCAACCGCGCATTGGTTTCCGCAGGCTGAAGGCGATCGATACGAAGCTCAACAGCGCATACGCGCCGGGCACATTTTTAGCCATGCTCCTGTTGACGAGCTCTACCTGCTCGGCATCGAGCGCGATTCCGACTTGTGGCTGCGCGGGCACGTCGGCACGCGCGATGGCAGAAAAGGAAGTTCACCGCTTGCTGGAAGCTACTTCCTCGCCAACTCCGATTTTTACCGCCGTATCTATAGCAACGGACTGATCACCATCAAAGCGGGGCCACTACTCGACGCAGCCCGCGCCAACGCACTGACAAGCGGACCCGCCGCAACGCGCTGGTACGTTGACGTCGGCGCGCAGGCCAGGATTACGGTGCTGGGTACCAGCGTCGTCCTTACGTGGGGACACGATCTGCGGTCGGGCAGCAATGCGTTCTACGGAACGGCTGTTGCCCATTGAACGCAAAGCACACCACGACCCAGCTCTGTTTCATCTCCCTTAATGTCTGAGAATGCAATTGAGCACAACGATCATCGGCTCCGTTATAAAGCCCGGAGAAAGCGTCGCCGCTACACGGTTTTATTAAAACTAAGAAGCCATTTTGAGCAGTTCCTGCTCAGCACGCAACCAATCCTGCTCCGCAAATCCATCCTGATAGCCACGCTGCTCCCAGTAGAGCCGCGCAAGCCGTTCTATTTCCTCATGTGACGGTTTGAAAGAATGCGCCGGTTGAGTTGCTTTTTCTTTTTTTGCGGCGGTCTTACGGGGCTTGGCGGGCGCTTTTGCCTTCTTGACTTTCTCTGTCATTAAAAGATTTCCTCCGCTGAGCTTGGCCACGATCACGCTTGGGCTTGTTATTAGAATACGAAATCTCCAGTGTTTATGCGATCCCGAATCGCACATCGCGAACCATTCTTTTTAATTTCATCAAAGGCAGTTTGCGTGCGCAGCTCGTCAACCCCCATGCAAGCGTTTACTTGCCCGGAACTACCCGTGCATGTTTGACTTGATCCCGATAGGTGGAACAAACAGTATGGGATACGTTCTTGCGCTCGACCAGGGAACTACAAGTTCACGCGCCATTCTTTTTAACGAGGCGGGCACAATTGCCGCGACCGCTCAGCACGAGTTTCAGCAGTTCTACCCGCAGGCTGGTTGGGTAGAACACGATCCCACGGAAATTCTTTCAAGCCAGTTTTCATGCGCGGTAGAAGTGCTGGGCAAGATCGGTGCGCGCCCCCGCGACGTGGCCGCCATCGGCATTACGAATCAGCGGGAGACGGTGATCGTTTGGGACCGTGCAACCGGTAAAGCGATTCATCCTGCCATCGTTTGGCAAGATCGCCGCACCGCCGATCGCTGTAAGCAGCTCGAAGACAGCGGAGCCGGCGAAATGATTTCGTCACGTACCGGCCTGGTGATCGATCCCTATTTCTCCGCCACCAAAATTGCTTGGATTCTGGACAGCGTGCCGGGGGCGCGTGCTCGCGCCGAACGCGGCGAGCTTGCTTTTGGCACAGTGGATAGCTGGCTCATCTGGCACCTTACCAGCGGCCACACCCACGTGACCGATGTGACCAATGCATCGCGCACGCTGCTTTACAACATTGTCAAAGGCGAGTGGGACGAAGATCTGCTGAAAATATTTAATATTCCCGCTGCCATGCTGCCTAAAGTTGCGTGGTCAAGCGAGAAGGTGGGCGAAGTAACAACGTCGCTAGGCCTGGCCGGCATTCCGATCGCGGGCATTGCAGGCGACCAGCAGGCCGCACTCTTCGGCCAGTTGTGCTGGGGTGAGGGCGAAGCCAAGAACACCTATGGAACCGGCTGCTTCCTGCTGCAGAACGTTGGCACAAAGTTTGTTCGCTCGCGTCATCGCCTGATTACCACAATCGCCGCAAGCGCTACGCAACAGCTTGAATATGCGCTTGAAGGCAGCATTTTTATTGGCGGAGCCGTGGTGCAGTGGCTGCGCGATAATTTGAAACTCATCAACTCTTCTGCGGACGTTGAAGCGCTGGCCGCATCGGTGCCCGATACCGGTGGTGTGGTGTTTGTGCCTGCGTTTGTCGGCCTCGGCGCGCCGCACTGGGACGCGCATGCTGCAGGAATGCTGATCGGTTTGCGCCGCGACACCAAGCCGGCACACATTGCGCGTGCCGCTCTTGAAGCCATCGCCTTCCAGGTTGCCGACGTGCTTGAAGCCGTTCACGGCGAAACATCCACCCCACTTGCCGCGCTGCGTGTCGACGGAGGCGCGTCTGTGAACGATCTGCTGCTGCAGTTCCAGGCCGACGTGCTGGGCGTGCCCGTTGTCCGCCCGCAAGTGACAGAAACGACCGCGCTCGGTGCCGCTTACCTCGCTGGACTGGCTACGGGTTTCTGGCCCGGTCCCGATGCACTGCGCGCCCGACGCCAGGGCGACAAACGTTTTGAGCCGCTGATGGCGGAGAAGGATCGCGCCGAGCGGCGCGCGTTGTGGAGCAAGGCCGTGGAACGCGCCAAAGCCTGGAGCGAGTAGTTGCGGACGCGGCGCTTACTGCGGTGAGTCTTCGCCGCCTGTCGTGCATCTGAATCCATATCAGAACCAAACTTGCGGGAGGTCGCAATGGCAACAGCTTGTAGTCACGTTGCAGAACATTTGAAGAAGGTAAAGCCGCAGTCCAAGGGCTGCGAGGAGTGCTTGAAGACCGGCGGCAAATGGCTGCACCTGCGGATGTGCCTTGAGTGCGGCCACGTAGGCTGTTGCGACTCCTCGCCCAATCGCCACGCACGCGCCCACTTCCACGCCACGCAGCATCCCCTCATCCAATCCGCCGAGCGCGGCGAAGACTGGCGCTGGTGCTACGTGGACGAAGTCTATCTCTAAGGCCTGCTACGCCAGCTCCACTTCAATCTTCTTCGCGTCCGCATCCAGCTTCTTGATCTTGAAGGTGCGTATCTGTCCTTCAGCCAGCGGCTCCGGCTTGTCCGATGCGGCAGAAGCATTGCCCTTCCAGCGCGCCTGCAACATGTTCGTCAACGAAGAGAGGTCGGCTTTTGCCGCAGGCTTTGCCTCCGTCGAACTGCCTGCTGCGGTCGCAACGGCGCTCACGCGACACGTTGCGCGAATGCCCTCGCCAAGTTCGATTGCGGCGTTCGATGACGACACTTCGACAACGCGCCCAGACACCGTATCGCCCACCTTGCGCTCGGCAATGTACTCGTCAATGCTGGTGGGGATGAGCTGCTTCATCGAGAGCTTGATCTGGCGCTTTTCCGCGTCGATACCCAGCACCTGCGCCTGTACGATCTGCCCTGCGCGCAGCGCTTCACTTGGATGATTCAATCGCCGGTCTGCAACGATTTCGCTGATGTGCACCAGGCCTTCAATGCCCTCGGCAAGCTGCACAAACGCGCCGAAGTTCATCAGCTTCGTCACCGGCCCTTCAATCTGCGAACCCACCGGAAACTTCTGCTGCACTTCAAGCCACGGGTCGGCGAGCGTCTGCTTCAGGCCCAGCGCGATGCGCCGCTCCTCCGGCTTGACCGAGAGAATCACCGCATCCACGCGATCACCCGGCTTCACGACGTCGCTGGGATGACGAATCTTTTTGCCCCACGACATTTCCGAAATATGAATGAGCCCTTCAACGCCCGGTTCAATTTCAACAAACGCGCCAAACTCCATAATGCGCGTCACCGTTCCCGATACGCGTTGGCCGGGCAGCAAACGTTGCGGCACGGTCTCCCACGGCTCGGCCTGCAACTGTTTCAGCCCCAGCGAAATTTTCTTCGTGTCGGGATCGACCTTGAGAACGCGAACCCTGACCTCCTGGCCCACGGTGAGCACGTCTTCAGGCTTGGCAACACGGCTGTAAGCCATGTCGCTGATGTGTAGCAATCCGTCCGCTCCACCAAGATCGATGAACGCGCCATACGGCATTAGCGTCCGCACCGTGCCGGTAAGCGTGTCGCCTTCCTTCATGGCTGCGTGGCGTTCCGCCATGGCAGAGCGCGCCTGTTCTTCAAGCACCACGCGCCGATCGACCACCACGTTCTCATCAGTAATCTCGAGCTTGGTAATGCGGCAGGTAATCTCAGTGCCCACCAGCTTTTCAAGCTCTGCAGCGTCTTTGGTTCCGCTGCGGCTGGCCGGCATAAAGGCACGCACACCCACGTCAACACTCACGCCGCCTTTTACAACCGCGGTAACAGTGCCCACCACTGCCGTTTTTTCATTGAACGCGGTCTCAAGCGCCGTCCAGTCGCGCGGCTGCGCAACTTTGAAGCGCGAGAGCTCGTAGTAGCCCTCTTCATTGCGGCCCTTCACAGAGACCGGCACCGTGTCGCCCGCCTTCACATCGTCAGCATTCTTCTCAAATGCGGAGCGAGGCAAAACGCCTTCAGTCTTGTAGCCGATATCCAGAAACACCTGCTCGGCGGATACCGATACGACGGTGCCCTGCAGTTGTTTTGCGCCCGCCTCCGCTTTATGCGAATGGCTGCGCTCAAAGTCGCGCAGCAAATCGGCGAACGATTCGGCCGGCTCTTCTTCAACGGGTTCTTCGTAAACAGGCTCAGGCACGGGCGTGGATTGAACCAGGCTCTCCGACGCCGCCTGCGTGTTGGCTTCCGAAACGGTTGCGGGCGTGGGTTCAGAGGTCGGAGATTCAGCGATATTTTCGTCAGTCAGCTTTTCGTCGGTCATAGAGGCTATTGATCATTTTCCCACGCTTGGCCCGAAGCGCGCTGACCGGCATCACCCCGCGCGCAGTGCGGGCTGCGTGGGCACATCTCGACTCTTCAGGTAGGCTTGAAGCATGGACATCTTCGACGAGAAGCGCACTGAACTGGAGCGGCACGAGTTCATGATGGGGCTGGAGCGAGGCAGGCTCGCCGTGGCGCTCGACCTGCTCACCGATTCGCTCATCATGGTGGGCCAACATGGAGTTTATTGCGCATCGACCCGCAACCCCTCAAAACCGGCGCTGGATCTGCAGGCCGTGCTGGCCGGCATGGAAGGCGCCAAGCAACTTATCCAATCGGTGATGGAGGAGCTGCGAAAGGAGAGGGACTCGGCGTCGCAAAACAGCAATTGATTGCTGTCGATTGGCCTGCAGTCCGCGCAAAGGCCCCGAAACCCTAAAGTGCGGTATTCTTAAGGAGCGCGCCCGTAGCTCAGCTGGATAGAGCGAACGCCTCCGGAGCGTTAGGTCGGGAGTTCGAATCTCTCCGGGCGCACCATTCATCTCCCTGCCTGCACCGCGCAGACTATTTCACGCCTTTGCTCGGGTCCCACGCATTCTGAAGCTTGCGCACATAAAGGATCTGCCCTATGTGGTAAGCGTTGTGCGCGTTTACCCGCGCAATCAGCGACGCCTTCTCCGCCAGTTTCGCGTCACTAGCGTGTTCCACAGCGGTTTCTAGGTCAGTCATAACCTGGTTGAGCTTCTTTACAAGGTCATCCCACTGCGCCGGATTGAAATTGTTAAAGGTGTCGTCATTGTTCCCGCTGAAGGCTGTCCGCTTTTCGCCTTTGAACTCCGCAAGCGAATCCGAATCCCAGAACCAAATGTGATACGCCAGCTGCCCCACTGAGTGTTGGCCTTTACTCGGCGTCCATTTCGCCTGCTCTGCCGTCAGCCCCGCGACGGCGCCACTCGCCGGTACAAAGTCTTCTGTCTTGTTGTGCGTACTGCGCAACTGCTCAAGCAATACACCCCGCAGTGTCGTCGGCGGCTTCTTATCCTCGGCCCGCAGCCCAGCATTCAGTCCCAACGCCGCCAGCAACATAACTGTTCCAAAGACCTTCCGCATCTTGCCCATCCTTTCGCCTTTCAGATGGCAGAAGTATAGTTCCTGCCCGTGAGCTGTGCCTTTCACGCGGTCCAACTTCTCAAACCAGACCGCCCCGGCGTTCCTTCAAGAGTCCCGCGTTCGTTTATAGGTCGACGAGTGGGCCGGGTGGGACGCATAGCTTGTGCGTCGCGAAATTTGAATTGGTTTGATCGCATGGGCTGCAAAGCAGCACACCACCTAAGCACTTCTCAGTAACCTCAAGTGTTCCGCCATCCCGTCTGGTGTTTTCATTCCGCCCTCCGCAGCAGAAAATTGAATCTGGTTAAATCAGGCAGGACGTTGTTGACCAGGCTGAAAGTAACGCGGAGACTTGAACCCGATTCTTGGAAAAGGAACCATCGTGGAAACCCTTATCTACTCATTCGTCGCTCATCTCCCTCTCATCCTTGTCGCGCTTCTTTTCATCGTTCTGGTCTTTCGCTGGTTCTATCTTCCCGCTCTGCGGCAACGCACGGAGTGGTACCTTATGGCCACCATCGCGTGTGCCATCTTCAGCGCCGTATGCGGTCCGGCATTGCCACTCATCGCCCGGCTCACTGCAATTCGCTACGACGACTACATATTTCGCATCGACTGTTTTCTTGGCTATCGCGAATTCTGGATGGGATTGTTCATCTTCAATCACCCCTGGTCCGTAATTGTTATTAATGTGGCGTACAACCTCATTACGTCGGTCGTTTTAGGAGTTTTTATTTATTACATGTGGAATCGCTCCCTCAATGAGATGCGAACTTTTCTCAGAACCATGTTTTTGAATTTCGTGCTCGCTCTGCTGATTTACAGCGTGATCCCGGTTTGCGGTCCGCGATACGCCTTCCCCACCTTTCCGAACCTTCCCCCAATGCCGGTCGTTCCGCATCTGGTCCGCATTAACGCTGTACCCAACGGAATCCCCTCTGTCCACATGTCCACTGCGCTGCTGGTGCTATGGTTTCTCCGTCGTTCCCTCTGGGGCAGGATTGTGGGAATCATGTACCTCCTCCTCACAATTGCAGCGACACTCGGCGGTGGCGAACACTACGTATTTGATTTGATCTGCGCGTTGCCCTACACCGCTCTGCTCATTTATCTCGGCAGCGCTGGCCCTGTCACAGAAGCATTCAGCAGTCCGGCAGATACCAAGACAAACTCGCCCGACTTTGCAGATCGGCTACGTTAGAAACCGGCTCACTCCTTGGCCGCACGCTATTCGGTTGTGTTCCCTCTGTAACCAAGCCACGTGCGTGACTGCGGTCACGGTGCCACAGCGCGCTACCCCGGTAGCCTCAAGATCTACGGTTGACGTTGCTCTTGCGGCGCCGCCACTAATTGCAAGGAGCTACTTTTTAATGGCTTACGTTGTTACTGATGCTTGTGTTAAAGATTTTCTTTGTGTAGATGAGTGTTCCACCGCGGCCATTTCGCCTTCAGCCGGCGATCCGGCGGCGGGCACCGTGTCGCAAGTCTTCATCAACCCCGACGAATGCATCGACTGCGGTAATTGCGCATCTGTTTGCCAAAGCAATGCAATTTTCCCGGTTGACGAGCTTCCTGCGGACAAGGCCGATTTCGCCGATAAAAACAAGGCGTACTTCAACTAGCTCGAAAACAGTTTCAAACCCACCTGCGCAACCCCGATGCGAAACATCGGTCACGGGGACGGAGGTGTGTTTCTGTATTCAGTCTCTGAATTGTGAAGCGCGATCTGGAAATCGCGTTGACCAGCGACTCTTAACCAGCGCCTATTGTGGCGTTGAACTTGAAGCTGCGGGCGCTGGGTTCACACTGGGACTCGCTGCACTTGATCCCGAATTCGGCTGGTCGTCAACCGGAGAATCAGCTGCAGCGCCGGCAGATTTTGATTTTGGCGGCGCCAAAGCTTCAGAGAATCCCGCCGGCGCAGGCGTTATCGGCATGGTCAGCGTTTGCACAGTTGCCGGGTCGTCGCGAAGCTTCAGGTAGACCACTCCGTTCGTCGGATGCGGAATCACAACCTGCGTCCCGGTAAACTCTGGAGCCACATCAACTGGGTTTTCGAAATCCGGCGTTGTCGAAAGCGATACCGCCAAAAACATGTTTGTCGCAGAGAGCGAGCATGGCTTGGCTGCGGCACGCGGACAGCGCAGTTCCTTGAAACCGGGGACTCGCACCAGCGTGCCCAGCGGCATCCAATCGCCAGTCGCTCCTTCGCCCGAGAGCACCCTCAGGTGCAGCGGCCCAAACGCCGACGCACCAAAGCGGCTGAGTGGCTCAAGCGTACCCATCGCAGTTGTGGCATCCTCAAGCATCAGGCTGCCGTCACTCAGTGACAGCTCCGTTTTGAAGCTGCCATCTACTGCTGCAAGTTCCACTTTTTCGTCACGCGGAAATTTTGCCGGAACCGTGGACTTGAGAAAGAACACCAGGCGGCCATCCAGCGGCAGGTCGTCGGGGCTGCCCAGTTGCACCGGCGACGGCATTTGAGCTCCATCCTGCTGAACACCCTTGCTCAGCAGCGTGGCCTGCGGCCTGGGCACATCTACTGTGACCGGCGCTTTCAGCCGCCGGCCATCCTTTAATTCCACACTGGCGATATAACGCTTGCCGGGGTCCAGATTCGCCGTTGAAACAGCAGTCTGCATCATCAGCTGGTCACGGTCTTCTACGCGACTCAATGCAGTGGGCGTGAATGTAATGCCCTCGAACTCTGCTTTGGACACCTCATCAAGTCGTGTTCCCTTCAGCATGGCCCGCGCATCTCCCGCGCTCAGCCTCAATCCATCAAGCGAAGCCGCATCGGCGTACGCCATCATCGATACCGTTTGTGGCTTTTCAATGCCGTATTCATAGATGGACACAGTAACTGGCCCGGGCGCCGCATCCTTAAGCGGCAGGCTCACTTCAAGCCCGTCGCTCTTTGTCGGTTTCCATGTAAGTCGACGCGATCCAACCGAGGTAGCGTGCGCCTCCACGCGGTCAACACATAAGGTATTCTGCCCATCAAAATGCAGCGTGTCATCGCGGCCCACAACCAGTGCGGACTGATCGGCTGCGGCCAGCGTCCAGCCGCCTGCTTTGGCTGAGACCAGATGATATTGCGGCCCAGACCAATCATCGAATCCCCATTTGCCGCGCACCGTCGCCACCAGGTCGCCCGGCGGCAATGCAGGCACTGTTTGCTTTAAAACCACACCACCCTTCGCCGCATCGGCAACAGCCGGCAGATCGAATGACACTGCCTTCGACTCCGACTTGGCAACAATGTGGACGGACAGATCGTGGATCAGTTGCGAGGCGAACACCATCGGCGCTCCCTCTGCCGGCAACACAAGCCCCGGCTTCTGCGCGCAAAACAACTCCAGCGGCGCAACGGGATGCAGCGGTTCGGGCTTCGAATGCCCCACTGGCGGCAAAGCCACCATGACCACCGACTTGGGATTGCGGAACGAGGGCGGCATGTTGAGCCGCAGGTTGAGCGTGTCTTCCGTGGGCATGGCCAACGACGGAATGTACTGGAAGTGCGCAGTATGCAGCGACGCTAAGATCCTGGCCGTGTCCACAATGGCGCCGATATACGGGCTGTATGCGCCGCCTCCGCCAATGTGCGAGGAACTGATTTGATTCATCAGGTCCTGCGTACTGCCATTGGTCAACTGCGCCACTAGCGACTCAGTGTTGGAGTCGTCGAGCACCAGCCCGGACGAATTGCGCGAAAGGCACGAAACCTGCTGGTCGCCAGGCTTGTCAAAGCAATCGTGGTTGAGCTTGATGCCAAGGCTGCGGGCGGCCAGTTCGGCGTGTTCTTTAAGCAAACTCGGGTCCGTCTGCGACGTTTCCCGGACCTCACTCAGAAATGCCTCCACCCTCATCCGGTCCCAACTCGCCGCCTGCAGGTCCTGCGCGGCGCGGATGAAAGCGCCCGGTCGATCATGCACCGTCTTCCTCAGGGTGTCGAAGTCGCCGCCCGTCTCCGGCGCCAGAAAAAGCAGCGCCTGCTGCGCGTCGGCAGGGATGGTAACGAACACGCCCTCCGCGCGCGCCTGACGGCTCCATGTCTCAACGCGGGTAAACCATGAGTTCGGAGGGGGATTGGTGGAACCGCGCAGAAACGCGACCACCAGCACAAAATGGGCCGATTGGGTTTCTGGAAGGTCGGGATGGATCCAAAGACGGTCCCCCGGCATCAGGTTTGGCACCTGAGAAACTGGCAGGGTCACCTCTCCGCGCTTTACGTGAACATCGACTTTAGGCCCGGAGAGATCAAAGACCGGCCCGTCGGCATGCAATCGGATTGATACAAAACAGCAGAACAGCAGGACGGGTAAAACACGGCGCATGATTCTCTTATTGTACGAATCCGAGGCTCTGATGCGTGCGGAGGTACCAGACAAAATCCATCCCGCCGCCCCCTAACTGAAGTAATTGAAGAATTTGCAGTGCGAATATGCAAAATTTCGGGTACACTGTGGCGTGTAAAGCTCGGATTTCAAGAGGGCCCGGCAATCTTAACGAGCCTTCGGTGTTTCTCGGCAATATGTATTGAGAGTGAAAGAAAGCAACTGAAGAGTGCTTTTGTCGGGTTAGATTCTAATGAATAACACGTACCCTCATACATTTTGGATCGAGAAAAACAATGGGTTCTATTTTCTAGCCGCAGTCTACCAGGCCTGCGGAAAACAGATATTCAAAGTTGAATTCACCACAGCCGGACCGTTCAAAACAAAGCAATAGCGGGCTGAACCGCAAACAAGTTGAACCGGAGTGGGTAGGGGTCAATAGCAGGACTGTTGTCTCAGCGCATGGGGTGTGCCACATGAATCCTGCCGGCGGGGGCCGGCTGGAGTCGCTCTTTGTGGCGCAAGCGCGGGAGACAGGCGACGGGGGAAAGGCATGAAAACATCAAAAGTTGTTGTTAGTACTAGCGTAGACAATAGCAGCGCCAACCTGAGTATTCCCACAGCAGAAGAAATTATTGAGGATGCACTGAACGAGCTTGCCTACTCGCAAGATCCAGGTCTAGTACGGGCATTGCGCTTCCTGGCGCCTCCGGGGTACCAGGCCATTGTTGAGCTCTGCAGCGAGAACGGCCGCAGCAAGCGCCGCAATTCCTCGGCGGACTCATGGTCGCCAGAAGAAGACGAAGTCCGAATTTATTTTGAGCGCATTGACGACGGTGAAGCACCGGCAGCGCGCAATGGACGCTCGTCACGCACCTATTCCGTTCAGCCCATGCACGTGGCCGAGCCGCAAGATGACGTCGATGAGCCCGTTCTGCCTGCCGATATGGACGCACGCGTGAAAGAGCTTTGCGCTGCGTTGGCTGAAGCTGAACGTGGAGGCCACGCCTTCATCGCCCTCAAATGGTTCCGCGACTCCTTCCTGCCTCGTAAAGCATTCCGCTGGAATCAACACCCGGAAACGCGCCAGATGGTGCTGGCAGAAGCCATTCAGCGCGGCGTCGTCATGACCAGCAAGATCGCCAATCCCAAGACCCCCGCGTATCCCACTACAACAATTCGCCTCAATCGCGCTGAAGCAGGCATCCCCGAGGAGGCGCAGCGCTTCCATCCTGTAGCGGTACATGGCGAGCCCATTGCCGACACTCTCGATGAAGAGCGGGGTGAGATTTGAGTTTTTATTTTCTTGAGGCCACAGCGTTCATCCGGCTTTTTGTGCAGGGGCAGGGAACGGACGCACTCATCCGCCTGATGGAGGCGGCCGAGGACAATCGCAAGCTGATCTCTTCTTCATCCCCGCTCGAAATTTACGCCGTGATCCGGCGGCGCGAGCGGCAGGGTGACATCTCCCAGGAAGATGCGGCCTCGGCCCTTTCAGTTCTGCGTATGGAATCGGCCCGCATGGTTCAGCAGCCGTTGAACCCGGCCGTGCTTGAAGCGGCGCGGCAGCTTATGGACCGCTCTGGCCTGCGCTGGACTGAAGCTCTGCAACTGGGCGCAGCACTTGCAGCACGCGAGATGTTTCAGGGCACCGAGATCACGTTCATTTCAAGCTCGCAGCGCATGCTGGATGCCGCCACGGCTGAAGGCTTCGGCGTACTGGACCCGACAAAAGAAATGCCGGAAGTCCACGCCGTTCAAGCAGAATAGCCAGCCGACAAACCTCGCCGGCTGATGTCCACCAATTCGCAAATCATCGAGAAAATTGGGTTCTGTCCGGATTGCCGACATCCACTCCCAACCGTCTAATCAGCAGTCGCCGAAACAGCTCCGGGCGAGATACCAATGTCGCAAAGGGCCGGCAAGAGGGAGTGTTGAACATGGGGACGAACGGCGCTTCGGGTGTTCGTACATTCGGAGGACTCCTGTTACTCGTCGTACTGGTGAGCCTCCTTACTAAGCTTCATGCCGAAGAAGGAAGCTGCAAAACGCAATCTGTTCCCGTTTCGGGGTCGATCTGGGGCCAGATTCCTCCACCTCGGGACGGCGTCACCGTGACCTACTACGACGATGCCAGCGGGTGGGTCGGACTGAATCATTCCTACGCGGGTTCCCAAAGTCTGACTCACCGCTGGCGAAGCTTCATTCCCTGGATGTCGCCTAGCATCGTCAGCGTTTTTCCATTTGGCAGAGCTATTCAATCTCCGGCCAGTCGCATGCCGCTCTTCTATTTAAGCCATACCGCGGCAGCGATTGATGCTTCCGAGCCCGATGCCCGGCGGGTTCACCTGGTCCGAGCCGATACGAAGCACAACGCGAGGTCGATTCAGGTCACCTCGGGGTTGTCCGCCTTCAGCTTTCACCCGGGGTTTACCGCTCGCGAAGAGATTCCGCTAAGGTTTCACGTCCTCTCGAATGCTGTTTACACGATCCAGCCGCAGAGGCCTCTCGATAACGGCGAATACCTTGTGACCTTCGGACCATCCGCACTGAGCGGGTTTGAATTCCATATCGCGTGTTCGGGCGCTCATCGCGAGTGAGGCGAAGGCTCGTGCATTTGGAGCGCAAATTCTGGAGAGTACGCACGGCCTATTCATCACGATTGTAAGGGAGTAACAGGCGTCAGGGTTCAAGTCACAGGTGTGTGACTGGCTATCCTTCAGTTACCTCCTGGCAAACAGAGAGCAAGTGCTAAAACGCAGCGCGGGGCGGCATCGCCGCCCCGCGCTGGCTTCCGCAACCAAAAGCTAAGAGCTGAAAGCTGCCACTCTACTTCTGCCCCACTTCCACAATCATGAACGAATCCGGCTTGGCCTTCGGACGCCCCGGTGCTGCTCCCGGTGCCGGTGCTTCAAACTCTGCCGTCGGCAGATAAACCTTGTCCGTGCCCTCGTCCACACCCATCGTCCGAGCACCGCTGGGCGTCTTCACCGTCTGCAGCACTTCGTACTTGCCGGCCTTCTCGCCCACAACGGTCAGCGTTCCATCGCCAGCACTCGCAAAGGCATGTCCTGCGTGGAACTTGGTAGCGTCCACTCCGGCGCCGATGGGCAGATCAGCGATCACCTTGCCATCCGCTTCGCTCATTACGATCATCTTTGCCGGCTTGCGGCAGCCAATGAAAAGAACGTGCGCCTTGGTATCGATAGCCATGCCCACCGGAGCTCCGCCCGGAGCCACCGGCCAGTGCGCCAGCACCTTGCGCGTCTTCAGATCGACAACCGCAATCTGGTTCTTGTCTTCGAGATTGATGTAGGCCTTGCCGCCGTCCACTCCGAGAAATTCAGGCGCGCCGCCAAGTGCGATCGGCTCGTCGATCTTGCCGTTTTTCGGATCAACGTCCGGCTTCACGGTAATCAGCGAGTTGCCGTCGCCGGAAACAGCCAGCACCAGCTTGTCCGCCTTGTCGTAGATGATGCCGTCCGCATCCGGCATCGCGGCGAGCGTGCCAAGCACTGCGTAGGTTTTCAAATCGAACACAACGATCGCGCCGCTGCCGCCGCCGTCCGTGATAAATCCGCGGCCAAGCTCCGGAGCCAGCGCTGTACCGTGCGACCGCTTCTGCCCTGGAATGTCGCCGAGTGTTTTGCCGGTGACTGCGTCAATCACCACGGTGTGCGTGCTGCGCGTTACAAAAAGCCGGTGAGTAGGCGCATCCACCGTCACGTAGTCCCAGCCACCTTCGCCGCCAACGTGTATGGTCCTGGTTACATCAAACTGCGCCTGCGCCAAAACCGGCAGACACGCCGCAGCAACAAGAGCCGCCGCCAATGAAACTGCAATCGTCCGCATCTTAACCATGGTTGTTTCCTTCCTGCATCGGTCGAGCATCAGGGCACGAATCCGAGAGTCTTACCTAGCCAGCACGAACAATAGCACAGCAATTCTTAAAGTCTTCTTAAAGTCATCGCGAAGTCCCACCCCCTGGAGAAGAGGGCGAGTTGCCGGCTCTCAGGAGCGAGCAGCCAGGGACTCGGACCTGAAAGCTGAGAGCTGAGGGCTTCTCTCTAGCGCCGTCGTACACTGATTCCACATGGGTTTGGCTCTTCTCCTCAGCGCAATTCTGCCCATTAACCCTGGGCTGCCCGGCCACTCCGGTCCTCTCGTCGACTGGCAGATTGCCGCGGCCTGCATCATCTTCGCCGTCAGCTACGTGGTGTTTGCGCTGGGCAAACTGCCCGGCCTCAAGATCGACCGTCCCGGCATGGCCATCATCGGCGCCGTGCTCATGGTCGCGTTCGGCATCGTCGGGACAAACGAGGCGCTGCGCTTCATTGACTTCAGCACGCTCGTACTTCTGTTCTCAATGATGGTGGTTGTTGCCTGCCTGCATCTCTCCGGCTTCTTTGAGTGGATCACCGCAGAGATCGTGAAGCGCATCAAGCCCCGACACCTGCTGCCCACCATCATTTTCATTACCGGCGTGTTGTCCGCATTCTTTGTCAACGACATCGTCTGCCTGGTTATGACCCCCTTCGCGCTCATCACCGCGCGGCAGATGAAGTTGAGGCCGCTGCCCTACCTGCTTGCCGTGGCCACCGCCTCAAACATCGGCTCTGTGGCAACCATCACCGGCAACCCGCAGAACATGCTCATCGGATCATTCTCCGGTCTGAGCTACCGATACTTCCTGCTGCGCCTCGGCCCGGTTGCGTTCATCGGACTCTTCATTGACTGGCTGCTGATCGCGTGGATATTCGGACGTGAACACATCACTTTGGAAAACGAAACCGTCGCCGCCCAGCAGATCCAGATCAATCTGCGCGACCTGCGCAAGCCTGCCATCGTTGTCGCGCTCGTGCTGATTGGATTTCTTGGCGGTGTGCCGCCTGCAATGATGGCCGCCATCGGCGCGGCGCTCATGCTCGTTACCCGCACTCGCAATCCGCGCATGGTTTACGACGAAGTCGATTGGGGTCTGCTCGTCTTTTTCGTAGGCCTGTTTCTCATCGTGGGCGGCGCGGAGAATGCCGGGCTCACGCGCTATCTTTTCGCAGTGGCCGACCGCTTCAATCTGCAGAACACGGCCGTCTTGACGGTGATCACTGCGCTGCTTTCAAACATCGTCAGCAACGTTCCGGCCGTCATGGTGCTTAAGTCGCTGGTGCCGTCGTTCCACGATCCGCACTCAGGCTGGCTGGTGCTCGCCATGGCCAGCACGCTTGCCGGCAACCTCACCATTACCGGCTCTGTCGCAAATCTGATTGTGGTAGAGCGCGCAAAGGGCGAGGTCCACATCGGCTTCTGGGACTACTCGCGCATTGGAATCCCGGTCACTCTACTGACGCTGGCCGTAGGCTGGGCCTGGTTGACTTGGATGCCGTAAAGCCACTGCCTATTCCTTGCGGAACTTATTCGCCTGCTCAAACTCTTCGCGCAGCGCGGGAGTACGCAGATTCTCGCGCATATACGCAAGCCGCTGCTCCAGCGCCAGCAAAGCGCGCTCCACAGCCTCAGTGTTTGTGTACGCGATGTCGCGCCACATTGAAAACGGACTCGCACCCAGCCGCGTCATCTCGCGTAACGCGCGTCCACCCACATCTCTCAATTCCGGCGCCGCGCCTACCTCGCCCTCAAGCAACGCGCTCAGTGCCGTTGCCGTAAACTGCGGCAGATGGCTGACCCAGGCCACCAGTTCATCGTGTCGCGCAGGATCGAGATCGATTGCCTTCGATCCCATGGCCGCGACCCACTCGCGCCAACTCTTCACCAGCGCAGCCGAGTGCGGCGAGCGCTTTGCGTTCGGATCGTCGGTAAACAGCCACACTGCGCCGCGAAAAAGATTGGCGTCGCCCAGTTCCGCGCCGCCACGCTCCTTGCCCGCCATGGGATGTCCGGGCAGAAAAGCCGCACGTTCCGGCATGTTGAACAGTCGCGCGCCCGTTTCTGCAATCATGCGCTTGGTGCTGCCCACATCGGTGACAAGATGTTCCGAGCCAAGAACTGGAGCCAGCTTTTCCATAAAATCGAGCGTGGCGTAGATGGGCACAGCCAACACGACAACCTGTGCTCCGCGCGCCACTTCCATCGCATCGGTTGCAAACGCATCAATTGCGCCCATGCCTTGTGCAAGCTGCGCATGTTCCGCGCTGCGATTCCATCCATTGATCGCACCGCGATAGCCGGCGGCTCGCAGCGCCAGGCCAACTGAAGTGCCCAGCAGCCCCGTACCCAGAATCGCGATGCGCTCAATCATGGAAATCCTTATGGCAAGTCAGGCAGCAAATCAACAAATCAGCCTTGGAGCATTTACGTTGCTGTAGCAATGCCATAGCTAACTTGCTAACCAGCTGACTCGTTGCTCTATGTTACAGGCTGCGCCCCACGGCAATGGCAATCACTCGGAGCTCACCCATCAGCTTCTCAAACTGGTCAAGGAACAACGTCTGAGCAGCGTCGGAAACGGCCTTGTCCGCGTTAGGATGCACTTCGATCAGAATCGCATCCGCGCCCGCGGCCATTGAGGCCTTTGCCATCGGAGCCACCATGTCGCGGCGTCCCGTTCCATGCGACGGATCGGCAACTACCGGCAAATGCGTCAACTTCTTCAGCACCGGTATCGCCGAGATATCCATCGTGTTGCGCGTTGCAGTTTCGTAGGTGCGAATGCCACGCTCGCAGAGAATGATGTCGTAGTTTCCGCCCGAGAGAATGTACTCACTCGACAAAAGTAATTCCTCAATGGTCGCCGCAATTCCGCGCTTCAGCAGGATGGGCTTGCGAACCTGGCCAAGCTCGCGCAGCAGATTGAAGTTCTGCATATTGCGCGCGCCCACCTGAAAGCAATCCACGAACGGCAGCATGGGCTCAATCTGCGCAATCTCCATCACTTCGCTTACCGTCAGCAGGCCATGTGCATCGGCAGCCTCGCGCATCAGTTCAAGGCCGGGAATGCCGAGCCCCTGAAATGCATACGGCGAACTGCGCGGCTTGAAAACGCCGCCACGTAGAAAACTTCCGCCTGCAGCCTTCACGCGTTTGGCTGTTTCAAATACCAGCTCGCGGGTTTCAATTGAGCACGGACCGGCCATTACATGGGTGCGGTCGCCGCCGATCGTTACGCCATTGGCAAACTCCACGCGCGTACCCTCGGGCCTGAAGGCACGCCCGGCAAGTTTGTAGGGAGCGGTAATGCGGTGTACGTAGAGAACGCCCGGCAGCAGCTCAAACTTTCTGAGCTCCACGTTGGCGGTGGGACCTACGCCGGCCAGAATAGTCTGGAAAGCTCCGGTAGTTCGGTGAACGTTGACTCCTGCTTCCACCATGGCATCGATCACTGCATCGATCTGCTCTTCGGTGGCCTTCTCCTGCATTGCGACTATCATTTTTCATTCCCTGTCTCGGGCGCCGACTCCGGTAACGGCGCGCCCGCGGCATGGCCAGACGCTGCGGCCTGGGCGTTTCTTTCTGATGCCAACTCGTCCCTCTGCAGGGATCGCATCACGTCGATGATGCGCTCGTAGATATGCGTTAACTCGATGTCTGGCAACGGTCCCTTGTTGGCCGCGCGCACGTTGGCGTAGACCACCTTTTCGCGCGCCGGCTCATACACCGGCAGCGATGTGGCGGCTTTCAAGTGCCCCACCATCTGCGCAGCACGGGCCCGTTCGCTCAGCAGCTCAACGAGTTGGCGATCCAGTGCATCGATTCGTTCTCGCAATTCTTCCAGCGTCATTCCATCCTCGGTTGCGTTTCCCTCGCCCTTGCGGATTGGGAACAGCAGTAAAGTCTGAGTCGGCACTCAGCTACTTATTATCAATCTCACGCTTCATCGCCCATTGGAGCACAACGACTCGTACCGGCAAAATAATGCTGAGAGCTGAAAGCTAATAGCTGAAGGCTGAAGTTCGCTACCGGGCCAGCGCCGCATGAGGCGTGCGCAGACCCTTGATAAATCGGGCAACTGCGCCAGGCGCTGTCTCCGGGGTCGAGCGTTCAATCAGCTCGACGATGGCGCTGCCGACGACCGCGGCATCTGCGAACTCCGCCACCTGCGCGACGTGTTCCGCATTCGAGATGCCGAACCCCACAGCCACCGGCAGCTTGCTCCATCGCCGGATGCGGTCTACCAGCGCCCCCGCCTCTGAAGTAAGCGACTGCTGCTTGCCGGTAATGCCGGTGCGCGAAATGGCGTACACAAAACCCTTGGAGTGCGTGGCAATCGCCTCAAGCCGATCATCGGGACTGGTCGGCGCAGCCAGAAAAATCGGCGCCAGCCCCACGCGGCCAAGCTCGGCAAGATAATCGCCGGCTTCTTCCACAATCATGTCGATAGCCAATACGCCATCCACGCCGGCATTCTTCGCATCGTCAGCAAAGCGGGACAGGCCGTAGCGCAATATCGGATTCACGTAGCTGAAAATTATCAGGCCAGCTTCAGGACGAACGGCGCGCACCTCGCGCGCAATCTGCAGCACGTCTGCCAGTCGCGTGCCGCGCTCGAGTGCGCGCTCACTGGCTCGCTGAATAATAGGCCCGTCGCCAAGAGGATCGCTGAATGGCACACCCAGTTCGATCACATCCGCACCCGCGTCAATGGCCGCGAGCACAATCTCGCGCGTCGCGTCCAGGCTCGGGTCCCCCGCCGTCACATAAACGACTAATCCGGGTTTGTGATCAAAACGTATAGCCATCTAAATCAAATCTCGCGCTTCGGGTGTTCCAGGTCCGGTGTTTCGGACCCGGGATAGCAAGCCCCTAAAATCACCACAACCAAGCTAGCAGCTAGTCGCTAGAAGCTGCTCTTTACAACTTCAACTCTTTCGCCAGGATGCCCATATCTTTATCGCCGCGTCCTGACAGATTCACCACAAGTATTTCACGGTCACTCATTGTGGGTGCAAGCTTCAAAGCCTCGGCCACCGCGTGCGCGCTTTCAAGTGCCGGCAGAATACCTTCTGTTCGCGCCAGCTTCACCACCGCATCGAGAGCTGCAGCATCATCCTGCGAAACATACTCGGCGCGGCCTGAGTCATGCAGCGCCGCATGCTCCGGCCCAATCGAAGCATAATCGAGCCCCGCTGAAACCGAATGCGTCAGCGCAATCTGCCCGTTATCGTCCTGCAGAACGTACGAAAACGTTCCCTGCAAGACTCCCGGAACGCCGCCCTTGAAACGTGCCGCGTGTTCTCCCAGCTCAGTGCCGCGCCCGCCTGCTTCCACGCCAATCAGCCGCACCTGCCGCTCGGGAATGAACTCGTAAAATGCGCCAATCGCATTCGACCCGCCGCCCACGCACGCAATCACGACATCCGGCAGCCGGCCTTCCTTCTCCAAAATTTGCTGCTTCATTTCAATGCTGATCACGCGCTGGAAATCGCGCACCATCGTGGGATATGGATGGGCGCCCAGCGCGCTGCCCAGCACATAGTAGGTGTCTCGCACGTTGGTCACCCAGTCGCGCATCGCCTCGCTGATAGCGTCTTTCAGCGTCTTCGATCCCGACGAAACCCCGACCACCTTAGCGCCCAGCAGCCGCATGCGCATCACGTTCAGTTCCTGGCGCGCCATGTCCACTTCGCCCATGTAGACAACGCACTCAAGCCCCAGCAAGGCGCAAGTGGTAGCCGTGGCCACTCCGTGCTGGCCTGCGCCCGTCTCGGCGATAATCCGCTTCTTGCCCATCCGCCTGGCCAGCAGTCCTTGACCCAGTGCGTTGTTAATCTTGTGCGCACCCGTGTGTAGCAGGTCTTCGCGCTTCAGGTAGATCTTCGCGCCGCCCAGCGTCTCAGTCAGCCGCTTGGCAAAATAGAGCGGAGTCGGCCTGCCGGCGTAATTGTGGAGCAGGTCAGAAAGCTCGGCCTGGAAAACGGCGTCGGCCTTGGCCAGGTTGTACTCGCGCTCCAGCTCAACCAGGGCCGCCATCAACGTCTCCGGCACATAGCGTCCGCCGTAAACGCCAAAGCGTCCCGGCCTTGACTCGGAAGGACTTGCCGGAAGAATGATCGAAGCCATTGGGAAACTCCTGCGCCGGGGAGGGAAAATCGGAACCTCACCAGTTTACAAGATGCAAGCAATTGGCCGTTCCCGCGCGAACTACCTTCGTGAGTGCATTTCCGAAAGTTCCTGCTCGGCCGGCCGAATGATCGGCAGCTTGTCCCCGTCTGCAATCATCTTCCCCAATCCGTCTTCGGGAATTCCATCGACACGGCCAAGGATCAGCAAGAACGCCGTACTGTGTCCTGGGTTGTTCCAGCGCGCACCTTCAATCAGCGGAGCGATCGCGTGTTTGCGGAGCGCTTCAAGGACTGCAGGATCACGATTTTTCGTCAGCTGCATCAGTAACATGCTGCTCTTGTTCCGATCCGTCCAGCGACCTGAGAAAAGCAAATCGATGAATGGCGTTGGATCCACATCTACGCCATTGAAATCCTTTACTGAAGCTAATACCTCTAATGCCCTTATGGCATTATTCCGAACCTCATCGTCCCGGTCGTTTGCGGCATGGGTCAGGCGCTGAATTTGATCTGCGGATCGGTCCGCATAGCCCAGAAAGCAGGCACTAGCCCGTCGATCTTCCGCACTCGCTGAGTTCTCAAGAACTCGCTCCAACAAGCTCACATGCGATGTGGCGTAAGTGCGGATCGAAAGCTGAACTTCACGCGCCGCTGGGTCTGCCGAAAGCGAATATCCTCGCGAGTCGTCTTCGCCCGCCACTCCACGGCGAACAGCATTCTGAATTGCTTCGCCGTCGCGTTCATAAAGTTTGAGAGCCGATCCATCGAGATGATCATTGCCCTCCGGCGCCCGATTCGGAACCAGACTATGCGAGGAGGCCCCGTCTAGGCCAATGTAGATCAAAAGACGACGATCCCCATCACAGCAAACTGCCGCAACGTCCGTAGCAGGCTTGCCTGTCACTTCCTTCACGGCGCGTTGAATCGCAGCGCGATCATGATCGAACGATTCAATACTGACCCGATCGCCCGCCTTGACCGGAATCCGCGCCTGGACAAGCTTCAGATCCACCCCGGTATATCCGAAGTAGTCGATAGTGCCGATCTGGATCGATCCATTCTGGTCAACGGGTGCACCCGGCCCGAGAGCGGCGTGAGTCAAAAGCGGAACTAAAAGGACGATGTGCAGTGCTCTTGTCATGGGCAGTCACGATCTACAATGCCAGCCGGAATCTCCGCCTCCCATACTGCCATACTCGGTCAATGCGCCACTCCACCTTTTCAATTTCTGCATGACGAGTGCAATCACTCTCAGTTCGCGTCTGGTCCAAAATCAGAAAAAATATGTGTATCTTCACGACTATGCATTTCGGACCAGAAAACACCCGAAATCGACCAATTGTGATGCAATGATTTAGTCCCCTTCCGCAGCCCGCGCATTCGCAATGAAGGCACGCACCTTCGCAGGGTCTTTGCGCCCCGGAGACAGTTCAACGCCGCTCACTACATCAACGCCCCACGGTTGCAACCTGGCAATCGCCACCGCCACATTTTCCGGCGATAGGCCGCCCGCAGCGATCAGCTTGTGTTCACCGGGCTTGCTGAAGAGACTTTTGCGCGCAGCGTCCCAGTCGAACGCAACGCCTGTTCCACCCACAGCCATAGCTGTGCGCGAGTCCACCAGAATTCCGCCGGCATCGGGATCGTTCAGCGCCGTAGCATCTAGAGACTCGGCGTCGCGGAAATGCACTACGCGCAGAATCCGCAGCGAAGCGCCGAAGCGCATGCGCAATCGCGTTGACAAACCGTCCGGAGGCGCAAAATGCAGTTGCACGCCGGTCAGTCCCGCGCCTTCAACCGCAGCAGTAATCTCATCAAATGAAGCATCCACAAACACGCCAATCTTTTCAATCCCGGCTGGCAGTTGCGCAACAATCGCTGCCGCCTGCTCAATCGTGACGCGTCGCGGACTCGGTGCGAACACAAATCCGAGCGCATTGGCTCCAGCATCGGCTGCATGCAGTGCATCGTCGAGCGATGTGTTGGCGCAGATCTTAATCCACAGACTCATCGCGCCGCCGGAGTTCCTGCCAGCAATTCCGCGAGCGCAACGCCGGGATCGGGCTGCCGCATCAGGCTCTCGCCAATCAGGAAGGCGTTAAAGCCCGCATCGCGCAACTGCGCAATATCAGCCGCCGTGCTGATGCCGCTCTCCGTCACGCGCACGGTTTGCGCCGGTATCTGCTCCACAAGATTCAGTGAAGTTTCAAGCCGCACTTCGAAAGTTTTGAGGTCGCGATTGTTCACGCCGATAGCGCTGGCCAATTCTGTGCCGAGCGTCTGCAGCACGCGATCCAGTTCTTCGCGCGTATGCACTTCAACCAGCACGTCGAGCGAAAATCCCGCAGCCACTTGCGCCAGATGTTTCATCTCGCTGTCTGCAAGTGCCGCGGCAATCAGCAGGATTGCGTCAGCGCGATGCGCGCGCGCCTCCACCACCTGGTACTCGTCGATCATGAAGTCCTTGCGCAGGCAAGGCAAAGGCGAAGCCGCTGAGGCCAGTTCCAAATTGCGAAGGCTGCCTTGAAACCACGGCTCATCGGTCAGTACTGACAAAGCCGCAGCACCGCCATTTCGATAGCGGCGTGCAATCCACTCCACATCAAACTCGGCCCGAATAAGTCCCTTGGATGGGGAGGCTTTCTTGATCTCCGCAATCACCGCCGGGCCAGTCTCTGCCTTGCGGCGCAGTGCGGCTGCCCATCCACGCGGATGGTGAAGCGCGGCCCGCCGTTCCAGATCCGGCAGCGGCACAGCTTTCTTGGCTGCGGCCAGCGTGCTCCGCGTTTTCGCCACTATAAGATCGAGTTGCGTTGACATGGGTACGAGAGAAATACTCTCCGTCGAGTATACCGGGCAGCAAGGTAAATCCGCTCCCGCCTGGCGTTCTCGGCCAGGCCTACTCCGGCAGTTCCCCGCACAGCTGTTGCAAATACCTGCGCACCGCCGGGTCGCTCTCCAGCCCGATAGCGATTTCGTATGCCTGCCGCGCCTGCTCATTTTTTCCGGCGCGAGCCAGCAGGCTGGCGCGTACCGCCCAATACGGCTGATACCCGTTGACACGCTTGTCCGTTTTCACCCACTCGAGCGCATAAAGACCTGCCTGTGGGCCCTCCAACTCCGCCAGAGCCATGGCGCGATTGATTTCAGCAACAGGCGATCCAGTCAACTGAACCAACGCATCATAAAGTCGAACCACCGCGCTCCAGTCCACTCCATCGCGCTGCAATCCATCGGTATGCGCGGATTGGATTGCAGCCTCCAGCTGAAAACGGCCAATCATGCCGGCGCCGCTGGCGCGACTTAATGCAGCCTCACCTTCTGCAATCATCTGCCGATCCCACAGCCCGCAGTCCTGCTGCATCAACGGAACAAATTCTCCGCGGGCATTTCGCCGCGCTGGCCGGCGTGCTTCCGCAAACAGCATCAGCGCCAGCAACCCCCACGCTTCCGGTTCCTCGGGAATCAATTCCACCAGCAACCTGCCCATAAAGATTGCTTCCGTGGCCAGTTCCATGCGCACAGGATCGGCGCCTGCAGCATCCGCCCAGCCTTCCGCATAACACGCGTAAATTGCGTTCAGCACCGCATCCAGCCGTTCGGGAAGCTCGCAACGATCGGGCACACGAAAGGGAATGCGCGCATCGCGGATTTTGATTTTGGCGCGCACCAGGCGTTGCGCCATCGCTGCCGGAGAAACCAGAAATGCATTCGCAATCTGCGTTGCGTCCAACCCCAGCACGGCCTGCAGCATCAGCGGCGCACGAACCACGGGATCGATGGCCGGATGCGCACACGCAAACAGCAGGGCCAATCGCTGATCCGGAAACCCGTTCTCCGCATCGACTTCCATTACGCCTTCCAACTGCTCCAGTTCTTCGCTGCTCGGTATCTCGCGCTGCCGCCGCACCGCATCAATCAGCTTGCGCCGCGCCACTGTCAGCAGCCACGCTTCAGGATTTTGAGGACATCCATCTTGCGGCCAGGTCGACAGCGCCGACGCGAAAGCTTCGGATAGCGCATCTTCCGCGGCGGCAAGATCGCCAGAACCCGCAGCCAGAAAAGCCACCAGCTTGGCGCGACTGTTGCGAACAACAGTTTCAAGCGTGTTGTGTGCTTGCTCGTGCACCCGCCGATGGCTCCCAGTGTTGATGGCAAAGTCTGCGCAACCTGCGCCTTGCATAGATGCTCTCGACTACATTTACATGCTCCAGATCGCACGCACTTCTACGATCCCGTGTTGCACGGCAGGGCAGCGACCCGCCCACGACATGGCCGCATCCAGATCTGGCACGTCAATCAGGTAATAGCCGGCAAGCTGCTCCTTCGAATCCGCAAACGGGCCGTCCAGCACCTGAGTTTTGCCATTGGTTGCACGCAGCGTAGTGGCAGTGGTTGAGGGCTTCAACCGATTTGAGCCCACGTACACACCGGCGTTTTTGAGCGCTTCAGAATAGGACGCATAAGCCGCAACGCCCTGCTTCTGCTGCTCGGCAGACATGTTGTTCCAGCCCGCTTCGTCAGAGTAGAGAGTTAAAAGATATTGCATGGGGAAAACCTCCATCTTTGGGATTGTAGGCGTTTGACCGCCTCACTCCCATGACGAAGGTGGAGGTGCAGAATCGACATTTTGCTCGAATTATTTCAGCAGAATCACGCATCCGAAATGCAGCGGCAGGCCGTCCCGCACAGCGCCTGCGTTCGGAGGTCAGGATGTTGATGCAATTGAATCAAGCTCTGACATCTTCTGAGAGATAGGGCGGGGCAAGCCCCCGGTCCTTGCGGACGGACTTCAACCGCTCCAACTCCGCGATAGAAATGGCTAGCTGCCGGCGCAGTTCAGACAGGGCCGCGACATCCTCGGCTGACTCGATGCTTTCTTCAATGTCCTCAAGGGTAGTTCGAAGAATATTTTCTAATAAAGGTTTCAAAATAGGGCCCGCTATTGCTCCGTTGGATGGAGCGTTCGTGAGCGAGGTTGCCTTCCGCCCCGAAACAGCCTGACCCATGTAACGTGTCCAAAGGACCATGGACAAAGGCTGTTAAGCATGGTGCAGGTTTCTGCCCTGCCTGACGGCGGATTCTTGCCGGTAGCACCACTCCGCAGCAACGACTGCTATGCCTGCGCAGCCAGTTCCTTCGCTGCTTTGCGCCCCAGGCGAATGCAGTCTGGAATGCCGATGCCATCGTAAGCGTTGCCGGCCAGCCGCAAGCCGGGCAGGGCAGCGGCATGTGAATTGACGCGTGCGATGCGCTCCTGGTGGCCCACCGAATATTGCGCCATGGCGCGACGCCAGCGCGTCACCTGCGTGTACTCAGGCTCCGTAGTCGCGCTGATGGTCTTCTCGCCGAGAATCTCGCTCAGTTCGCGGCGAACCACTGCAACAAGAGCTTCGTCCGGCTCCGTCATCAGCGACTCATTGCGAATGCCTCCGAGGAACGCGCGAAACACCACTTTACCCGGCGGCGTGCGGCCCAGAAACTTGCGCTGCGCAAATGTGCACGCAAGCATGGCGCGGCCTTCAACCGCAGGAACCAGAAACCCGAACCCTTCAGGCAAGGCTCCAAGTTTGCTCTCGTCGAAAACCAAATTGACCGTGATGGATGAGGAATACGGAATCGCGCTCAAATCCTCGCCAAGCACCGGGTCGATGGGCGCAAGCAGTGCGCCGACAGCCCAGGCGGGCGAAGCAAAGATGATCGCGTCGTAGTTTTCCGTCGTCCCTGCGGCTGTTACGCTCCAGCCATTTGCGCTTCTGCCGATCGAGCTCACTGGAGTTGAAAGACGTATCGAAGCCGGGTCGAGCTTAGCCGTCAGCGCATTCACTAGCTGCTGCATGCCGCCGCGCAATGCCGTGAAAATCGGTCGCGGTGCACGCGGCGTTGCCGATTTTCCGCTCCCGTTCGTCTGCGCGGTCTTGGCCATGGCGCGCATCTTGCGATGTGCGGCAAGCATTCCGCGTGTGAGCGAACCGTACTGCGTTTCCATTTCCACCAGGCGTGGAAGTACGGTACGCGCGCTGAGCTGCGTTGCATCTCCGCCGTAAATTCCTGAAAGCAGCGGATCGGCCAGACGATCCACCGCCTCTGTTCCATAATGGCGTTCAACCAGCGCGGCAACGGCTTCGTCGGGCAGGCCGCTCGGCCGGGGCGGATGCAGAAGCTCAAGCGCCATCCGAACCTTGGTTGAAAAACTGAAGAGCGGCGTCAACGCTGTAGGAACCAGCTTGGTGGGAACCAGAAACATGAGCCCATCGGGCAGCGCCACAAGCCGGTTGCGAACAAGAATGTAGGTTTTGCGATTGGCGTCGTTTGAAGGAATGAGTTCGTCGCCAAGCCCAAGCTCGCGACATAGCTCGGCAGCAGCAGGCTTCTCCGTCAGAAACGAATCCGGCCCGCGCTCAATAACCGCCCCATTTATTTTTTCTGAGGACAGAGACCCCCCCAGCCGCTCGCGTGACTCAAACAGCGTATACGTGACTGGCGTGCCGGCACTGTGGGCTTTCTCAAGCTCATAAGCAGCGGCCAGTCCCGCAATGCCACCACCGATGATTGCGATTCGCATCATTGCGATTATCCCATGTTTACAGCAAGTTGCAGGCAGCCTCATCGTCAGGAAGGAGAAAAATACGGCCTGACCAGTAATGCGACCTCACAAGATTAGAATCGTTGCGGAGACTCCTGATTGCATGTGATTTAAATCACACGGCAACAGGAGGCGGACGTTGCCTTGATTCCAGTTTGGTTTGATCTATCTGCAGAATGATCGATCCAGCCAAACCGATCCGGCCAAGTAGTCCATTCTTTCCATTCTGGTCCACGCTAATGCAGTTCGGGACTCGCTCTCGTCTGTGCTTGCCTGATAGTGTTATCAGCGCTATAGCGTGTTATGAACTATCTGTATGGAGGGACCTGCATGAGCAGTGAGTTAATCCACCGACTGCACTTCGCCTTCACCATCACGTTCCATTATTTATTTCCGCAACTCACCATGGGCCTCGGGCTGCTGATCGTGATCTTGAAGACGGTGGCTCTAAAAACGAAAAGCGATGAGTGGAATCGGGCAGCGCGGTTCTGGGGAAAAATTTTCGCTATCAATTTTGTCTTCGGCGTGGTCACCGGCATCCCCATGGAGTTTGAGTTCGGCACCAATTGGGCTCGATTCTCCAACGTTTCCGGCGGCGTCATCGGCCAGCCGCTCGCCATGGAAGGCGTGTTCAGCTTCTTTCTGGAGTCGGCTTTCCTCGGTCTATTTCTCTATGGCGAAAAGCGAATTTCGCAGGTCATGCATTGGTTCTCTGCGCTGATGGTTTTTCTCGGCTCATGGATTTCCGGCTTCTTCATCATCGTGACCGACGCTTGGATGCAGCATCCTGTGGCCTATGACCGCTTGCCCGATGGCAAATTTGAAGTGTTGAGCTTTTGGCAACTGCTGCTGAACCCGTGGGGTCTGCTGCAATACGCACACAACATGACCGGCGCCCTGGTAACGGGCTCATTTGTCATGGCCGCGGTAGGCGCGTTCTACCTGCTCCAGCGTGAGCATCTTGAATTCGGCCGAATGTTTTTGAATGTCGGCGTGATCGCCGGCGTCATCGCATCCATCGCCATTATTTTTCCCACCGGAGATCTGCACGGAAAATACGTGGCCCGCAATCAACCCGCTGCCATGGCCGCTATGGAAGGATTGTTCCACTCCAGCACAGGCGCGGGAATTGTGCTTATGGGACAGCCAAACGAAGAAACCGGCGAGATCGACAATGCGCTGGTCGTCAACGACGTTCTGAGCTTTTTGATTTACGGAACGACCAAGGCCGAGGTGCAGGGTCTTGATCGCATTCCACGTGATGAATGGCCGAGTGCTCTGCCACTGCTCTACTACGCCTACCACATCATGGCTGGACTGGGCACTTGGTTCGCGCTCTTGATGGTGGTGTCGGCATTTCTGCTTTGGCGCGGCAAGCTCTACTCGGCGCGCTGGGCGCTGTGGGCCTTGCTGCTCAGCTTTCCGCTGCCATACATTGCCAATACTGCCGGCTGGATGACGGCCGAGCTTGGGCGTCAGCCGTGGCTCATCTATAAGCTGATGCGCACCAGCGAAGGCTATTCCAGCAATGTATCGGCCGGTAATGGATTGTTTACATTGATAGGTTTCATGGGACTCTACGCGCTGCTGGGCCTGCTGTTCACGGTGTTGATGTATCGCGAAATCAGCCACGGTCCAGAAGCAACGTCTGCGGCAGAAGCTGTCCCCGCCGACTGAGTTTTTTTAAACGAATGGGCTACGGCAGAATCGGAGTCGCTCTGAATCTGCCCTGAAGTGCAAGGAGCCTGGCAATGATGGGTTTGATCTGGTTCTGGCTGGTCGCCGTAATGATCGTAGGATACGTTGTCCTCGACGGCTTTGACCTCGGCGTGGGCGTGCTGCACCTGTTCCTGGTGCGCACAGAAGCCGAGCGCAGGGCCACGCTCAACAGCATTGGGCCTGTGTGGGACGGCAATGAAGTCTGGCTCCTGGCCGGCGGAGGCACGCTCTACTTCGCGTTCCCCACGCTTTACGCATCCGCATTCAGTGGCTTCTATCTGCCGCTGATGATCGTGCTCTGGCTGCTGATTCTGCGTGGCGTAAGTCTTGAGCTGCGCAACCACATCGATGTAGGTGTGTGGCGCGCGCTGCTCGACGGCCTGTTCGGCATGGCAAGCCTGCTTCTCACCATCTTCTTTGGAGCCGCGCTGGCCAACGTGATTCGCGGCGTTCCACTGCAAGCCGACGGTTACTTCTTCCTGCCACTGTGGACTAACTGGAAACCCGGTTTGCATCCCGGCATTCTTGACTGGTACACCGTGATCGGCGGCCTGGTTGCGCTCGTTGCGTTAACAATGCATGGCGCGCTCTGGATCGCCATCAAGACATCCAGCGACCTCTGCCGGCGCGCGCAACGTATCGTTACGCCGCTCTGGTCTGTCCTGCTGGTGCTCACAATCGTCAGCCTCCTTGCTACTGTAAACGTGCGTCCGCAAAGTCTCGACAACTACTTTGCGCATCCGATCACATTTGCCGTGCCTGTCGGCGTAATCGCGTCGCTTGCCGGTGTCTGGATCTTCAATCGCCAGCAAAAGGCAGTGAGCGCATTTGTCAGTTCGTGCCTGTACCTCTTCTTCATGCTCGCCGGCGCATGCTGGGGACTCTATCCGACGCTGCTGCCCGCCACCACCGGGCTTGATCGCGACATCACGCTCGAACGCGCGCTCTCCGGTCCGCACACCTTGGCCATAGGTCTCGTGTGGTGGACATTCGGAATGGCGATGGCCGTGGGCTACGTCGTATTTGTCTACAGCCGCTTCAAAGGCAAAGTAGATCTGCAAGTCGGCCGCCACTAAGACAATCGCGCAAACGAGGGTCTGCAAAGATCGTTACGCGCACTCCCATACCGAGGAGTGCGCATGACGATCATCAAAACTCCTACTTCTTATTTCGCCCGCGCCAGCTCCGTAACAACGACGGCAACTTTATCGAGTATCTGGTTCCAGCCCTCTAATTGACCGCTGTCTTTTGCACTCTCCATGGGTTCATTTCCAATGAAGGTGAGTTTCGTCTGGCCGTTTCCAAAATCCTCAAAGGTAGTCACATCGTACGCATCTTCTATGGCTTCATGTTCGATTCCATAATGCGCAGGCTCAACCTTGTTTCCCTCCGGGTCGGAAAAGTACATCGACGAAACGATCTTCTCCTGCGGGACAATCTCGTGGTATTCACCAGCATTCCAGAACTCCTGCCCATCAGGAGCTCTCATGCAGCAGATAAACTTTCCTCCCACGCGAAAATCCATTTTGCAAACAGGCGCCGTAAATCCCTTCGGTCCCCACCATTGCATTACATACTTCGGGTCGGTCCACGCCTTCCAAACCAACTCGCGTGGGGCGTCAAATACTCTCGTTACAACCATCCGGTCTGTCTCGTTAACTGTTCTTGTCATCTCTGACCTCCACTTTTTTCATTTGATTCACGACTACTTCCAGCTTGTCGAGACTCTTCCCAGAACCGGCGATAATACGCCGCCCAGTCACTGACCGCCTTGATCGCCGCTGGCCTAAGCGTGCACACGCTCTCTCGTCCACGCTTCGTCTTGATCACAATCCGCGCCCGCACCAGGTAGGCAATATGTTTCGAAATCATCTGCTGCGAAAGTGCAAACGGTTCCGTCAATCCACGCACAGAGGCAGGCCCATGCGAGAGTCGTTCGATCATCGCCCGCCGCGTTGGATCGGACAAAGCCGCAAACGTTGTACCCAATCTATCCACAACCGAATGGTAGTGGATTATCTGTCGATGTCAAGAGTTAATTTTGCGATCCATCTCTTCTGTTCACGACCGCTGTACCCTGACGATTAAGGTGTGCGCGGCAGCCTGCGCAGGAGCGCGAGCCGGCACTCACCGAGCCAAATAGGCTTCGGCAACATTTTGGATAACACAGCTTGATCTATCGGGTGTTCTTCTTGCCGCGATTTCCTTCTGTTCCCTAGTCCCTATTCGCTGTTCTTCAACCCCACGCCCCCAGCAGCTTTCGCACCAGCACAATCTGCCCAACGTGGTACGCGTTGTGATCCGCCGTCAGCAGCGCCTGCCGCAGAATCGTCTGCCCTTCGCCATGCGGAATTTTCGCGTAAAGATCCGCCGACTCGTCCGACACCAGATCACACAATCGCTTCAAATCCTTGCGAAAACTATGCACGCTCTTGTCCCAGTCTTTCGCACTTGCCGGTACGGGTGACGCAGGCCAATAACCTTCCGGCCACTTCGGCGACGCGTGCTTGGGATTGATTGCGTATTCCAGAATGTCCCACTGCGCAATGCGCAAGTGCTCGAGTAATTCCCACGCAGAGTGCTCGGCGCCCTTGGGCCGTTTGCCGCGTAATTCCTCCGGTAGATTCTTAATCGCCGCTTCGAAATCAGCATGCGCTTCACTCCCGGTGAGAAGTGTAACCAGTTGCTTTCGCAATAACGTCTCGTTTGACATCTTGTGCAGCCCCTCCTGCTCTTCGATGCCTCCACCCACATACGGATGCGGAATTTCGCGGCGCAAAATGAAACCCGCGGCCGTCTATGGCCGCGGGCATCGGGTCTATTCGCAATCTAAAGAACTACAAGCTGCTCTGACTTTACGTCCTTGAACGCTTCCGCCTTCTGCTCCAGCTCTGGATCCCAGTTCTTCGGCTGGTAAATGCAGCAGGGCTCCTGCGCCAGCGGATCGCCGGTAACCGCATAGGCGCGGGCGCGCGATCCACCGCAGATTTCCTTGTATTCACATGCTCCGCATTTGCCTTCCAGCTTGCTCGTGTCGCGCAGCGACTTGAAGATCGGCGCATTGCGATAAATGTCCGCCAGCGGAGTCTCGCGGATATTGCCCGCGTGGATGGGTAGAAATCCGCTCGGGTACACGTTGCCCACGTGCGAAATGAACATGAATCCCTTGCCGTCGTTTACGCGCCGTGTTGCCCAGCCCATGGTGCGGGTCTTGGCATCGGCCGTCGGAGCGCCGGGCTCGTACTCATGCCTTGCTGCGTGCGGATGACCATGCCCAATCTTGCGTTCTTCAAGATTGTTCTGCAGCAGGTAGCGCCGGTAGTGCATCGCCTCAGTGGTTTTAATTTGAAAGCTGACGCGGTGCGAGAGCTCGTAGATTTTGCCAAACACCTTTTCGAACTCTTCACCTGAAAGCAGGTCGTCCAACTGCCCACGGCCCACGGGAACCAGGAAGAACACATTCCACATGACAATCGCCAGCTTTTCAAACAGGTTGCAGAGATCGTCGAGATCGTGCGCGTTATGGCGGCTGATGGTCGTATGTACCTGGATCGGGATGCCGGCTTCATTCGCCCATTCGATTGCCTGAATGGTGCGCGCCCAGGCACCCGGCAATCCCCTGAACTTGTCGTGAATCTCGGGGCTGGACCCATCCAGCGAAATGCCGAGCCGAACCAGGCCCGCTTCTTTCAACTTGAAGATCGCTTCGCGCGTAAGCAGCGGCGTGGCGCTGGGTGTAAGTGCTACCTGCACGCCTTTGTCGGCGGCATAACGGATCAGCTCGAACACGTCTTTGCGCTTCATCGGGTCGCCGCCGGTGAACACAAAAATCGGGATGTGCATGTCGGCGATCTGGTCAATGAGTGCTTTGCCCTCGGCGTTCGACAGCTCATCGGGATGAGCAATGGGTTGCGCGGCGGCACGGCAATGCTTGCAGGCAAGATCACAGGATTGTGTGACTTCCCAGATGGCAAGGAAAGGCGTTTCGTCGTAGTTCAACCCGCCACGGGCGGGAATTTGATGCATCGGCTCCATATGACCTCCTGCGGAATCGCTCATGAACGCTCAGGTCCGGGTGGGGAACCTATCCTCGCGCTCGGGGAGCCGCAATTGCCGGCCCTGGCGCCCCGTAATTTCAGCAGGGACGCCCCGATTCGGTTCTAGGAGAACAGCTAATGACCATGCCCGGCTGTGATTCAGATCACTTTATTTCGGCCATATGGACAAATCACAGAATTAGAGCCACAATTTTGTCTCCGGTTAACGATTGTTTGACTTGCCGGTCTATAGGGTTGGTGAAGCTGCGGCACGACCGGCCGTTCCATCGAAAGTTCAGGTGAGTCAAATCACCAGTCGATGTGCGGCTGGACACTGTTACTTAATTGCTGTTAGCTCCATAGTTTGAACGCACCTCCAGGAGGTTTCCATGGCAACCGTCATGAAGCCGGGGTGGAGCAAGCCCTCGACAATACTCTTTGCCTCAGAGATTCCAGCCAACCAGAAAGCCTTTGCCTTCGCCCTTGCCCAGGCTCGGGAATTTGGCGCAGATCTCATACTCTTCCACGCTTATGACACGCTGGTGGTGGCCGCATCGGAGAGCTCGGGGATCCGTTACTACGACTATGCCGCTGCCGCGCGTACTGAAAAAGTCCAACTTGAGCCCCTCGCTAAACAAGCACGCGAAGCAGGCGTCCTCTGCGAAGTCGTTGTGCGGCCGGGGCTGCCAGCCGACCAGATTCTTGCCTACACGCGCGAACGCGTCGTCGATCGTATTGTGATGGGAACGCATTCACCGGGCCCGATTGGAAAGCTGCTTGTCGGCTCCGTAGCTGAAGCAGTTTTGCGCACCGCAAAACTCCCCGTGTTCATCGTGGGGCCGGATGTGGTGGACGGCGCGTATCGCAACTTTGCTACCCGCAGCATTCTGTGTGCGGCCAGCCTGCACGAGGCAAGCAAAGTGGTGGTTGCGTTCGGCGCGGAATTGGCCATGCAGCACAACGCGCGGCTCATCCTGCAACACGTCATCAAACCTCAGGAAAAATCAGAAGTGCTGGCCGGCAAGTCGCTCGATCAGATTGAAAGCGATCTACTGATGCTGGTGCCCGCCAACGTGCGTCAGAGAATCGCCATTCAAACCATCGTGGTCCCGGGCGATCCCACTGAAGAGCTGCTGTACCAGAGCAACGCGCAACAAGCGGACCTGATCGTTCTTGGAGCACAGGGTGCTTCCGCCTTTGCCGCCATCACTCGTCATGGGGTGGTGTACAAAGTGCTAGCACATTCGCATTGCCCGGTGCTTACGCTCTCGCCGGTGGTTCTGGCCGAGTGCGGTTCGAAGTCCGAGAACACTCACGCCGCCGAAGCCTACATGGCCGGCGTGTTTTAAAGTCAGGCTCTCAACCTCCAACAAAATTCGGGTGTCCCATCCTTCTCGCAGCTCATGATTGCGAGAAGGATGGGAGAACACTGCGCGGTTGACCGAATTGATTGCAGCGTCTTTGTTGCGCGAATTCCCCTGCGCGTTATCTGCACCTCCGCTTATCCCCTCGCATTTTTTCGCTCTACTAATCATCGGCGAGCGAACAACCGCGCACCATACGGCAGCGTCAAAGTGTTCTGTTGGTGGTGGCAATGAGCACCGGGAGGTGAAACGATGCTTTGGACGATTTTTGTGATCCTGCTTGTTTTGTGGGCAGTTGGACTCGTGAGCTCCTACACGCTTGGCGGGTTCATCCATATTCTGCTGGTGCTTGCCCTGGTGGTTCTCTTGATCCAGCTGATCCAGGGCCGCAGACCGGTTGTCTGAGAGCGAATCTCAACTCAGGCAGAACTTAGGCTTCGCATTGATTGAAGTTGATCCATGCGCGTAAGAGACAGATCGAAGCAAGAGACCCCATGGAGGTGGTTGAAATGGATAAGGACAAAATCAAGGGCACAGTAGACGACGCGGTTGGCCGTGCCAAGCGCCAGGTTGGCGAGTGGATCGACGATCCCAAGCAACAGGTTGAAGGAGCAGCTCAGCAGATAAAGGGCAAGGCAGAGAAGATCAGCGGCAACGTGAAGGACGCAGTGCGCAACGCCACTGATTCATCGCTGCCATCCCACACTGATGACCACGGCGACACCATTGAAAACGATGATCGCAAGGCTGGCCATCGTCATTGATACAGCCGAAGTAGGGCAGTAATTTTTTTTATTTTTGGTCATTCTGAACGAATGCACCGGAACTAGTTCCCTGCGTTGAGGCACGATGCCTTGGCGCAGGGAAATATTGTTTTTACGGTTTCAAAGCCCAAGCCGACTTCCTCCAACCTTTGCATAAGCTCCACACCATCAGCATCTTCTCTCGGTTGATTCGGAAGGCCGCTCATGCTCATGTGCCTTGTTAAGCAACCGGGAGGTGCCACAGCATGGTGCGCCGCCTTGCCATATAAAAGCCAATCGAGTAAACATAAGGGTGAGGTAGCATACCTCGTTTCGGCTGCCTCAAAGAGAGGTGCGTCTTCCGCAGGGACTCCGGTTCACTGACGTTCGACGTTCCGCCATCGGAGATTACGCGGTGGCGCGCAGTAGCCCGCGTGCTCCGAAGTCCTCTGGATGCGCTGAGTTGTGCCCTCCTTCCTGCCTCGTGTGCTCTCTGCGGCTCGCTTCTGCCGCAGCTTTTCCCCGCGCCAATTTGTGATGCCTGCTGGTCAGAATTCTCGACCAGCGCCGGACAGGTGTGCGCCGTTTGCGGAGATGCTATTGATGCGGCACAGTACACAATGGCTGCGGAATCCGCACTCTGCAGGCCGTGCCGGCTGGCTCCGCCTGCATTCGTAAAAGCCGTCTCGTACAGCACTTACCAGGGCCGGATGAAGGAAGCAATCCACGCGCTTAAATACGACGGCCTGTACTCGGCGGCTCCCCGGCTCGGTGTCATGCTGGCAGAAGCCATTGGCACTCTCGCAGCAGAAGCTCCCCTGGAAATGCTCGTCGTGCCAGTGCCGCTGCACAAATCCAAGCACGCGCAGCGCGGCTTCAATCAGGCCCGCGTGTTGGCATCACACGCGTTGAAATCGCTCGCAACCACGTATCCGGAGTGGCGCCTAACCTTGGCCGCCAGCAGCCTGGTCCGCTTGCGCGCTACAGAAAGCCAGGCGGGTTTAACGCCCCGCATGCGCCGCATGAATGTGCGCGGAGCTTTCAAAGTTTCTGATCCAACCGCAGTAAGCAATAGGAACGTACTTGTCATTGACGACATTCTGACTACAGGTGCAACAGCACGCGCCGTTTCAAAAGCGTTACTCGACGCGGGAGCAGCATCGGTATGGGTCGCCACCCTGGCAAGGGCGCGTCGGGTCAACGATTTCGGCCCGGTTCTTTATCAGGACGCAAGCGATATTGCCGGCAGCACCAACGCCGGAGTCGGTCAGGAAGCATCACAGGGAGCAAGCAGGATTTCATCGCACGACCAACCATCTTTTTAACGGGAGAAGAGATGTCGCTGGGAAAAGCAATGATTCATGCTCGTAAACAACGATCCATTGCCAGGGCCGCAGCCGCGGCTGCGGATTATCCGGGTGCGCAACCAGCAGTACAGACCATGCACATGCTGCAATTGCCCGTGCTGGTGCTGAACGCATCGTATGAGCCAATTAATATTTGCGGCGCACGGCGAGCCCTGGTACTTGTGCTCAAAGGAATTGCGCGCACCGAAGAGGAGCATGGACTCACGTTGCACGCGCAACGCAGCATCGTGGCGATGCCTTCTGTCATCCGCTTGCTCGAATACCGGCGCATTCCTCACCAGACGCGTGCGCTGTCACGCAAGAATATTCTTCTTCGCGATCGCAACACCTGCCAGTATTGCGGCGATTCGCTGCCTCCCAGCGAGCTCACGCTCGATCACGTCATTCCGCGTTCGCGCGGCGGCAACTCTACCTGGGAAAATCTGGTTGCCTGCTGCCATGCCTGCAATCGCCGCAAAGGCAATCGCCTGCTGAGTGAGATTGACGACATGATATTGCTGCGCGACCCGCGCCCGTTCTCGCTCCACACCAGCCGCCAGATCATGCGCATGCTCGGCCGCGGCGACGATCGCTGGCGTAAATACCTCTTCTATTAATCACAGAAGAGAACGCGGACTTCCTTGTCGATGCTGTAAGGACTAGCAAGACAAAGCTGGCGGCTAGGAGCTGCTTTTATCGATACGTCTTGTCGTCCACGCGGCTCAGATCGGTATCGTTCATTACGCCGATCGTCACCACCACAAACGTGAATGCTGTCGTTCCCGGCTCCAGATGGCCCGCCATTACACGGTCCGGAGTTGACAGCGTCACATGCGCATGAATCCTGCCATTCACTACGTAGCCATTCATGCTTACCAAGTCCGCAGGCTGCGTAGGATTCTTCTCGTATGTGTCTTGCGAAGGCATGGTGCGATTGCTCACCTGGTGAATCTGATAACCACGCACCGAACCCAGCGCGGAGAGAATCACGCCATTCTGAATGTGCTGCTCCTTCGCCATCTTCTGCAGCCCAGCCAGCAGATCGGTCTTGTATTTGAAGCGCAAAACCACAATGCGATCGAAGTGCCCGGTCAGTGCATAGACTTCCGGCACAGCGCTGCTATTTTCTTTGGTGTCATCTGCCGGGTTAGGCGCCGGAGTTACTTCGGTTCTGCGCGTCTCCTGTGCGCAGAGCACGCTGGTCGCCATCAGCAACAGAACGCCGATGCGAATCGGAAGTCGAAAGAGCTTTGCTGCCATAATCTCAATGCCTCCTCGTGAGGGATCACGAATCACTGAACATCTTAGTGCAGTCACGGAGTGGCATGTGCGACGCGCCAGATACCGGGATCTGAAGTCGCCCGGAATCCTTCCCCTGGTGACAGGAATCTAACGGTAGGCATAGACAGCCCTGCTTCCCTAAAGCGCCACCTGTCAAAATCAGCATTTCAAGATCAGCATTTCCAAGATCAGTATTCCAAGGAGCAATACTCAATGACGATGTCCACCGAGGCAGTCAACAAGTTGAAGTACGCGCCCGCACTCGAAGGCGTCTTGCCACTGTTTCTTGACCGCTGGAGCCCGCGGGCCTTTGCCGATCGCGACGTGAGCCGCGCCGACCTGAAGCGCATCTTTGAAGCAGCGCGCTGGGCGCCGTCTTCTGGTAACGCGCAACCCTGGCGTTTCATTGTCGGTATCAAAGGCTCAGAAACCCACGCCAAAATCGCTTCAACGCTGGCCGGCTTCAACAAGGAGTGGGCTCCAAAAGCGCCAGTACTGATCCTGGGCACCACCAACGCAGTCAATGCCCGCGGCGCGGCCAACGCCTATGCGATGTACGATCTTGGAGCCGCCGCCGTTTCCATCACGCTTGAAGCCGAGGCGCTCGGGCTGGTCACACACCAGATGGGCGGCTTTGACCGCGAAGCCGTGCGCAAGGAGTTGGGAATTCCCGAAAGCTACGTGTTTGGCTCCGTAATGGCGCTTGGCTATCAGGATGAGCCAGCCGCCCTTGCAAACGATGAACTGATCACCCGCGAGACCGCCCCGCGCACTCGAAAGCCGCTAAGCGAAATAGCCTATTCTGCCTGGGATCAACCCGCGGTGCTCGACTAGCGGCAATGCCACAATCAACGTCCCGCGTTACAGTGGTCTGAGGAGAGAATTCGTCCCCCATGACCTCTTCGACCAGCCCAAGGCCCCGAAGCCGCGCGACTTCTGTGCGCCGACCGGCGCGGCGACAAGCATCTCATTCCTCACGTTCCTCAGCCCGCCGCAGACGCGGAATGAGCTGGAAGTTGCGCCTGATCCTGGTCGCGTGCCTTATCGTAGTTGGCCTGGTGACCTGGGGCGTCATTGCGCGCTATACGGCCCCGGCATCAAACACATCCCTTTCTCACTTCGACGCCATTATTGTCCTCGGATATCCCGCCGATCGCGACGGCAATCCATCGCCCACCCAACTGTCGCGCGTCACCGAGGCGGTGCACGAATACGAACGCGGGGTAGCCCCAAGAATCATCATGACCTGCGGCCCCACCCGCCCCAACTCAGTTGAAGCCGAAGTGATGGCACGAACGGCCAGGGCCGAGGGCATTCCGGCATCAGCCATCTTCGTCGAGGGTCAGGCCAGGGACACCATTCAGAACGCCTGCTATTCCGTCCGCATGATGAAGAGCCATGGCTGGCGTTCGGCGGAGGTGGTTTCCACGGCCTCACATCTACCCCGTTCCGCTTTGATCTTTGAGCGCTTGCCCATCGAGTTTCGCGTGCATGCGGCTCCGCAATTCACGCCGGGCTCAATGTTCACCTATGGACCCCTGCTTAACGCAGTCGAGACGCTGAAAACCGTTCGCTACCTCATTTGGGCTCGGCAAATGGAACAGTGTGAACTGTAGAAACCGGCGGCAGGGCCGTTCCGCAATCGCAAAGGGACCAAGCCTCTTCCCGTACGTCTAAGCATCTGAACGTAAAATCACAGACTTTCACCGACAAACTGCCGGAAATCCCGGCTTGAAAGGGGCTGCTTCGCGTTGTCCCCTGTCGGTATGGTCTTGTAAGCTGGTCAGTGATGCGTCTCCCAGTAAGGTATTCAGTTTTTCTTATCGCCGGCGTGGTGGGTTTGTGCGTTCCGGCTGCCAGCTTGCGTGCCCAGGGCACAGCAGACCAGAGCTCTTCGAGCCAACCCACTCCCGTGCAAAACACGCCCAACCAGACAACGCCCAACGGCACGTACGTCTCCGTTGATCCTCTGGCCAAGGTCCGCTACGACAACAAGTTTGACGTTTCGTTGACCATGGCCTACGACCACATGAAGGCCGGGCCGACCCTGCTGCAGGGCTCCAACCTGGGCGGGCTTGACCTCACCGGCTCCATGTGGATGACCAGGCACTGGGCTATTGAGGGATCCGCACGCGGCTATCTGGGCACCAGTGGCGCCGCTCCAAACGCTCCCCTCAATATCCGCGGGCCGTTTGTCAGCGAATATTATTTTGCCGCCGGACCTGAGTGGCTCGGCCCGCACAACAAGCACGGCGCCATTCTGGCTCACGCCTTGGTTGGCGGTGTGTACGGCAATTTCGAGCACGATCTGCGCGGCCAGCCGCCATCGGTCGTCGGTTTCTACAACAATCAGGTTGCGCCCACCGCCATCATCGGCGGCCATTTCGATTTGAACCGCTCACCCCGCTGGGTCTTCCGCATTACGCCCGATGCCCTCATGAAGTGGTACTCGATCGACTACGGAACCAAAACTACACAATGGGACGTGAACTTCGGCATCTCAGTGGGCCTGGAATACAAGTTCGGGAAGAAGCGCTAGACCACCGTAAGCTTGACATCGCATCTTACAAAGCCGAGGCCAAACGCCTCGGCTTTCGTTTTGCTGCTGCTGGTTGAAAAGAAATCGAGTGGGCTGCCAAGTCCATCTGTATGTGGTATTCTCCTGCGTTCAGTAGCGGTTGCTGGAAAGTATCGCACCAAAGTATTCGGTTTCAGATAGCGGCACTCGCGGTCGCGCAAGGTCCTGAAAACGAAATGAGCGTGAAAGGCAGGCACGATGGATATGAGAGACACACTCGGGGTACTGTTGGCAGGCGGTGCGGGTGAACGGCTCTTTCCTTTAACCCGCGATCGGGCCAAGCCGGCAGTGCCGTTTGGCGGCCACTACCGCATCATCGATATCACGCTTTCCAACTGCATTAACTCCGGCCTGCGCCGGGTATATGTGCTCACCCAGTACAAAGCGCTCTCGCTTAACCGGCACATTCGTGAAGGATGGACCGGTATCGTGGCGCAGGAGCTTGGTGAGTTCTTTGAGCTGATGCCGCCGATGAAACGCACCGGCGCCAACTGGTACATGGGCACTGCCGACGCCGTCTATCAGAACATCTACTCCATCGGCAGCGATCAGCCGTCGCATGTCATCATCCTTTCCGGCGATCACATCTACAAGATGGACTACAGCCGCATGCTGGCCTACCACAAGGAAACCCATGCAGAGGTTACGCTTGCCACGCTGCCCATCGCTCCTGAAGACGTTTCGAGTTTCGGTGTTGTCGAGGTGGGCCACACCGGCGAAGTTCTCGGTTTCCAGGAGAAGCCGGCTTCCACGACTTTCCGCTCGCCCTTCAATCCCAACGCGGTCGATGCGTCGATGGGCATTTACATCTTCAACACTGAAGTCCTTTTGAAGGCGCTCATGGCGGACGCCGAAGATCCGGATTCGAAACACGACTTCGGCCACAACATCCTGCCCAACCTGCTGGGCAAGAAAAAAATGATGGCCTACAGCTTCGTGGATGAAAACAAGAAGCAGGCTCTCTACTGGCGAGACGTAGGCACTCTGGACGCGTACTACGACGCCAACATGGACCTGTGCTCGGTTTCGCCGGTCTTCAACCTTTACGACAAGAGCTGGCCCATCCGCACGCGCGTTCGCCAATATCCGCCGGCCAAGTTCGTCTTTGGTGAGCCGGGCCGCTCAGGCATGGCCGTCAATTCCATCATCACCGCCGGTGTCATCATCTCCGGCGCCTCGGTATACAACTCTGTGCTGTCGCAGGACGTAAGGGTGAACTCCTACTCCGATGTTGATGCGAGCATTATTTTTTCGCACGTTAACATCGGCCGCCACTGTCGAATACGCCGCGCCATCATTGACCGCGACGTACACATCCCCGAAGGCACAGTGATCGGCTATGACCCGGTCGAAGACAAGCGCCGCTACTTCGTGACGCCTTCAGGCCTGACGATAGTCACCCGCGACACTTCGATGTTCGAGAACCCAGTAGACCCGGCATTCCTCGAGCGCTACTAGAACAGGGAACTGGGAACAGGAAATAGAGAATAGAGAAGAACTTTCACGGAACTATTGGGCGCGGGCCAAAAGCTCGCGCCCAACGTTTTCTGGGTTCTATCGCAGCTCTCTTCAGGATGATCGCCGGCCAGCGAATCCACCTCGAAGGATCTGAGCAATGAAAGCCAAGAGCTAGAGGCTAGGGGCTAGTAGCTAGAAGCTCTCCCATGGCAGAGCAACCCTCAACCTTTCTTCTGCGGCACCTTCTCACCCGCTTTGCGCGCCTCTGAAAGCCCGATGGCAATGGCTTGTTTCCGGCTTGTGACCTTCTTGCCGCTGCCGCTTTTCAGCTTGCCTTCCTTCATCGCCTTCATCTCAGTCTCAACGCTCTTGCCGGCCGACTTGCTATATTTCCGCGTGCTCTTCTTACTACTCGATTTCTTGCTTGCCTTTTTAGTTGCCATTGGTCGTCTCCGCTCTTGTCTGATGAACGAATATTCCGCGATGGTTGCATTTGGCGCCGCAAACTATGACAAGCAAACCAACGGCCCCAACATGAACTGGCTGGAAGCTGACTTTGATGGGAACCATTTCGGGAAATCCTGCGTATATCCCCTCTATGCAATGCGTGGGCACAATGAGTTGGGGCATCATGGGGATAGTGGATCCAACCGCGCCCGGCAGGCGTACTATGGAGGCGCTGGAGAAAAAAGCCCGCCGGCAGTCCTCCAGCGAACTTACGCAAAGCAATGATTCGGTCCGCTCCTCCGGTGAAATTCCCCGCATGGGAGCGACGGCCATATCCCAAGCCACTGGAATGCGGCGCACGGAGGAGAGACAGTTGGACGTTGACTGGTCCCAGATTGTCCGCCGCTGCATGGACGGCGACTCCGGCGCATGGGCCGAGATGGTCCGTACACACCACAAGCGTGTGTACGGGCTCTGTTACCGCTTTACCGGCAACCCCACAGACGCCGAAGACCTTACCCAGGACGTCTTCCTCAAGGTCTACTCCAACCTGGCCAGCTTTGACCTGACCCGCGGCAGCCTCCAGGTCTGGATCACCACCATGACCCGCAACCTGCTGGTCGACAACTTCCGCAGAACCCGCAATCAGCGTGCAACCGGCTCCCTGGACGACGGTTGGGATGCCACCGATGAGCTGAAGCCCATTGACCGGCTTACCGCAAAAGGCGCCTCCCAGCACGAGCTGGCTGCTCAGAAAGAGCTTGCCGCCATGGTGCAGAACGCGCTGGCCCTGGTGAGCGTTGAATTGCGCGAAGCTGTGATTTTGAGAGATTTACAGGATCTTGACTATAAAGAGATTGCCCAAGTGCTTGGAATACCCGAGGGGACGGTAAAGTCCCGCATCAGCAGGGGACGCGCGGAACTTGCGCGCCTGCTGGAACGTACTAAACGGGAGGTGATGTAGCCATGACAGACCGCGCACAATTTCCGAGTTCCCCAGCATGCGGTCAGTGGGAAACGCTTTTGGCGGACGCGCTCGACGGGCTGTTGCAGCCTGAGGATGAGGCTACATTTACCGCCCATATGGCTGGTTGCAAGGCCTGCGCAGCCCTGTTTGACGAGGCTCGCCGTGGACGCGAGTGGCTGGAGTTTCTCTCCCCGGAACCAGAGGTCCCGGCCGGCCTGCTCGATAAGATTCTGGCGCAGACAGGACCGGGACAAGTTGCAGGATTTGGACTGACGCCGGACGGTACGGATGTGCTGCCGGTTTCACCGGTTGGCGGAGTGGCAAGCATTCCAGCCTGGCAGCAGCCCGGCTTCATCGGACAGGTTCGTCGCTTTGCCGAGCCCCGTTTGCTCATGACGGCAGCCATGGCGTTCTTCTCCATCGCGCTCACCCTCAATCTGACCGGCGTGCGGCTTAACGAGCTTAGGCTCGCCAACTTCCGCCCCGCTGCAGTTCGCTCATTCATGGAACGGCGCATTATGACCGCGTCGGTTCCCATCGTTCGCTACTACGACCACCTGCGCTACATGTATGAAGTGGAAACGCGCATGCGCGAGCTGCGCCTCACCACTGAAGGTGACAACCAGGGCAACGATAACAACTCTACCCCCCAGAACAACTCTGCGCCCAACCAGCCGGGTGAGTCCAAACAGGCTCAACCTCACAAAGACGGCGGTTCGCGCATGGACCTTCCACAACAGTCTGGTAAACCTGAGGTTTCGCCAGCTCTTACCGATTCAGTTGATTTGGTTGAAGCTTCCCTTACGTTCCACGGGACTAACCGCGCATTCCGGCAGCTCCAATTCGGCACGAAGGAAATGAAAGTAGAAGAGAGGAGCACACTATGGACTGCGTAAATCACACAGGCGTGAGTGCGACCGCTTATTGCCAGAGCTGCGGAAAAGCGCTGTGTGCAAGCTGCGTGCGGCACGCGGCCGGCGGACAGATTCTTTGTGAGCCGTGCTGGGCAAGCTGGCACACCTATCAGCAACCATTCGTTATGCCACCCGCAGGCTCGCCCAGCCCCATTGCAGCAGCCATACTGGGACTGATCCCCGGCGTGGGCGCCATGTACAACGGGCAGTTTCTCAAAGGCCTCATCCACGTAGTCATTTTTGCCGTGCTGGTGAGTGCCACTCATGTCTCCGGGATCTTCGGCCTGCTGATTGCCGGCTGGGTCTGCTACCAGGTGTTCGAGGCGTATCACACCGCAAGTGCTCGCCGCGAAGGCCGTCCTTTGCCTGATCCGCTGGGCTTGAACGAAATTGGCACCTGGCTCGGCGTTGGCCGCGGAATGCCTCAGGGAATGAATACGGGACAACCGCCGGTAGGAACTATTGATCCGAACCAGCCAGGTCCGAATCCCGCGGCAGGATATCAACCGCCCTACCAGGCGCAGTATCAAGCTCCTTATCAGGCCCCTTACCAGGGCTTCACACCACCGGCCTCCGGGTTTACTGATCCCGGTGTTCCGCCCATTCCGCCGGTACCACCGGTTCCTCTAGTGCCGCCTATGAGCTGGCGCCGCAGAGAGCCGATCGGGGCGATTGTTTTAATTGCACTCGGAGTGCTGTTCTTGCTGGGGCAGTTGGATATCTTTTCCGGCCGCCTCGTTCACTTCTTCTGGCCTCTACTTCTTATCGGGCTGGGCGTGTGGCTGATCGTGCGTCGGATTGAGGACTCGAAAGGAGGGCCCCAATGAACCAGTACTACTTAATTCGTCGCCTGCGCGGTCCCGCAATTCTGCTGCTGATCGGCACTCTTGCACTGCTGCACACTACCGGTGTACTCCAGCGCCCCTGGCATTTGTTCTGGCCTTTGTTGCTCATCCTGCTCGGCGTGCTTTTGCTGGCTGAACGTGCGGCGCTGGCTGCCGAAGGCGGCTACCCGATTTGGCCATTCTCCGGTTCGGACAATGGCGGCGTCCCGCCCTCAGGCGTAACTCCCCAACAGCAGAGCACCTCGATCGTTCCTTCACCCTCGCATGATCTCGGAAAAGATCCCGAAGGAGGGCAATCATGAGCAGCGTACCTCCCGGCACACCTCCCGGCGGCGGACCACCGCCTCCCTATCCACCGTACGACCCGAAGACGCAGTGGCGGGTCTATCGCGAACAGCAGAAGGCCGCATGGCGCGCACAGCGTGACGCCATGCGCGCACAGCGCGATGCCTGGAAAGCGCAGTATGGCTACGGCCCGCGCGTCCCTTCTCTTGTTGGACCAGTCGTCCTGATCGGCGTCGGCACCATTGCGCTGCTGATCATGACCGGCCACATTTCCGGCAGTGCATTCTGGAGCTGGTACGGCCACTGGTGGCCGCTGCTGCTCATTCTCGCCGGCCTCGGGCTGCTCGCCGAGTGGGCGCTCGATATGCGCCGCAAAACTCCCGTGCGTCGTGGCGGAAGTTTCGTTGGCATCATCATCCTGCTCGCATTTCTGGGCTTTGCCGCCGCAGGCTGGAATCACGCCGGTCCCTGGTTCAACCAATGGAATCACGGTGATCAGGAAGATTTCTTCAACATGTTCGGGCTGCCTGAGCACGACAGCGATCAGCAGGTGCTAAATGCGCAGGTAGGCGCCGGCGCTACCGTTGACATTCAGAACCCGCGCGGCGATGTCAGCGTAACCGCAGGCGACACGCAGAATGTCGAAGTGCAAACGCACGAAGTGGCCTTTGCGAATTCTGATGAAGACGCCAGGAAGATCTTCGAATCTGAAGCGGCGCATATCAACGTCAGCGGCAACACCGTGCTCATTAAGAGCGACGGACACAACAATGGCCGCGTCAACCTCACCGTTACTGTTCCTAAAACGGCGAAAGTCTCCATCAACGCTGCCCGCGGCGATGTATCTGTTGCCGGCATCGGCGGCGGTCTTGACCTGACCGCAACCCACGGCGACGTGCATCTGAACTCAATCACCGGTACCGTGCAGGCGCACCTCTCCAGCAACAAGCACGACTTCTCCGCGCACCAGGTCGACGGCGATCTTATTACCGACGGCAACACCAACGACCTCACCATCTCCGAGATCAAAGGCCGCTTTACCATCAACGGCGATATGTTTGGAGAGGTGCACGTTGAAAATGTGACTGGACCCGTAAGCGTGCATACTTCCCGCACCGACGTACAGATTGCCTCTCTTCCCGGCGATCTGACGTTCGACTCAGACAATCTTCGTGTCAACCAATCCAAAGGCCTGCTTCATGTCGTCACCCGCTCCAAAGACATCGATCTGAACCAGATCTACGGCGACAGTTACGTCGAAAACCGCGATGGCAGCATCACCATTGCGCCTGCCGGCCCCTTCAGCATTGAAGCAAAAAATAATAAGGGAGACATCGAGCTCACCCTGCCGCCTAACGCCTCAGCCAACGTAAGCGGCCGCACCCATAACGGCGACATCGTCAACGAGTACGGATTGAGCATCAGCGGTGAAGAAGACAAATCCGTCAGCGGAAAGATCGGCTCCGGCCAGGCACGGATCGACCTCACCTCAAGCAATGGCGATCTGCGCATCAAGAAGGGCCCTGCACTGCCGGCCGCGCCCAGCGTTGCGAATGCGCCCACCGCGCCAGAGCCACCCGTGCCTCCCAACGCCAAACATTTGAAGGCGCCGACAAAGGAGCTGCCGGCGCAGCCAGTTACCCAGTAAAAATAAACTCACTCCGAATGTTTCTTTCAGGCACGGGAACAACCTCCCGTGCCTATCTTCTTGTGGCTAACTCATGTGCCCTAGTGTCAGAAAAAGCTGCCATTGAAACCAAGCTTTGAAGGGTACGGGCTTTAGCCCGTACGTAGGCGCCGGCAAAATGAGCGGGGCTTTAGTGTCTGAGGGATAGCCCTTCGCAATACCTATTCTGTTCTGAGCGCCTGCATGGGATCGAGCCGCGAAGCTCGCCACGCAGGAACTGCGCAAGCAACCGCAGCCACTGAAAACAGTGCCCCCGCCACAACCGCAAACACCACTGGATCGAGCGGCTGCGTTTGATAAAGCATCGAACGCATCAGCCTCACCGCCGCAGCGCCACAGGCGATTCCAAAAACAAGTCCAGTCAGCGCGGGCCGCAGGCCATCTATGAGCACGCGGCGAAGAACCTGTTCGCGCTGTGCTCCAAGTGCCATTCGAATGCCAATCTCTGTCGTGCGCTGTGCCACCACATACGAGAGCACTCCAAACAACCCCACCGCCGCGAGCAACGTTGCCAGCACTGCAAAGGCCAGCAGCAGTGTCGCATTAAAGCTCTCATTCAACGTCGACTTGCCGATCACCTGGTCCATCGTCAGCACATCCGAAACCGGCAGATCGTGATCGAGCTCATTGATGATCTTCTGTGCCGGAAGCGCAAACGACTCGACATCATGGCTCGCGCGAATTGCAAGGGTTCCGTTCCTGGCTTTACCCGAACGGAGCGCATGATACTGCGTTGGCCGAGGCTCCTCGCCAATAAGATAACGCGTGTCCGCCACCACGCCGACAATCACTTCCGGCTTAGCATCTGCGAGTTTCAGATGCTTGCCGATGGGGTCTTCACCTGGATAGAACGTCTTTGCAAGCGACTCGCTGATGACAACCTCGTCAGCTTGATCCAGGCGCTTACCTTCATCAAACGTCCTCCCGCGCAGTATCGGAATTCCAAGAGTGCTGAAGTAGTTGGCATCCGCATATCGCATGACTGCGGTACTGCCCTGTCCGATTGGCTGCGGTGGATGTTCCGGGATGGTGAATCCCCAGTCGCCTCCGTAACCCTGGCCTGGCACAAGCATGCCGAAGGTCGCCGCCTCAACGCCGGGCAGTGCGCGAACCTGCGTGAGCATGGCGTCATAGAAATTCGCGCGCGACTCCGGCGTGCTGTAGCGCGCGCTCGGCAGAGCAATGCGCATGGTGAGCACGTTGTCCGTGATACAGCCGACATCTGTCGAGCGCAACCGCTCGTAACTGCGAATCAGCAGGCCCGCGCCGATCAGCAACACCACCGTGAGCCCGATTTCTACCGAAACAAGTGACTTGCGTAGAAATGCGCGGCCGCCACTGCCACTCACCGACCGCGAGCTCTCCTGCAACACGCCGAGCGTCTGCTTGTCGCTCGCGCTGAACGCCGAAATCAACCCTGAAAACAGCGCACTGAAAACGATAATGCCGCATGTGAAGAGCGCCACCACAGCATCAATGTGAATCGAATCGACGCGAGCCATGTCTTGCCGGGTGCTCACCAGCCAAGCCAGGAGCAGATAGGCCATTGCGAGTCCGGCGGCTCCCCCGACGCAGGACACCACCAGGCTTTCAATCAGCCGTTCGCGCAACAGCCGCAGCCATCCGCCGCCCAGAGCCGTACGAATCGCCATTTCCCTGCGTCGCGCCGCGGCCCGCGCCACCAGCAGATTCGCAACATTGAGGCATGCAATCAGCAGCAGGCAACTGGTTGCGCCAAGCAGCACGTAAAGTGGCTGCTTGAGCTTGCCCACCATGCGCTCCAGTAATGGCCGACCATATGCGTGCCCAAGTACAAACGGTTTATCGAGATGTTGATTGTGGATACGCAGGCTGATCGCGCTTACGTCTGCGACTGCCTGCTCTGCTGTCACGCCCGGCTTAAGCCGCCCTACAGCCCCATTGAACATGTGGTTGTCATAGGAATTGATCGTGCCCGGTGGAACCTCGTGATAGGCGGCGGTCCACAACTGCGTGGATGGTTCTGGAAACGCGAACCACGCCGGCATCACGCCAATGATCGTGTATGGCTTGGCATCAAGATCGACGGTGCGTCCCACAACATTGGGATCGCTGCCAAAGCGCCGTTGCCAAAGGCTGGCGCTGATGATAATTACGCCGCTTGCCGAAGGACTGTCGTCAGCAGCAGTAAAATCGCGACCCATCGCCGGTTGAACGCCGAGAGTAGAAAGCAGTTGCCACGAGATCATCGCGCTATTGAGCCGTTCAGGTAGTTGTCCAGCCGCACCCGAGAGTTGATTCTCGCCAGAGCGCACAACCGCCATCCGCTCGAAAGTTCGATTGTGCTTCCTCCACTCGTCGAACATGTTGCCCGCAACGGAATTAGGGGCGTCTCCTGTGTGGCTTTCGTTGATCATCAGCAATCGATCAGGATCTTCAAACGGCAGCGGCTTCAGCAGCACGCTGCGCACCACCGTAAACAGCGCCACATTCGCGCCAATACCAAGCGCCATCACGATCACTGCAATACTTGTAAAGCCGGGTGTGCGGCGTAGCGTGCGCATGCTGTAGCGCAAATCGAGCCAGAGAGATTCAAGCCAGTTCCAGGTCCACGTTGCGCGCGCTTCATCGCGCAGCAATGCCGGATTGCCAAAAGTGCGCAGAGCCGCGCGACGCGCCTCCACTGCGCTCATACCCGCCGCTCGATTCTCGGCAACCTGGTTTTCAAGATGAAAACGAAGTTCGGCATCCAATTGCACGCCCGCGTCCCGGCGGCCAATCAACATGCGAATCTTCATAGCGAGTCGATCCCACCAACGCATAGCATCTCCCCTCTTGTTGACACCAGATCCCCTATCCCTGATCCCTGTTCCCTGCTTTTCTCACGCTTCGTCGAGCACCAGGTTCACTGCCGCCGACAGGCGCGCCCAGTTCGCGGTTTCAGCCTCAAGCTGTTTGCGACCCGCATTCGTCAGGGCGTAAAACTTTGCCTGCCGACCCGTCTCGCTTTCAGCCCACTTGGCCTTGATCCAGCCCTGCTGCTCCAGCCTGTGCAGCGCCGGGTAAAGCGATCCCTGCTGAACCTGCAGCACCTCACCCGACATTTGTTGAATGCGCTTGGCAATTGCCCAGCCGTGCTTGGCCTCAGGCAAAAGCGTCTTGAGAATCAGAAGGTCGAGTGTGCCCTGGAGAAGATCGTTCGGTTTTCCCATACCTAGATTATCTACATCATGTAGTGTAGGACGTCAAGGTATCATGACGATCTTGGTGTCGGCGCCGCTGGATAATCAGGTTGTCGGTTTCGATCGAACGGAGGTAAATTGGACTCCTGAGGGTGAATTTGAAGCCATGATGCATGCACCGATCAGAGTCATCACTGTGGAACGGGAGTATGGATCGCGCGGCGGCGAGTTTGCCCACGATCTGGCCGAGCGCCTTGGCTGGAAATTGCTCGATTCCGAGCTGGTAACAGGAGCGGCCCGTATTGCCGGTGTCGACCCAAAAATGGCGGCAAAATTTGATGAGCGCCTCGATCCCTGGTACTACCGCTACGGCAAAGTGTTTTGGCACGATTCAGGTCTTTCAGTGGCCGCCGTCGCCGACGAGCATGTTTTTGATTCAGAACGCATGTTGGCGCTCATCAAGAAGGAAATTCTTGACGCGGCGGATGAAGGAAATTGTGTGCTGGTTGGGCGAGGTGCCGCGTGTGCGCTGGCCGGGCGACCGGGCTGTTTTCACGTTTTTGTATACGCCACGGCGAGCGCCAAGCGGGACTGGTTTAACCGCGCGTTTCCCGGCCAGGCCCAGCAGGCCGACCAGCAGTTGGCGGCCTTCGACAAGCGACGCGCAGCCGTTATCCGCAAGTTCTACCAGCAGGAATGGTGCTCCCGGCAGCTTTATCACATGCTGCTCAACTCGTGCATGGGGTCTGACGCCATGATTTCCGCCGTGCAGGGGGCGTCCGGGCTGAGCCCGTGTCCGGAAGAAAGCATATCCGGCTAAACGGCAACTCGCTGAATACGCGAACTGATACGCGTCAGCACTTCCCAGGGAATGGTTCCGGCCGCATCCGCGTGGTCATAAGCGGTAATGGTTTCGTCGCCCTGCGAGCCTATGATCACTACTTCGTCGCCTTCAACAACGCCAGGAATTTCAGTCACATCGATAACGGTGTGGTCCATGCTGACCCGGCCAACAATTGGCGCCCGTTGCCCGCGCACCAGCAGGCTGAAGCGATTGCCCAGATTGCGGAACAGGCCATCTGCGTAGCCGACTGTAAGCAGCGCCAGCCGCATGGGCTCAGTGGCGACAAACGTCCCGTTATAGCCCACCACGTCTCCCGGATTGATGTCGTGCAGACCAATCACCTCGGTCTTCCAGGTAAGAATGGGCTCAAGACGTGTGCTGGATGCAGTTACATCATCGGGCTGCGCTTCATCGGCCGGCTCAAAGCGCGGCGCCAATCCATAAAGCGCCAGTCCGGGCCGGATCATCGCTTTCATGCCGTGCCGCGATGCCAGCGCCACGATATCTTTGTTCGCTCCCGAGAGCAGCGCGGCCGAATTGCCCACATTCAGCCAGTCAGGATAAAGTCCCGCCGCCTCAACCTGCGCCAGCGCCTGCTGCAGCCGCGCCAACTGCGCATGAGTGGCAACGCCATTCGACTCGTCAGCCGCGTAAAGATGCGTCATCACACCTTCGAGCCTCAGCGGCGAGTCGGGTGCAAAGTGCCCGAGTACCGCGCCGAGGCCTTCCACGCTGACGCCCTGGCGGCTCATGCCGGTGTCGATTTCAACATGCACCGGCAGCGACGCCGGACCCAGCCCCGCTGCACGCGCTGCTTTTGCAAGATCGTCCAGCTGTGCCGGCTCCCAGACCACGGCGGTCAAATCGTGCTTTACCAATTCCGCGCCCTGGCCCGGAACCACTCCGCCAATCACCATCACCCTGACACCGGAACACAGCGCGCGAGCGGTAATGCCTTCTTCCAGGCTGGTGACAGCCATCCACTTTGCTCCCGCATTGGCCAGCGCCGGCGCGCAAATCTCAAGCGAATGCCCATAAGCGTCGGACTTGAGGATCACCAGCAACTCCGCATCCGCGGGCGCCAGGCTTTTAAGAAAAATAAAATTGTCGCTCAGAGCGCGGGTTCGAATTTCTATCCAGCAGGGACGCGTTTTCATTGCTTTAATGACAAGTTTACGGCATCGCACGGTTGCTACTTTTGCAGAAGGTTGCGACGCAGCAGTGCAAATGCCACCAGCGTTTCGCCCTTCAACGGCAGCTCGTCAACAATTTGCTGCTCCAACTCGTGCGGAACCTGCATTTCGCAACCGGCAATCTGGTCAGGGCTGGCTCCGCCAAAACACAATTCGCAATGGCCTAGCGCGCTGCCTTCACCATCTGGCGCCTGCGCGCGAACCGGAGGACCGAATACCCGGCAAGTCATCGGCCGCCACTCGTACACATCGCATCTGCCAGTCTCTGGATCGAGCGCTGGGCATGCAGCGTCGTTGGCGTATTCCTCGAAACGAGTGCGCTCCTCATCGTTTTCGCCAAGCAGCCCAGTTTCAACATCGCCCGGAAAATCTGCGCTGTTCTCTGCGACCCAGCTGGCCGCGCGGCGTTCGATTTCGGCCGCCAAGGTTAGGTCTTCGCGCCGCAGCCTTTCCATGCCTTCGCGAAGGCGTAGCGCGTCAAGCTGGTTGATGGCGAAGGCGCCGTAGCAGCACTGGGTACATCCTGACCGGCACACCAGCCACTCGCCTGCCCGCATGGCCGCATCCGCAAAGGCGGAATCCATGATCTGCACCAGTTCCCGATCTCCTGCTGGCAGGCCCATGCAGGTAAGAATACCGAAGGGATTCCAGAACAACTATCTCGACCAAGGCGGCAGGCGCTATAGTTCTCCGTGAGAGAGGTCTCATGAAGTCAATCCATCTGTTACTTCCCCTTGTCCTGTTGTCTGTTACCGTCTCGCCCAGCCTGGCTCAGCACGGCAAATTGCTGGTTGCTCAAAAGGGCGACCATAGCCTCGCCATCGTCGATCCTGTCGCTGGAAGTGTGGTGGCCTCCGTTGCTGAAAACGGCGTCACCGGACATGAAGTCGCCGGCTCGCCCGACGGTCGCTTCGCAGTCGTGCCCATCTACGGAAACTCCGGCGTGGGAAGCCCGGGCACCGACGGCAACAACATCGTGGTCATCGATCTGGCATCCCACCAGATCGCCAACAACATCACCTTCGATCACGGCGTGCGGCCGCACTGCCCCGTCTTCGGTCCCAAAGACGGCATGCTCTACGTAACAACAGAGCTGGATAAAGCCATCACCATCATCGATCCGAAAACCTGGAAGGTCGTCGGCTCAATCCCTACCGGTCAACCCGAAAGCCACATGCTGACGCTCGCGCACAATGGCCTGCGCGGCTACACCGCAAACGTCGGTCCCGGCACGGTTTCGGTGCTCGACATCAAAGCGCGCAAAACGCTGGCAATCATTCCCATCTCAAGCAACACGCAGCGCATTTCCATTTCGAATGACGATCGCTGGGTATTTACAGCTGACCAGGCCAAGCCGCAGATGGCCGTCATCGACACCGCAACCAACAAGATCCATACCTGGGTTCCGTTGAGCGGCTTCGGTTACGGTGCCGCGCTCACCCGCGACGGCCATTACCTGTTGATGCCGATTCCCGCCAAAAATGTCGTTGATGTTGTAGACCTGGCCGCCATGAAAGTCGTGCGCAGCGTCACTGTCGGAGCCGATCCGCAGGAAGTGCTGACCGCACCTGATGGCAAGTCAGCCTATGTCTCCTGCATTAAGAGCAACCAGGTAGCCGAGATTGACCTGTCCACCTGGAACGTACGGCGCTTTATTGCCACCGGCAAAGGCACTGATGGACTGGGCTGGGCTGGCGGTCAATAACGCTACATGCACTGGAACAACACTGGCAGCCGGTCCGATTGCCATGGTCGGATCGGGCTACCACAGCCCCACAATCAGCAGGATTGAGAACACCGACGAGAGCGCCAATGCTCGCTGGCCCACGCTCGTCAGTGGCCGCTGCAGATCATTCGCATCGCGCTGACGGTAAAGGTCGTACCCATATCCAGCCACAGCCACCAGCAGCGCGGCAGCGATAAAGCTATGCCGAAGCAATGCGGCAGTTGCAGCAGCGCCTGCTAGTACAAACACCGCCAGCAACGCTTTGCGACGGAAATCCTGCGTGGCCTTGGCCGCGTTACGCAGCGCGATGCGTGCGTCAAGCCGCGCATGAACTACAAGAATTCCTGCAGTCGCCTGCAGCGCCAGAAACAGCCACAACCACCAGCACCATCTCTGAATTGTGCCAGTTGCCGACAGCGATGTTGCCAGTGAACTTGAAGTGAGCGCAATGGCGCTTGCAATCTGAAACAGCGTTGAGCGCTGGCGATTTTTTACGTTCACCAACACAGCCAATATTGAAAACGCGCCCACGCCCGCACCGAGCGCCAACGTTGCCTTCAACGGCCATGACATCAGCAACACCACTCCGCTGAGCGCCAGCACAAGCATCCACCCGGCGAACCACAAGGCCGCGACCGGAGTCTCAGGATGCAGTTGCTTCCACACCATTCGCTGACGCGCCAGGATGACCATTGGATCTTTCGCGGCCAGCGCGGCAAAGGCAGCGATGACCGCTGCAATCTCAGTCCAGCTCCATGCCCGGGCAAGGATGGCGGCACATACCATGGGCGTATACAGCATGGCCGTGGCCCCATGCTCGCGAGGAAGAAAACGCACGCTCTTTTGCTGTGTGTTCACTCGTTGCGGCTGTGATGTCGGCACTTGTGGTTGCTCTATTTTCTTATTAAAGACCGCTGAGGCTGACATTGCGCTTCTCCCGGACCAGCGATGTTACCTGCAAACTTCGCACGGGCCCGTTGCTTGTGCTGTGACTTAAGTCCTAGGTCAGCGCATTTTCTCAAGTTAGCTTGAGATGCAGAAGGTCACTATGTCTACCTCAACCGCTTCTCCAGTAGGGGCTGAACAAATCGCAAATACGCCCGCTAAGTCAAAGAAAAAGCTGGTACGCCGCCTGTCTGCCGACCGCTCGCAACAAACCCGCCGCGCCGTACAATTCGCCTTTCTTTTGCTCAATCTGTTTCTCGGCGCGCAATTTATTTTGTGGGTGCGCTACTTTGAGAGCCACGGTGCCACCACCTATGTCGATCGGCCTGCAGGCATCGACGGCTGGCTGCCCATCGCCGGCCTCATCAATCTGAGATACTTCATCGCCACGCGGCACATCCCGGAAATTCACCCCGCTGCACTGGTCCTGTTCGGTGTATTCCTGGCGGCCAGCATGCTGCTCAAGAAAGCATTCTGCTCGTGGCTTTGTCCCGTTGGCACTGCTTCAGAATATTTGTGGAAGCTCGGCCGCAAGATCTTTCGCCGCAACTTGAATGTTCCTCGCTGGCTCGATGTCACCTTGCGCAGTTTGAAATATCTGCTACTCGCATTTTTTATTTTTATCGTGTTCACCATGCCAATCGATGGGCTTGTTGGATTTCTCATGTCGCCCTTCGGCATTGTTGCCGACGTAAAAATGCTGAACTTCTTCCGCTACCTCGGCACTGTCGGACTGGCCGTCATCATGATCATGGCGGCACTTTCTGTTGTGATTCAGAACTTCTGGTGCCGCTATCTCTGTCCGTACGGCGCACTGATGGGCATTGTGTCTACGCTGAGCCCGGTAAAGATTCGCCGCGATGTCGAAGCCTGCATTGACTGCGGCAAATGCAACAAGGCGTGTCCCTCGCATCTGCCCGTGGATAAGCTCTTTCAAATTCGATCCGTTGAATGCACTGCATGCATGGAGTGCGTGGCTGTGTGCCCGGCAGAGAACGCACTCCAGTTTTCACTTAACCCACAAAAAGCCTTCGCCACTGAAACTCCCGCGCAAGACGCCATCGCGGCACGCTGGAAACACCGTGCTTTGAAGCCGTGGACGGTGGCCGCGGTGCTCGCATTGCTCTTCTTCGGCATGGTTGGCGCGGCGCGCATCACGGGACATTGGCAGACAAATCTCTCCCGCGAAATCTATATGGAGCTGGTGCCGAACGCGAATAGTTTCGAACACTGACATTGAAATTCTCAACCTTAAAATCGCGAGCTGAACAGCCGCGCGGCACTGTCTTGTGAACTCGTCAGCTTGTTAACTCGCAAACTGTTTCTCCGAGTGACTAAAGTCGCTGTGCTATTTCTAGAGTCTTTCTAAAGTGGTCACAGGAGTTCAAAATGACCAGCATCGCAAAAACCGTTCGTGACATCGCACTTGAACAGCCCACTTCCATTCGCGTCTTTGAACGGCTTGGCATTGACTATTGCTGCGGCGGCCGCAAGCCCCTCGCCGAAGCGTGCAGCGAACGCAACCTGCAGCTCGACGACGTTGTGTCTGCGCTCGATTCCGCGGCACTATCAGCCGCGCCCGTCGGCACCGATTGGGCACAAGCCTCGTTGAGGCAGTTGGTCGCGCATATCATCGCCACGCATCACGAATATGTAAAGCGCGAGTTGCCACGCCTGGCCATGCTGGCGGAGAAAGTAGTTAACCGTCACGGTGACACGCAGGCCCATCTGCCAGTACTCAAAAACGTTCTGGCGCAGCTCGACGAAGAGTTGATTCATCACCTCGGCAAAGAAGAGCACATTCTGTTTCCCTACATCGCCAAGCTCGAAGAGGCGCAGGCTTCAGGCAGCGCCGTGCCTCATGGATGCTTCGGCACTGTGGCCCATCCGATTGAAATGATGACCAGCGAGCACGATGCCGCCGGCCAGATGCTGGCCCAGATCGAGCAGCTCACCAGCAACTTCACCACGCCCATGGGAGCATGCCCAACCTATCTTGCGTTCTATACAGGATTGAAGGAGTTCGAGCAGGATCTCCACCAGCACATCCACCTGGAGAACAACATCCTGTTTCCGCGCGCCGTCGCACTGGAAGACGCAACGTTACCCGTCGAACAGCTCTACTAGGCGCCGATCAATTCAGCGGTCGATCCCATGTCTCAAGCAGGCGCTTGAACTCCAGCATGAACTTGCCGGAGTCAGCACCATCTATCACGCGGTGATCGAAGCCCAGGCAATAGTACTGCGTTGATCGAATGGCGATGGTGTCGTTTCCTTCGGCATCGGTCAGCACGGCGGGCTCTTTGCGCAGCCCGCCGATAGCCAGAATTGCAGACTCCGGCTGGTTGATGATCGGCGTACCAAATTCGCCGCCGAAAGCACCAGAGTTCGTCAGAGTAAACGTGGAACCCGAAATCTCTTCCGGCATCAACTTTTTTCCGCGCGCGCGCGTTGCCAGGTCTGCGATCGCGCGAGCAATGTCGCTAAAGCTGAGTTGCTCAGCCTGCCGGATCACTGGAACAATCAGTCCCCACTCGAGCGCCACTGCAATGCCAAGATGAATGTTCTTGTGATAGCGAATCGATCCCTCTTCAAGCGACGAATTCAGGATCGGGAACCGGCGTAGCGCTTCAACTGCGGCCGTTGCAATAAACGGCATGTACGTCAGTTTGAAGCCATGCTTCTGTTCAAAGGTTTTTCTTTCGCGATCGCGCCGCCGTACAACGCGTGTCATGTCCACTTTATAAACCGTGTGCGCATGTGGACTTGTCTGCAGGCTCTCAACCATGCGCTGGCCAATGATGGCGCGCATTTTGCTCATCGGCACCAGGTCGCCTGTGAGCGGCGGCGGTGGCGGCAGCGGTGCAGCGGCGCTTTTCTGCGCGACTACCGGAGCGGTACCGCCAGGGCCGTACTTCGCCAGAAAATCCGAAATATCCTGCTTGGTAATGCGTCCGGCTGAACCGCTGCCCGCAATCTGGCCGAGGTCAAGATTGTTCTCTTTCGCAATGCGTCGCACCAGCGGCGATGAGCGAATCGGCTCACCAGACCTGACGTGAGCAGGTGCATGATGCACGGTCGCACTGGGCGCAACCGTAGTCTCAGCCTTTGGTGCTGAAGTAGGCACATTTTCACTTGCTGGCGCGCCAGCCACGCCGCCGATCGTTGCCACAACCGTGTTAATCGTAACCGTTGCGCCTTCCTGCACCTTGATGTCTGTTAGTACACCGGCTACAGGCGCAGGGATCTCAGCGTCGACCTTGTCCGTGGAAATCTCAAACAGCGGCTCATCCTTCTGGACGTTGTCGCCAACTTTCTTGAGCCACTTGGTAATGGTCCCTTCAAAAATCGATTCGCCCATCTGCGGCATTACGACATCGGTTGGCATTCGATCCTCATCTCCGCGCCAGGAGCAATTCTCCGCGTCCGGAGCAATTCTCAGCTCTGGGGAACTGCAATTTCAGCCTGTTCCTGCCGGATTATAAATCGCTGCACTTCCCTGAACTCACCACAAGCAAGCTGAAAGCTGGCGGCTGACAGCTGAAAGCTGTTTTCAAGCCCGAACAGGCCGATCCGTTGCCCCCAGCAGCCGCTCAACTTCCGCCGGCGTCTGCAGCGGCGTATCTTCCGCGGGAAACGAAGGCTCCGCCGCAGCCTGCGCGCGCAGCGCCGCCGGGCTCTCCACCGCCAGCACCTGCTCTCCAAACACGAGGCCGAACTGCCGCGAAGCCTGTTCAGCCGCAGCTTCAAGCGAAGGCAATTCCGCTTTCCGCTCTCCCATCTCTATCTGCAGGCTGGTTACCTGCCGGTCCGTAATGCCACATGGATTGATCAGCAGAAAGTCGCGAAGATCGGTAGTCACGTTGAAGGCAAACCCATGGGAGGTGACACCGCGCGACACATGAATCCCAATTGCGCCAATCTTGCGCCCCTGCTCCGGAACCTGCATTGAGATTTGCGCCTTATCCAGCCCGCACCACACTCCGGTAAGTCCGCAGATGCGTCCGGCCATCACGCCGTACGCTCCGCAAAGCCGGATCAGCGCTTCTTCCATCAGGCGTACAAAATCTACCGGTCCGAGTCGGCTACCCTTGGGATTGCGCAAGCTGCGCAAGTCGAAAATCGGATAGCCAACAAGCTGGCCGGGGCCATGATACGTAACATCGCCGCCACGATTGATTTCGTGCAGCGTGACGCCTCGCGCCGCTAGCAATTCGTCCGACGCGAGCACATTGGATCGGTTGGCATTGCGGCCCAGCGTAAGAACCGGCGGATGCTCCAGCAACAACAGCGTGTTCTCGATGCGCCCCTGCACCCGTAGCTCAACCAGTTCAGCCTGCAGGCCAAGCGCTTCATCATAAGGAACGCGGCCAAGATAGAGATAACGAATCATAAGCTCTGACTCAATTCTATCGAGGCCGGACGGGGCACTGTTGAGCTTTTAGTCGTCGGATGCGTAGGACAACCGGGTGCCCCATCTTCGGCCTGAACCGCGAGAGCGGATCAGGCCTAAGCTGGGATAGCAAGCCCCTCAGGCCACCACAAATAAGCTAGAAGCTAATAGCTAGCAGCTATAAAAGCTGTCTTCCTACTTCGCAGGATCAACCAGCGCCTGATCCACAAGCGCGTGCACCCGATAGAGCAGCGGATGATTGTCAGGACTGCTGCGCCGCTGGATCATCCCCACAAACACCAGGTCATTTGTTGGATCGACCCAGAACCATGTTCCCGCCGCGCCGTCCCAGAAAAAAGTGCCTTTTCCGTCGGACAGGTTCGCTTCGGCTGGATCGTAGACCACCGCACAGTTATATCCGTAGCCAAAGCCAGGCCGCATAATGTGCTGGCCAATGCCAAACTCCCCGGTGAGAAGCTGTGCAGGCAGATGGTTTGACGTCATCAGCTTGACCGACGAAGGCGCCAGCACCCGCGTGCCGCCCAACTGGCCCTGGTTCAGCATCATCTGCGCAAAGCGGTAGTAGTCCTCGATTGTGGCTACCAGTCCGCCGCCGCCCTGCGGTGCACCGGGTTGGGTCATGTAGTCGGTGGGCTGGCCATTCTCTGTCGGCTCCGCTATCAGCGCATCCTTCTCTTCGTGATAACCAGCCGCAAAGCGTGCGCGCTTATCCGCCGGAACGTAGAAGCCCGCATCCTTCATTCCCAACGGATTGAAAATCTGGTCGCGCATGAAATCGGGCAGCGACTTCCCCGTCAGTTTTTCGACAATATAGCCCTGGATGTCCATCGACGTGGAGTACACCCAGCGCGTGCCCGGCTGATACAGCAGCGGAATCTGCGCCAGCCGCTCAATCATCTCCTGCAGCGTATTCGCCTGGCGCACCTTCATGTCGCCCCACATCTTGTCCACCGGTGTATCCGCGTTCCCGTAGCTGAATCCAGCGGAGTGCGTCATCAGCTCCCGCATGGTCGGCGGATGATTTGGCTCGGCCTGAATCATCTTGCCGCCCGCATCAAATCCCGCGAAAACTTTTAAGTGCGCAAACTCGGGAATGTACTTCGAAATCGGATCGGCAGGTGACCACTTGCCCTCTTCGTAAAGAATCATCATCGCCACGCCGGTAATTGTCTTGGTCATGGAGTAGTCGCGAAAAATTGTGTCTTTCGTCATCGGCGTACCCGCGGCCATATCGCGCATGCCGTAGGTGCGGTAGTCCACGATTTTGCCGTGCCGCGCCAGCAGCGTCACGGCGCCGGCAAGCTGCTTCTTGTCCACCTCCGACTGAATTGTGGCATGCAGGCGTTCAAGCCGCTCAGCTGAAAAGCCCACAGAGTCCGGCTTGACCGGCGTCATGTCGATAGCCGCTGCAGTTTGTTGGGCCTGTGCGGCAAAGGAACCAAACGAGAGAGCGGCGGCTAAAACAGCGGATAATTGCGCTGAAACGGAAAACAATTTCATAAGAGCCTCTTTTCGCGCCGCGTCGGGCAGGGCGCGGCATTCGCGAACCTTTATACCAAAGCGCGCCAAGATCAAGGCGCGTATGGTCCGCCGCAAAACGCCACGACAACGGCTTAAACTCATTTTCGCGATACACTAAGGCTGGCAGGAGGACCGGGCGGTCGCTGCCGGCGCTTCGAGAAATCGAGGCTCCGGGGGAGGAAAGTCCGAACTCCGCAGGGCAGTGTGCCGGATAACGTCCGGGACGCGAGCTTTAAGGCTCGTGGACGGCCAGTGCCACAGAAAACATACCGCCTCTGCTATCCGCGCAAGCGACGCAGCGGTAAGGGTGAAAAGGTGCGGTAAGAGCGCACCGCTCCGTCCGTAAGGCCGGAGGCAGGGTAAACCCCACACGGAGCAAGACCAAATAGGGAGGGAAGCGGGAGCCAAAAGCCAGGCTTCAGCTGCGCATCGGCCCGATGCGGCAAGGCGGCTTGAGCAATTGCCGAAACCTCCGGGTAGGTCGCTGATGAGTGTCCGCAGCAATGCGGCGCCTAGAGGAATGACCGCATAGAACAGAATTCGGCTTACGGGTTCTCTTGCCGAATCACACGAGCCCCGGTTGGGATATTTCCCGCCGGGGCTCACCATTCGTGCCCTATCAGGCCAGCCGCACACCCCACCCGCCAACTCCGCTAGTATCAAATCTATGCTGCGTGTAAAGCGTTTGGAACCCGGCGCCCGCCTCCCGGTTGTCGCGCACCCCGGCGAAGACCTGGGCTACGACGTCTTCGCCCTCGAATCAACCATCCTGTCCCCGCGAGCCACGGTAAAGGTCCGAACCGGCATCGCCGTCGAAGCCCGCGACCCCACTACCGGCGCGCCGCTCGGCCTGTTGGTTCGCGACCGCTCCTCCATGGCCGCACGCGGTATCGCCACCACCGGCGGCGTCATTGATGCCGGCTACCGCGGCGAAGTCCTCATCCTGATGACCAACCTCGGCGAATCTGCCGTAGAGCTAAAGGCCGGCGAAAAGATTGCCCAGATGGTGCCCGTCCACGTCCTCACTGGCCCGGTAGAAGACGCCGAAGCACTCGAAGACTCCGCCCGCGCCGAAAAAGGCTTCGGCAGCTCCGGCAAGTAAATCCCGGTGCCTAAGCCCCCCGCAAACAACCCGGGGCGCCCCATCCTTCTCGTAGTTTTATCGCGAGAAGGGTGGGAAACCACAATTGGCCGACCGACATTAAACGGAGTAACAAGCTCCGGGGGCCCTACACCCTGCTCCCACCACAAACAACCTGATCGCCGAGACCTAACCGCCAAAAGCTGCCTCAGCGGAACACAACCCGCCAACTCTGCGTATCCTAGAGAAGAGGGCGTAGCGGATTTTTGCGCTTGAACGCCTTTTTGCGTCCTTATACCTGCTTTTGTCGCACTCCGGCAACTGGCGGAGAGAGAAATCAGATCGATGCTATTCGGTGAAGCCGTCAAACTCGCGCTCCAATCGCTGTGGAGCAGTAAACTGCGCACCATCCTCACGCTGCTTGGCGTCATCATCAGCGTGTCCTCGGTCATCATGGTGGTCACTCTCACCAACGGGGCCAAGGAATTTGTCACCTCCAAGGTCAACACGTACGGCGCTTCGGTCATCACCGTCAGCAAGATGCCGCAGACCTTCATGACCATTGAAGAGTATGTGGAATTTCAAAAGCGCAAAGACGTCACTTACGACGACTATCGCGCCATTCTTGACCGCTGCCGCGGTTGCGTCTCCGTTGGCGCGTCGCGGAGCGGCACCGGCAAGGTTGTTCGCGGCACCAGTTCTACTACCGACACTGATATTCGCGGCTGGACATGGACCATGCCGCCCATCTCCAATCTGAATATCGAAATCGGCCGCGGATTCACTGAAGTCGAAGACACACACTCGTCGCATGTGGCTATCGTCGGCTCCGACATCGTGGACAATGTGCTTGGCCCTGGCGATCCTCTCGGCAAGGAGATTCGAGTGGACGGCGCGCCTTACACGGTCATCGGCGTTGGTGAGCGGCAAGGCAAAATGCTCGGCCGCAGCATGGATAACTGGGTGGCGATACCTCTCAGCTGTTTCCTGCAGGCCTACGGCGCACATCGCACCTTGAGCATCATGGTTGACGCGGGCGGCGGCGGAACTGTGCTGGATGCAGTTTCAGACGAATTGCGCACCATCATGCGGACGCAGCGCCACCTCGCTCCGGGCGTCAAAGACTCGTTCTCGATCGACTCCAGCGCTACCTTCCAGAATCTGCTCGCCACCGTGCTGAACAATTTCGGCGCGGTTGTTGCAGCCATTGCAGCCGTCTCCCTGATCGTGGGCGGTATCGTCATCATGAACATCATGCTGGTCAGCGTTACCGAGCGAACGCGCGAAATCGGCGTGCGCAAAGCACTCGGTGCCAAGCGGCGCGATATTCTGCTTCAGTTCCTCATCGAATCCGCAACAGTTGCGCTCGTCGGCGGCATCATCGGTATCTTTCTCGGCATTGCCGCAGCCAAAATCATTACCCTGATCATCGCCTTTCCTTCGGTCGTCGCCATCTGGTCAATCCTCGTGGCTCTGTTTGCCTCAACATCCGTGGGTCTGTTCTTCGGAATTTATCCCGCACACAAAGCCAGCGCCCTCGATCCAATTACAGCGCTGCGGGCGGAGCTATAAATCATGAGGCTTGCGGACACACATGAATCGGTAATACTGGCACTCGACACGCTGCGCAAAAACAAGATGCGCTCGGGGCTCACCGTTCTCGGCATCTCCATCGGCATCGCCACCGTCATTCTGATCTCGTCCGCCATCAACGGCCTCAACAACAACATCAACGATTTCGTCAGCTCACTCGGCACGAACAGCCTGTGGGTCTATCATTACGAGCCCTTCGGACACCGGCCTACTACTGAAGAATTAAATCGCAAAAAGCTCACCTATGACGATGCCGTTTCGCTGCGCGATCTGCCCCACGTTGTCGCCGTCGAGCCCAATTTGACTTACCAGGATTTCCAAACTGGTCTCGGTTCGGTCTCCATCAAACACGGAAACCACAAGGTTTCGAACTCAATCCTTGCCGGCGACACTACCTATGTCACGCAAACAAGCGACATCAATCTGACCGAAGGCCGCCTCTGGACTGAGGGCGAAGAAGAACGGCGCGCCAATGTTGTGGTTCTTGGTCACGACTCTGCAGAAGAGCTGTTTCCCGGAGAATCACCGCTTGGCGGAGAAATCGAGGTTAGCGGCGATGTGTTCACCGTTATAGGTGTGCTCGACAAGCAGAAGCAGCCTTTCGGCAGCGGCCGCAATACACAGGATAATTCCGCTTATTTCCCCCTAGAGACCTTCCGCAAAATCCATCCTGAGATCCTGGAATATTGGATCGCGATCAAATACGATGACCCCGCCAACAAAGCGCTGGTCACTGAGGAAGTCCGCGAGCGCCTGCGCATACGACGCAAACTCACCGTTCAGCAGGACGACAACTTTGCGCTCTTCAGCCCCGACTCGCTCACTCGTCTTTGGAACCAGCTTACCGGCGGCCTCTTTCTCTTCATGGTTGCCGTCTCCTCGGTCGGCCTGATCGTGGGCGGCGTGGGCGTCATGAACATCATGCTGGTCAGCGTCACCGAACGCACCAGGGAGATCGGCGTGCGCAAAGCGGTCGGCGCCACAAAATCTAATATCCTGCTTCAATTCACGCTTGAGGCCATCACCCTTTGCATGGTCGGCGGACTGCTCGGCATTCTGGCCGGATCGCTGCTCACGCTGATCCTGCATTTCGCGGTTTCGTTCCTGCATGCCTCGCTTTCTTTTGCCTGGGTGAGCATCGCATTTGTTGTCGCATGCATCATCGGGCTCGTCTTCGGCATCTATCCCGCATGGAAGGCGGCGAACCTCGATCCGATCGAAGCGCTGCGCTACGAGTAGCACAGTTTCACAAAAACCTTGTACCCGTTTTCTGGCTCTTCAGGTGTACTTTTATGCGCACCCCAAAGACGGGTAAAAACCAGAGATAATCTAGCCATGCCCCATGTTCTTGCGTTGGCAGTAGAGATCGTCACTACGGTGTTGACCGTGGCCGGTATGGCGTATTTTCTGGCGTCGATGATTGCCGCGCGCATCTATCTACGCTGCCGCCGTGCTCCTCTGCCCACCTTCGCTCCGGGAGTTTCGGTACTCAAATCTCTCAAAGGGCTCGACCCCGGAATGCTTGATGCGTTTCGCAGCCACTGCCGGCAGGATTACACGGGAGAGTTTGAACTGCTGTTCGGCATTTCGTCCTTCGACGATCCCGCGGTGTCTGCCGTGGAGCGACTCAAAACCGAGTTTCCGCATGTAGCCATCAGCCTCATTGAGTGTCCTGAGCGGCTGGGTGCCAACGGCAAAGTCAGCACGCTGTTTCAGCTCGCCATCCACGCACGCCATGACTATCTGCTCATCAATGATTCAGACATTACAGTTTCACCCAGGTATCTCGAACGCGTGATGGCTTGTTTCGCCGCGCAAAATCCGGCGGTGGTATCGAATCCCGCGCGCATCGGCATGGTGACCGCGCTTTATCGCGGACGCGCGCACGGCACCTTCGGCTCCCGCCTTGAAGCACTCGGCATCGCCAGCGATTTCGTGCCCGGCGTACTGCTCTCACGAATGATCGAGGGCAGTTTGAAGTTCGGCCTCGGTTCAACGCTTGCCGTACGCCGCGATGCGCTGGACGAGGCGGGGGGTCTGATCGCGCTCGTCGATCAACTGGCTGACGACCACCAGATGGGAGCGCGCATCGTTAAAGCTGGGTACTCCATTGCACTCAGTCCTGAAGTAGTCGAGACAGCGATTCCCGCTTACAACTGGCGCGGCTTTATCGATCACCAGTTGCGCTGGGCGCGTACAGTCCGCGACGCGAGCCCTGGAGGCTACATCGGCCTTATCTTTACGCATGGCATTTCATGGGCGCTGCTGAACTTGATTGCCAGCGGCCTCAGCCCGCTTAGTCTGTGGCTCTTCGGTATGAGCTTCTTCCTGCGTCTCGCCCAAGCCATGGCAGTAGGCGCTGAAGTCCTGGGCGACCATCAGGTGCTTCCCAGCCTGTGGCTGTTGCCCTTCCGTGACGCAGTTCAAATGTGGATTTGGATAGCAGGCTTCGTCGGCAACACCATCGTCTGGCGCGGCGAAAAATTCCAATTGCAAAAGGGCAAGCTGCTACCCGACCAAACCAATCGGTAGAGGTTTTCGGCCTCAGCAAAAATTAACAGTCGGCGCTGAACCAGCGCGTCCTGGTCTTAGTTCTCGCATAACGTTGCGGGTGCCCATCTTTCTCGTAGTTTCATCGCGAGAAGGGTGGAAGATCACAAACTCAACCCTTAAACCATCCGTCCAGCGCAAATTGAATGGGTGCCCCATCCTTGTGCGGTTTCATCGCACAAGGGTGGGACAGCACAACCTTCATTCCCCCACTATCAAGCTAGAAGCTAGTAGCTAGCAGCTAGAGGCTGCTTTCAATCCGCCGCTGCCGGCGTCACCCTCTCATCCACGCGAATCTCCCGCGTATCGAACGTCAGGCACTCTCCCAGTTCGTTAAAGCTCTTATCCCACCGGGCTCGGTCTTCACTTGAGAGCGTACTGAGTGATCCGTTGGCATTGCACAGAATCTCATACCAGATATTCTGCGCCTGCCACAGGTTCAACTCGAATGGCAGTTCGCTCACCACGCGAGCAAGAGCAAGGGCGCGGTCCAGTATCTCGATCGATCCACTGGAAGCCTGCAGTTCCACCATCGCGCGCTTCATGCGCTGATCGACGATATAAGAGAGAGTCGTCGAGTCGAGTTGCACCTGGTCACCCTTTGCCAGGGCCAGGTAAGAACGTGCCTGCGCCTGGTCGATTGGGTCTCCCTCAAGCACGCGGCGCAATCCTGCATTGATTGCAAACCCCGCGGCAAGCGTGAGTGCAGGAGGTTTAGGCAGTCCGGACTGCGACAAAAAGTGCAGCAGGCTGGCATGATCCTGATAGATCGTTGTGAGTGAATTCTCGATGTCCCACAGCGTCGAGTTGAGAATCAGCTTCACAATCCGCCGCTGCTCATCGCTGAAGAGCGATGTGAGCGAGTAGTTCACTTTGCCGTAATGCTGGTCGAGCAGGCGAATCACCTCTGGGAAATTGGCGCGTTGCACTTGGGCGATGACCTGCGCGGCGAATTCTTCAAACGCGGTGGACTCCTGATCGCTGTATGGCTTCACAGCCGCCGTTATATTCTGGTCGCCAAAATGCAGCACAGCAAACGAGAACGACTGGGTATGCCCGGTGATCTGGCTGGAAATGGTAACTCGCCCAACGGCCAGCCGGCCGCGTCCGGACGTCGCAATCTCATACGAGATGCGCCGCGCATGAAAGCAGAACACTTCAGTCTCTTCGCCAAATGATGAGAACACTGAGCTGATGGCATAGTGAGCCGCCACCTGCTCCAGGTTCACTTCCATTGCCGCAACACACTTCTTGTAGATCTTGGCGCCATCGCCGGCGCTCGATACATTGGAGTGGGCCTGCTCAAGGTGCGCCAGAAATGCGGGCTCCAGCGACTCATCGTTGAACAGCCAACTGGCCAGTTGAATCACCCGTGCGGCATAGGCAATCACCTGCACAGATTCAATTCCAGAGATGTCGTCGAAAAACCACGCGCAACTTGTATACATAAGTTGCGCGTGTCTCTGCATCTCCATCAACTCAAGAGCGCGAACTCGCTCCTCTGCTGAAAGCTCCTGTTTCGCGTGTTCCTTGAAGAAGCGATCCATCGATTCAGCTGAACGATCGAGCATTACATTGATGTACCCATCCCGTGCAGCCCAAACGTCGCGAAACAGCTTGTTACCTTCCCTCTCGGTCAGCGGGGCAAGGGCATCGCGAAGCTGGTCGAGCGCTTCGCGCAGCGGAGTGCGCCAGAGCTGATTCCAGCCTGGCTTGCCACCGTTGCACCCGCAGTTCGAGCGCCAGCGTTCCACTCCATGCGCACAGCTCCACGACGTGTCTTCGACAATTTCGCACTCGTACTCGGGAGGAAAATGCGCCAGGTAATGACCGTAGTTGGTTACGACTGTCGAGGAGTCTTCACTCAGCAAACGAACCGCATAGGCCAGCGCCATCTCTCCATATTTATGATGATGGCCGTAAGATTCGCCATCGGTGGCCACATGTACGAGTTGCGGCGTAGCGCTATCTGAAAAGCTTGATTTGAGACGCGCAGCAAATCCCTCCCCCGAATTCAGCAGTCCTTCAAACGCGACTCCGCGCGATACCGGGCCGTTGTAGAAGAACACTACAAGCGAAGCGCCTGATTTGAATCGGACCAGGTATGGATGCGTAGTATCGACAGAGGCGCTCGGTGTATCAACCCATTCAGCTTCTTTCTTTTCGGCATCAACTTTCAGCGGCCGAATCCTTTTGCATTGATGCGGCGCCAGAACCGTGAACTTGATTCCGTTCTCGGCAAGATGCCGCAGAGTTTCGTTATCGGCAGCGGTTTCAGCCAGCCACATTCCTTCCGGAAATATTCCGAATGTGTTCTCGTGTACGGTAATGCCCCAACGGATCTGCGTAATGCGATCGCGAGTGCTCGCCAGGGGCATGATCAAGTGGTTGTAGACCTGCGCCATTGCGGAGCTGTGGCCGTGATACCTCTTACGGCTGCGGCTTTCACCATCCAGAATCATGCGGTAGGTGCGCGGCGCTTTGTCTTTAAGCCAGCTCAGCAGCGTAGGACCGAAGTTGAAACTGATGTGCCCGTAATTATTGAGAATGTGCGTGATCTGGTTTTCGATATTGACAATGCGGGCGGCGCCGTTAGGAGCGTAGCATTCAGCGCACACGCGCTCGTTCCAGTCGTGGTACGGGGCAGCGGAGTCCTGGGTCTCGACCGTTTCCAGCCAGGGGTTTTCGCGCGGCGGCTGGTAAAAGTGGCTGTGGATACAAATAAAGTGTTTGCTTGGCGGCATCAAAACTCTCGTTTCCTCTCCTTTTATCGGAAAGGCGCGCTATTTACGTTATTTTAGGCTGGAGCGCCCGGCAGGTGCTGTACTCCGCGCCAGATCGCAGGCCCGCCACATGTACCAACTGGCCACGGAGCGATAGGGCTTCCAACGCATGGCGCGACGAAAAAGTACATCTGGCTTCGGCAAATCTTTTGATGCCAACTGCCTGGATTTTGGTACTCGCTGGAATGTCAGCGCGTAGCCTTTGCGCACCCCGTAGTCCGAGACTGGCAAAACGTCAGGACGCCCCAGCCGGAAAATCAGAAGCATCTCTACCGTCCACGGACCAATGCCGCGCACTGCGGTAAGGCGCTCAACAATGTCGGCATCCGGCATTTTCGCAATCACGGAGTGTGAGGGGACCGTACCGTCGATCGTGCGCGCCGCGAGGTCTTTGAGCGCCAGAATCTTGTTGCGAGAGACACCGGCCGCGCGAAGAACCTCGTCAGGGGTCTCGACCAGCAATTTAGGGCTTGGGTCTCCCCCGTAGTACTCGCGCACGCGGCGATGGATGGTGGCCGCTGCCTTGCCGTGCAATTGCTGGTAAAGGATTGACTCAAGTAGCGCTTCAAAAGGCGTCACCGATGAATCGATGCGGAGCGTGAACGGTCCCGCACGATCAATGAGCTCACCCAGCTTGGGATCAGCGGACTTCAGATGCGCGATGGCCTTTTTCGCATCGAATGGAAGCTTTCCGTTGCGGCCATTGTTGATCATGGGGGGAGTTTATCGCACCGGCGCGCGCGAGTACCATGGAGGAAGAGACTGAACAGGAGTCGAACGATCATGAAGATGCGGCCCGGTTCACAAACCGGATTTCTGTTGTGCGGCAAAGAGTGGATCGACGGAGAAGCGATGGAAGTGCGCTCACCCTGGGACCAGGGACTGGTTGGGCGAGTCACCATTGCCACCAGGGCGGACGCGCGTCAGGCCGTAAGCCATGCCGTTGCCAGCTTGCGCCGTACACGTGCTCTGCCGCGATGGAAACGGCGCGAAATTCTAGAAGACGTGGCGGCTGCACTCATTGAACAAAAAGAGCGCTTCGCTCAGTTGATTGTGGCAGAAGCAGGCAAGCCGGTCCGGCAGGCGCGCACTGAAGTGGATCGCGCTGTGGTCACCTTCAAAACCGCAGCAGAAGAGGCCGCGCGCCTGGGTGGCGAGAGCCTTCCACTGGATTTGACTGAGGGAAGCGAGGGCCGCTGGGGGCTGATTCAACGCTTTCCCGTGGGTCCGGTTCTGGCGATAACGGCATTTAATTTTCCATTGAACCTGGTGGCTCACAAACTGGCGCCTGCGTTGGCGGCTGGTTGCCCAGTGATTCTGAAGCCCGCTCCGCAGACTCCATTCACCGCTCTGGCCCTCGGCGAGGTGATCCTGAAAGCGGGTTGGCCCGAGGAAGCGCTTGCCGTGCTCACGTTAAGCAATGCAGACACCGCGTGGCTGGCCGAAAAAGAAGAACGCGTCAAGCTGGTGAGCTTTACTGGATCGGCAAAAGTTGGTTGGGAGCTGAAAGCGCATTCCGGACGCAAGCGGGTGCTATTGGAACTTGGCGGAAATGCAGCATTGATTGTTCACTCAGACTGGCCTGACCTGGATGAAGCCGCTGTGAGAACGACGCACGGCGCATTTGGATTTGCGGGGCAGTCCTGCATTAGCGTGCAGCGAGTGTTCGTGCATCGCTCCATCTTCCAGACTTTTCTCTGGAAGGTCGCGGAACACGTAAAAACGCTTGTCTCTGGCAATCCAACGGATGAGGCCACCGATTTGGGCCCGCTGGTTCGTCTGGGCGAGGCTGAACGTGTGGAAGCGTGGGTAAAGGAAGCCGTCGAAGGCGGCGCAAAACTTATCACCGGCGGAGAGCGCAAGGGCTCAATGATCGAGCCGACTATTCTTACAGGAACCAAACCGGGTATGAAGGTGCGGGATGAAGAGGTGTTTGGTCCGGTGGTTGTGATAGAACCTTACGATGAATTTGAAGAGGCGCTTGCCGAAGTGAATCACTCGAAATATGGATTGCAGGCAGGCTTGCTGACACGGGATGCGGGTCGCATTCTCACTGCATATCGCGAGCTTGAAGTTGGAGCGTTGATCGTGGGCGATACACCCAACTGGCGGCTTGATCCAATGCCTTACGGTGGAGTCAAGGAGTCGGGACTGGGCCGCGAAGGAATCCGCTTTGCTTTGGAAGAAATGACCGAGCCCCGCATGCTTGTGATGACTGGGATTGGATAAACGGAATGCGCGGAGAGGCCGCCAGGCCAGCTCCGCGCATTTTGCTGCTACTAAACGCCGGTGCGGCTGTGCTTGCGGATGTTGACGATTTCGTCAGCGGGAATGTGAAGGAATTCCAGGAACTCCTGATGCTCCGTGGGCGCTGAGCGCTCGAATTCAGCGTGCCAGCGATGCATTTGTTCGTCACTTAAACCGCACGCCTTCATGATTGAAACCCACTTCTCTTTGGAGATCATTTTTGCCTTTCCGAGAGCTTTGCTCTGCAATAGCTTGAGGATCGCCCGCTGATGGTCGCGCAGAGTTGCAATCTCCGCGTCGAGTTCAAGCAAGCGCCTCTTGAGCACGCCGGAAGCTTTGCCTCCGGTGTGCCTGGAATTGGTGCTCAGAATCGCACGAATATCCTCGATCGTCAGGCCTGCGTCGCGATAAGAGCGGATCTCGAGCAGACGTTGCGCGTCTGCCTCGTCGTAATACCGATAGTTGCTGCCACTGCGCTGTGGCGGAGGTATCAGGCGAATCGATTCGTAGTACAGCAAGGTAGTACGGCTCAAGCCGCACCGCCGGGCGAGTTTGGTCACCGTTAGCATCGTCCACCTTTACTGTGAACCCTGTAGTTATAGACGGGTCAAGAGATTTCTAAAGAAATCTTACTCGACTTTTTCGCCAGGTGTTGCTTCACGGCATAGGAGGAATGGACCTGTTAGTGGCGGGAGAAGTTAGAGCGTAGATGTGACGTATCCGAAACGCACCAATGCGACCTCCGCAGGAGATAACCTGCAGCAACGGAAAGTAAAGAGCGCGGGGAAGAAAATGTTCCAGACGATAGAAAACTAATTACTTCTTTGCTTTTTGTGCGGCCCAGCGCCTGCGTTGGGCGTCGGCAATACGTTTGCGAGCTTCGGGGCTAAGTACGTGTTTCTTTCGCGTTGAACTCTTCCTGTTAATTTCAGGGTAGTGAACGGCCTCGCCGCCGCTATTGGCTAACAACGATCGCACCTGTGTGAGGCGTGCGATTTCGGCATCAATTTGAGAAAGGATCGACTCGATAGCCATAATTCAAAATAATCCGGTTCACCTTTACAGAATTTAGGAATACGTGCGGCGAGTCTGTTATCTAACTATCGCCGTCGTAAATTCATTCTAATTCGAGTTGCACGTATCGCGTCTGAATGGAACTCAGCACTCCGCCTCAATTGCCACTCAGACTTACTTAGTCAGATGAATCATGATGGCTTTCGCGTTGTCTGCTAGAGCGCGATTCAGAATCCGAAGATACCCGGGCCGGGCAACAAGCCAGCTTCATCAAGATTGATGCTTGCATAAAAACCGGCCTGGACGGCCTGACAGAAGGCAAAGATGAAGATAAGTCTCCTGGGCACGCGTTTTAAGTTGCGCGCCTCAGGACATTAGAAAGTATGCTGCAGCCTTACTTTGCCACGGCTTCCGGCGCGCGCTTCCAAGCGTAAAGCGGGAAATCATTGGCAAGCTCCGCTACTTCGCCACGAATGTGATCGAGGGCCGCATCGTTATTGCGTTCTTCCAGCGCCTTCGCAATCCACGCAGCAATCGTGCGCATCTCCGCTTCTTTCATGCCGCGCGTTGTAAGCGCCGGTGTACCGATGCGGATGCCTGACGGCTTGAGCGGCGGATTCGTATCCCACGGAATCGAGTTCTTGTTGACCGTAATTCCAGCCTTGCCCAACGCCACCTCAGCCTCAGAACCGAGAATCCCTTTCTCAAAAACATCGACGAGCATGAGGTGATTGTCTGTTCCGCCGGACACGAGCCGGAAACCTGCCTTCTGCAAACCTTCGGCAAGCGCCTTGGCGTTGGAGACCACCTGCGCGGCGTAAGACTTGAACTCTGGCCGAAGCACCTCAGCGAACGCAACTGCTTTGGCGGCAACAATGTGCATGAGTGGACCACCCTGCTGTCCGGGGAACACAGCTTTGTCGACAGCCTGCGCCAGATCCTGATTGCAGATGATGAGGCCGGCGCGTGGTCCGCGCAGAGTTTTGTGCGTGGTGGTGGTGGTGATATGTGCGTGTGGCACTGGCGAAGGGTGAACATCGCCGGCGACCAGGCCCGCAATATGCGCCATGTCGAAGATGAAGTATGCGCCCACTTTTTCAGCGATCTGACGCATGCGGTCAAAGTCCCACAAGCGCGGGTAAGCGCTGGCGCCGCCGATGAGAACCTTCGGCTTTTCCTGGATTGCTGTAGCTTCCATTTCGTCGTAGTCGATGGTCTCGGTATCGCGGCGAACATGATAAAAAGTGGTGCGATAAAGCTTGCCGCTGAAGCTGAGCCGGTGGCCGTGCGTCAAGTGACCGCCATGCGAGAGGTCGAGACCGAGAATCGTGTCGCCCGGCTGAAGAACTGCCGCAAATGCCGATGCGTTTGCCTGGGAGCCGGAATGCGGCTGAACATTGACGTGGTCGCCACCAAAGATTTGCTTGGCGCGATCGCGAGCCAGGTTCTCGACGATATCGGCGTACTCGCACCCGCCATAATAGCGGCGGCCGGGATAGCCCTCTGCGTATTTGTTGGTGAAAATGGAGCCCGCAGCCTCGAGAACTGCCTCAGAGACAAAATTCTCGCTGGCAATCATTTCCAGTCCCTCATGCTGGCGGAGGGTCTCGTGTTCAAGAGCAGCGGCTACGTCGGGGTCGGCCTGGGCGAGTGTCAGCGACATACGGTCAGTCATACGAGAATTCTAAGACATTTTCCCTGAGGATATTTCCGCTTCTTGGCGAGTTCCCGGGATTCACTCCTGAAAGCATAGATCGTTATGAGATTAGATTGGAGGGAGTTAGAGGCATTTTTTACCCTGAGATATGGAAAGAAAATCGCCCCTGAAGGTATTCTGTAAGTGGAGGTCGTTTAGGTGTCTATTCCCATTGGATGGTCGGCTCTTGCCGCAGTCGCCGGCTTGACCGGAATCTTGATCTGGCGGGTGCGCGAGGGGCGTACCGCGGTCACGATAAGGAAGATAGTTATTCCGCCATTGGGCATGGCAACTGGGTTTTCCATGTTTCTGGTACCGGCTTTTCGCGTGCCATTGACATGGGCGTTGGTTGCCTTTCTGGCAGGCGCGATCCTGCTTGCCTATCCCTTGCTGGCGACTTCGCGGCTGCAGCGCGAAGGCGACGCAATTATGATGAAACGCTCCGGCGCCTTCTTCGCCGTGGTAGTGGTTCTGGCGATTGTGCGTTATGCTGCGCGCGGATATTTAGACACGATTATGTCAGTCGACCAGACTGCTGGACTTTTCTTTGTGCTTGCCTTCGGTATGATTCTGCGCTGGCGCATGAGCATGCTAATAGAGTTCCGAGCTCTGACCGCCTGCACGGCGGAGTAGAAGCCAGACGTTCGCAGCGTATGCTGTTTGCATGATTGGGGCAAGTATTCCACGATCTACCGTTTTGCTGGTTCTTGCAGCAGTCTTCTCCCCGCTGCAATTCCACGCGCAGGCCGCGAGTCCATCCAAAGCTGTCACGCTCACTCCTTCGATCGTTGAATCCGGATCGCCGGAGTTGATTCGCGTCACAATTCCGAATGCGCAGGAAGTGACCGGAGAGTGGCTCGGAAAAAAGCTCTCATTCTTTCAGAGCAGCGACCACCAGAGCTGGTACGCCCTCATGGGTCTGGACGTCGAGACGCCGGTTGGACCCTCAACGCTGAAGATTAAAACGAAGCATGGCGAGAACCTGAGCGCTCTCGAGCTGCCGCTTGAAATCCATCCTGCCAAATATCGCACTGAGGCAATCTCTGTCGCTCCCAGATTTGTTGAGCCGCAAGCGAAAGATATGAAACAGATCGAAATCGACAATCAACTAAAGGCACAAGCGTTTAAAGAAAGTGCTCCAAATCCTCTTTGGCACGGCAATTTTCGTGCTCCTGTAATTGCAGCGGCGACTGACAGTTTTGGTGTGCGGCGCATGTACAACGGCAAGTTGGCGAGCATTCACAAGGGGATGGATTTTCGTGCGCGCATGGGCACCCCGGTGCGGGCCGGAAACAGCGGCACGGTCGTGCTCGCGCATCGGCTGTACTTCGAAGGCAACTGCGTAGTCATCGATCACGGGCTGGGGTTGTATACAGTGTCGATGCATTTAAGACGGATTGATGTGCGCCTTGGACAGCACGTTGAAACGGGTCAGCGAGTCGGGTTGAGCGGCTCAACAGGCCGGGTGACGGGGCCGCATCTGCATTGGGCGGTGCGCTGGGAAGGTGCGTATCTCGATCCTGCGAAGCTGTTGAAGTTGGATCTTGGCGGCGTGCGCTAGCGAGTTAAGACTTCTTCTTCCACCTCAGCAGTGATGGAAGCGGGCGCAGTAATTCCGGTTGCCTTTTCTTCGCGCAGGGCTTTGAATGCCCGGTAGACAAACCAGCCCATATACCAGCCATCGATGTACTTGTACGGAGTTTCGCCGGTAGTGTAGTGGCCGCAAGGCAATACGCGCGGCTCGAAATTCAAGCCATACTCGCGGAACGACTTCACGACCTCAAGCGAATACTGGCGAGGAAAAGTGAGGTCGTACGTCGCATAAACCAGAAGAATTCTTTTGAGATGCCCCGCGGCTTCTTCACCAGCCATCTTCGGGTAGTAATAGCAGGGGCTGATCGCGGCCCAAAGCTCGCGCACTCTTTCCTGCGTCAAACCTGCTTCTTCAAGCGCCTGTTTAATATGGCGCGTGCTTTGGCCCGCCCACGCAACGTCACCGAATGCAGTTGATGCGTGATTGAAGGCGTTCACACGGATGCGCTTGTCATGCGAGCTGGCCAGGTAGGCATAGCAGGAGCCGAGACTGGTTCCGAGAACGCCAAAATGCTCGTATCCCTGCTCCTGAAGCCAGTCAAGGCAGCAACGAATATCGACAACAGCTTGGCGGCAGGCCATGAGCGTGCGCCCCACGTTCGCGCTCACTGCATAATCGGAGCGCTCAAGCTCCGCGGGACGGCGAATGTCGTGGTAAGGCATGGAAAGCCGCAATGCGGAAATACCCATGCGATTAAAAATAGTGCACAGTGAATTGTGGCTGAAGCCATCGGAGTTCCACTGCGGCAGGACGACGATTGCCTGCTTCGGCCGTGACGGATCCTTGTGCTCAGGGGCCGGATACCAGCGCGCGTTGACCACGTCGTTTTCCGGGTGGGGCGTCCGTTCAGGGGAAGTGAAGCGAAGAAATCGCGCGGGCGCCAGCTTTCCTTCTTCTGCCATCCGCCGTATTTCCGCGTCCTGCGCAAGCGTCTCTGGCCGCACATTTGTGGGGTAAAGTTGGGGATGGCGTTCTTCAAGGCGATAGTCCGTCGGGGTGTCGTAGCCGAAGAAGATGTCGCTGTTCTGGATGAGGAGCCTGTTGATGCGAATCATGGCGGCTTCAGCGGCGGCCGGATCGCGCTCGATCTCAGGACCGGGAATGGCATCGGCAAAACCGTTGCGCTCAAGAAACGGCGCAACCCATTCAAATCCCCAATCAAGCGGGCGCACAATTCGATTTTCATCGCGCGTGGTCAAGCGGGTTTCCCACTCGTACATCCAGCGCGAATACCATTTTTTAATCATCGATCTACGTTAATTTTACCAGCAGTGCTGACTTCTTCGAGGTGTGGCGTCACCGGTCAATCGCGGCTGACCGTCGTGATTGAAGCTCGCACCTGGCTTACCGCACGCCGCAGGCGCACATACTCTGCAATGTGCCAACCGATGGCAAGGAGCAGAAGCAGCGAGATGATGGCCTGTGAGTAAACGCAGTAAAGACACCAGACACCTAGGGCATATTGCTCAATCATGGTCAGGCGCAGGGCGAAGCAGAATCCGCCAAAGGCAACCAGCAGCAGCGGGAGGCGCTGCCGCAAAAGCGCCAGAACGAACAGAACGATGTAACCGAGAATGCCGATTGCCGCCACTGGCACGTTTCCGATGACCGCGAAGGAACTGTGGTTGACAACGCCGCAGTCCCACTTTTCGTTAATCGAGCAGGGCTGTGTGCCGGTGGAATAGTGCACCTGTAAAGCAAGAGACGAGACCACGACGCCGGCAAGAGCTACGAGAGCGAGAAGATACCGCATGCTTCAATTATCAACGATGCAAGGTGAAGTAGCCGCCCAGGCAAAGGCAATGGCAGGCTTTAGGATTGACGCATGAGCCAGTTGATCAACCGGGGGCAGCGCGTGGCCTTCTTTGGGGGAAGCTTCGATCCCCCGCACCTTGGCCATCTTGCCGTTGCACACGCCGCGCTGGCCGCACTCTCGCTGGATACTGTGCTGTTTGCGCCGGTGGGCGCGCAGCCGCTGAAACCTGCAGGGTCAACCGCGAGCTTTGACGATCGAGTTGAGATGACCAGGCTGGCAATCGAAGGAGAGAGGGCCTTCAGGATCTCTCTTGCCGATGCACCTAAGCCCAATGGAAAGCCAAATTACACGCTTGAAACATTGCTGGACCTGAAACAGGGGTTACCGCCGGGTTCCCAACTCTATTTACTGATGGGCGCCGACGCGTTTGGGGGACTTCAACAGTGGTTCCGTGCGGCGGAGATACCGTTTGCGGCACCTTTGATTGTGGCGTCGCGGCCGGGGCAGCCGCTGCTTGATATCGAGGCCCTGCTTCCCGCGGGACTGACCATGGAACCTGAATGCGAGCCAAACCCTGCAAATTCGGACGGGGATACGTCGAAGATTGAACTTCTCTGCTATTCCCTGGTTAACCCTACAGGTGAGCGAGCGCCATTTTATTTGCTGCCGGAGCTGGATATTCCGATCAGTGCGTCGAAAATCCGTGAGCTGTTTCGCGATCCGGCAGGCGTTGGAACTCCCGACGCGGAGGGTGATCTGCTGCCCCAACCCGTCGCCGATTACATCCGAGCTCACGGATTGTACCGATAAAGCCCATTTGCTGTGGCCATGCCGAAGCGATACGATTGGCATGGAGAAGTTTTGATCCGAATGACATCCTCGCAAGCGCACCAAACGCGCATTATGGTTCAGGCAGCAGCAGCAGCCTGTGAAGACAAAAAGGGCAACGACACCCGAATTCTGGAGCTTGATCCTGTTGACTCAGGATTATCCGACTTTTTCCTGGTGACTTCTGCCACTAACGACCGCCAGGCCGTTGCGATTGCCGATGAAGTGGAAATGCGCTTGAAGCGTGAGTTTGGCGTCTTTCCGAATTCCGTTGAGGGCCGGCGCAAGGGCGACTGGGTGCTGCTCGATTACGTGGATTTCGTGGTGCACGTTTTCCTGGCCGATCGGCGCGCCTTCTACGACATCGAAAGATTGCGCAAATCCGCACGGCACGTCACCCCAGCCGAGTTCGATGAAGAACTAAAAGCCGCGCTGGCTGAGAAGACTCGCGCGGTTCGCAAAAAAGCATCGAGCAAGAAGACGGCGACGGCTAAGAAATCTGCCGCTGCAACCAAGCCGAAAAAAGCAGCGAAGGTAGCGAAGGCCAAGACTGCGGTTGCGAAACCGAAACCGGCTGCTGCGAAGAAAGCGACTGCAAAGAAGGCTGCGACTAAGAAGAAGGCTTAAGTGGATTTGCAGAATGCGGATGAACGTACAAAGGGCGCCTGATCGGCGCCCTTTGTATTTTGGTTCCGGTTTTGTTGCCGGAAGTTAAAAGCTGAAGCTCATAAGCATCTGCACCACGCGGCCAGATACTGCTGAACCTTCAAACGAGCCGTATGGGCTGCTTGGCGGCGTAACCGTGCTGGTGATTGAACCGAGGCCTGAGCCACCAGCATTGTTCGCTGGAGCAGAGAAGTTGGCATGGTTGAGAACGTTGTACATGTTCGCACCAAGCTTGACGGTGTAGCGCTCTGCGATTTTGGTCTCCTTGTTCAGCTGGAGATCGGAGTTGAAGTAGTGCGGACCGCGGAAGCTGTTTCTTGCGATGTTGCCGAAGCCGTAGCTATAAGCGCTGGTCTTTGGCACGGACGCAAACGTATCGCCCTTGAAGCAGACCTGCTGCGTGATGTCCGCCGCATCAGGCTTCTTGGAGCAGTTCAGGTCGCTTCCAGAAGTAATGGCCGCAAGCAGTACGCCGGTGCTCTGGCTGGCCAACTGGCGACTATTGATTGTGGAGTTGACGATGGACATCGGATAGCCACCACGGTAGAACATATTTCCGGAAACCGACCAGCCCTCTGCCGCCGTCTTCAAAATCATGTTTGACGACTTGTAGGGAATGGCCCATACGTATTGAATGCTGCTTGAATGGCGGATATCGTAGTCCGCGTTTCCGTAGGTGAGGCTATTCATGTTGGCCGGAGATAGCTGCTGCATCGGATAGGTATTCTGATAGTTGAACAATTCCAGGCCGCCGTTCGATACGAGATCGAGCGCGTGGCTGTATGTGTAGTTGCCCATCAGAGTCAGTCCAAACTTCGCGGTGTGCTTGAAGCTGGTTGTCAGACCGTTGTAATTGGCTTTGCCGTTGTTGGTGAGATTCGAAACGATGTTGAATCTCGGATCCGGAGCCACGGTTGGCAGGTTGGCCATGCCGTACGGCGAATGGATATTCCCAAGGCCGTTCGTCATCAGCGTGCTCCACGCGTGGTTGCCAACATAGTTGAAGTCAATGACGTCAGATCTTGAAATCTGGAGTTGCGCCTCAAGGTTGTATTCGAGGTACTTGGGCGTATGCAGGGTATCGACGACCGAGTTGTAACTCGGCGCGGAATAGGAGCTTCCTTTTGTCTTGACTGCAGCCTGAATCTGCGACAGGGTCTGCCCGCTGGTGAAGCCGGACTCGAAGGCCGCCGCCGATGACGTCAGGTAGTTGTACGCCGAACCAGAACTCAATGTTTTGTCGAGCAGTCCAGCGGAGCCAACACCGTTGTAGGAGTAGGTCAAGTCAACCAGGTTTGGTGCGTTGAGCAGGTACTGATCAACAACCGTTCCTGGAGGCAGGTCAGAGAAGAGGCCCATGCCGCCGCGAACCACGAATCGGCCGCCCTGGCCCTGAGGAGCATAGGAGAAGCCAAAACGGGGTTGATACACGGCCCAATCTGTTGCGGGAAATGCCTTGTTATTGCTCGGATTGATCACCTTGTTATACGGGATGGTTGCATCGTGAGTCAGCTCGGTAAAATCAGAAATCATGCGAGCAAAGCAGTTTTGGGCGCAGCTGAAATTGGCGTTATGGTCCATGCGGAAGGAGAGCGTAAGCTTCAGTTTTTCTGAAGCAGCCCACTCATCCTGCGCATAAAGGCCGAAGGTCATCGCGTTGATGGCGACCTGGTTCACAGTCGGGAAGCGCTGTCTAACTGTCGAGCCATTTTCGGTGGTGCCTTGCGCGAAATCAACCATACTGTTGATCGTGGTCCAGCCTGATGTCAGGACGCCGGAACGGAAGTCGCTGATCTTGTTGCCGCGATAGTTGATACCGAACTTGAGAGAGTGCCGCTTCCATTGGACAGAGAGATCGTCCACAAGTTGGTACTGTTGCACGTTGCGGCCCTGCGGATAGTTGTAGTCGGTGCCGCCCATGTTCGCGAAACCAAGGCCGTCAGCGAAGGCGATTGTTGTCGGGAACACCTTGAGTGACGATTTGATATCCGGCGGTCCAAAGATTGCCGAATAGTAAAGACCGGAGAGGATGAGCTGATTGGCAACGTAGGAACTGAAGGTGTGGGTCTCGTTGAACTGACCTTCCCACTCCGGCTGAACGCTGTTTGCGTTGAAGGCCGGATTGATGGCATCGGTGCCGGTTGCCTGTACGCCCCAGTCATGATGCATGCGATAGGATGCGTGATCATTGGAACCGAGGTTCTGGTCGATGCGTCCTGCCCACAGCTGCTCAGTGTTCAGGTTGTTGACGGCCGCATAGAACTGGCGGGTGCAAGCCGCGCCGGTGGTGGCACTCGTTGGATAAGGATTGCCATCCTTATCAAGTCCATATCCGGTGTAGGTATATCCGTACGCCTTGCCATTGACCAAGACTTGAGATGAGACCGTACCTGCGCCGAGCGCGGCATTAATCGCAGCTGCAGTAGCCGGGCTCCATCCATCTAACTGACCGCAATCGCTCACAGCATCTTTAGAGAACGCGTCGTTCGTCACGGTTGCGGCAGACTTTGCACCGCTGGCACCCGCATAGAGAGTGCCAATGTTTGTGTAGTAGGCCTTTTCAGAGGGGTTAATTGCACCGACGTTGGATACCACGTCATTCATAAAACCAGTCGTCGGAATATAGGTAGTTCCGCCACCGCCTGGGAGCACATAGCGCAGACCTTCTGTATCGAAATAGAAAAAGAGCTTGTTCTTCCAGATAGGTCCGCCAACTGAACCAGCCCATTGATTGGAGTTCGCGAATGGACGGTCGCCGCCGCCATTTTTATTGATCCAGTCGTTCGCGTTCAGAGCGCGGCCGTTCCAATACCACTGAGCGTTCCCGTGGAACGCATTGGCGCCAGACTTGGTGGTGTAGTTGATTTGTGTACCCGGATAGCGTCCGTACTGTGCGGTGTAGCCGTTGTTGACGATGGCTACGTCGGCAATTTCATTGGCTCCGAGCGTCAGGTTGGAGGCACCCGAGTTGTTCAGGTTCAGGTACGGATCCATGATGTCGTTGCCATTCATGGTGAACAGGTTTGAGGTGGCAGGAAGACCGAACGCCACAAATCCGCCGTATCCAGCGCCCGTGCTCAGGTTGATGCCGGGAGCCGTAAAGGCCAGCGTGCTGATGTCGCCGCCGGGTACCGGAAGCTGTTCGATCGAGCGCGCATCAACAACGGTGGTGATGTTGGCGTCTTCAGTCTGGAGCAGAGGCTGAGAGCTGGAGTCGACCACCACTTCAGTGGCGACAGATGCAGGCTGCACGGTGATGTTTACCGAGGAAGCTTTGCCTACGCTGACAGCGATGTGCGATGCCGCGCCTACAAGTCCTGCTGAGGAAACCTTGATGGAATACGTTCCCGGAGGCAGCAGTGAGAAGCGGAATTCGCCTTCAGGGCTGCTCTTTACTTCACGGCGGGAGCCGTTTGCATCGCTCGTCATGGTGACTGTTGCGCCAACGACAACCGCGCCCGTAGAGTCTGCCACGTGGCCCGTAATGTCGCCGCTAACGATTGTCTGGCCGTAGGCTGCCGGCGCCGTATTGATCGCCATCAGGCCGGCCACCCCGAATAAAGCTAGTGCCAGGGATAGATTTTGAATCCGGATAAATCGCATAAGAACTCCTCCGAGATAATGTGGGACGGGAAGACTTGGAGTGAACTTCCTGACCCTCGAAATTGTTGCGTTCCGGCTTGGCGGGGTTATACCGATTCGCCGGTCTTGCTCAGTAAGTAAAAAACACACGAATGCGCCGCGATAAAAAGGGAAACCCTGCGCGCGTGGCGACGTGACCACGACGTGGTGTTTCGACAAGTTATGCGGGAAGCGCTAACTTTGCTGCACGATGAATGCCAATCTCGATGTTTCGTCCCGAAATGGGTTTCTCTGTTGAAAACTAACGTACTTATATTTGTCCGTTAAATTGGAGTAAATTGGTCCAATATATGAAAATATGTAGTTTTTGGCTCCGCAATCCCATTTATGGATAAATACGGTTCATTTTGGATCATGCCTTCTTCGCGATAAAAAAGTGGCTTGCAGACTCGACGAGGATCTTTACGCATTTACAGCGAGGGCTGGAAGAGACATGGTTGCTTGGCCGGCAATTCCTGACTTTCGAGATGCCTTAAGTCCGGGTGGTCCGAAAGGCGAGTGAAATAGAAAAACGAGTGCGCCCACCTGCCGGGGAGAGGTGGTGGACGCGCTCGTTAAGAATGGTCCGGTTCGGTCCTCTATCGGTCTAGAACTCCAGGCGCAAGGAGAGTTCGAGAACGCGAGCTCCGTTGTTTTCGTTACCTGTTGGGCTGACCGTGTAGCTGATCCTGCCGAAGCCGGAACCCCTAAGGTAGTCCTGCTGGTCAAGCCCATTGAATACATTCTCCGCTGGCAATGCGAAGTTTGGGTGATTCAAAACGTTGAAAGCATCGGCCCGGAACCTCATGTTGACTTTCTCTTGATAGATGGGAAACACCTTGCCAAGTCCCAGATCTGCGTTGAAGTAACGCGGCCCACGGAAAAGGTTTCGGGATCCTATCTGAAATCCGATGGGGCCCTGGAACGCAGAGGCAGTCTGTTTGGCGTTGGCAAAATTGCTGACTCCGCCTGTTTTGAGCTTGGTGAGGTGGGTATTGATGACGGATGGATCGGAACCAACGAAGATCGGCGGGGCATCGTTGGAATAGCTTGCAACAAAAGCATTGGAAGCTCCCGACCAAGGGTAGCCGGTATGCCACTCGGTTACGCCACTGAGACTCCAGCCTCCGATGACCTCGTTCGCCCAGAAAGGCAGGTCGCCGGCGAACATTCTGCCTTTGCCAAATGGGAGGTCGTAATAGGCATCGCCGGTAATGTATTGCCGCACATCGTAATCGGAGCTGGCTCGGCACTCGCGCGGACGCACAACGTCGCAAACGAGCCCTATTCCTCCAATGCCCGTGTCTCCCATGGAGTTGGCGAAAAACGATACGTTGTCAATGGAGTGCGACCAGGTGTAGTTGAAGTCGGCATGCAGGCCGTGAGACATGTTCTTCTGCAGCGTGAACAGCAGGCCGTTGTAGGAAGAGAATCCTTTGTTGCCATAGAAGGTGTTCTCTGAGAATTGAGCGGCAGAACCAACGTTCAACGGAGTGATGGTTGAAATCGCCTGAACGAAGTCTGCAAAATCACCGAACCTTACCAATCCGCTGAGAGCAGCGGCAAGGAACTGGGTATTGCTGTTTGCTCCCTGTGACACGCCTAGTCCGGGAGTGACTACATTCTCGAACCATGGCTGAACCTGGAGGTTCGCAGCGCTAACACCCTGTCTGGTTTGCGTGGTAATTGCTGCGAAGGCCTTCGACAGGAGCTGCCCGGATACGGGATCTGGAAAATCGATGATCTGGTTTGCATCTGCCTGAGCCATCAACCGGCGACCCTGGCGGCCAACGTAGTTCAACTTGAGAACCATATCTCCCTTAAAGGAATGCTGCCATCCTGCATTGAAGATGATGGAGTAGGGAGTCTTCAGTGAGGGATCAATGGTTGAGTTGAAATCAAGGCCATTCTGAAGTCCGCAAGGAGCTGTATATCCTTGATCCGCGCATGCAGTCGGGTCGCTGAATGGCTGGTAAGGCGGTTTCGGCGTAGCGGGTGCCACCAGGTTGACCGTCGATATGCCATTTTTACTATCGAGGCGCGGGTCGGTCTTGACGGAGTTGTACGGATCCTGCGGGATTCCATTTGCAGTTGGACTTGTCTGCTGGAACAAATACGAGTATTGATCCTGGATGAACTGAATGGCATTGACGATGGTGCGATCGTAGACCAGGCCCATGCCGACATTGAACACGCTCCTTTTATCAAAAGGCGGATTCCATATGAGGCCTACGTGTGGAGAGAAATTTTTATATTCCGGCTGATACAACGGCGGCGCGCTACCTCCGTTGGCCTTGCCACCAAGAAGGTACGAAATCAGCGGTACCGCGGTAGGTCCGGTTTGTCCGGCAGCGCTTTGAACTACTCGAGCATGGAAATACTGGTCAAATGTGACCGATGGAACGCTCTCAAGGCCGCGTGTTTCGTAGGGTACTGAGAACCATTGATAGGTGACCCCGTATGAGAAGGTCAGACTCGGAGCGAGCTTCCAGGTGTCCATGGCATACCACTGGAGCTGGCGGTAACGATAGAAGCGCTGGTCGCCGGTGAGCTGAGCAAGAACCTTGCCCTTGGCGTCGTAGTTGTAATCGCTCTGAACATTGCCGATACGACCGAGCATGAAGGTGAACGCTTCATCCCATAAGAGCGCGTTCGCCGGATCCACATCGCTCGGACGCAGGCTTGGATTTCCAGTTCCGCAGTCGCCGGCGGCTGGACCGCAGAGACCAAGCGTATTGCCACCAAGCCCGATTTCGGTTGTGTTGTAGTCTGCCACGTTGGTGTTGTGGGCCAGAATGTTCTTGAAGGTGCCGCCAAGCTGCCAGGTGTGGGAACCTTTCGTCCAGGCGAAATCGTCGCCAATCATGGGAACCGGTACACGGCGTGCCTGCGCATTCGGATTCAAGTAGAGGCTCGAGGCGAGCGCCTGATCAGCGCCATCACCAAAGGTGAAAAATGTGGAACCGGTCGGGTTGTAGTTGTTGGGGAAGGAGAGCTTCTGGACCGTTTCGCCAAGGTAAATGCGGTTCGTGCGATTGTTGCCAATGACCCACGTGTTGCCAACAACAAATGCATACGACCGATCGAGGAGGGGATTTGTCGCAGGATCGCCGGCAAACTCATTAGGATTTTGAACTGCGTCCTCACGAACAAAGCTGAAGCGAGCATAGAACTTCACTTTGTCCGTTAAGTTGTAGTCACCCCTCCCGGTGTAGTTAGTCTCGTTGTCATTGTTGGGCGCATTGAAGTTGAAACCACCTGAATTGACGCCATCTCCGGTGATCGAATTGTTCGAATGAGGAAAGCGAGCACTGAAGTAGGAAACCCAGCTCTTGCTTTCTCCGATGCCGGCTGGATCAATGGCTTGCACTTGCGCAGGAGTGTAGAGAGAATTTCCGCCACTGGCGTTGGGATAGTTGATATTTCCATTTCGCAACGAGTCAAGCGGAACGGTCCGCTGCACAAGCGAAGCGCTGATGATCTTGGAGTTGTTGTAATTGAAAAAGAAGAACAACTTGTTGCGCATAATCGGCCCGCCGATATTACCGCCGAATTGATTCTGTATCAGATGGTTCCTTGGGATTATGGGAGTCGAATTGTTGCTAAACCAGCTATTAGCGACGAGCGATGGATCGCGGTGGTACTCGTTGAGGTTGCCGTGAAATGAATTGGTGCCGCTCTTGGTGACCAGTTGAAACTGTCCTCCGCTAGAGGGACCAGTCGATGCCAGATTGCCGGCGACGTTGCCCTTGAACTCCTCAACCGAATCGACAGGCGCATGCCCCACGATGGTGCCTGAACCAAACCCTGAGAAAACACCTGAACCTGAATTGCTTTGCTGCGCTCCGCCAGTGGCGAAGTCGTTCACGTCAAGGCCGTCGACGGTCACGTTATTTTGATCAACGCGCGCACCCGTTACCGCACCGGTGGCGGTGACTCCAGGTTGCATCGTAAAGAGCGCAGTTGGGTCATTCCTCTGCTGAACAGGAAGATTGTTCAGGGCATTCACGTCAAAGGTGTTTCCAATTGCCGCATCTGTTGTGTCAATGGTGACTTCTGAGTTTGATGCGGTCACCTCGACCTGTTCGGCCGCGGCTCCCACATTGAGAACCGCGTTCTGCGTGCGAATTGTGGAGACGGTGAGATAAATGTTCTTGATAACGACAGGTGCAAAGCCATTGGCTGTAAACGTAGCCTCGTATCCCTGGCCCGGAGGAAGGTTGGCGAAGTGATACGTTCCGATTGCGTTTGTGTTTTGCGTGAACTTCAGTCCGGTTGTCGGATTGGAAAGCATTACCGATGCGTTTGGGATGGCCGCTCCCGAGGAGTCGGTGACTTCACCGGCCATACCTGAAACGTCTTGGGAATAACAATATGGCAGAGCTGTGATAAATACGACTGCAATCAAGGAACAGATGAGTTTCGCCTTGCACTTCATAGGATTCTCCTCTCCAGTGGGGGAATGGAATGGGTCGGAATTGCGATTAACCTCCAATTTGGGCCCGAGACCACGGAATGATGAGGAACCGGATTTTCCTGCGAGTTGACGGCAGGGGTTGTTTGCAGCGCCATATTGCTGTGGCCGGGGAAGTGACGCTACAAGCGGTGCGCGAATTAAAAATGCGACTGCACGGGGAACGATTCAGTCCGCACTTGCAACACTCAATTGTTCGTTCGGGATGCGTCAGGTCTAACAGTCAAGCTTTCTGCTTTTGACTACCCTGCGGTTTTGCCGCGAACAGTCTTGCACAGGAGCCCTTGGAGCTTTTCCCAGAGAGGAAAAAGTTCCGTCCAACTTTGTTCGAACAACAATGCAAACCGGTTGCCATTCTGTCCCCATTGAGTCCGATTGTGAAAGTCACAGTAAATAAGAGACTTATTGATTTTGTGGACCGGTCTATACTTTGTGATTATATGAAAAATAGGATTATATGGGCCTGTTATTCTAAAAACGGTTTTCAGGCGTCTTTTCTACAAGATCCGGTCAAGCACCCCGACCCTGCCAAGAGGCAGTTGGTGCGCTATGCTCGTCTTCATGCAGATCACTCTCGCTCATATTGGCTCCCGCAGTGGGTCGAAGGGCGAATTTGAGCCCATGGTTTTGAATTACCTTGAGCGTAGTTCATCGCTTGCCCGCTGTAGTATCGAGGGATTTAGGAGCGAGGAGGCCTTTCTTGACTGGCTTGAAAAGCAGCAAGGTAGGACCCCTGTGGTGGCTGTGCTGCTGGATAGCCGCGGCCGGCAGTTGAGCTCAGAGACGTTTGCTGCGTGGATCGGTTCCCGGCGCGATGAGGGAAGCCAGCATGTGGTGTTCGCCGTCGGCCCTGCCAGCGGGTGGTCAGATGTCTCTCGCAAGCGCGCACAACTTCTGTTGTCGTTTGGGCAGATGACGATTGCGCACGCGCTGGCTCGACTGCTGATGGCCGAGCAGATCTACCGCGCATGTACAATTCTGACTGGCCACCCGTACCACTCAGGACACTAAAGAGCATCTGAAATGACTGATTCGCGCCGAGGATTGATTCTGATTAATACCGGCCCTGGCAAGGGCAAGACGACGGCTGCCCTGGGCACCGGGTTGCGCGCCGTGGGGAACGGAATGCGCGTTTTGATGCTTCAGTTCCTGAAGGGCTCGTGGCATTACGGCGAGCTTGACGCTACCGAGGCATTCAAGGGGAACTTTGTGCTCAGGCAGATGGGCCGGGGGTTTGTAAAGGTCGGTGGCGCGGAGACTGACCCCGAGGATATCCGCATGGTCGAGGCCGCCTGGGCTGAGGCACGCGAGGCGATTTACTCCGGCGAGTGGGACATGGTGATTCTGGACGAGATCAACTACGCGATCGGCTACAAGATGCTGGACCCCGCCGTGGTGGCTGAAGCTCTCCGCGGCAAGCCAGAGATGGTGCATGTGATCCTGACTGGCCGGAATGCTCACCCGCTCCTGGTAGAGCTGGCGGACACCGTGACGGAAATGCGCGAAGTGAAGCATGCTTACCAGAAGGGCATTTTGGCGCAACGCGGAATCGAATTCTGATAAGGACGGTCGCAAGCTTCTCGCGGACCCCTTTAATCAATCAGGTGATTGCCTGGGGATTCGAGCCGCCAGATAGCCGTTTTTACCGGGGCCAATCCATTTACAATTGGGTTCGGTATGTCCTGGTTCAAGCGAGAGAACGGCGATTACGAGTCTGGCCCTCAGGAAAATGGCCAGGATGCGGCGGAGAAGAACGTTCGCACCGAAGGCCTTTTCATCAAGTGCGCCGGCTGCCGCTCGGTGATTGTCAAGGCAGAAGTTGAAGCCAATCTGAATGTATGCCCGAAATGCCAGTACCATTTCAAGCTGGACGCACGGCAGAGGATCGAGCTACTGCTGGAACCAGGCTACGAGCTGGTAGATAAAGGTCTGCGATCGACAGACCCGCTGAATTTCACTGATGTAAAGTCCTACAAGCAGCGCCTTCGCAAAGCTCGTGAAGACACCGGTCTCGACGATGCGATTGTCAACGCGATCGGAAACATGGGGCATCACGCAGTGGTACTGAGCGCCATGGAGTATGGCTTTATCGGTGGCTCGATGGGTGCCGTTGTAGGCGAGACGATTGCCCGCGCCGTCGATCGAGCGCGTTTGCAGCGCATACCGCTCATTGTAGTGGCGGCATCGGGCGGCGCTCGCATGATGGAAGGCATCGTAAGCCTGATGCAGATGGCGAAGATCTCTACTGCACTTGCGCAGCTGGACGAGGCAAAGGTGCCTTACATCTGCGTGCTGACCGATCCCACAACCGGCGGCGTGACTGCCAGCTTTGCCATGCTTGGCGATTTAAATATTGCCGAACCCGGCGCGCTGATCGGTTTTGCAGGACCCCGCGTTATTGAACAAACCATCCGCCAGAAATTACCTGAGGGTTTTCAGCGATCGGAGTTTCTGCTTGAGAAGGGCTTTCTGGATGCGGTTGTGCACCGCCGCGATTTGAAGGGTTATCTGATTCGCGCTCTGGATTTCATGAAGACCTAGTCTCCGCGACCCCCGAGACGTTCAATCAATTCGCAAAAAGAAGAGCCCCGGCGATGGCCAGGGCTCTTTTGTTTGACGCAGGCACGGCGGCTAGAACGCGAGTTGCAATGAGAACTGCGCAACACGAGCGCTGTTGCCCGAAAGCGAATGGACAGTGTCGGTGATCTGGCCGAACTGAGATGCATTGCCCACGATGTGCATTCCCCCGTTATCGAACACGGGGTGGTTGAACAGGTTGAATGCGTCGGCGCGGAAGTTCAGATTCAGTTTGTCCGCGTAGATTGGAAATTGTTTGCCGAGACCCGCGTCGAAGAAGAAGGCGCCGGGGCCGCGGATGTTGTTGCGCCGTCCATATTCGATGCCGATCGGGCCCCTGAATTCAGAGAGCACCTTGGCGGCACCGGCAGATCCGCCTGCAAAGGAATACACGGTCTGGCTTTTGTGGTCGACGTTGACGTGGGTTTTCAGATCGGAAGGATTTCCGGTGAAGATGGCCGGTGAGAGATTTTCGAAGGAGGCCAGGAAAGCGTCCGAAATTGCGGTGATTGGCCGGCCAGTGCGATAGGCGGGAAGACCTGAGAAGCTCCATCCACCCAACGCTTCATCCACGAGGCGCGGCGCATTGGCAAGAAACTTCTTGCCACGTCCAACGGGCAGGTCCCACTGGAAGTTCGAATTGATCTCCTGGCGAACATCGAAGTCCGAGTCACCTCGGCATGCACGTGGATAGAGAATATCGCAGATCATATTGCTGGCGGTAAAGAGCGCATTGTTATTGGCGCTGACTGAGGTGTTGTCCATCGAGTGCGACCATGTGTAGTTGAACTCGTAGCGCAGACCGTTCGACATATTCCTGTCGAGTGTGATCAGCAGGCCGTGGTAGTTCGAGGAACCCATGTTCGTGAAATAGGTGTTGCTTCCAAACTGAGACGGAATGCCAATGTTTGTCGGCAACAAACCAGTGAGTCCGAAATTGTATGTGTAATTCGCCAGCAAATAGAGCGCGTCGGAAATATCGCCGCGATAGGCATACTGTGTGTCGTAAGCCGCGATGAATGCTGTATTGCTGTCCAGGCCCAGGGCCTGTCCCCATGGGGCCATGACGTTTTCGAACCACGGCTGTGGGGTTACGTTGGTATAGTCCTTGCCCGCTCTCAATTCTGTTGTAAGACCGGCGAAGGCGGCCGCCATCGATTGCGTGGACTGTCCAGTGTAATCAGGAACATCGATTACCTGGTTCGCATCGGCGTCTGCATTCAGACGACGTCCGAGCCTGCCAACGTAATTGACTTTCAAGATCATGTGGCCCGGAAGTTCCTGTTGAATGCCGGCGTTTAAGGCAATCGAATATGGGTCTTTGAGCGTGGGACTGATCACGAAGTTGGTTTGGCCGTTCGCTAGTCCGAACGGTGTTCCCGTGCTGTCGACGTAAGGCGGATTGGTGAACTGCGGGGCAGGTACCAAAGTTGGGTCGAATGCAAGGTTTGCACCTACTCTTGGATCCACCGCGAGCGAGTCAGCGCCACTGCTGGCTCCAAATTGATTGATGGCGGTATTGGCGAACAGGTTCGGGACTTGATCTTGAAGGAAGTTAATTGCGTTGATGACCGTTCGATCGTAGATGATCCCGGCGCCCGCATTGATGACCGTCTTTTGTGATTTAAATGGAGCGTACGAGAAGGCCACGCGCGGAGCGAAGTCTTTGTAATTGGGCTCATAGAGATTTGGCCCGTGATTAGCCTTGCCTGCCAACTTATAGCTGTAGATGGGGAGTCCGGTATTGCTCGTGTTGCCGGCCTTGCCCTGAGCCAGGCGGTCTTGTATGAACGTCTGCAAAGGAATTGGTGTGGCCACCGATTCGTTGCCATGCGTTTCATAAGGCACAGAATAAAGTTGGTAGCGCACGCCGTACGAAATGGTGAGCTTGGGAGTCACTTTCCATGTATCGCCAAAATAGGCTTCGGTCTGGAAATAACGGTAAGAGCGTGGGCTTCCGGTTCCCGCAGGCTGCGCGACCAGTTTGTTATTGAATACGTAGTTGGTCGAAATCTCACCAATCACGCCGAGCGCTGTTGCAAACGAGTTGTCGTAGTCGTTAATTGCCACCTGGTTGGCGCCGTTGTTGATATCTGAAGGGCGAACGCTTGGGTCCAACCCGTTACCTAAAGCGGCGCCCTGCAACCCTAGGCCGACAAAATTAAAATTGCTGGTCAATCTGCTATTTGTCTTGATGAACTTGAAGGTGCCGCCGAAGGTCAGGCTGTGATTGCCCTTCTGCCAATTGAAGTCGTCGCGAAACATGGGGACCGGGATGCGGCGATCCTGGCCGTCGAAAGCTGTGTATGGATCATTGATGCAGTTCGGGCAGGTGGAAGCATTGTTGCCGAAGCTGTATTGATTAGCTCCGGTCGGGTTGTACAAATCGGGAAAGCTCAGTTTGGAAACAGTATCGCCATAGTAGAACGAGTTCACTTTGTTCTTGCCAATTTCCCACACGTGGCTAAAGACGTAGGCATAACTGCGGTCGTAAAGCGGATGGGTATTGGGATCGCTTGGGAAAGCCGGCAGCTCTGAGACCAGGTCCTCTCGATTGATTGTGAAGCGGCCAAACACTTTCTGCGTTGGCGTCAGGTTGTAATCGATACGACCTACGTAGCTGACGTTGTTGTCCGGAGTCGGATAAGTGAAGCGGTAACCGCCAGTGTTTACGCCATCGCCGTGAGATAAGTCATTAGCCTTGGGATAACGTCCGTTTATGAAAGCAAGCTCTCCCGCATTGAATCCGATATCGGCCGGGTCGAGCGACTGCACGTCAGATCCACTCAGCGTCGTAATGCAGTTGGGAGTAGTATTCAGGCGGCTGGAGTCGTCGCATCCTGGATTGCTGTTGATGTAATTCAGAGTGCCCGCGCGGAATGCCGCCAATGGAACATTTGGCTCGGCGGTAGAAGATTCGACGATGCGTGAATCTGCCCAGTTGAAGAAAAAGAAAAGTTTGTCTTTCTTGATTGGCCCACCCACATTGCCGCCAAACTGATTGCGGATCAGCGCCGTGCGAGGAAGGCCAGTGAGGTTGTTAAACCAGGTGTTTGAGACAGTGGAAGTATCCCGGTGATATTCATTCACGTTGCCATGGAACTGGTTGGTTCCGTTCTTGGTCACTAATTGGAATTGACCGCCGCTTCCTGTGCCGGTCGCGGCGGTAAGACCCGCGACTGTGCCCGTGAACTGCTGCACTGAATCCACCGGCGCCGGAACGGTAAGAAAGAACGTTTGGCCGGTACTTACATCGTCCACGTCGAGTCCATCTACCGTGGTTTCCGACTGGTCGATACGTGCGCCCGTCACGGCACCCTGATCGATGTCAACGCCTGCCTGCTGGTAAAACAAGGTAGAAATTCCGCGCGTGCGGTCGTAGACCGGAAGATCGTTGAGCTGCTGAACGTCGATGTTATTTCCGATCGAGGCGTCAGTGATATTGAGCGTGACATTTTGATCGCCGGCCGAAACAGCAACAGTCTGCGATTCGCCGCCAACCGTTAACACGATGTTCTGCGTGCGCGTAATGCCCACACTTAAGGTGACATCGGAGATTACACCCGAAGCGAATCCCTCATGGGTAAAGGTCAGCTTGTATCCGGAGGCTGGTGGTACCTTCTGGAAGCGATAGGCACCGATTTCATCACTTGTCTGCGAGAAAGAGACGCCTGTTGCAGGGTTGGCCAGTTGGACAGAGGTACCCGGAATAACAGCGCCGGTCGGGTCCGTTACTGTACCCGTAATCGATGCCAGGTCCTGAGCCTTCAACAAAGGAACGGTGAGTGAAACTGCGGCCAAGACAAAGAAAACCTGCCAAAGACGACTTCTCATACAGGACTGTCTCCTTCGGTAAACCTATTTGGTTGTAAGACCGTTGGGGAATACCACTTTCGGTGATCGTGGCTGACGAGGTGTATGCAATTCGTCTGCCACCCAAGTAAATCTTTTGATTTCAATCTGTTAACTTGTAGATTTCAACATCAATATCTTGAAGAATGTATAGGTATACAGTTAATTGTATTCAAGAGGAATCTCTTAAGTTAACCCCTTGATATTTCAACTGTTAGCGATTGACGGGTAACACTGAGCCAGGTGGCCGCAAATATGACCAAGTTTGAGCGCGGTTTTGAGCAAAATTGTGGGCCTAGCAGCCCACGATTTTCGAGGATAATTGCCTGATTTTTTTTATTTCAGATCCGCATCGGCATCAGAACGTATCGATAGCGATATTCCGCTTCCGGATCCTCCGGGCGCATCTGGCCTGCCGACTGAGAGTCCTTAAACTCGAGCCGCACCTCGCCTTCGTTACTGAGTGCTTTCAGAAAATCGAGGATGTAGACCGAGTTGAATCCCACCATGATGGGATCGCTGGAGTAGGGTGTGTCGATTGTGTCTTCGCTCTCGCCCGATTCCGTTGAGTTGGCGCTAATGCGGAGTTCGTTGCCCTCAAGCCGAAGCCGGATGGCTCCGGAGCGCTCGTCTGCGAACTGCGCAACTCGCTGAATGGCCGCAGAGAGCTCGCTAGACCGCACAACGGCGAACTTGGTGTTTTCACGCGGCATGACTGCTTCAAAGTTCGGGAATTGGCCTGACAGCTTGCGTGTGCTCAATGTGCGGTGACCGACGCGGAAGAAGAGCGTGTGCTCGTCATCGGCGAAGTCGACTTTCTCTGCGTCGGTTGACCCGAGCAACTGCTGCAGTTCCTGCAGAGCCTTGCGCGGAATGAGAACGCGCTTTTCGCCGCTGATACCTTCAAGATTCTCGTTGGGCTTTTCAACAAACGAGAGGCGGTGACCGTCTGTAGCCACCATGGCCAGCGATTCAGCTTTGAGAATCAACAGCGCGCCATTGAGCGTGTAACGCGATTCTTCGTTGGAGATGGCAAAGATGGTGCGCGCGATGAGAGCCTTCAGCGCGGCGATAGGAATGCTTGTTGCTGGGACAGCTGGAAACTCGGGAACCTGCGGGTAATTGGCGCGCGCCATGCCGACAATCTTCGTGTTTGAGCGACCGCTGCGAATCTGCACCCAGTGGTTCTCAAGCAGCTTGATTGAGATGTCGCCGTCTGGAAGCAGCTTGATGTAGTCGTAGAGTTTGCGCGCAGGAATCGTGCAAGCGCCCGGCTTTTTAACCTTGACGGCGGCGCTGGTGCGGATAGCCTGGTCCAGATCAGTCGCGGTCAGGTTCAGTCGATCGTCTTCCGCTTCAAGGAGAAAGTTCGACAGAATCGGAATAGTGGTTTTACGCTCGACCACGCTTTGCGTTGCGGTCAGTTCCCTGAGCAGATCCTGACGGCTTACGGTAATCTCCATGGCTGCCCCCTGTGCGACCGGCTTTTCCACTTCAGATTCGCTGATCGGCATCCCTGCACCCCTGGTCCAGTAGCCGCTTTCCGTACTGGCCACACTCTACAACACGATAGGGCCTGCCGGAAACGGCTGTATTTTCTTTCCTCGATTGTATTCATCCCGCGGATGAATTGCGCGTGGAAAACAGGTACGGTTCTCTGGAATATGAGGATGTTGCGTTCCTGACGTCCAGAACGGCCGGCAGCAGAGCGCTGACGACTCGATGCTGGGGCGTTCGGAGATTTAAGAGTGCGCGCGGGGCGCGACGGGTAGTGATAAACGGGTGAAGTATTAAAGAAAAAGACAGTAGTACCCGTAGTTCAACGAGGAAAAGTGGGAAAGAGCGCAATGTATCTGCAAACGTGACGGTTGAGCGGTTGCGGAGTTTTCTAAATCTTAGCTGTGCAATTCTGCGGTTTTGGAAAAGTGGCAAGGCATTGGCCAGAGCTGAGCCTGGTTTCCCACGACTCCCACAGGCACATTGAAAATGCTTGTGCAAAGCAGTTGCCGATGTGTGCAAAGCGGGGTCATGGCCGCATGGATTAAGGGTTTCAGCAGTCTCTGCAATCCACAGCGGGCAAAGAACAGCCGAAGGATTGATGATCGGCCAGGAGCCGGCAGGTGGTAGGAAGCCGCCAAATTGGTTTCCCATTCGGGGCATGAGTCAGAGCATTCCCAATCTTGGACTAGTAGATATTTTCTCGGGTTGCGGAAAGCAAGGTGAAGTTATGGGGAGCCTAGACTTCTTTAAGCAGCAGTTTATTGGGCAGGTGAATCGGCTGAAATGGCAATCGATATTGCGCGGTTAGAAGTCGAGCTAATGCGAATGTCGGTCGAAGGTGCGCCCGGACGGGACTTTTGCGAAGCAATCTCCGCGTTGGCCGGTAGCGGGCGGATTCAGCAGTTGCAGGACACACTGCCGGCGGTTGTTTACGCCGAACTGAAAGAGCGATTCGAACAGGCCCCCGCCGACTTTGTAGCTGGTTGGCGCATGCTCGGCCGGGAGATGCAGCAAGGATTTGTGCACCATGCGCGCCAGCGCCTAACTTCCCTTACCCGGTTGCGAAAGGCCACAAGTGAGGCCGACACGCCGGCCTGGCAACAAATCCAGCTTGCCTTGGACGGCCAACAAAACGACTTGCTGCGCGCTGCATTTGTGCTGGAGTTGCTTGAGCTGGTTGAACCAGCAGTGGCCCGCGCGACTCATCTACGCGAATGTATTGTTTCCAGTTCAAGTTCAGAAGAAGCCGACCGGTACCTTGACGAAGCGACCCGCTGCTATTTTTTTGGCCTGTTCACGGCGTGTGCCGTGATGTGCCGGTCGGTACTGGAAGAGGCGATCAAGCAAAAGCTGCCGGCGTCGCTTGCACGCCAGGTGCGTAGCCGGTATCGCAATGCCCCAACCCTGGGCAATCTGCTTCACGAGGTCAACGACAACCTGCAACTTACCGGCATTGACGCGGCATTTCCTGCGCTCGCAAACAGGGTGAACGATGTGGGCAGGAAAGCCGTACACCAGAAACTGCTTCTGGAAGAGGAAGCCAGGAAGTGTTTGCAGAACGCGCGCGAAGCCCTTGAGCTTTTACTTAGGGACTTGCCCCAGAGAAAGCTCGCTTTATGAGCATTTGATTGTCACGGATTTTGCCTTCCCATAAAATCGGACATCCCAGTTCTTTAAAATGTCCCTTCCTATGATGCACGAATAAAAAGGCTCTCGGTTGAAGTCAGCACCGCGAACTCGCAGTGATTGAACACAGGCCAAACCCGAATCCGGGAAACTAATATCAGCACAATACTCATCACAAAGGCAGTCCCCACCCATAGTCCGTATCGGAACTCCGGCATTTGTCTGAAACAATTTCCAGTTTTTGGCGAAGGTACGGCTAACGATAGTGAAAGGTGAACCGGTGTCTAGAAGAGCGGTTATCGCTTGGGGAGCGGGATATTCAAGGCCGAGAAGGCGCCCGGCTTCAATTGTCTCTGCAGTGTTTGTAACAACGACTTTCATACAAGGGCCGGGATCGGCTTGATCGAACGGATTCCAGAAAACTTCGAAGGGAGCCATATCAAGCGACGAAGTAAATCGGCTCCTTAATCCAGATCTGCCGAACTAAGAAGCTCCGATTAACTCCAAATTCTCGCAGCCCAGCTCGAAATGCGTCATCGTAAGCATCAAAAAAGGGTTCTAAGACGCGCCCGTCTTGTATCACAACGTACTTGCCAAGGTGCTCTCGAGACCACTCTTCTCTATTTCGCTCGAATACTTCGAGTTCGGCTTCTAATGGGGCTGCAAGCGGCATAAACACCCTTCCCTATTTGGTTTGATGCCAAACGACAACGCAGATGATTCCGCGTTATCACATGATAACGTCATAATGTAGCAGTATGATAATGTAGTCAAGGGAAATCGCCCAATTGAGCCCAAGAGCGAAGCACATTCCGGACGGAGCGCACCAGACGACTATCTGTCTGACTGACGAGGATCAGGCTGGAGTCAATTGGGTAAAGGCGGCGCGAAAGATCCGAGGAGATAACAGAAGAACCCTCAACGACATCCTTGTAGACTCGTTGTGGTATCTGCTTGAAAAAGAAGAAGGAAAAAGCAGAGAGGATATCAGAGCCACTATTCCACAAGCTCCGGTGGTCCAAAGCTCGCAGGACAATGTCACGCAAATGCCAAAGAAGAAAGGCGGGCGTTAGTTCCCGACACTCGCGCCAAGAGAACCCTCGATAGCCTTTTATACTGGTTCTTTCCATGTCCTACGCAGCAGCTATCGGCCAGTTGAACGCGATGGTCCCGGAGCTTCACACGGGAGCAGGGCATCCTCGTCGGAAATTTTCGCTCGATGAGATTCGAACGCTTCTAAGCGTCCTTGGAAACCCCCACCTCACATTCCCGTCAGTTCTGATTGCCGGGACAAATGGCAAGGGTTCGACTGCTTCGACCTTGGCGTCAATCCTGCAAGCGTCGGGACTGCGCACCGGGCTTTATACATCGCCGCACCTGGAGAGGCCGAACGAACGGATCCGCGTCGGCGGAGCCGAGATTGACGACGCCAGCTTTGCGCGGCTCTATTTTCAAGTGCAAGATACAGCGGAGCAGTTAGTTCTCGACAAGCGCCTTCCACAAATGCCGAGCTACTTCGAACTATTAACCGCGCTGGCGTTTCTTTACTTCGCCGAATCCAAAATTCAGTTTGCCGCGCTTGAAGTTGGGATGGGCGGCCGGCTGGACGCGACCAACATCGTGGAGCCGGTAATCTCGATTGTGACGGACATCTCCCTGGACCACATGGAGTGGCTCGGTACCACCATCTCCGCCATTGCACGAGAGAAGGCGGGTATCCTGCGGCCAGGCGGAACCATGATCACGCTGCCGCAGCATCCGGAAGCAAACCAGGCTTTGGGAGAGGTCGCAATCGAACTCCATGTCAAAGGAGTAAGCGCTGCTCCATACGTGCCTGCGGCTGGCACGGTTGGCCCATATCGCGTTGTTGTTCAGGGCGAGCAGATTTCAGTCAAGTCTCCGTTGGCAGGGGAACATCAGCATCGCAACGTCGCGCTTGCCATCGCCGCTGCCGTGGAGCTCGCTACCAATCATGGGTTTCGAATCACACCCGCCGCCGTGGCAGAAGGAATCAGGCTGACAAGCTGGCCGGGGCGGCTGGAGCGCATTGAGAGCGCGGGCAAAACGTGGGTTTTGGATGTCGCTCATAATCCTGCCGGCGCCTGGGCATTGCGGTCGGGGCTTCGAGCATTTCTGCAGGATGAGCGCCCGCGAACTTTGATTTTTAGCTGTCTGCGCGATAAGCCCGTTGCGGAGATGGCGCAAATTCTGTTCCCGCTCTTCGACCGCGTGATTCTTGCGCCCATTCACACCTCGCGCGCAACTTCGGTGGAAGATCTGATGGCTGCTGCCAAAGCAACCGGGTCAGAGGCGGAGACTGTCGGATCGGTGCATGAGGCGATTGAACGCGCGGAGAAAGATGCGGTCGATGGCGTCATCGTGATTTCAGGATCGGTCTACCTGGTGGGAGAGGCGCGCACGCTGCTGATGAGCGGCCAGGGAGCGCGTGCATGAATCGCCGGCCCAATCCTCTGCCCTGGTTCTATCGTGCTCGGACAAATGTGTGGCACATTCCGCTGCTGACCGTCATTACAGTTGTCTGCGCATCCGTTTCACTCTTGATTTCGTTTGCGGACAAACGCGGGCGACTGCAACACAAAATCGCGCAACGCTGGGCTCGTGCACTGGTGTGGACCTCTGGATGCTCGCTCAAGATCAATGGCGAGGAGAATCTACATAAGTATCCGGTCGCCGTGTATGCATCAAATCACACCTCGTACATGGACACACCCGTGATCTTCGCGGCGCTTCCATTTCAGTTCCGCATTCTGGCAAAAAAGGAGCTGTGGCCGATCGCATTCATCGGTTGGTATCTCAACCGCTCCGGTCAAATTCCCGTCGATACGACAAACCCGCATGCCACACTCTCGAGCCTTGGCGCCGGCGTGAAGGCATTGCGTGGTGGTATGCCGCTGTTCGTTTTTCCCGAGGGGGGAAGAACGCCGACCGGCGAGCTCAAGCCGTTTCTCTCCGGCGCGGCCTACCTTGCGATTCGCGCTCAGGTGCCGCTGGTTCCAATTGCTTTGACGGGCGTGTACGACTTACTGCCGATTCACACACGCCACCTTTACCCAGGCCAGCTCACCTTGAGTGTGGGCGAACCGATCGACACCCATGGCATGACTCCGCGACAAGTGGATCAACTGACCGCTCAGCTTAAGTCCGCAATCGAAGGCTTGCTCATTGCTGCTGGACATACCGTAGATAGAGCCAGCGTACCGGTTGCGTGAATTGGCGTCGCCGTTCAGCATTACACTGTGTCCATGGGCATTCGCATCGCTATCCCAGAGCCGACAAGCTCTGACAGCGCTTACAACCAGCGATCATTGCCGCAGTACGTGGCCGCTCTTGAAGCTGCGGGCGCAACCGCCGTGGTGGTGCCACTGCTAGAGTCGCAGGATAAAGTGGCGAGGTGCATCGCTGAAGCGCAGGGAGTTCTTCTACCTGGCAGCGGATTCGATGTCGATCCCGAACGATATGGTGAAGCCCGACAGCCAGAGTGTGGTCCGGCTGATGCTGCGCGCACCGCGGTTGATGAACTGCTTTTGCAGGACGCATTCAATCTGCGCAAGCCGATTCTTGCAATCTGCCATGGCGTGCAGACGTTGAACGTGTGGCGCAATGGCACGCTGATTCAAGACTTGAAGACGACAGTTAATCATCGGCCCGGACGTGAAATTGTCGAAGCTCACCCAGTGCTCATTAGAGCAGGCTCGCGGTTGAGCAGAATCCTGCCTGCGGGCAGTGACCTTGATTTGCAGGTGAACTCAAGCCATCATCAGGCGCTTCGGGAACCTGGCGATCGATTGCTTGTGACAGCAATCTCGCCGCAAGACGGGGTGATTGAAGCAGTCGAGCTGGATGCGGCCGATCATTTTGTCGTTGGCGTTCAGTGGCATCCGGAGCGTACTTACCAGTTGAGTGCTGTTTCACGCGCAATCTTTGCCGAGTTCATCAAGAGTGCAACGGATTGGAAAACGCCGGCAGTGGACGGCCAGGTCTCGAATGGAAAATGAAGAGGCTGGATTAGCAGGCTTGCCTTTGGACCGCCTGCTTCAACAAGCTGGACTGGTTCCGCTCGACCCGGGAAAGGTAAAGCAATTTGACATCTATCTTTCGCTTTTTATTCGCTGGAATGCGCGAATCAATCTTTCGTCGGTACGAGATCCTGGGGAAATCCTGGAACGTCACTTCGTAGAATCAATCACTTGCGCGCGTGCGTTACCAGATAATATTTCGACGCTACTCGATTTTGGTTCGGGTGGAGGATTACCAGGTATTCCCATTGCCCTATGCCGTCCCGAAATCGCAGTGACGCTCGCGGAGTCTCAGGGCAAGAAAGCTGCCTTCCTTCAGGAAGCGGTAAGGATGCTGGGAATCCCAACAAAAGTATTTGGGGGCCGCGGTGAAACACTTTCCCAGCAGTTTGATTGCGTGGTGTTGAGGGCTGTTGACAAGATGGCTGAGGCGGTGCGCTCCGCTGCGCAATTGGTCCGCGTTGGCGGCTACCTCGCCCTGATGATCGCTTCCGCCGACGCCCCGCAACTTCAGTCAGCAGTCGGCGAAGGTTACACGTGGGGTGAGGAGCTGCCATTGCCTAGAAGCACCGGCCGAATTCTCTTGTGTGGTGTTCGAGCGGTTTAATTGGCCAGCTTAATTTTTGCCAGTTTGCGAACCGCCGCGAGGTCTTTCTCATTCTTCACCAGCAGCCGAACACCGGTACCTTCCGCATAGTGCGGGGCTTCGTCGAGAATCTTGACGACGGCCTTTGAGAAGCTGCCAGCTCGCGCTGCAGCCATCGCTTTATCGCCGAGAACGAATGAGACCCGGAAGCAACCGTCGCACGGACCGAGATACACGATCCGTCGCTTTTTGGATTTAGCGATCAGGTTCCAGCCGTATTTGGGTTTCAGAGAATTCCATTCCATCTCCGTAACGTCTGGCTCAGCAAGCAATGAGTCGACGAGTTCGTTCCAAAGAGCGAGGCTGGACCCCAAAGTAGCTGAGAGTTTTTGTGTCGAAGGGATGCTTGTTTTGCCGATGAACGCATTCGGAATATCCAACGTACAACTCCATTCCGGGGAAGCGGATTTATTGTAGCTCCACTTCTTCTCTGCGCCCGAACATTGGGAGAGTTTTGCGGCGATAAGGAAGGGTGGGATTGCAACGGTGTGCTTCGCCGCACGGTGCAATGTTCCACGTGGAACATTGCTTCACGCCCTGCCGTGGCAATCAAATGTTCCACGTGGAACACTCGCATTGACCGCAGCTGGATCGGCCAAATCCGACAGAGAACTTAGATCAGTCCCCTAAAGTTTTCCACCGATGCCACTTTTCCGAGCGAATTCTGGCGTGGCAGTCAGAATTGCTGCGAACTTGTTGCATCTCCACGGGTTGCCCCCGGGTTCAAAAACAGACTATTTGACGGTTTCCACAGGTTTGCCCGATTCTCCACATCTCAATCTCCTACCCTTCGACCCGTCTCGCCTTTTACTCTGGATTGCCATGGGCAAGATTATCGGGATCGTCAATCAAAAGGGCGGCGTGGGCAAAACCACCACCGCAATCAACCTGTCCGCGTGTCTTGCGCTTGAAGGAATGAAGACACTTTTGGTGGATTGCGATCCTCAAGCGAACGCCACATCGGGAATCGGGTTCCAGCGAGATGACAATCGACGCTCCGTCTACGACGTACTGATGGGCGATAGTCCAGCTGAGCAAGTCATTCTCCCGACCGAAATCGACGCCCTCAAAATACTGCCTGGATCGAAGAACCTTACCGGGGCCAACATCGAGCTCGCCGCCGCAAATGATCGTGCGCTTCGTCTGAGAGGCGCATTGGAAACGATCAAGGCTGACTACGACCTGGTCATTCTGGATTGCCCGCCCGCGCTCGATTTGCTGACACTGAATGTTTTGTCTGCCGCGGAGACGTTGATCGTTCCCATGCAAGCTGAGTACTTCGCGCTCGAGGGTGTTTCTGAACTGATATCGACGCTTGAGCGCGTGCGGGCCGCCTTCAATCCGACGCTGAATATTGAGGGCGTTCTCCTGACCATGTACGATGACCGCACAAATCTAGCCCAGCAGGTGACCGAGACTCTGCGTGAGTACTTCCGCGAGCGGCTTTTTCGGACCGTCATTCCAAGGAATGTGCGCCTCGCTGAGGCTCCGAGCCACGGCAAGCCTGTTGCTCTTTACGATCCGCGATCACGCGGGACTGAGGCATATTTTGAGCTGGCAACAGAACTCCTGGCTCGCAATGAAATGGAGAGTCCACGCAGCCTTGAACGCAAAGCAAAGATAGCAGCAAGGCCGCAGGCTAAAGTCACATTTTGGCCGTACTCCTGACCGGCAGCCCAGGCAGCTCGAATCCAGGTTTCGTAAGTCGAACAGCTGAATACGGCAATACGCCGATTAAGAAGGAAAGAACAATGAATGTAGCCGCTTCCGATCCCAAGCGTCGCGCCCTGGGCAAAGGCCTTGACTCATTGCTCCCGCGAGCTCACGCTCCCGCCGCCGCTGCACCGGCAGAACCTGAAGGAGGCAGGCCCCGCGAGATTCCGCTCGACCAGATCGACCCGAATCCATTTCAGACGCGCTCGCAGATCGACGAAGCGCAGCTGGCCGAATTGGCGGCTTCCATCTCGGCCAATGGGGTGGTCCAGCCTATTCTTGTACGGCCGCTATTGAATGGGCGCTTCCAACTAATCGCCGGTGAGCGCCGCTGGCGCGCTTCGCAAAGCGCTGGCAAGCCCACTATCCCGGCCATCCTCCGCCAGGTCTCAGACGAGCAAGCGATGGAAATTACCATCGTTGAAAACCTGCAGCGCGCGGACCTGAACCCGATGGAACAGGCGCGGGCGTTCGACCGGCTCTCCCGCGAGTTTCATATGACCCAGGAACAGATGGCGGTCCGCACTGGCAAGGACCGGGCCACGGTCTCTAACTTTCTGCGCCTCCTCCGCCTGCCTCAAGGAGTGCAGTCGAGGGTGGAATCCGGAGAGCTGAGCTTCGGACATGCCCGCGCCCTGCTCGCGTTTGAGCATGCTGAAGAGATCGAGAAGGCTGCACAACGCATCAACTCTCTTTCGCTTTCTGTTCGCCAAACGGAAAGCTACGTTCAAGGCCTACTGCATCCCGAACGGAGCGCAAAGAAGGAGCCTAAACCGGCGCCTCCCGTCGATCCCAATGTTAAGGAAGTCCAGGATCAGCTGCAGCGAGCTCTCGGTCTCAAGGTCCACATCGAGGACCACAATGGCCGAGGCAAAGTCATTATTGAATACGCAAAGCTCGAGGATTTCGATACTCTTCTCGAGCAGCTCGCCGGCAAATGAGTGAGACTTGTAGCTGCGGAATGCTCAAAAATCTGATAATCTGATTCGTCATGAACGAAACGCTCATCAGCGTCACTCTGGCAGCCCGAAAATTCTCGGATTGCATCAACCGGGTTCGCTATCAGGGTGCATCATTTCTCCTTGAAAAAAATGGTGTTCCTGTCGCACGCATCGTTCCGGTGCAGCCAAACTTCAGTTCTGATTTTGAGCAGCTTGCTGGAGCACTCCGCCAAACCCGCAACGCACCGTACCAGCATGAAGAAAGCGCAGAGCGGCCATCTGAACCCACTTCTAACGAACCGGAAGCAACGCAGAGTCATGAATCTGCGAAACCTCCAAGGCGCACAAACCTCAATTGGTAAAGTAGAATTCTCCTTCTCACGCTCGAAGGATTTGCAATGACAAGGAACGTTCGCTCGGCCTGCCTGCTTGTAGTCGCAACCACTTTTCTTTTCTTGCTGCCCGTACTTAAAGCACAAGACTCGTCGGTTCCGCAACGCTGGACCGAGGACAAAGCAGCCGCCTGGTTTGCTGCGCAGCCGTGGCCGGTCGGCTCCAACTTCCTGCCATCGAATGCCATCAACGAACTTGAAATGTGGCAGGCGGACACCTTCGATCCGGCGACTATTGACCGGGAGTTGGGCTGGGCTGAGAGTATCGGCATGAATACGATGCGGGTGTTTCTGCACGACCTGCCGTGGGAGCAGGATCCCAAGGGATTTAAGCAACGCATCGATGCGTTTCTCGTGATTGCCGCGCGGCATCACATCAAGCCTGTATTCGTCCTATTCGATTCCTGCTGGGATCCGTTTCCAAAACTCGGTCCTCAGCACCCACCAATTCCAGGTGTTCACAATTCCGGCTGGGTGCAGGCGCCGGGCGCGAATGTGCTGTCAGACCCTGCACAGTATTCGCGTCTCGAGGGCTACGTCAAAGGGGTCGTCGGGGCGTTCGCGAATGACCAGCGCATACTGGCGTGGGATGTTTGGAATGAACCGGACAATACGAACGACAGTTCGTACGGAAAGAGCGAGCCAAAGAACAAGAGCGAAATTGTGTTGCAACTCTTGCCGCAGGTATTTGCGTGGGCTCGGAGTGTGCATCCGGTTCAGCCGCTGACCAGCGGAGTGTGGCATGGCGACTGGAGTTCGCTCGACAAGATGCCGCCGATGGCGCGGGTGCAGATTGAGCAATCCGATGTAATCAGTTTTCACAATTACGGCTGGCCAGAAGAATTCGAAAAGCGCATTCAAGAATTGCAGCAGTACCATCGCCCGCTCATCTGCACGGAATATATGGCGCGCGGCGCCGGCAGCCTGTTTGACACAGTATTGCCCGTCGCAAAGAAGTATCGAGTGGGGGCGGTCAACTGGGGTCTTGTCGCCGGCAAGAGCCAGACGTATCTGCCGTGGGATTCATGGCAGCGCCCATACGTAGAGCGCCCGCCGACGATATGGTTTCACGATGTATTTTATTCGGATGGAAGGCCGTATCGGGAGCGCGAAGTGGAGATCATTCGCAGCCTGACGAGCGAAAAGTAGGAGCGGGCGGTGAGGCGGGCGTAGCTTCAACTGAAAGATGTCGCGAACATCTCATGGAGCAAAAATACCGCGCTTGGGGTGTAGCTATACGCATACTCCAAACCTCTAAAAGCTGGTACATCGTTTTTGTGAAATGCTGTATCCCACTCATGCGCAAACAACGCGCATGAATGGGGCACAGCAGTATTGTTGGGGTGGCGCGGTTAAGTAAAGGCCATCCGCAGGCCGGCATGTTGCGCAACGAGACCCGAAAAAACTGGCAGTTGCCGGATTGATAAAGGGCTGTGATACCTTCAATCTGAACGATTCGCGAATGGAATTCCAATCGCCTGGCGACTCGCGTCGGGCGCCAAGACAAAGCAAAACAATTCCGACAAAACGATGGGAGGGGACAATGAATCGGCGAACATTATTGCGCTATGTTGGTTTAGCCGGACTGGCGCAGACAGGAAAAACATTACTCGGACAGGGTGGAAGCTCGACGAAGAAAGCAGTTGCGCATCCGATTGTGCTCTATTGCGATATGGCCGTTGATCCTGCGCAGGAGCAGAAGATGCTCGATCACTACCACAATGATTTCAAGCCTGTCGCCGAAAAGTTTGAAGGCTATATCGACTTGAAAATCGTCAAGCTGCGCCGTGTGATGCAGGGCGGCCCGCCTCCTCCAGAAGGAGTGAATTATCGTTTTCAGCTGACCTACGAGAGCGAAGAGGCGCGACGGAAATGGATTGCGTCCGCGGTGCATAAGAAGAATTGGCCGCTTATCGAGAATACGCTGCTCAACAAAAAGGATTACCTCGTACTGCTCACGGATGCAGTGTAGGCGTTTTACGGAGAGAAGACATGTCAAGCAGATCAGCTTCTGATTCAGGCAGCAATTCCATGGGCGTTCACGCGCTCGTCGGGACCATTGTGCTATTGGGTTGTGCAGTGACCGTGTATTCGCAAGCGAAATCAACTCCTGCGCAAAACGGGGTTGAGGCCAACGTTCCTGGAGCATCAATCGTTCGACTTGACCCGGCCCTTGATTCCGTTATTGCACCGGGCGCGAAGGTCGAGAGGGTTGCAACTGGTTTCAAGTTTATAGAAGGCCCGATGTGGCGTCAGGGCCGGCTATGGTTTTCCGATCTGGTGGGAAACAAACTGTACGCAGTTTCTCCAGCCGGAAAAGTCGAGATGCTGAAGGAGCATTCAGGAGGTCTCGATAGTTTTCCCCCAGGCGCATACATGGGCTCGAATGCGATGGCGACAGACAAAGATCATTCAGTGCTCCTGATTGAGCAAGGCGCACGGAAAATAGTCCGCCTGGATAAAGACCTGAAGGCGTCTGTGTTTCTGGAGAAATTCGAGGGAAAGCACCTGAACAGCCCGAACGACCTGGTCTTTGCAAAGGATGGGTCGCTCTGGTTTACCGATCCTCCTTATGGACTCGCGAAGCAGAACAATGATCCCGCAAAGGAATTGACATTTAACGGCGTTTATCGATACGCGAATGGCAAGCTGACGGCGGTCATCAAAGATCTGCCCATGCCGAACGGTATTGGATTCTCGCCAGATGGCAAGACGCTGTACGTCTCGAATTCCGGGCCCAAGATGTTTGTTGAGAAGTTCACCCTTGGCTCAAATGGAGAGGTCACAGGCCGGTCGACGCTGATTTCATATCCCGGCTCGGCTCCCGATGTTCCGGATGGACTGAAGGTTGACTCGGCGGGAAACGTATGGACGTCGGGCCCTGGAGGCATCCGAATCATTACTCCAGCGGGAAAGGTTCTTGGCCAAATCAAGATTCCTGAAGTGGCAGCCAATCTTGCCTGGGGAGAGGATGGAAAGACCGTCTACATTACGGCCTCGACAAGTGTTTATCGTGTGAAGGCAAAAATCCAGGGTGAGCTGCCGCTGTATCACTGAGGAGAAAGTGAACTGGAGAGCCGGGGCGAACAGCTATTCACGCGCCGGTAATGGCTAAAGTGCCGCCCTTAGTGGGCGGCAACTTTTTTGATTCCTGATATTGGATGAGTACCGCAGCGTGCGGTTATATTGGATTGGCCCCCGGAGGTTACCCTTTGACCACACTTGTATCCAGGCGAAGAATGTTGCAATCGGCGATCGCGCTGACGATGGCGCCGACGGCTCTGGCTGCCGCTCAAGATGCGGACGCGGTACCAGACCTCGCACCCACCGTATCCCGCGTCTATCCCGGCACGGATGGCCGGCTGGTTTACGTTCCCGATGAACAGGGCAACACTATTCTTGATTTCTCGCATGCTGGATATCGCGGCGGCGGCGCGCCGATTCCGACGGTAGCGATCAAGGAAACGTTGTGGCCGGTGGCGGGCGACAATACCGCGAACGTGCAGGCGGCCATCGATCGTGTATCAGCATTGCCGCTAGACAAGAACGGATTCCGCGGGGCTGTGCTGCTGAAGATGGGCTACTACAAAATGGCGACGCCGATCACCATACAGGCCAGCGGCGTGGTGCTGCGCGGAGAGGGGATGGGTGATACTGGGACGATTCTGATCGGTACTGGAAATCCGCGCGCGGACGCGGGTGCGGGCGGGGGTAGAGGTCGAAGCCTGCCGACACTGGTGAAGATTGGTGGGGCTGCGGGATGGGTGACGAAGGACGAAACCCTGCAGACGGTAACCGATGATTACGTTCCGGTGGGTGCGCGCAGTATACGCGTGGCATCGGCGCGGGGCTTCAAGGCGGGCGACACCGTGGTGGTGCGGCGCATCGGGAACCAGGACTGGATCAACACCATGGGGATGAACGGAGATACTCCGGCTAATCGCTGGCGGCCGTTCAATGTGGAGTGGGACCGGCTAGTGGTGGAGGTTCAGGGAAACACGATCACGATCGACGCGCCGATTACCTGCGCAATCGAAAAGCGATGGGGCGGCGGCGAGGTGGTTAAGTACGAAGATCCGGGACGCATTGAGAATGTGGGCGTTGAGAATCTGCGCGGCATGTCGGAGTTCGATCCGACCAAGCGCACCAAAGAATACGGCAACATGGATCGTCCGAACTATGTAGCCGAAGAATACTACGCGGATGAAGATCACTACTGGAACTTCATCACCTTCGACAACATGCGCAATGGCTGGGTGCGGAATGTTACGGCGCTGCACTTTGCCTACAGCATGGTGGGCACGCAGCGTGGGGCGAAATGGATTACTGTGCAAGATTGCGTGTCGCGCGAACCGGTATCGCGGCGCATGGGCGCAAGGCGCTTCACGTTTGGGTTGCGCGGCGAGTTGACGCTGGTGCAGCGTTGCCACTCAGACAAGGGACGCCACTCGTTCATGATGGGCCAGCCCACGGCGACGTCGAATGTATATCTGGATTGCACGGCGACCGAGCCATATTCGTCCAGCGAGACCCATGAGCAGTGGGCAACGGGAGGTCTTTATGACAATGTTCATGCGCCGTTGACGGCCCGATTCTGGAAGGACATTGTTATTGGATGGGGTGGCGGGAACACAGTGTTCTGGAATTGCGAGGGCCCGTTCCTGGTGCAGAAACCGCCGACGGCGCAGAATTACTCGTTTGGACATCTCGGGGTCGATTCCGTGGCATTCAACATTGCGTTTCAGGACCCGACGAAGGAGAGCGGCTATATCGAGTCGCTGGACAAGCACGTGTCGCCGCGCAGCTTGTATCTGACGCAGCTACGGGACCGGCTTGGGCAGGCTGCAGTGGACAGCATTCGAGCGCCGGGGCAGAAGACCTAGCAACAGTTCGTCCGGATTAGCTGGCGGACTGCGCCATCAATTCTTCGTTTGAATTTTGTGAGTGCTCTTGCACTTCCAGGAGATTCAGCTGTGTCGTTAGTTATCATGACCGGTGCATCCGGATCTGGCAAAACAACAATCGTAAAGACAATTCAAGAGCAATATCCATCGATCACGGTTTTCCGGTTCGACACGATAGGTGTGCCATCGGCGGAGGAGATGGCTACTTTCGGAAGCGGCCATCAGCCGGGAGGAGCCTGGCAACGAGCGATGACGATGAAGTGGCTCGAGAGAATCGCCCCGCTGGTTACGGCAGGAAAGAAAGTGCTGTTTGAGGGTCAAATGCGAATTGCTTTCATTCGCGAAGCCCTTGCTGCTTCCAAGATCGAGAACGTCCGAATATTTTGCGTCGAATGCGACGATGCTACTCGAATGCGGCGATTGACTCATGAGAGACTTCAGCCAGAACTGGCGAACGAGAGCATGACCGGCTGGAGTCGATACTTGCACAAGGAAGCGCTGGAAGCCGGCTGCGAATTCCTGGATACGACCCACCAATCGTTGTCAGACAGCGTGAGCTACGTGCTTTCGGTTCTCGAAGATGATTGCGGAAAAACCGACGCCCTTCAACCTTGAATCAAATTCGATTCAGGAGTGAAGGGCGTTCAGCCGTTGTTCCTGTCAATTTGAAAACTGGCCTCGCGAGTTCGCCGCGTTAGTCGCAGTCGTTTCGCAATACCGGCGCGCCAGTGATTTTCGTATCGATACAGGGAATGGCGCTCAAATACTCGTAAATGGCGCGAATGTCATTGTCCGTCATGTTGTGGTGAACGGGCCAGGGCATCACTTGCAGCACGTCTCCGTTGAAGGGCGGCAACAGGCATGAGCCATCGGCCCCTCCGGCACCACAGTTAGGATGGAGATGATCGTAATCTTTGCCGGTGCGGAGGACGGTGAGGAACTGCCTAAACGTGAGGCCTCCCGCAGGCCGCCCGGTTTTGTCGGGAGTCAAGTTGCGGGAGTAGAGGTGCAGTAATTCTCCATGGCTGCCAAACGGACCGAAGTCGCGGCCGCCGCCCAGGTAGGTGGCCGGATTGACCTGCTGCATGCCGGTGAATGGAGGGGTGCGCAGGTAGGGGTTTCCGGGTCCAAGGTACTCGGTGGCAGGACCCTGGCTATGACATCCGTTGCAGTCGGCTTGTCCGTTAACGATGTAGCTGCCCAGGCCGACCAATTTTCGATCGTGTCGTTCAAAGTTGAGGGGAACCGGCGCGATTGAAAAACCTATCTGGACCTTGCTGTCATCCTGGTCGTGATCAGATTCCGGTTCCGCTGTGACACGCGGAGTCTTGAACGACACCAGCAAAACAGTGACGGCGACGAGTACGGCAGAAGCTGCCAGTAGTTTGGACATGGGTTTCGACTTCATGAGCAATGCGGGAACGGCAAGCAATCTCACACGATTGTTCATACAAATCTCCTGCAGGCAGAAGGCCTGAGTGCGCGGTTATTGATTCCGAGGGCAAACTGAATTTGTGCCTCAATTGTGAATGGAAGGGGAAGTTCCAAAACCACTGATGCGCCCGATGTTAGGACGCGTTAGAAGGGAAGTCAACAGGATTATTCAGACGCATCGTGCAATGACGATGAAATTTCGGTATCCCCGACGGCTCGGAGGAGCGAAAGGTACCGGACGCCAGGTTCTTCATGGGCGCGACGGCGTGTTGCCCCCGTAGAACTGGCCGAAGTGACGAGCCGAAAATATGCTGATGAACAGCGCGCCCAGGCCTAATGCGAGGATGTGGTTTGTGGCTCGCGGATGGAAAGCTCCAACGTGCGCAACGAGTAGATACGCAACTACTGCGTTGAAAAATCCCCAGACAACGTTGACCGTTGCAGAAGAGAGCCCTTGGCCAGGAGGGTTTGCAAAGGGACTTTGAAAGGGGCTACCCATTGTGCCCGAGACAAAGTGGGGAACAGCGTTTGCCGCAAAAGCTCCCCCAAAGAAGTACGACACAAGACAGAGCCAATTCATAATTTAGTGCTCCTTCAGGCAAATATCGAAATGGCTTCCTGGGTCGCGCCAGTCTCACCAAAGTGCATCCAGAGTTGAGTTGTCCGTAGCCTGTTCAGGCTTGTTTCGTTCTAGTCCTCTTTGATGAGCTGCTGGAATAATGCGGGATCGAATTCTTCCAGGCCGGTGATGCCGTGCAGGTGGTTGACGGAAACCCATGGCAGCCAGGTGCGATGCGAACCGAAGCCTCTGCGGCCTGGGCCGAGTCCCCAGTTTTCCTGTTGCCAGCCGGGACCGGCGAGATCGTATGTGCGGCCTGGCAGCGCGAGCATGCTCTTGGTGTCGAACAGAAGAATGCGCGTTACGTCCAGGTAGTGCGGATCACCTGTGTATTTGTAAAGCCTGGCGTAGTCGGGCACTGCCCAGTCGAGGTATTCATCGCCGCCGCCTGGGCCACGCGCTGTAATGCCCTGCAAGCCGACGGTTGAAACGCCGCGCTTCCAATTCAGCTTGGCATCGTCTGCGCCGATGGCCATGGGCACGTTCCAGATCCATATCCAGGTTTCGGCGTAGTTGCCGGCTACCTTGGCGCGGTCGAGCCAACGAGAGTCTTTGGTGGTTTCGTAGAGTGACAGGAAGGCTTCCATTGAAAGCATTCCTGCTTCTTTATCGGTGATGTTGGGATTGTCTGTTGCGCCGCCGACGAAGACGCCGTGGCTGCCGAAATCGGCCCACACGTAATCGGCAGCACGAATGGCTGAGTCAAGATAGCGCTTGTCGCCGGTGACTTGGCTAAGACTAACGAGGAGCGGCACAGGATTGTAGGTGCTGGTGCCGGACTCCTCATTCACTTCGCCTGTTCCATCGTGCCAGCTTCTTGGGTAAGAGCCGTCTTCGCGCTGCTGTTTGATGAGCCAGTCGGCAAATTGACGGCACCATGCCAGCCACTCGGGATGATCGTGCCCAGCGCGCTTCTCGCGCATGTATGCCTGCATTAACGAGCGCATGCCTTCAGATGGCGCGCGCAGAAAGACGTGATCCGCGGGCTCAGAGACGGGCTTGCCAGTATGAATATCGAAGCCCTGCCCTCCGGGAGGCGACATGGGATCGAGGCGAATAAAGCTGTCGATGATCGCCAATCCATCTTTACGCATTTTCTGGCCACGCGGGCTCTGATCACGATCGCCTTCGATCAGCAACTCGTCAGCGGCTTCTACGCCTTTGGAAACGAAGCCCATGAGAATTTTCGGCCAGCGCCAGATTTCGCTGAATGTGGGATCGAGATCGATGCCGACGGTTTTGGCCCATGCGGCGAGCTCCGCATTACCTGCCGGTCCAAGCTCTTGGGGATACGGAGTAGGAGGTATGGCCGCGCCGGACGCGGTGTACATGGGGGTGCGCTGCGAGCCGGGCTTGCCGGTTACCGCGTCCCAGAGGAACGGAATGCCGGCTCGATTATCAACCGTGAGTACATGAGCATCCAGATGATCGACGACGGCGCGACGAACCACAGCGATGTCGAGATGCATCACCGGAGGCTTCAGCGTATCCCATGCCCAGCGCCAGGTGTTGCGCTCCACGTCGAGGAACGACTCGTTCTGCCCAAAGCGGAAGCCGATTTGGTAGCTCTGCGCAAACCCGGCGTTCACCGGATGGTAGCGACGTCGAACAATCGATGCGGGCGGTCCGGATTGTGCAGATGCATTCTGAAATGATCTTGGGATTTCGCTGGTGGTGCCGGGAAACCAGAAGCCGAATTCGACGCCGCCGCTGGGTACTTCGCGAGCGCCCAGAGCGCCCACTTGCATATGTTCGTCGATCACCGGTGTGGTTGCAGGTGATGTAGTTTCGGCCCATGTTGTGTCGCCACGCGGTGCTTTGTCCATCACAGCAACGGTGTGGCCGTCGCGAAATGAAAGCGCGAACATTGGAGCGTTAAGAGAATCTTCGCGAATCGAAAGCCGCTTGAGTCGGTAATTAAAAACACCACCGATGGAGGTATCGCCGTCATAGGTAGGATCGCCATAGATGACGCCGGGCGCCAAGTAATCGAGGTCGGGCCAGCCCACTGCGGGCGCGGTGATAAATTTGATGGCCGAATAGAAACCGGCTTTGTCTTCGCCGCCGGTCACGGTAACTTTGCGGCTTAGAGACAATACATCGCCCGCGAGTGTCCATCTGTCCTCGACGGCAAAAGCAGCTCCGCCTTTGGTGACCAATTTCGACTTTGCCACAACGGCGGCGGCTTCCTTCTGTACCGATTGATATGGGGCAGCAACATCACTAACATTCTGCTCGTCGAGAAAAATCTCAACCTGCGCTGGTTTCGGCTGCATGATGCGCGGAGCGGAACTGCCGGAAATTTCAATGCCCCACTCGCCGGAGGTGGCGGGAACAAACGCGACCGAAGCGCCGCTTGAGAGTTTGCCCAAGACGATGCGGCCAGATGCAGTAGTACCTGCCTGATTTTGCGCAAAGGCAAAGGGCGTAATCGCGAGCAATGCAAGCGCGCACGAACGAATCAATCGGAACATGATGAGAACTCCCAGGAGTTAATACTTCGTTTGAAACCGACGCTAGAATCCGAGCCCGCGGCCGCGTGGCCGTTCCGGCAGCAAGGCAAGCAGATCGTGATGAGGATCATTCTTCACGCCGCTTTGAACATCGAAGATCATCGTCGGCTTTGTGCTCGGATCGTAAGCCGTCCAAGGCAAATCCTTCGTACCTGGAGTACCGCTCTTGGCAAACGCGATGAAGGCGTCCGACATTCGGTCTGCCATGATGCGATTTTCCGGCGAGCCCGCTGTCAAGGGCCACAGCTCAGGATTGTGGAAGATCAGCGGAACGTCTGTGCCGTGGACCGAACCGTAACGGCCTCCCATGAAGGGAGCCTGCCAGGTGAGCAGATACAGGAACGCAGGCGCGCGGCCCAGCGCTGCTTTGCGTTCAATCACCATTCTGGTGTTGGTCCTGATTCCCTGATCGCTGGAGATGCGTGCGAACAGATTTGCCGCGGTGGCTTTTGGATCGGCTTCTCGATATCCAGCCCACACTTTGGCGACGGCATCACCCATCGAGGCTTTGAGCTGTTCCTGCGCGGCAGCATCGTCGATTGAGAAGTCGGTGCGGCTCAAGTTGCTGTCTTGCAGATTACTGCCGGCCATCATGGGTACGTCCGCTGATATTGCTGGAGCATCGGGATCGAAAGGATCGCGTGGAATGATCGTGCCATCCACCATGGGACCGAACTGGCCGCCCGAGGCCGACTGCGCGCCAATGATCATGTCGAACGGCGCTTCTTGGAGCACGTGAAAGCGCTCTTTGGAAAGGTTGAGCTGCTTGAGCAAGCGCTCTGCACTCTTAGCGGAGTTCTCGCGCGTCCCCGAGCGCAGCGAGGCTCCGCTCTCTGCTGCAGCACGGCTGAAGAGGCCTTTTGCTGACGGCATGGTCATCAGGTGGCAGACTTTTCCTCCACCTCCTGATTGGCCGAAGATCAGGACGCGGCTTGGATCACCTCCGAAATTTTCAATATTGTCGTGGACCCATTGAAGAGCGGCGACAAGGTCCATCATGCCGACGACACCGGATTGCGCGAACTCAGGCGCGAATTCAGCAAGGTTTGTAAAGCCCAGAGCGCCGAGGCGGTGGTTAACGGTAACGACGACGACGTCGCCGCGATGCGCGAGAGCGCGGCCATCGAAAACAGGATTGTGGCTGGTGCCAGTGGTGTAGCCGCCGCCGTGAATTGCGAACATCACAGCGCGTTTGCCGCCATCTTTCAGCGCCGGCGTGTAGACATTCAGAACCAGGCAGTCTTCGCCTTTGCCGCCCGGCTGAATTGCCCACTGACAGGCGTTCGTGTAGTCGTAATTACTGCTGGGCAAGGGCTGCGGCGCAAGATGGCCCCACTCGATTGCGTCACGTGTGCCCGTCCACGGTGCCGGCTTTTGCGGCGGCATGTAGCGGTTTTTGCCTGAAGTGTCAGCTCCGTACGGAATGCCCTTGAAAATATGAATGCCGTCTGAGGTGCGTCCGCGAAGCTTACCGTAAGTGGATTCCGCAATGGGCGCTGCGGTAGTTGCGGCATGTGCGCCCTTGATGGCGAAAGAGGTTGAAAGCGAAGCCCAGGCGCCTGCGGCCACAAGCGAGTTTTGCTTTAGAAAGGTTCGACGGGTAGACATTATTTTCCTCACTTCTTTGGCGTTGGTGTTGCGGACTTGAAAAGCAGCGGCGCAAATTCGTGCAGGCACCGGCGCCAGGTTTGGAACTCGTGTGCAGTGCCCGGCGATTCGTAATACACGGAAGGAATGCCGGCCTTTTCCAGCTGCGCCCTTACTTCGTGGGTGCGGTTGAGGAAATTGGCTTCTGTCGAGCCGACTCCGAACCACAGCAGATGAATCTTGTCGCGAAATGCAGTGCCCTGTGCCGCGACCGCGTCCACTTGCGCTTGAGACGGCGCTAACGGAGTGCCGCTGAAGATGCCGAGATAGGTGAACAAGTCGGTGTGCGCGGTTCCGATCTGGAAGGTCTGCATGCCGCCCATCGAAAGCCCGGCCATTGCGCGGTGCTCTCGATCCGCAAGGGTGCGGAAGTTGGCGTCAACTTCGGGAATGGATTCTTTCGTGAGCGTTTCTTCGAAGGCGGCGAATCGGCTTGCCATGCCGGCGGGGCCTGTCGCTGGAGTGGTACCGGGCCTGGTGGCGAATCCGTTGTTCATCACAACGATCATGGGCACGGCTTTCTTTTCAGCGATCAGATTGTCCATGATGAACTGCGCGCGGCCGGCGTGAGTCCACTCTGTTTCATCTTCGCCTGCGCCGTGCTGCAGATAGAGCACCGGGTAGCGCATGCGCGGATTGGCGTCGTAACGCGGAGGCAGATAGATGTACATGCGCCGCCACGACTGCGTGAACTTCGAATAAAAAATATGCTGCAACACGTGTCCGTGTGGAACGTCTTTCAGGTCGTAATAATCTTCGCCTGGCGATGGGACATCGATGGCAGTTTTAATGCCGTTGCTGTAAAACGTTTCGCTGCCGGGATCCATTACGTTCAGGCCGTCGACAATCATGTAGTAGTACTGCAGGCCGGGTCCGGGATTCGGAATCACCAGGTCCCAAATGCCATCGGCAAGCTTGTTCATGTCATAGGTCTTGTTGGTTGCGCCAATGCGGACCTGGACCTTTTGCGCATTGGGTGCTTTGAACTGAAACCAGATACGTCCGTCGCTGGCGATCTTTGGAAATTCAGCAAGACGATGCGTGGTGCTGGCGCGCTGGAAATCTGAAATATCCTGGGGCTGCGCGGCGCATAGGGTGGTAGCCAGAACCGAAAACACGACAGCAACCAACAACGGAGCGCGACACGGCATTTTGCATAGCGCGCCAGAATACGTTTTCTCAGGCATGGCGGAAAGTGTACCGCCTTTTGTTGAGTCATTCAATGATTGGCATCTGAAGGAAATTGAACAGCGCGGACAATGTACGGGCTTTGGCAGACGCTGTGATCTTTACATCGGCGGCGCGTAGCTTCATTGAGATTTCCTTGAATACTTGTTTGGCGCACCGGGGGTGGGAGAGTTGTCGGTGATCGGTGTGCCGCGGCCATGCGCCCGCGATAATGTATTGGAGAGCGTGATGCCGGTGCCGGAGACCTGCGAGCCAGCAGCGTGCGCAAGTTTGAGCGGCGCGGCGATGATGATTGCAGGGGTAGGGAACCTACTGACGGAAGCGGCTACAACCGTCTCAGAATTTTCACCTTCTCCGATAGTGATGGTTTGGCCTCCGCTAAAGCCAACAATGCTGGCGACCGGGATCGTGGTTGTACCTGCGGCGACGGCGTTGTTTAGAGCGGTGGCGCCTGCCGATCCAACTTCTGCGATCATGGCGTTCTCGAGATTCTCTCCCGTATCAATCAGTATGGGTTGACCGGCGCTAAAGGCGGCCACACTGCTGACTTTGATATTGTTGGTGACGACGGCCGCAGGGGCCGACAAACTGGCGGCGGCCTGCATCAGAAAATCTGTGCAGTTGCTGTCGGAGTCTGCGCCATCGGGGTAACGCCCGGCACTCATATCAACGCCACTGGTCAGGCCCGACGTGCTCACAATGCACCCACTCATACTCTGGTCTCCTTCGAGGATGGCGAGTTCCGGGCTTGCAATTGTCCCATTACCGCTGGAGTTGCTTTGCTGCGATCCGTACACCATGGCATCGACAGTTGTCCCACCTGCATCCATAAGTGCGATTGAACCTGCGCTGGAAGAGAGTGTTCCGCCAAACCACTGGTTTGGTTGCGGCGGTCCCTGGTAACCGGCCATCGTGGCTGACGGGTTGACGATTGGAGATCCGTAGGCGTGGTCATGGGTCAAGGGACTCGCAAGCGTGATGCCGCTGCCGAGCGCCTGTAGCGCATCGCCGCTCCTATGCGAGAATTTCGTCGCAGTAGAGAAGCTAATCCCCGTGCCCTCGTCAGACACGTCAACACCCTCCGCATGGCCAAATTGCAAAGGGCGGTCTAAGGTGACACCTGTTCCGGTTGCGCCGGCAGTACCGACTGAGGCAACTTTGACTAGTTCTTTCTGCCGGCCTGTGCTCACAATCAGCGTGTCCCCTGCGCTTATATCGGAGTCGACCGCGACCTTGATATTGGTAGCGCCTGAAACCACGCTCTCTGACAAGGTTGTTTGCGTGGCTGCCTTACCCACCTGCGTGACAGTAGCAACTTCGTAGTTGCCGCCAAGATCAATGCCAATCTTTTGTCCGACCGAGAAACCTGTTGCGTTGGCCACTGGCAAGTTGGTTGAACCAACCGGAACCGTGAGCCACGGACCTGTAGAGACGGGAGTGAACAGCGTGGTCTTTGCCGTGGCCGGCGTGCCGACACTCACAATTTTGCGCGTCTCGCCGTCAACGTTGATTTCCTGGCCGGCTGCGAAGCCAGTGACACTTCTGACATTGACCTCAGTTGCACCTGCGCTGGCTGGGGCTACTAAACCGGAACTGGAAAGTCCGAGCAGGTAGTATTCGTGTCGTTTCAGTTTTGTTCCCGACGGAACGGTAGCGAGCGTTACGGGAGCCCACTGGCTTTGCGTGGAAATCAGACTCCAATTCGAGAGATCGACCTCATTTTCTGACGCATTGTAGATTTCGACGAATTGGTTGATGGGATTCAAGCCTTCACCGAAACGAACCTCGTTGATCTTGATCGGAAGAGCGTTTCGAACACGTTGAACGACGGTCTCGCGTCCCACAACATCGCTCGTTGCGTTCTTCCATTTCGCCTCGCCAACTAGAAAGTCGGAGCCAGTAGCAATCGGCGAAGTGATCTTGAAGGTGGCGGTAGCATGTTGATCCAGAGCGATTGGTTCACTGAAGAGCCGGACTTTTTTGTCCGAGCCAGTTACAACAGCGCTCCACTTCTGATTGGGCAGGGAAATGCTTAATTGAAGTCCGACTACGGGAGTGCCCGTCGTGTTGGTGAAATTCACGGTTACGTCTTGCGTGGAGCCGGGAGTAAAGGTTGTAACTCTAGAAAGGCTAAGACGCTGCACGTCGTACCTGGCATCGACGATGTTCTTTTGCACCGCATTCGTCGTGGCCTCGGTGGGATACCCGGTCGTCATTGCACCTTCGTAAAATGTGCCGGAGGAACCGTTGCCGTTGTCACCGCCCGTTCCTAGGAGAAGACCGCCTTTCTTGTGCATGGGGAAGTAGCCTCCTCCCCTCCTCGCATCCGGTCGAGCTCCAACGTAAAAGGTTGTTAAGCCGCCCTGCTGCGCGTTGCCGCCGCGCAAATCCCAGCGGTTGCCGCCACCGCCGTCAACAACTGCAGTTACAAAGCGCCACGAATCGATGGTTGGATCAGCGGCGTTCTGTTTCGCATCGTGTCCGGAAAACAGGCCTGCCTCCATGTCGCTCATGATCCACGGTCCGGGGCCAATGCCTCTGCCCCAAGCGGTGGATGTACCAAAATAGGTGGTCTCCATGGTGCCGGTGCCTACCGCTCGACCGTTTGTAGACGAGTTGCCGTAGTCAAAGCAGCAGCCGCTGTCGTAGTGATGGCCATCGACAACGTAGTAAATGCCTTCTGGTTCATCGTCGACAGCAATGTCAACTGCATTGTTGTTGCGGAAGCCCATTCCCGGCATGATGAAAACGCCGTAAGCTTTGTGGCCACTGATCGTAATTGGCGCCATATCGGCAAATGGCTGTGTGTCAAACCCGCCCTTCGCCGGCCCCTTGAATGTTCCCGGGGCCGCCTGGTAAAGATGATTACCCCTACCGGACTGATCGTAGATAACGTTGACGACGCAAGTTGCCTTCGCGCAAAATGCATCCTGCGCCGCAGCGTCGGCATAACCTACAACACCTTCGGTTGATGACGAGATCGGCTTGACGATGCCGATGTCGAGCGTTTTGCCGTCCGATTGACGCAAGACCTGGTAGAGAGGGCCGTTGTAGGAGGCGTACATTGCGCGAGTCGTACTGTGAGCGGCAACGCAGGGAGTGCCCGCGGCGGCATAGATGTCGCAAGGGCCTTGTAATCTGGACGGACTTCCATTTGCGACCGCTCCGGCCGCTGCTCTGTGCGTTATTGCCAAGGCTGTGCAGATCAGTGCAAATCTAAGTGCAGTTTTGATCATTCTTTTCCTGCTTAATCGAATTCGCGTTTCAAATCGGAGATGACGATGTAGACCGTTGGCGAGCAGCTTTCCGGATTAACGAATGCGCCATCGCAGTGCCAGTTTATCCGACCCGGAAATCTTACCTTCATTGAGCCTCGGCACGCATTAGACAATCTTCAAGGTAATCGCATAGTCACAAGGTTTCTGTTCTGGCATCACGACAGTGAGGCCTTGTTCATCCTGGGTCCAGATGATCTTGTCTTTGTAACCCAGCAGCTCTACGTTTCTGATCTTTGGTGGTGAGAGTGGGCTTGAAGTGGCAAGCGGCTTGATCAAGGCCAGCTTCTCTGGCCAGCCCATGATGAATGCATAGAGAGTGTCACCGTTGGTCGTGAAGCGCACTTCGTCGGCGGTCAACTCTTTGCGGCCTGACTCGTTGAAGCGAGTTCCTCCGGCGGACGGTGGCGCGGTCGCTACTGGACCGTCGCCGAAGATTTTCCACGGTCGGCTGGCGTAGATGCCCTCGCTGTTTATTGACATCCATTTTGTGATTTCTTCCAGGATCAGTCGCTCTTCGTAATCCAGCTCGCCGCTGTTTGGCAACGGGAAATTCAGCATCAGGTTCCCATTGCGGCTTACGATGTCGACAAGCAGATCGATTACGTACTTGGGCGATTTGTATTGAGCTTCGCGATTGTAGTGCCATTCGCCGATACAACTGTCGGTCTGCCATGGATTAGCAGGAATGCCGGCAGCTACGCCACGCTCCCAGTCCAGGACGCAAGTCCCGACCTGGCAGTCGCTCGGCAGCTTGCTGGTGTACACGGCCTCGCAGCGGCCACCGTGGCGATTGGCACTCACGTTGTAAAGATTCGCAACGAGCGCTAAGCCGTATTCTTCGAAAAAAATGTCGCCGTCGGAGTAGAGTAGGTCGGGCTGATATCTGTCGACCAGGTCTCTAATGCGGTTGAAGTAGTGCTGCTTCCATGCGGTGGGCGCCTGGCGGTCGTTGAGGATTCTGTAACTGTAGGGATAATACTTCGGCAGCTCATGGTATAGATCGGCATAGCTTGCGTCGGCGCCGTCGTATGGCACTCCGGCCAGCGGGCCCGTCTTGTCGCTCATGTGCGAAGTTGAAAACCAGTGATAGCTCGGTGCCAGATGCTCGCTAAGGGCGAAGTGGAGTCCGTGCTTCTGGGCGGCACTTCGGAACGCGCCCACGATGTCTCTCTTCGGTCCCGTGGCAACCGCGTTCCAGCGCGGCTGGTACTTCGAATCCCATAGGTCGAATCCGTCGTGATGTACGGCCATGCTGCAGAAGTACTTCGCTCCGGCCTTCTTGTAGAGACCGAGCAGGTGGTCGGCATCGAATTTGTCAGCCGTCCACTTCGGAATCAAATCCTTGAATCCGACCATTGTCGGATGACCGTATGTCTTCACGTGATACTCGTACTGCTTATGCCCCTGGATGTACATGTTGCGGGCGTACCAGTCTCCGTATTCGACGGCGGACTGCGGCCCCCAATGTGCCCATATGCCAAATTTGGCATCGCGATACCAGTCAGGAATCTGCCATTCGCGAAGTGACTGACGCGTTCCCTTGAAGGGGCCGGGTGAGATAGCCAGATCGGGATTGGCTGATACGTCTTGAATTGCCGTATGCGCTTCGCCGAATCGCGAACCAATATCAAGGACGGAAATTGCTGCCTGGGATTTGCGGGACAAGAGGAGCGCAGGCGCACCCGTAATGATAGAAAGAGCCTTTCTTCTGGTAATCTTCACGATTTTGATGCCTCCATGGCGTCATCGGCAATCTGAAAGGATTCGAAAATTCCGCTCAGGGCGACGACTGGATAGAAACAGTTTATGAAGGTTAGCGTCGCCAGATCACTTCAAATTGAAGTGTAGAATTTCATCCGGCACCCCATTTTTTTTATTTTCCGACGCAGAAGCTCAGAATGTGTCCGGATATGGCATGAACGTCAGTGTTTATGATGGTTTGAGCGTGTCGTCTGAAGTCACGTGGACTTCCTGGAGACTAGAACTGCAGCTCCGAGAAAAGCGCATCCACGCGGATCGTCCCACACGATTTCTCCGATCCGTGTTGCTTTTTTCTGGCAACACACCGACTTTGCTGCAGCGATCCATGCTAAATGAGCCCAATGGGTGTCCACTGCTCGCGAGAGAATTGCACCAAACGCTAGACAGTCAGCACTTGTCCGCGAAGCCGGTTTTCAGCCACGTGCCGAGCACCGCTATCACTTTGATAGCTCAATGTGCGCGCCGAATTGAATGCATCAATCTAGATGGTTGATTTTAGCCAACCTTGTACAAGAGCGCATGAACGGCTCAGCCGCGCGCAGCTCCATGCATCACGCAGGATTCCCAAGTTGCCTGCGATTCTCCTTCACAAGGGACAAGCTGGAGAAATCGCGAAAACCCAGCTCCCCTGCGTGCGCATGTCGCTGCCGCAGCCTCAAGCATGCTGCGGCAATCTCGTACCGGGATCAGAAACGTTCAGACCCGGCCATTGTGCAGGCTAAGACTGAGCATGGTGCAGTCTTGTGACAATGAGTGATTATTGACGTGGATGAATGTCACGAATGAGAACGTGCATTGGTCATACTTGTGACTGGGTTTCAGTGGCAGAAGGGCTCAACAACTGACGAGACAGCTACTCTCGACTGATAGCCTGCATCGAGATCGCGGGTATCTGAAGGGATCGGTACATCGTGACTCATGAAATCAAGAAGCGATGAGCAGGCAGGAGGTTAAGTGGATTTCTCAGACATCAACGTACCACAGCCTTGCAGTGGTCTTGCTATACCAGCGTCGACTGTGTGTGATGATGAATTTCAATATGATTCTGAGGAAATCCCGGGGAGACTTCAGAATCGACTTAGGGATTTGCAGGAGCTCGTCAGCTACTTGCTTCTGAAGAATGAAATACTACGCATGGAAATCTTCGCTCGTCGTGAGAGCAAGCTCGAATCGAAATCGTCAACAATATCGCTTGAGCCTGAATATACAACGGCTAGGATACTTCTGGAAACGTACCCAAGAGGGTATAAACCGGACTGAACGGCCCCGACCGTTGCGCAAAATAGGCCATTCTAGCCGGGGGCATTCAATAGCGCCCGGTTTCATGCCGGTTTGGCAATGGCCGAGAGCTTGCTTGGTCTCATAATCCAGATAATCTGATCGATGCCTTGCTCGGAGACGTCAATCGTTACCAGGCCGCTTGGCTCACCATTGCGCGACATAAGAATGGACGCTTGTCCGTTTGTATTAATCCTCGAGAGGGTGACCCCTTTCCAGAAATGCGAGGAGAAGGCAGCGATAAATTTCGCAACGCGCTCGCGACCGGCAACGGGAACCCGCGCGGCGCGCACAATTCCGCCACCATCTGCATAGGAAACGACGTCTTCAGCAAATAGACGCTCCAGTTGGGTCATATCGCCATTTTGTGCAGCGCCGATGAATACCTCGAGAAATCTTCTCTGCTCGTCAGAACTGACGGGTGCGCGGCGGCTGTCCGCGACGTATTTACGGGCGCGCGAGACAAGCTGCCGGCTGTTCGCCTCTTCCAACTGGAGAATATCCGCAATCTGCCGGTAGGAATAGTCGAAAGCTTCTCGTAAAACATATGCAGCGCGTTCTGTGGGATTCAGCTTTTCAAGAAGCAGCAGGACGGCAAGTTTCAGTGCTTCGCTGCGCTCCGCGCCCAGTCTCGGATCGCCACTTGTATCGACAGGTTCGGGTAGCCACGTCCCAACGTATGTTTCATGGCGCGATCGGGCGGACTGAAGGTGATTGATGCACAGTCGGGTAGTCGTCGTCGCCAGAAAGGCCGCTGGGTTCTCAACCGCGCGCCGATTCGCGCACTGCCACCGCAACCATGCGTCTTGGACAATATCTTCAGCCTCCGCCGCACTTCCGAGCATTCGATACGCAATTCCGAAAAGACGAGGCCGCACAGGTGCGAAAGCAGCTAAACCATCGTCGTGATCGCCGGTGTCCAGATCAGGGGAAATGGGAGGTGATTGGAATGTTGGCGTATCTGCCATCGCTTCGGGCATAGTCTACCTCCTACCGGGCCATTCTTGAAGCTTATTATGGGCGAGAACGGGGAGCTCTCAAGTCGTGTTAGTGGTTAGCCTCTGGAGAGGTGATTCGTTTCAAGCATTTCGTTGACGTCTTCCTTGCTGAGCGGAGGATCATCGGAGTCCCCGGCGATCAGTTCTTCGGCCGCAAGATCAAGATCGTCGTCAAGGCTTCTCCCCTGGCGAGGAGTGAATTCTTGTTCGATGACCGGCTCCTGCCTTCCCAGCACGTTCTCGCGCTGCGCAAGAATCGGGAAAACCGTGCCGTCAAGTTTCGCCCGGGTTGGTTTGTAGGAGATCAGAATTGAGCGCACCTCTTCTTCGGTCTCTTCCAGATAGATTTCCTCCTGAGAGGCAACGGCCTCGTAGCAGGCATCGTTGTCGTCCGAACTGTACTGATCGGATTTGATATCGATCAACATTGCTGTTATCTCCGTCGTGAATTGATTTGGTCGCTCAAATTTTTTATGTGCCGCGCTATCTTGCGGCGCGACGCTGGGATGCAATGTATTCGAAAGTTGGCCCCGCGGTCGTAAGGCCGTCTTCGTTTTGCATTTGCATGAGTGCCTGAGCCTGCTTCCTCAGCGAGTACATTGTCCCGATTGCGGTCCCTAGAATCCGCGGCTTGCCGTTGAACGCCTGTTCCAGAAGCTGCAATAGTTCGCAATACAATCGATTGAATTCTTCCTGGGCAACGCGAATCGAACTTCCTGGAGCGTGGTCTGCAATGCGCGGATTGGGGCGCATTGGCCATACGGCGCCCCAATCTATCAAAACCGAATCGCCGCTCGGACCGGATCTAGGGGAATCCCCGCGCCGGTAACGACGGCTTGAGATGAGTTCCTCAAAGAGGAAGTAATGGGCAACCTGATCGTTCCCTGGATGAAATACATCGCTGTCTCCATCCCACACCTGAGCGTGCTGGGTGCCTTCGCCCTGTTCTACGATTTCGTTCAACGCAGAGAGAGCAGTCTGAAGGTTATGGACATCGATGATCTGTCCGCCGCCACTGTATGAGTGTTGGTCGTTAACCTGGCGCGCCGGGTCTCCGCAAAACAAATTCGATTCGCCCAGGATTACGGAAAGGTGACGAAATCCTTGCTCGATTGCTTGATAGAACTGACCGATAGTCTCATAGGCATCGCCCTCCGGAGGTCCACTGGGTGCCGATGGCATTTCGATTTTTAGGAAAGTGTCGATGGCGCTTCGGCCAAAAGGGAGCAACGATATCTCGAAGGCGCGGTTGCTATGCGGGAGGGGATGCGGGTACCGCGGCAGCATCTCCGGAACATCGAGTTTAGGTGTTCCGCCGATTGCGTTCAGCAGATTTGCAGCAAGGGTCAAATGAAGCATCTCTTCGACCAGAATGCTGCTGATGACTTCAACCGCTTCTCGATTATGACCGGGCTGAATCGAGTAGAGAGCACAAAGGTATGGCGGGATTGTTGAGTGCTCCATCTCGATTGCCCATTGCAGATGCAACCGGAGGTTCTCGAGCGAGGTTATGGGTTCGACGACCCTAGACTGCGCCTGCGCATCGGCCCAGCGAGCCTCCGAGTTGGTTAGGGTGACGACGGGTGAAGAGAAGCCAATATCATTCATCGCACAATCCAATCACGTCCTGGTGCACTAAAGACCAAGTGGTCGTCAAATCTGTGACAGCCCGGATCAACTTCTTTTCGCAAGCACATTCGCTGTCACATTTCGAGTGGGTGCTCGGTCATACAACACGAACGGCTGGCGAGACAAACAGGTTTCTCAAATCGCACCAGTGCGGAGCCGCATTGGAGCGATCCCAAGCAGTGCGACAGAAGTGAAAGTCCATCCAAACCAGACTTGAAGGATGATTATGCAGACCAATACGCCGAGAGATGCTGGAAAAACACACAATCGAACGGAATCCTCGAAAGTTGGCGAATTTCGAATCGACGCAGTCTCACCCGGTACGGGCCTCCTGGTCGGTGATGCCGTCGTCTTCAACGTTTCGGGCAGATTGTGCGTCACGGACGCTAAATGTCCCCATCTCGGAGGTCCGTTGAATGAAGGCACTCTTCAGGGTTCGACGTTGACTTGCCCGTGGCACGGATCTGAGTTCGATGTCTGCACGGGGGCGGTACTGCGTGGTCCGGCAATGGAACCGGTGAGGACCTACACAGTTTCGGTGGAGGGTGAAATTGGACAAGTGGAGCCAGGAAGATGAATGACGGCGGCGACAGCGTGCATCATTATTTGGACGACGCAATCGAGATCACGTACGATCCGCATCGTTGTATTCACGCCGCGGAATGCATACGCGGCCTTCCAGCAGTCTTCGATAGCAGTCGGAGGCCCTGGATTATGCCTTCTGAAGCCAGTGCGGACGAGATAGCCCGTGTCATTGCGAGATGTCCGAGTGGGGCTTTACATTTCAGACGACGCGATGGCGGACCGGAAGAAAGACCTGATCTGCCGACTACGATTGTTCCCACAGCAGGCGGCCCGCTGTATGTGCGCGGCCTGGTGCAACTTCGGTCGGCGGATGGCAACGCGGTTTTTGAAGACTTCAGAATGGCGCTCTGTCGTTGCGGCCAGTCGCGAAATAAACCGTTCTGCGACAACAGCCATCTCTTTGCCGGCTTCGATGATCCTGGTGGAGTTCCGAAATCTGAGAGTCAGCGTGAAGACCTATGACAAAACACCGGCTGGAGGCGTTCAGTGACGGCGTAATCGCGATCATCATCACGATTATGGTTTTGGAGATGAGAATACCGCACGGCGACGGCCTGAAACAGTTGCAGCCGTTGCTCCCAGTGTTTCTCAGTTACGTACTGAGCTTCTTCTATGTCGGGATTTACTGGAACAACCACCATCACTTGCTTCATACCTGCTCGGCGGTGACCGGGTCAATGCTCTGGGCCAACTTGCACTTGCTGTTCTGGCTCTCGTTGTTTCCATTCACCGCCGGATGGATGGGAGAGAACCACTTCACCGCCGCGCCCACCTCGCTTTACGCCGGGGTTCTGCTAATGGCCGGGATCGCGTATTATCTGCTCCAGCAGTCGATCATCCGTGCGCAGGGGCCCAACTCGATTCTGAAGGAAGCCGTCGGTCGCGATTGGAAGGGCAAGCTCTCGCCGGCGTTATACATTGCCGCGATCCTTGCTGCGCCGCGTGCCTCCTGGATCGCTCAGACCGCTCTCGTCGTCGCTGCAATGATCTGGCTGATTCCCGACCGGCGCATCGAAAAACTGCTTGCCGCATCTCATCCCCAGGCAGCTGGCCTCGGTGATGAGACGGCATGACTAGTGCGTCCAGGGGAGGAGGGCGAAAGATGGTCCAGTTGACGAGTCCACACGCAACATCCCATCGAAGTTATTGTGCATCACCGTCGAGAGCCAGAGTGCCAATCGACGCCCCGACCGGCCAAGCAAACTATGCGCGGATGTTTCCCGAACTGCCATCCTTTCGGGCTGATGAGCAGTTCCTCCACGCACTTGGGCGTGCGGGAGGCATCTGCGATTGCGGGGATGCGGATGACACTCCCGAGTCCCTCGGAGATACCGCGGCTGGCTGGCCGATCTTCGGCCAATTTGTTGCCCACGACATTACGGCGGACCGTTCGGCCTTACGATCCCTCACCAATGTTGCAGACTTGCGCAACGCCCGAAGGCCGCGACTCGATCTGGAATGCTTGTACGGTGACGGCCCAACTGGACACCCATTCCTTTACCAGCGCGACGACCCTGCGAAATTTCTTTTGGGTGCGAACGGAGTGGACCTCCAGCGCAATGTGGACGGCATCGCAATTATTGGCGACCCTCGCGACGATTCGCACATGCTCATATCGCAACTTCATCTCGCGATGCTTAAGGCCCACAACAAATTTGTCGATGAGGCCCGGCTCGCAGACGTGACGAACGGCTACATCTTTCAGGAAGCCGCACGGCTTCTACGATGGCACTATCAATGGATCGTGCTCAATGAGTTTCTGCCCTCATTAGTGGGACAGGCGCTTGCTGACGAAGTGCTTCGCGACGGGCCACGATGGTTTCAGCCGCTTGATGGTTACATACCACTTGAGTTTGCCGATGCCGCATAGCGATATGGGCACTCTCAAATTCGCCACCGCTACCAATTGAATCCGGGCGCTGCTCCAGTGCCGCTCTTTCCCGATCTCCTTGGATTCTGTGCCGTACCGCGCGAGCACGTAGTCGATTGGGCCTTTTTCTTCGACGAGCCAGGTGCGTCTTCCGCGCAGCGTTCCAAGAAGATAGATGGAAAGCTCGTGCGTGCCCTCATCGATCTACCGGTGGCCGTTACGGGCGAGTGCGAGATCGAAGACTACCACTCACTCGCTGTTCGGGACCTCCAGCGAGGCGAGGGCGTCGGCCTTCCGTCCGGTGAGGCCGTGGCCCGTCATCTCGGTTTCCCTCCACTCACTGCCGAGCAAATTGGCATTGCTTCGACGGGTTGGCGCGATGAGACTCCGTTGTGGTACTACATCCTTCGCGAAGCTGATGTATGCGCGGCAGGCAATCGTCTCGGTCCGGTCGGGGGCAAGATTGTGGCAGAAGTCCTCGTCGGATTGATTGATGCCGATGAAACATCCTATCGCCGGAGTTCTCCAGACTGGCAACCTCAAAAGCGAATTAGAGGCTTGCTAGGGTTCTAGAGTTCCGCACTGTCTATTGGATTTCGTCGAGAGCATCGGAAATTCTCCTCGAACTGTCTTATGCGCACCTCGCGCAGTTCCTCGACTGTCAGACGAGTACGGAACGCACGACCGACGTCTCTCGCGGCAATTTTCCTACATCCCATGCGTTTCGAAATACGTTCTGATGCGAGTTGACGAAGTCGAAGGAATGATCGGAAGCGTGTCACAAAGAGGCTTCGTGTCTGGTCATTGCGAGTAGGAACGGCATGTATCAATGTCGCTCGAAATGTGAAGGGAGCAAACGATGAAAATTGTTGTGATCGGCGGCACTGGCCTGATCGGGTCAAAGCTAGTCAACAGGCTTCGTGAGCACGGACACGAGGCTGTACCTGCATCACCCAACAGCGGTGTAAATACTCTCACCGGCGAAGGACTCGCCGACGTTCTCAAAGGCGCTACAGTGGTAGTTGATGTATCAAACTCCCCCTCGTTCGAAGAGACAGCGGCGATGAACTTTTTTACCACCGCTACGGGCAATCTTCTTCGATACGAGCAGGCCGCTGGGGTGCGGCATCACGTAGCTCTGTCCGTCGTGGGAACTGATCGGATAGCCCAAGACAGGCCATCGGATGGAGACAAGACGATTCGTGGATACTTCCGTGCGAAGCTCGCACAGGAGAAGCTGATCAAAGGATCGTCGATCCCGTTTTCGATCGTTCATGCAACGCAGTTCTTCGAGTTTGTCAAGAACATCGCGGATGCCTCAAGCGACGGCAAGACCGTACGATTGGCGCCCGTACTGATTCAGCCTATGGCGGCGGAGGATGTGGCGAGTGGCGTGGGAAGGATTGCCATCGGCCCGCCGGTGAATGACATTGTGGAAATAGGCGGCCCGGAACAGTTTCGCCTCGACGAATTTGTGCGGCAGGGTCTCAAGGCGCGCAACGATCAGCGCATAGTGGTTGCAGACCCAGTGGCAGGCTATTTCGGAGTGGAAGTCGATGAACGCTCACTCGTTCCCGGTGAAGGCGCTCGACTAGGCGAAATGCGTTTTGGGGTGTGGCTTTCACAGTCAGCAAAGTCGATCGCGGCGGGCAATTCCCAGTCCGCAGCGAACGCCGTAGCTGCGACCCGCTGATGAGCGCAGGGCTCGACTGAATTCTGTATCGATCGCCATGAACAATCGAAGATGCTAAGGAGATGAATGTATGACATTCATAAAGCTGGTCGTGTGTCTGCTGATCCTCGCCCCCAGCCTGATGATCGCCGAGGATGCCAAGGTGACGGAACTATTGTCAAAGGATCTCTACAACATTCCCGGTAAGGAAGGTCTGATGATCACGGTGGAGTACCCGCCTGGTGCTTCAGACCCCATACATCGTCACAATGCGCACGGATTCATTTACATGCTGGAGGGCTCGATCGTAATGCAGGTCAAAGGGGGTCAAGAAGTCACCCTGACGCCCGGACAGAGCTTTTACGAAGGCCCCGATGATATTCACGTTGTCGGACGGAACGCAAGCCAAACTGTCCCCGCCAAGTTCGTCGTGTTTCTGGTGAAGGATAAGGGCGCTCCGGTATTGATACCCGTGAAGTAAAAGACAAAACGCAAGCTCTCACTTGCAGCAACTTAAGGAGAAAATTCGCATGAGCACAATTACAGTGAAGGATGGCACAACAATTTACTACAAAGACTGGGGCAGTGGACCTGTTGTCACGTTTTCTCACGGATGGCCTCTAAATGCCGATGCTTGGGATGTTCAGTTACACTTTCTTGCTGAAAATGGCTTCCGCGTGATTGCACACGACCGGCGCGGCCATGGAAGGTCGAGTCAGGCGTGGTCCGGCAACGACATGAACGGATATGCCGACGATCTGGCGGCACTGATTGAGTCGCTTGATCTCAAGGGCATTACTCTCATCGGCCATTCCACAGGGGGCGGCGAGGTCGCGCGCTACATCGGACGACACGGCACGAAGCGCGTTGCTGCAGCGGTTCTGATTGCCGCTGTCCCGCCAATCATGGTAAAGTCTGCAACCAATCCGGAAGGAATTCCGATCGAAGTGTTCAATCAATTGCGCCGCAGCCTACTCAAAGACCGGTCGCAATTCTATAAGGAGTTTGCCCTGCCGTTCTTCGGCGCGAATCGCCCAGGTGCGAATGTCTCTCAAGGAACGCTTGATCAGTTCTGGCTGTGGAGCATGCAGGGTGGCCTGAAGAACATCTACGATTGCGTCAAGGCTTTTTCAGAGACCGATTTCACTGCTGGATCTCAAGAAGTTCGATATTCCCACGCTGATCATGCACGGTGAAGACGACCAGATTGTGCCGATCGACGATACGGGCAAGAAATCGGCCAGGCTGATCAGGGGAGCGAAGGAGATCTACTACCCTGGATTGCCGCACAGACTTACCGCGACTCATGCGGATCAAGTCAATGTCGATTTGCTTAAGTTCTTGAAGTCGGTTCAGCTGACCCGCAAGGTAGCTTGATCATCTAACTGCGGCAAGCTCATCGCCACTAAACGCTTGCCGCAGTTGAATTGGAGATCTGGCAGAACGTATGCATCGTCTACCTGACTCTCGACTCGTCGAATCGATAACTTCATCACCTGCACGACGGATAAATGAATGATTCATTCAAGGACAAGATAGCCATCGTCACCGGCGGAAGCTCCGGCATCTGGCGATAACGACAAAAGATTGAGGCCATGTTCGAGCCGCGCGCTGGAAGATTAATCGAGGTTTGCGACCTGCGAAATCTAATGTACATTATTGATAATAAATTATTTATTTCTACTTTCCGATGCAGAAGGTAAGAACACGTTCAGACCCAGAGTCTATGCGGGTTTTGGCGCATCCCACCGATTCTGGAGACTAACGGGAGACTAAGAATCTTCGAGGTGTCGTCGACCTTGATGGCGGGCTCCTACGACCTCAACTGGTGCCCCGTTATTACCAAGAATTCAACTGCATGCATTTAGCGAGTCGCTGCATGCGCGCGTGCATGATCCCTTATGTTCAGGATCTCCTGAGGAGAGAAATCGATACACGACGGGCGCATTCGCGATTGAGCACTCACCGAAGAACTGGACCTTGATGCAGGAGACCCCGCCCGAAGGCGGGGCCTCAAGATTCAGCACGAAGACAAACTACTCTTGCACGATCGACATGGATCCCTGATCGCTGCTTCTATCAATGCAGACCATTTTGGCTTTGGTTATTGGTTTGATCGCCGCGCTGACACTGACCGCGTAGCATTCGACCTGTGTCTTGGTTGAACCGCCGATAGTCAAGTTTATGTCGACAAGACCATAGTTGGAGCCATCAGTTGCGTTTAGCGATAAGGCGCCAGTAGCAGTCACCGAACTATTGCCACTGAGTCCCTCGCCCCAGGATGCCCAGTACCAGCTACCATTATCCGAGGTGAAGTTGCTGATCGTGCCATCGCTAGCCGTGGTCAGCACGCCATCGTTCAAGTTCGAGTTATAGCTTCCGTCGGGTTGTCTGTACATTATGTAGCTAGTCGCGACTTCCCCAAGACTCCACGATCCCGATGTCGTCTGAGGTTCCAGCCAGCCGATCAGGTTATGCGTTCCGCCGCCGCTTCCGGTGTCGGCAAAGAGTACGATGGCCGCGTTGGTGTCGTAGAGGTAGAGATAGTCTCCTGTTGTGCCGGACAGTATGGTTCTTCCGGTGCTGGTGTCGGTTGTGTAGTTCACAGACTGGCCATAAACGGAGTCAGTATCCAGGGAGAACGTTCCGGCACTGTTCTTCATGATGGAGTTGACCGTGACCTTCTTGGAGTTCGTGCTGCCCGTCAGTTGCATCGCCATCGCTTTGTAGACCGTCGATGACCCAGATACATTGACAGAACCGTTCATGTACATTACGGCAGGGCCACTGATTGGATAGCTGGCCGCAATGTTGGTTGAGGATTGGGCCCTTGCCTGGCCGATCATAAAGTCGGCGTTGTTCGATCCGTTGTGACCCGACACCGTCATGATGAACGCATTGCCCTTAGCGTCATTGGTCAGGTAGAGAACTGAATTGTTGACTCCCGAAGTTAGCATAACCATGCGACCGTAGGAGTCGGTTGTACTGCTGGTATTGGAGAAGGTGTCACTGAACGGCGACCCCGCACCGACAACCATGTCTTGTACGCCGGTGGCTGCATTGCCGCTAAAAACAACCTGACCGACTACGGACTCCGTAGCCCCCGTCATATCCTCGCCGGACAAGCCAAAGACATAGCCGCCGCTGGGCCGGATGCCATTCAGAGCGGTGGTTACCTGCTTGTAACAGTGGCCGCCCCCCGATTGACCACTGGGCGAAGTGCCCACATCGTCCATCGCGGTCAGAGCCAGTTCCTTGAAGACATTGCTGCTGAGGTTGGCACCCGCAACAGACATGATTAATGAGCCGCCGCCGATGTCTATATATCCACGGTTATCGGAGCCAATGGCGTATGCGCCCGTAATCGAGGCCGTGTGTTTGTAACCGCTGTACGGCGAGTTGTTATCCACCTCACCGCCAGTGACCGAACCTCCGCCGTTAGCGGTGAAGGCAAAGACCACGCCGCCGCGATAAAGTTTGCTCGTTCCGTTGCCACCAGTTACGCCGCCATTCCAATATAGGTCAAGGTAACAGGCGTACTGGCCGTTAAGCTTGCTGTTGTCGGTGCCTACGGTTTGGGCCACCACAGGCAAGCTGAAGGTCGCCGTGCCAATCTGATTTGTCGGCGTCGAACTGTCGGCTACCTTTACGATTACCGTAGTTGTGCCGGCATTCGTCGGCACTCCAACCAGTTGGTTATTCGAATTTCCCGCCAGCCCGGCTGGAGCATTGGTGTAGGTGATCGTGTACGGACCGGAGCCGTTCTGGACGTTGATGTTCGAGAACGTGTATGGCATATTGACCATGCCTTGTGGCACGGCGTCCGGATCAATCGAGACCGTCAGCGAACTCACAGTGACCGCATAGGTCTTGTTGATATTGAATCCGGTAACCGAATCTGTTACCTGGACCACCAGCGTGATGGTTCCATAGCTGGTTGGTAAGCCGCCAATTGTCAACATGCCGTCGCCGTTGTTGGCGCCGGTCAGGCCGCCACCGCTGGTCAAAGTGGTCGCCGTTCCGGTGGTTGGAATAGAAGCGTTGTTGACCGTCCAGCTATAGCCCCCCGATCCGCCGGTAGCCATCACTGTCGCCGAGTAATTCGCGTTGTAGACAGCAGGATTCAATGAGGTCGTTGTGAAGGTCAGTGCATTGTAGATGTAGACCGTGTAGCTCGCTGTTGCTGTTGCGTTGCTCGAATCCTTCACTTGTACGGTGAAGGCCGCGCTGCCTGCAGTTGTCAGCGATGCTCCGTTGCTTGTCAGAACGCCGGCTGTCGTCAGGTTCAAACCGAGTGTTGCAAGGTTGCTCGTTCCCGATGTGACTATCCAGGTGTAGCCGCCCGAACCACCCGATGCTGTAAGCGTCTGTGAATAGGCCGTTCCGACTGCACCATAGGTCAATGTTCCGGTGTTGATCACCATGCTGGAAACAACTATGTTGAAGGCTTGTTTCGCCGTGTGGCCTGCCGAGTCCGTAACTACCGCCGTGAAGCTGGCTGTTCCTGTTGTTGATGGATTGCCGGCTATTTGACCATTGCTCGCAAGGCTCAGGTTATAAACGGACAGAGTATTTGAGTCGCTAGCGGATACTGACCAGCTATACCCACCAGAGCCACCCGTTGCCGCCAGAGTCTGCGAGTAAGCATTGCCTGTGGCTGCCGATGGTAGTGAGGCCGTCGTGATCGAGAGAGTTGCATTGACCGTTAAATTGAAAGTCGCTGTCGCTGTATTCGAAGCAGAGTCAGTCACCTTAACGGTGAATGAATAGTTGCCGGCTGTTGCCGGAGTGCCGCTCAGCACCCCGCTGGCGTTCAACGTCATTCCGTCCGGCACTGCGCCACTGATCACTGTCCAATCCGAATACGAGCCCGTGCCACCCGTTGCCGCCAACGTTACCGCGGAATAAGCTGTGCCGGGATAGCCGTCGGCAAGCGCGATCGAAGTCGTGATGGTGACTCCCGCAGCAATCGTGATGCTGAATGAAGCTGTCGCGGTATTTGAGGCTGAGTCGGTAACGCGCGCTGTAAAGTTGCTCGTCCCGGCCGATCCGTTCGGAGTACCGGTGATGACACCTGCGTTGGAAAGCGAAAGCCCGGCTGGCAGAGATGAGCCGTTTACCAGAGTCCACGTCGAATAGGTGCCGGAACCACCGGTTGCTGCCAGTTGAGTGCTGGCATACAACGAACCCACGTAGCCAGTCGGGAGAGTCGAGGCGGTGATCGAAACCGCTGACTTGATTTGGATTGGCAGCGTCACGGTGGCGCTTTGAGTCGAGGTTGAATCAGTCACCATTAACGCCACATTGGTTGTGGCAGCAGAACCGCTCGGCATACCGCTGATGACACCCGCGGTAGAAAGCATGAGGCCCGCCGGCAGCGAAGAACCGCTGGCCACAGTCCATGAGTAGTTTGAGGCGACGCCAGCTCCACCCGTCGCTGCGAGCACCGTCGAAGAATAATTGGAACCTATGTAGCCTACAGGCAGCGTGGCGGTCGTGATCTGCATTGCGGGGTAGCTCACTACGAGCGAGTGGGGCGCCGAAGTTGCCGTATCGCCGTAGCCGTCTGAAGCACTCACCGCAAAACTGTAGGAGCCTACGGTCGTTGGTGTCCCGATAATCGCGCCAGTCGCTGGGTTCAGTGTTAATCCAGTTGGCAGTCCCGAACCGGTTGTCAGGGCGTATGTCAGCGCACCGGCTCCGCCAGTTGCCGCTGAGCTGCCCGAGTAGGCAACATTGTAGGTGCCCGCAGGAGGCATCGTACCGATAAAGCTGATGGGTGTCGCAGAAGCGATTACCATCGTCAACTGCGTCGTTGCCTTAAGAGCCGTCGGAGTACCAGAGTCTGTCATGGTAAAAGTGGGCGTATAGGTGCCGGCGCACGAGGCCATGATCGTGCCGCTGATTGCGCCCCCCGAGGTCATGGTTAAGCACGAAGGCAAAAGACCATTGCTGAGGGTCCATGTGTACGGAGCGATACCGCCGGATCCGGCAAGCGTTACCGCGTAGGCCGATCCAACTGAACTCGCCAGATTGGCGCTGATCGATGTGATCGAAGGAGCCGCTGGAACCGTAATAGTGGCTGTCCCCGTCTTGGTGGTATCGGCCACTGATGTCGCAGTGATCGTAGCAGTCTGTGAAGAACTGGTTGCTGCCGGCGCCGTATAGGTTGCCGCTGTGGTGGTCTGGCTCGACAAGGTTCCGCCCCCGCTTACGCCCCACGTCACACCCCCACTGTTTTTGTCATTTGTGACGGTTGCCGTGAGTGTGATCGAGTTTGTTCCGTCGACTGTGGTTGCAGAGGCCTTTATCGAAACGGACGGCGAGGCAGCGCCACCGCATCCGGAAAGATATGATGCCAAAGTTAAGATGACTGCCAACAGCGATAACCGTTTGTGATACATCCGAATCCTCCAAGGTGTTTAACATGCTGCAAACCAAAAAAGTGAAACGACCTTCAGCCCTGGAAAACATCTCTCTCGTTCGGAATCAGTCTCGCTTGATACACAACGACCGTCCTATTGCGAAAGAGTTCCGTCGGCAGATCAGAACCTGCTGCCGGCAGAAGAGATCCAGATGACTTCAGTGCAGCGAGCCTAATGAGGGAGGGGGCTTGGCGTAAGTGTTTTACCGTAAAACGGCTTCGGAAATTCAGGCGGGAAAGTCGAGATTGGCAGCTGGAATTTGCAGCGAGACAGCTCAACCCCAAGCGGGCAAGCAAAAGTCTATAGGGTTACTTTTGTGATGCTCGCCAGATGGGGAGGCTACATGTTCGTGCCCTCCATAACGCGAGCGGACGGTAGCTCATTACGGTAATATGGATGGATTGGTATGGCGTAGACCGTTTAATGAAGCCACTAGAAGAGTTGCAGGATGCCGATCCAGCGACATCTGAGAGTCTCGAATCACTCCTATCACCTGTTTTGAGTGATGAAATCAACGAAGCACTCCGGCGAATACTTGCGAGCGATCCATTTCTGCGCTCCGAACGTCTGACGCATTTCCTCTCCTATATCGTCGAAAAAACGCTGCGAGGCCAATCCGAGTATTTGAAGGAATACCATATCGGCGTAGAGGTTTGCGGGCGCAAGGAGTCCTACGATACCCGAACGGATCCGGTAGTTCGAGTTGAGGCGCGGCGATTGCGCGCAGCTCTCTCTCTCTACTACGCTGGCGATGGAAAGGCGGATACAGTTCAGATCTCTCTTCCCAAGGGAGGCTATGTCCCCTGCTTCTCGTCCCCCAGAGCTAAAGATCCGTCACCAGTCGAATTTGTCGCGAAGACGCCGATTCAATCTAGCTTCAGGAAATTTAGATGGCTGCTGGCAATGCTCGCCACGCTCTTGGTGCTTGGGGCAGGCTATTTCTCCTGGATCAGGTGGCAAAGGCCCCTCGCGGAAAATACAAGTACCCTTGTGCTAGCGGACTTCACCAACACGACAGGTGACGTGATTTTTGATCATGCTCTGCGCCAGGGATTGGCGGCTCAATTGGAGCAGTCGCCGTACCTGAGCTTACTTTCGGATGCGCAGGTGGCGCAGGCCCTGGTACTGATGGGAAGAGAGAAGGATACGCGCTTAACTGAGGATCTGGCCCGAGAAGTGTGCGAACGCACGGGCAAGGGTGTCGTCATCAACGGATCAATCGCGCAGCTTGGAAGTCAATATGTTTTGGATCTGCGAGCCATCAATTGTCATACCGGAGAGATTCTGGATACGGAGCAAGCGCAAGTGGACGGTAAAGAGCATGTCCTGGACGCGATGGCCAAGAATGCAACTAAACTCCGCCGACATTTGGGTGAATCGCTGGCTTCCGTAAAGAAGTATGATGCTCCGCCGGAGAGTGTGACCACTGCGTCTTTGGAGGCCCTTCAGGCCTACAGTCTCGGTTTTCAGGTTCACGTCATCAAACTCGATGAGGCGGGAGCCGCAGATATGTTTCAGCGGGCCATCGCGCTTGATCCGAAGTTCGCAATGGCCTACGCGCGATTGGCAGTGTGCGATATCAATATGGGTGAACTGGGACAGGCTGCAACGAATCTGCGCAACGCTTACGATTTGCGCAAGCAGGTGAGCCCCCACGAAGAGATGTTCATCCTATCGCTGTATCACCAGTTCGTAACTGGCAATTTGTATGAAGCGCGAAAGACCTACGAGCTTCGCTCTCAGATTTACGCGCACGACGACATACCCATAGGCAATGCCGGAAATGTTTATTTTCTGCTTGGAGAGTACGAGCATGCCCTCGAAGCAACTCAGGAGGCGTTACAGCGCAATCCCGGAAGTCGAATATGGAATGGAAACCTTGTCAGTTCCTATTTGGCGTTGAACAATCTGCCGGAGGCCAAGGCTGCGGCGCAATCGGCCAGCGCGCGTCAACTGGACAGCCCGTGGCTCCATGTCTGCCTCTATCTGATTGCCTATGAAGAGGGAGACACGCGAGAAATGGCACGTCAAAGCACTCAGCTGAAGGGCATATCGGAGTTCGAAGATATTTTGCTCGACTACCAAGCACAGGCGGCAGCGCGCGAGGGAAAACTTAACGAGGCTCGCTCAATATCAGCGCGTGCAGTCGCAATGGCTATGGATGCCAAGCAGCCGGATAGTGCTTCCCTTTATCTCGCTCAGGCGGCGATGAACGATGCTTGGGCGGGGAATAAAAGGCAAGCCCGGCAACAGGCGCAAAAGTCTCTACAGATCTCGTCGGGAAGCGAGGGAGAAGCCATCGCTGCAGTTGCCCTAGCGGTTGCAGGCGAATCGGCGGAGGCTTTGCGCTTGGCCAATGACCTATCCAGACGCTTCCCCGAAAACACGATGGTACGCGATCTATACGTTCCAAGCATTCGCGCTGCGGCAGTGCTCCATAGTGGTGCGCGAGTAGATAATCCGCAGGTCATCATCGATGAACTTGCCTCAGCTCAGCCCACCGAATTCGGATCTCATTCCATGGAACGCGTGGCCTACTTGACCGGCTATCCCATCTATTTCCGTGGCGAGGCATATCTGGCCGCTAGACAGGGAGCACAGGCCGCCACGGAATTTCAAAAGATTCTCGATCACCCGCAGCTGACCCTCACCGATCCGGTCAGTGCAATGGCTACACTCGGCCTTGCACGCGCCTATGAGCTTTCAGGCGATCGCGTAAAGAGTGGGGCTGCCTACAAGACTTTCCAGAACCTGCGAAAAAACAGTGATGCTAGTTATCAACCCTACCCCGTGCAGTAGAGATGCTGGCGAATCGGCGGCATTTCGGGAGGCGAGGCCTTGATGTTTAAGACCATCCTATGGCGAGGACGTAACTACTTACCTTGAACGAGCGGGATCGTTCAGATCAATCTTGAAGTTCTTCTTTCCGTCCTCTGAAGCGGCTCAACAACCTCTCGTTAGACGTAGTTTTTTGTCTTGTCACAGCATTTAAAAGAAGGCAATAAGTGCAGGTGGGTAATGGAGTAAACAATTGATAATAAATGCTTTATACCTACTTCCCGATGCAGAAGGTGGAGAAGATCAGGTTCAGGATGTCGTCTGTCGTGGTTTGGCCGGCCAGGGAGTCGAGCGCCCAAAGTGCGCGGTAAAGATCCAGCAGGATCATTTCATGGGGAATTCCGCCGGCGTTTGCTTCTGCTGCATCACTCATTGCCGACAACGCGGTTGTGATCGCCTGATGGTGCCTGATGCTGGTCAGCATTCCAGGTTCCGATGCGGCGCCGCCGGTGACCAGGGTCAAAATACGCTCGCGGAGAGCGGGAATTCCTTCGCCGGTCAATGCAGAAGTACGCACGGCTGGAACACCGGCGGTCTCGTGCGGCACGGCATTTGCCGCTGGAAGGTCGCTCTTGTTGATAGCAACGATCGCTGGACGATTTTCTACCGCTTCAATCAATCGATGTTCTTCTTCATTCAGAGGCTGCGTGGCGTCCAGCACGATCAACACAACGGCGGCGTCGGCCAACGCTTCGCGGCTGCGCGCGATCCCCAACTGTTCGGCCTCTTCAAGACCCTCGCGCAGGCCAGCGGTATCCACTAGTTCGAGCGGAATTCCATCCAGCGAGATTCGCTCCGTGACAAGGTCGCGTGTGGTTCCCGGTGTTGCCGTTACGATGGCGCGGTCCCGTTCCACAAGCCTGTTGAACAGAGAACTCTTGCCCGCGTTGGGACGTCCGACGATCGCAAGCGTCAGTCCGTCGTGCACAATGCGGCCGCGCGCGTAAGAGGCTTCGAGCGCGACGAGCGGTTGCTTCAATTCGTTTATGCGGCGGGCGATCTCCTGCTCACCGGTAACGTCAACATCGTCTTCAGCGAAATCGATACCCGCTTCAAGAAGCGCCACCAGTTCCACCAACGACTGCTTAATGGGCGCCACGCGACGGCTGAGCGCGCCTCCCATCTGACTGGCTGCCTGCCGCACCTGCGTGAGCGTCTGCGCGTCAATCAGGTCTCGTACGGCTTCGGCTTGCGTCAGGTCCATGCGGCCCGATAAAAATGCGCGCTGCGTAAATTCGCCGGGCTCTGCAAGGCGGGCTCCTAAGTCGAGTGCGCGCCGTAACAGCAAGTCGAGGACAACCGGCGACCCGTGTGCAGAGATCTCAACCATATCTTCAGCGGTATAAGAATTGGGTGCAGCGAAGAACGTAACGACAGCTTCATCGATCCTGTCGGCTTTGCCGGTTGGGTCGTCAAGAACATCCGCCAGCCGTGCGCGGCCGTGCTCCAGTGGATGCCTGAGGCTCACTAACTGAACGGCGATCGAACTGGCATCAGGACCGCTGAGGCGAACAATACCAATGCCACCCCGGCCGGCAGGCGTTGAGATTGCGGCGATAGTCTCATTCGTTGTTGCTGTGTCGGACATGGGCTAGGAACTAGTGTAGTGTCCCGGCGTGCCGGGGCGCGACTTCACCGCAGTGAGGAGCGCCTAGGCAGGAAAGCTATAATCTCATGCAAAGCAACAACAGCTCTCCGTAGCTTCATCTGCAGGCGATTATGCCTGCAATCGTCATCATGCTTTATACGTGACAAGGTTTGGATTCTCGTGAATATCTATCGCTGGAGTACGACGCTCAAATTGAATAGGGAAGGCGCTGCGAAGAGAATTATTTCGGCCGGTATCGCAGCATTAGTTTTTTTGGCAATCACAACGCAAGCTCAGCCGTCGACGCAGGGTTCATGGAAAGGCGTGCTGCGTAATCCTTCTGGGGCGCCCATCGCGGGAGCAAAGATAAGTCTTGCCGGCAATGGCAACGGATCTGAAGCGACCACCGGCAGCGATGGCGCCTTTGCGCTACAGCCGCTGCCGGCAGCGCAATATAGCCTGACAGTCCAAACGAAAGATCGAAAAATAAATTATGCGGTGCCGATTGATCTGACCGCGACTGGACCAGCCGCTTTACTCACATTGTCCGACCGCGGCGAACTCACGGTTACTACTCAGCAGGGTCAAGCCGCCACCGGAGGTGAGCAACTTTCAAGCCAGGCGGTGAGTGAACTGCCGCTCAACAAGCGCGATTTTGGAACGTTGCTGCTATTGGCCGCGGGCACAATGACCGATACAAATGGTTCAACGAACTTCACGGCGCAATTCGCAATTAATGGCCAGCGCGGTGTTGAAGCGGTTTTTGCCATGGACGGCGCAGACATCAGCGATCCAGAGATGGGTGGCGCAACGTTTTCAAATTTCAACGTCGATGCCGTTGAACAGATTCAGTCAAGCTCAGGATGGATGCCCGCCGAAATTGGAAGGGGAGCGGCGGGTTTTACCAACATCATTACGCGGTCCGGCGCCAGCGGTTTTCACGGATCAATGTTCGAGTTCGTACGCAACTCCTCGTTCGACGCGCGCAATTACTTTGATCACGCGACGCTCGCTTATCCCGGCAGGATTCCGCCGTTTCGCCGCAACGAATTTGGATTCACCAATGGCGGGCCTATCTTCCTGCCTCACCTTTATGATGGCCGCAGCCGCACATTTTATTTCACTGAGTACCAGGGCTTCCGCCAAGTGCTTGGCACTACGCAGGTGATGCCGGTACCCGATGCAACTGATCGCGCTGGCCTGGATACGCTGACTTTTCCCGATGGTCTTGTAGATACGCTCACAGTGCCGATTGATCCCGGCATCGCGAGTGTGCTCAAGCGGTACCCGTTGCCGAATAATCCCACTGGTTCGTACCAGGGGCATACTTACTCTACCGCGTCAAAAGTTATTACCAATGCAGATCAGTTCTCTCTTCGCCTCGACCACCGGCTTTCGGCGAAAGACCAGTTTTTTGCGCGCTTCACGCTGGACAACATCACCGGTCCGACGACCAATCCCAGCCAGACGGCGATCGATCCGACATTCGGGATTCAATTCATTGATCGCGAACGCAATGTAGTGGGCACCTGGACCCACACTGCCTCACCGCGACTCAGTTTCGCGACCTCTCTGAATATTCAGCGTTCCACGCCCGGGTTCCCTACACCGAATCAAACTGATCCGGCAGTCAAATTCAGCGACGGACTATTTGAATCGTTCAATTCCGCCGCAGGCACGGTGATGCAGGCCTACGGCAACCTCTTCCAACTGCAGGGCAACGTTCAATACACCACGGCCAGACATGCACTGAAAGGTGGCGCTGAGTGGCGCGCCAATCGCGACACGACGTATTTCGGAATCAGTCCAAACGGCTCATATGAGTTCGGCGGCGGAAGAGCCTATTCCGCTGTTCATATTCCGTCGCAAAGTGGAAAGCACGATATCAATCCTGGCGATCCGCTGCCAGATACACTTTCAGGTTTCCTCACGGGCAGCCCATTCGATTATTCCGTCGCTGTCGCGCCTCCGTACTTTTCCAGCGGAGAACATATTGGGCCTGCGGCAATCAGCCGTAACAATGTGAATGCCTACATTCAGGACACATGGAAACTCACCAGCCGCGTCACATTGAATTATGGATTGCGCTGGGAGATGTACACACCCATCAGCGAGCGCGCGCGGCGAACCGCAGGCCTGCAGCTTGCGAACGGAGTTCAGAAGTATGTAGTAAACCCGCAGCCTGGTTATACAAAACAGTGGAACGGATGGGGCCCTCGCATACAGTTGGCGTGGCAGGCCGCGAAGAATCTCCAAGTCCATGCGGGAGGCGGCATCACGGTGATTCCGCCAAATCTCTGGCAGGATAACTTCCTAACCGGGGCTGCGCCTTTTGCCGTGTTTCCGCGTTTGCTTTCCACGTCGAATGCGCCCATCCATTATGGATTCAAAATCACGCCGTCGCAGTTGCCGCGTACTTATACCGCTGGTGGCGCCGATATGTTTCCGACCGGTCGCACCGACACGGTTGCGCCGAACACCGAAATGGACGTGGACAGATACGAGCAGGATGTAGCGTCACTTACTCCGGGCCACGTGGTCAGCGATCTTGAACTGAGCAGTGTAGATCCGCACTTTGTAAATGCCTTACTCTACACATGGACTTTAGGAGTGGAGCGCAGTTTTGGCAACCTGACCGGAAGTGCGAGTTACGTTGGCACCGCCGCTCAAAAGCTGCCCGTGGCGGTTTATCCCAACGCCTATCCGGGCGCCACGCCTGCATTCGCTAAATACACCAGGTTCGACAGCGCAGGAAACATCATCGGCGGGCATGGCATGGAGAATGTAGTCAGTTCCATTGCTCACTCGAGTTATCACGCATTTCAGGCTTCACTTTCGGGAACTGTTGGACGCAGCGGCCCCGGCATACTTGCGAGTTACACGTGGAGTAAGTCAATCGATAACGCGAGCAGTGTGTCTGGCGCCCCACAAAACCCATTCGACTTCCATCCGGAAAGAGGCCCGTCTTCGTTCGACACAACCAACGGCTTTGGACTTAGCGTTGCGCAGGATCTGCATCTGGAGAGCGTGAACTTTTTGCGGCCCATCAGTAGGAAGGTGACCGACGGATGGGAGTTACTGAGCATTTCGAGCATCAGTTCCGGCTCACCGTTCACCGTTCTTTCCGGCACGCAGCAAACGGGCGCAGGTTCAAAAGGCGCCGATCGTCCCGATCAGATCGCAGTGCCGCGGCTTTCCAGTGCGCGCAAGGTGCGCGAAGACTACTTTGGCCAGGGCAAAAACAACGCTTCGACGTACTTTTCCATCCCCATCCACATTGCAGGCGGAACCGGTCCGAACCAGGGGCGATTTGGAGCGCTTGGGCGCAACACGTTTCGCGGGCCGGCTTACTATAACTTCGATTTTGCATTAATTAAAGACACGGCATTTGGCAGGCGCAAGAGCGGAGCTGAACGAATGGATATTCAACTGCGCGGAGAGTTCTTCAACCTTTTCAATATTGTGAACATGGGCTTGCCGTCAAACACACTTACTGGCTCGGGCTTCGGCATAATCAGCAAGACAGCCGGAACCTCACGCCAGATTCAGTTATCGCTCAAGTTGATTTACTAACTCACTTCAGCAGATCAAGCGCGATGGCTGTCATTGCCGTAACGCCTGCCGGAATTGCTTCAGAATACACCGGAGCAAACAGCGCCGAGTGATAGTTGGGCAGCGGCACACCCGTTTTCTGGCTCTCTTCAAACTTCGCTCGATCGGCAGCGCCCAGCCAATACATCACTCCGGGAATCTTGCCATCGAGAGTAAACGCGCCTACGTCTTCGCTAGCCATTACTGACTTTGCTTCTACGACGCGACTCTCGCCGAGCGCCCTTACAGCTACAGCACGCACTCGCTCGGCGAGCGCAGGGTCGTTGTAAGTCATCGGTGTACCTTCAGTGAGAGTGATGATGGGCATGCGGTCCTCGGGAATGCCGTAGGCAACGGCAAGTCCTTTTGCGGTACGGCGCACGTCGTCAACAATCTTGTCGCGCACAGTTGTCGAGTAAGTGCGCAGCGTCAGGCCCATCGTCACTTCATCCGGAATAATGTTGCTCTTTGTTCCGCCATGGATGGTGCCCACGGTCAGCACCGCGGGCTGCTGCGGATCAACCTGGCGGCTGACGATGGTTTGTGCCACGAGAACGAACTCGGCAGCCAGCACGATCGGGTCTTTACCGGCCTCAGGCTTCGATCCGTGCCCGCCAATTCCGCGTATGGTCACGTTCAACGTCGTCGCGCTGGCCAGCAAGGGGCCGCCCTTGACAGCAATCGAGCCCGCCACAACATCGTTGTTATCGTGCTCCGCGAGGATGTAATCGGGGCGGCCGAAACGCTCATACAAATGATCGGCCAGCATGGCTGCGGCGCCATGACCCATTTCTTCCGCTGGTTGACCGATTAGCATAACGGTTCCGTGCCACTGGCTCTTGCGCGTCGCGAGCTCGCGCGCGGTGCCCAGTAACACTGTCATATGCAGATCGTGACCGCAGGCATGCATCACGCTCACGGGCTGCCCTTGCGCGTCCTTTGTCTTAACGGTGCTCGCGTAATCTACGCCGGTCTTTTCTTCCACTGGGAGCGCATCCATCTCGGTGCGGATCAGCAGGCGCGGCCCTGTGCCATTCTGCAGCACTGCCACCACGCCGAAGGCCTGCGTGCCATCTTCGTATTTACCCACATGCTCGGTAACCGCGTAGCCAAGCTTCCGCAGCTCGCCAGCGAGAAATGCGGATGTCTGCTCTTCGTGGCGCGAAAGCTCCGGGCTGCGATGCAGTTGCTTGTACGTTTCGGTGAGTGCGAGCAGTTGCTGCTTTACCGTGTCGGCGAGATTTGCCGGCGCTTGCGCGGCAAGCGGTAACGAGATGGCAAGGACAGCGAGCGGGGAAAAGCGAATGCGCATACAAGCAAACCTCAAGGTACGTTATGCGCAGCCTACCACAGCAGAGCCGCGTTTTTGTTTTGGCTTGAAGGGTATTGGGCCGTAAGAGAAGTTTTCTATTGCATTCCCATAGGAGGTGATCGTAGAGTGCTCCTATTGTTTTGCAATAGGAGAGGCGAAATGCCTGAGAAGACCGATGTCTGGCAGGGAACGTTGGCGCTGATGGTATTGCGGACGCTTGAATCCATGGGGCCGCTGCACGGTTATGGTCTTGCACGCCGCATTGAACAGATCAGCGGTGACCGGCTGCAGCTGAACTATGGCACGCTTTATCCCGCGCTTCTCAAGCTGGAGCAGGAAGGCTTTGTCCGCTCGCGCTGGGGTACCTCGGAAAACAACCGCAAGGCGAAGTTCTATGAGCTGACCAGGGCGGGCCAGGGCCGAGTGCGCAAAGCTGCGGCAGAGTGGGAGAAGACAACCGAGATTCTAGCCAGATTTCTGTCGCCGGCTGAGGAGGCATGATGCGAACACTCCGAGCATTCTTCGTGCGCTTGGTTGGTCTGCTGCGAGCGCAGCGTTCGGAAGAGGATTTTGCAGCAGAGCTTGAATCGCATGTCGCTATGGACACTGAAGAGGGTATACGCGCAGGCTTTACGCCGGAGGAAGCCCGTAGACAGGCGCTCATGCGGATCGGTGGCGCGGAGCAAGTGCGTCAGGCTTATCGTGAACGGCGAACATTGCCCGTGGTCGAGAATCTAATGCGCGACTTGCGCTATGCGTTGCGTGCTTTCCGGCGTAACCCCATGTTCACTTGTACAGCGATCGCGACGCTCGCGCTCGGCATCGGGACCACTACGGCGGTTTTCAGCGTGGTCGACCCAATCCTCTTTCGCAGCCTGCCGTATGCTCACGCTGACCGACTTGTCTCTTTCGGACTTTCGCAGCCACTGGAGCCCCGCGAATTCACGCTTGGGTTCTTCTTTTTCGACTGGCGAGCACATCAGAGGCCGTTCGAAGCCGTGACTTACGAGCGTGGTGTTAACGAGTGCAACATTACGGAACAGAATCCCGTTCAAATGCAGTGCGCTCACGTGGCCTCCAATTTTTTTTCCACCTTCGGCATCGCACCAGTACTGGGCCGCGAGTTTACGCAAGAAGAAGACCAGCCCGATGGTCCGCCCGCTGTGTTGATCTCGTACGCGCTTTGGCGTGAGCGCTACAACCGCGATCAACGCGTCCTCGACAAAACCGTTGTGCTAGACGGCCGCTCCATGAAGATTGTTGGCGTCCTGCCGCAGGACTTCGAAATGCCGCGGCTGCAACATGCCGACATGGTACTGCCGGCAAAGGTGGATCTGGCGCATCAGCACGCCGAGAATGCTGGTCTCGGTGTGCCGCTGTGGGCCTTCGCACGTCTGAAGCCTGGTGTCACCGTCGTGCAAGCCCGCGAGCAGATGCAGCCGCTGTTCGCGCAGATGCAGAGCGTCATTCCGGCACAGTTTCGCAGCGAGTTTCACCTCAGCGTACGATCGCTTCGAGACAGGCAGATGCAAGATCAATATCGTGCTGCATGGTTGTTGCTTGCGGCTGTCTTTGCAATCCTTGTGATCTCATGCACCAACGTCGCTGGTCTACTGGCGGTGCGAGGCAGAGCGCGAGAAGGAGAGCTTACGGTGCGGATGGCGCTCGGCGCGAGCTCCAGACGACTCATGGGACAAGCCCTTGTCGAAGCCGGCTTGCTTGCGGCCATGGGAGCCGTTTCAGGATGCTTGCTTGCGTGGGGACTTCTTCACATCTTTGTGACCATAGCGCCCACGGGAGTGCTGTTCCTTGGAAATGCGCATCTTGACCCGCGCATCCTGTGCTTTGCGGCGCTACTCACAGTTGGGTGTACCGGAGCTTGCGGCATCCTGCCGACGTTGCAAAATCCACGCTCGCCTGTGCCCAATTCACGTGCCACTCGCTCCAGAGCGTACACCGGATTCCGGCGGGCTCTTGTGGTCGCACAAATAGCCACCTGTGTCATCCTGCTTTCCAGCGCCCTCCTCCTCGTTGAAAGCTTCCGCAATTTGCAAAAACAGGAACTCGGGATGGATGCGGGCGGTTCGCTCGTAGTGCACGTCTCGCTCACGCGTGCCCGCTACGCTTCCAACGAAGCTTACATGACTTTCTTCCTTCAGGCGGAGTCGGCACTGCGTGCCCTTCCTGGCGTCAGCGCAGTTGCTGTCAGCGATTCCGTTCCCCCCGATGGCGACAGCTGGCATGACGCGATTCGCTATCCCGATCTGGTGGTCAGCGGCAAACCGCGCACGCCGGCAGGTGTTGGCGGCAAAGTTGGAGTACGCCGCGTAACCCCCGGCTATTTCGCCGCGCTCGGCATTCCCTTGGAGCGAGGGCACTCCTTCGTCGAGGAAGACCGCAGTCAATCCGGCGCTCAACTCATACTCAGCCGCTCGCTTGCTGCACGGATGTTTCCGCAAGAGAACCCGATCGGCCAGCACATCCAGATTGCCAGTTATATGCCTTACTTTGTGCTGAACGGCCCGGTCTACACGGTTGTGGGTGTCGCAGGCGACGTTAAGAACGCTGGTCTAAGCGGAGAAGACGATCCGGAATATTACACGCTTCGTCGCAATCGCCCCGAAGACTGGAGCAATCGCAACGAACTGGTGTTGCGCACTGAGCTGCCTGTGTCCACAGTGGCGCCATGGATCCGCACGCAGATCGCACGTTTGGACTCTACGGCTCCCGTGGAGGTTGTGACTATCAGGCAGGTGGTAAACAGGCTCGCAGACCCTCCGCGATTTGAAGCCGCGCTGGTAGGCTTTTTTGCGTTTTCCGGTCTGCTGCTATCGGTGATCGGGCTTTATGGAGTCATTTCATACATTGCCGCGCAGCGTACGCAGGAGATCGGTGTGCGCATGGCGCTCGGCGCGACGCGCGCAAATATCCTTCGCCTTATTACCGCCGAAGGTCTCCGCCTGCTCTTCGTTGGAGGCGCGATCGGGTTGGCGGCTTCGCTGCTTACTGCGGGCCTGCTGCAGAAACTCCTCTTCCATGTGAGCACGCGCAAACCGCTGAGCTACGTTGTGGTCACCGCACTGCTAACACTGGTGGGAGGCTGTGCTACGCTGCTGCCTGCGATCCGCGCGATGAAGACCGATCCTATGATCGCCCTCCGCACAGAGTAAGAGAAGCATCGCAAATCGTGCTCCCCGCCTTATCCCGGGCATGGCAAATGCTACACTCCGGCAAAAGGGAATTCTCAAGTGAAAGCTTCTGCAATTGAATTTCGTCTGCGGATGATCATTCAGATCATCATCGTTGCCATAGCCGTATGGGCGCCCTGGGTGAAGCCATGGGACATAAAACTGCGCATGTCCACGCTGGAGTGGTTGGCGCTAGAAATCGGCCGCACAGGGATTGTGACCTTCGCCGTCGCCGTACCCGTCGTCATCATCTTCGGAATCATTCTCGCGACGATTGGCGCCGTTCTACGCGTATGGGGCGCGGCCTACCTGGGTTACGACGTCGTGCACGATGAGCATATGCAGGCCGGTGGCGTTATGGCTGCGGGACCGTACCGGTACGTGCGCAATCCTCTCTATCTGGGTGGATGGTTCATGATGGCGGCGATATCGCTGCTGCTTACGCCGAGCGGTGCTTTGTTTATGGTCGTGCTGGTAGCGCTCTTTTATCTGCGGCTCATTCTTGGCGAAGAAGCATTCCTTGTTACACAACTTGACGAGCCTTATCAGCAATATTTGCGTGCAGTACCGCGCATCGTGCCTCGAATTCGCGCCGGCATTCCAGTAGTTAAGGCGCACCCTCGATGGATCACCGCGATTCTTGCGGAAGCAACGGCGGTTGGCTCGCTGATCACCATGGCAACTGTGCCGTGGACCTATGACAACATCGCAGCCCTTGAGGGGATTTTTATCAGCTTTGTTGTTTCGCTTATTGTGCGCGGGCTGATGAAGTCACCGATTCCGACAATCGTCTTTATTGCAGTAACCGGCGCGTCGTGGGGGCTTGTTCATCTCTCAGTCGAGCGAGCGGTACTTATCGGCTTTGGAGCGGCGCTGGTGGTGTGGGCGGTTATGCCACGACGTCCCGCGATCACAGGTCCGCAGTAACTGCATCGCGTTTGGTAGCGCCAATTAGGCCGAGGTGCGTCCAGCCAAACCCGGTGCCATACTTCAGCCCGTAGCCCAGCAGCCGATCTACTCCAATGTGATTTGCCCAGATGAGCGCCACCGGCAGCAGATTGTGCGCGTGCAGCAGGAAAGCGCTCAGGCCCAGCACTCCGGGAACGAAATAGCTGTGGAAGACGTTGTAGATGCGGGCGGCGCGGCATGGTCTGCCGAGGTAACCCAGCATGGAGAGGTCCGGCACGAGCCACAAAGCCGCGAACAGCCACCAGCTTGCGCCAGTGCGCGTATACGCAACTACCGTTACTGCGGCGACCATCAGTCCTTCAAGCCGCAACAGCAGCAGAAGCGACGAACCACGCGGAGGTGGAAGCAACTGAGCGCTCGAGGAAGCCGTAGCCATGTTTCATAGATGACCGCGTGCGTCACAGGAGTGCAGAATATTCGGCCGTAATTTAGCTCTAATGGCGAAAAGGAGGAACCCGTGCGGGCTCCCCCCTCGCCTGTTGCCTGCGAACTACTTTTTCGGCGGAGCGATGGTGTCCTTGGCGGACTTGGCCACGCGGAACTTGACCACGGTCTTCGCCTTGATCTTGATGGCCTGGCCGGTTTGCGGGTTGCGGCCCATGCGGGCTTTGCGCTCGGCCTTTACCAGACGGCCGATTCCCGGGATGACGAACACGCCATTTTTCTTCGTTTCCTTGATGGCGGTCTCGGCGAGCAGGTCAAGGAAAGCTGCCGACTGCTTGTTGGTGATTTCGAGCTTTTCGGCCAATTGCCGTGTAAGTGCGGTCTTAGTCAAACCAGTTGCCATGTGATTCTCCTTCTGTTGGCGAGCCCTTCGGGCTGCCGTTGTTGACGGGCTTCCGCCGCGAGATGCGTACCGCATGAAGGGGGAGCGAGCGCTTACTCAATGTGCACGAAAACCCTGTATTCATGCGGCTTCGAAGAACCCTGCCGATGGTTACAATGCGGCTTTGTGGCAGCCAAAGTCAATGGGAAAACGCCGATTTCCACAGGTTTTTAGCGAGTTTCCCCCAAAAACGCCCATTTTTAGCGGGTTTTCTCGGTTTTCAGCGGGATTTGCCCTGCAAACGCCAGCATTACGCACCAGAGCCGCTGCTCTGGCGCGCAATGCGAATACCAGCTATTTCAGCCCGAAAAGGACTCGCTTTTTGGGAGCCTGCGCGGCTGCGATCGGCGTATTCAAAGCATCCACAATGGGCGCGGCCACCTTGAAATATTTAATTAGCGTTGTTGCAAGATCTTTTTTAAGAGCGGTTGCCGAGGGCAGCGTGGCGGAGAGTCCCCACTGGCGGCAGCGGATCAGGTCCATGCCCGGATGTTCGCTGGGAAAGCCTTTTGGCGGGCGAGTCAACGGGTTTCCTTCAAATTCCACAAAGTGCTTTTGGACTGAAGGCTTCTCGAGGAGTTTGCGGAACTCGGCGTGGTGATCCAGCAGCCAATGGCGGATCTGCGAGAGCTGATCCTTCTCCGGCATATAGGCACCGGCGGCGATGATCACTTCTTTGGGGTTGATGTGGAAGTAGTAGCCGGCGCCGGAGGTCTTCTCGAGTCCCTGGTGCGACCACCATGCGGCCACATGCGATTTGTAGGGCCGCTTGTCGTTGCTGAAGCGTGTGTCGCGATAAATGCGGAACAGGCATTTCTCAGCAGGGCGCACGAACGCGGGAGCAAATTCGAGCATGGCTTCAGTCACCTTGCGAATAACTGCCAGCATGGGCTCTTTCAGTTCTGCTTCAAACTGCGCCTTGCGTGGCTGAAACCACTCGCGATCGTTGTGGCGAGCGAGATTACGGAGAAAGGTCAGCGCTTCAGGTTGGAAGTAAGGCAGAGCGGTCGGGGGAGTTGGTTTTACAGAGCGAGGCATAACCAAGCCAGTTTAATGGATCGGCCTTCGCGTCTTGAACATCCAATCGAATCTTTTACTGGCGTTCCTGCGTTATGTGCATTCTGCGAAATCTGCTCAACCGCCGGCGCTATACTTTGGCATGCAAAAAGGACGTTGTATCGGTCTCATCGGCGGCCTTGGCGTGGGAGCCGCTGTGGACTACTACACCAGGCTTTTCGACGCCCACGAAAAGCAAGGCGCCAGTCTAGACCTTGTGATGGCGCATGCTGAAACCTCCGCAATCTTTCGATTTGCCGCTGCGGGAGATCGTGCAGGCATGGCTGCATATCTACTCGGTTTCGTGCAAAGGCTGGCTGCAGCCGGGGCCGAGCTGGCCGTCATTCCTGCCGTAACTCCGCTTTATTGCATCCACGAGCTTGATTCCATTTCACCGTTGCCTGTTCACACCATTGTTGGCCCGCTCGCGGAGTCACTCGCTTCCCGTTCAATTGGCAAAGTCGCTGTATTCGGCACGCGGTATGTCATGGAGTCGGATCTCTACGGTCTGGTTGCAGGCGTGGAATTCGTTCGTCCCCTGCCGACCGAGCTGGACCTAATCAACACCACCTACGTAGACCTTGCCGAGACGCATCATGCAACACCGAGAGCACACGCTCAACTTACGTCGATTGCGCACGCTCTCTTGAGTCGCGATCACGTGGATGCCATCATTCTGGCGGGCACGGATCTCACGTTGCTCTTCAACGAATCGAATACAGATTTCCCGATTGTCGACTGCGCCACCCTTCACATTGACGCTATCGTGAAGGCCGCACTCGAAGGTACCGAAATGAATGCATTGCCCTAAACGTTCAATTGGTTCGCCGCGGCGACGCGGCCGTACCATTGGCCTGAGTCCTTCACGGTGCGTTTCTGCGTTTCGAAGTCGACCCACGTCAGGCCATAGCGCGCTGTGAAGCCATCGGACCACTCGAAATTGTCGAGCAAACTCCACGCATGATAGGCGCGCACACGCGCACCGTCGCGGATGGCGCGAGACATCTCCGCAAGGTGCCCGCGATAGAAATCAATCCGGCGCTGGTCATGTACCTGGCCATCAGCGCCGGGTGCGTCCATGAACACGCCGCCCGTCTCTGTAATCTCAATGATCGGATGGTCGTAATCGCGCGACAGCTGCATAAGCATGTCGTAGAATCCCCTCGGCCAGATCTCAAACCCGCCGTCGGTGCGCGGGCCATCACTGTACCTGTCTACACGGACTTGCGCCAGTGGATCAGGATTGCAGGTCCCGCTCGCCGGCTGTGTGGCTTTCGCTGCGGCAGAGACCGCCAGCCGTAGATAGTAGTGCACCCCGATCCAGTCCAGCGGAACCTTCAGGAGCTTCTCGTCCCCAGGTTTGAAGCCCATGGCTTCGTAAGGGACTTCGCCTGCGAAGGCCTTCGGATAGTCGCCATGTCGGGAGGCATGGAGGAAGAAGAGATTATTGAGCATGTGGTAGCGCCAGGCGGCGTCCCAATCGGCTGCTCTGTCAGTCTTACCGTAAGTCGGTTCGTAGCTGTAGGCGCTGCCTACCGTAGCTCTTGAAGAGGACGCTTTCAGCGAGCGGTAGGCCAACCCCTGCGCCAACCCGACGGTATGCAACGAGCGCAAGAAGTCGTCTATGTTGGTTCTGCCCGGTGGATGCGTACCTCTCGCGTAGCCGTGATGGAGAAAGTACCAGGGCATGTTGAAAGGAGCCCACACGGTGATCCGATCACCCAGGTGTTTAGCCATCAGGCCGGCGTAGTCCGCAAAGTAGTTTGCCAGATCGCGGTTGGGCCAGCCGCCCTTGTCTTCGAGTGCCTGCGGAAGATCCCAGTGGTAAAGCGTGCAGAAGGGGCGGATGCTGGCGGCGTGCAAAGCGTCAGCCAACCGCTTGTAGTAGTCGAGTCCTTTTGCATTTACCGGCCCTGTGCCGCCTGGCAGCACGCGCGGCCAGCTGATCGAAAAGCGATAGCTCTTCAGATTCAGCTGCTTCATCAGGGCGACGTCGTCCTTGTAACGGTGGTATTGGTCGCAGGCAACGTCTCCATTGCAGTCACCTATGATCTTGCCCGGCGAATGCGCCCACCGATCCCAGATCGATTCGCCTTTGCCGTCGACGTTCCACGCCCCCTCTACCTGATATGCGGAGGTTGCCGCGCCCCAGAGAAAATCTGTCGGGAATCGCGCTTTCGCAATTTCCTCCGGAGCAACTGTGCCGGGCGTCGCCGCGGGGCCTACTGCCTGAGCTGACCCATTGTGTGTGGAAAGAATGCTGCCAGTGGCGAGTAGTGAGTCCTGGAGAAACTTTCTGCGATCCATAAGGATTGCTTCCCCCAATTTCGACACGACATTAGCACTGGGCCGGCGCCAAGTCAAACAGCGAAAGGAGGATTCAATTAGAGAGTCAGAATCGAAATTCTATAAAGAAAATGCACTCTGCGGGCATTTCGGACACACTCACGGGGCAGGCACGCCTGCCGCGTCGTTGTCGTGCTGCACCATGCGGGCCACTTTTTCCCGATGCTTGCGGATGAAGTGCGCGGCCGCGTCCGGATAGAACTCGCGGATCGACGTGATCGCAATATCGCGCATCGCCGAGTAGGCAAACTTGGTGGCCAGAACTGGGAAGGTGGTCGCGCTCGATGGGTAGTACGTTCGCGAAACAATCTGCGTAAGAACCTTGGCCCCAAGTCCGGCGACGTTAGGCGTTTGCCTGCCACCGTAGGTGCGAGCCACACCCTGCCTGCTGATCACGTACAGCTCTCGCATGGGAATGCTGTGGCCGGTGCCCAGAGCGTAGAAACGCGTGTCCTCGTGCAGTGCAGAGGAAAGCAGCCATGCTGAAAGATAGGTGTTGTCGCTCTTATCGAGAAAGCCGCGCCAAGAGTACGCCCACGCACCGCCGATACCTTTACCAAGTGACGGGTGCATGTCCATGCCCTCGGCCGTCAGCGAAGTGACACCAAGAAAAACGAACGATGAATAGTCGGTTGACTGACGCGTGGCGACGATGAAGTTGTACTTCCAGCCTGGCGGGTGCGGCTTGCTGCCGCTGGAAACAGAACGGAAGTTGGGCATGAATCCCAGAATGCGCTTGGGTTGCTGCAGTTCGAGCGGGATTTCCTTGCCATCAACTTTCACCGGCTCGGTCGAAGCTAACTGAGGATTCGCGATTTCCGGCGCGGCCTGCGAGCTGTTGGCGGAATCTATAGCTAGTCTCAAATCTGCCGAAGAAGAGAATTCCAAGGGTGATTCTAAGTGAGAACTATCAGACGTCACTGCATCTTCAAGCGTGATTGCGTCCGTAGACGGCAGCGCGGCGGCGTGAGCGCAGACAGCGACACTGAGGCAGAGAAGTGCAGTGAAACAACTCAATCAAACATCCTTTGGATACTCGGAAAGTTGACACTCCAGGGGGAGTGGTCAGCGGGTAGTATTTGTCAGGACGATCCATACTGACAAAGGGTTACACAATCTGGCGGAAACCGTTGAATACCGCGAAAAAGCAGCGAAGTTCGCGCCTAAATACCGCATTCACCCGCCAACTGTCACTCTAGACTACCGGATAATCTTGAGTGCGCCACGGAAAAGGCCGTCAAAATCGCCAGCCAGTTCCTTGTCCTTTGCTACGGCCTGCTCAATGGCTTTTTCTGCCGCCGGCCGCTGATAGCCCAGATTCGTCAACGCGGAGAGCACGTCGTCCACGGCTGCGCCTTGGACGGTGGTTGGCGCGGGCGCCACGGCAAAGTCGTCGAGCTTGTCTTTAAGCTCCACGACCAGCCGTTCGGCCAGCTTTTTGCCAACGCCGGGAATCCGCACCAGCTGCGCGTGGTCCTGCCCGCGAATTGCCTGCACGGTGCGGTCTGATGAAAGACCGCTGAGCATCTTTATGGCTAGCTTGGGGCCCACGCCAGATACGGTGATGAGCCGCTCGAACAATCGCTTTTCTTCGTTTTCGAGAAAGCCGAACAGCGCAATCTGGTCTTCGCTCACCTGGGTGTGGATGTGCAGCGAGGCTTCCTGCCCGAGGGAAGGCAGCGCTGTAAACGTCGGCACGGAGATGGTAACGTCATAGCCTACGCCGGCCGCTTCAACAATGGCCTGGCCCGGCTGTTTGAAAATCAGCTTTCCGCGTAAGTGAGCGATCATTTCTCGCCTATTGTAGAATCCCGAGCCGCTTCGCCACTCTTTCAAGCTTTTCAAGAGACTGATCGAGTTGCGGGCCCGTATGTTCGCTGGTCAGGATCAGCCGAATTCTTGCTTTGCCCTCCGGCACCGTGGGAAACGCAATTCCCGTCGCCATTACGCCTTCTTCAAACAGCGCACGCGAGAACTCCATCGCCTTGCGGCCTTCGCCCATGATGATCGGCGTAATCGGAGTTTCTGTTGCGGGGGTAGTGACCCCGCCAATGTTGAAGCCGATTCGCTTGAGTTCACCCTGGAAATAGCGCGTGTTGGCCCAAAGCCGCGTAATCCGTTCCGGCTCCTTCTCCAGCAGGTCAAACGCTGCGATGCATGTTGCCGCAACCGAAGGCGGATGCGACGTGGAGAACAGGAATGGCCGCGCACGATGGTACAGATACTCAATCAAATCTCTTGATCCGCAGACGTAGCCACCCAGCGATCCAATTGCCTTGGACAGCGTGCCAACCTGCACATCCACCTTGCCGTGCATGGCAAAATGATCCACCGATCCGCGCCCGTTGCGACCGAGCACGCCCGAGGCATGAGCATCGTCCACCATCATGATTGCGCCGTATTTCTCAGCCAGCGGGGCCAGCTTGTCCACCGGCCCAATGTCGCCGTCCATTGAGAAAACGCCGTCTGTGATCACCAGCTTTCTGCCCGGCTCGCCGGCCAGCTCCTGCAGCAGCTGTTCGCAGTGGGCGATATCTTTGTGGCGAAAAACCTTGATGGTGGCCCGCGAAAGCCTGGCACCGTCGATAATGCTGGCGTGGTTCAGCTCGTCGGAAAGAATGTAGTCCTCTTTGCCCAGGATGGCGCTCACGGTACCGGCGTTGGCGGCAAATCCGCTTTGAAATACGACGCACGCCTCAACGTTTTTGAAGCGGGCAATTTTCTCTTCAAGCTCCATGTGCAGCCGCATGGTCCCGGCAATGGTTCGCACGGCGCCCGAGCCAACTCCGTAGGTGCGGGTGGCGTCTATCGCCGCCTCAATTAGCCGTGGGTCGTTCGCCAGGCCCAGGTAATTGTTGCTGGCCAGGTTGATGACTTCCTTGCCGTCGTAATGGCACACCGGGGCCTGCTGATCATCGAGAACCCGGAGGTGGAAATAGGTGCCCTTGGCGCGAAGATCGTCGAGGACGGCGGTAAGGTGGGCGAGCTGCGGGCGAGGGTTAGCCTCTGTCATGGCAATGCACCTCAAACAGAAAGGATATAGCGTTTCAGGGGAGCGGCGGCCCGCGATCGGCTGTTATGGGCGCGCCGTGCTTTGGCGGACTCCCCAATCGGTTGCCGAAACGTCAAAACAGGGGCCGGGTACAGCGGTTCAGGGGAAGGTAAAGCCGGGCGGTGTTCCGTTGGCTCCAACATGCCCCCGCCGGATACAATAGACTTCTACGCTTAAGCAGCAGGCGAGACGCCGATTGGCGATACGCAATTTTCTGGAGAGTCTGGAGCAGGTGCACGTGAGACGCATGAACCGCCGCAGTCTGCGGCTCAAGTTGGCAGCAGGACTGGGCATAGCGCTGGCGTTACCCCTGCTTGCGATGGCCGCAACATCGCAAGGCGTGACCACGCACACCTCGCTCAACGTGTCTGCAAGCAACGTTAATGGAGAAGCGAAAACCGCCGTTACAGTTTCAGTTACCGGGGCCGATGGCCAGCCCGCCACCGGAGCAGTCGCCATCGTTGAAGGCGACCGCCAATTGGCAGGTGCAGTGCTTGACGCATCCGGTCAGGCGACCGCACAGCTTACACTCGCCCCCGGAAACCACAATCTGAGCGCTGTTTATGCGGGCGACGCAACGCACCTGTCCTCCGTGTCTCCGCAAGATACAGCACTGGTAGGCGGCACAGGAACGCCCAGCTTCTCGCTTTCACTCACGCCTGTTGCGCCGTCGGCACTCCCCATGGTGCTTAAGGCCGGGGCTGCGGGCACAGTGAACGTAACGGTCACCCCCATCAATCAGACCGCCCTTACCGCGCCGCTGTTTGTCACGCTTTCCTGCTCGGGGCTTCCGAATCAGGCGGGATGTTCCTTCAGTCCTGCCTCCATTGAGATTCTTTCAACAACGCCGAGTAGTTGCGCCACTGGTTCGCCGGCTTCGGCCTGCCCACCCGTGGGCACCATGGTTCTGCAAACGCAGGCGGAGAATAATCCCGTCCACATCATTGCTTCGAACACCGGCAACGGAACCGGTACGGTGCAATGGGCAATTCTGCTTCCCGGAATTCTAGGCCTCGGCGGACTTGCCTGGGGAGCTCGCCGCCGCGCCTGGCTTAGCCGCCTTTCGCTGCTGGCGCTGGTAGCGTTGGTCACGATGCTCGGAACCACCGCTTGCAATCCGAACTACTACTACTACAATCACGGACCCGGCAACGTCCCCGCTACGCCTTCCGGCACCTACACCATCACGGTTACCGGCCAGAGCAGTGACGGCATTACTGCCCAGACACAAAACACGACGTTTGTCCTGACCGTACAGTAACCTGAGTCTGCATGAACCGCCGGCATTCCCTACCCGCGGCAGTCTACGCGATGGTGGAGCACACACCGGCCACCGTTTTGCTGGAGTGTGGCAAGCCCCACCTGGCGAATACCAGCCCGGAAAGCTGCACGCAGCTATTTGTTGCTCCAATTCGCATTTGCGTGGCATACACGCCTGCTGACATCGCTGAACTCTTCGCGGAAATCGAGCGCGCCATGGCGGCTGGGCACAAGGCTGCAGGCTACTTCAGCTATGAGTGCGGAAATTGCTTCGAGCCAAAAGCCGGCCTGCGTCCATTGCCTGCGGGTGAACCGCTGGCATGGTTCGGCATCTATGAGCGCAGCTACCGTTTTGATCACTCCACAGGCACCTTCGATGGCGGAGAACCGCCGCAGCTTTCACATTTTCGCGACATGCTGCAATCGAATGCGGAAGAGTCAAGTGCGGAGGCTGAGTTCGCGCTGACGGAGCAGGAATACGCGCAGCGTATCCAGACGATTCATGAGTTGATTCGTGCAGGCGACGTCTATCAGCTCAACTTCACTGCGCCCTATCGCGTCAAGGTACGCGGCAGCATGGCGGCTTTGTATGCAATGCTTCGCGCCCGCCAACCGGTGGAATACGGCGCATTTCTGCACACGCAGCAGGGCGAACACATTCTGTCGCTTTCGCCCGAGCTGTTCTTTCGCATCGACGAATGCGACGGCGAACGGCGCATTACCACGAAGCCCATGAAGGGCACCGCTGCCCGCGGACGCACCACGCAGGAAGATCGCGAGCGCGCCGAGTGGCTCAGCAACGACCCCAAAAACCGCGCCGAAAATCTAATGATCGTCGACTTGCTGCGTAATGATCTTGGCCGCCTGGCAAAGTTTGGTACTGTGCGCACCGAGAAGATGTTTGCCGTCGAGCGTTATTCAACGCTCTGGCAAATGACCTCGACAGTGAGCGGAGATTTGCGATCCGATGTGAAATTCGGCGACATCTTCCGCGCGCTGTTTCCCTGCGGATCCGTCACCGGCGCACCCAAGATCCGCGCCATGCAACTGCTTGCCGAGCTTGAAGAGCAGCCGCGCGGCATTTACACGGGCGCAATCGGGTTCTTCTCACCGCAGCGCACGGTATTTAATGTGGCCATTCGCACGCTGGCGATGAAGGGCGACGAGGGAATGATGGGCGTGGGTAGCGGCATTGTTATCGACTCAGTAGCCGCCGATGAGTACAGCGAATGCCAGCTGAAGGCTGAGTTTCTTCATCCGGCCCAGCAACATTCTGCGCCTGATGCGGCGCTCAACGACAGGTTCATGCTGATCGAGACGATGCTCTGGGATGGTGGGTATCCGTTGCTCGATTTGCATCTCGCTCGCCTGGAAGATTCAGCGGACTATTTCGGATTTCCATTCGATGGTGAGCACACGAAGTCGGCTCTCGAAGAGCGCGTGCGAAATTTTTCGGCGAACGAGCCGCGCAAGGTGAGGCTGCTGCTCGACGCAGACGGCGGGTTGCCTATTTCGAGCGAAATCATTGCAGGGGCTGCGAATGGTCCTGGCCGAGTGTGTCTTGCAGCGGAGCGAACAAACTCATCGGACCAGTGGCTCTATCACAAGACAACGCAGCGCACGCTTTACGCGCAGACATTCAAACAGGCCGCAGAGAAAGGCTTCGACGACGCATTGTTTTTGAACGAGCGCGACGAAGTGACAGAAGGCGCCATCAGCAACGTCTTTATCGAAAAGGCCGGCCGCCTGTTTACGCCGCCGATCGAATCTGGTGTATTGCCGGGCGTATATCGCCGCCACCTGCTACAAACGCGGCCAGATATCGAAGAGCGCGTGCTGACGCTGGCCGATCTGCGTAACGCCGATGCCGTCTACATCTGCAATGCAGTCCGGGGCCTGCGCAAGGTGCAGTTAATCCCTATTCCCTGATCCATATCACATGATTCCTGCATTCAATCCGGTCGCATCAGCACCTTGATCGCCTCGCCCGATTGCAGCAGATGCATCGCTTTGTGAAACTCGCTTAGCTTCAGGCGGTGCGTGATTGCCGGCTCCAGATTCAGCTTGCCCGTAGCCAGCAGCGCTTCCATCTGGAACCACGTCTCAAACATCTTGCGGCCGTTGATGCC
>Ga0265314_10000051_pt1 | contig 188851 bp, 135 predicted proteins | sample 4126metaG_FD_203106 | JGI IMG/M metagenome (GOLD analysis project Ga0265314, IMG submission 203106) | Rhizosphere microbial communities from Carex aquatilis grown in University of Washington, Seatle, WA, United States - 4-1-26 metaG | ecosystem: Host-associated > Plants > Roots > Rhizosphere... | reverse complement strand
CACTTGCCATACCGCTCGACGTCGCAACAATCATCGCGAGCGCCGAATTATGCTGCCGACGCGCGGCCGGTGAAATCCACCTGAAATTCACGCCGCCACTCGCGGAACATAGGGTGCCTCTTGCTGTTACGAAGGCAAAAATCGCTCCTTCAAGCGAACCATTGATCGAGGTGGGGTATCGATATAAGGGATGAGCCAACATCCGCAATTCCTCTTGTGCGTCATTTGCCGCCGTTTCGCGAAACATCGTGACCTCGAATTGCTGGGCGATTTCTCGCATCTGCGATCGGCGAGTTTGCTCCTTTTTTGCGGGTGCCGCGACATCATTCAACGGAATCGTCGAGTTCCTGACCGCGACTGGATTCCACTCAAAAGTCTGCCCCACAGGAAAGGACAAGGGGGTAAAGGGTTCGTCGACCATCGTGTGAAGCTCGATGAATGCTCGGCGTCGATCAGGCTTTTCTGAATCGGCCAGAAAACAGCCGACCATGACCGGTCGCCCCCTTGCCGTCCAGACAAAGTAACTGCCGTGCCATGATCGGTCGATCGTCCAATTAAGCAACGAATCTCCAGTTCGTTCGAGCGGGACACCCGATGCCAGCTTGGCGCTGAAGTGCTTCGCGAGGGCGTCGAAATAGGCGAATTGCTTCGTCGCCTCGGCTCGTTCGGTTTGCTCATGAGAAGGCGTTTCCTGCGCCATGCCGTTCTGAAAGAGACTAACCATCACGACGCAGAGAATCGCGATCCGTTTGCATCCAGATCCTGACATGAATGTCCTTCTATTGGTTGCGTTGGTCCAGAATTTCGATGTCATCGATCAGCAGTCCATCACCGTCGTGATAGTCGTCGATTGAGCCCGCCTGCGCAAAAATCAGAGCACACAATCCTGATCCCCGGCGAGCAAACGACTCGACAAATCGTTCCCCATTTTTTGCGTCGGCGAGATCGATTTCGAACGCCTTCCACGTTGACGATGCCTCAATCGTACCGAAATCCAGTCGATTGTCGTAGCTTCGATCTTCGACAGGTTCGATGCGCAGATCGAACTTGATTGTGGCTTCGTCTCCCCGCGTTTTGTTTACCGCTTTGAATTTCGCACGAAACGTGAAGCCTCGAAAGTCCTCAGGGGTCCGGGCCGTCATGATTTGAGGCAATAGGATTCGTTGCGCCGGATCAATGCGTCCCTGGTAGCGAAACCCGCTGTAATCGATTGATTCGGGAATATGCTCCCATTCCACGCGCAACACACCTGGTCGGCTGTCGGCTCCCAGCGCTTCAGATAATTCGGCGACGGTCAGCGCCAGCCGGCCTTTAAACTGGGACGCCGCGAACGGCCCGATGGCACGTGTACGCTTTGAATCCAAAACGAGTTTGCCGTCGTACAGGCCGCCACGAGAATTCGCTAAATCGCAAAATTCATCTCGAAACAAGGTTTGCGACTGAGGCGGAACTGGTTTTGAACTGTCACCAGCGTCGATTTCATTCGTCACATCGGGATCCACTACCTGGGGTGGTAATGCAACGATTGGTGCGATCGTGGTCAAAGGCTCACTTGGCGCCGCCGGCGTGGCTCCGCTTCCGTGGAACCACGTGGCGATTCCTCCTATCGCGAGTAGTAGGACGGCCGCAGCCGAAAGCCGGGAAGCTGGGGAACGCATGATCCACGTCCAAATGTCTAGGGAACGGAAAACTAACGGGGGATGAATCATCTCCGCTCGCGTGCGAACGTCGGGGTGCCGGGCTACATCGGCTGTGAATGCCGACATGATTCGCTCGATGATGGCTTCCCCCGTGCTGTCGGTCGCCAACGGTGCTTCAGCAAGCGCACGACATAATTCTGTCAGTTGTCGAAATTGTTCGCGGCAATCGGAACACGTCTCGACATGTCGACGTACTTCTTGTTCTTCATCGGACGGCAAGCAACCGGCCGCTGCCAAGCTGACCGATTCGGCCCAATGTTCGCAGGGATGGTGGAGATCACTCATGGTTTGCTCTCCATTCTATTCCCTGTCCAAAGTGAAAAGGTTCACGGTAAGATTCATTTGCCGCAACTTTTTGAGCGCGTGATGCAGTCGCGACTTCACCGTCCCCAACGGACAGCCAAGAACTGCTGCAATCTCGTCCAGCGTCGCGCCCGCGAAGAAACGCAGTTCGACGACCAGACGATGCTCTTCCGGCAAGTTCGCCACCGTTCGGCGAATCCGTAGGGCATCTTCCGACATCTCCGCGGAACGGCCGGGCGTGTGCGCCATGCACGGCATTTGGTCGAGACCATCCGATGCAGAATGTCTGGCGGAGTTCTGCTGTCGCCGTCCTTTCAAGTAACGGTGGCGTAGAATGCCGTGAAGCCAACTGGAGAGCTCGCAGCGACCATCGAAGCGTGCTAAGGATTGCCACGCTTCGACCAACGTCTCTTGCACCAGGTCCTCGGCCCAATGCCGATCCTTGCAAAGGGCCAGCGCGCAGCGCCACAGGCGCACAGCGCACTGTTCGGCCAACCGCTCAAATGCAGCCGCCTCCCCGGCCTGGGCACGGTCGATCAACTCGCGCTGGTCGTCTTCGGATGTGTTCACTACACCGGTGATTCCCCTGTTCCGGCCAAAAGGTTCACTTGCGAGAAGATTTTCTTGAGAATTCCTGCCACCCGAACCCTAGCCTGGCCGTGGCAATGACGCCGATATTGCCGTGGAGGCGCTTGAACTTTCGCCTTGATGACGTAAGTCTTTTCCCTAGATGGGGAAATTCCTTTGACGTTCTCGCCAAAGGGATTTTCGTCGGATCAGGTCGGGGCGACAAGACTCCGTTACAACTTTTTACAGCTCGCCGCATCATTTAACGCGGCTGCACCTCAAGCAGGCGAGTGGCAACCAGCCCAGCGCAGCATGAAGGATGAGTTGCGCCAACTCGTCCGGACTCGTGCGCGCGGGACGTGCGAATACTGCCGCGTGCCGCTGACATCGATCAGGAGTAAGGGAGCGTTGCCCTTGTCGCGGCTTCTTTTTCGGGTAACTTGGGACTTCCGCGAGGCTGTAGCTCAGTTGGTAGAGCAACGGACTTTTAATCCGTAGGTCTTGGGTTCAAGTCCCAACAGCCTCACTCGCCGTCGCCGAAGGAGTTTGGGAGGGGGGTATTCGGATTCGGTTTTCTCCGTTCCGCTCTCGTACTCTTGGTCCCTTGTATGGACTTTTTTTGCGTTTAGCAGCGCCATGTTAGCAACAAATCGGGCGTGCGGGCTGGCGCGCACGCGCATTTCCCGGTGTTTTTGGGGTGGCGCCTTCCGGCCTAGCAAGCGGTTCTTGCTGAAACGGCGTTGAATCACACGATTTTGGAGGGTTTTGGGCCAAATTCAAGCAAGAATGGATCGTCCGTTTTTTCGCTGCGCGAAAAAACGGCCTGGCCTTGTCAAAACCCGAGCCCTGGCCCATTGAGCACCGCGGTGCCGATCGTGCCGTCGACAACGCGGAACATGGTCGGAAAGCGGTCGCGCCAGCCGGCGTTGCCCGCCGGACAGTATTGCCGCGAGTTGCCCTCGATGGCGGCCACCGTCGGAATCCGGGCGGCCAGGCTTGCCGAGTGCAGGAACGACGCGCCCGGGCAGGTCAGATCTTGCACGCAGAGGAACATGCCGTATTTCTGGGCCGCGGCGCCCATCAACAGCGCCTCGGTCTGCCCCTTGCAGGCTTTCAGCGCCACGCCTGAATAGCCCATCTCGCGGCACAACAGCAGGCTCTCCAGATCGATCAGCGATTCGTCGATGACCACGGGCTTGATCCTGGCCGCGGCGTGCATGCGGTTTGCCGGATTGGCCTTCAAATCGCGGTGCGTCGGCTGCTCGATGTAGTGAACTCGCGACAGCGCCAGCGGCGAACGCTCGCGCACGCGCGCCAGAAAGTCGAGCACGTAATCGACGTTGGCGCAGCGTTCGTTGAAGTCGAGCGAGTAGTTCCACTGCGTGCATCCGCGGGCTTGCTGCGCGGCAAGCGCCACGCGCTCGACTTCCACCACGCGGTCCACGTCCCAAGCCAGGTCGTCGCCGTTGAGCTTGATCTTGAGGTGCGTCAAACCGTCGGCCGCGATCCACTCGGGTAGCGTTTCGGGAAGTCCGTCGCCGATCGGCGACTTGATATCGGCGGCCGTCAAGGGGTCGAGCGCGCCGACGAGGTGGTACAAGGGCATCCTTGGCTTCGGCTCGCGAAGCGTGTAGCGGTCGAGGTACTCGCCGGCGAAATCGTCGTTCAGGTAGGCCGACAGGTCGCGGCTGACGAATTCCGCTCCCAAGACGTTGTACGAGTTCAAGCCCAGCGTTTTGCCGAAGGCGTCGTGCACCGCGGCCTCGACGGGGCTAGCCACCACCATTTGCGCCAGCCGCGGCATGGCTTCCGAAAGTCCCGCCGCGCGGGTGATTTCGTCGGCCACCGCGTGGTGCGATTCGGCCAGGTCGCGGGTGATGTCGAGCGGGTGGCCCGTGCCCTGGTACTGGCCCGCCTCGCGCGCCAGACGCAGCCCCAGCTCGGTCATCGCGGCCAGCGTGGCCTCGGCCGGCAGGTCGCGCGTGGGCCAGCCCCAGATATTGCTGACGGGCATCGACCCGAAACCCCGCCCGCGGCGCCCGTCGCGGGTTTCGACGTCGATCGTAACGTGCAGCAAAACCGCATCGATCACAACGCGTCCGCCGAATTTGATCGGCGCGCGAAAATCGAACCGCTCGGTTTCGGCGGCGACGTTGACGATGCGGATGTCGGTGGGCTTGGACATGCTCAGACGAGTCCCTTCCGCACGGCCCAGACGGCGGCTTGCGTGCGGTCGGTGACGCCGATTTTACGCAGCACGTGCTGGACATGTTCCTTGACCGTTTCATAACTGATGCCCAACGCCCCGGCAATTTCCTTGTTGGTCAGGCCGAAGGCCAGTTGGCGCAAGACTTCGCTCTCGCGTTGGGTCAGCGGGACCTCGATGTCGCCGCCCACACGCGGCGTGGCCAATGCCCCGGTGACACGGCGCAATTCCTCGCGGGTCCAAGCGTTGCCCCCCTCGGCCACCAGCCGGATCGAGCTCAACAACTCCTCGCGGTTCATGCCCTTCAGCAGGTAGCCGGCGGCGCCCAACGCCACGGCGCGGGCCACGTACGTCGGGTTGTCGTAGGTCGAAAACATCAACACGGGCAGGTTCGGCTTGACCAGCTTGATGCGGCCCAAGGCGTTGAGCCCGTCGCTGTCGGGCATGCGAATGTCGAGCAGGGCCACATCGATATCGGTGCGTTTTTCGACCAGCCGCACCGCTTCGTCGCCACTGGCGGCTTCGGCCACGATCGAAATGTCGGTACCGTTGACAATGCTCCGCAGGCCCGACCTCACCACTTCATGATCGTCGGCAATCAGCAGCCTGATGGTCGTTGTGTTGAGCTCCGACTTCTTTGGCTCCGGTTTCTTCGATTCCGTCTTGGTTTGCTCGGCTCGTTTGCTCACGTGATGTTCTTCCTCCCGTATGATCCCCCCCAGACGATAGCAACACGATTATAGCAGACCGATCCCCCCGATGGGCCATTCGGTCGATGATTTTCAACGACCGTCCAATCGGCTAGGATGGGGTTGGCTGCGAAAGATCGAGGTGTTTGCAATCGGAATCGCCTCATGGCAGCCCAATGTTCAACCCTGGTTGAGAGGAGCCGTCGTATGGCGCCCTGTTTCACGAGTCATCGGCGATCGAAAACGTTGGCCCTCGAGGCATTCGCGATGCTCGCGCTGGGCCTGGCTGCGGTCGGTCGAAGTGATGAGCCCGCGCCGGGCGCCGCGAAGACCTCTCCGTCCGCCGCCAAGAACACTCCGCCCGATGCGGCAACGAATACGCCCACCGAAGCGGCCGAGCCGGCTGAAGCGGGGCCGAAGGCCGAGCTGGTGCAAGAGCTCGCGGAGTCGGCCCGCAAGTCGGTGGTGATCATCACGTTTACCGGGCGGGATGGCAAGCGAGAAGGACTCGGCACCGGTTTCATCGTCGGCGCCGACGGCTTGATCGCCACCAATCTGCACGTGATCGGCGAAGGGCGCCCGATTGCCGTGCAGTTGGACGACGGCAAACGCTACGACGTGACCACGATTCATGCGACCGACCGCGCCGCCGACCTGGCCCTGGTGCGGATCGCCGCCGAGGGCTTGCCCGTGCTCGAGCTGGGCGACTCCGACACGCTCAAGCAAGGCCAGTCGATCGTGGCCATGGGCAACCCGCACGGACTCACGCACAGCGTCGTGGCCGGCCTGGTGTCGGGCAAACCCGAGATCGGCGGGCGACCGATGATCCAGTTGGCGATCCCCATCGAGCCGGGTAACAGCGGCGGCCCGCTCTTGGACTTGCAAGGTCGGGTGCATGGATTGTTGACGATGAAGTCGCTGGTCACGGCCAACCTGGGCTTCGCCGTGCCGGTGAACCGGCTGAAGCCGCTCTTGGAGCGGCCGAACCCGGTGCCAATGGAGCGTTGGCTCTTGATCGGAGCCTTGTCGAGCGAACAGTGGTCGCCGCTGTTTGGCGCGCGCTGGCGCGGACGCGCCGGGAAGATCGTGGTCGAGGGCATGGGTGCGGGCTTCGGCGGCCGATCGCTGTGCCTCTCGCGGCAAGCGGTGCCGCTGGCGCCGTATGAGCTGGCGGTCACGGTCAAGCTCGACGACGAGGCCGGTGCGGCGGGGTTGGCCTTTGATAGCGACGGAGCCGACAAGCACTACGGGTTCTACGCCAGTGGCGGAAAATTGAGGCTGAGCCGTTTCGACGGGCCCGACGTGACGAGCTGGCAGGTGCTGCGCGATGAAGCAAACGCCCATTATCGCGCCGGTGACTGGAACACGCTCAAGGTGCGAGTCGAGTCCGACAAGGTGCTTTGTTACGTCAACGATCGGCTCGCCTTCGAGTCCGATCAGGTGAGCGCGGGACCGGGCCGGGCCGGTCTGGCCAAATTCCGCGCGACCCGCGCCGAATTCAAGCATTTTCGCCTTGCCAAGGAGGTCTCCACCAGCCGGCCGGCCGATGAGCTGGTCGCCCGCGTCGAAAAGCTGGTGGAGAACATTCCCTCCAGCGGTCCCCTGGCTGGCGAGCTCATTGAAGAGCTCGCGCCCGACGCCGCGCCAGCGGCGCTCGTGCTGCGCGAAAGCGCAAAACGGCTTGAGCAGCAAGCGGCCCAGTTGCGGCGGCTCGCATCGGCCGTGTACCAGCGTCGCGTTTTGGACGAGCTGCTTTTCGCGCTAGGTCGCCCGGGTGAGAAGCCTCAACAGGAAATCGACCAGTTCCACGCGGCGCTCTTGCTGGCCAGGCTCGACAACGACGAGCTCGACGTCGACGCCTACCGCCGTGAATTTGACCGCATGGCCGACGAGCTTCGCGCCAGGCTTCCGCCGGACGCCGACGACCAGGCCAAACTCGCGGCATTGAACGACTTTATGTTCGCGACCAACGGCTTTCACGGTAGCCGCGCCGACTACTACAACCGGGCCAATTCGTATGTCAACGAGGTGCTCGACGACCGCGAGGGGTTGCCGATCACGCTCTCGTTGCTCTACATGGAGTTCGCACGACGCATCGGGCTGACCGTGGTCGGCATCGGCCTGCCGGGGCACTTCGTGGTGATGCACGTGCCTCCCGCGGGCGAAGGAAAAGGCGAAAACGAGGGGCAATTGATCGACGTCTACGAATCGGGAGAGCCGATGTCGCGCGAGCAGGCCGACCAGATCGTGCAGGCGGCCACCGGCCGGCCGTTCAACGACCATTGGTTGCGGCCGGTTGAGACGCGGGCCATCCTGGTGCGAATGTTGCACAACCTCCGCGGCATCGCGGGGCGCGACGAGGATGTGCCCGGCATGTTGCGATATCTCGACGCCGCCTTAGCCATCGACCCCGACTCGGCCGAGGACCGAATGTACCGCGCCGTCTACCGTTTTCGGTCCGGTGAAGGGCGCGGCGCCCTGGAAGACATCGACTGGCTGGTGGCCCACGAGCCCGAAGGGATCGACCTGGAGCGGGTCGGCGAGCTACGGGTGATGGTCGAGCGGCAACTCTTGCGGGAATGACGGCGAATGCGTGAAACGTGTGTGATCGAGGGAGTGGTCTTCAAAGCACTCAGGAAGTTCGGCGATGCGCGCGGCTGGTTGGTCGAGTTGTTTCGCGACGACGAATTGGCCGCCGGCGACCGTCCGCGGATGGGTTATGTGAGTGAAACGTTGCCGGGCGTGACGCGGGGGCCGCACGAGCACGTCGAGCAATCGGACTACTTCGCGTTTCTGGGTCCCGGCGACTTCAAGCTCTATCTCTGGGACGCCCGGCCCGCTTCTCCCACGTTCCGGCAGCGGCAGACCGTGGTCGTGGGCGAGTCGAACCGGCAAGCAGTGTTGGTGCCGCCCGGCGTGGTGCATGCCTACCGCTGCATCGGCGATCGGCCCGGCTGGGTGATCAACTGCCCGAACCGCCTGTATGCCGGCGAGGGTCGCAAGCATCCGGTCGATGAGATCCGGCACGAGGACGCCGCCGATTCCGAATACGTGCTCGACTAGCGCGTTGACGGTTTTCCCAGCGCCTAATCTCCAGCGCCTTTCACCATCGACCTATTCATCCTTGATTTTCACGCCGTTTTCCTCGACGTCCTTGATCATTTTGGCGCCGTCGCGAGCCTCAAGCTGTTCGCGCGACATACGTCGCGGGTCGACAGTTGACTGAGGCGTCTCGTCGGAGTAATTCGTCAATTCTTGTTCGGGCGGCAGACGGCGGGTATTGCGGTCGCTTTGGCAGCCCGACGTCGTGCCGAAAAAGAACACCAGCGGCGCGGCAACTGACCAGGACCAAAGCGCTGTGCGCGAAATTGGTTGCCTGCCCGCCGGCGGGCAGGTCGATCGTGTGGGCTGCATTTCATTTCCTTTCATTCACGGCGACCCTTTGAAGGGGCGGCATGGTACTCGCTCCGCCGTTTTCCGGCCACGCCGATTTTGCACGCGCCATTTCGCCAAGCCACCCCAAACTGCGCAATTGCACAACGTAGGTTAGGCTTTCCAGCCTGACGGTGTAACGCGACGCATTCGCCACTTTGGAGGCCACGAGCAGTGGCTTCGTGTCTCAGCGGATGCGGGTTCACAGACACCACGCCGCTCCAGGTTTCATTTTGCCGACCTCAAATGACCATGACGCGGCTCTTGCCACTCGGCAGCCCGCGCGTCAAGCTGACGGCATCCCGAGGCCTCTTGTTGAGCCGTCCCTGGACCATGCACGCATCGCTGCTCCTCGCACAGGCCGATCCTTCGAATTTGCTCGCCGCGCGCCTGCAAATGGCGATCACGCTGGGATTCCACATCGTGTTTGCCTGCTTTGGCGTCGGCATTCCGGCGCTCGTGCTCTTGGCGGAAGGGATGTTTCTGCGGAGCGGCGACGAGGGCTGGCGCACTCTCGCCCGCCGCTGGTCGAAGGTCTTCGCCGTGCTGTTCGCCGTTGGGGCCGTGTCGGGCACGGTGCTCTCGTTCGAACTCGGGCTGCTCTGGCCGGAATTCATGGGTCGCTTCGGCTCGGTGATCGGGTTGCCGTTCACGTTGGAAGGGTTCGCCTTCTTCGTCGAGGCAATTTTCGTCGGCATCTATTCGTATGGCTGGAATCGGCTTTCACCGCTGGCCCATTGGTGGTCTGGAGTCCCCATCGCTGTCAGCGGGCTGGCTTCCGCCTGGTTCGTGGTGACGGCAAACGCCTGGATGAACGCGCCGCAGGGCTTCCGCCTCGTTGACGGTGCAGTCGTCGATGTGCGCCCGCTTACCGCGATGATGAATTCGGCAACCTGGGCGCAGACCACGCACATGATCATCGCGGCCTACATGGTCAGCGGTTTCGTTGTCGCATCGATCTACGCGGTGGCACTGCTGGGCGGTCGCACCACGCTGTACCATCGGCGGGCACTAACTCTTGCGCTGTTACCGGCCGCTGCTTTCGCCCCCTTACAGCTTGCCGCCGGCCATTGGTCTGCGCAAGTCGTCTCGCGGACCCAGCCCGTCAAGCTCGCGGCGATGGAGGGCCAGTTCCAAACCGAAAAGGGCGCACCCCTGCGGATTGGCGGCATTCCGGACGAACAACAGCGGGTGACGCGCTATGCGATCGAAATTCCAGGCGGACTTTCCTGGCTGGCCTACGGCGACCGACAGGCGACGGTCCGCGGACTCGACGACTTTTCGCCAAACGACTTGCCGCCCGTGCGAGTCGTCCACGTGGCATTCCAACTGATGGTCGCCGCAGGCATGCTGCTGTTGCTCGTTTCGTTGTCGATCGGTTGGTCACTTTGGCGGCACCGGAAGATTCCCACGGGCCGTTGGTTTCTGACGGCCGTCGTCGCGTGCGGTCCGGCAGCCGTTTTGGCGCTGGAGGCAGGCTGGACCGTCACGGAGGTGGGGCGCCAGCCGTGGATCGTGCAAGGCGTGCTACGAACTGCTGACGCGGTCACCGACGCGCCCGGCGTGTCGTGGGTTGTGGCCGCCACGTTGACGATCTACGGCATTCTCGCGATTGGGACGCTGGTCGTACTGCGATTACTGGCGCGCGTTCCGCTGCCGGAGGCCGCCGATGGCAATTGAGCTCGTTGTGTTGTGTCTGGTCGGACTCGGCATCACGTTGTACGCGGTGCTGGGCGGCGCAGACTTCGGCGCCGGGGTTTGGGAATTCAACACGGCTCTGCAGGCATCCGAACGCGAACGGGCCCTGATCTACCGAGCGATTGGACCCGTGTGGGAAGCCAACCACGTTTGGTTGATCTTCGTGATTGTGGTCATGTTCAGCGCTTTTCCCACGGCATTCGCCGCGCTTAGCCGCGCGCTTTGGATGCCGCTCTTGCTGGCGCTGGTGGGGATCGTATTCCGAGGCGCCAGTTACGCTTTCCGTTCGCACGCCGTTGCCGCCCTCCGCCAGCAAGAAATCTGGGGGGCCGTGTTCGCTCTGGCCTCGACCGCTACGCCGTTTTTCCTTGGCGCCGCCGTCGGCGCCGTCGCATCGGGCAAGCTGGTGGTGACCGTCGATGGTCGCTATGCGGGAAACTACCTGACGGGCTGGATGACTCCCTTGGCCATCTTCAACGGCTTTTTCACGGTTGGCATGTGCGCCTACCTGGCGGCGGTTTTCCTGACGCGTGAGGCTTTTCTGCAACGCGACCCGGAACTAACGTCGCTTTGGCGTCGCAGGGCCTTGGCCACCGGTGTCTGGATGGGCATCTTGGCGCTGGGTGGTCTGACGTTCGTCGCCAGCGACGCCCCATTGCTCTGGCAGGGCTTTCGTGAACGCGCCTGGCACGTCGTCGCGGTATCGCTCGTGACGGGCTTCCTGTCGTTGTGGGCTTTGTGGAGCGAGCATCATCACGGCGCGGCGCTCGGCGCGGCGGCCACGGTCGCGACAGTCATTTGGGGCTGGGCCGTAGCTCAGTACCCGTTGCTGGTGCCGCCGGCGATCAGTATCGAGTCGGCCAAAGCTGGCGAGGCGGTCTTGAAACTCATCGCCTGGTCGATCGCCGGCGGGATGTTATTGCTTCTGCCGGCCCTCGCCTGGTTGTTCTATCTTTTCAAGAATCCAACTGAGTCTGATTAGTTTGGCCGCCGGCGGCGGGATGCGACGGCGCTCGCCGACGATCCTCCCGCTCTCGTCTTCGGCCGCTTGGCGGTCGCTGCCGGTGTCGTAGGGCCTGGCCCACGCGCATCGCCAAGTTTGGCAAGTACCCGTTTAGGCGCAACGGCGCGAAAACTTTCGTCAATCCATTCCTTGAGCATTTCGACGGGCACATCATGTTTCGTATTGAAACGAGCGGTCACCCAGCCACTCTTACCGAGCCCATACTCCGTTGGCGATGCAAAGGGAAGATTCAACGCTTGTTTCGCCGAGTGGGGAAGCTTCACGGACAAACTGAACGGGTCATCTTCTTTGATTCCGAAGGCCATGAATAAAAACGCTTTTCCCTTGACCTTGATCGCGTTGTGGCCCCAGGGAAAATCCTCGTGCGTTTCGGGGTACGCTAGCGCATGCTCCCGCAGGGTGGATTTCGCACGAGTCAAGTGGCTTCGTTTGGACATCGAAACACCTACCTTTCATGTGGCTAGCCGCCGCCACCACCACTCGGCCCCTTGAATCAGCACCACGACCTGCGTGATCGCGAGCGGCGTACTTAACGGAAACTGAACGCGGAGGCCCGCAATCTCTGCATTTTACCACCTGCCGGCTTCGCTGGAACGATCCAACGACCCGCTTGCCCGGCGCACGACGGCGCGGGATGCTGGTGGCATGTCTGCGAGAGTGCGCACGTCAAACTGCTGGTGAAGAGGCTCAAGAGTTGGTTGAGGGAGTCAACTTATGTACCGCGTTCCGATAATCCTCGGCCTGGTCTCCATCTCGGTGATCATTTTCGGCATCGCACCCATCGCGGCCGCCGACGCGCCGAGCCTTGGAAGCCGCTGGATCGGTTACACCGAGCTACGAACCAACTTGCCCGGCGGAAGACATACGAACGTGGCCACGATGCGCGCTTGCGCCGTTCGCGACGACGGCAGTGGGCGTCGCGTGCTGGGCGAGGAGCTGGTAACTGACGCCGACACCTGGACACAGTTCGTCGGCTGGTCGCCCGACGGGAAGCTGGCCGTGATCGGCCGTGGTTGGGAAAGCCGCGACAACGCACAATGGGAAGAGGAGCACAAGGCGTTTCGCATGACCGAAGGTTGGCGGTCCGACATGTTGCTCGTTGACTTCGCGTCGAACCACATGACGAACGTGACATCCGTCGAACGAGTCAGCGAGTACAACAGTGGCCTTTTTTTCTGGCCCGGCAATCCCAACAAGCTTGGGTTTCAAGCGTTGATCGGCGGCAACTCGCATCCCTTCAGCATGGACCTCGACGGGCGGAACAAGTGTGATCTAACTCAAAACTCGACGGAGTTCGCCTACGGATTTAGCGCCTCGCCTGATGGACGGCGAATCGCGTACCACAAGAGCTACCAGGTCTGGTTGGCCGATGCCGATGGTTCGAACGCGACGCACATCAAAACCAACCTGCCATTCAACTTCGCGCCGCAGTGGTCGCCCGACGGCGAGTGGCTGATGTTTCTGGCCGGAGAGCACTACGACTGCCACCCCCATGTCGTACATCGCCAGGGCAGCGGGTTACGCAAACTGGCCGATCGGCAGGGCCATCGCGGGGTCGTTGAGTTTCTCGATGTTTTCGACTTCCACGGCGGCTCAAGCGACGTGCCCGCCTGGTCAACCGACGGCCATTCGGTCTTTTACACGGCCAAGTCCATCGACCGCGTGGAGTTGATGCGAGTTTCGCTTGCCGGCGAGTCGCAACAACTCACCCACAGCGAACCGGGCACCTGGTACTACCATCCCCAGCCGTCCCGCGACGGAAAATGGCTGGTGTGCGGCACAAAACGTCAAGGTGTGCGCCAGATAGGTTTGATCAGGACCGACGGCGGCGAACCGAACTTGCTTACCCAGCTCGAACTCGGCTGGGGAGCGATGTGGCCCTCATGGCGGCCCGAATCGCACGAGCCGTGACCCGGCATGGGGCTAGCTGGGAGCGGCGGCTTGCCACCGTGCCTCGCGCATATCACACTGGCACAAGCGAAGACGCGAAACCGTTGCTTGATCGCCCATGGGGAGGACAATCTCTTGCAATTCAACCGGCGCAATTTGCTTGTGTCTGCCGGCGCCGCCGCGGCGGCAAGCCGGTTGTCGCCTGCGACGGCGCTAGCCGATCTGGCGGCGACTTCAACTCCGCTTCGGATCACCGGTCTAACCGTCACGCCGGTCGCGCTGCCCGATCCGCCGCTCTTGGCCGCGAGCGGCTGTCACGGCCCTTACTTCCTGCGAAACATCGTGGAATTGGAGACCGATTCAGGGATCGTCGGCGTCGGCGAAACACACGGCGGAGAAGGCGTGACCAGGGCGTTGGAAAGGGCGCGAGAGATTGTGGTCGGTGAAAACGTGTTCGCCTACCGCGCTTTCGCGCGCGAGCTGGCGGCACTCGATGAATCGTGCCACGCCGGCATCGAGCTGGCGTCGCTCGACGCCTGCGGCCGCGCAATGGGTCGTCGGCTGTGTGAGCTATTAGGCGGTCCGGTGCGCCAGGAAGTCGAATTCGCGGCATACCTTTTTTATCGCTACGCGGCCGACCATCCCAAATTACTGTCCGACCCACGGATCGTCGACGACCGAGGATCTGGTGATGGGGCGCTTGACCGCTGGGGCGAGGTCCGCACGCCGGAAGCGATGGTCGAGATGGCGCTTCGTTTCCGCGAGCAATTTGGCTTTCGGGTTTTCAAGCTCAAGGCCGGCGTTCTCGCGCCCGACGCCGAATTGGCGACCATGCGGTTGATGCACGAGCGGTTGGGCGATGAAGCCCTCCTGCGGATCGACCCCAACGGCCGCTGGAAGGTCGAAACCGCAATTCGCGTAGGCAAGTCACTGGCGGAACTGTCGCTTGAATACTTTGAAGACCCCGTAGCTGGGCAGACGGCGATGGCCGAAGTCCGCCGGGCCACCGGATTGCCGATGAGCACCAACATGTGTGTGACGCGCTTCGACCATATTGCCGAAGCATTACGGTTGCAGCCCGTCGACGTTGTACTGGCCGACCATCACTACTGGGGCGGCATGGCCGGCTGCCTGGCCCTGGGACCGATCGCCGACGCGGCCCCTTGGCGGCTGAGCCAGCACAGCAACAGCCATACCGGGATCACGATGGCCGCGATGATCCACCTGGCCGCCACGGTGCCTCAACTGACTTTGGCCAGCGACACACACTATCCCTGGTTGCCCGAAGGCGCCGACCTGATCGCGGGAGGCAAGCTGCCGATCCACGATGGTCGAATGCGGCTACCGGCCGGGCCGGGCTTGGGTATCGAAGTCGACCGCGACAAGCTGGCCCGCGCCGCCGAGACGTACCGCAAGTGCGGCATGCGGACGCGCGACGACGCCTCCACCATGCGGCTGATCGAACCGGGATGGAAGGCCGAGTTGTTCTAAGGGGCTTTGCCGCGATGAAACCCGACAGCAGCCAATCTGCTCATCAACGCGCGGATGGTGCCGGGCCGGGTGCTGTGCACAACCAACCGACCCTTCCTCCCCAGGCACTAACCAGCAACCTGGTCGAGCGAGCGGCCGCCGTCAAGGCCTCCGTCGAGGCCGATATTGGCGAAACTCGTACGCCGGTTCTGGAAAAGTCCGTGGTTGGCCGCGAAGCGGAGACGATCGGCCGCGACGATCAGGTGCCAACGCCGCAATCGGCCGTGAAGGCTCGCTACTTCGGCGATTACGAGCTGCTTGAAGAACTCGGCCGTGGTGGGATGGGCGTGGTTTACAAAGCTCGTCAAACCAAGCTGAATCGGCTGGTGGCGATCAAGATGATCCTGGCCGGACCGTTGGCCTCGCCCGACGACGTGAAGCGGTTCCACACGGAAGCCGAGGCGGCAGCCAGCCTCCAGCACCCGAACATTGTGGCGATTCACGAGGGGGGCGAATATGAAGGGCAGCATTATTTCTCGATGGATTACGTCGAGGGCCGCAGCCTGGCCGACCTGGTCCGGCAGAATCCGCTCTCAGCCAGGCAAGCGGCGGAATACGTCCGCTCAATCGCCTTGGCGATTCAATACGCCCACGAGCAAGGCACGCTGCACCGCGACCTGAAACCATCGAACGTGCTCATTGACCGCCACGACCAGCCACGCGTGACCGACTTTGGCCTGGCCCGGCGAATCGAAGGCGGCGCGGAGCTGACCGGCACGGGCCAGATCCTGGGCACGCCCAGCTATATGCCGCCGGAGCAGGCCGCCGGGAAACGTGGTGAGGTCGGTCCCGCGAGTGACGTCTACTCGATGGGCGCAATCTTGTACGAGTTGGTCACTGGTCGTCCACCCTTCCGCGCCGAGACACCGCTGGATACTTTGCTCCAAGTACTGGAGCAAGAACCTGCCGCGCCACGGCTCTTGAATCCCAAGCTGCCACGCGAGCTGGAAACGATCTGCCTGAAGTGCTTGCGCAAAGAGCCGGGCAAGCGGTACACAAGCGCCGGCGAATTGGCCGCGGACCTGGGGCGATTCCTATCCGGTGAGCCGATTCACGCTCGCCCTGTCGGACCGCTCGGGCGCTGGGCGCGTTGGGCCGCCCGGCACCCGATCGCCGCCGGCCTGGTAGCGACCGCGGCGGTAATGCTGTTGGTCGTGATGGCCGCGGCGATTTCCGTGGCGCGAACGTTGAAAACGCGGTTGGGCGGCGAGGTGGTCGAAAGCAACAAGTACGCGGCCCGCAACGTCGCCAACACGCTTCGCTGGCAACTCGAACGCTGGGGCAAGGCCATCGAAACCGTGGCACTCGATCCGGAATTGGCCGATCTGCTCGAACACCCCGCGCCGACCGACGAGCTACGAAATCTAGTCATTCGGTGGCACGATTTTTATCGGGGACAGGAGGGAGGACTCGTCGATGCGGGCGGCACGGCTCCGTTCACGAATTTGTTCGTTCTCGGCCCGCGAGGCCGTTCATTGGCGCGCTCCCCCGATTTGGCCCACTTCCTGGGCAACGACTACAGTTTTCGCGACTATTTTCAAGGCGCGTGCGAAACCGCGACCGGGCGAGTCCATATCTCGCACGTCTACTTCAGCGAAAACGACAAGCTCTATAAGGTCGCACTTTCCGCGCCGGTGCGCCGAAGAGGACAAGGGCAACCCATGTTGGGAGTGGTCGTGGCGACGGTCGCCTCCGATGCGAGCTTCGGACTGGACTACCTGCACGACGGGCGTCGTAGCGCGATGTTGGTCGGCCCACTCGACCCGCGGCGCAATGACGACATGGCGGCGAGCCGAGGTCCGCCCCGCAACGTGATCCTGGTCCATCCAGCGTACAACAAGCCGGGCGCCAAAGCGGTCGAAATTGAGAGTGACGTGTTGCGTTCAGTGCAGTCCGAGCGTCGTCCCGCAGGCAATTTGGTCATCAAGCAACAAGCCCGGGAGGTGGCCCATGACGCCGACTTCCACGATCCAATCCGTGGCGGGCGATGGCTGGCGGCCTTCGCACCCGTGGCCGACAGCGAATTCGTGGTGATTGTCGAACAGCCTTACGATGAAGCCATCGAGTTCCAGGGTGGGCTGGCGCGCCAGCTCACGATTTGGGGCGGCACGGCGCTTTGCCTGGGTGTCGTCTTGGTCGGCAGTGCGATCTGGTTCGCGTTACGGGCTACGCGGCAAGGTTGGAGGTGAGGAGTCCCGCTGCCGACCTCCTCAATGAGCTCGAACCTTCACTCTTCAAATGGATACAACGGGCGCGCACGGCGGTGGTATGCGAGTCGCGTCATGTCGGCGCAGGCTATAATGCAACCTGATCCGTGGCAACACCGGCTTCATGCTGTGGCAACCACATCTTCTGGCTGCGTTGGTACACGACTTCCACGTCGAACAAGGCCCGAATTCGCCGGTCGTAGAACAGGCGCGGCAGGCGTTGCAGACGAAAGGCTGATGCCTGGTTCTCCCTGCGATTTTTTCGCATCGCTACCTGCCCGCCGAAAACATGACCTATCCTTTCTTGGCCACATGCGGTGCGGCAGCAAGATCGTGGTCCGTGTCGACGACCTCGGCAACCTCCTGCCGAAACGCGGTCTACCCGATTCGGTGAACCAGCTTCCGGCGAAAAACGCCCGCCAAATCTTGTCGGCCTGAGAGGGTTGAACCAATGCTCAAACTGAATGACGAAGGCGCAGTTCTGGCCAGTTACTTGGATGAAGAACGCGTGCGATCGGCGGTCAGCCGACTGCTCAGCAGCTACGTGCCGCCGCCGGACGCGGAACTTCGGGATTCGGCGCGAAGTCCCTTTTTCGCTCCGGTATCGCTCCTCGTCGATGGCGATGCCTTCACGAGGTATTCCGCTTTCGCGCACGACATTTCGCCCGATGGTATTGGCATGTTGCACGTGATGCCGCTTCCACTGGGCGAGATCATTGTCGTTATTTGCCGTCCGAATGCCGGAACGCTGTCGCTGAGGACCCAGATCACCTGGTGTAAGTCCTACGGCGAAGTGTGGTACAGAAGCGGCGGCCGATTCCTTGCGGCAATCGAGGCATAGGCTCTCGCGTCGTCGTCACGCTGTTCGCTATCGCACTCTCTTCTCCCGTCACGATGGGGGCTGCCGATTTCTTCGTCGCGCCAAACGGAAATCCGCAAGGCAATGGATCGCGCCAGCGGCCCTGGGACCTGCCGACCGCCCAAGCCCAGGCTTCGCCGTTCCGTAGCGGAACCGCAGCCAGCCATAGATAGAGCATCCAGACTGCGACCAGCGAACCGCCGAAGGGAACGCGGTCGTGGATCATGAAATGAGGCTTGTGAAAGAGCGGATTGAACTACTTGGGTTTCCAGGCGATTCGCGAGGCGCCGCAGCGCAATCCATCGGGTGCGACCTCAGTGTGGACGAGCGTTTCCAGGTCAAGGATCATCAACTTGCCTCCGTCAGGCGACTGGTCAAAGCGCTGATCGAAATGAAGGTATGCGATGTATTGACCGTCGTGCGACCAACTCGGATATCCATTCATCCCAGCGCCTTCGGTTAATTGCTCAACACCTTGGCCTGTGTCAGCATTGGCGACGAAGATTTGCCATGTTCCGTCCGGTTGCGCGCCACCGAAGAGAACCTGTCGCCCATCCGGCGACCAAGCGGGGTAGACCCACCCTCCCAAGACGCGGTCTACGAGCTGGCGCACGTTGGCTCCTTCGGCATCCATGACGAAAAGCCGGAAGCCACCCTCTTGTCGATTCGAAGTGAAAAGGATGTGTTTTCCGTCGGGCGACCAAGAGGGGTCGGAATCGAACGCGGCGTTGCGAGTTAAGTTCAACGGCCCTTTGCCATCGGCCCCCATTACATAGATCTCATAGTTTCCGTCCCGGAGTGAGGTGAAAACCACGTTCTTGCCGTCGGGTGACCAACAAGGATGTTGATCTTGGCTGCCACTGTTCGTGAGGTTGATCGGCTTACCTTCGGCGCCGACGACGTAGATCTGCGGTTGTACGCCGGAGATGAAAAGCAATTGCCGGCCGTCGCGCGACCAATTTGGATCGGCGCTTCCGCCGGTTCCAGTTTCGACGCGATGGACGTTGTTTCCCATAATGTCGAGCGTGATCAGCTCGAAGCCTTTGCCGGAACGATTGGCGGTAAGCGTAAGCCGTGGCAGACTTACATTCGGCTCGTCGGCACGGCTGTTTTGTAGGAGAGCTAGGAACAGGGCGACCGCAACGAAGCTAACCACACGATGGAAGACCATCAAAGTCAATTCCAGTTCGTTGCATGACTGTTGGTCGCTGTCTGCCATTTTAAGGCCCTTTCACTTCTGTCAAAAGAAAACGAACTGACAATGCCACGAAATGCTCCACGGTAGGAATTGGATTTGATCGTGCTGAACGAACCCGAAGCTTTGGGTGTTGCCCACGCCGCCCGTGTGCTTGAGCGAGTCTACCGCCAAGGAGAACCAGGAACAAGTTTCGCAGGCCAGCAAAGCCAAGCTTAGGACCGCGGGTTGGGATTTCGGCGAGGCAGCCCTCGGAGAGTGGGGTCACCAAAGCACGCGGTATTTCGGTAGCGACTTTTGAATTCGTGCCACGGCGGAAGCGGCATCCTGGATTGGACACGACGATTCGGGCAGTGTTCGCCCGACATGATCAACACAGTCGGCTTGCCGCGAAACAGAAAAAAGTGCGGATTGCCGGGATGCCGATCGCGGCAAGAGTCAGCATCAAAGCGCAACCGGTGCGCCGCGTCTCAATGCCGTGCTTCGTGGCCAGGGCTTCGACGGCCGCCTTGGCGTCCGCCAGCGAGCTTTGCGTGCGCTGGCGGTAGGTTCTGATCGCCTCGATCTTGTGTCCTTGGCGCAACATTGCGAGCAATTGCTCCTGGATGTCGCTCTCGGCGAAGATCACATCGACTTGCAGTCGCTCGATGGCCTGCTTGGCCTCGGCCAGGCCGGCGCCGGTCCGCTGGCGATAGAGATTGATCGCCTCGATCTTATCGCCCTGTTCGAGCAACTGTGCGATCTGCTCCTCGAACTCGTCCGTTTCATCGTCGACGCCGGCCGGCGCGGATCGATCTGACTTGGGGACTTCCTCCAGGGCCTGCTCCTCGGCCTCTTCCAGCGGCGCTCCACATTTCTGGCAGAAGGCGAAGCCCGGCAAGTTCTTCTTTCCACAAGCACTGCAGCGCATCGGAGCCTCGTTACCCTCGGCGAATGAACTGGTAGATCGCTTCACTGGCCTTGTCTAATTCATCGAGCGCTAGCCATTCGTCCGCGGTATGCGCCTGGTCGATCGAGCCGGGACCGAAAACGACGGCTGGAATTCCAGCCAAGGCGATTTTCGAGGCGTCAGTGCCGTACGGAACGCCCACTTTTTCGCAGCCGCCATACAACCCGCCGACCACGCTTGCCAGGCGGTCGGCCAAAGCGCCATTTTGTTCGTCGCCCAACGGAACGCCCTTCAGATACGGCTCTTCATGCTCGACTTCGAAGTCGATGCCGGGGTACGCTCGCACGAATTCGACCACTTTACGGTAGCCCTCCATTGCTTGCTCACCGGGCAGAAGCCGGCGGTCGATTTCGATCGTGCATCGGTCGGGCACGGTGTTAACGCTCAAGCCGCCGGTGATCGTGCCAACGCTCAACGTCGCCTGGCCGCAAAGCCGGTGGCGGGGTATCGCCTGGCTAACGTGCTTGGCGCAGGCTTCGAGTGCCGCGAGCACACGCGCCATCTTGTATACGGCGTTGTCGCCCAAATGGGGCTGCGAACTGTGGGCGGCGCGACCGTGGGTGTGGCAGCGCCAGCGAACGGCCCCCTTGTGGGCGATCACCACCTGCAGATTGGTCGGCTCGGCAATGATCGCCGCGTCCGGTTTTCGCGGGGCGATCGAACGCGCTTCGGGCGGCCAAAGTCGGGCCAGGTCGGCGGCGCCGCTGTAGCCGTGCTCTTCATTCACAGTGCAAGCCATCAACACGGTGGGCATGCCTCTCGGCCGCTCCTCGGCAAGTCGCGCCAACGCCCCAAGCATCGCGGTCATTCCCCCCTTGATGTCGCACGAGCCACGGCCATAAAGCCTGCCGTCGCGGACGACCGGAGTCCAAGGCTCAATGGTCATGCCATCGACAGGCACCGTGTCTTGATGGGCCTCCAAAAGAATCAACGGCCCGCCGTCGGCAGCCGGCACCTCGCCGTCGAGTCGGGCCACGATATTGTCGCGCTGCGGCTCGATCGTTTGCCGCTGCCAGGCAATTCCTAGCCGGTCGAATAGCTTCTGGAGGTACTCGGTCACGCGATATTCGAAGAACTCGGGCCCTTTGACCGGGCGCCCCATCGGGTTCACGCTGGGAATCGAGACCAGATCGCCGAGAGTTTGAACAAGGTCGAGTGGCATGGGTTGGGAAGGAGAAAGTTGGAGTGAGGTAGGCAAAATGCGGTCTGCGGCTATTCTCCCACCGCGCCCGCCGAGAGCAAGCGTGTCGTATGAACAAAAAAACGTGAGAACACCCCGAAAGAGTTGTTGCTTCGCAAACTGGCACCCGACACAATGAGGTTGTGGGGGGTTTCCCCTCACAATACCCTTCGTAGGTACCTGCCCCGCCTGCGAAGGGTTTTTTCGTGCGCCCAGGCTTGTTTTTCAATGGAAAGCGGCGGACAACTGGAACTACGCGGCCCTTTGCAGCGTCAAATGCCGCGTCGTCCCTCTCAAACCGAGACTGATATTCATGTTCCATCGCCGCCTGATTCCACTTGCATTGTTGCTTGCCTTGGTGACATCCTTGCTGCGCGCATTTGAGGACCCCCCCGTGCCTCCCCTACCCGTAGAGCTGGGCCAACGGCGGGCGGCGGCTCAGAAGCTGTTCAACGACGGGAACTTCAAAGACGCTTACGAAGGCTTCCGCAAGTTGGCCCTCGACACGGCTGACGATCCGACCCAGGTGGGCAACGACCTGCGGATGGCCACCGAAGGCCTGACGCGGTTGGGACGCATGAGCGAGATCGATGCCTTCCGCGAAGAGGTGATCGCGCTACACGCCAAAAACTGGCGGCTGTTGCTGGCCGCGGCTGAGAATTACCTCGCGGTCGATCACTACGGAGCCATCGTCGTCGGCAAGTTCGAGCGCGGCCGCCACCGAGGCGGGGGCCACATTGAAATCGCGCAGGCCAACGACCGCGACCGCGTCCGGGCTTTGCAGTTGCTGGTCGAAGCCCTTCCCATGCTGGCTCAGGAGCCCGACCGGGCCGCGGTGGCCAACTTCTACCTCGTCGTCGCGCGCGCGCTGCTGGACAACTTCGGCAACAGCGATGCCTGGCGATTGCAAGCTCTGACGAACCTGGCCGAACTGCCCGACTATGAACCAGGCTGGTACTATGGCCGCGCCGCGACCGGCGCGCCCGTGCAAGGCGACGGTACGCCCGTCTATTATTCCGCTTCCAAGACATTCGAGGCGGCTACCAGCGACGGCGAGCGCTGGCGCTGGGCGCTCGAATCGGCGGTTGAGGCGTCGGCGGCAACGCTGAACGAAACGAGGTTCCAGCGCGCGACGTTCCTGCAAAGCCAGTTCGGCGAGCAGACGATGGCCGAATATGGAGGTTGGTTCGCGCGCGCCGCCAGCGACGACGGCAAAGGAGACGGCGAGGGCAAGCAAAACTCGAGCGGCACGTTTGCCCTGCACACGCTGGACGAAGACGAAACGATCGCCAAGCTGGCGACCGGCGTGAAGCGCTTCGAACTTCCCGATGAGCACAACTTTATCAAGCTCTTCCAGCAAATCGCCGACCAACCGCAGACGGGACACGGCGAGCAGGCCGTCGACGCGCTGGCCCAGGTTTTCGAAAACCGCCGCCAATACCCCAAGGCCGCCGACTACTGGCGGCGGGCGATCAAGGAGTACGGCCCGGGACAGAACAACTTCAGGCCGCTGCGCCTCGATCAGATCGTGAAGAACTGGGGCCACTTCGACAACCTTCAGGTACAACCCGCGGGCAAGGCGGCCGAAGTCGATTTCCGTTTCCGCAACGCCGACAAGGTCCATTTCGAAGCCCACGCGATCCACGTCGATAAATTGCTCGACGACGTGAAGGCCTACCTCAAAACCCAACCCGGCCAGCTCGATTGGCAGAGGATGAACATCCAGGACATCGGCTACCAGATCGTCCAGCGCGATCAAAAACAGTACGTCGGCGAGCAGGTGGCCGCCTGGGACCTGGAACTGGCGCCGCGCGAGGGGCACTTCGACAAGCGAATCACCGTGGCGACGCCCCTGCAAAATGCGGGGGCCTACCTGCTGACGGCCCAGATTCCGGACGGGAACACCTCGCAGATCATCGTCTGGCTGGCCGATACGGTGCTGGTCAAGAAACCCATGCCCGGCAAGGCGTACTACTTCGTCGCCGATGCGGTCTCCGGTGCGCCGGTGCCCAAGGCCAACCTGGAGTTTTTTGGCTACCGGCAGCGGCATGTGGGAGGCAATCGTTTCGAGCTCGACACGGCCAACTTCGCCGAGCTCACCGGCCCCGATGGCCAGCTCGTCTACGAGCTGAAGAAAGACCAAGAGCAGTACCAGTGGATTATCACCGCTCGGGCCAAGCCCGGCCGCTTCGCATTCCTGGGCTTTACCAACGTTTGGCGGGCCAACTATCAAGACCCGCAGTACGAGGCGACCAAGGTCTTCGCCATCAGCGACCGGCCGGTCTACCGTCCGAAGCAGCCGGTGAAGTTCAAATTCTGGGTCCGGCATGCCAAGTACGACCAGGAAGACGAATCGACGTTCGCTCATCGCCCATTCAAGGTGCAGATCGTCAACCCCAAGGGCGACAAGGTGCTCGAAAAGGAGTTCGAAACCGACGACTATGGCGGCATCGAGGGCGAATACGCCCTGCCGGAAGATGCCACACTGGGTGTCTACCAGTTCCTCGTCGTCGACCGCGGCGGCGGCAGCTTCCGCGTCGAAGAGTACAAAAAGCCCGAGTTCGAAGTCACGGTCGAGGCGCCCAAAGAACCGGTGATGCTGGGCGAAAAAGTCGCCGCCACGATCGAAGCCCGCTATTACTTCGGCGCGCCGGTCACCAAAGCCAAAGTCAAGTACAAAGTGCTTCGGACCAGCTACCAGGAGTCGTGGTATCCGCGGGGCGATTGGGACTGGTTTTACGGCCGCGGCTATTGGTGGTTCGCCTACGATGCGCCCTGGTATCCCGGCTGGCGAAGCTGGGGCTGCAAGCGGCCGTTGCCGTTCTGGTGGGGCCAGGGCCATCAGCCGCCGGAAGTCGTCGCGGATGCCGAGGTCGAGATCGGCGCCGACGGCAAGGTACATTTCGAGATCGACACGGCGCTGGCAAAGGAAATCCACGGCGACCAGGACCACCGGTACCAGATCGTGGCCGAGGTGCTCGACGAATCACGCCGCACGATCGTCGGCACCGGCAACGTGATGGTCGCCCGCAAGCCGTTTACAGTCTTTACCTGGCTGAATCGCGGCTACTACCGCGCGGGCGACGTGATTGAGGCGAATTTCGAGGCCCATACGCTCAGCCAGCAGCCGGTGGAGGGGAAGGGAAAGCTCAAGCTGTTCAAGATCAGCTACGACGACGATCGCAAGCCCATTGAAACCGTTGTCGAAGAGTGGGACCTCGACACCGACGCCCAGGGGCACGCCAGGCAGCAACTCAAGGCCGCGGCGGCGGGACAGTATCGTTTGTCGTATACGTTGACGGACGCCCAGCAACACACGATTGAAGGGGGTTACCTGTTTACCGTCACCGGCCGAGGGTTCGACGGGGCCGCCTATCGGTTCAATCATTTGGAGCTGGTCCCCGAGCTACGCGAATACCAGCCGGGTGAAAAAGTCAAGCTGCAAATCAATACCGACCGCGTCGGCAGCACGGTGCTGTTGTTCGTTCGGCCGGTGAACGGCATCTACCTTGCGCCGCAATTGTTGAGGCTCGCCGGCCGTTCGACGATTGCCGAGATTGGGGTCACGAAAAAGGACATGCCCAACTTCTTCGTCGAGGCCGTGACGATCGCCGGCGGCGAGCTGTACAGCGAGACCAAGGAAATCGTCGTTCCGCCCGAGAAGCGAATCTTGAATGTCGCCATCGAGCCCTCGGCCGAAAACTACCGCCCCGGGCAGCCCGCCGAGGTCAAGGTGACGCTCACCGACTTCTTCGGCAAGCCGTTCGTCGGTTCGACGGCGCTGGCGATCTACGACAAATCGGTCGAGTACATCTCGGGCGGCACGAATGTGCCGGAAATCAAAGAATTCTTCTGGAAGTGGCGCCGCGGCCACTACCCGCAGACCGAGTCGACGCTGGCCAGCGTGTTCTACAACCTGGTCAAGCAAGGGCAGCAAATGATGCAGAACCTGGGAGTCTTTGGCGGCAGTGTGGCCGACGAATTGACCGACGGTGCCGATCGTCTCGCAAAGGGCGATCGTCGCGAGGAAAGGGCCGCGGGCAAACCCGGTGGGTTCGGCGGCGGCCGGCGCGGGGCCAACGCGCTGGGTGCGGCCAAGGGCATGGCACGAGGTGGCGGAGCCCCCCCTGGTGCTCCGGCTGCCGCGGCCGACAAGGCAGCGGGCGACGCCGACCCCGCGGGGCCTGGCAACGGCACGGCCGGCGCCGAGGCCGAATTGGTCCAACCGACCGTCCGCAGCAACTTCGCCGATACGGCCCTGTGGGTCGCCGCTCTCACGACCGATGGCGACGGCGTGGCCACCGTCAAGCTCAATATGCCCGAGAACCTCACGACCTGGAAGGTGAGAGTCTGGGGCCTGGGCCACGGCACTAAAGTCGGCCAAGGCGAAACCGAGGTCATCACCCGCAAGGATCTCTTGATTCGCATGCAGGCGCCGCGGTTCTTCGTCGAGAAAGACGAAGTCGTCCTTTCCGCCAACGTTCACAATTATCTACCGACTGCCAAGCAGGCTGAAGTGGTGCTGGAGCTCGATGGAACGTCGCTGGTGGCGATGGACGCGGCCGCGCGGAAGGTCGAAATTGAAGCCGGAGGCGAGCTGCGCGTCGATTGGCGCGTGCGCGTGGCCCAAGAGGGCGAAGCCGTCGTGCGGATGAAGGCCCTGACCGACGAGGAATCGGACGCCATCGAAATGCGATTCCCGGCCTACGTGCATGGCATGCTCAAGATGGACGCCGTGGCCGGCGCGATTCGGCCGGAAAACGATTCCGGGCGGTTCGAGATCACGGTGCCCGCCGAGCGGCGCCCGAACCAGTCGCGATTCGAAGTCCGCTACTCGCCGACCTTGGCCGGCGCCATGGTCGACGCGTTACCCTACCTGGCCGATTATCCCTACGGCTGCACCGAGCAGACGCTCAACCGCTTCCTGCCGACGGTCGTCACCCAGCGCATTCTGCTCGACATGAAGCTCGATCTCAAGGCGATCCGCGACAAGCGGACCAACCTCAATGCCCAGGAGATCGGCGACGACCGCGAGCGCGCCGAGCAGTGGAAACGGCTGGACCGCAATCCCGTGTTCGACGAAGACGAAGTGCGAAACATGGTCAAGGAGGGCGTGCAAAAGCTGACGGAAATGCAATTGGGCGACGGCGGCTGGGGCTGGTTCTCCGGTTGGGGCGAGCGCAGCGCGCCTCATACCACGGCCGTCGTGGTTCACGGGTTGCAACTGGCACGGCAAAACGACGTGGCGCTGGTGCCCGGCATGTTGGAACGGGGCATCGAGTGGCTCAAGCGTTACCAGGATGAGCAACTGCGGCTCTTGAAACGCGCCCCCGCCAAGGAACAGCCGTTCAAGACGCAGGCCGACAATCTCGACGCGTTCGTCTTTATGGTCCTGGTCGATGCCGATGTGGCAAGCGAGGAGATGCGTGACTTTCTCTATCGCGACCGAGTCACGCTGGCGGTCTACGCCAAGGCGATGTTCGGCCTGGCCTTGCACAAGGAAGGCGCCGGCGAGCAACTGGCGATGATCTTGCAGAACATTTCGCAGTTCCTCGTGCAGGACGACGAGAACCAGACGGCCTACCTGCAACTTCCCGAAAACAACTTCTGGTGGTACTGGTACGGCAGCGAGATCGAGGCCCAGAGTTACTACCTGAAGCTCCTTGCCCGCACCGACCCCAAGGGAGAGGTTGCCTCGCGGCTGGTCAAGTACCTGCTGAACAACCGCAAGCACGCCAGCTACTGGAACTCGACCCGCGACACGGCCGTGGCGGTCGAGGCGCTGGCCGAGTACCTCAAGGCCAGCGGCGAGACGGAGCCTGAGCTGGCCGTCGAGGTCTGGCTCGACGGCAAGCTGCAAAAGGCGGTCGAGATCACGAGCCAGAACCTGTTCACGTTCGATAACCGCTTCGCGCTCGAGGGCGAGGCGGTGACCACCGGCAAGCACACGCTCGAATTACGCAAGAAGGGGCGCGGACCGCTGTACTATAACGGCTACCTGACCAATTTTACTTTGGAAGACCACATCACAAGGGCTGGCTTGGAGATCAAGGTCAATCGCAAGTTCTATAAGCTGGTCAAGGTCGACAAGAAGGTCAAAGCCAAGGGCTCGCGCGGTGAGGCGGTCGACCAGAAGGTCGAAAAATACCGCCGTGAGGAACTGGTGAACCTGGCCACGATCAAGAGCTCCGACCTGGTCGAGATCGAGCTGGAGATCGACAGCAAGAACGACTACGAGTACCTGATGTTCGAGGACATGAAGGCGGCGGGCTTCGAGCCGGTCGACGTTCGCAGCGGTTACAACGGCAATGCCTTGGGGGCCTACATGGAATTGCGCGACAACCGCGTGTGCTTCTTCGTACGGCAATTGCCTCGCGGCAAGTACAGCGTCGCCTACCGCCTGCGCGCGGAGATCCCCGGCAAGTTCAGCGCCTTGCCCTCGCGGGCTTCGGCGATGTACGCGCCGGAGCTGAAAGGGAACTCGGACGAGATGAAGATCGCGATCGAAGATTGAAAGGGGCGCCGTGCGACGATTGGAGTATGATTCTGCCGTCGAATCGGTCAAAAAGTTCGTGCATGAGCGCCATGCCGCCCATTATTGTCGCTGAACTTTTCCCGGATATCGGCCAGCACCTTCTTGCCCTGTTGCGGTCGTTGGCCCCCGACGAATGGCACCTTCCGACCAGCAGTTCCAAACGCAGCGTCAAGGATGTTGCCAGCCATCTGCTGGACGGTAGTCTGCGTCGGCTTTCGATGCAGCGAGATCGCTACTCGCCGCCCGGCCCCAAGCCCGAGGAAAGCATCCTGGATTTCCTGAATCGGTTGAACGCCGATTGGGACGTGGCGATTCGTCGGTTAAGTCCCGCGGTCATTGTTGGGCTCGTCGAATGGGCGGACCCACAGGTTGCCGAATTGTTCAAGTCGCTCGACCCGTTCGATCGAGCGATCTTCCCAGTGGCGTGGGCGGGCGAACAACAGTCGCAGAACTGGATGGATGTCGCCCGTGAGTTCACCGAGAAGTGGCATCATACGCAGCAGATCTTCGAGGCCACGGGGCGTCGAAGCACGATCACGGGGCGGCGACTTTTTCACCCATGCCTCGACACCCTCATGCGGGCCTTGCCGTTCACGTATCGCAACGTGGCCGCCGAACCTGGCTCGACTGTCGCTGTGGTCGTCGGCGGTGAGGCTGGTGGGGCATGGTTTATCGAGCATAGCCACGATGGTTGGCGACAGGTGGTCGAGCCCACCCTTGCCCCTCGGAGCACCGTGATGCTGGATCAAATGACGGCATGGCGGCTCGTAACCAAACGTCGAAGTCGAGAGGCCGTCCTCGCCGAATTCCCGGATATTCGAATCGAAGGTGAGCTTGGCGATCACGTCCTTGAAATGGTCTCCATGATGGCGTGAAGCCGCGGAAATCATCATAGAAAACGAAGAAACGGCTCAGGGTATACCATGAGTCCGCGCAGCCACGCCCTACCCTGCCGGAAAGGGGCGAAATTCGACACCCGACGCACATTGCTCCGGTTGACGCAAGTAGGAACACTGCCAGAATATAGTTATGGCAATCAAACTCACTACCCCAGGGGAATGAATCATGTCGCAACGAGAAGCGGTGCTGCAACAGGCATTGGCGTTGCCGACTGAGGACCGTGCGTATGTCGCGAGCATTTTGGAGCGCAGCCTTGATCGTGCCGACCGCCAATCAACTGGAGGTACGCTTGAACCGGACGGCCGGGGAGATTCGAGCGAGGAACTGCAGAGAGAGCTCGAGCGCCGGTCGGCGGCCTATCGCGCCGGTTCAACGACGGCGCGGCCGGCCGCAGAGGTGCTGGCCGACCTGAATTGCCGGCAAGACCGCGAGACCGAGATTTGAACCTTCGCATCTTGGCGGACGCGGAAGTGGAAATTGAAGCGGCGCGGCGCTATTTGAACGAACAATCGATCGGCTTGGGCGGCCGGTTTCTTGGGGCCCTCGCCGACACGCTCAAGCAGGTTAGCGAACGGCCGATTAGTTTCGCGAAACTCGAAACACTGCCGGATCATTTGCCATATCGCCGCGCACTGCTCGCGACGTTTCGGTATGCCGTCGTATTCGAGGTAGGTGCGGAAGAAATCGTTGTGGTGGCCGTCGCGCACACGAGCCGCGAACCAAATTACTGGCTCGGCCGACATTGACAATGCAATTCACGATTCGACAACTACTATTGTGGTTCACCGCGCTTGCAGCGTGGTTCGGCGCGATGGTTCAGGGCCACTACCTTTTCGGCCCTTACGGAGTCTTGTGGGGAAGTAAGCGGCTTTCCCTGCCACTTCGCCCACTCGGCGCGTGGCGACCTGCTACGTACAGCCAACCGCCGCGCTCGACGCCCGAGCTAGATCGTCCATCAAGCCTGTGACGAGCGCCGTCCAACCGGTCTGGTGCGAAGCCCCAACGCCGCGGCCCGTGTCGCCGTGGAAGTATTCGTAAAACAGCACCAATTCACGCCAGTGCGGATCGCCGGCGAAGCGAGTGTCGTCCCCGTGGCACGGACGGCGGCCCGAGCCGTCGGGAAGAAAAAGGCTCGTCAGGCGAACGGTAAGCTCCCGCGCGACTTCGCGCAGGTTCATCATCCTGCCCGAGCCGGTCGGGCACTCGACCTTGAGCGTGTCGCCGTAGAAATGGTGATACCGCTCCAGGGCCTCGATCAACAGGTAATTCACGGGAAACCAGATCGGTCCCCGCCAGTTCGAGTTGCCGCCGAACATCCCGCTGTCGGATTCGCCGGGCACGTATGTGACTCGCTGTTCCTGGCCGCCCGTGTTGCAGACAAAGGGGTGATCGTGATAGACACGCGACAAGGCACGCACACCGAAGGGGGCGAGAAACTCGCCTTCATCGAGCACGTACCGCAGCACGCGTTCCAACCGCTCGCGGCAGGGAATGGCCAACAGGCGATGGCCGCGGCTGCTGCCGTCGTGGCAATGGCTCTCCAGATAGGCGATTTGCCCGGCCAGGTCGGGACGGTACTTCAGAAACCACCGCGTCCGCTTGCCGAAGGCGGGCAAGCGATCCAGAACGCAATCGTCGAGCACCTCGGCGGCGAACAGCGGGATGATGCCGACCATCGAGCGGATGCGCAGCGGCACCGTCCGGCCATTGGCGTGGAGCTGGTCGTAGTAAAAACCATCCTGTTCATCCCAGAGGCCGCTGCCGCCCAAGGTGTTCATCGCGTCGGCGATGGCCACGAAGTGTTCGAAGAACTTCGAGGCCATATCTTCGTAGCCGGCATCGTCCTGAGCCAGCTCCAAAGCCATGGCGAGCATCGTGCCGCAATAGAATGCCATCCAGGCCGTGCCGTCGGCCTGCTCGAGGTGGCCGCCCGAGGCCAGCGGCCGCGAACGATCGAACAGGCCAATGTTGTCCAACCCCAGGAACCCGCCGGAGAAGAGGTGTTTGCCGTCGACGTCCTTGCGGTTCACCCACCAGGTGAAATTGATCAGGAGCTTGTTGAACACGCGCGCGAGGAACTGCCGGTCGCGCCGGCCCTTCTGGCCCGTCATTTTGTAGACTCGCCAGCAGGCCCAGGCGTGGACGGGAGGGTTGACGTCGGAAAAGGCGAACTCATACGCCGGGATCTGCCCGTTGGGGTGCATGTACCACTCGCGCAGGAACAGCACCAACTGCTCCTTGGCGAAGTCGCCATCGACGCGCGCGAAGGGGAGCATGTGAAACGCCAGGTCCCAGGCCGCGTACCAGGGGTATTCCCACTTGTCGGGCACCGAGATCACGTCGCGATTGAAAAGATGGTCCCACTCGGCGTTTCGTCCCGTTAGCCGGCTGGCGGGCGGCGCCGGCTGCTCGGGGTCGCCGCCGAGCCAGTCTTTGACCACGTAGTGGTAGAACTGTTTGGTCCAGAGCAGGCCGGCGTAAGCCTGGCGGGCAACGCGGTATTCCTCAGTTTCCGGTTCGTGTGCGATCCGCTCGGCATAAAACGCGTCGGCCTCGGCGATCCGCGCGGCAAAGACGCCGTCGAAGTCGCGACCGAACGCTTCGCGCGGCGCTTCGTCTTCGGCGAACAGCCTCAGCTGCACGGTCGCTTCGCCGCCCGGGGGCACTTGCAGCACGTAATGCGCGGCGGCCTTGGTGCCGACGGCGCGTGGGTTTACGGCGTCGGCACGGCCATGGATCACGTAATCGTGAAAGGCGTCCTTGGCGTAGGGCGCGCCGTTGGCATGGCCGAACAGCCGCCCGGTATTTGTTTCGTTCTCGGTGAACAGGAATTCCGGCGCCGCACCGCGGGCTACCGGAGCGCGGGCAACTGGGGAGGCGGCGAAACGGAACTCGCCCAGCGTGAGGTGGCGCGCGGCGACCGTTCCGTCGGCCAGTCGCTCCAACCGCGGTTTCACATCGCACCCTTCGTGGAGACAGCCCCACGACCAGGTGTTGCGGAACCAAAGCATCGGCAAGAGGTGCAACATGGCGGGCTGGTCGCCGCGGTTGACGGCCGTAATCCGAATCAGAAGATCGTTGGGCGCGGCCTTGGCGTACTCGGCCACCACGTCCCAATAGCGTCCCTCGTTGAAGACACCCGTATCGGCCAGCTCGAACTCGCCATCGTGTTTGCCGCGCCGGCGGTTCTCGTTGAGCAACGCGGTATAAGGGAACTCGGTCTGTGGGTACTTGTAGAGCGCCTTGAGGTACGAATGTGTCGGGGTGGCGTCGAGGTAGAAGTAACTTTCCTTGACGTCCTCGCCGTGGTTCCCCTCTGGGCCTGTCAGGCCGAACAACCGCTCCTTGAGGATTGGGTCTTCTTCGTTCCAGAGTGCCAATGCGAAACAGAGCCGACATTGCCGGTCGCAAATGCCCAACAGGCCATCTTCGCCCCAGCGGTAGGCGCGGCTGCGCGCCTGGGCATGGGGAAAATAATCCCAGCAGTCGCCGTCGGACGAATAGTCTTCGCGAACTGTGCCCCACTGACGTTCTGAGAGGTACGGTCCCCAGCGCTTCCAATGCTTGGTTCGCCGTTGAGCCTGGTCCAGGCGCTGTTCTTCGTCGTTCATGGCGATTCACTTTGGAGTGCGGCGATTTATCGCCGCTTTGGTTTGAAATCACTCGGCTTGCCTGCGAAACCGGTTCCGGTGCATAACCGACGACTCACCCGTGAAAGGGCTCTTTTTGACGAAATCCCCGGTTGGTTCACGCAACCGGGTCACGATCTAAGTCAGAGTACGGGTAGCTCCCCTTGGCCTGAAGCCGCTTGATCAACCTGACTCCGCCATGCTTGCGAGCGTACTCCATCTCCGAGTGGAAGACCTCGATGAGAGCCAACAGCCCAAAGTTATCGGCGAGATCGTCCGAATGACATGCGTACCCGTCGAAGATAAGGCATTTGCCACCCACGCCGTCCGGGCCTTCCGGGAACTCGCAGGTGTCGTTAGGGTTCAATACGGCCTCGGCACTATAGCGCGCAATACGGTTCAGGATCGCGTTGATCTTCATGTGCGCCCGACCGAATTCTGTTTCTTCATCCCTTGCTGCTTCGAGGACGAGCCGGTGCTTTGTGAACATCACCAGCTCGTAGGAGCGGTATACGTTGTTCGACGGACCCTCGTTCGGCAATTCGGACAGTTCCTTGGTGGCGATCGCAGTACCCTGCACGCCGTTGGGATAATAGTAAAGATCGAGATTGCCGCCGATGGCGAATGGGATCACGGCGTGCATCACCATGTCGTGCTCTTTTCCCAAACTCGCCTCCATCAAGGTGGACTTGCGCTCGTACCACCGCTCGGCGAGTTCCTCCTCGGTTGCACCTGATGACATTGAGCGGACTCCTCGTTCATGCTCACACATGAGGCGCCGGCGGTCCGTCCTCTTCGCCGGCCAGCTTGAGCGGGGGCAACTCGGTGCGCGTGCCTGGCAGCCGCGTGGGAATCGACGATTCCTCAGGCGACGGCGCCGGCGACTTGGCGACCGCGGGGGGCCGACCGTCGCTTGCCGGTCGGTCGACGGGCATTTCGCTGGCGTACTTGCCTTCGCGACGGCGCGCGGCGACGACTTCGGCACGCGCCTTGGAGGCCAGCTCCTCCGTCGGCAGAAACACGTAAAGATCTTCATCGTGGCTGACTACGCCGGGGGGCACCAGATCTTCGGCGTGCGCCGCGCACGTCCAAAAGGTTGCCTTCACCTTCTCGCGCCAGCTCTTCAATGCCAACAGGCCCGCCCCGAGCAGCGACAGCAGGAAACCGAGGTTAAACGGCCACCATACGCGGAACACGAGTGCCACGGCCAAAAGTAGTACCGCGACACCAAACGTTCCGCCCGCGATGGCCAGCGGCCCATCGAAGGCGCGGATACTGAGATTGAAGTCGCGGCGGCTCAACCCCTCGGTCGTGCCGCAATGCCAGCACTGCGACGGCAGAATGAGCTTCCAGGTCAGCCCGGCGCGATGCTCGCGGGCGCGGTATTTCACCTGCCCACTTTTCATCACCTTGCTTTGCAAGGCAGGGATCCAAACCTTCAGGTTCAGGGCCGACTGTTCCAGCCACGGCCGCGCCAAGGGCCCGATCCGGGCGAAAAAACCGGTCACTCGACCCGGCGAGCCCGCCGGCGACGCTACACCCTCGTCGATCTGATCGTCTCGTTCGTCCATGCCTTCATGGTACACTCGCCCCTCAGTCGCGGTCCAGCGGGGCGGAAGCCACCGCAGAATTGTGCCTCACGCGGTCGAGAATAAGACATTCACGGTGGCTGGGGCAGAGCCTGGCGTGCGCAAATGGTCGCCCGCGCGTGTAAGGGACTTTATTCAATTCTTGTTCCGCCACTGCGTTGAAACTATCATGCCACCGGCTTGCCCGGTGGTCCGTGACGTTGGCTGCTACTAGGCGAGTCGCCCGCACCATTTTCATTGAATCCTGCCGCCTGGCTCCCCGCTGCCGCAGGCAGCGGGGAGCCAGGCGGCGACAGGGAAAGAAGCGAAAAATGATGGCCGGTTGCTTTTAGCTGCCAACGTGAAACCGGGGCACCTGCGCAGTGGGTCGCGGGCAAGCCGATGGCATCTTTTCAAGCAGCTAGCGTTGCGGAACAAAAACCGGTTTGGCAGCTCAGGGCGATTCGATCCCATTCACCGCGACTTTGCGCATGTCAGGCAGAGCCGGCAGATGCAAGGATTCGATGCTCCGCGTCTCCGCATCCCCGCGTTTTGCACGGTGCATGGTTAGGAGCGCCTCGCCCGCGGCCAGATTCCGATGCGCGCCGGAGGGTACTCGCGCACGTCCCAGAGGTCGGCTTGCGGCAACTCGCCATAGTCGAAGCGCGCATCCGCTTCGACCGCGAACAGGCTGCCCGTCGGCGCGGCGGCCATGAGCGAACCGACGAGCGCGAGCATCTCTTGTCGGCGGCTGACGTAGAACTCGTAGGGGGGCGAGCAGAAGACGACCCAACCACGTTCCGGATCGGTCGGGCCGGCCAGGTTCACCGATCGCCGAAAACGAATGAACGTGTCGCCGGCCACGACTTCGGCTTGGGTTTCCAGGCCCAATGTCCGCGCGTTCCGCCGGATACTATCGGCCGTGGGGAAGTGCTGCTCGAAGAACACGGCCCGTGCCGCGCCACGACTGAGGGCCTCAAGTCCCAAAGCGCCCGTCCCGGCGAACAAGTCGACGGCCAGCTTTCCGGCAATCTCCGGGCCGAGCAAGTTGAAGACCGCCTCGCGGACACGGTCTTTCATCGGACGCGTCCGCTCGTCGCCGTTGTATTCGAGCTTTCGACCCCGATGAGTGCCGCCGATGATTCGTAGCGAGGGGACGTGGGCGGGCCCGTCGTCACGTGCATCGTTGGTTTTACTCAGTGGCATCGGAGCCGTTTCCTGTCGGCCTTTTTTGAGCCGATGAAAAGGCTCGCACGACAGTATAGTCTCTGACGGCGATTGCTCGCCACGACCATGCCTGCGAAATCACAGGCCGTTTGAATTCGATCCGCCGCACTACCGGCCAGTCAGGTGTCGCTGGACGTAGCACGGAATTCATTCCGATACCCCGCTCGCTACTCTGCCCTTTGCTCTGGGGCCGCCGCCTGGTTCCACTGCCGCTGACGTTGCCGGGCGAGCCGTTTCTGGCGTTCGGCGTCGCGACGGGCCGAGAAGGCCTGGGCCCTCTTTTCCTTCAGCTCGCGAGCGTGCTGTTCAGCCAGGGGGCCGTGTTTTCGATGTACAATCTGCGTGCCTGTTCGCACTGGACGGCCGCCTGGGCCGATAACAACCAAACCTGGCCGGGGTTGAATGCCGGCTGAAAAGGGACGCCCATGCCAAAGCCCATTCCGAACGGAACACCAAACACGAAGCCATAGCCTCCGCCGTGATGCTGCTGCATCGCGCCGCCGAAGTGACTGCCGCTGTGATGGTGACCAGCGTGGTGCTGACCTTGGGCGGCGCTACTGCCGGCCAGAACGGCCAGAACGCGGCGGGGCGAAGGCGAAGACGAATTTCAACAAGGCCACCCACCTGCCGGCGACAAACGCCGAACCTCCAATCGAAATCCAGCGTTTTGTTGGTCCCACCCAGGTAAGTTATTATCCTGCTTCCCTAACGGCTGACGGCAAGAGGTTGTTGACCGCTGGCGTCGGCGGAGACCGGCTTTGGGATGTCCGGCTTTGGGATGTGGCCAGCGGCGAGCAGTTGTGCCGCTGGCGAACAAAGTGGAAGGGGTGGGTCGAAATGGCTGCGATCTCTCCTGATGGTCGGCGTGTGGCATGGCATGAAAATGTTGGGGAACTTCCGGAACAAAGGCTGATGGTCGCGGACGTTGAAAGCCGTAAGGTGATGGGCCCGCTTGGTATCTCCCGCCGATTCTGGTGGGTCGCGTGGGTGCAGGACAATCGGTACCTTATAACCGGAGATGAAGATGGCATCGTCCGTGAATGGGATGCTGATCGTGGCATCTTTGTGCGGGAATTCTTGGACCTCGCTGGGACTGGGCCATTCAAGAGAGGCGCAGTCAGTCCCAACGGAAGTTACGTCGCTGCTTTTCGTGAAGCGAGCACTATGACGGTTTGGGATCGCCACAGCGGAAATCCAGTTGCACGCGTCACTGGAGATAATCCAGCATTTGCACCCGATAGCCGTTCACTCTTTGCTCTCGGCGTTCCATTCGACCAGATTCTCCAATACAGCTTGCCCGACGGAAAGGAAATGTCGCGACACGGCCGTAATGTGGGGGACTATCGACTGACTGTCGACGGCCGTTGGCTAGTGACTGCGGACAAAGAACGTCGAACCCTCGGTGTTCTTAGTGCAGAGACCGGCACGGAAATCGGTAAATTACAGCCTTTTGAGAGTACATTTAGCTTACTTGCCCTCGCGCAGGATGTCCGTTCCGCCTTCCTCCTCCCGTCGGCGCGGGATTCTTGCGTCGTCCAACCGACAGATAGGACCAACACACCGACTCGGCTCGACCGCCCCAGGTCAGGCTGTTCGCCACGGAGTGCGCGTCGTCCATGCCGAAACCGGTGAGCAACACCTCGGGATCGCCGTCGGGCACATCGTTCCCGTCGCGATCCGGATAGAACAGCAAGTAAGGCACGTTGAGCACGAACACGCCTCCGTGGCCGAACGCCAGGCCCGTGGTCAGGTTCAAGCCTGAGACGAAATCGTGCGAGGCGTCGGCGCGGCCGTCGCCGTCGACATCCTCGAGGATGGTGATGCGGTCGGCCCCGCGCGGCCCATGAGGGGGCGGCTCCGGCACGCGGTCGTACTGGGTACCCGAATAGCGGTCGACCTTGACGCGCTTGAGCCCTTCCGGGTTCGGATACTGCAGGTACTGAATCACCCACAGCCGGCCGCGATCGTCGAACTCGATCGCCACCGGCTGCCGCACCAACGGCTCAGACGCGAAGAGCGTAACCTCAAAGCCTTCGGCCGCGGTCATGTGCCGCAGGACTTCCTCCGGCGCGTATCCCTGCGCTTGCGCCCGCTCGCTTACGCAGGCGAGAAAGATCAGCGCGCCTGCCAGAAGCAGCTTCGTCGCGTGAATTGAGCGGCAGTCCATCATGGATGTTGCTTCTTGGCGTTCTTGTCGAGCCATTTGCAAAGCTCGTCCTTGAATTGCTCCTTGACGACGCAATTCAAATGGCCGGCGTCGTCGATCTCGATCACGGGCCAATCGTCGCGGATACGCGACAGCGCAGTCACATAGAGCCTTCGCACCGGATCGCGGTCGCCGACGAGCACGGCGACGGGCACGTCGATCGACTTGACATCGTCTTGATTCACGGCCAGTTTCCCCAGGCTGTGGACACAGGCCGAGGGAGTACGACCGCCATCCCGGCTGGGGATTTTCTCCCAGAAATTCTGCAGTGCGCTCCCTTCTCGCAACCAGCCCATGCCGCCCAACGTGCCCGACAAGACACGGCCGGGGTGCGCTGTCATGAACTTCATCGCGACCATGCCCCCCATCGAATACCCGACGATGTGCGCCTGCTTGATCTTGAGGTGGTCCATGAGGCGCGCCACGTCTTCCACGATCTCCAATCCATAGGCATCGTCGTCTGTGGGCTTGCCCGATTGGCCGTGGCCGCGCACGTCGAGCGCGATGACCTGGTAGCGGTCGGCCAGCAAATCCATGGTGCCAGTCAGTTGCCAGTTGATCTTGGCGCTGGAATGCAGTCCATGGATCAGCACGACCGGTTCCCCCGCACCCGCGACCAGGTAGCTGATCGAGGTGCCCGCCGAATCGAATGCTTCGGTTCGAATGGCGTCCGCCGCCGGAGCACAAGTGGAGGTGCAAATGGCGAGCACGATCGAGATGACGGCTGGTGATCTCATCGTCGAACTCCGCGAACACATGGAAACGAATGGAGCGGGCGACCGACTCTCAAAGCGATTCGTGACACCGATCATTTTCCCGCGCCGCGGCGCGGTGGGCAAGAGCGGCAGAGGGCCGTGCCTGCGACTTTCATTTCTTGCACCTTCTGCCGGGTTCGACTATTCTCATCGTTGCCTTCGCGTTGTTGATGCGTCATCCCTACTCTCGCACGAGTCCGCCATGAGCCAGCCGCGGCCGCAGGGTTTCCAGCATCCGGTTTTGACTCGCCGCGCCAGCTTGCAAGCCGGAGCGATCGGCCTCATGGGCCTCGGCATGAATCACGTCGAGGCGCTGCGGGCGGAGGTCCCCGGCGGCGAGGCGAAAGCCCGCGCATGTATTTACATTTTTCTCTCCGGCGGATTGTCGCAGCTCGACAGTTTCGACTTGAAGCCGGCGGCGCCGACCGGCGTCCGAGGCGAGTTCCAGCCGATCGCGACTCGCACGCCGGGCGTGGAGATCTGCGAGCACCTGCCCCTATTGGCCGAATGTAGTCCCTTGTGGTCGCTGTGCCGCTCGCTCACGCACCCGTTCAACGGGCATTCCGAAGGGCACATGGTCATGCTCTCGGGGCGCACGGAGTTACCGCCGGGTTTCAAAGATTTGGCGCCACAGCCGACGGATTGGCCGTCGATCGCCGCAGTGGCCGGCGCCGTCACGCCGCCGCGGAACAATTTACCCCCGGCCATGATCCTGCCGGAGCGGCTGATTCACAACACCGGACGTGTGATCCCGGGGCAGACCGCGGGTTTGATGGGGGCCACGCGCGATCCGTGGTTCATCGAGGCCTCGCGCTTTACGCCCAAGTTTTACGGCGCATACCCGCAATTCGCCTTTCACCATCAGACGGGAGCGTTCAATCCAAAGGATTTCTTCTTCCAGACGCCGAATCTCTCGTTGCCCGAAGGGTTGGGCCGCGAACGATTCGGCCGTCGCGTCGATTTGCTCAAGCACATCGCCGGCGAACAGCGCGCGCTCGACGGCGCAGCCGTGAGCGAGAAGTTCGATCGCTTTCGCGAGAAGGCGATCTCGCTGTTGGCCGACGGTCAGACGCGGCGCGCGTTCGACATCGAATCGGCCGAACCAAAAACGCTCGATCGTTTTGGCCGCAACTCGTTTGGCTGGTCGTTGCTAATGGCGCGGCAGCTCATCGAGGCCGGCGTGAGCCTCGTGCAAGTGAACCTGGGCAACAACGAAACTTGGGACACGCACGGCAACGCTTTTCCCAACCTCAAGAACTTCTTGTTTCCGCCGACCGACCGCGCGGTCTCGGCCTTGCTGCGCGACCTGAGCGAGCGCGGGCTGCTCGATTCGACGCTGGTGGTCATCGCCGGAGAGTTTGGCCGCACTCCCTACATGACTGGTGGGCCGGCATACGCCTCGCCCGGCCGTGATCACTGGGGCGGCGTGCAGACCGTGCTGTTTGCCGGCGGCGGCATTCAGGGAGGGCGCGTGATCGGCGCCTCGGATAAAAATGGCGGCAGCCCGGCCCTGCATCCGCAAAAGCCCGAGAACATGGCGGCCACCATTTACCAGGCCCTTGGAATTCCACGCACCACCGCTTGGCACGATTCCTCCGACCGGCCCCATTTCGTCTACCACGGCGAGCCGATTCCGGGGCTGAGCTAAGCCCGCTTGCCGTTCTCCGATCAACGCCCACATTCGGCAGCGACTGCCGCATCGCGCGATCTTCCAGCAGGCCAACCCATTCGTTATCATTGATGGGTGAGGCTCCCTATTTCTTTGATGGAAGCGACCAACATGAAGGTGCTGCCCGAAAGGCAAGGTTTCCATGCGTAAAACAGGCTCCACCTGCCCGGGACCGTTCCCGAGACGCGATTTCCTCAAACTCGGTTCGCTGGCGCTCGGCGGAGGCGGTGTCTCGAACCTGCTTGCTCTGCGTGCCGCGGCGAAAGACGTCGGGCAGTCGATGCCGGACACTTCGGTGATCTTCCTGTGGCTGCCGGGCGGGCCGCCGCACATGGAAACGTACGACATGAAGCCGAAGGCCCCGGCGGAATACCGCGGTGCCTTCAAACCGATTCAGACGGTCGTCCCTGGGCTCGATGTCTGCGAATTACTCCCCTTGCATGCCCGGGTCGCAGACAAGTTTTCGCTGATTCGTTCCATCGCGCATACATTTGCCGGTCACGGCGACGGGATGAAGCACCTGCTCACAGGCCGCGAACCGGGTACGCCGGAAGACTTCGTCACCATTCATCCGATGGTCGGTTCGATGGTGGCCAAGTGCCGTGAAGGCGTTCGCCGGGGCGTGCCGAACTATGTCGCCGTTACCGATCCGGGCCGCGAGGGAATCGACGTTTACGGTTTCGGCTCCGCCTACCTTGGGCCTTCGTCCTTGCCGTTCATTTTTGCCGGCGATCCCAGCGATCCAAAGTTCGAAGTGCCGAACCTGGCCCCCTTGCCGCAGATTGCCGAACGGATGCCGGCGCGCCTGGGATTGCTCAGCGATCTCGAGCGTCACACGGCATCCCTCGAATCCACAAACCAGATGGTCAGTACGGGCGTGTATCGCGAACGAGCGGTCGACCTGTTGCAAAGCAGCATGGCGCGCCAGGCCTTCGATATCGCCGGCGAGCCAATTCGACATCGCGAACGTTATGGCATGCACGCGTGGGGTCAACGCTGCCTGCTTGCCCGCCGGCTTGTCGAACACGGAGCCAGCTTCGTGACGATGGTCCTCGAGAACCCGTACCAGTCGGGAGTGCCGGTTTACGAAGATGGTGTTTACAACTGGGACTCCCACTCTGTGAATTGCCATATCTTCAACGACTTGCAGCACCGATTGCCGATCTACGACCAGTGCGTGTCGGCATTGATCGAAGACTTATACGACAGGGGCTTGGATCGGAAGGTCATGCTGGTCGTGACGGGCGAGTTCGGCCGCACGCCGCGGGTCGAGTACCAGACGGGAACGCGGACCGGCGTGACGCAGCCCGGACGCGACCATTGGCCGAATGCGATGTCGGTCCTCGTCTCCGGCGGCGGCCTCCGCGCCGGCCAGATCGTCGGTTCAACGACCAGCAAGGGTGAGCGCCCCAAGGACCGGCCGCTGAGCCCCACGGATCTGTGGGCGACGGTTTTCCATCACCTCGGCATCGATTGGCACGGCACCAGCTTTCCCGATTTCCGCGGTCGTCCCCTTTCAATCCTTCCTTCCGGCGAACCGATCCGCGAGCTGGTGTGACGTCGAATGCCGCCTGCACCGCCTGCAACGCCGGCGCGGTTAGCGGTCTCAGTCTGTTGCCGGTGCTTCGACGGCAGGAACCTCCGGTGCTTCGACGGCAGGGGCATCCGGTGGCATTGGCAGTTTAATTCCGCGGGCCCTCGCTCCATCACCCGCGCGCGGCTGCGGATTGCCACGGCCAGGACGCAACCGGCCCCCTAGCTCCTCGGGCAGATAGTCGGCTTGCACTTCCGTGCCGCGGCCATCGCCGTCGTCATCCAGTACGGCGTGCTCGGTGGCCAGCAACTCGCTGCCGGCATATTCCTGGGCCGTTTCACGTGCTGCCCAAAGGTACGCATCCAACAGTGTCGGCAAACCGTCGCCATCGACGTCGAATTGCGCCATGGGCGGAGGCCCCGCCAGTGCCTTGGCCAATTTGTGAGGGAACATCGTCTCGTTGACTTCCAGATCCGCTTCAGTGGCTGCGACGATAATCCGTCCTGGAGTCGACAGTGGCTTTAGGAAAAAGCCGCTCGCCGCCGTCGTGATAAAGAACGCCTGCTCGCGGCAACGGACCGCGGAAAACAGTTTACCAAATTCGAGTTGGTTCACGTCCGCACCAGGCAGGTTCAGCCAGCTTGCGCGACCGTCGTAGTGGGCGTGCCCCAAAACGAATACCCAAAGCGTGTCGTTGGGCTTGATCGTTTGCTCGAGCCCCGCGGCCACCTCGGTCAACAGCTCGCGCGTTGCCAAACCACGGCTGGCTTTGATCGCGGGGCCGTCCTTTTCGGCCGCCTCGTCGCTGAACAAGACCGTGACTTCGCCCGCGTCGAAACCCAAACGCGTCGTCAAGCCGGCATAGAGTGTTTCGACCGTTTCGGCAAAGAGCTTGCGGTGCTCCGTGTCGCCGGCCAGGCCACAGACGATCAGAGCCCGACGCACTCCCGGTGCGCTCGTATCGTCATCGCCCACCGCAATCAAAGCCGAAGGTGGCACCACGCGCGTGGTCTCCTGGGCCGGTGACGCGGCCGCACAGTGCAGAAACATGCCCGCAATCAAAATTCCAATTTGGTGGGCTCGACACATTGGGCTTCTTCTCTTTCTTGTGGACGACCGGAATCTGACCTCGGATTCCCGGCTCCTACGGATTTTCCTTAACCAGTTCCGGCAGCTCGTCGATGAACTTGTCGCGAATCAAACGGTAAGTGTGGTCCGGATTGAAATGCAACTGATTCCGCTCGTCGTCGCGGATACTGTTCCAAATCTCCTTGCCGCCGCGCTGGACGTACAAGTTCGAGTCGGAAAAGCGTACTGCTCGGTAGTACCAGGCCGGACCATCGGCCTCGCGGCGGGCCTCCAGGGCCAGAACCACCTCGGGGTCGGTCCCGGCGCTGGTGACAAAGGCGAACAAGGCGCCGTCGATCAGATCCCCTTCCGGTTTTTCATAGCGGTAAAGAGGCTGCGGCAGGAGGCGCAATTCCCAACGCTCCTCGCGGAAGTCGACGCTGTGGGCGGAGAATTCTCGCGACAAGCTTCGCATTTGGATCAACCGTCGGCTGGGTGATTTATCGGGCGGCGCGGCGCCGGACAAGGGCTGTAATGTGACGGCCGCCTTCGGTTCCCACGCTTCGTCATCAGTGCCGCGCTCAGGGACGAGGACCGTTGGAGCGAGTGAATGGAACTCGTGGCAAAGCACACGTTGTCGCTCCTCAGGGTGCGAGAAAACGCTCCCCACCACGACCGGCCGACCACGGTCGGTCCAGACGAAGACGGCGCCGTGTTGGCCGCCATTGCGGGTAGGGTTGGTCCAGACATACACCGGCCTGGGATTGAAGCGGGCCTGGTGGTCGCGGTCGGCATCGAGGTACATCCGCCAGCGGGCCGCTTCCGCCTGGTGCAGTACCTGCAAACGATCGAGCGGCGCCGCGGGGGGCGCATCGTCGGCCCACAGCAGTACAACCGCTCCCAGCAGCGCGACGGCAATTGGCGGGCTCATGGCGTCTTTGCTTCCTTGACATCGTCGTCTTGTATCAACAATCGCGGCGGAATGGGCTCTCCAATGGCGAAATGCGGTTGGGCAGGATCGTTCTCCTTGGGAAAGCGTGCCGCCTTCCAGACCACCTGGTTGCGGTGCCTTCCTTCCAGCTCCCCGGAAGTTCGCCGCGCGAAAGCATATTTCCAGCAGCTCGTGGCGCCGTTATGCGCGGCCTCGATCAAGAGCAGCGATTCGGGATCGGTCCCCATCACGAAGGCGAACACGGCGCCGTCGATCAGAGATTCGTCGCGCGGCTCGTAACGGTAGAGCGGCCGCGGAAGCAGCCGCAATTCTTCGCGGTCGGTGTCGTCGGCCTTCCAACCAAGCATCGTCGACTGGAATTGTCCGGCGAGCGATTTCATCTGCCGCAGCCGCTGGGCGCGCGTCGACTCGGGTGCAGGAGCGTCGGGAATGTCGGCAAACGCCACTCCTGATTCCCGCGGCTGCCAGATCACGTTCCCGTCGCGGCGAGCGACGACTCCGGGTTTGGAGATGGCCCCGAAGTCGTGGATCAGTCGGCCGTCCCAGGGGTAGAGACATGCCGCGGCCAGCGGACGTCCTTCGTGGATGTAGAGCATCGTCGTGCCGTCTTCGCTCCCGCGGGCATTGTTGGCCCACCGCAGCACGACCCGCGCTTCCGCCGGCTGGGGCGACTGGGCGTCGGCGAATACCTGGCAGCGCTCAACCGCGGCATCGATCATCTCGCGCAATGTGGCGGGCTCCCTGGCTGCGTCCGTCGCAACCTCTTGGGCAATCGTGTAGCGAGGCACGAGGACGAGCAAAGCGACCGCACAAAACCGCGACCATGGTCGCACGCCGAGTACGTTCATGTTTGTCACTTCGTCCGATGGTGTGCCCTTACGGCATCGGCCCAAGCCACGTTGGGCACGGCAGCCATCATCAATACGAACCAGGTTCCAATGCGCATGGCAAACGACCTCGTTCTACTTCCCTGGTGTGTCAAACAGGGTATATGGCTGCGTATGATCGAAGGCCTCGCTCCATTCCAGCGTTGGCACGCTCCAGACTTCACGGTCGTCGAATTTCAACACCAGGGTCACGTTTTGCATGCGGGCGCCGGCGAAGTACCAGCGCGGCGATTTCTCACCCCGTGCCTCGAGCAAAAGTAAAATCTCGGGGTCAGTCGATTCCACAAACGCGAACAGCCCGCCCGTAACCGGGTTTCCACTTGCGGCCAGGTTTCCGTCTGCGGCATCGTCGGCGCTACTGCCTTGACGGTCGGCGCTCGCATAGCGATAAATCGGCTGAGGCAGAAGCCGCAACTGCCGTTCGTCATTTTCACGCGTGGTCATGTGGCCGGTGAACCGTTTGGCGAGATCGCGCATCTGGGCCAATCGCCGGGCGGGTGTGGCGGCGGGGACAGCGGCCCCCTCTAAGGGCAGGAATTTCACGCCCGGTTGCTTGGTGACCCACACCCGACTCCCTTCGTAGCTGGCCGTGATGGGCACCTCGGCCAGCGAATGAAACTCGTGCGACGTGTGCGTGTGCGGCGAGAACCATTTGAACAGCGAACCGATCGCCACGGGCCGACCGGCCCCCATGCCGTCGGTTGCCGTCCGATCGGCCCGTCTTTCATTCACTGCCGCCCGATTCACTGCCGCCCGATTCACTGCCGCCCGATTCACTGCCGCCTCATTTATTGCTTTCCCATCAATTCTGGTGCTGTCCTTCAAAGTCCAGAGAAACACGTTGCCATGGATTTCGCCGACCGCCGGGTTTGACCAGCGCAACACCGGTTCGGCACGAAGTCTGGCGGGCACATCGCTGATCCCTTCCGGCACGATTTCGTATTTGCCTGCCGCCTCTCGAGTCAGCTTGAGCGCAGACTCGATCTGCTCCTTTTCCTGCGCCGCGGCCGAAACGTTCGTGTTGGCAGGCGGTTGTTGGCCAACAAGCGGTGCGCCTGCTGTTAACAAAGCGCCGATGCAAAACGAAAACAGAAACGCCGGCCAGTGCGTCATGGTTCGCTTCCCAGGACAAGTCGGTCGGCCTGCCATCTTGAAATCAGCGGACAATCGGGCGACCAGGCTGCGGCCGAAATCGCAACTTTCTTCAACGACAGCCAATCGACAGGCTCGTTCGTCGAAAGGTTCCAGACACGCGCCTCGCCGTCCCAGGCGGCGACCAACAGCGCGGTGTCGTCGGCCAGCCACTGGACGGCGCCCACCGGCAAGTCGAGAAACAACTCTTTTGCCGGTACGGACCCTTCGTCAGGTGCCCAGATCACCAACGGCATCGCCTCGCCGTCGGACCAGTTTCCCAGGGCGACGGCCAGCCGATCGCCCCGATTCGACCAGCGAATGCAACTGACGCCGGCAGGCTGCTGCAGTTGGATCCGCGCGATTTCGTCGTGCGTCGCCGAATCCCAAACGTGTACGTCGCCGTTGGCAGTTCCCGCGGCGATGCGACGGCCGTCGGGGGCAAAGGCGACCGAAGTAATGGCACTCTCGCTGCCCCGTAGCAAGGCTGATATTCCGCCCGTCTCGCAATCCCAAATGCGGACGATGCTGTCGTCATGCCCCGTCGCGAGCATCTGGCTGTCGGGCGAGTATGAAGCGCAGACGATTTTGTGTGAGCTCAGGTCAAGCCGCCAGTCGGCGGCGACGTGGACCAGCGTCGTCTTGCGGCCGGCTCGTGCCTCAAGCCGGTACTTGCCATTCGGCGACGTAGCCGATGCCCAGAGCGAAGGCGGCGCCAAATGCGGCAACGCGGGCAACTCGGGCGTGATCAGGTCAGCCGGCCCATCGATGCTTGCGGGGCCTGTGGGCACGGTGGTACCTGCCGGGCCGCTGGTTTCTTCGTCCGCACTTTCAATCTCGAAGATACGTTGCGGCGACAGCGCAACAGGGTCGATCGTGGATGGCACCAAAATCCGCGCCGAGTCACTGCGCGACGATGCGCCGAAGAGTCCAGGTCCCAGCGGCAATACGGCTGCCGCGGCGCCGAGAACGAGTACTCGCGCCGCGCGCGATGGATGCACCGCAACCTGACCTCGCATGATTAGCGTCAAACGCCTCCGCAACAGGGGCACGTCGCCCAGACCGCAGGCCACGGGCGGCAGCGGCGGCGGCTCGCACAGAAAGTCGATCGCCGCCAGGAGCGCCTCGGCATAAGAGCGGCGCGTTCCCGTCTGGCGCTCCAGGACCCATGCGTCACAGCACTCTTCCTCTGCCGCTTCGATCTCGTGCCGCGCCCACCATACCAGCGGGTGCCACCAATAAACGACCTGTACGGCCAATTCCAGCAAGCGAATCCAACCATCGCCACGGGCATAATGGGCCAGTTCGTGCAACAACAGCGCATTGCACGCGTCGGCGTCGAGCCGTTGGCCCAGCGCGGAGGGGAACACCAGCCGGGCACGACGGCCGACACCCCAGAGCATGGGTGAAACGACGCAATCGACGACCACCACCCTCGGGGCGTACGACATGCCCGCGGTCCGCGCCAACTGCGCCACGTGTTCCTGCAGTCGCTCATCGGGCCGCGCCGCGAAATTCAAATACGCTCCGAACCGCGCTAGCCTCCTGACGAGCCAAAGCATCGTCAACAGACTGCCGGCGACCCAGACGATTGACACCCAACGTAAGCAAAGCCCGGGCGAGATGGCAAACGATCGCCGCGGCTTTTCCGACCTTGTGTTGGAAACTCCATTGTTGCCGTTAGATGAGGTGCCCGCACCGCCAACGGTCGTCGCTACGGCAACGTCGCCATCCAGTTCGGAATGCACAACGACGGCTTCTGCGTTCTTGCTCGGCGGATTGGCCTGCGGGAATTCCTCTTCTGGTTCTTGTGAATCGCTTGACGCGGAATCGCCGGTCCAAGGCCGATCAAGGCGATGTCCGCCGGGGCCAACATTGCCGGAGGACACGGTTGCTTCGGACAACCATTGCGGCGGATCGAACCAGTCGCCGAGCGGAACTTTAACAAGTGCAGGCGTCAGTAACTTGCAGAGCACCAACACCCATAGCAGGTGGGCCAGCGCCGGACGCCGGCACCATCGGCCGACAACCAAGGCGGCCGACGCCAACAAGGTCGCCAGCACCGCATTGATGAATCCATACGTGACGAGCCATGTCATGGTGAACCTCCCGGCGGGCCGCGCACTTAAAGGCGCTAGGTAAGTACCGGTTCGCTCCGAATGACTATTTCTTTCCCTGCTTCCTGCCGTCCTTCTCCAATTGGTCGAGCATCTCGCGCAGCGAGCGGCGGTCGGCGGTCGAGAGCTTGCCGGCCTTGACCAGGTGCATTAGCAGCGGCTGGATCGAACCCTCGCACAGGCGATCGGCCGTTTGCTGCAGCTTGCGGCCGATCAGGCTCGCGCGGTCGACGGCCGCCTTGAACACGTGCGGCCAGACGCTGCGATCGCGGAACGTACAGCCTTTGCCCTCGAGACGTTCCAGCAACTTCTGCACGGTCGCGTGCTGCGACGCGGAGCACCCGGCGTACAACTGTTCGGTGAGCTCGCGTACGGTCGCCGAGCCTCGGTCCCACAGCACTTCGAGGATCGCCAACTCCGCTTCGGTAACATCTTGCGGCGAACGGGGCATCAGGTTGGTCCCTGTAAGTTTCGTGCAGTTTCGTGTGAGCCGGGTCAGTCCGTCATGATAAAGACATTGCGTCTTGAATGCAAGAGGCCCGGCCATCGAAGCCAGATTGAGTCACTTTCTCGCTTCTGCCGGCGAAGCGAAGAGCCAGTAGGACTTGTCCGGACCGTCGGCGCCGTTGCCGGCACGGTCGCACTGCCAGATTTCCTGCCCGTCGAACTCGACATGGGCTTCCGCATGGCTGGAGCGTGCCAGCGCAAAACGCCAACGCGCCTTGTCGATTGAAGGGCCGATCGCCTCAATCAGAAGTATCACCTCGGGGTTGGTGCCGTGGGCAATGACGAAGGCGGCGCCATCGTGGATGCCTGCGGCCGCGTCGGCATAGCGCAGAACCGGTTGCACCAGCACGCGCAGTTCGAAGCGGGAGTTATCGGGGTCCCAGAATTGATGGGCCGTGAACCGCCGTGCCAGATCTCTCAGTTGACGCAATCGCGCCGGCGCCTTTTCCGCCGGCGTCGGCGCGCCAGGGATCGGCGCCGGCTCCAGCGGCGATTGCGGCGGCTGCCAACGGCCCGAGTCGGGCGTCATGAGCAGTACTCGCTCTGACGAGGTCAATGTGACTGCGTGCACCCAATTTGGGTCCTCTTTCTCAGCTCCCTGGAACAACTCCATGAACGCCACCGGTCGTCCCAACTTGCCCCAGGCCCAGAGCGTGCCGTTGCTATTGACGCGAGCAGAATCGCCATAAGCCAAAAGTGGCTGGTCGATGAATTCGATCACCTCGTCGTCCCCGCGCAGCCCGCCGCCGGAATTCCCGCGCAGCCCGCATTCGGAATCACGTCGCAGCTCGAATCGCCGCACGTGCTCGCCGGCCAAATGCAAACGGGCCTTGAGCTCATCCGCCGAGGGCGCGTCGGGTTCGTCGTCGGCGCCTCGTGTCGGCACGCCGAACCCAATCGCCGCGACCGCCATCACGAGTAGACTTGCGACCGCATTCGAAGAGCATCGCATCGTATTCGTTTTCCTTTCTCGCAACGGTGGGCACGTTTCCCGCCCACCCTTGCAACCACTGACAACTGACTGACCACCGACAAACTCACGCCAACCCCAGCGTCCTCCGCCAGCACCATTCGATCGTCAACAAAACCAGCAGCGCGCCCAGCACCCAGGCGTTGCTCCAGAGCGGCACGCGCTTGACAATCGGTGGGCCGACGTCGACGGGTACATCGGTCAACAGCGCGGCCAGTTCCTCGGCCGAACGTAGCACCTTGCCGCCGGAGCCGGCGGCAAGCTGTGTGAGCAACTCGTGGTTGGGAAATGGGTTTTGCTGCTCGAATGGGTCGTGGAGCACTTGGATGTCGAGCGAGGTGCTGTCGATCTGCGTCAGGTCCTCATAGGCCGTCAGCTCGACGCGCATCGACTGGCTCGACGTGCCGCTTGCGAGCAGCTCGGCCAGGGGGAGCTGGATCGAGTGGACGGGTGCGGTGGGCCCTCCCAGCGGCAGCTCGAATTCCTCTCCCCAAACGATGAAAGGTTCTTCCTCGCCGCTGGTGCGCGGCATGCCGCTGGGCCAGCGCAAAGGCGACGACTCCGGCTCCGGCTCGCCAGGCCCCACGTGCGGCTCGACCATGGCCACCACTCGGTAGTTCTTCGTCGGCGAGGCGCTCTCGTCGTAGGTTGCCGCGGAAATCGAAATCGTCTCGCCGGGCCGGTAAAAACGCTTGTCGGCCGACGCCACAAGTCGCCGACGGCCAATGGCCGAATTTTCGGTCAGCCAGTAGACGAGGTTTCGGCAGAGCTTGGCATAGTAGCGATTGTCCCCCTGCCCCCAACGCTGCGCCAGGTCGTCGGCATAGGGAGAGGTGATTGGGAAAGCCAGCGCCGCCGTCCGCCCTCGCCCATAGCGACCAGCGACGATCGCCGGCAGCGTGCCGGAAGGCCGCGGTTGGGCGCGCGCCCCGTCCGTGGCGACCTGGCCGAGCAGTCCCTGCACGGCCGTTGAAAACGCGCCACCGATGGTCGACGACGCCTCGTTGCGTGGCTCGAACGGCGCGCCGGCCACCTCGGCCGTCGCCAAAACGGTCGTCAGGTTCGGTCGCGCGCCGGCCCAGCGGTTGAAACCGGAGACGGCCGGAATCGAGCCGACGATTTGACGGTTTTGTTTCGCGTCGGCCACCAGGCTCCAAATCGCGTGCGGTGTGGGCGGCAGTTCCGGCGCGAGCCGCACCATCTCGCCCGGCGCCCAATCGAGGCCTGCGGGCAGCATCTCGACGGGCAGCATGGCCGCCAGCGGTGTCTCGCTCCAGCCTCCGGAGGCGAACGCGTTTTCGCCGCCGATCATACATAGTCCGCCGCCGCGTTGACCGATCCAAGGCTCGATCCAGGCAAGCTGCTCGTCGGTGAATGCCTCGGCCGCCACATTCGAGAGCACGATCGCGTCGAATGCGGCCAGCTCGGCAACCGTCGAGGGAAAGCCGTGGACGCCGTCAGACTGCCCCTGGTCGGCCACCCGCAGCAACCGGCCAAGTCCGCCCTGCCGGGCGAGCACCACGCATTCGATGTCCTCGTCGTCGATCAGCGCCTGCTTGAAATCGGAAAATGGCCCGTGAATCTGGTTGCGAGTGCCCACAACGGTGGTTGTGACCGGCTGCGAGCTGCCTTCGACGTAGAGCACGCGGAGCTTGGTGCGGTCGATGGCCATTTCCGTTTCGAGGCGGTTGTTCCGGTCGGAAATCTCGCCGGCCAAGGGCGGCACCGCGACGCGCAGCTTGTGGGTCGAAAGGTCGGTGCGAAACGATAGGCTTACCGATTGGAAGCCCGACTGCAACGTGATCGCCAGCGGCGGCGCAAGCTGGCGATCGGCGCGGTCGCCTGCGCCGACTTCGAGCAACTGCACTTCACACCGCTTGCCGTCGAAGCCGAAGCTGCGGAGGAAGACTTGAACTTCCACTTCAGTAAACTTGCGTGCTCGGGGCGGAGCGACCACGGCCGCCACGGCCACGTCGCCCCCTTTGGTGACATCGCCCACTGGAACGACGTGGATCGGTGTCTTGAGCCTGGCGAATTCGGCCGCGAGCCCCTCGAGTCCGGCCTCGTCATGGGCCCGGCCGTCGGAAAAGACCACGATCCCCACGGGGGGCACGCGGCCGAAGCGACTGGATATCTGTCGTAGTGCCGCCAGCAGGCGCGTATCGCCGTCGGTCGGCGCTAGCCCCAGTTGACCCGGCCTCTGCTGACTTGCGGCCTCGTCTCCATCCGTGGCCGTTTCGAGCGCGGTACCGAGTTGGGGCAACTCGCGAATCGCCGCCAACCGTTGGCCAAAGCGGAACGCCTTGGGCAGCGCCGGGGAAGCGGGTGCAAGTTCCCGTGCCCGACCGATCAGGCCCAGTGACTCGTCCCAGCGCGAAACCGGGCTTCCCATTTGCATGCTGGCTGAAGTGTCGAGCAGGTAGAACATCTCGGGCCGCTGCACAGGGCCCGGCGACTCGTCGATGCGCACCGGGTTCGCCAGCACTCCGATCACGATCGACAATATGGTCCCACGAAGCACCCACAGGCCCCAATTTCGTGACACCGCGTTGGCCGGACTGAGTAGCTTACACAGCAAGAGCACCGCCAGCAGCGTGGCAACGATCACGACCGCCGCCGTGCCGCGCGAGAGAGGCGGCAGAAACTCAGTCTGAGAGTTGGCGAAAAGTATGGGCATGTAAATATGTCAATTTATTTTTCACGGTGGCTGGAGCAGACCTAAGCGATGCCCCGGCCGCTAACCAGTAGGGCCATCGCTTACAGCTTTGGCACCAGCCGCCACCTTACACAACGCAGCGCAAACAGGGGGCTAACGCCGGGGTACCCGCAGAGCGAGTCGGCTCGCCTTGGAACTCTCTCCCATCTTCTCCTCATCCTTCATCCCTCATCCCTCGCCGTCACTCCTTGGCCTCGGGTTGGTGAATCGAGCGCGCGAACGCGGTTGTGTACGGCTGCGTCGTCTGGTTTCCCTGCGGCTCCTGGTGGCTGTCGACTCGCCACACCTCCCGTTCGTGATGTTTCAACCAGACTTCGCGATTCGAAAAGCGAACCGGCGCGAAGTGCCACGCCAGGCCCGTAGCGTTACGACGGCACTCCAGCAGCAGGATTACTTCTGGGTCGGTCCCTTTGGTCCAGACGTAGGCAAACAAAGCGCCGTCGATGACCTCGCTCCCCTCCTTACCATAGCGAATCAGCGGCTGTGGCAGGAGCCGGAGTTCCCAAACACCATCAGCCTGCATGTGGGCCGTAAAGTCGCGGGTAAGGCGCCGCATTTGCGCCAGCCTGGCAGGCGCCGTCGTGGCTGGCTCCGGCGCATCGGCAACCGGCTCAACCGCCAAACCATCGATCGGTTCCCAACGCCGATTGGTCTGCAAGTCGGTCGCGGCGATAGGCCGCTCGGCAAGCAGATGAAACTCGTGGTAAACGTAACGTTGCCCGGCGGCTCCCGGGCCCGAGAGGATGCAGCCGAGTACCTCGGGACGTCCGTCGTGCGTCCAGGCGAAGACGTCGCCCGACCAATCGTCGTCGTTGGCCCAGCGCATGATCGGTTTCTCGACCAGCGTGAGTGACTGCTTGCGGTTGGGATCGTGGAAAAAGAGGTAGGCCTCGGCGTCCGTTCGGTAAGCCTCGCGTAGGGGATCGGGCGCTGGGCCCTTTTCGGTGGCGGGCTCGGGCTCCTGAGCGGAGGCGAGTAAGGCCATCACCGACAGGCACAATGTGAGAACCATCATTTCAAATTTCGCATGATGCACTTCGCACCGTCCTTAAACGTCACGCGGCCGTGAATGAGTCATTCACGGACCTTTACGCAGCGCAAACAGGGGGCTAACGCCGGGGTACCCGCCGACCCACTTCGCGGGTTCCCCGGGGTCGGCTCGCCTTCTATACTTCACGCGGCCACCGGCCGGGGCATCGCTGACGCTCTGCCTCCAGCCACCACTTTAACGCAACGCAGCGCAAACAGGGGGCTAACGCCCCCCGCTCGCCCGAAAACTCTCTCCCATCTTTTCCTCATCTCTCATCCTTCCGCGGCGGATCCTTTAACTTGGGAACGGCCGCTCGTCCGCGGTCTTCTTTTTCCGCGGCCAGTACCTGGTAATAGCGGTCGACGAGGTCCAGGTACTGTGGCGGGATTGGTTCGTCGCCGCTGGCACTGAGGTCGCCGAGCATCAGCTCTTGCATCCGCGTGCGCAGCGAGATCGCCAACCGCGACATCAGCCGCCGGTAGCTGGCGGGGGCCGAGTAGTAACCCCCTTCGATTTGTACCCATTGCCAGCGCTGGCGGCGGACCTCTGGCCCCCAGCCGGCCTGGCGCATTTCATCGACAAATTCATCTCGCAGCTTTTCATCGATCCCGGCCTGATCGAGCCGTTCGAGCAGATCGTCAGCGTCGAGGTGCCAGCCCGTCACGCGCTGGTCGGTATCGAGTCGGTCCAAACGGTCATCCAAGGCGGCTACTTCGCTTTCGAGCCTGGCCAACTCATCCACTTGCGGGGCCACGATCGCCCGGCGCAAGACGGCCAATTGTTCCGCGGCCGCCTCCATCCGCTCGGCGCCGTCGCCGGCGGCGTTGCGTGCGTCTTCCAGCTTGCCATCGTTCACCTGTTCGGGCAAGTTGGCCAAACGCTGGGCGAGGGCCTTCAAGTCGAGCGAACCCATCAGATCCTCGACCTTCTTGGCTGAGGCCTGGTCTTCCGCGGTATCGGCCTTCGCCGCGGCGCCGAGCACGTCGTTCAGCGTTTGGGCTTTGTCGGCGATCCGTTGGGCTTCGGCGGCCATGCCTGAGGTCGGCTGTTTGCCGTCTTCATTTTCTTTGGTTCCTTCAGCGGCGCCCGGCATGTCGGCATCGGCCAATCGGTCGTTGAATTCCTGTTGACGGCGTGCCAAATCGGCCGCCATTTGCTGAGCGGCTGCGATCCGGTCGGCTTGCTCCTTGGCCAAGAGCGCCTTGACTTGCTCGGTCAGTTCGCGAAACTTCGCCTTGGCATCGCCGGCCGCGGCCTGCGCGGTTTGATTTTCCCCGCGGCCCAGTGCCTCCGCGGCTTCTTCGGCCGACTTGGCCGCCGCGGCGATGCGTTCTTTCGCCAGGTCGGTGACGTTCTTCATCTTTTCCAGCGCCTTTTCTACGTCGCGAGCCTCGAGTGCCGCGTCGAGCTGGCGGTCTTGCAGCTCTTGCGCCGTGGCCCCTGCAACCGCCTTGTCCCCCTTTTCCGAATCGTCATCAGGTCGACCAGCCTGGGGGTCGGCTTCGGACGGCTGTTCGGGCTTTCCCGTGCCATTCGAATCGCCGGCGGTTTGTGCCTTGGTATCGGTTGGCGGCGCGTCGGGATCGATGATTCCCGCCAATGAGGCGTAAACAAATTCCTCGCTTTCGGCAAGCTCCTCGAGTCGTTTGGCAATCTCTTTCGCCTCTTCCTCATCGTTCTTCGGCCGACGGAGCTTCTGTTGCTGCATACGGTCGAATTGCCTGAGCTGCGCCAATTGCGTCCGATTCGGGTTCTTGAGGATGAAAATCCGCAGCTTGTCGCGTCCTTCGATCAGTTCCTTCAAGGCGTCGCGCATTTGCAAGGCGGCCGTGTCGTACTTGCCGGCCGACAGCGAATCGGTGGCGGCGAGCATCGACGATTCAGCCTGGTAGAGCAGTTCCGTCTCGTCGATGCCTCGCGCCAACAGCCCCTCGGCCAACTCGCGCGTCGACTTGGCCAACTCCGCCTCGAATTTGGTGAGCGAATCGACGGCCAGCAGATCGGCCTGGCCCGTGTGCTCGAACACTCGCGACAAGCGGACCGACCGGTTCAGCGCGTGCCGCTGCCGGGCGATCAGCTCCTCGAGGCTCTTGAGCTGTGGGCCCTGGTTCATCCCCCCCGCGGCGTCCTGCGGGTCGATCAAGCGATACTGCCGGCGGAAGGGCCGGATGTCGATGAATCGCAGCTCGGTCTCGGTGCGCTGCGGCGAACCGGGACGGATGTCCTCGGCAAAGGCGTAGTACATCACGCTGTCTTGCTGGGCGAGCGCGAAATGCTCCAACGGCAGGACCTTTTCCAGCGTAGCGCGTGTCTGCGGCGAAAGCCTGCCTGTCGCTTGCAGCTCCTCGGCGGCGGTTTGCAAATCGCCATCCGATAGCGTGTGGGAACTCTCCATTTCGGCCTGGCCAGGCTCAGCGTCGCCGAGAAAATTCTCATCCAATAGCGCGTACTCGGGATCGTTGTTGATTTCGAACACGATTCCCGCCCGCGAGAGGCCGAAGTCGTCGCTGGTGCGGATTCGCATCAGGATTTCGGCGAGCGTATGGACCTCCAGGGCTTCGGGTGGGTTTTCGAACCAGACCTGCGGCGGCTCGTCTTGTCGTGCCCGAATTCGGTGCTTGTTATCCGGCAGTTGCATTCCGTCCGGCGCCTCGGCCACGATGGAATAGGTCTTGTCGGACGTGACTTCGAACACGGTCGAGAGGTGTGTACCTTCGATGACCAGCGGTGTGCGATCGGCATCCGGCGGCGCTTGCCTCGAGCGGCGTGCGACGTCTTGCACCTCGACCCAGGCGGCCGATGGCGCCCGGTCGAGCTCGACCGTCAGTCTCACCTGGGAACCGACCAGCGCCGTCACATCGCCTGTATTGACGACCGATTCGCTCAGCCCGGTATAAGCCGGCGGCTGAATCGCAGCCTGGATGCTGACCATCTTGAGCGGGTACAGCACGTCGACGCGGTACGTTTCGCTCTCGGCCGAACCGGCGGCAACGCGGTATTCCAAAGGATGGCGCAGCCGATCGAGCGGCATTTCGAAAACCACCCGGCGGTCGCCGGCGCTGGTGCCATCGGAGGTCGCGAGCAACTCTTCGCTCCACTCACCCTCATCTTCGTCCAAACGGCGCGTGCGGAACGAAATCTCGTCGCCGATCCGGCCCTCGACGGTGACCTCGACGTCCAGCGACTCGCCTTCTCGTACGGCGGCGTTGCCCGGCGTAACCGTCAGCTTCGTATACGGCTCGTCGCCCAGCAATGCGCGCTGCGCGGCGGTACGCCACTGCCAGTCGAAGGCCGAAGCGCCGGCAAGCAGCAGGCCGACTGCGGCCGCCAACAGAGACACCAGCGCCAGCGACTTCCAAGGAACGACCGCGTCGAGCGGTAGCGGCTGGGCGCGGCGGAGCGTGTCGTCTTCCAGTGCCGCCACCAGCGTGGTGGTCACGCCGGAGGCCTGGATCTCGTTGCGCGACAGGTCGCCGTACTGCACGGTGGTCCGAATCCGCTGGCCGAGTTGTGGAAAGACTTGTTCGATGGCGCTGGCCGTCGCGTTACGCTGCCATTGCCGCACGGAGCGCATGGCCAGGCCCAAGGCCACCGCCAGCGACGTCGCCGCGATCGCAACGGCAGCCGCCAGCCGCCAGGCTCGCGACAATTCAAGGCCGTAATCGACGGCCGTCAAGAGGGCAATACCCGCCAGCGCCGTCAATACCGCCCAGCACACGGCCTGCCACAATTGCACGCGGCGTGCCTGGTGCCAGATTCGATCGAAGCGTCGAACGAAGCTCGTATGGGTTTCTGCTTGGGACATGGTTCTTGGTCCGTAGTCGGTTGTCGGTGGTCCGTCGTCCGTTGTCAGTGCTCAGTCGCTAGTTGGTCGGGCTCATTGCCTCTTCTCCTTTTCCCCCCATCACCTCTCCTCACCTCCTCATCTCCTCACCCCATCACCTCCTCACGCCGCCGTCCTGTTGGCGACCAATCCTTCCATCACCAGCGCGGCCAGTACCATCAGGGCGACCCAGTGCCAGACTTCACTGTCGATCATTTCCGTTCCCAACGCGGCCTGAGCCTGCACAGGCGTGGCTTGCGTCAACTCATCTTCGGCCAGCTTGAGTCCGAAACGAGCGACGAACTCATCGCTCGTCGAGCGATCGGTTTCAGCCTCGCGCGGGCTGGTGTTGACGACCAGCGAGTAACCCTCACCCGCCACGATGCCGGGCTGGGCATCGGTGACCAACTCGACCGCCCCTTCCAACACGGCCTGCCGCACGCGACCACCCGCCGAAAGCCCTGTCTGATAGCCGAGCAACTGGTACACCAGCGGCAGGTAGAGCCGGCTGCGTGGCCAATCGCTCCACTCACGATCGCAACACGAAGTAAACCAGACGATCGTCCCCTTGCCGCGTCGACGTTCGACGAGCGCCGGCTTGCCGTCGCGGAACGACGCCAGCACGTCGGCGTCGGCTGCCGGGGTGATCGCGGTGCATGCCGAAAACGCCAGGCGGCGCAAATCGCCCAGTTGCGGATCGCTGAAAGCTGCGAATATCGGGTGCTTGACGTCCCACGACTGCAAACGCAGCGGAAGCTCACGGGCGGCGTCGACGCCGGTGATTTTGCCTGGAGTCAATCCGGCGGCTTCGAGGTTCGTGGTCCGTTCGGGCACGACGTTTTCTCCGCCAAACGCCAGCAGTGCTCCGCCGCTTTCGACGAATTTGCCAAGCCGGTCGGCGTCGCGCCGCGACAACTCGCCGACGTCGGCCAACACGACGACGTCGAATCGTTCGAGGTTCCCGGGGAGGTCGTCCACGCTGACGCGCCGCGGCTCGAACGAGATGGCAGAGTCCAGTTCGCCCGGCGGCGCCAGCCGCAGCGAGGTCTCGAGGAAATAGGTCGCCGCCAGCCAGGCTGAAGTGGCCGAACGACCGTCGACCAGGAGCACCTGGTAAGGCTTCGAGGCGAGGATCGCGACAAAACGCTCGTTGTCGAGCGGCAAGTCGTCGTCGGCCTCGACAACCACCTTGCCTTGCCACTCGCCCTCCGTCAGCGGCGGGAGGTCGAAGCGAAGCGACTCATCGGCGCCCGGCTCGATCTTGACCAGCTCGCGAAGTTCGAGTTTCCGCTCGCCGGAGGCCAGACGTAACACGACCGACAGTTCTTCGGTGCTGAACGGACCACCGTTATGAACCGTCACGTGAACGGCGGTCTGTTCGTTCGGTCGCAACCAGACGTGTTCTGCGCGGGCTTCAGTGACGGCCACGTTGTTGATTGCCGACCGCCCCAGATCGTGCAGGTGCGCCACGACGTCGTCTTGCAGTGCATCCACTTCGCTCCAGGCCAGGCCGCTTCGCTGCAAATCGGTGAAGACGTGCAAATGCCGAGGGCCGGGCGGGGCCTTCGCCAGCACGTCGCGGGCCCATTCCATCGCGGCGCCATAATCGGTCCCCCCGCGGCAGGCCTCCGGAGCAACAAGCAGGGCTGTTAGCTCCGCCGCCGGCGCATCGCGGCGCTCGCCGCCGGCGTCGCCATTCGGCGCGGCTGAAATCAATGGCCTGACGGCATGGTCGAAAAAGGCGATCTCGAAGCGCGTGTTATCAGAGGCCCCCGCGATCAGTTCCTGGGTCGCTGCCACGGCACGGTCAACCAGCCGAGCGCCGTCTTGCTCAAGCTCCATCGTCGCCGAGCGGTCGATGAGGACGGCGAAGGTCTGCTTGGCGCCCGTCGTGCGGTAGGCCAGCCAATAGGGTCGAGCGAACAAAACCGCAATCAAACCGACGCAGGCCAATCGCAGCGCCAACAGCAGCCAGCGCATCACGCGCCTTCGCCGCGCATTGCGCTCGAGCACCACGCGCAGAAAACGCAGCGTCCCGAGGTCCACCTGACGGGTCCTTTGGCGAAACACGAGATGGATCACAATCGGAATCGCCAGCGCCGCGAGCGCACCCAGGAATCCGATCTGCACGAAAGACATAATTATTAGTCACTCATTGGTCATTTGTCATTGGTCATTTGTCATTGGTCAGTTGTCATTGGTCACTTGTCATTGGTCAGTGGTGATTCTTGTCTCCCTCAACAAATGACAAATGACGAAGGACAAATGACTCTCGCTCAACAAATGACGAAGGACAAATGACTCTCTTTCACCCCGCTTTGGCCCGGCGCACGAGATAATCCAAGAGCGCCTGGTCGAGCGGATCGTCGGTGGTCAGTTCGACACGGTCGATGGCGCGGTTGCGGCACTCGATTTCCAGTTGGTCACGCCACTGCTTGACTGCGGCAAGGTAGTCGTCGCGCACGCTTTCAGCCTGTGTGACCAGCGTTTCGCCCGTCTCGATATCGTGAAACCGGCAGTGTCCTTCCAGCGGCAGATAGCGCTCCCAGGGGTCCCAGAGGTGAAAGACGATCACTTCGTGGTTGCGAAACCGCAATCGCTCGACGGCCTTCATCAGGGCGTCCAGGTCGTCGAACAAGTCGCTGAGAATGACGACGATGCCGCGGTGGTTGCACAACTCAGCCGCTTGCTGGAATGCCCGCCCTGAATTGGAAGTCCGCCGCGGTTGAGTGTTCCCGATGACACGGAGCATCTCCTGCAACTGGTGCGACCGCGCCCGGGGCGGCAGGTGCGCCACCACCTCGTCGGCCAAGAGCACCAGCCCCACCGCGTCGTGCTGCTTGAGCGCCAGGTGGGCCAGCGCCGCCGCCAGCGCGGCGCCGTATTCCAACTTGCTGATTCCCTTGCTGCGGCAATCCATCGACGCGCTGACGTCGAGCAGCAAGTACAGGTTCATGTTCGTCTCGGCGTCGAACTGCTTGACGTAAAGCCGCCGCTGCCGGGCGAACAGCTTCCAGTTCACGTGCCGCAAATCGTCGCCCTGCGCGTACTCGCGGTGCGAGGCGAATTCGACGCTGAAACCCACGAATGGGCTGCGGTGCAGCCCGTGCATGAAGCCTTCGACGATGCCGTGCGCTCGCAGCTCGAGGTTGTCGAGCCGCGAGAAAAAGGCGGGGTCGACGAGTTGTTTTGCGTCAGTCACGACATTTCCTCCACGCTCACGGCCTTGAGCAACCGCTCCACCAGCGCGTCGGCGTCGAGGTTGTCGGCACGGGCATGGAAGTTCAGCACCAGGCGATGGCGCAGAACGGGGGCGGCCATGGCCTTGATGTCGGCGAAGTCGACGTGGTACTTGCCCGACAGGATCGCCCGCCCCTTGGCTCCCAGCACCAGGTATTGCGACGCCCGTGGACTGGCGCCATAGGCCAGGTACTTGTGGATCGCCTCCAGCGACTTCACACCCGCTTGCGCGCCGTCGGGACGAGTGGCGGCGACCAGGCGGGCCGTATAGCGGACGACGCCGTCGGCGATCGGCACGCCACGCACCAGGTCCTGCAAGCGCAACACTTCCTCGGCGGCGAGCACCTTTTCGGCATGCGCCGCCAGCGTGCTGGTGGTCCCCTTGATAATCTGAACTTCCTCGTCGATCGTCGGGTAACGGACCTTCAAGTTGAACATGAAGCGATCGAGCTGGGCCTCAGGGAGCGGGTAGGTGCCTTCCATCTCAATCGGGTTTTGCGTCGCCACGACGAAAAACGGCGGCTTGAGGCGGTAGGTCTCTCGCCCCACGGAAACTTCGCTTTCCTGCATCGCTTGCAGCAGGGCGGCCTGCGTCTTGGGGGGCGTTCGATTGATTTCGTCGGCCAACAGGAAGTTGGTGAACACGGGGCCCGGTACGAACGAAACCCGGTGCTTGCCCGTCGCCTGGTCCTCTTCCATCACGTCGGTGCCCGTGATGTCGGCGGGCATCAGGTCGGGTGTGAACTGCACCCGGCGGAATTCCATTTCGAGCGTGTGGGCCAGCGTGCGCGCCATCAAGGTCTTGCCCAGGCCAGGTACGCCGTGCAGCAGCACGTGCCCCCGGCACAGCAGACAGATCAAGAGCGAATCGATGATTTCGTTCTGGCCGACGACCACCTTGCCCATTTCTTGCTTCACACGGTCGCGTGCTTCGCGCAACCGGGCGATCACCGCCAGGTCATCGGCGTTGTTATTCGGAGGTGAGTGGTGAGTCGTAACTGGTGACTGGTGCATGTTCATTTATCAAGTTCGGTAGGTGGCTGGGGCAGAGCGTCAGCGATGCCCCGTTCTTGTCCGTTTCAGTTCGTGGCTGGGGCAGAGCGTCAGCGATACCCCGGCCACCGTTAACTTTCTCAATATGTCCGATCACCGCGTCTCGCCTCCTCCGCCTCCTACCTTGCCCGCCTCCGCTGGATCGATCAGGCTGTCGGAATCAAGGTCGAGGTCGTGAAACACCTCGCGTGGGCCGAGGAACTCGTTCCAAGTCAGGTCCCCATCGTTGTTGCGGTCCATGCGCTGGAACCAGATTGGTCCTGTGGGCCGGCGCTGCTGGAACGCCGGCGTCTGGGCAAGTAACTGCTCGCTGGGGCCAAACAACTGGTAGCTGCCGCGGACGAATTCCATGTGGAAGTGCCGCACCGGTTCTTTCTCTCCCAGGCCCGGTTTGCCGTCGCGTTCGAGCTGTGCCAGGCCCGCCGCCGCGCCCCGCAGTTCCCGCACCGAGACACGTCCATCGGCATTGGCGTCGAGGGCCATGAAGAAACCGTAGCCCGTGTCGTAAACGTTGACGCGGCAAGTGGAGGCCGCCGGCTCGCAGCGAGCCTCGACGTATTGCTTCATTTCGCCCGCGAAGAGCTTGCCGTCGCCGTCGGCGTCGATCAGTTCGAACAGCTCGCGTTCGAAGCGAATCCGCTGGGCGGTCTCATCACGGTCGAGGTAACCGTTGGCGTCGGCATCGAGCAAATTGAACTGCCGCATCGCGGTTTCGACCGCCGCCGAGACCGGATCGAGATTGCGGTGCGAGAAGGTCATGACGGCGCCCGAAAAGCCGACTTTGGCGTAGTCGCTGCGATCGGTGTCGTCGAGCCGCTTGCCGCTGGTGCCCGCCACGCCGATCACGCCGCCCTGCGCCTCGGCCGACTGGAGGTCTACCGAAAGTTCAATGTCCGGTTCGGCCTGGCCGAGCGTCGCCAGCTCTTCGGCGTCGAGCCGCTCGTTGCCGTCAGTGTCGAGCGATGCGACGCGCGCGTCGGGCCAGTGCAGTTCGGCCGCGGTGAGCTGTAAATCGCGGTTGCGGTCGTATTTGACCAGCAATCGCCTGGCCAACAACGGCTCCTGCGCATCGCGGATGATGTCGGCCACGGTGGCCAGGGGCGTCGGCGACTGCTGAGCTGCGCCGAGCAGAACGGCCATCGGGTCGGGAGCCGGCGGGGGAGGAAAGAATTCCTGGAAGCTGACGCACTCGTCGCCGTCTTCATCTTTCGAGAGCACGAGCTCGGCCGAACCTTCCAGCTCCTTTCGCTCGAGCACGCCTGAGCCATCGGTGTCGAGAAGTTTGAAGACCTCCAGATCGTTTTGCGACGAGCTCAAGTCCTGGCGGTACGATACCGGCTCGCCACCGAGACGATCGACGGTCCTCTCGACGTCACGCCGCGAGAGCAACCCTTGGCCGCTCAGGCCGTCGAGAAACCGCTTGGCGCCGGGGCGGTTCTTGGTGCGGTCGATGGTCCGCAGGGCCGGGTTGTGGTTGGCTTCTTCGCGGCTGAGCTTGCCGTCGCGGTTGGTGTCGAGGGTGTCGACCAGCCGGCCAACATACTGCCGCCTCGCCTCGACCAGCGAGATGCCGCCCAAAGCCAGGCGCAACCGCAGGTGCAATGGTCCCCCGTCGAGCAAAAGCAGCACGTCGCGCCGATCGGAGGGAACTGTCTGGGCGGTCGCCCGCTTCGCCTGTTTCGGCCTGGCTTTGGCCCCCCCGGTTTTCGACGTCGCCGCGCCGGGCGACGCCGAAACGGCGGCCGGGTCGTCGGCGGCCAACAGGCCCATCAACATGATCAAGGTCGAACAAACCACGTGACTGCTCTCTCGTAGAACGGAATTCATTCCGTTTCCCGCCTTCAAACGGAATAAATTCCGTTCGACGTGCGGAAAAAAACCGGTATAAACCTCCAAACGCCACAAGCCCACGTTTTTAGCGGCCCAGGCTCTGTCACCAGCCACCACTTTCTCATGGCAAAATGTCTCATTGTCCTAACTAAGCAGTTCCTCGATCGGCTCGCCGCCCCGGTCGACCAACGGGATTGGCCGGCCCTCGGGCGAAATGTTCTCTTTCTTGTGATTGACGCCTAACGCGGCGCAGATCGTCGCATACAAGTCGGCGACACCCACCGGCCGGTCGGCAACTTCTTCGCCGCCCGGTCCGCTGCTCCCCAGCGCCTGCCCCCCCTTGATGCCCGCGCCGCCAAGCACCACGCTCCACGCCGCCGGGAAGTGGTCGCGTCCGGTGCTGGGGTTGATCTTCGGTGTGCGGCCGAACTCGCCCATCCAAACCACCAGCGTCGACTCCAACAGCTCGCGGTCGCGCAGGTCGTTCATCAACGTGGCCCAGCCTGGGTCGAGCACTTGCGAAAGTGCCTTGACCTGAGTGAAGTTGTCCGCGTGCGTGTCCCAGCCGGCCACATTGCCCGGCGCGCTCGACAGCGTCACCTCGACGAAGGCCACACCCCGCTCGACGAGCCTTCGCGCCAGCAGGCAGCCCTGGCCAAATCGGTTGCGGCCGTAGGCGTCGCGCAGTTCAGCCGGCTCCTCATCGAGCTGGAACGCCTTGCGGCCCTGGGTTTCGACCATCCGCATCGCTTTGGCGTAGCTGGCGCGGTGCGCCTTGACCGCGTCGGCTGATTCAGCCCGATCGAATTGCCCCTCGATGAACCGTTGGATGTCGAATTGGCTCTTGATCGCCTTTTCGTCGCGGCCGCGCGGCGGGGCCAGATCCTCCAACGCCAGGTTGGCCCGTGTGTTCGGGTCGTCGCTGGCGCCCGATACCGTGAGCGGTGAATAGTTCGGCCCAAGGAAACCGGCGTCGGCCATGCGGAACGGCGACAGACTGATGAAATTCGGCAGGTCGGTCTCGTCGCTCCCCAGTTCCTTGGCCATCAGCGAACCGAGCGACGGGTAGCGAACCGCCGCCTGCTGCGAAGCATAGCCCGTCATCATGAGCTGCGTCGCCAGGCCGTGCTCGCCTTCCTTCGTCGACAGGCTGCGGATGATCGCGAGGTCGTTCATTTGCCTGGCCAGGCCGGGCAAGTGCTCGCTAATACGGACACCGGGCGTCGCCGTGGCGATTTCGGTGAACGGTCCACCGTTGGCGTGGCCCGGCTTGAGATCGAAAGTGTCGGTCTGGCTGGGACCACCGTTCATCCAGAGCAGGATGCACGATTTGGCGCGGGCACCACCCGACTTTTCAGCGGCCTTGGCGTCCTCGTCATTGGCCGCCGCCGCCAGGCGGGGCAGCCAGCCGCTGAACGAAACCCCCAGTGCGCTGGCCATGCCAAGACCCAGAAGCTCGCGCCGCGAAAACGGCGCCGTGAATCGCCCTGGGGCCGCATGACCGCGCGGATCGCGAACGGGATACCAGATCGGCTTGTTTCGTGTGGGCATGTTACGACTCCTTGCGTTGGTCACTTGTCATTGGTCACTTGTGATTTTCGTCTCCCACAGCAAATGACGTATGACGAATGACTCTTCCTCAACAAATGACAAAGGACCTAAGGACAAACGACTCTTCTCACCGGCTAAGCACGAACTCGGGGCTGTTCAACAGTCCCCACAGGATCTCAGCGAAAGCTTGCTTTCGTTCCTGCTCGCCCGGCTGCTGACGCACGTGCTCGAGCAAGTATTCCAGCTCGGCGGCCTTCGGCTTGCGCGTTAGGGCGGCGAGGTACAAGGTTTCGATTTTTTCCTCGAACTTGAGAAACGGCGCTTCGACGACCGCGCGTAACGTGCGGCTGGCGTCGAGGCTGGTGGCGTCGGCGGTCAGCTTGCCGTTCATCAACATCAATGCCTGCGGAATGCCCCCTTTGTAATCCGAAGGCGACTCCGGCGCGGCTTCGTCCATCCGCGCGACGAACTGGCTTCGCTCGCCGTTGAACCGAGGGCCATTGTCGGCCTTGGCCACCGGCAGCCCGAGCGCCTGTTCGAGCGAATCGAAGACCTGTTCGGGAAGCAGCGTCTTCAGAGGGCGATGAGTGAAGCCCTCGGCGTCGCCGGCGGCCTCGGGCGAGAACGACTGCTGGTAACTGCGGCTCTTGCAGATACCCATCATCAGCCAGCGAACGTCGAAGCCCGAGTCGACGAACAATCTGGCCAGGTTGTCGAGCACGCGGCGCTCCGCGGGACTGACGCGGTCGAGGTCGTCGACCGAGCCGGCCAGGCCGCGGCCGCAGAGGTACTGCCAGGTGCGATTGACCGCCGTCGCGGCGAAATTCGGGTTCTCCGGCGACGTCATCCAATCCGCGAGCAACTCCCGCGGCGAGATGCCCGCGGCGATCTTCTCGACTGGGCTGTCGGACCAAAGCAGCTTGGCCGTGTACGTCAGGCTGTCGCCGTTCATGTCGGGCTTGATGGTCGGCACCGATTGTTCGGCCTGTTCCGCGGCGGGCTGGGCATCGGCAGGTTGGTTATCGGCGGGCTGTGCACCACCTGGTGTTGCCTGGGCACTCGTGAAGAACGCCGCGACGCCCCAGAAATCGCTCCGCTTCCAATCGGTAAAGGGATGGTCGTGGCACTGGGCGCAGTTCAAACGCACACCGAGAAACACCCGCACGTAGGCGCTGGCCAGGTTTTCGGGCATCGCGCCGACGGCCTGCTGAAACACGGCCGCGGCCGCTTCGGGGTCTGGCTGCGGAGTTTGCGGGACCACGCCGCGTGGTGCCTGTGGCGCCGAGACGAGCACCAGTTTGCGGGCGAATTGATCGTAGGGCGTGTTCGCGGTGAACTGCCGTGCCAGCCAGGGTTCGAGCTGCGTCGCCATGGCGGCCCCCGGCGCGCTGGCGGGCACCATCATCCGCCGCCAGACTCGGGCCAGGTGCTCGGCAGTCCGTTGTGCGTAGCGGTTGGGCCGTTGATCGGCCATGACCAGCCTTTCGACGTAATTCTGCCGTTTCAGCGTCTCTCCGTCACCGAGAAAATCGCGCAGTTGTGCGACCGTCGGAATCCGCCCTTGAAGATCCAGATACAGCCGGCGGAGAAAGGTTGCGTCGTCCACCGTCGGGGCCGGCGTTTCACCCGCCGCGGCGTATTCCTCGGAGAAGCGCGCGTCGATCCAATCGGCCAGTTGCTGGGAGGTCATCCGCGGCGCCGGAGGCGCGGGCTCCTGTTGCGCTTGGCAACACTTCTCTTGACCCAAGCCGCACGATCCCAGCCCCAAAACGGTCCCGATCAGCAAGGCGCGTCGTAGCATGAGCAGCACCCGAACGAGAGAGGCAACGAAAAAGACCAGATCACCGATCGGGCTGAGTTTAAGACATTGTGTCTTTTATGTCAAGTAGCGGGCAAAGAAATTTGTTTACTCGTCGTCGTTCGTTTCGGACGAAGGTTTTGCGCGCCGCTCCACGACGTGGTACGAGTATGGCTCGCGGGGAGTCGGTGCACCACCTGGACCGGCGTTCCATACCTCGCGGTCATGGTACCGAACTTGGAGCCGGTAGTCGGAGAACCTGCCGCAAAGATAGTGCCATTGGTAGCGGTCGCCGCTTCGCCGGGCCTCGATCAACAGTAAGATTTCGGGATCGGTGCCTTGGGTCAAAGTGAACAGAGCGCCATCGAGCACTTTGTCGGTTGATTTCGGTTCGAAACGGTATAGCGGCTTCGACAACAGCCGCAGTTCCCATCGCCCGCCCTCGGCGTCGATGCTGTTGGCGCTAAACCCGGCGGCGATCGCCTTGATTTGCCGCAGCCGATGCGACGCCGTCTTGGCCGGCTCCGGAGCCTCGGGCACCGGCACCGGTTCCACGCCGGTGGCCGGCGACCAAACGGTGCCACCTCGCCAAACCGCGTTGATCGGTCCGGTCGAGAAAGAGTGGAACTCGTGCTGCACGACGCGCAACCCATCGTTCTGCGGCCAGGCGAAAATGGTCCCAACGGCGGCCGGCCGTCCATCTTCCAACCAAAGGTACACGGCCCCGTCGTCACCGCCTCGAACCGGCTGACTCCAGCGAAAGACGGGCTGGGGTTGCAAGTCGAACAATTGCTCCGCTCGATCCGCGGGGGCGATCCGGTAGTCTTCCGCCATTTGCTTGAAAATCGGCTGCCAGCCCGAGACCTTGATTCCCTCATTGCCCGCAGCCGCGAGCGGCTCTTCGGCCCGCACCAGGTTTTCTGAGATGGCGAGAATCGCCAGAGTCAACGTCAACCAGCAACAACGACCCATCCCATTTTTCTCCTGAAGCCCCGCCGCCAACGACCCGGACGTCTGATTTTAAGACATCTTGTCTAATACAGCAAGCGGCCGATCCCCATGCGCCCTCATCCGTCCATCCTGCCGGCGTACGAACTTTGCCACTCCAACTGGCCATCCGTTCGCCGCAGGCACGGGCAACCAGGTCGCTTATTCGAATTCACGAAACGGAATGCCGATCGCATACCGGGTGCCCGATGCAACGTGATCAAGCCCCTGCTTGACCGGGTTGGTCGCAAAACAAGAACTCGCCGCCGGTGAATTCGTTTCGACCGTTCGTGGCGGAACCGGCTCGTGCACTTGCCACGACCACGAGTTGCAGCGGGAAAAACACTGCGCCACGAAGGTCTTGATGCAGCGCGTTGAAGCCGCCCGCCTCGTAGCGCAGCAACAGAGGCGACGGAGAGGGAGCATGAGCGACGAAGTCCAGATCGACGGCTTGGGAAAGCGTTGCCATTGTTGCGGGGCGTAGCGCGCGGCCATACAATCCATTCTGTCTCGGTCCGAGAATGAGACCGGACCAAGCAAGCTGGGCAAAGGCCGACTCAATTCCCTTTCGTGGACGATTTGCGGGAGGTCTCACATGCGCAGAGCACTTGTTGCTCGCTTGGTGGCGTTGGCTGCAGTGTTGGCTTACCCGGTTGACCTGCGCGCTGACGAGGCAACTGCGGTTGCCTGGGTGGAGAAGCACGGCGGAAAAATCACTCGGGACGACAATCGGAACGGCGGGCCTGTCGTAAATGTGGACCTGTACCGCATAGGGCGATCGGATGTCACGGATGCAGGGCTGAAGGAATTGTCCTCACTCCGAGACTTGCAAAGGCTAAACATTGGTTTTTCCAAGGTGACAGACGCCGGATTAAAGGAGTTGGCCTCGTTCCGGAACTTGGAGAACCTGAATTTGTGCTTCACGCAGGTCACGGACGCGGGAATCAAGGAACTGGCGCCCTTGCGGTCCTTGCACACTCTGGACCTGAACTCTACGAAGATCACCGACGCGGGGTTGACGCAGTTGGCTTCCTACAAGTCCTTGCGCAACCTTACCCTGTGTTGCACGAACTTGACGGACGCGGGGCTGAGGCAGCTCGCCTCACTTGAGGATCTGGAGGCGATCAACCTCTTTGGCACGTCGGTGACGGATACCGGTTTGAAGCTTCTGGCCTCGCTCAAGTCGCTGCGCGTGCTCGAACTGGATCACACGCGGGTAACGGACACCGGGATGAAAGAACTGACCGCTCTCCAGAACTTGCAATGGCTCTCGCTGTGGAACGCGCATATTACCGACGCGGGGCTGAAGCAGTTGGCCACCATCAAGAGCTTGCGGAATCTGAATTTGCGTGGCACCCAGATAACGGACGTGGGGCTGAAGGAGTTAGCGACCCTCCATCAATTGCAGGAACTGATCCTGCAAACGACAGGTGTCACCGACGCCGGGTTGCAGGAATTGGGTTCCCTTAAGGCCTTGAGAAAAGTGTATCTGAACGGGACAAGCGTGACCGCGAGCGGGATGGCCGAATTGAAAAAAGCGTTGCCCGAGTGCGACGTCTCGCAAGTCCTCATCGAGTGACGGTGGGCTCGAATCCTTGATCGCCAGACAGGACCGGCTGCACGTCTGCGAGCCCCCAAGCCACTCCGCCGCCATTTTGGCGACGAGGCAGCCTGGGCAACGGAGCTTCCCTTTCGATCAGCACCCCACCATCGCCAGCTCGCGGGCCTCGTCCACCAGCCCGCCCCGAAACGCCTGCCAGTTCCGGCGGAGCTGGCCCTGATCTGCGCGACACGGCCGGTGGTGATGCCGAACATCCGTGCCGTGTCGCGACCGGTCTCGCCGGCGGCCAACGTCATGGCCGCACCTCGGCCCACGACTCAAATCTCGGGGACCACGGCGACGGCTCGGCACCAGCCGGCACTGGCTCCTTGGATTTTGACCGGAAGGCAAGAGACTAAAAAGCCATGCGACCGAGGAATTTGTTCCAGGTTTGCCAACTTCTCGATCTGGCAATATTCGCGCTCGATCCCGGCGAAATGGGCCGGCCAGATAAACCGGCCGTCACCGGTGCGCCGAAAGTCCGCGACCATGTCGGCGAATGGCCTGTCGAGCGTGAAGGCGTCGATACCGATCACCTTCACGCCGTGTTCGACCATCCAGAGCACACCTTCGCGCCCCAAGCCGGGCTGCCTGAAATAATCTGTCGTGCCCAGCCGCTTGTCGGCCCCGGTGTGTAGCAGCACGATGTCGAAGGGCCTGAGCTGATATTCGATTCGGACGAGAGCGGCTTCCAGGTCGGCGACCTCGATGAGCTCGCCGGCCGCCTTGTGCCGGAAGTCGAGCACAACGCCCGGCCCAAAGCACCACTCCAAAGGTACCTCGTCGATCGTCCGGGCCGGCTTGCCCTCGGATATGGGACCATAGTGGTAGGGGGCATCGACGTGCGTGCCGGTATGCGAAATCGCTTGCACCTCCTCGATCGCCCAGCCCAGGCCATTGGAGTAAATGAGATCCTCGGGCTCGACGCCGAAGAACTGACGCATTTGCTGGAGGCCCTCGCCCTCGTGGCGAATATACCGGATCTGCGCAGGAAGTGGCTCGCTGGAAGAGGCGTGCTCCAGAGGCACGCTCAGGTCGATCAGGCGGAACTTGCCGAACATCACACCGATCCTCGGTTGCCAAACGGTGCCCCGGCTCGCAACGGACATTGGCACCGCTGTTGATCGGCCGGTAGAGCTTCGCCGTTTGGGGCGCCAGGGCCAGCCGGCACCACCGGCCGGCAAACCTGGCCTGGATTGCCTATCCTCAGCGATTTATGTCCCGTGTCAACAGCAAGCTTGCGGTGGACGAATGCGGTTGCGGCCCTGGAACGAGAGTCTGCGAACGCCGACGCAAACCAGACCCGACAACATTAGGGCGCAATAAACTGCGACGAAGACGGCCTCTGACGATCGCGCTTGCAAAGGTTGCGGCGTCAAGAAACGTGTCTCAACCCCTTGGTTTGCCGTGGATGGAGCACGCTCGGTTAATTCGAAGGGCGAAGTTGCGACGCAAAACGACGATGAACGAAAAGAGACCGTCCGCCCCATCCCAGGAACAGCGACGAACGATACTGGCACCGCACGATCGCAATGGCGGAGGGGCGCGACGGTACGCGGCGCGCCGGCCATTTAGGGTTATCGCAGGCTTTGGTTGGCGGATGCCGAGCCCCTGTCGTCATGGCACCGCCCAACTCGTCGCAGGCGGGAAGGTGCGTGACATTCCTTGGCGCCGGCGCGCGACCGCCCGCGGCAAAAACTCCTGGTGCTCCTTCGACATTCGCTCCACTACTCAAATAGTACCGTCCGGCCGTGGGCGATGGAACAAGTCTTAGGCAGCAAGTCTCCCGAAAATAATAGTTGTTCCGTCGCGAGGAGGCGAATTTTTTTGCGCTCGTGCGAAAAAGGGAGGAAAGAATATGGAACGGCGCGGACGGCAAGCGTAGCATGAAGCTTATGGAACGCCTTGAACACCGTAATGAAGAAAGGGCCGTCTGGAGCGAGCAGCTTCATTCTCAGTTCATGATGTTCCGCGAAGTGATCATCTCCGTTTTGCACCATCCAAATCGTCCGGAGAAGCAGGAGATCATGGACGAGATCGACCGCGATTTGGACGAGAAGTACAGGCAAGCGGAAATCAGTCTTCAGGAAAAACTGAGTTTGAAGATGCTTCTGGAGGCCGGGTATCTGGGTAGCTGAAAGTCCGGCCGCAATGAAGCCAGCGGAAGGGAAGACAGGATGAACAGGATGGAACCCCGCCTTGCGATCACTCTCCAAATTCCATCCTGCCAAGCGTTCCATCCTGTCTAAAGAACATGCCGTTAGTCGTATTGGATCGCTGCCCACCACCTCACGGATGAAAAGCAATCGGCACCATCAAACGCCATCCGTGGTATTGCCATGCCATCAGTGGGTATTCTTGCCCATGCTGTGTACTACGCAGGCCAGCTCGCGGCATAAAATCTTCGCGGGCGACAAAGAAAAAAGGCGTTAGTAGTACGGTTCGACCACGGCCTTGCGATCGCGCCGAATTCCATCCTGCCATCCAACTCGCCAGGTAGAGCCCTTACAGTGTGGTGGTCGGCGGACTCTAGCCCATTACCACAACTGCGGCTGCGGTGGAAAGTAACAGCAGGACATCAACGATCGACACGGCGATCCACCACCCGCTGTTTGGGCGACCGAGAAACCAAGTGCCTACGTCGAGGGCCGCGAAAAACAGGCAGAAGATTACTGCAAATACTTTTAGCGGCGACATGAAGCCATTCTACCATGACGGCATCAAATTGCTCGGCGAACGTTCAAGCCACCACAGACTTGGGACGCCGCCTCGCGCAGGCGCTTGACAAATAAGACATGCTGTCTTAAAATCGGTGCGGTTCGTGAACAGGGAACACCGAATCGAGGTCATGCTGCCATGAAGAGGTTTTCTTCGCCGGCCATCGATTGCCGGCTCGTCGTTTGGTTCGAGTCGGCGCGACGCAAACTGCTGGAGGCCGGTTTGGCCGATCGCGGCGACAAGCCGCTGGGTTATTGGGCGTTACCGAGCGATCGGCACCTCCCGCTGGCGCTCGTCGACCGCAAAATCCGCGAGGTCATCGCGGCGGAGTTCGATGAACTTCACGCCACACCGGGGGTTGGCCCCAAGAAACTGGCGGCACTGATCACCTTGCTGAACCGCGCGGCGCTGCCGCAAGCGGAGCCCGTCGCGCCGGTCGCCCCAATTGCCGCTGCCGAACGCTTGAACGGCCGTTCTGGGGTTTGCGAAGCGGTCTGGGAGCAGTGGCGCGCCAGCGTTCGCGCGCACGGCTTGGGCCACGAAACGATGGGCCGCTTCGCCGCCAGCCTGCAAGACTTGCCGCGGAGCATGTGGCGCGATCCGCTCGACGTCTATGTCAACTTGACGCTGGCCGAGATCCGCGGGCTCAAGTCGCACGGCGAGAAGCGGGTGGCCGCCGTCGTCGATATCTTTGGTCACGTTTACCAAATTGCATCGCAACTCGACGCCCGACCGCACCTGCGCGTGAGGATCGTGCCGAAGCTCGTCGAACAAGTCGAGTCTTGGGGCGAGCGCCGGCTTTCGCAGGCGGGCCCCCTGGAAAGCGACGAGATCCGTTCGGCCTTTATCGCCCCGCTACTGGACCAGGTGGCCAACGACGCCGGCCAGGGGGTAGCGCGGATTGCCGAAAGCCGGCTGCCCCCGCAAACTTTCAGCGTGCAGCGCATCGCGCGCCAGACCTGCCAGAACCGAGGCCGCGTTTACGAGTTGCTGGCCGACGTGGAGACGATTCTCGAAGTCCGCTGGCCCGAGGGCCGGACCATGGCCCGCCGGCTCGCCGACCGGATTGCCGGGCAAGCGCCCGATTCATCGGCCCATCAGCTCATCGAGTCGGCCGCTCAATTATTCTATCCCGACCGCGACCAACGGCGAGGTGTACTCGCCATGACCAACGGCCAATCTACTTGCTCGTAGAGTCTGGTGGTGAGTTCGCGTCGGGAAGTTCATCGACGATTCGCGCGCGATAGCACATGTAGGTCTTGTCGCCGGTCTCGATCAACGTGTAGTCGCCATTGATTCTGGCCCGCCGCTCGTCGTCGTCGCGCGACGACCAAAGCGCCTGATCGTTGTACTTGACTGTGAGCTCTTTGTCGGAAAATCGCAACGCCGCGCCGTGCCAAGCCCAGGTTTTGCCGTCGGGTGGGTGACGGGCTTCGATCATCAACAGCACCTCGGGGTCGGTCCCCGCCGAACTGACCATGGCGAACAGGGCGCCTTCCAGGACTTCTTCCGAGGAAGGCTCAAACTCCAACAACGGCCTCGGCAGCAGCCGAAGTCCCCATGTCTGCCCGTCTCGAGTGCGGCTTTCAGCCGCGAACGAGCGGGCCAATTTGCGCATTTGCTGGCGGCGCTGCGACGACGACTCGGCCACGCTTGGGGCGTCGCCCAGGGCAGCCAGCGTGATCCCGCGCTCGGGCGTCCACTGAAACGCACTGTTTTCCGGGGTTTCTGGAAATAGTTGCCTCGTTGCCAGCGTGTGGAATTCGTGGATCAGGATTCGCTGCCGCGGACTGGAAGCTCTCGTCGAAAACATCGTACCGATGACCTCGGGCCGTCCGGCATAGCTCCAGGCATAGAGATGCCCGTATTGGGTGTGCTCCCCGACCAGGTTCGTCCAACTGAAAATCGGTTTCGTTTCCAACTCGAGCGGTAAAGTGCGTCCTCGATCGCGGAAGATTCGATAGGCTTCCGCCTCGTGCGTGTGAAGCTTGAGCAATTCCGCAATCGGCGGGTCGGCCTGCGCGAGGGTACCCCCGAATGCGCCATACGCGATCGCGATCACCAGGACATTGAATCGAACGAAGATCACCAGCGCGCTCCTTACCCAATTCAGCTTTCCACTTCAGACAATATGACTTAATCGCTTGCCATTGGCAAGCCGATTGCCAGCGGCCCACTACCGATTTTCGGGCAGTGTCCGGATTTGCCGCCGAGAATTTTTCGGCGATGGCACGCGAGTGGTGACTTTCGGGGCAAGACGATCATGGATGTCGCCGCACTTTCGAGGAAACGACTTGCCACGACAATCGCATCGGCGGCCGTGAAACCACGCGGCCGCCCGCGGCAAAAACTCCTGGTGCTCCATCGACATTCCCTCCACGACTCACATAGCACGTCCGGCCGTGGGGGAGGGAACAAGCCATAAGCGGCAACAACCCGCCCCGCCGGGCGCAGTCGGCGCGGTTTCCAATGGACCGTCGATGGCTGCTTCCTCTGGGGGTCGTGGAGACGCAGGAGTTTTTACCACAGGCGTAACCTTCAGACGCTTCCTGCTGTTTGGAACTTCTGGGTTTCAGGTGCGTGCAAATTCACGGATTCCTGGGGGATCGCTCGTCAGCATCAAATCCGCCCGTACTTCATGCCTTTCGGTTGCGATACAACGACGGGTCGACCGTGCGCGCCATGGCCTCGATGTCGGCGTCCACTCCGAGAAACGCGCACACGCGCTCGGCCTGCCGGCGCGGCTCCGCGAGCAGATCGTTAAAACTCAGGCGGAGAACCTGGAAATTCGCTTGCCGCTGGAGCCATTCGTGCAGTTGTTTCAGGTGCAGCGTAAACGCTTGCGTGATCTGCTCGCGTGCGGCCACCGGCTTTCCTAATCGGTCGAGCATTTTCTCTTGCGACGAGAGCATCTCGTCGAAATCGCGCTCCATGAAGATGATCCGGTAGCGCTCGCTCGAAGGCAGCCCGTACAGGAGCTGCGAGACCATCTTCAACGCCTTTCCGCGCGTCGCCGGAAGCCACGACGCGTCGCGCTGGATGCTCTTGACCTTCTCAAGCTCGTAGTAGCCTTTCGGATTATCGGTGTCGGCCGTTCGCACGCCGTCGGTGACAAGCTCGATGCCGCCGTTTTCCAGCATTTGCATCATCAGCGACGTGCCCGACCGCGGCAATCCCGATACGATGATGATTTCCATGTGCATGTCGATCAGATGTTGACGTTCAAGAGCCGGCGAAAAGCAAATCCGGTGACCATCGACACGACGAACCAGTAGACGACCCAGGAATCGGTACCGCAGGTCCAGCCCGCGCGTTTCGGATAATCGATCGCGATCGATCCGATCGGCGAGCCGGGGGCAAACGGCGTCTCGGCGGGGTGCATGAGCGTATCGGCGAAGTCCCAATCCGGCCGCAACGAGCTGACGCGCATGAAGCGGTCGCCGACGACCAGATCTTTCTCGAAGGTCTGATCACCCACCTGAAACGCCAGCCGATGCTGGCCGGGCCGGCGCGCCTGGATGCTCCAGCATACCTCGCGCAGCCCGCCGCCAGGAACACCCCGCAGCCCGCCGCCAGGAACACCGCGATTGCGCACGCGCACCGGGCCGATCGCCACGTCGACGTCGGCCGACGGTCCCAGACTCACCTCGGGCCACGCGGCGCCCGCGCCCAGCTTCAAGGTCACCACCGCGTCCTCGCCGACGCGCAGGGGCCGCGCCTGGTACCACAACGAAAGTTGCCCGAGCACGAGCAACACCGGAACGGTCATCACCATCATCGGCACGATCGCGAGCACCAGCAACCCGGCGGCGGCGCGGAGCACGCGCCCTTGCGCGCGCAGCGCCACCGAGGCGCCGGTGTTGAACAGCTTGAGCGACAGCAGGTTGGCCTTGATCTCGTCTTTGACGCGCTTGATCGCCCGCTGGTTCGACGTAAACTTGAACACGGCCAAAAGCGCCACCCCGGTGATGGCCGCGGCGAGCGTCGCCGAGAGCCAGCCGGGCAAGACGCCAATGGGTGCGAGCAACAGCTTCCCCACGGCATTCGCCGGGGAGTTCAGCCAAACCAAAACTCGCGTCAGGAAATCGGTCACTCGATGTATCCCAGTCCGCGAAGCTGATCGGCAACTTGTCCCTCGGCCTCTTCCAGCTTGAGTTTCGCCAGTTCGTTCTCGATCGCGTGGGCGATGAATTCGTCCACGCCGCTGTAGCCGGCGGTTTCAGCCGCGCGCTTGGCGCGGTCGTACAACGCCTCGTCGATCTTGATCTTGGCCATGCGTATCGGCTCCCTTCAGGTCGAAAAAATATCCTTCCCCGTCATCGATGTCGGCACGCCCAGGCCGAACAGCCCCAGAATCGACGGCGCCACGTCGATCAGTTTTGGACTTTTGGCGCGCAACGGGCGATTGCAAAACAGCACGCCGGGCACTTCCAGCGCATCGGCGCAGTGGTCGGCGCTCCAGGCCGAGTCGTTCGGCAGCAAGACCTCGTCGGTCAGGTCGCCCTTCGACGTCGACCACGACGCCCGGTAACCACGGGCATAGCCGACGATCAGGTCGGGCGCCAACGCGGTCGCGTTGCCCGAATACACCTGGTCGGCGCGATAGACGTTGCGAACCACCCGCTGCCCGTTGAAATCGGTCACCGCCTCGAGCCGCATCGCCAATTCCGTCAGCAGGGCCGCCTGTTCCTCGCCCGGCTCGACGATACCGTCGCTCTCGCGTCCCTTGAGATTCAAGTACAGCCCGTTCAGCCCCAGCCCGTAGGCGACGGTCTGCGACCAGTCGATGTCTTTCAGAATCGACGTACACTCCGGCGGGCCGAGATAACCCAGCGCCCGCAACCAGGAATTGAGATTGAACTGCGTGCCGAAGTTGGCGAAACCATGATCGCTCATCACGATTACCGTCGCGCCGCCGCCGCCATGACGGTCGAGCACGTCGCCCACCAGGTCGTCGAGTCTTTGGTAGAGCCGGCGAACGTGTCCAAAGTAGCGTTTCGCCTCGCCGTCGGATCGGATCGGGTGCTTTTCGTCGGAGTTCCACCAGAACATGTGCGATTGCAGGTCACTGCTGGAGAAATAGAAGAACAGCAATCCGTCGTCGTAATCGTCCATGGCGTAATCGAACATCGCCAGCCGCTCTTCGAGCACCATGTTCGCCTGCCGGAGAAACTCATCGTCCTGGAACACGCCGTCTTTGCGGGCGTTATAGTCTTCTTGAAAGCCGGTGGTGTAGAACAGCCCGAGTTGCTTTGAAACGTCTTGAACGAACGAGGCCGGCTCCGAGATTTGCGCGGCCGGGGCGCTCGGATCGATGTTGATCGGCGTCACGTAGAGCTTGAAGTTGGGCGAGACCTCTTGCAGATAGAACCGGCAGACCCCGCTGACGCTCGGCACGTACCATGCCAGGGCGAACGCGAGCCGAGTCCAACGGCTCCATTGACCCGCCTTGAGCAGAATCTTCTGGCCTTGGATTTCGATCAGCGCCGCGTCGGCAGCGCGGTCGCGAAAAATCGTCGCCGCGATCGAAATCGGCTTTGGCTCGTCGAGCAGCGTATTCGCCGGCCCTTCGATCGCGATCTCCGCCCGATCGTCATCGAACGACAGCGGTACCTTCTTTCCAACGCTTTCCTCCTTGGCTTCCGGCGGATGGTTTTCCGCGAAGTGCTGGTAAGTGCCGTAGGTGCCCAGCATGTCGGGCGTTCCCATGCCGGCGATCGAGCGGTGATGACCGTGGTGCGAGGGACTGGGCGGGTAGTTCGACGGCAGATCGTAAAATGTCGAGTTGACGCGCGCCGTGTCGAGATAGTCCCAGAACGGAACGCCCTGGCGCCGGAGCACGGTTTTGCCGTCGACGGTCTCGGCGGCCGAATAGAACGGAGAGCACGGTTCGTGCGGGTGCCGGTGGACGAAGTCGAAGATACCGTGCGAGCCCGGTCCCGCGCCGTTGATGAAGTTGGCCCAGGCCACGGGGCTCTGGGGCGGAATGCTCGTACCCAGGTCGCTGAATCCGCCGCTTGCGCGGAGCTTCGCGAGATGCGGGAGCAGGCCTTCGCTCATCATCGCTTCGCAGAGCCGCGGGTCCATGCCGTCGATGCCGATGACGATGACCTTCGCACCGAGGCTTCTCGAACGGCGCTTGCGGCCGCCGACCCAATAAGCGCCAGCCCCGATTCCCGCGGCGGCGCCGGCCAGGGCCGAACGCCTCAGAAAGGTCCGCCGGTTCGATCTTGGTTTCGCTGGTTCGGCCATGGATTCGAATTGAGGACGAAGGTGACGAGGGAATCGGAAACATGAGCCTATCGCAAAACGGCCTTGTGGTGTAGGCATTGCGGGAGGGGCGGGAAAAAAACAAGGCCGCGGGTACAAAAGGGCTGGGACCACCCACTATAATGCAACTCACGAGCGAGGACTTCGACAGGATAGACCACGGGCCGTACCTTGGCGGTCTACAGATGATAGGCCAAGCTATTCCTTTGAGGCGGAATCGATGGCACTCAACGACATCTTTGGCTACTTTCGGGGGTACGACAAACGTTCCTTCGAAGTCGTCGCGTGCCAAGGGAACGAGCCGAGTGAGGCCGACGTTGCCGTGTTTGAGGCGGAAGTTGGTTTCCGTCTACCCGAAGAGTTCCGGGAGTTTACCATGTCGCCGCTTGGTGGACTCTACTTGGAAGTCCGTGAACGACTGTGGCCCCGCCCAAAGTTGTTTGACGTCGGGCCGTTTTGGTCGTTCCTGTATGGGCTAAAGGTCTTCGGCATTGCGGAAGGCATCCCTGAATGGCTGGACGTCCGCGTACAATACAGGGAATTCCACGCTGAGGGATTCGCCGGCCTCGTTCCGTTTTTGCAGTTGGTTGGTGACGCAGACAAGTACTGTTTTGACTCCGGTGGCCACGTTATCCGTTGGTCACATGAAGAGCCGGAGATCCGAGAACAAGAGCCAAGCACATTCAGCGAACTCCTCATTCGAGAGATCCACGAACTAGAGGAACGGAAAAATCGCAAGATTGGCGCGGCGGGGAACTAGGGATAACCAATGGCTGAAGCTGACCGTGGCCCTTAGCCTGGTTCTGCGGGCTTCAGCGTGCTTGCAGGCGCCCCGACAACTTAGCCGAACATTAAGCGCAAAAAAGCACAATGCAGGTGCCAGCGATATCGATGCCCGCCACGAACCCCCGACTTCTGATCGACGCAACGGACGTGGACGTGAGCGAAGTCTGGATTCATCGCCAGGACGATCCGTATCCGGGCGGCCACTCTTACCGTCTTTGGCTACCGGAGTCTCTTATCGCTCAATGGCCGACGAACGCTCAGAAGGACTTGATGTGGCTAGATCGCGTGCTTAGCGTTTGGCGGACGGGCAAGCGTTCCCGTAAAGCTGCGGCGCCCGCCTTTGTCCTGAATACGATTGAGAAGATCACGCAGGCCGTGAGGGGCGTCGAGATTCACGGAGAATGCTCTCCTCACTGTTCGACTCTCGATTGTCCATCGTGCGGGGCGCCCGTCTGGGTAAACTGGTTGTACGATCATTCTCTTCGCGGTCCCGATGGCGAACTGCGGTTCAAGTGCAAAGAATGCTCGACGCTTGGGAGTGTGAGCTTAGACGGCGAAAGCTTGTGGTTGTCGTCGTCGGACGGAACTCAAAGGAGCAGGTGCATGCAGGTCGGCCTCAAACACAGATTTCATAACGGCATCCACACGATTGCGCTTGGTAAGATCAAGTGGACGCTTTAGGCGCTAACCAGTCGCTGCCCTTGATCGGGCCGCCATTACAGCGACAAGAGTCGCGGGCGTTCGGTTTCAATTAGGCGGCCCATCGCCGCTTCCCATGAGACGCGAGAGCCCCGGAGTGTGTCCTACGATCAACGTGAAACCGAGGCACCCGCCAAATGGATCGCAGGCAAGCCGAAGGCATCTTAGGAGCAGAAAGTCCCTAAACTTCCCATATCACCTAAACCTGGAACCCATGCGGACAGTGCGGACAGTTGAAAATGAGACGGCTGTCCGCACGAATAGACGACGTAAGGGCATGTCAAACTGGCATTTGCGTTCACGAGGTGGGTGATGCGGACAGTTCGGACAGTTGTGCCCCCCACTTTTGAAACGTGTTCCCGGGGGCTCATCGACGCCAGCAAAGTCTTTCTGTTTTCCACGCGATGGGTCACTTTGGGCGAATAGGCAGACGCCATTCCAACGGGCGCGGACAGGAGTGGAAGGCGCGGAAATTGGTGACGGCCGCAAGCACGACCGTCTCATTTCGAGAAGCGCTAATTGGCGCTTTTCGAAATCGTTGTTGCGAGAGGAGTTGCGCTCAACACCGTTGCGCAGTCACCGAGGAGCTGAACTGAAACCGTCGGCTCATGGTTCTACACGAATCGGTTCTCCGTTTTTCGCGCCGGCGATCGTGCCGGGCGCCTCACCCACGGTCAGCGGTTTGCCGTCCATGTAGTCGGGCACCGGGATGCCGAACAACTCGAGCACCGTGGGGCCGATATCCAAGAGTCGCGGGCGCTCGGTTTCAATGGGGCGGTCGCAGAACAGCACACCGGGCACGACTGAGGGATCGACGCAATGGTCGCCGCTCCAGGCCTTGGTATTGTCGTGGAAAATCTGCCGCGTGGTCCGACCGATCGCCGCTTCCCAGGAGACTCGATAGCCCCGCTCGTAACCGACGATCACGTCGGGCGCCTGGTCTTTGTACGGCCCGCGGTAAGCGTGTTGAGCAAGGTAGGCGCGCTTGACGGCTTTCGTGCCGTCGTGCGAATCGACCAGGGCCGCCAGCCTTAGGGCGATTTCCTCACCCAGCGCGTCGGCCTCGTGGCCGGGGGCGACCGTGCCTTGCGCGAACTTGTCTTTGACGTTCAAGAAGATGCCGGTCAGCCCGATCGCAAAGGCGCGCGTCCGCGACCAATCGACTCCGGCAAGGTGCGCCTGATCGCGCCGCGCGTCGTCGACCGCCAGATAGCCGTTTTCTTCCAGCCAACGATTCAAGTCGATTCCACGGCGGAAGGGGTTGAAGCCGTGGTCGGAGATCACCATCAGCATCGTCCCCGCGTCGCGGCACCTGGCCACGGTCCGGCCTACCAGGTCGTCCATCCGCCGGTAGAGGTCCTCGATCACCAGGCGCAGGTGCGGGGGCACGTCCTTCGGGCGAGCGGGGTGGTCTTCGTCGTGGTAGCGCCAGAACATGTGCTGCATGCGATCGGAGCCGTCGAACACGCAGACGCAAACGCCCCGTTTCACTTTATCGAGACCGTCGAAGAACATCGCCTCGCGCTCGCGGTCGAAGTCGAGGCATTGTTTCAAGAACTGATCGTCGCTCAGGACCTGCTCGTTCAGCGCCCAGGTGTCTTCGGCCAGGCCCAGCGTGGCGTAGGCCCCTTGTTGCTTCGCCAGGTAGACCGGATACACCCAGGGATAACCCAGTGGCATCGCCGGGTGTTCCGGGTCGATGTTGATGGGCGTGACGTAAAGCTCGAAGTCGGGCGTCGTGCGAAGTAACAGAAACTTGCAGACTCCATACACGTTCACCCCCGGCGCGGCGCGGAAACGCACCTGGACCCAGTCGGTGTACTCCCCTTCGACGAGATCGTACTTCGCGCCGCCGATCTTCAGCGCGGCGCGGCCGTCGCCTTGAATCGTGACGACGAACGGCAGCTTAAGGTGCCCCTGATCGGCCTCGTCAGGGTGCGGCGGGCCGATGAGCTGGGCGCGCACGACATTTCCTTCGCGAGCCACCGCGTGGAATTCACCTCCCGTTTTTTCTGCTTCCGCAACCGTCTTGGTCGTATAGAACGAGAACATCCCTTGGGTGCCGCGGACGTCGGGCACGCACATCGCCGAAAGCTGCACGCCCCGCAGTTTCTCCGCGGGAAAGGTAATCGGAACGCGGATAATGCAGTTGAAGATGCCGTATTCGCTCAACACCTGCCAGAACGGCCGGCTCTTGCGCAAGAGCCGGATATCGGCCTTGCCCAGGGGAATTCGCAGCTTGCCCAACCGCAGGTTCCGTCGCGGGGGGCGGATTTCCACGGAGCTCAGCTTCGGCTGATAGGTGCGCAGGTCGGGCGCCAGGAAGTCGAAGATATTGTGCTTGCCCGGATTGACCCCGGTCTGAAACGACGACCACGCCACCGGCGAGATCGGTGGCAGCGTGCTGCCCAGCGGTTGGAAACTTCCCTTGTCGCGCAGCGCCGCCAGATGAGGCAGCTTGCCTTCGGAAAGGAATCGCTGCGTGAGGCCAAAGTCCAGTCCGTCCAGCCCCAGGATGACCACGCGTTTGACCCGGCTGCGACCCGGGGGCCGACGCTGGAACAGGAACCGCCACAGCCATCGAATCGGCCAGGTGAGCAGCAGCAAAACGGCCGAACCGACCGCGGCGAACACCGCCAGAAAAGAACCGGCCAGCGCGAAGCCGGCGCCGGGCCCGATGTAGGCATAGGCCGGGCCAGGGGCGGCCAACACCAGGAGTATTGCCGCCAGCAGCGGCCAACCCATTTTGCGCATCGCGTGATCCACCTGGGCTGTTTTCGTGCAGCCAGCCGCTCGTCAGTCCGTCAACCTCCGGGCGGCTTCGATTCCATCTCTTCGATGGTTTTGCCAGGCGTCAGGTCTTTGTCGGCCAGGCCGGGATGATCGGCCGCGAAACGATAAACTCGAAACACGGGCATCACGCTCATGTTCGCAAAAGCGGGTGGCACCGCCGGCCCCGGTGGCCCTCCCGGACCTCCGGGCCTTCCTGGGCCGCCCGGACCCGGAGGCGCGCCTGGTCCCGGCGGCCCGCCGCGGCCGACGTTCGCCTGCATCTCAAGAAACTGCTTCTTTTGTTCGTCGCTCAACAGTTCGGCGAATTCCATGTCGGCTTCGGCCTGGAGTGCTTTCAGCGCTTTCTTTTGTTCGGCCGAGAGCTTCAGACGAGCCTGCACAACGAGCGACATGAACTCGCCCGGCTGCGGCAGGCCGGGAAAGTTTTTCGGGTCGTTGAACTGCTTGCGTTGCTCGTCGGTGAGGAGCTTGCCGAGCTTGTCGTCGGCCTGGCTCTGAAAGGCGTCGAGTCGCTTGTTCTGCTCGTCGGAAAGCTTCAGAGCGCCCCGCAGAAACGCCGGCAAAAGCTGGCCGGGCTTGGGCGGGCCGCCCGGTGCGGGAGCGCCGGGAGGCGGACCACCGAACGCGAACACACTCTTCGACTGTTTTCGCTGCTCCGCGGTCAGCACCATCTCAATCCGGCCATCGACCTCTTTCTGCAGCGCGGCCAGTTCCTTCTTTTGCTCGTCCGAAAGTTTCAGCCGCTCTTGTTCCTGTGTCGCCAACACCTGGCCGGTCTGATACGACGCACCGAAACCTGCCGGGCGCGGCGGTTGCGGCACCAGGAGCTGCCGCGCCTGGTCGGCCGTGAGCAGCGTTTGCAAACGACGATCGACTTCCTGCTGAATCTCATCCAGTTGAGCGCTCTGCTCCGGCAAAATCGCCAGCAGTTCACGGACGATCGGCGTCATCACCTGGCCTGGCTGAGGCGGCGGACCAAAACCGCCAGGCGAGCCCATGCCTCCCTTGACCGGATTGACGTACTTCCAAACGACTTCTTTTTCCGGCGTCACCTCGAAGATCGTGCCATTGGCGCCCGAACAGATCAGCGTATTTCCGTTCGCGAGCCGCTGGGCGCCGGAAATGAAGAACGAATAGAAGTCGGTCTTCGTCGGCGCCGTGTAGCTCCACACGGCCTGTTCGGGCTCGTAGGCCCAGACCTCCCGATCTCCGGCGGTCGCGCGCGCGTACCGCCCCTGCGAATCGACGGGCAACACGAGCTCATCGACCGACGAATAACTGCCGTCGGGCCGATTGGTGCCATTGTTGAAGACCAGCACGTGTCCTTCGCCCGGGAGTCCCTTGGCGATCCAATGGGCGTTGTGCTGGGCGAAAAGTTTCTGGTCCGCTTTCTTTCCGGCGCGGTACGCGCTTGGATTGCCCCAGCGGTAGAGCAAATCGCCCCCCTGGCCACCGCGGCCGCCCGCGTGGCTGGCCGCTTCGGCGGTTGTCGTGCTGTGGTCGATAATCCAGAGCTCGCTGAAGGCGTGGACGCTGACCATCAGTTGGTCGAGGTCGGGGTTAAAGGCGACGCCGTTGAAGTGTGTCCAGTCGGGGCTGGCGCGCGGCCTGCCCGCCGTGTTGGCCCCGATATAACCCACGCTCTTGAGCTTGTCCGAACCATCCTTGGTGGCCGCGATCGGAGCCAGCGCGTCTTCACCAAAATTGAGGTTGACCAATTCAGGGTGCTCGGCCACGTTGCCGTAATTCGGCTTCGTCTTGTCGAAGTCCTGGACGATGTGGTCCCAAAGGTGCCACTGCCAGACGACTTCGCCCGTGGTCTTGCCCGTGGGCCTGATTTCGATCAGCGAATCGGCCAGCAGATGGCTGTCGCTGGTCAGTTCCGGTCGTCGCCCGGCGGCGAGAGCCTCCTCGGCGGTCTTGCGGTCCCAGACAATCATGATGATGTTGCCGTTGGGCAGCCGGGTGAGGTCGTGATGAGGGAGCTGCCTGGCGTTGTAAAAGCGGAAGTCCCAAACCAGCTCGCCGTCCCAGGTGAACTCTTGCACGCGTCCACCTACGCCCGGACCGGGACCGAACACCTGCGACTCGATTCCGATCGAGCCGCCGCGCAAGATGTTGCCGTTGTCGAGCAGGTAGGCGCACAAGGTCGGCGAGCAATCGCTTTGCCAGGTCCGCACGACTCGTCCCGTGACGTCGAACAGATAAGTCCGGCTGGAATTCAGCGGAGACATCAGGTTAAGACCGGAAAAGGCCCCCGGATCGTTGGTGACCAGACCGAGCTGAATTGGCGAGGTCTTTTTGTCTTTGTCGGCTTCTTCGACTTTGGCCGGCGCTGTTTTCTCGCCCGCATCGGCTGGGCTTGCCTTCGGCCGACGATCGCTTTGAGACGGCGGATCTTGGTTCTCACCGGTGGCGCCTGCGGCGGCGAGCATGACAAGCGTCGCGGCGATCCCAGCACTGGCTCGTGGGCCGCGGCCGTTTCGGCTGGGCGCTAATACGGGCGCCCCTGTGGCAACTTGCTTTGAGCGTTCAAAATGACATCGCATGGAATCATGCCTCCGCGGCGAGTGGGCTGGATGGAAGATCGCGGGCGAATCAGGCGCTATGGGCCTTCGCCAAGGCGTCTTCGACGACCTTTTTGAATTCGTCGACGGGCGCATAGCCGACCTGTTCACCCAGCTTTTCACCCGACACCGTTTGGAAAATCAGATGTGGAAAGCCGTTGGTGGCGCCCAGCTTCGTCAACGCGTCGGGCTCGGTGTCGCCATCGACAATGACCAGCACGAACTGGTCGAGCAGGTCCTTGACCGAGGCGTCATTGAAATTCTCTTCGGCGTGCTTCTTACACCAGCCGCACCAGGTGGTGGTGACGAACAACATCAGCGGTTTGTCTTGCGCCTTGGCCTCGGCCAGGCCCTTTTCGTAGCCAATGACGAACGACAGTTGCTGCGTGTGGTCGGCCCACTTGGCACCTTCGTCGACCCCGCCGGCCGGGGCGGTGCCGGTCGTTACGGAGTCGTCTCCAGCCGGCTTTGCGGTATCAGGTTTGGTGCCGACCGAATTGGTGCAGCCTACGAAGAACATGGCCAGGACGCAAAAGGTCATTTTAGCATTCGATCGGACGAACATGGAACGAGCTCCTTGCAAGGAGGAAGAGGGCGGCACCTACGAACTCACCCAGCCATCGAGAGCTGGGGTTGAACAGGCTGTTAAGCATATCGCCGCTGGGCGCGGTTGAACAGGTCGCCCGGCCCCAGGGTGACGATTTAGGTGCCCGGCGGCGGCAGGCGCAGTTGGGCGAGGATGTCTTCGGCCATATGGTGATATTCCTCCACAAGATTGGCGCCGAAGTTGTACGTCAGGTAATAGCCGGCGCCGCACGTCACCAGGTGTCCGACGATCGGCAAGACATACGAAAAAACTCGCGACATTTCCCGCTTCCCCAGGGACTTAAGGGCCATCGTGATGGCCGTTTCGCTCCCGTACTTCGAGATCAGCGCCACCATCCGGTGCATCACCGCCGCTCCCTGTGGACGCCCTCCAAGCAGCTTTTCCCAATACGAGTTCTGTTCCGGCGTGATGTTGTAAATCGCGGCCACTTCCTGGACCAACTTGCAGAGCAATGCCAGATCGACCGCACCATCCAGCCCGATGATTGGATTGAGTCCATTCAGGGCCGCAAGTCCGGCATACCAGGCGGCCAATCGCAGGGCGTTCTTCTTCTTCCTCTCCAGCGCATTGCGGCTCCAGGCGGCAAAGTCGTTCTCCAGACGCATCTGCTTCATGCCGCTGAACTTGTCGATGATGTCGTCCAGCAAGCCCGGCAGATCGTACATGGCCGGCCGTCGAGACGACACCACATAAATACGTTCGACCGTCAGCGGAGCGAGGTTCTTGCGAATGTCATCTTCAATCTCCCGCTTCAGATCAGCCTCGGTTTGCGTGGAGCCGTCGTATTCGGAGTTGGCCAGCGCCGCGTCGAATTTGCTTCGGACGAGAAAGCAGGGCTTCTTCAGCTTCGCAGTGAGCGCGGCGTAGATCGTCGCCTCATCTTCGAAAAAACGAGATTCCGTGACGAAGATGAACAGGTCGTAGCTCTCGAGGCTCAACCGCTCCACATAGTTGCTGGCGGGGAACGACTTCGTACCGCACCCCGGCAGGTCGACCAGCACCAGCCCGCGATGGACGTACTCATGGGCTTCGAGCGTCGTTTCCTTGCTGGAGCCGACCGGGGCCAGTTTCTGGTCGACAATGGCATTGATCAGCGACGATTTTCCAACGCCGCTTCGCCCGACGATCCCACACTTGATTTGCGTGGCCTCGTATTCGGCCTTTTCCTTGGCAAATTGCTCCAGGAAGTCCCTCAGCGTCTTGTCGATCTCCGCCGGGGAGGTGCCGAGACCAGCGGGTTCGATATTCGTCATCTGAAATTGCCCCTTGGCTTGCCCTTGGATTCCAGCCCCCGGAGACAGGTCTCGTCGTCGGGGACGATTCGTCGACGGCCTTCCGATAGCCGATATTATACTTCACGCAGCCGAAAATGAGACATTAGGCTTGATGCATGGGTTTTTTGGTACGGCCCCGTCGCAGCAACAGCAAGGCCGACAGCAGGAGGCGTCTGAAGGTTACGCCCGCGGAAAAAACTCCTGCGTCTCCACGACCCCCAGAGGAAGCAACCTTCGACGGTCCATTTGAAATCGCGCCAACTGCGCCCGGCGGGGCGGGTTGTTGCCGCTTAAGACTTGTTCTTTCCGCCACGGCCGGGCGGTGCTATGTGAGTATTGGAGCGAATGTCGATGGAGCACCAGGAGTTTTTGCGGCGGGCGGTCGCGCGGTTTCGTGGCCGCCGCCGGAGCGGATTTGCCAACGGCGGGCGGCAAACGTCGGCGGCGCGCGCCGGCGCCAAGGAGCGTCCCGCACCTTCCCGCCCGCAATGAGTTGAGCGGCGCGATGACGGCGCAATCCTCGCCTGCGCGATCACGGCGACAGCGGTTCAACGTCCTGGGAGTCTTGCTCATTCGCCACCGAACGTACCGGCCCCGTAGGCCGTGGGCTCCCGTGTCGTGTCCGTCGAATGGGTCAGTCGCTTCATTGCTCTTCAAAAGCTCCGAACGGCGGCGGATAAATCACCGTTCCCGCCACGCCATCCAACGCCCCTGGCTCCAACTCCAAAGCCATGAACGATTCGCCGGAATACGGTGACGCCAACCGTTGGGCGAGCATCGCCGAAAATCCGAAGTGTGGGTAGAAGTGCGGATGGCCCAGGACGACGACAATCGGGTGCCCTTCTTGCCGACAGACTTCCAGGCCGCGCTCGACGAGGGCCGTGCCGATTCCCTGCCGCTGAAATCTCGGCACGACGGCCATCGGAGCCAGGGCCAACGCAGAAATGGCGCCAGCCGCGGCCATGATCGGCAAGTCGCTGAAGAGAATGTGCCCCACGACCTGCCCTTCGACCTCGGCCACGAGCGAGGCTCGCACGAACCCGCCGTCACGAAGCGCGTCAACCAGCCGCTCGACCACCACTTTTGCTCCCCTCAAGATACAATGCGGGCTATCAGACGGAAAGCTCAAGGAAAACGACCGATGCCGCAAACACCGCACCTCGAAAAGCACTTCACCTCGTCGGAGGTTGTCCGCGACATCGTCATCGGCATGTCGGATGGCTTGACGGTGCCATTCGCCCTGGCCGCCGGCCTATCGGGCGCGGTGGAATCGAGCGGCATCATCATCACGGCGGGCCTGGCCGAGGTCGCGGCCGGGGCGATCGCGATGGGGCTGGGTGGCTACCTGGCGGCGCGAACCGACGCCGAACACTTCGTTGCCGAACGTGCCAGGGAAGAGCGTGAAACCACGGAGATGCCCGCCGAGGAATCGGCGGAAGTCGCCGACATCCTGCGATCGTACGGCCTTGCTGAAGAAATGCTGGCTCCGGTCGTGAACTCGATCTGCGCCGACAAGAAGCGGTGGATCGATTTTATGATGCGATTCGAGCTGGGCCTCGAGGAGCCCGACCCAAGGCGGGCCAGCCGGAGTGCCTTCACCATCGCCGTGTCGTATATCGCCGGAGGGTTTGTTCCGTTGGCCCCGTATTTCTTCTTCAGTTCGGTCCATCCGGCCTTGATCGGTTCGGTGGTCGTGACGTTATTGGCCTTGCTCATTTTCGGCTTTATCAAGGGCCGATTCACCACGGCTCGGCCCATCCGAAGCGCATGGCAAACAGTCGTGGTCGGCGGCCTGGCGGCGACGGCCGCTTTCGTGATTGCGAAGGCGATTGGGTGAAGAAAACGACAAGACCGGGACTAAGGTCACCGTATCGGGGTAACCGTAATGTTGACGGTGCCTCCATCGACGCCATGAAGTCTGTCCGCTCACCAACGACAAGAACTTCAAGGCGCAACTGCATATCATTGTTGATTGACGACAGCGAAGCGCTGCCGAGGAAGAAAGTACAGCAAAAGGGAATGAATATGACGCACCAACCATCGATCCGAAAGCTCGCCGAAGGCCGCACCATCGCCGTCGTGGGCGACGTGTACCGATTTCTGGCGACCGGCGCCGAAACGAATGGCAAGTATGCCGTGTGGGAAGCCATTGTCCCTGTGAGAGGCGGGCCACCCCCCCATGTCCACAGCCGAGAGGAAGAGGGCTTTTATATTCTCGAAGGTGAGATCACGTTCACGATCGACGCCGAGCGAGTCGTGGCAACGACGGGGATGTTCGCCAACATGCCGGTCGGGACGCCGCACTCGTTCAAGAACGAGTCGGACCGCCCGGCGAAGATGCTGATCTCGGTCGCCCCGGCCGGCCTGGAGCAAATGTTCGTCGAGGTCGGCGTGCCACTCGCCGAAGGTTCCACCACCGCTCTGCCGCCGACGAAAGAGGAGATCGAGAAGCTGCTGGCGATTGCGCCCAAATATGGTGTCGAAATCAGGTTGCCAGGGCATTGATTTGCGAGCGGCTGTACCCGCCGATCTCCGGCGGCAAGGCCCTTGAGAAAGTAGTTGCACGGTACGCCGGGCCGAAGGGCAACCTTCAGTTTCCACTCGAAGAGCCGATCCCCTACGGGTTGATCGAACGGCTCGTGAAGCTGCGGGTAAAACAGGATTTGGCGAAGGCCGAGGCCAGGCGAACAAAGAACTCTTAGATTTCACGCAAGACAAGGGCGTTCAAATGAAAATCGAGATTATTGTTGATCCCATTCGCCTCCACCTGCACGGCATCGGGGGCTTGACCTTGTAGCTAGGCTTTTCCAACTCGCTTTCGCTTCGCCATTGAATCGGTGCCATGGTGGCCGACGAGTTCACCGGGCGGCACGGGTTAATCATTCCGATCGAGAGCCGCACGCCTTGAAAAAGTTCCAAAGTGTGTCGGTCGCATTCAGCTTGTTCGTGATCGGCCCGGTCATGCTCTCGGGCAGAGAACGTTGGCCGCCGGGCAATTTTCGCATGAAGGCCACATCGTCAATGGCGGCTCGTGGCCGCCCCGGCAACTAGCGCAAGCAAGAGCGGGGCCAGGTATCGAAAGGAATTCATCGGTTTCGATTTACCGGTTTCACCGGGCAGTTGGCTTCTGGGCGGGTTTCCTTACCGCAATGAAGACGTACCTGTCCTCCCTGAGCTCGTAAGTCGCCCGGCTGGTCGTGGGTTCGTCGGGCTCCGACGGCTGCCTGGCCATGTGGCGATAGGTGTTGCGGCTGATTTCCAGGTGCAGGACGGCCGGAAGCCGCTTTTTGTTTTCCGACACTTCTTGTTGATGGCCGTCGAGAGGCCCGCCGATGAACTGAATAAACTTGGTCATGGTGCGATCCCTCCGTGGAAAGACGTGCATTTTACCGTCGATCGGTTCTGGTGCCAGACCGATGTTGGCCTGCTGTAAGGCGGGCGATTCACGGCATGGCGGCCCGCTTCTTGGCGATGAAAGGCATCCCATCAGCAATGGGCCGCCGGCCGTGAGCTGATCGATGAGGCCGGGAAGCCGCTGAGCTGCCACGACCATCGTGTAGGTCAATTGATTCAATGGGCGGCTGCCACCGAACTATCAAGGCTCCTTGCCCCACTCGATGCAGTAATAGAGCGTATCTCGGAGGTAGTCGTGCCAGACGCCAGCGGGATGGATTGCGGCGTAAATCTCATTCCGTGTTGACGACGGCTGCCCGTTGTCCTGGTCCCAATTAAAATACCCCTGAGCAAACCCGGCGGAGTTCATCCAAACGCCCTTGATCTTCAACATTCCGATCAACGTCGGACCCTTGACGTTCCCGACCACAAAGGCATTTTCATCGGCCGAATTGATCGTCACGAGTCGCCCATTCAATTTGAATGCGTGTAGCTGGGCTTCTTCGGGCGTAGCCTTTTTTTCCGAGAACCAGTACCAGTGGCCGTTGCTGAGGATTGCGTCCTTTGGAACCAGTCGAGGCCTTCTGGATTTTGCTTGCTTCTTTTCCGAACTAGCTCGTTTTGGCTTGGCTGGACTTTTTTTGCCAGCGGATGTAGATTCCGGCTCGTCCGATGGCATGGCCGTCGTCGTTTCTTGATCTGCTGGCTTGTCGGTGGGAGCGCCTTCTTCATCGGCTGGTTGGTCGGTGGGAGCCGCCACCTCGGTCTTCTCCTCTTCCGTGAGGGGCTCCATCTGCATCTGGTCAGGCGTTTGGTCGATTTCAATTGGCAGCGGGACTCGATCCTCTTGGTTCATGGGCTCCTGATCATTGCTGATCGCCGACGCATCGCTAGGCGATTCAGCGGCAGGCGATTCAGCGGCAGGTATTTCGTCGGCATGTCGCTCGACAGAAGGTGGCTCAGAGACAGGGGCCACATTTTTCTTGACCTTGGCGACAGCCACCCCAGCGGTTGCCTTCCTGGTCGAAGGCACGGTGCTTTGGTTTTGCTGCGACCGCCAGAAAACGAAAAGGCTGAGAATCACGGACAAGATGCCAGCCATCGAGATGACGAAGGGACCAGGAGTGGACCTCTTGGAGCGAGCCGAAGACTTAACTGGGGAATCAACGCGAACTTGGACAGCGACCGGCACTGGCGGAGCGGACTGGCGGGCCACAGGCAAGGGGACCGGTGCTGGCGGTGTGGTGGCAGCGACAGTCGCTTGAGCAGCGGCCTGGCCGATTATCGCCTGCTTGCGTAAAACCGTGTCGTACTTGGCCTTCTCTTCCTTGTTCAACAGGCAAACCCGTGCGGCGGAGCACTCGTTCAACAACTGCTGCGACAAGGCCGAGTGTGGGCCAGTCTGAAACGTTCGTAGGTGGGCCATCTGCCGGTCGGCGGCATTCGAGATGGCGTCGGGGTCGTCCTCGAACAGTTCCAGCGACAGTAGCCGGTAATGGTTCGGGGGCTGATCCTTGGGCGAGATGCCGAGCCACTTGCGATAAGCATCGAATTCGACTTGCTGCATCGTGAAGCCCGGTCGGAACAGATTGATTGTAGATTAGGACAATCGTCCTGCTGGGATTTTACCAGAATGCGTCGGGGCAATGGAACTCGATTGTCGCAGGTGGCCACCTTCACTGAGCTTCAATACGCCCCCCTTGCGCATCGCCGATCGCTTTCCGGCCGGGGCATCGCTGACGCTCTGCCGCCAGCCACCACCTCGTGTCAAAACGTCTCACGGTCGGCCGCGTGAAGTTAAGCCGCCGACGCATGGCCCCGTCAGAACTGAAAGTAAATGAAGGCCTTGTCCGCGCCGGGATCGAGCAACAATGCCAGCGAAAGCGCCACCGCGTAAACACAGCCGCGCATGGGCGCGGGCGCCGCGGCGAAGGGACCCCGCCACCAGCCGAGATAGGTCAACATATGGCCGAAATACATGACTAGCGCCGTCAGCCAAAGGCCCACGATTGGCATCGGCAAGCCCGCTCCCGAGTGGCGCGAGAACATGTGGGCCAACATCCCGAAACCCGCCGATAACGTGGTTGCGCGGAACACGACCAGCGTCAGGCAGACCGTGGTGAACGTGACGGTCATCCGCAACGATGTTCCGAGCGGGCTTTTCAACACGCGATCGATCGCGGGCCGCTTCTGGCAGAGCTCGCGGAACACTCGGTGCCCAGCCAGCAGCAGCCCGTGGATCGCGCCGAACACGACGTAGGTCCAACTGGCCCCGTGCCACAATCCGCACAGCACCATGGTCAGGAACATGCTACGATCGAATTGCCAGCGTGTGCCTCCGCCCCCGCACAGCGGCATGAAAACATAGTCCCGCAGCCAACTCGACAGCGAAATGTGCCAGCGGCGCCAGAACTCGGCGATATTCGGCGACATAAAGGGCAGATCGAAGTTCTTCGCCAGCTTAAAACCCAGCATGTGCGCGGAACCGATCGCCATGTCGGAATAGCCCGAGAAATCGCAATAGACCTGGTACGCGTAGGCCAACGTCACCGCCCAAAGAGCGCCGGTGTTAAATTGCTCGGGCGCGGCAAGCACCGGGTCGACGAACTGCGACATCCGGTCGGCGATCGCCAGCTTCTTGAACAGGCCCAGCAGCAAGAACTGGACGCCCACGTTGAGCCGGGTCCAATCCCAGCGCTTCCACCGCGCGATCTGCGGCAGGAAGTCGCGTGCCCGCACGATCGGCCCCGCGACCAGATGCGGAAAGAAGAGGATGAAAAGCATGAAGTGGGCCAGGTTCTTCTCGGCCGGAATCCTGCGGCGATAAACGTCGACGGTGTAGCTGATCGCCTCGAAGGTGTAGAACGAGATGCCGATCGGCAAGATCACCTTCAGCACCGGCAGCGAAACCGTCGCTCCCACGGCCGTCAGCGAGTTTTCGAGCGAGGCCAGGAAAAAATTGGCGTACTTGAAATACGCCAGAATTCCCAGGTTCATCGCCAGACTCAGGCCCAGCAGGGTTCGCCGCCCGCGCGGGCTTCGCGACACATCCATTCCGCGAGCCAGGAGGTAATCGAAAAGCGACGACACGCAGACGATCGTCGCCAGCCACTCGTTCCAGCTCGCATAGAAATAGAAGCTCGCACCCAACAGCAGCCAGACCCTGGCGCGGCGCCAAGGGAGCGTCCAATAGACAGCGAAAACGACCACGAAGAAGAGCAGGTATTGCTTCGAACAAAACAGCATGGCAAAGGCCGCGAGCTCGAAGTGCGAAGAATTCCGCCGGCGCTTACGGCGGCAAATCGCTGCAATTGAGGCAAGAGAGGCAAATCGGCGACGATGGACACACTGGCGCAATCTGCCGCGATTGTGCCATCTCAGCAGGGGTTATCGTCGTGCCCGGTGGCAAATCTTGCCGAATATTCCGGCGGACTTTGCCGATTTTAATGATTGAGACGACCTGGTGGTCGAGGGTGGAATGCCCCGATGAAACCAACTGCGCACTTCCCGAGGACCGTATGGATGAGCCCGAGGACCAAATGGATACGATCGAGCTGAAAGTGCATGAAGTCGTGCTGCGCGTTTCGCGGCAGCGATCGGCAGCCTTGCCGAGCCTCGAGAACCGCCATCGATTGACGAGCGAGCTGGGCCTCACGTCGCTTGATATCGCCCGGGTGATCGCGGTCCTGGAGCTGGAGCTGGGCGTCGACCCGTTCACTCGCCATGCGGCGATAACCGACATGCGAACATTGGGCGACCTGTGCCAGGCATATCGCGCCGGATTGGGCGCGCCGGAAAGCGAGCCGGTCGCCGACGTTTTCGCGAGCAGCGAGAAAAGGGCGGCGGCACGTCGAAACGTGGGCGCCGCGTCCGCTGGCGAGCGGGTCGCCTGACCGAGATTTGATCAATGTTAATGGGAGGTTCTCATGGCTGGTACCGTCACGGAAGACTGCGCCGGTGGAATCGCGATCATTGGCGCCGCGGGCCGTTTTCCCGGCGCTCGAAATCTCGATGAATACTGGAACAATCTGAGCCGCGGTGTCGAGTCGGTCGAGTTCTTCTCCGACGACGAGCTGAGAGCGGCCGGCCAAACGCCCGACACGCTGGCCGACCCGCGCTTTGTCAAGGCGGCGCCCGTCCTCGACGGCATCGATCAGTTCGACGCTTCGTTTTTCGACTGCTCGCCGCGGGAAGCCAGGCTAACCGACCCGCAGCACCGCCTGTTCCTCGAGTGCGCGTGGGAAGCGATGGAAAATGCCGGGTACGACCCGTTGAATGTCGCCGCGCCGGTCGGCGTGTACGGCGGCGCCGGCGGGTTGCTCAGCAGTTACCTGCTGTCCCTTGCCGAGGCCGGCCACCCCATCGTCGGACCAACGGGGGGCCTTTCGCACATTGCCAATGACAAGGACTTCCTGACCACCCGCGTCTCCTACAAGCTCAACCTCACCGGGCCCAGCATCAATATCCAATCGGCCTGCTCGACGTCGCTCGTGGCCGTGCACGTCGCCTGCCAGGGGTTGTTGAACCACGAGTGCGATATGGCCCTGGCGGGAGGAGTCACCGTCAGGGTCCCGCAACGGTCGGGCTACTTCTATGAAGAGGGCGGCATCGTTTCGCCCGACGGCCATTGCCGAGCGTTCGACGCCGCCGCCCAGGGGACCATCTTCGGTAGCGGCGTCGGTATCGTACTCATCAAGCGGCTTGCCGACGCGCTTGCCGACGGCGACCGGATTCGCGCCATCATCAAAGGCACCGCCATCAATAACGATGGTGGCTCGAAGCTAAGTTACACTGCGGCCAGCGAGACCGGCCAGGCTGCCGCCATCGCCGAAGCGTTGGCACTCGCCGGCTTCGACCCGGAAACCGTCGGGCTGATTGAAGCCCATGGCACGGCCACGGCGCTGGGCGACCCTGTCGAGGTTTCGGCGCTGACCAAAGTCTTTCGCAACCGAACCAGGAAGAAGGGCTTCTGCGCGATCGGCTCGGTGAAGTCGAACATCGGCCACTGCGAAGCCGCAGCGGGCATCGCCGGCTTGCTCAAAACAATGTTGGCGCTTGAACATCGGCAAATGCCCGCGAGTCTGCATGTGCGGACGCCCAACCCCCGGATCGATTTCGCCAACGGCCCATTCTATGTCAACACGGCCTTGTCCGACTGGCCCGAAGGCACGGCTCCGCGACGCGCCGGGGTGAATTGCGTCGGCATCGGCGGAACCAACGCATTCGTGGCGCTCGAAGAGGCGCCGCTGGTAAAACACGTCGGCGATGAAGCAAGGCCGATGCAGCTCTTCTGCCTGGCGGCGAAGACCGAACCTGCACTGGTGGCATCGACGCATAATCACGTCGAGCACCTGGACGGCCACCGCGATGAACGATTGCAGGACGTCTGCTACACCGCCGCGGTGGGCCGGTCGCCGTTCAATGAGCGGCTCGCCATCGTGGCCGATTCAACCGTATCGCTGAAAGAGATTCTGGCCGGCATGGTGGACGGCGGCCCGGCCATGCACATATCGCGGGCCCGCGCATTGCCGGGCAACGAACCGAAGACGGCCTTTCTGTTTCCCGACCAAGGCTGGCTTCGCGCAGGCCTCGGAAATCACCTCTTCGCTATCGAGCCCGTCTTCCGCCAGGCGGTCGAGACATGCGATCGGCTGGCGACATCGTTGGGTTTGATCGGAACTTCAGGCCAGCCATCCCTGCTATCGGCGTTCGATACCGATTCTCGCCATTCGCAAGCGTTCGACGCAGCGGCCTGGGTGGCGGTGGCGACATTCGCGATGGAATTCGGTCTGTTGGAACTTTGGCGATCATGGGGAATCGAGCCCGCGGCGGTCATGGGCGAAGCCTTGGGCGAGTACGTTGCCGGCTACGCGGCGGGCATCCTGAGTTTGGAAGACGCGCTGCGGCTGGCCACGATGCAATACCACAACACTCCGGCGACCGGCATGCGACTTGTGTCGCCGCAGGTTACATTCGTCAGCAGCGTTACCGGCCGAGTCGACCAGGGCGAACTGGTTTCGACGGCAGCCTATTGGACCAACCAGGTACCGCATGGGCGAGGTGCTGTCGCCGGCGCCGAGGCCCTGCGCCAACTCGGATTCGAGCGATTAGTCGTACTCGGCCCAAGCAGCTCATTCCCATGCAGCTCGTTCCCGTACGACCGAGAATCGACACAGAACGATGGCCAGTGCGTTTGCTTGCCCTCGCTTGGCGACGAAAGCGACGGCATGCGACCAATACTCGAGAGTCTCGGCGAGCTTTGGGTGCACGGCGCCAAGATCGACTGGCAGAAATTTTATCGGAACCGCTCGGCCCGTCGAATCGCCCTGCCCACCTATCCGTTCCAGCGCGAGCGCTTCTGGCTTGACCCAACCTCACCTGAAACGACATCCGCCCACGCCGGCCAGCCTGACGGCAAACCCCGGCCGCACAGCCGCAAACCATTGGTGCGGCGGTTGCCCTCGCCACTCAAAGAGATTCAGTTCGAGTGCAAGATCGGTGTCGCGCTCTGGGGTGAACTTGCCGACCATCGCATTTACGATCGGGTCCTGGTGCCCGGAGCCTGGCACCTTGCCACGGTACTCGCGGCGGCCCGCGAGGTCATCGGGCCGGGCGACATCAAGCTCGCCGACGTCGTTTTTCCACAGGCGCTGGTGCTCGGCGAGGAGGAGCTTCGGACGGTCCAACTCATTTTCACCCCGGCCGCGGAGGGCGATTCGTTTTCGTTTCAAGTCTGCAGTCTCAAAGAGGGCGAGCACGCGGACTGGAAGCCGCACGCGCGGGGCCGTCTTGCAGCGGGGAAAAACCCGGACGCCCACCAATCCCGCGTCAAAGCCGCCCCCGAAGTGATCGAGCTGCGCTGCCCCAAGACGCTCGACCTTGCCGAATTCTATGAACAAATGCGAACCCGGCACATTGCCCTGGGTCCGGCCTTCCAATGGAACGCGTCGGTCGTCTGTTCCGACAGCGAGGCATTGAGCCGGTCGTGCCGGCCCGTCGTCGAAACTGGCGAATTCCCCCTGCACCCAGGCCAGATCGACGCTTGCTTTCAACTCCCGATCGCGATGCTTGCGTCCACGCACGTCCCGCTGAGCATCGACACGCTGGTTTATTCGCCGGCCGCCGGCTCTGCGTCGTGGTGCCATGCGCAGTTCGCGCAGCGAGATCAAGCCGATCCCGAACTGGCGAACGCCGGCGTCAGACTCTTTGACAAGGCGGGGCGCTCCATTCTCGATGTGAATGGATTATCGCTCAAACGCGCCGACCGTTCGGCCCTGCTCGGCCTCAACGCCCCCATGAGCATCGAACCGCGGTTCCAAAAGCAACAGGTCGCCGGGCTCGTCCACAACCAACCGAAAGCCGAAACCAACGATTTGCTTTCGGTTCCCACGGAAGGGCCGATCAGGCTGCGGATTCCCGTTCGCGGGATACTCGACGATCTGCACGTTGATTACGTCGAACGCCGGCAGCCCGTGGCGGGCGAAGTGGAAATTCGAGTGCAAGCGGCGGGATTGAACTTCAGAGACGTGCTCAACGCTCTGGGCACCTACCCCGGCGACCCTGGTGAGCTTGGCCTCGAATGTGCCGGCGTCGTCAGCGCGGTCGGGCAGGGTGTGACGGAGTTGCGCCTTGGCGACGAGGTCGTGGCGATCGCACTGGGCAGCTTCAGCAGCCATGTGACGACTCCGGCGGTGCTCGTCCGTCGCAAACCCGTGGGAATCAGCTTCCAGGAGGCGGCGACCCTGCCGGTGGCCTTCCTCACGGCGCATTATGCGTTCAATCATTTGGGCCGGTTGACGACGGGCCAGCGAGTGCTGATTCACGCCGCCGCCGGAGGAGTGGGCCTGGCCGCCGTTCAACTCGCCCAGGCGGCCGGCGCGGAGATATTCGCCACCGCCGGCAGTCCTGAAAAACGCGCCTACCTGCGCTCGCTGGGCATCGCGCACGTGATGAGCTCCCGAACCGCCGAATTCGAAGGCAGCGTGCTGCAAGAAACGAACGGCCGAGGGGTCGATTTCGTGCTCAATTCGCTGTCCGGCGATCTGATCCGTAGCGGCCTCGCGGTGCTCGCTCCGGGAGGGAACTTCGTCGAACTGGGAAAAATCGGCATCTGGGACCAGCAACGGGTCGCGGCGTTCCGGTCGGATGTCTCCTACTCGACGCTTGCGCTGGATACCATGTTTCGAGAATGCCCGGAGCTGGTCGGCTCGCTTTTGGGCGAGCTGACCGATGGCCTCGCGAGCGGACGCTTGCGGCCACTGCCGTCGCGAGTTTATCCGCTGACCGGGGCCCTGCGCGCTTTCCGTTTCATGTCGCAGGCACGACACATCGGCAAGCTCGTCTTGTCGATTCCTACGGCAGCGGGAGGCACTCACGAGCAACCTTGCGCGGTGCAACCGGCACAACAGCCGCGGCGACACGTTCCACAGCCTGAGCCGGCCGGAGAAGTGGCCGGCGATACTCTCCGCGACCGCCTGCGGTGCCAGGTTCAAAACCATGCGGCGCGCGTGCTGGGGCTGGATGCGTCGCAAATGTGCGACTGCCAGCGGCCTTTGACCGACTTCGGACTCGATTCGATGATGGCCGTCGAGCTGATCAACGCGCTGGCGAAATCAACCGGGCACCGCGTGCCTTCGGACCTGGTGTTCAATCGCCCGACCGTCGAGATGCTGACCGATTATCTGGCAAAACAGAGTGCCGGAACACAAGAGCGCACGGAGGCGGTTTCCGTTTTGAAGCTCGAGGTGCCGGCCCCGACTCGGGCTCCGGCCTTCACCCGCATCGCCAGGATGTTTTCGATGATCAAGGCGAATCGGCCGTAGCTGCGAAACCGCAAACGGAAAAAGGCGGGTCGTGAATTGAAGTCGTTGATGGTCTCGAAAAAAACCGGAAAGTAGCACAAATGCCACAGGAAACGCCTAAACCGAGCGACCCTCGCATCGACCTGGCTCGGCAGCGCACAGGCATGGCGAGTTTCCGAACGCGGCTGGCCCTCGATCGAACCACGCTCGCATGGATCAGAACGGCGCTCGGCATGGCGGGCTTTGGCTTTGGCATGGTCGGTTTCTTCCGTTCCCTGCATGCATCGTCGCCGAACGCCGAGAGCGCGCGCTTGCACCAGGGGGCGATCCAGATAGGCACCGCCCTATTGGTCCTTGGAATCATCGCTACCTTGCTCGCCGGTGTATCGCACTGGTTCATGCTGCGGAAACTCCGGCGGGGTGACACCCCAGTGCTGACCCAGTGGCCTTTGAGCATTACGGTGGCCATGCTACTGGCCGTCATTGGGCTTGCCGGCGTCTGGGCCGTGTTCAGGCGATGACATTGGCTTGTCATGCCTTATAATGCGCGGGCTTGTTCGTTCCATTCGACTTGCCCATGATCGCAATTCAAACCAATCGGTTCGCTGGCCGGCGTGCGGGGTACACGCTGGTGGAAGTGTTGATGGTGATTACGATCATCGGCATCCTCGCGGCATTGCTGGTTGTCGCCGCGCAGCGAGCAATGGTTTACGCCCGCCAGGCCCGCCTTTCGACGGAAATCTCGATGCTCGAACTGGCGCTGCAATCGTATCAGCTCGACAAGGGGGGCGGCTTTCCGCCCGACTTCGGCACACTCGCCAATAACCAGCCTGGCTGGTCGCAGCGGCAGGCGAAGATCATGGCCCACGTGCGGCGGACCTTCCCGCGATTCTATCCTCGTAATTACACAGCCTTCCGCGCCAGCGTCGTGCAGGCATTTCAAAATGCGGCCAATTTGGATCCTCCCCTGGTTTTCGGCACCCGGGCCCCCAATGGCAACTCCGAGCCCGGCGACATCGACAACCTCGACTCGGGCGAAGCGCTCGTTTTCTGGCTGGGTGGGCTCCCTTCGCCAAGCGTGCAAAACGCAGCCACGGGGCGCTGCGGATTCAAGTTGCTCGGCACGAGTGCCAACCGGATGAATCCGTTCGTTTTCGGCGGCGCGCGCGATCGCGGGACGTTCGAGTTCGACGAATCGCGCCTGGCCGACGCCGACGGCGATGGCTGGCCAGAATATTACCCGCCCACCGGAGAGTTGCCCCAGCCGCCCGGCAGCAGCGGCTCGCCCGCCAACCCCGTCGCGCCTTATGTCTACTTCAACGCCAGCAGTTACACTTCGATCGCGCTCTACGACCCCAACAACGTGAACGGCTACGCCTTCTACCCGTTGTACCAACAGACGGGAACCGCCCCGATGCCGCAGGCTCTGCAGGACCTGTGGGGCTTTGCCGTGCCCTATGTAAACCGCTTAGCCGCTAACGGCAACGTCACGCAGATCGAATGGGTCGAGCCGGCGAAGTATCAGATCGTCTGTAGCGGTTGCGACGCCGTTTATTGGCGCGATCCGACAGGCGCGCTTTCGCTCAACAGCTTCCGCTTGTACCCGACGAAAACCAATTTCAGCGAAGGCGATTTGGACAACCTGACCAGTTTCGAAGGCGGCCGGCTGGGCGACGCGCAACCATAGCCCGCAACGATGGCCGGCCAGGGCCTGCGCTGGTCACTTCCGGGTCGTGACCTTGGCCTCTTGCTTCTTGCCGTCTTTCTTGGCCTTCTTGTTCTTTTTGTCGTTCTTCTGACTATTGTTGCCTTTACCCATCCGTCGTTCTCCTCGTTGAAAGTATTGAACCGCCCTGCGACGCAGGACACGAAATCGGTGAATAGCGGCTTTCCCGGCACGCTTCCCAGGGTTTCAAACATACCATAGGGCGTAGCGAATCGTCAGGCCGCAATTGCGGAAATCGCTCCTGCATTTGGTTGCGGAGGATTGCTATCCGATTGGCTTGCCTGGTGGCCCGTCTCATCCTTGGCCGCGCGCAAACGAGTCTTTTTTGGCAACGGCCCGCTCTAACGCAAAGGCGAGTTGCGGCGGCCAAGGCAGCTATCCAAGGCGGCGGCCATTCCTGTTTTCGTGCCCCGATTGCCCTGCTGCCGCCTTTGTGGCTCTTTTTCGGCCGGCCACCGGAAAATGACCTATGTTTGGAATAGCCCGGCACCTCAACACATCTTGTCGCCGGCGTGCAAATTCGCGTGATTCACTTCTTTGGAGCTCCACGATGCGAAAGTCATTGTCGGCGGTGTTCGTCGCTTGCGCGTTAGTCACATGGGTTGCTTCAGCGGGTGCCCACGGCGGAGGTGGCGGGCACGGCGGAGGTGGTGGTGGAGGTGGCGGACATGGTGGTGGAGGCGGTGGGGGTCACGGTGGTGGTGGCAATTTCCGAGGCGGCGGCGGTGGTGGCGGGCATCCGGGCGGGCACGGTGGCGGCGGCAACTTCCAAGGCGGGGGCAACCTCCAAGGTGGCGGAGGGGGTAATCTTCAAGGCGCTGGCGGAGGGGGTCGACAACCGCATGGTCATGGTAGCGTCGACAACTTCCGAGGCGGCGCCGGCGCGGGTGGCGCGAAGGGGCCAACGTCGTCGGCCGGCACGCAGCGATCGTCGGCTTTGTCTCACGACCGGCATGACATTCGCCACGATGCGCACTCGGTTGGGCAGGACCGGCGGCAACTGAACGCTCAACGCAGCACGGTGGGGCAGGATAAGAAAACGATCCGCAACGATTTCGCGACGAAAAACACATCGAAGTTGTCGAGCGACCTTGCGAAGCTCAAATCCGATCAGAAGACGCTCGGACAAGACCGCCATCAACTCGATTCGGCCAAGCATGAATTGCACCACGACGAACGCAACTTGCGGCACGACCGCAACGCGTCGAAATCGAGCTCATCGAAACCGGGCACGTCGACGGGGGGCTCGTCGGCCCCCGCCACTTCGACCTCCGGCACGGGTAGCACGAAGGGGCCATCGTCGTCGTCGGCCGGCGCGAAACCTTCCTCCGCCGCGTCTCAGGACCGTCGTGACATTCGCCACGATGAGCGCTCGGTTGGGCACGACCGGCGGCAACTGAACGCTCAACGCAACACGGTGGGGCAGGACAAGAACGCGATCCGCAACGACCTGGCGACGAACAACAAGTCGAAGTTGTCGAGCGACGAATCTAAGCTCAAATCCGATCAGAAGACGCTGGGACAAGACCGCCGCCAACTCGATTCGGCCAAGCATGATTTGCGCCACGACGAGCGCGACTTGCGGCACGACCGCAACACGTCGAGAACGGGCTCATCGAAACCGGGCACGTCGACGGGTGGCACGTCGGCCCCTGGCAATTCGACCACCGGCACAGGTGGCACGAACGGGCCATTGTCGTCGTCGGCCGGCGCAACCACCACAACCGGCAGCGCTTCCGGTGCGGTACCACCGGCCGGCAATGGAAACTGACCCAAGATCCAGGCTGATTTCGCCGCAAAGCTGGTTTTCTTATTCGTATCCGCCGCTTCGCCGCCGAGGTGCCGCCGCGAATTTCATCGGTGCCGCCGGCGACGCATGCCGTTGTTCGGCAGTCGTCCCGATCAATGGGGCGACGTGCCGCGCGATGAACGTCGGAACCACCCATCCGGTATGACCCCCGGTATGGCCGTCGAAGCGCATTTCGAACTGATACGGTTCCTGGGTCAGACGTCTCTGGTAGGCCTGGCGCTGCTGGGTGTCGAACGACGGTTGCAGTCTTCGCCTCTTGACATGAACCATCGTCCTCGCGCCTAGCCTACTGTTTCGAGTGGAATACCCTGAACAATGAGCCGGCTCGATACGGCCCGATCCATCGATATGGCCGGAAATCCTTGCTTGCATTGTGCATTTATACTCTGAGCAACCGAGTATGCGCCTTTTCACCATAAGCGCCGCCAATGCTAGCATCTTCGTTTCGAAGACCGCGAAAATGGCCGCGTGCCGGTGACATGGGACCAAGCCCTCGCGAATCGCGATTGTTCCAAACCGGGGCGCGGGGGTAAAACGTGGAACCAAGGTTCCCAAATCAAGCGCCCGCATTTCACGAAATGGAGTTCAAGCATGCCGCGAATTCACCTGAGCGCCGCGCTCGTTGCCAGTCTCGCGTTTACGGAGCCAGCTCTCGCGGTGCGCGAACCGGCCGAATCGGTTCGGCTTGCGGACCAGGTGTTGCACGAAATCATGGAAATCCCGGCGCGACGAATCCCCGAACATCTGTTGGCCGACGCTCAAGGGCTGGTGATCATCCCCAACGTGATCAAGATCGGTTTCGTCGGCGGCATTCGTCGAGGGCGAGGGGTTGTGCTCGTTCGCGATAGCGAGGGAGCATGGGGCATTCCGCAGTTCGTAACGCTCACCGGCGGCAGCGTCGGCTGGCAGGCGGGTGTGCAGGCCACCGACGTCGTGCTGGTCTTCCGTACCAGGAAGAGCGTCGAAGATCTGCTCAAAGGCAAGTTCACGCTGGGCGCCGGCGCGTCGGTTGCGGCCGGGCCGGTCGGGCGAAGCGCCGAGGCCGCCACCGATGCCCGCATGCAGGCCGAAATCCTCTCGTATTCGCGCAGTCGCGGCGTGTTCGCGGGAGTGGCGATCGACGGATCGGCCATCGAAATCGACGAGACGGCCCATCAGGTGTTCTACGGCAGGCCGACGTCGGAGCTGCCGTTTCAAGTCCCCGAATCAGCCATGAAGTTGCTGCAGGACGTGGAAACGTTGACCGCCGCGGATGACGGTACGATTTTGGTCGCACCCACGCCATCCGCGGATGGGTTGGCCAGCAGGTTGGATGAATTGCGACTCGCGTTGGCAAAGGAAAGCCAGGGGCTCGACCGCCTGCTCAACGAGGGCTGGCGCCGGTATCTTGCATTGCCCAAGGAAGTGCTGGCCGGTGAAATGCCATCGCGGGTCGAAGCGGTGCGCGCGGCATTGGAGAAATTCGAGCGCGCGGCAACAGACCGCCGCTACCAGGCATTGACGGAGCGACGGGAATTTCAGGCAACCCACAAATTGTTGGCCGAGTACGCCGGCGCACTGGAGGCCGGGCTGCCGTCGCCCACACTCGACCTGCCTCCGCCACCCGCCGAAGGCAACGAACCGACGACCAGCGAGGTTGAGAAGCCGCGACGGTCCAGGTGATCGGCGACCTGTAAGGCCACCGCCGGGCTTGTCGCGCTCGACTTACAGCAATCCTGCGATCGGTTGGCCGTCGACGACCAGCTTGCTGATTTCGGCGGGAAGCAGGTCGGGCTGGATGCGGGCCTGGCCGGCGTCGAATACGGTTTGCAGAATGGTCGCGCACAAATTGGCGGGCGTATAGGCCTCGGTTGTCGCGCGGCTGGCGGTGCGGTCGGTCTGCCCGATCGTCTGGCCCATCTGCAGGCCGCCACCGGCGAATACCAAGGGCGTGATGTCTTTCCAGTGCCCGGTGCCGCCGAAGCTGGTGGCCCCCGCGCCCTGGGCCACGCGGGTTTTCGTGGGCGTGCGCCCCATTTCGCCCGTGATGACGAGCAGAATCTGCTCGGAAAGGCCGCGCTCTTCGACGTCGTCCAGGAAGGCCGCCACGGCATGATCGAGCTGCGGGCCGAGAATGGCCATGCCCTCGGGCGTGTTCGGGTTGTTCCCGTCGCCGTGCAAATCCCAGCCGGCGTCGACCACCGTGACGAACGCGCAGCCCACTTCGCACAATCGGCGGGCAAGCAGCAACTGCCGGCCCAGCAGGTTGGTGATCCGCGACTGGTTCATCTTGCCGTTATAGTGCTTGCCGCCGGCGTGGTAGTCGGCCATATCGAACAGGCGACTCGTGTCGTAGCGGGCCAGCGTGCGCGGGTCTTCCTGGCTGAGGTCGAACGCGGCGGCGATGCCCCGGTCGAGCACGCCGAAGGCCTGCTCGCGCAGTTCGCCCGCGCCTTGCAGATCGGGAACGCGGTCGAGATCGCGGCGCAGGGCGTCGAACTGCCGCAAGAGCGCGCGGCGCTCACTGAACCGTTCGCCGGGAATCTGCAGCGTGAGGTTCTCGAGCACCGCGCTGCCACCGCGGGGAACGAACGCTTCGTAGGGGCGTGCGAGCGAACCAGCGGCCCCATAGTGCTGCAACACGTAGTTCAACGAAAAGACTTCGCTGATTTGCGTCTCCAGCTTCAGCTTAGGGGCGACGGTCTCGGGAATGACCAGCACGTGATTGGGCACGCCAGAGCGCGAGAGCGATCCCTTGCCGCGCGCGACCGCGGCGCCCATCGTCGACTTGAAGGGGGTCTCGCCGTTCAAGGCCACGAATTGTTCGTGGTTCTGTTCGCCCGTGCCAAACGACCGCACGACCGCGAGCCGGTTGGCCCTCTCGGCCAGTTGGGGAAAGTTCCCGCCAAACCAGACGCCGGGGATCTTCGTGCGAATTTCTCCCGTGCAACTGCGAATATGATCGGGCACATCGAGCTTGGGATCGAACGTTTCGACTTGCGGCGGGCCCCCTTGCAAGAACAAGAGCACCACCGACTTGTTCCGTTGCACCGAGTTGGCGCCGCGTTTCTCGGTGGCTCGGGCCAGGCTTGGCCCAAGACCATTCCCCGAACCAGGCCAGGCCAATCCACTTAGCGTCAAACCGCCCAGCGTCAGCCCACCAATACGCAGCAGCTCGCGTCGCGTCGGCATGGCCCTGGATACAGGGCAACTGGAGTCGATGACGGAGAGCATCGAAGATCCTCAACTGGCGTTGCTCCAGTTTATCGTAACGCGGCCTGATAGGCCAACTGCGCGGGTACCGGTTTCACGCTGGCCGCTAGAAACGGCCCGCAACACACTCCCTCCGCCGCCGGATTTGCCGAACAAGAATTCGTGACCTATCGTTCCCTAGGCTGGCCGAATCTTCGGATCGTCGAAACGACGACCGGCCGGAGAGCAGATTCGGCGACAGTGCGATGGACTCAGGGGCAACGTCCGTGCGAAAGCGAGTTCTGGTTGTCGAAGACAATCTTGCGCAGCGCGCGGTGGCCCGTTTGAGCCTGCAAAACGCCGGCTTTGACGTTGTCGTCGAATCCAACGGCCGCGACGGCTGGCTGGCGCTGGAACAGCAGCCGATCGACATGGTGATCTCCGACCAAACCATGCCGGAGATGACGGGCTTCGAGCTTTTTCGGCGGATGCGGCAAGACGTGCGTTTCGTCGACCTGCCCTTGATCTTGCTCACGGCGCAGGGAACCGATTGCGAACCGCAGTGCCGTGAGCTGCGCGTGGGCAAGTTGATTCACAAGCCATTCAGCCCTCGGGAGCTTGTGGCCGCCGTGAACGAATGTCTGAAGCCGCTCGCATTGCCCGTAGGTTAGGCTTTCCAGCCTGACGGAACCGGCTACTGAAAATCGTGCGGCGCGTCCGCGCTTTGCCGGATCCGGGCTCAGCGAAAGTGATTGGCGTTTTGGGGAACGAGGAGTGCGGAGTGGAGGCGCGAATAGAGAATAGGTTACAGGGAACAGGGAGCAGAAAATAGGCGATCGAGTAGTTTGGGTAGAATGGTAAAATTAGTGGAAATGAGGCGGCAGAAACACCCCCGCGCGCATCGAAATCGGCCATTGCGCCCGGTTTTGATGCGCTTTTTTTTCAGAGTTATACCTGCCCATGGTTATACCTAAGCGCGCGCCCGGGCGACCCCGAAGAGCAGGGTACGGGGGTTAGGGAATAGGGGACAGAGGAGCACGGACGCCATTGCGAATTGCAAATTGAGGAGTGACGAAGCTGGGCAGTCAAGCTGGAAAGCCAAAGCGTACGGTCAGCGCGGCGCTGCAGATGCTGATTCAAGCGCGGCGCGGCGGTGCCGTGCGTTCGACGCGGTAACGTCGATATCCTGCAAGTGCTCCAGCAGGATGCGGCGGACTTCAAGGATGCTGAGAGGGTGGCGATGCACGGTCATGTGGTCGGCGTCGACTTTCAATTCGCTGGCGACGTCGTCCAAATGAGCGCTCTCGAAACTCACGACGCCGTCGGTGCCGCCGGCCACTTTGCCCAACAGCCCCTTGTTCGGCAAGACTCCCACGATGTTGTGGTACGTCACCGTCTTCGGGTGCCGGGCATGCAATAACACCGGCAAGACCGGCGAATCGGGAGCCAGCGAGTCGAGGCTGGTCTTGACCTTGACCATCGTGGCATCGCGGAACACGCCCGGATTGTCCTTCAGCAATTGTTCACGCCCGCTAAGCGCGATCTGCGGCATGTGGATCAGCTCCCGGGCCACGAACCGTACCGTGTCGTTGGCGAACTTGGTGCCCCGGTTCGGCGTGGCGATCGTTATCAGGCGGCGAACGCCCGGCAGAGGCTGGAAGAAAAACGTGTGCTCCAACTGGTTGCGAACCTCGGGCTGGGCGTTGAGCGAGTCGAACGGCATGTCGCTGACGATATGCCAGAACGAATCGCCACTGGTCACCGTCTGCATTTTCGCGATCAGCCCGCCCATACTGTGCCCGACCAGCACCACCTCGTCGAAAGCCGGCTCGATCCCGTCAGGGTCGAGCACAGCGCGGGTGTGGGCCAGGTCGCCGCGCAGCTTGGTGGCGGTCTGCCAGAACGGTTCGCCGGTTGGGTAGAGATAGAACCAGAACTGGTAGCGATCGCGGATGCGCGGATCGCTACGCAGGTCGTTGAACATTTCCATCCAGGTCATTGGGCTGGACCATAGCCCGTGAATCATCAACACCGGAATTTTGCCGGGCTCGTAGGGCTGCAGCATGTACAAGCCCGCCTCGGCCTGCGTCTTGTCGGGATGCAACAGGCCCTGGGTGGCGATGTCTTCCAGGTTGAGCTTGGGGTTCTTGGCGTCGAGCTGGGGATCGTTGAGAAAGTAGGCCAGGGGCGTGCTGAGATCGCTCTCCAACGGAATCCGTCGTTGGCCGACCATGATGTTGGTCGAGGTCAAGGGGTCGTAGAGCTCGAGCAAGGCTGCGTGCCGCGGACGGCTGCCCGGGTGGCGGATGCCGTCGTCGGGCAAGACTCGCAGAAAGGCCGTCACGGGAAAGCTGACCAGCGGCGGCAGAAAAGGTTCGTCGCCGGCATGCGGCTTGTCGCGCTTGCGAATCGCGATCAACGGCACGCCCAGCCCGAAGGTATGGTGCTGGTTTTTCAACCCCTGCACTTCATAGTCGGAAACGAACTTGAACTCGGTAAAATCTTCGGGGCCCCAGGGTCCGTCGCGGACCACCACCTTCACGTCCCAGGTCTGGGTGGGCGATTCGATGCCATGCATCTGGCCGGGCAACAGGCCACCCTGCCGTTGGACGATGCGCAGCGCGCTTTCCAGCGACAGGTTGTACAAATCGCAAGCGCCGCGGAACTCGGGATCGTAAGGGTTGCGCAGCGGGCCGAACCGCTCGTCGAACAGATACAGGTAGGCATGCATCGTCGAGGTGCCGTAACGGTCCAAGGCCACCGCCGGGTCTTTGTGTTCATGGCGCTTGCCCGACACGTAGCAAAGCTCCGCGAAGGCATAGAGCTTGTCGGGCGTCGGCTCGCGGTCGAGGATCGCCTGGAAATCGGACAGCAGCAGGTCCAGGTTCCCCTGGATCTGGCGGTCGAGATCGTAGCGTCGCAATATCTGCACCGTGCGGGCACTGGGCTCCGGCCCGCCGCGCGAGGTGAGCTTGAGCTGTTCAACCAGGGGACTCTTGGGGTGGCTGCGGACCTTGACGTAGTGCGTCGCAACGCAGCCGGGCAGGAAAACGAGGGCCATCAGGCACGCGGCCGGCGCCAACCGCCGCGGAGGTGGCCGGTGGTATCGCGAGGGGCGCAGCGGGAAATGGCTTGAATGCCACATGGCACGACAGGTTGCAAAAAATGAGGCGATTGGGGGCGCACCATAGGTGCGGGCCGCCCCTTAGGTCAATGGCGGTTTCCGGAGCCCTATGGCGGGGGTGCCAGCACGTTGGGCTCGTCGCTGGTGATACCCGTCCAGGGGCTATGAGTAAGGCGGATAGGCCGCTAAAATTGCCGAGTTAGTTACCGGGACCAGTTCGTCAGGTGTTTCACGGCATGGCAGTAAGAGTGATCAAGGGGTTGGAAGAGCTGCGGACCCTCGTCGGACATCCGCTGGGAACCAGCGATTGGGTCGAGATCACGCAAGATCGAGTCCAGGCCTTCGCCGAGGGGACGGGCGATTTTCAATGGATCCATTGCGACCCCGACCGCGCCAAACGTGAATCGCCTTACGGAACCACGGTGGCGCACGGTTTTTTGACCCTTTCGCTGTGCAATGCTCTGATCCAGCAGATTTTCACCATCGAGGGGGTGAAGATGATCCTCAATTACGGACTGAATCGGGTCCGATTTCCCTCCCCGGTGCGGGTTGGCGCCCGCGTGAGGATGACTGCGGAGCTTTTAGAGCTCAAGGACCATCGGGGTTGTGTGCAAGCAACGTGCAAGCAGACCTTCGAAGTCGAGGGCGATAGCAGGCCGGCGTGCGTGGCGGAAACCGTCGTGCGGCTGTTTTTGTAGGCTGCGCAAACTACGCAAGTTCGCCGCAAGTTCGCCTTTCCACGCCTGACGCAAGTCTGCCGGAGTATGGAAACTGGGCCCGATGCAGATCAGGCTGAAAGCCTGACTTACGGCAAGATGGCATAGGTCGCGGCACGGCGCACGACTATACTCCCACTCTCATTTTTCCGGCGCTTTCTGCCGCGAACCAACCCTAGAAATTGGATCGTCGATGACCGGACAAGGAGGTCCGAGCGCATCGTGGAAGCCGTGTCGCCACCGGTGGAGGCGCACGGCGCGCGCGACCGTCGGCTTGACACTGGCGGTGCTGGTGGCGCTCTGCGCCCAGCGCGCGGCGGGCGACGAGCCGACAATGCGGCTGCGTATCGAGTGGGGCGATCGTTCCGCCCGGCTCTGGCAAGGAAGCATCGAGCTGACTGAAGGCACGCTGGCCAAACCGGGCCTATTGGGCATTGAGGCCGACGAGCCGGGCTCGATGTGGCTGGAACAGGGGAGGCTGGAGATTCACTCCCGAGGCCGCCGGTCGTACGACGGCGTCGATATCGACGTGAGTGCGCCGCTGGAAGCCAGGCTCATCGTACGGCTTTGGCACGAGGGTGGCGAAGCGCCCGAGACACCGATCGAAATTCCACTCGCCAGGCTTGTCGCCCAGGACCAAAGCATTCCGCTCGACGCCGACCAAAACCGCTTGACCGTGCGACGCGCGCCGGGCGATAAGCTGCGGCTGACCATGGAGCGCGACCATTTCGTCTTCGCGCCAGGCGAGCTGCTGGAACTGGAGGCACGTCCCTGCCGGTTGGGAGTCGCGGCCGGCTCGAAGCTGCGGATCGCCGCGCGGCTGCTCGAGACTTCCAGCCGGAAAGTGCTGGCGGATTGGACGCAGGAATTCGAGCGGATCGTGGACGAAGAAGGTTCAGCCGAAGCGGTGCCGCTCAAAGCGCCAATGCCGGAAACCGAGGGCGTTTACGAAGTGGTCTTCGAGGTCAGTGGCTGGGGAATACCCAACCGTATGGCGCTGAAGCGCGTGATCGACGAGCGCAAAGTGCAGCTCGTCGTGGTATCGCCCGATCCGCCGATTCCCGACGATACTTCGGAACGGCCGCACGAGGTCATCCTCGAAATCGATCCGGCAAATCCCACCTGGTGGCAGCGCCTGCCCAACGTGCCGATGCTCCGGGGCCTGCCCAAGGGCCCGCTGGGTAACGGCTTCGCTTCACCGTGGCAACATCGGATCGGCGAAAAGACCGTCGATTTCGTCGAGCTCGGGGGCGGCGCGGCGCCGGCGATCGGATGGGAAGCCTATCCTCTGCCGATCCAGAAGCCCGGCCAGCCGCACCTCGTCGAGATCGAGTACCCCTCCAACGTGCCACAGACCTTGGGCCTAAGCCTGGTCGAGCCGAACGTGGCCGGCACGGTGTTCCCCATTGGGTTCGATTCCGGCGTCAATGTGCCCGACGAGGCCGTCGATGTCCCGGCAAAGCTGCTCATTCACACTTTGGTAATCTACCCGAAAACCAAGGCCCCTCTGTTGCTCGTGACTAACCGTCGTCCGGGCAACCGGGCCGTCTACGGCAAGATCCGCGTCCGGGGACCAAAGAGCAAGGTGACGTCGGGCATGAAGACCGTCATCGGTATGGGCAACCTGCTTGACGATCCGGTGCGCAGCCACCTGCCTCGCCGCTTTCCACTGAGCGAAACGCGGCCGCGGCGGCTCTGGGCCGGCTATTACGACCGCCCGCTCTTCCCCGAGAACTTCTCGGCCGTCGAGGGGCTCGACTTGCGCACGGCGCGTGCATTCGACGATTGGCAGACGTTTCATCAGGCCGGCACGCGGCTCGTGGAGTACCTCAACTACGCCGGCTTTAACGGACTCATGCTCTCGGTGCTGGCCGACGGCAGCGCGATTTATCCCAGCGATCTGTTCGATTCGACGCCACGCTACGACACGGGTATGTATTTCGCCAGCGGACAAGATCCGCTGCGCAAGGACGTTCTCGAGTTGATCTTTCGGATGTTCGACCGCGACGGCCTGTCGCTGATTCCGGCGTTGCAGTTCTCGGCGCCACTGGCCGAGTTGGAAGAGGTGTTGCGGCTTGGAGGGCCGGAAAGCGTAGGCGTGGAATTGGTGGGCGCCGACGGCGCGACGTGGCTCGCCGGGCATGTCCCGCGGCGCGGCCTGGCGCCTTACTACAACCCGCTCAACGAGCGCGTTCAAGACGCCATGCTATCCGTCGTGGGTGAACTGGTCGAGCGCTACCGTTCGCACCCCTCATTCGCCGGCGTCGCCTTGCAACTTTCGGCCGATGGCTATGCCCAGCTCCCCGGCGCGGATTGGGGTTTTGACGAGGATACGTTGGCCCATTTCGAGCGCGAGACGCGTGTCAAGCTTCCCACGGGCGCCAAGCGCTTCGATGCACGCGTCGAATTCCTGCGCGGGCCGGGCAAAAAAGCCTGGCTCGCCTGGCGCGCGCAGAAGTTGGAGCAATTCCACCGCAAGCTGCACCAGGTCATTTCCGAGGGACGGCCGGAGCTGAAGCTCTACCTGGCCGGCGCGAGCCTGCTCGACCGACCCGAATTTGCCCGCGATTTACGGCCGACGCTGCCTGGCGCCGCGACCAAGAACGAAGACGCATTGCTATCGGCCGGAATCGACCCTCGCCGCTATCGCGAGGTCGAGGGAATCTCGTTGTTGCGTCCCCAGCGCATCGCGCCGTTGAACTCGCCGGCGGCACAGGCCGTGAATCTCGAATGGAACAACGACGGCGTACTCGACCGCGAGTTCGCCGCCGTGTCGCACCCCGGAGGCCTGTTCTTCCACGAACCGCAGGAGGCCCGCCTCGATTCATTCGACGTCAAAAGCCCCTTCAAACAGACCCGCACCTTGTTGGTGGCCCAGCCGGTCCCTTCGGCCTTGTTCAACCGCCGCCGCTTCGTTCACTCGCTGGCGACACTCGACGCGCGAGCGCTGTTCGACGGCGGTTGGCTTCTACCCGTGGGGCAGGAAAGCGCCCTCAGCGGCCTGCTGGCGGCGTATCGTGAGCTGCCCGACGACGCCTTTGCCACCTTGCACGGCGAAACTCAACCGATCACGATCCGAACGCTCGTCAAGGACGGCCGGACGTACATCTACCTGGTCAACGATTCGCCTTGGAAAGTCACGGTCGATCTGTCCGTCGACCTGTCGGCGGAGTGCGGCCTGCGGAGCCTCAACCCGGCACGGCCGGTGCCCATGCTGACGGGCAGCGGATTGGAACGTTCGTGGTCATTGGCCCTGGAGCCGTTCGACCTACAGGCGGCGGTATTCACCTCGACCGGGACGAAGTTCTCCGGCGTCAAGGTATCGACGGACGACGATGTGCCTCGTCGTTTGCACGCGGCCATCGCCGACCTCTACGAGCGGGCGACAGTGCTCGCCAATCCACCCCAATACGACGTCTTGGAGAACGCGGGCTTCGAGGAGCCGCCCAAGCGCGGTGGCATTCCAGGCTGGGAGTCGAGCCCGTCGGTCAAGGGTGGCCAATTACCCCTGGCCCGCCCCGGTGGCTCGACCGCGGAGCTCGACGAAACTGAACCGCACTCGGGGCAGCGAGCCGTCAAGTTGTCGAGCGCGGGCGCGGCGGCGTCGCTCGTCAGTCGTCCGTTCGCCTCGCCGCGCACCGGTTGGTTGTCGGTGTCGGTTTGGATGCGGGTGACCGACGCCGCGAGACAGCCGCCGTTGCGGCTCTCGCTGGAAGGAAAGGTTGGCGATGTACCGTATGTCCGCGAGGCACCGATCGGCGCTGGCAACGGAGTGCATCAGCTCCGCGGGAGCTGGTCGCAATACGCCGTCGATTTCCCCGATTTGCCGACCGACGGACTTTCGCCTTTGCGGATTCGATTCGGACTGTTGGGTGCCGGTGAAGTTTGGATCGACGACATCGAGCTCTTCGAATTGGAGAGGCTCAAATCGGAGCAACGGCTGGCGTTGGCCAACTCCTTCGAGTTTGCCGAACGCAAGCTCGAAAACCGGCAATACACCGATTGCCTGCGGCAGCTCGATGGCTACTGGCCACGATTCCTGATGTCGAACGTCAAGATCGGCCAGGACCCGATTGCCCGGACCACGCGCGCCCGTGCTCGCCCCGCCAATCGGCCGGCCGAGGCGAAGCCAGGTGTCCTCGATCGCTTCAAGCGCGCGCTGGGCGATATGTGGCGCTAGGAAACGGCCCTGCGCAATACCATTAAGCGGCCTTACGGTTTACCCCAGTGCTTGTCGGCGAAGTCAAGAAAGACTTGCCAATCGCCCTGGGTCATCGAGTGTTTGCCGAGTCGGATAAAATAACCCAGCGTACTATCGATCAGCCGCCCCGGCTCCGGTGGCTTGTCGGCGGCCAGCCCGTCGGCGCCTAACAGGCGATAAACTCCTTCGGCGGCCTTGAGCACTTCGAACTGTCCATCCGGATTCGCCCACTGGTCCTCCACCGCGTTGGAAAACAAGACGGGTCGGGGAGCGACCAACGCCACCAAGGAGTGCTGATCGAACGGGAGCTTGTCGACTTGCTCGTTGAACCGCGTGAACTCGTCGGCGAACCAGTGCGGGAAGGCGGTGTTGATCCGTTCGACCGATTCACCCACCTTGCCGCGGCTGGGGGCTGTACCGCCGCAACCGGCCTGGTGCGGAATCGCCAGCGCGATCCGCTCGTCCATCGCGGCGGCCAAGAGCGCGGTCTTGCCGAGTCGCGAATGGCCAACCACGGCAATGCGGCGGGCGTCCAAGTCCTCGTCGGTCACGAGGTAATCGACCGCCCGGTGAATGCCCCAGGCCCAGGCGGCGATCGTGCCCCAGGTGTGCGGCCCTGGCTCTTTCGTGCCGTCGGAGTCGAAGAATGGATGAACGCCATCGCTGAAGTCGGGCCGGTCGGGATCGACGTCGCCGCAATAGAAGGTGGCCACGGCGTAACCGCGGTCGATCGACGCTTCGAGGTTCCAGACGTCGATTTGCGTTCCTCGCCCGGCGTCAGTGGCTCGATGCTCCTCGCAGCCGGGGCAATGCTGCGGCATCCAAGCCCGTGGCAGAGCGACTTTGGAATCGTCGACCAGCGTATGGTTGCCGCAGAAGTTCTCGCCCACGAACACCGGCGCCGGCCCCTGGCGCCGGTTCGGAACCACTAGTAGCAACTCGATGGTCGGCGCCTCGGGCGGACCGAAGATGATGGTCACTTCCTTCTTCGTCGCCTTGCCGCTAAAGTAATTCGCATCGACGCGCTCTACGCGCGTCGCGATTTCCTCGGGTGGCGCCGGCAGGTAGCCATACATGTAGTGCTGGAAGAGCGCTTTCAGTTCCGGCCGCCTTTGGCTCAGCCATTGTTCCTTGGTTCGCACCGGCTCACCTCGGAACGTCAGCAGTGGGTCGGGCAACTCGCCGTGCGACGGCAGTTCAGCGACGGGTGGGAACGGTCCGGCCGCAACGGATTGGCGCATCGTCATGAACAAGAACACGAGGCAAACGAAAAAACGGAATGGGGCAGGCATCGGAAGGCAATTCTCTCGGCGAAGTTTATCCAGTTGACCCCACGCCAGAATACGCCGCTTGCGACCGGTGTCAACGTTAAGGGTGGCGGGGTTGGAAGATTCGCCGCTTCGCGGCTTGCTCTTCGGCATTAGGTTTTCGGAGATCGGTATTCGTCGCTCCGTTTCTTCTTGGCCTGCTCGTTACCGCGAAACGAGGCCGCGTGAAGTACAATCAATCGTCATGCTCCCAAGTCTGCCGATCGACGCGATTCTCCCGGCCCTGGTCCGCTCGCTGGCGGACCGAAATTGCCTGGTCCTGCGCGCACCGCCTGGGGCGGGTAAGACGACGCGCGTGCCGCCGGCCCTGCTCGACGGTGGAATTGCCAGGAGTGGCCAGGTGGTCGTGTTACAGCCGCGGCGGCTGGCGGCGCGCGCGGCGGCCTGGCGGATCGCCGACGAACGGGGCGGCCGCGTGGGCGACCAGGTCGGTTATCAGGTGCGCTTCGATCGTCAGGCGGGGCCGGCCACGCGGATTCTGGTCGTGACCGACGGCGTTTTCGTGCGCATGCTCCGCGACGACCCGTTCCTCGAGCGCGTCGGCGTCGTCGTGTTCGACGAGTTCCACGAGAGGAGTCTGGCCACCGACATGGCCTTGGCCATGGTCCGCAAGGTGCAGTTGGAACTGCGCGGCGAGCTGCGGATCGTCGTCATGTCGGCCACTCTCGCCGCGCTCCCGGTCGCCCGTTACCTGGGCGATTGCCCCGTGCTTCAAAGCGAGGGACGGACGTTTCCGGTCGAAATCAGCTACTTGCGACATTCCGACCCGCGCGTGGTGCCGCACGGGGTTGCCACTGCCGTCGAACAGGCGCTCGATCGCACGAAAGGCGACGTGCTGGCATTCCTACCGGGAGTTGCTGAAATTCATGCGACCGCCAATGCCCTGGACGATGTCGCTGCTCAGCAAGGCCTGGCCCTCATGCCGCTTTACGGCGACTTGCCTTTGGAGCGCCAGCAGGAGGTGTTGCGGCCGACCGAGCGCCGCAAGGTGGTGCTGGCGACGAATGTGGCAGAGACTTCGGTGACGATCGAAGGAATCACGGCGGTCGTCGACTCGGGGCTTGCCCGAGTGCTGCGCCTTGACCCGGCATTGGGTTTGAACCAGTTGGAGACGAAGCGCATCTCGCGAGCGTCGGCCGAGCAGCGCGCGGGCCGCGCCGGCCGTACTGCCGCGGGCGTTTGCCTGAGGTTGTGGACCGAGCGCGAACAGCAGGCTTTGGACGAACAGGAGCTTCCTGAAATTGCACGGGTCGATCTGGCCGGGCCAGTGCTCGAGTTGCTCTGCTGGGGCGCGGGCGACGTCGGATCGCTGCCCTGGTTCGAGCCGCCTCCCGCGGCGGCAGTCGAGCGGGCGATGGGCTTGCTCGAACGCCTGGGCGGTTACGAAGGCCGGCGGGTGACGGATCTTGGCCACCGGATGGTGGAATTGCCGGTTCAGCCGCGATTGGCGCGGCTGCTGCTCGAAGCAAATCGCCAAGGTGTGCTTGACCGTGGTGCCCTTGCGGCCGCCTTGCTCTCGGAACGTGACCCGCTCCGCCGTTCGGATGAACGCCCGTCGGATCACACGGGTGACTCCGATCTGCTCGATCGGGTCGCGGCCCTTGAAACGTTCGAGCGAACGGGCCAGCGACATTTGCCGGCGGGCACGCTTGACGCCGGCGCGGCGAGGTTTATCCTCCGCGCGCGCGACCAACTTCGCCGCCTGGCCGGAGGCAAAGCGGGCCATCGAAAAATTCGCGGGAATCCCAAAGCCGCTTCAGGCCACGATTCGGACGAATCTCTCTTGAGGGCGCTGGTGGCCGCGTTTCCCGACCGAATCGCCCGGAGGCGCGAACCGCGCAGCCCTCGCGCGCTGATGGTCGGCGGACGTGGTGTGCGGCTCGGACGACAGAGTGCCGTGACCGAGGCGGAACTGTTCATCTGCGTGGACCTGGAGGAAATCGGCAAGTCGGAGGCCTTGGTTCGTCAAGCATCCCTGGTACGCCGCGAGTGGCTACCGCAGGAACGGCTGCGAGTGACGGTCGATGTCGAATTCGACCCGGCCCGCGAGCGAGTCGTCGCCTGGAGACGAACCCGGTTCGACGACCTGGTATTGGATGAAGCCGCTACGAACATTCCGCCCAACGTCGACGTAGCGCCGATTCTGGCCCGTGAGGCAGCGGCGCGGCTCGAACGCTCGTTGCGCTTGGACGACGCCGCGGCGGCGTTTCTCTCCCGCGTACGGCTCTTGCAACAGGCTATGCCCGAGCTTGATCTACCGGTATTCGGTGACAATCCGCTGGGCGAGCTGCTCCCCTGGCTGTGCGCGGGCTGCGTCTCGTTCGACGACTTGCGCAAGGCGCCGGTGCTGGCGGCCTTGAAGGCCCGGCTTACCTCGGCGCAACTTGCGACGGTCGAACGTGAGGCGCCCCAGCACTGGCAATCGCCCGGAGGGAGTTGGATCGCGCTTAGCTATGAAGCTGGGCAGCCGCCCGTTCTCGCCGCGCGGATACAGCAATTGTTTGGCTTAAAGCAAACGCCGCGCGTGGCGGGTGGGCGCGTGCCGGTGTTGCTGCATCTGTTGGCCCCGAACATGCGCCCGCAACAAATCACGGGCGATCTGGAGAGCTTCTGGAAAAATACCTATCCGCAAGTCCGCAAGGAGCTGCGGCGGCGCTATCCCAAACATGCCTGGCCGGAAGATCCCTGGACAGCCGCCGCGCAGCGCTGAGCGAGCGAGACCGCAGCCGCAATCGAAACTCATTCGACAGTCGACGGCGCGGCAATGATAGCCGCTCACTTGGCCCCGACGAGCGCGGCCTTCTTCTTGTCGGCGATGATCGCCTCTTGGATACTCGACGGCACGCGGCGGTACTTGGAGAACTCCATCGTGAACGTGCCTTGTCCCTGCGTCATGCTCCGCAGGTCGGTCGAGTAGCCGAACGTCTCGGCAAGGGGGACTTCGGCCTCGATCGTGGCCGTCGAACCGATCATCTCGGTCGCGACGATCATTCCGCGGCGGCTGGTGAGCTCGCCCGCCACTGAGCCCTGATAGTTCGAAGGGACTTCGACTTCGAACTTCATCACCGGCTCGAGCAAGACGGGCTTGGTCTTAAGAAACGTTTCGCGGAAACAGTTGCGAGCGCAAATCTGGAAGGCCATGTCCGAGCTATCGACTTCGTGATATGAGCCGTCTTCCAGGATCGCCTTCACACCCACGATCGGGTAGCCCGCCAGCGGGCCCTTCGCCAGCGAATCGCGGAAGCCCTTTTCGACCGAGGGAATGTACTCGCGGGGGATGCGGCCGCCCACGACGTCGTCCTCGAATTCGAAAATCTCTTCCTCGGAGTCGTCGGGCAAGGGGAGCATCTTGCCGACGATGTGGGCGTACTGGCCCGAACCGCCGGTCTGCTTCTTGTGCTTGAAGTTATAGTCGGTCGGCTTGGTCGGAGCCTCGCGGTAGCTGACTTTGGGAGCGCCGACTTCGACCTCGACCTTGTACTCGCGGCGAATGCGCTCGACATAAATGTCGAGATGCAATTCACCCATGCCCGCGATCACCATCTCGCCCGTTTCCTCGTCACTGGAGACGCGGAACGTAGGATCTTCCTTCATGAACCGCTGCAAGGCCTTGCCCAGGCGGTCGGCGCCGTCACGCGCCAAGGGGTTGATGGCCATCTTGATCACCGGCTCGGGCACGAACATATTCTCCAGCGTGCAGTACTTGTGCTGCGCCGCGTAGGTGTCGCCGCTGGCGCAATCGACGCCGATCACGGCCACAATGTCTCCGGCACCCGCGCTGTCGACCTCTTCGCGCTTGTCGGCGTGCATCCGCACGATGCGGCTGAAGCGGTGCTTCTGGCCGGTGCGCTGGTTGAAATAGGTTTCGCCCTTGGCGATTTCGCCCTGGTAGATCCGCATGAAAGTCAACTGGCCGTAGGGGTCTTCGACGATCTTGAAGGCCATGCCGACGAAGGGCTTTTCCGGGTCGGCTTCGAGCGGGAACTGCTGCGTGGCGTCGGCGTGGCACTTGGCCACGATCTTCCGATCGAGCGGTGAAGGGAGGTAACGGACCACCGCGTCCAGCAAAGGCTGCACGCCCTTGTTGCGATAGGCCGTGCCCATGAAGACGGGCGTCAATTCCTGGGTCTGCACGCCCTGCTTGATGATCGAATGGATCAACCCATCGGGCACCGGCTCCTCGCCCAATAGCAACTCCATCAAGTGGTCGCTGTACATGGCCAGCGATTCGAGCATGTGTTGCCGCTCGGTGGCGGCGGCGGCGGCTAAATCGGCCGGTACGGCCTCGCGGCGAATGTCTTCACCGTTTGCGCCGTCGAAGTAAACCGCCTGCATCGAAACCAGGTCGATCACCCCCTCGAATTCGTCTTCCTTGCCGATCGGCAACTGCATCAACACGGCGTCGCAATCGAGCTTTTCGTGCAATTGCTTGACCACGCGTCGGTAGTCGCTGCCGGTGCGGTCCATCTTGTTGATGAACGCCAGGCGGGGAACATGGTAGCGCTTCATTTGACGATCGACCGTCATCGACTGCGACTGCACGCCGCCCACGGCACAGAGCACCAGAACCGCGCCATCGAGCACGCGCAGGCTGCGTTCCACTTCGACGGTGAAATCGACGTGGCCCGGCGTGTCGATCAGGTTGATCTGGTGGTCGTTCCATTCGACGGTGGTCGCCGCGCTGGTGATCGTGATTCCGCGCTCGCGCTCCAGGTCCATGTAGTCCATGGTCGCGCCCCCTTCGCCTTTCACCTCCTGCATACGGTGAATGCGGCCGGCGTAAAAGAGAATGCGCTCGCTCAAGGTGGTTTTGCCCGAGTCGATGTGCGCTGAGATACCGATGTTGCGAAGGGTTGCCAAATCCATGTTCGTAACTCGAAAAAAACAGTTCGTCGGTGGTGCTCGCCGCGCGACACACTTCGGCGCGACGCTCACCAGCGGCAGGATGTCAACGTGGAATGCCCGGGAGACCCCCCCGGGTTTGGGTCTTTCCGCAGCCAATTGGCCGGAAGGCCCCTGAAACCCAAGGAGCAAGCCGTCCAAAAGGAACACCGCCGTCCGATACGAAAGCCATCCAATGCGTTCTAACGCGACCGGACGTGCGCGGTGGGCGGCCCAGTGCTATATCGTATACCAATTCGGCAAGAGGCATAGGGCAAATCTAGCAAGTTTTCATCAAAGTTGCCAGACTTTGCGCAACTTACCCGGCTTTTCAGAGTCCAAGCAAAGGTCGCGCACCGCGTCATTCGGACGGAACTTGAAATCAGACAATAGTTTATCGACCAAAGGCGCCACGGCGCCGGCCGCCCAGACGAACGAAAGCGGCTCGATTGGAATCCGAAAACGAGCGGAGACAATGGTCATTGTGTGGAACACAGTCACAACGGCGAAAATGGCCCACGTCGGCCAAAGCCGCCGCCAGTTGAAACGCAACACCAGCGAACCAATCAACGTCAACGCGAGCCAAACGACGGTCGCCGCGCGGTACACGAGGTTGGATGCCTTGGGATTTGTCTCGTCGAACAGCAGGAAGTACCGTAATCGTTGGACGCAAAGCCCCAGATAGCGGGCTGGATCGTCACGAATGAAACTCCAAGCGCGGGCGCCCAACAACCGCGAACGCGCCGGCTCCTTAAGCCCCTTGAACTCGTGGTATCCGCCGGGGGCCAGCAGCACGTCGTCGATGTAGAGTGTCTCGTGCCGGGCTTCCCAGAGCGCCCGGTGCATTCCCGCTAATGTGCCGTCGTGTTCGTTTCGAAATGTTTCGGCCGAACGCTTGGGGATCTTATCCGTGCCCCAACTTGCCGAGTTATTTCCTTGCCAGAAGGCATAGCCAAAGGTCGACTTCACGAACACGAATTCACCGTGGACACAGTAATTCCGCCACAGCCAGGGGGCCACGATCAGCGCGGCGCAAGCGGTCATCGTCGAAACGTGGGCAAGCGAACCAAGCCCGGCGACGCGGCGGCGCGATTCCTGAGTCTGCCCTGCCAACATCACCGCCACGATCGGCAACGCGATAGCCATGATCGGTTCGACCAGAAGCAGGAAACCTGCCAGGACACCCGCCAACACGGCCTTCCGCCCGCAACTTTGCCCGCACGGCGAAGCGACGACGGCCACGAGCAGCGTAAGTACCAGGGCTGCCCAGAGCGCGACCTGCATGTGGGTCACCATGTAGACATGCGTGGGATAGACCGCGGCGCCCCAGCCGGCAATCCAGCCCAAAGCAGGCTGACCAGGCATTAGCGACCAGGCTAGCCAGACGACCGTGAGCACGAGCGCCGTGCCTGCCAAGGCTTGCAGTACCTGCACCGCCAGCAGGGCTTTTTGCGACCCTTCACGGAAGACGCCGTAAGCCGTCGCCAACAACGTCGGGTAAAAAGGGGCTTGCTGCGACGTGGCCCCGGAGACCCCCAGGAACTTGACGGTGAATCCCCGGCCGGCCAACAGGTTTTCTGCGATCTCGCCATGTTCGTAGGTAACCGGCCGGGCCGACTCGCCCGCCAGCAAGCAGACCACGCCCATCCGTAGCACCAGCGCTGTGAGGGCGAGCAAGACCAGTCCAAGAATTCGAGACGAAAGGCGCATGGCCGCGGATTCTACCGCCGCTGCGGCAAGAGGGGCCAGAGCAGTTGCCCCCCTCAGACTTCCTTTGCCGCTAGGAGTGGTAGTTCCCAGTGGTGATTAACCCCAAAGCGTGGGTGGACACTGGGTACGTCAACCCCGCTTTGGCAAAGGAGCCTTGACCATGGACTACTTTTTTGACGCCCGGTTTTGGATCGGCACATTGCTCACCGTCGCGACGATCGGCATTCTCATCACGAATTCACGGATGAAAGCCAAGGGCCTATTGATTGCTTTCGTGGCGATCGCCTGGCTCGCGGATGCCGGCTTCTACTTCCCCGGACTTTTTCGCCGAGCGGACGTGCTCTCCTACGAGGGCTTTGCGTCCTTGATGCTAGTCTGTGGACCCGTATTCAATCTGCTCGCGCTTGCCGGTTCCTTGGCGCTCATGGTATACGCAATCGGGCTGCGTTCGCCTGAAGCGGCGACTAAAGCCGTTATCGCAGCGCCTGCGCCGGAGATCCCCGACGGCAACCTGGCCTCTCGAGGCATCCGGCTTGGGGCGCACCTGGTGGACCTCGCGGTTTACTTCGGCGCCATATTGCCCGGCGGCATCGCCATGTTCGCCCTTCGCGCTTATCGCGATGCGCCAGTGGCCGGACTCTTGGTCTCGGCCCTGGGGGCATTGGCCTGTGCCGCCTTCCAAATTTTCTTGCTTTGCAGCAAGGGCCAGACGATCGGCAAGCGCTTACTTGGGATTCGCATCGCACGACTCGACGATGGAACCAACCCGGGATTCCTGGGCGCCGTCCTGCTGAGGGGTTTCGTGCCAGGCATGATCAGCGCCGTACCGCTCGTCGGAGCGCTCTTTTCGCTGGTCGACGTGCTGTGCATCTTTCGTGAGGATCGGCGATGCGTCCACGACCTGCTGGCCGGAACGAGAGTGGTAACCGCCTGATCGCTGACCGAGAGCACGGAGTTTGACGATTGTGCCGGCCATGTCGAGCTTGACGCTCGCATGGCCGCACGATCGTCGCATTGACTTTACGGCCTGCGCGCATTTTGCGACGGCTGCGCAAGCTGTCGAAGTTGCGGAACGATGGGGTCGATCCCATCTTGCGAGGGCGCGTCCGATTCGCGGCGCCGCCTCTTCCCTCGCGAGAATTCCGCATGAAGGCCAACAAGCTCGTCACGTTGTTCGTCGTTGCGTGGGCGGCCTGTCTGCCGCGTTGGGCCCTTGCCGACGGCGTGATCCGCGACGGTGTGGGGGCGATTTCAACCGGCCGTGGTGGCACCAACTTGGGCTTTGCCGATAACGGCGCGATCCTGTTGGACAACCCCGGCGCTCTGGTCAACGTTCAAGGCAATGGCCTGGTGGAGGCCGACGTCGATACCGTGATCACCGACATCCAATACACCGACCTGAAGCCCAACAACGTCAGCGCCAAGATCCTGCCGATGCCCCTGCCGGAGGTGGCCTACATCAAGAAGAGCCGTGACGGCAATTGGGCCTGGGGCATCGGCGCATTCGCCCCCGCCGGCTTCGGGGCCAGCTACAACTTCCAGAACTCGTTCGCCGGACCTGTGAATTACCGATCGATCGGCGCTCTAGGCAAAATCTTGCCAGGAGTCTCCTACCGCGTCAACGATCGACTGTCGATCGGCGGGACAGTTGGCATAGCTTTCGGCCATGTGGACTTGGAGGGACCGTTCTACCTGCAAAGCGGCCCGCTTAAGGGCGTGCCGACGGTCATTGATTTGCAGGGCACCAACGTGGCCCCCACCGGCTCGTTCGGCTTGCAGTACAAGTTGAGCCAGCGCACCACGCTGGGCATGACTTTCACCAGCATGACGCGGGTGCATCAGAATGGCGACATGAAAGCCAACATTTACGGGGTGGCGCCCTTCCCGATCTACAGCAGTTTCGACGCGCAAACCACCATTAACTGGCCAAGGTCGCTCTCGTTTGGCTTCATGCACAACCTTTCGTCGCGGCACCGAGTCGCGGCCGACTTGATCTGGTACGACTGGAAGAACGCCTTCAACCAGGTTGGCCTGGCCCTCACCAACCCCTCAAACCCGATGGTGGCCGCGCTTGCGGGCCCGGCCATTATCCAGAGCATTCCCATGAACTGGCACGACACGGTTTCAATGCGGCTGGGTTATGAGTTCTTGCCCAGCCGGTACGCAACCTGGCGGGCAGGTTACGTCTACCACAATAGCCCGGTGCCTAATTCGACGCTCAATCCGTACACTGATGGCGTTTTGACACATGCCTTCAGCATCGGCCACAGCCGCCGGGTGAAACGTGCCTGGCTGAACGCCTCGTACCAGTACTCATTCAGCCCCACGCGCGTCGTGGGCACCAGCGCATTGGCCGGCGGCGATTTCTCAAACAGCACGTTTCGCGCTCAAGCGCATTGGATCAACTTGGGCATCTTGGTACCGTTCTGAAAAGGATGGATGCAGAAAGATGAAGGATGAAGACCGAAGAGTTTCTTAACCTTTATCCTTCATCCTTCATCCTTTCCTCATATCCGTATCGCCGGATGTACCCGATCCAACGGCGCGAGATCTCCTCTCGCAATTCCGGCGCGAGTTCATACCGATTTGTCTTGTAACCTTCGGTCCCGGCGACGTACTGCTCCAATGCCGGCAGCACTTTCTCGAATTCGCCCAAGCCAAGCTTCTCGTAGATCGTGCGCAGATTCCCGATCGGGTCGCGGACGAGGTCCTCGTAATGCACCTCGCAGAAACGGTTTGCGGCGATCAATTCACGGTCGGCCCAGAACCGCTGATACATTCGCTCGAACGTCTCGAAAACATGTTCTTCTAGGCCTTCGAACGTAGGGTCTTGCAGGCCGTGTGTCTTGTAGAGCGTTTTCCAGAGGTTCATCGTCGAGGGGAACAGTACGAAGGGGTCCCGCACGATGTGGATGAACCGCGCGGCTGGGAACAGTTCCAGCAGGGTCTTGATCCTACAGGTATGCGGCGGGCTCTTGAGTACGATCCGCTTTGGCGTTCGGTAGGTGATCTGCCGTAAGAACCCCAGGAATACCGTTTTCCACCGCGCGAGGTCGGCCGCCGGAATGCCTTCCAACGTCAGGTATTCGGCGTCTTGCGGCGGATGGTTTGGAAACGCGATCCGCAGGTAAGGCGATGGAAGCCCCAGATTGCACAGGGCGAATTCATCTTCCTGTGGCCGGTCCCAACCCGCCGGCATGTTGTCCATCGGTCGGTGCGAGGGGAGCAAGAACGTCAGCCAGCGACGGGCGAAATCCTCGCTCAACAAGAAATGGTTCGGCACCAGGCACTCGTAGGTCGTCGGCGACGTGTGCCGCTCGTCGAGCACCAAGAGCTCGTGCAGCAGCGTGGTGCCCGCCCTCCAATGCCCTACGATGAATATCGGTTCGTGGAGGATTTCCACTTTCGCGGCATGTCGCCCCTTCCAGAGCCACTGCCAACGGCGATACGTCGAATGGAACAAGGAACCAAACGTAATCAGCACGACGTGGGGCCAGAAACGCCACCCGACGGCGAAGCGGTTTCGAGCCAAAAGGCGCCACCAGGCGCTAAAGTTCATTCCGGTCCAGAATCGCGGCGCCCACTCGCGTCCCGCGGTCTTCTTGTGCCCCATGACGCTCCCTTCGGGCGATTTCGATCCGCTCGGCCGCAGGACACCGGATTTCGACATCACACCCTTTTCCCGCCGAGTTCACTTGTAAAAAAACGTATGGTAGCCGTTAGCCGAGTGGCGGGGCAAGTGGCGTGAGACTCAGTCGTCGTCCAGACCACATTGCCCCGCACGATCCCGCCCCTGCTGGGCGAGTAAAGTGGCGAGCGAACCCCCATCGGGAAGTCCGCGCAGGCCGAACAAGAGCGCCATCGCGATTTTCGACCAGGTTTCGCCCGCCACGCCCTCAACGGGTCCCGAATCAGGCGTTGGCCACAGCCCATGGCGCGCCCGGTAGGCGTGGGCCCAGGAGAGGATTTGGTCGAATTCAAGCGGTGGCGGAGGCGTCTTTCGCCGGCGTACGCCTCGCTCGCTGGCCAGGAATTGGGCGAGCGACGAGCCACCGGGCAAGCCGTGCCTCCCGAACCGCAGCGCGAGGTGAACCAGTTCCCAATTCAGGTCGGGCTGATTTTCGACCCTGCCCGATCTCCGCGTCGGCCACCGCCCGAGACGTTTGTGGTAGGCGTCGGCCCAAGCGAGAATCCGTGGGGCCGTAAGCCGATGCCGGCGTCGAGATTTACGGGCGCCGCGCTCGACGACCAGCAATTGCGCCAAGGAAGAACCGCCGGGCAGGCCGCGAAGGCCCTTGATCAACGCCTGATCTACGGCCCCCCAAGTCAGGTTCGCATCCCCGCCATTGTCGTTGTCGAGCTTACCGGAGCGTTGGGTGGGCCAGCGGCCGTGCCGCTTGTGATAGGCGTCGGCCCATTTGAGAATCCGTGAAACCGTCAACTCCTGCCGACGAATACAGCTCGCTACCCGGCGTTTGGCGGCCATGGTCATTGGTTCCGATTGACGCCCGCCCTCGGCGGACGCGAAAAAATGAGACAACAGGAGCTTCCTATTTTACGTCTCAGGCCTCAAAACGGAATGAATTCCGTTCCAAGTTATCGTGCGGCCCGTCCTGCGGTTTATAGCACAACGACCGGTGGCCAGTTACCGTTGAACTCGTTAGAATGGCGCCTCTTGTCGGTGCCTGCCACACGGAAATGTCACCTCACCACCCCACCATGAATCTCCGGCCAACGCTTCGCATCGGAGCCGTCAATTACCTGAACACCAAGCCGCTCATCCACGGCCTGGCGGAACTGGCACCGCGGGCGAAACTCGTGCTCGACCTGCCCAGCCGGCTGGCCGACGGTCTGGCGGCGGGGCGGCTGGATGTGGCGCTGATCCCCTCGATTGAGTTCTTCCAGGATCCTGCCTACGCGATCGTCTCCGACGCCTGCATCGCTTGCCGTGGCCCGGTGATGTCGGTCAAGCTTTTCAGCCGCGTGCCCGTCGAACGCATCGGCACGCTGGCGCTCGACGAAGGCTCGCGCACCAGTGCGGCCCTGGTCCGCATCCTGCTCAAAGAGCGGTTCGAATTGGAACCGCGACTCGAGCCACTGCCGATCGGCGCCGGAATACCCGACACGAGCGCCGATGCCGTCCTGATGATCGGCGACCGTGCCATGCGTTCCGCCGGCGGACCGTTTGCCGAGGTCTGGGACCTGGGCGACGAATGGTGCCGCTGGACGAAGCTGCCTTTCGTGTTCGCGATGTGGGTTGCCCGGCCCGGCATCGATTTGGACCAACTCGCCGCGGCGCTCTCGGCGGCCCGCGACTCGGGCCTGGCGCATCTTGAGCAGATCGCGCAGGCGGAGGGCGCTCCCCTGGGCTTGTCACGGCCGGAGTGCGTGGCCTACCTGCGCGACAATTTATATTTCTACCTCGGACCGCGCGAGCTGAGTGGGCTGGACCTCTTTTACCGCCAGGCGCGCAAGCTGGACCTGGCGCCCGCAGGAGTCGAACTTGGTTGCCTCGATTGCTAAGACTCCCCTATCGAAAACGCTCGATAAGGCGGTCGCCGGCGAGCGGCTTTCGCCCGAAGAGGGTTTGCAGCTCCTTGAGTCGCACGACCTGGTCGCCTTGGGGCGCGCGGCCGATTCCGTCACTCGCCGACTGCACCCCGAACCCTACCGCACGTTTAACATCGACCGCAACATCAACTATACCAACATCTGCTCGGCGGTCTGCGATTTCTGCGCCTTCTTCCGCCGGCCGAAAGACCCGGAAGGTTACGTCCTCGATCGCGACGTGCTGTTGCGAAAAATCCAAGAGACGGTTGACCTCGGCGGCGACCAGATTTTGATGCAAGGCGGAATGCATCCGGAGCTGAAGCTCGATTGGTACGAGGAGCTGCTGCGCGACATCAAGGGACACTTTCCCCAGGTGAATATCCACGGCTTCAGTCCGCCGGAGATTTACGCATTCACCAAGGTTAACAAGCTGTCGTTACGAACGGTGCTCGAGCGGCTCAAGGCGGCCGGTTTGGGTAGCCTGCCCGGCGGCGGCGCCGAGATACTGGTCGACCGCGTGCGCAAGGCGATCACTCGTGGGAAAGTTCTCACTGACGACTGGCTCGACGTCTGCCGCACCTGGCACGAGCTGGGGGGCAAGGGCTCAGCCACAATGATGTTCGCCCATGTCGAGACGCCGGCCGAGCGAATCGAACACCTTCAGCGGTTGCGGCAGTTACAAGACGAGACCAGCGGGTTCACCGCTTTCATCTGTTGGACGTTCCAGCCCGAACACACCGACCTGGCGCACATTCCCAAGGCCGGCGCGGTTGAATACCTCAAGACTCAGGCCGTCAGTCGGCTTTACCTCGATAATTTCCCCAATATCCAGTCGAGTTGGGTCACGCAGGGATTGAAGGTCGGACAGATCGCGCTGTTGTACGGAGCCAACGACATGGGGAGCCTGATGATCGAGGAAAACGTCGTCGCCTCGGCAGGCACGGTTCATTATTTGAGTTTGCAGCAGATCCGTGATGCGATCAGCGAGCTGGGGTATATCCCGCGGCAGCGGAATGTGTTTTACCAGTTGATCGACGAGGCTCCAGCCGCTGTCGCCAATGTAGGTTAGGTTTTCGATGTGGTGGCTGTCTCATTCTCGGCTGTGTAAAGTATATTTGGTCCCCGCTCCCTCGAACGTGTTGCCAGATGCAGACTCGCAAACAATTACTTGGTGCGGTATCGCTCGTGCTGGGCTGTTGCTGTTCGTTTGCTGCACCGGCCGGCGCGGCTGACGAAACACTCTCGTTCGAGCGCGAGATCGCTCCGATTCTGCAAGCGCGTTGCGTCAAGTGCCACGGCGGCGAAAAGCTCGAGGCGGGCCTCGACGTCCGTCGCCGTTCGACACTCCTGGCAGGGGGCGATAGCGGCCCGGCGTTGGTGCTGGGCAAACCGGACGAAAGCCCGCTGGCGCAGCGCATTGTCGCGGACGAAATGCCCCCCAAAGTCGAAGGCCGGCTCGATGACAAGCAGCGCGAGCTAATCCTCCGCTGGATCGCCGCGGGCGCCCCTTTGGCGGGCGAGGAAGAAGAACCGCTCGACACTTCCGACGCGCCGACGCGGCTTACCGACGAGGACCGCTCGTTCTGGGCATTCCAGCCGCCGGTCCGTCCGCCTCTTCCGGCCCTCAAGGCCCAGGACCGCGTTCGCACACCTGTCGATGTCTTCTTGCTTGCAAAGCTGGAAGAGAAAGGAATCACGTTCAACTCCGAGGCCCCACCGTTGGTGCTATTGCGGCGGCTTTGCTTCGACTTGCATGGCCTGGCCCCGACGCCGGAGCAGATCGAAGAATTCCTGGCCGATTCTGAAACAGGCGCATACGAGCGGTTGGTCGATCGGCTACTGGCTTCTCCCCGCTACGGCGAGCGTTGGGGACGGCACTGGCTCGACGTCGCCGGCTACGCCGACTCTGACGGGTACCTCGCGGCCGACCGGCTACGGCCCGAAGCCTGGCGCTATCGTGACTACGTGATCCGCGCCCTGAATGCCGACCTCTCCTACGACCGCTTCGTTCAGCAGCAACTGGCCGGCGACGAACTGGTCGATTGGCGGCGAGCGGAATTCCTGACGTCGGAAATGGTCGATTGCCTCGTGGCGACCGGCTTTTTGCGCACGGCCAGCGATCCAACGTACCCAGGCTACATAGAGCCAAACGAAATCCACCAGGTTCTGGCCGACACGCTTCAGATCGTCGGCACGTCGCTGATGGGGCTTACCGTGCAGTGCGCGCGATGCCACAGCCACAAGTTCGACCCAATCTCGCAGCGCGACTATTACGCTTTGCAAGCCGTGTTCCTGGGCGCGCTCGATCCGGCACGCTGGCAAACATCGGAGTCCCGCGGAATTCCGCTGGCCAGTGAGTTACAACAAGCCAAGATCGGCGAGCAAAACCAGAAGGCCGACGAACGGCTTGCCTTTCTCAATGCCTCATTGGCCGATCTGACGGCACGCTATCGTAAAAAGCTCATCGGCGAGAAGCTCGCCGCATTTCCGGCTTCCGCGCCAGCCGACCAGGCGGCTGAGGCCACGCCGCAACTGGTCGAACAACTCATCGCGGCGCTCGTGTTGGATGAAGGTAAACGAAGCGACGACCAGAAGAAACTCGTGTCTCAATACGGGGCCGGCGTTTCACTGGCCGAGGCCGAGTTGGCCGCGCGCTATGCCGACTACAAAGATGAAGCCGCCAAATTGCACGCGGCGATCACTGCGGAGGCGGCAATCAAGAGGGTCGCTCTTTTGGTCCGTGGTGTGGTCGATCTCGATGAAAAGCCTGCCCAAGGGCGCGTGCTGCGCCGGGGTGATTTTAACCAGCCCGGCGCCGCGGTCGAGCCGGATGTGCTCGCCGTGCTGGCTCCCTCGGATTACAAGTTATCGCCGCGGGCCGGATACAAGACCAGCGGCCGTCGCCAAGCGTTTGCCCGTTGGCTGACCGATCCCCACCATCCACTGACGGCGCGAACGCTAGTGAATCGGCTTTGGGCGCATCATTTCGGCCGCGGGCTGGTGCCGACCCTGGCCAACCTTGGGCGCGCGGGGGCCAGGCCGTCGCACCCCGAGTTGCTCGACTGGCTGGCCACCGAGTTCGTGCGGCAGGGCTGGAGCATGAAGGCGATGCACAAGCTCTTGCTCACTTCCGCCGCGTACCGCCAATCGTCGGCTCCCGATGCGGCGAAGTCGGCCATTGATCCCGACAATTTGCTGCTTTGGTCTTGGCAACCGCGTCGGCACGAAGGGGAAGTACTGCGCGACACCGTGTTGCAGGTTGCCGACCGGCTCAATTTGCAAATGCATGGGCCGCCCGTTCCGGTGGCGCCGCAGCCCGACGGTTCCGTGGCCACCGCCGACGATGAACCTGGGCGGCGGCGCAGCATCTACTTGATCGTCCGCCGCAGCCAGCACCTGACGATGCTCGAGTTGTTCGACACGCCGATGATGGAGATCAACTGTCCTGAGCGGACTGAGTCGATTGTGCCGTTGCAGGCGCTGGCCATGCTCCACGGTCCCTTCGCTGAGCGCAGCTCCGCGGCCCTGGCCGAACGCGTGCTCAAGTCCGCGACCAATGACGGCGCGCGAGTCGAATTGGCCTACAAGTTGCTCTTCGCCCGCGAACCCAGTTGCTCCGAGCGCCAGGCGCTGATCGCCTTCCTCGACGCTGTCGTGCGCGAAACGCTGGGCGAGAGTTATCCCACAGCAAACGACACCCAGAAAGAAGCCGCAATCCACGCCGCATGGACCCAGGCGGCGCTGGTGCTGTTGAACAGCAATGAGTTTATGTTCGTGCATTAACCTACGTAGGGTTGGGCAGCGCCCACGATGAGCGGAAAACGATGACTCCCCACATGCTTCATGCCCAAAGCCTGGCCGAGCTGATCAGCCGCCGCGAATGGCTCAGTCGCACCGGGGCGGGCTTTGCCGGTCTGGCCTTGGCCTCGCTCATGTGTGACGACGCGGCGCGGGCTGACGGTCCGCCGGCATCTGTGTCTGTTTTCGGCACGCACTTTCCGCCCAAGGCCAAGGCTGTGATTCAGCTCTTTCAGCACGGCGGCCCGAGCCACACGGACTTGCTGGATCCAAAACCGGAACTTTCCAAGCGGCACGGTCAGCCGATGCCCAAGTATTTCACCGATCTGGTAAAGATCAGCGCCCACGGCGACCTGTTGGGCAGCCCTTTCAAGTTCACGCCCGCCGGTCAATGTGGTGTCGAGTATTCTGAGCTCCTTCCGCACACGGCCGCCTGCGCCGACGACATCGCGGTGGTGCGCTCGATGTTCTGCGAACACAACAACCACGAGCAGGCACTGTGGCAGATGCATACGGGCCGCATCGTCACGGGACGGCCGACTTTGGGAGCCTGGGTCAATTACGCGCTCGGTTCGGAAAACCAGAACCTGCCGGCCTACATCGTCCTGCGCAACGATTCGTCGTTGCCCACCGACGGGGCGCGGAATTGGTCGAGCGGCTTCCTGCCGCCACGATACCAGGGGGTCCACTTCCGGCACACGGGCACACCGGTGCTCTACCTGAACCCAACCACGCCGGTAAGCGAAAAGGTACAAGGGCTGCGCCGCGAGTTGCTGCAGACGTTGAACGCCGAGCACGAAGCGCGGCAAGCGCGGCTGGCGCCCCAATTGGAAGCCCGCATCGCCAGCTATGAAATGGCCGCGCGGATGCAGCTCGCGGCGGCAGGGGCACTCGATGTAACGAGCGAGACATCCGAAACACAGACGCTTTACGGGCTGGGCCAGCCGGCGACCGACAGCTACGGCCGCCGCTGCCTGATCGCCCGCCGACTGGTCGAGCGCGGCGTGCGGTTCGTGCAGATTTTCGTCGAGGGGCAGATTTGGGATACGCATTCGAAAAACGCGGAGGGGACCAAAGCCTGTTGCCAGCAGACCGACCAACCCACAGCGGCCTTGCTCAAGGACCTCAAGCGTCGCGGCCTCCTAAACGACGTGCTGGTGGTCTGGTGCGGCGAGTTCGGACGCACACCGGTGAGCCAAGGAGACGGCGGGCGCGATCACCATAAACAAGGCTTCAGCCTTTGGCTGGCCGGCGGCGGGATCAAGGGGGGGCAGGCCTACGGCAGCACCGACGAATTGGGGTACCACGCCGTCGAAAACCGCACTATGGTCGCCGACCTGCACGCCACGATCCTGCACTTGATGGGCCTCGATCATCGCCGCGTCACGTACCAGCTCCATGGCCGTGGCGAACGTCTGACGGACGTTTACGACGCGAACGTGATTCGTGCCTTGCTGGGGTAGCTCGGTTCATGGACCAGCGATTTCTCAAACGCGGTTTCCTCCCCGAACAAGACCCTTGCCGGGCGTTCCCACCCGCTTCGCCGCTGGCGCCGCTCGATGAGCTTGGTCGCGACCTGCCCAGCTTGCTGATCGACCCGGGCTTTCGCCAGTTCGCCCGCGAGTTGGTACTGCCTCCCTGGACTCCGCCCGACAACCCGGCCGAATTGCAGCCGCAATTGCGGCTATATTATGTGCGAGTGGGGTTCCTGGCCTCGGCTTACGTGAATCAGGTAGGCCAGCCGCCTTCGATCGTTTTGCCCGCCAATATCGCCGTGCCGCTGTGTGCCACCTGCCGGTTGCTCGACCGTCCGCCGATTTTGAGCTACGATGGTTACGCACTTTATAATTGGCGACGGTTCGATCCCACGGGGCCGATCGCCCTGGGCAACATCGACACGCTGCAGAACTTCGTCCATCTCTACGACGAGCATTGGTTCATCCTGGTGCATGTCGAGATCGAAGCCTTCGCCGCGGAGATCCTGGCGGCCATCGAAAAGGCTGGTCGCGCGCTGGGAAGCAAGGACGAATTGGGAAACAGCCGCGGTGACGACCATGCGACCGATGACGTTGAGTTAAACGAATCGCTCGCCGCGATCGCCCGCGCCGTATGGCGACAGGTGGCGGTGCTGCGGCGGATTCCGGAGCACATGGACCCATCGCTTTACTTCCGGACTTTCCGCCCCTACATCCGCTTTTTCGAGCACGTCGTTTACGAAGGAGTCGACGCCAAACCATCTGACTATCGAGGCGAAACGGGAGCCCAGAGCAGCATCGTGCCGGCACTCGTGGCTTTCCTGAAAATTCCGCACAGCTCGTCGCTTTTGACCGACCACCTCGCCGACATGCGGAAATTCATGCCCGCCGAACATCGCCGGCTCTTGGCCGAGATCGAGGCGCTCCCCGACCCTCGGCCACTGGCCGACAAGGCGATCTTTAACGACCTGTTGGAAGCGGTCGCCACGTTTCGCGAGGTCCACATCGGCTGGGCATACGAATACATTCACCGCCGCGTCGAAGACCCCCGCGGGACCGGCGGCACGCCATTCATGCGCTGGCTGAAGCAGTTGATCGACGAAACGCGGGCCTGGAAAAAGTAAGCACGCGGCTTTCAACTCCGCACTCGACCTACTTCTTGTCCAAGTTCTTTGCCAGTTCCTCGGGCGCAACGCTCGAGGGCACGCCTTCGGTGGGCACTTCGGACTTGGCGGTCCAGAAGAGCGCGTTAAGGACGAGCTTGCGGAATTCGTCGTTGCCCCAATTGCGGTGGAAGTGGCCGCCGGTGAAACCGAAGCCGCGGCCTCCGTCGGGCCGCTCAGTCGTCCAGGCGAGAATCTCCGGACGGCCGGGGAATTGCTTGGCGGCCTCGGTGCCACGGGTGCCGTCGGGCGGCGTGGCGACCAAGATCGGCGTGATGGCCCCCTCACGAAAACGCATGTTGTAATACCACTCGTCGTTGATCGTAAACGGCTTCACCCCCTGGGTGATCGGGTGCTTGGGCAACTGCTTGAATTCGGCGTCCCAGTGAGGGTTGATGGAGAAACCGGTCTCATAGTAGCCCCCGATCCACGCCAATAATTCCGGTCCACCCCGGTCCTTGGGGACCTCCACCGCATAATGGCAACAGGCCAACCCGACGCCCTGATGCATCAGCTCGGCGATGCGCCGCAGGTGGTCTGGTTCGATCAAGGGATGCCCGCCACCGCCGTCCATGTAGAACAGGACCGTGTCGGCGTTGTCGAAAGCGGTGGGATCCTTGGGCCAGCCATTGTGGTATTCAGCGGCCTGTACTGTGGGGATCTTGTCGAGACAACCGCGTAAGAGCTTCACACCGGCGTTGAACTCATGATCGCCGGGACCGTGGCTGGGACGGCCGGCAACCATCACGATCTTCTTGCGCCCTTCGAGCGGCAGCCGCTTGAGGCGGATGTTTCGGAACTGCACGTTCATCGGCGGACCGGCGTGGAGCTGCAAGGCCAAGATGCCCGCCATTTCGCGGTCGGTCGGGTCGTCGTCGGTCACGTCGCAGGTCTGCTTGCCGTTGATGAAGTGCTGCAAGTGGTTGCCACGGGCAATGATCGTGTAGTCGTTCCAATCTTCCTTCTTGATCGCCTTTTGCAGATCGGCCGAGTCGCCCACCTGGCCGGTTTTCTGGGGCTTGTGGTCGGCACCGACAGTGGACTTTTCGCCTCGCTGGGCCAGAATTCCGCGGCCGCGCTCGTCGTAGAGGATGCCCGAATACGTGTCGCCGGCCTCGAAGTCGCCTTGGTAGCCGCCTACGACCCAGTTGCCGACGTCGGCGCTACGGTACTGGATGCCGGAATTGCCCCCCACGATCTTGTATTGCAAGCGGAGCTCGAAGTCGTCCAACTCGCCGTCGCGCCAAAGGATGAACGTGTTGCCGTCGGTCTTGTTCTCTTCGGTGGTGCGGCCCGTGATCGCGCCGTCCTGGACCGACCAGAATTTGGGATTGCCGTCCCAGCCATCGAGATTCGTCCCGTTGAAAATCGGCTTGAAGCCTGCCTCGTCGTCGGCCGCGCGCGCGGCTGCCGAGGAGGCTATCAGACCAGCGAACAGGGCCAGGAAGTACGGCCGTGTTCGAAGGGCGCGGCGTGTTGGATAAACGGACGATCTCGAGGGTTGACTCATGATGAACCTCATGGATTGCTGTACGATTCCGCGACTTCCGGCGGAGTGAATTGAAAGCCCCGACTCTGGCTGAAAAACTCCAGTGGGTTGTCGTAGACGACCTTGCGAATCAGCGATTCGGGGTGACCTCGCAAGCGCATGGCGAGAATGAAATCGGGCACGGCGGTCGGCTTCGACGGTCCCCAATCGCCGGCCGAATTGACCAACAGACGCTCGGCGCCGTACATCTCGACCATGTCCACGGCTCGTTGCGGCGTACACTTGCTCACCGGATAGAGCGTCATGCCGGCCCAAAAGCCGCGGTCGAGAACGTGCCGGATCGTGTGCTCCTCGACATGATCGACCAGCACGCGTTGGTGCTCGATTCGCCGGTCGTCGCAGAGCATGTCGAGAATCATCCGCGTACCGGGAAACTTGTCTTCCAGATGCGGAGTATGAATCAAAATCTGCTCGTTGGTCTTGGCCGCGAGGTCGAGGTGCTCGAGGAACACGATCGATTCATTGCGGGTGTTTTTGTTCAGGCCGATCTCGCCAATACCCAGCACGCCAGGCTTGTCGAGGAACTCGGGGATCATGGCGATCACTTGCCGCGAGAGACTGACGTTCTCGGCCTCCTTGGCGTTGATGCAAAGCCAGGTGAAGTGCTGCACGTGGTACCAGCCGGCACGCTTGGTTTCGAACTCGGTGAGCTGGCGGAAATAGTCGCGGAAGCCGTCCACGCTGCCTCGATCGAAACCGGCCCAGAAGGCCGGCTCGCTCATGGCCACGCAACCCATCTTGGCGAGCGTTTCGTAGTCATCGGTGACGCGCGAAACCATGTGAATGTGCGGGTCGATGTAATACATGGCTCGGTTCCACTTTCGCGGTGAACTACCTTCGCGGTGCGAGTGAGAACTTCTTCCGCCAACCGTCGTCGTAGTCCAGCGAGAAGATCATCTGCACCTGCTCGGCACGGCCGTCGCAGCGTGCGCTGAGCGCCGCCAGGGCTTGTCGCAGCTTCGCTAGTCGAGGGTCGGTGTCCACGCAGCCCTCGGCCCGGTCGAGCCGGTCGAGAGCGGCGGCGATTTCCAGGATCTTGGAACGGACCTCCAGAAATTCGCGATCCAACACTTCCGGCGCGGCAAGCGGCGACGGCATGGCGTGGTCCTCGGAGACGTTTGGGCGGGGCGACGGCGCGGGGTGGTTGAGAAAAGTCTAGTTTGAACTCACCGGCGGCCGAAATCAAGCCGGTCAATCCATGCAAATTCGATACGGAGGTGCTCGCACGGATCGGCGAAGGTGACAGGTACCGGTTTAGAGGAGGAACCTTTGCCCCTCAGCAACCCTAAAAGGTGCTCTTCACACCGCGGCGGCTGGGCTTCCGTTTCTTGAACACATCGGAGACCCTTCCGTTCGCCGTAGGATACCCGCCGTCGGGCTTTTCCGGGGGAAGAGCACTGACGTTGCCCCTCTTGCCGAAAATCAGCGTCTCTTTCGGATTCTTCCAGCCAACATGGTCGAGAAACTTATCGACCGTGATCGTTTGGACGCCGAGTTGATCGGCTTCCTTCTGGATCTTGAAGAAGTCCTTCTCGACGTTGGCGTCGTCGGGCGCCTCGCCCAGGATCAGGTACCGAGTATGGATGGTGAGTTTTCCCTCCATCTTGTTGGTCTTGGGATCAACCTGGGCGTCGACCCGTCCGCCTGCCATGTGGATCATGTCGACGATCGTTTCGCGGTCGTCTTCGCCGTCGCCGTTCAGGTCGATGTTGCCCACGATGCCAAATCCTTCGCTGCGCCCGGGTTGCCAGAGAGGCGTGAAGATCTTGTCGCCCGGCACCAGCGGATCGGAGATCTCATCCTGGAGAATGCGGCACTGAGCGAAATGCGGTCCCTTCAACTCGGTAACCTCAATGCGGCCCTTGGTCGGTTGGCCCTTGCCCACGTTCTCGTCGGCGCCGACGACGCTGAAGGTAACCTGGCGACGCAGGCCATCGGCCTCGCCGACGTTGATCCAGACCAGGCCGGCTTTCTGGCTGACATGCACGATCAGGCCGTCAGGCACTTCGAAACCAGTGGCCGGGTCGATTTCCCTGTTCTTTTCGTTGGCGATATTCAGGAATTCCTCGACCTTTGACTTTTCCGCCTTGACGACGTCAATGTCCTTCTTGCTGGCGGTCTTCACCGTGTCCAATTCCTCTTCCTTGGTCTTGAGCTGGTCCTTCAACTCTTGTTCTTGCTGGTTCTTCTTGTTTCGCTCTTCGGTGAAGGCTTGTTGTTCATTTTTCAGCCGGTCTTCGGCCTCCTGCTGTTTCTTCTGAGCGTCAAGCACCAGGGCGTCCTTGGCCTTTTCAAAGGCTTCCTTTTCCTTCTCGAGTTGCATGAACTGGGTGGTTTTGGCGACCAGCTTGTCGTCCTTGTCGAGATAGGTGCCGTAGAGGTATTCCAGCGCGGCGCGGTAGTTCTTCTTCTCATCGCTCAGGGCCGTCACGTACTTAGCGAAGTCGGCCGCCGCCGTGGCGTCGACCTCGGAGGGCTTGAGGCCCTCGGACACGCCCATCAACTCCTTCAACCGTTTCGATTCCACAATCGCATCGCGCAGGGCGGTGTCGGCATCGGTCGCCTTCTTCGAGTCGGCAATGCTACGGATCGTTGCCTCATCGGCCTGGCGGAAAAACACGAACGTCGTCACGCTGAGAATGATGGTGAGCATCACGAAGATGATCAACGCGATTTGCAAACCTTGGTTTTCGCTACTGGCCATGTTCAACGCTCCTGTTCCGCGGCCACGAGGGCCGGCGCGACAAAATCCGGATGGCAACGTCCTGCCGAAAGGACTCCCGAGAAGGGCCGCATGGAGCTAACGCCATTGCGCCAAACGACCTAGGGTTCAGTCTAAACGTCGGCGGACCGCATGTCAAAGAAATTCCGCCCCGTGCCCACAGCCGCGTTTACGCGGCCTTTCGCCGGGGTTCCGCTCCGACGGCCGGCGATTCCGGCCATTCTCGCACCGGAGGTATTCGGCCGAAACGCAGGCGGTCGGCCAGCCCCACGCGAATGACGTCGCGCAACATCCGCCAGGCATGCCGAGAAAGCGAAAGCGTCGAACCGTACTCGTTGACCAGGGTGACGGCGATCCGCTGGGCGGGAAGTTTCATTCGGCGGCAGAGCAACACCACTTCGGCGTCGAATGCGAACCCATCGATTACGGTCCGCGAAAAGATCTCGCGCGCAGCCCGGCGACTGAAAACCTTCAGACCGCACTGCGTGTCGGTAACTTCCGGCGAGATCAGCCGTTTGGCGACCTCGCGAAAGGTCGCGCTGGCGATGGTCCGCGACAGCTTGCGCCGAACGTGACACTCCGATTCGCGCAGGTCGCGAGCCCCGAACACGACTTCGCACTCTCCCCGTTTGACCCAGTCGTATGCCGAGCGCAAGGCCGACAAATCATACGGCAGGTCGGCATCCGTAAAGGCCACGACGTCGCCGGTCGCGGCCAGCATGCCGTGGCGAACCGCCGCCCCTTTGCCACGTTGGCGGCCAAGCCGCAACGTCGAGAAACGCCGGCCAAATTGGCTGCTGACGGACGCCGTCGCGTCGCGGCTGCCGTCGTCGACCACCAGCACGCGATAATCGATCCTCGAGGAGTCGAGAAACTCGGCGAGTCCGCAAAGCGTTTTCGGGAGGCGGTGCTCTTCGTCGTAGGCTGGGACCAGCACGGTCAGTGCGTGATCGCAGGCAATCTTCCCGCCATGCGACGATCGCCTTTCGGCGTCGAATCGATTCGAGGTCGCTTCCTCGTTCCCGTGCATTCGACGAACTCGCCGTCTGAATCACTGTCCCGCGCGTCGTCCGCCCTGAACGCAACCAATGCTAGCTATGCCGCGGGGTATTCATATGAGTTCATTATCGACAGCGTGGGTCGTGGGGCTTGTGCCGATTTTCGAGAATTGAATGATCTCATGGGGCCTGCCGAAAGCGATCGCCAATGGTCGGCCTGTTGGTAATTCCGGCAAAGTCGGCAAATTGAGTCCGGCGATGTTGTTGACGGTCCCTAGGCGACGACAAATCTGGGGTGACGTGCGGTCGACGAGCCCGGCCCGACGGGGCATGGCGTACTTCGGCCATTCGGAGTCTGGAGTCGTGTCGATGCGACCGTTGGTTGTCGGCGCCCTTGTCGCCACCAGTTTTCTTGCGGCACTTTTCGTCGTGGTGCGCGCCGAACAGTCCGGCGCGGAAAGCGACGCGGCGGTGCTGAACGCGATCCGGCAGGCCCGTGGCGCATTTCATGCCCCGACCGATGACGAACTAACCAGGGCCAAGTCGGAAGCCGCCGCCGCTCGCGATGCGCTGGCCGCGGAACTGTCGTTGGCCCCCGACGGTGTGAGTAGGGGCGACGCGTTGGGCCTGGGCGATCTGGCGGAGCAGCTTGGCCAAGGCCAGGCCGATTTGTCGCGTCTTGAGGCGCTCCAACGCAAATTCGAATTCAATTGGGGACGCGCCAAGGGCGCGAATTACGACCAATTGCGGGCCTCGCTGATCACCTATTTGCAACTCTTGCGCAGCGCCGGTCCGCAAGTCGCCGACGAATACGGCCGGCGCATCGAACAACTTGAACAGGAGTGGCAGGCATATACTCAGGCCTGGCAAGCGTACAGGGAATTACCTCTGCCTGAGCGGGAAACAGTCCATCCACCCGATTCGGCACCGCTCCAAGACGCTTTTGCCTGGTTGGTGCTGCGAGGCCAGGCCACGGCGGCGACCAAACTGGTGCGTGGCGCCATATCGCTCCCGAATCATGTGATGGATGCCACGGCACAATTCGTCGACCGGGCAGTGGCTCGCGACATAAACCGGCCAATCACGAGCAACGAAAACCAGGATGGGACGCGTGTTTCGGTCCGTGGGGAGCTCAAGAGCAAGACCAGCGCCGCGCTTGAAGAAGACTCGATTCAAGGCGCCGTACGGGTGCAGCTGCACGGTAACGGCGTCTCGAAGGTCGTAGCCCGCAGGGGTAAGGTCACGGTCTATGCGCGCAGCTTCACGAAGATCGAGGCCAGCGAGGTGGTCAACCTTTCGGAACGAGGCACGGGAGCCAAGTCGCCTCAGATATCGGTCCGGCAAGACACCAGGCCATATGCCGTTAGCGTCGATATGCGTTGTCGCATGCTGCGCAAACTGGTCGGCAAGCTCGCCTGCCGCGCCGCCTGGAAGCAAAAGCCGAAGAGTGACCGGCAGGCCGCCGCCAAGACCCGCCGCCAGATCGACGGGGAGTTGCGCCAACAGACCGATGCCTTCGCGCGCGGCGCCGACCTGGCGATCGACGATCTCGGGGTGTTCGCGATGCTACGTCCGAATGCGTCTGAGAAGTTGAAGGTCAGCACGACGTCGAAAGAGATGCACTGGAGGGGCAAATACGCTTCGGCGACGCAATTCGCAGCGCCGGACGAACCACCGGAAAAGCACGCCAGCGCGGCCGCGAACGTGCAAATCCACGAGTCGGCGATCAATAACTCGGAACTTCTGCTCGCCGGGCGGATCACGGACGAGGCCGACTTCCGCGAGATGGTTTTCGAAAAGCTGCGTCTGATCCCCGACGATGACGCAAGTATCGAAGCACGTGAGCCGGCGGAAATCACGCTGGCCGAACACGAGCCGGTCACGGCCCGTTTCGACGACAAGCTGGCCCACGTGACGCTGCGGCTGTCGAGCGTCCGCGACCAGCGCGAGATCTTCGACGCCCAACCCTGGACAGTCCGGGCCGATTACCAAAAGGAAGTATTGCCTGCAAAAGAGGGAGAATCGCCCAGGATTTCGGTCGTACGCACGTCGTTGAGCGTCGAACCCGCCGACGCTCCGCAGGCCGACCGTGTCAGGGAAGTGCTTTCGCATTTTCTGGTCGCCAAGGCCACGTGGAGCCCATCCGCGAAGGGCGATTCGAAGTTGGTCCAGGAATTCAAGTTGGGCGACCTCGAGATCAAGCCCGGCTGGCTGGTACTCGTCCTCATACCGCGGTGATAAGCCGGAGTAGCCACCTATGTCGAATATGCGACGAAGCCCGGTGCAACAACACCTCGATCCATTCGGCCGTGCGCTGATCCGGGTCGGCGCTTTGTTCGCAGTGGTGTCGACGGCGGTATCGGCCTTGGCGGTCGACGCGACTTCCAATCCAAAATCCAGAATTCAAAATCCGCATTCCGCGCCGGCCCTTGCGGCGGCGCGGACTGCCGCGTTACCTGCCTCCGAGTCGTGGCGCGAGCGACTGGCAAAAGCCGATCTGCTCGTCGCATTCCAGGGCAAGGGTTCGAGTCTCGCGTTCGACGCGGGCGTAATCAAGCAGGCCTGGGACGAGCGACGCCTTCCCGCGTTGGAGGAAGATCGCGTGGTATTGTCGGGCAATAGCAGTGGCTCTGTTTACGCCGTGTATTTCGCGTGCTTCGGCTTCTCGAAACAGACGATCGAGAGTGCCCAAGCGAGGATGCTGAACGCCGACGTCAAGAAAGTGCGCGACAACGAACGGGGATCGAAAATCGCCAATTTGATCCGGGGCCAGGAAACGGTGATCGATCCCGAGGCGCTTCGCGACGTGCTTGCGTTCGCGCTTGGCGTCGACCGCTCGATGCCGAATATTGCCGCGGTCATCGACGCCAGCCGAGCCAAACCGAAACACGCGGTGGTGATCGCCGCCGCCAACGCCGACGTGCTCGCCAACCGCGCCAAAGAGGGGAGCGCTTTGCGCGCCCAGGATTATAAGGAATTCGATCCGGCGAATTTCAACGTCTCTTGGAAACCCGACGTGTTCGAGTTCTACCGCCAGCGGCCCGAGCAGTTTGCCAAGGACCATCCGGACTTGACCTTGGGAAGCACGCCGTTGATTGGCAAGGCACTCACGTACTTTGTCGACCGCACGATGTACGAGTTGTTGAGCCGCATCCCGCCCGAGGAGCGGCTGGGTGACCTGAGGCTGTTGGAGACTCCCGCCGACCTGGCCTTGGCCATCAGGGCGTCGGCGGCCGAACCGACCTACTTCGACCCGGTGGAAGAGACAGACTATTCCAAGTTGCGGTCCGGCGACGAACTGGGCACGAGGGGTAACAGCCGCAAGCGAAAGTACGCTGGCGGCTTCATCATGCCGCTGGTGGCTCAGGACGTGCGTCGGATGCTCCCTTCGATCCGCGTGCTAGGCACGGGCGTCGGCCGCGTCCCGCTGGAAGCACGAAGGTTGGTCAAAGTCTGGTACCTGGTGGACATGCAGGTAGTCACCGACATGCAGGCCTGGTGGACCGACCTCGAAATATCCATGTCACGCGATGTGCAAGAAGAAATGTTCATCAAGCGCGACAAATCGCAGAAAGAAGAATTTGAGCTTGGACGCGAACGGTCACGCGCGTGCTTTGCCGCGGATCATGGGCTGCCCAAGTACATCCTCCGACCCAAGTTCACGGGACCGGCCCAAGAGGCAATCGTCAACCCGACTCGGCCTGTTGAATTCGAGGAGGGCGACGACGAGCCGCGCGGCCTGAAGACGATGCGCGGGCTCGGACCGATTCTCAGTCCCGCGACGAATTAGGGTAACTTCGGCTTTGGATGGCGGGTCCACCGCCGTCAGGGCACCGCCCAGCTCGTCGCGGACACATCCGGATCGCGCGCCTGGCCTACCCTGGCAACCTCTTCGGCACCGGCAGCTCGATCGTGAATTGCGTGCCGTGGCCGACCTCGCTTTTCACGGAGATCCGGCCGAGGTGCGCCTCGACGATCTTGCGGGTCGTCGGCAATCCCAGGCCGGAACCACCCGGTTTGGTCGAATAAAAGGCGTCGAAGATGTGCGCTTCGGTCTTCGCGTCCATGCCGCAGCCGGTGTCGATCAGCCGCAAGGTGACACCCAGCGCGCCGGCTTCGGTGCTGATCACCAGTTCTCCACCGCCTGGCATCGCTTGCTGCGCGTTGAGCAGCAAGTTCAAGAGCGCCCCGCGAAACTGCTCGCGGTCGAGCATCACGCTGGGCAGGTCCGAACGCAAGTAGGGCTTGACCTCGATCGCCGACTCGGCGGCCTTCGGCCGGAAGAAATCGAGGATCTGCCGGATCTGTTCGTTCAGGTCCGTCGGCTCGGGCCGCAGTTGCCGCACCTTGGCGAAGTTGAGGAAGTCGTCCAGAATGTTCTGCAGCCGCTGGCACTCGCGCTCGACCACTTCGATTTTCGCCAGCGCCCGGCGGTGCCGGGGCGTCTCCTCGGCTTTCAGGTCCTCGGCCAGCAGCTCCATGTTGAGCTTGATCGTCGAGAGCGGGTTCTTGATTTCATGGGCCAGCCCGCCGGCCAGCCGCGCGATCTCAGTGTACTGGTCGACCAGCTTCTGGTGGACCTCTGCCGTGCTCGGTTTGGGAGTTGCAGTCATGGAAGACCCGCGACGAGCCGCCGCGCGCGACCAGCCACGACTCAGACTCGCCGTCCGTTGGCAAATTGTGCCGCCCGCGGCGCAGCCTGATGCAGGTTGGGCTTTACAGCCTGACGGCATCACGAGTTGCGCGGCCGGGCTGGAAAGCCCAACCTACACCCTATTACTCCGCGCCGTTCCCACCCGCCGTCTGCTCGGCCAACTCGCGTATGGCGGCTTTGCGGCTGAGCTTGACGCGGTCCTGGTCGTCGATGGCGATCACCTTGACCTGCATTTCGTCACCGACCTTGCAAACGTCGCCTACGCTGTTCACGTAGCCGTCGGCCAGTTCGCTGATGTGGCACAGACCATCCTTGCCCGGCAGGATTTCGATGAAGGCGCCAAAGTCCTTGACGCTGGTCACCCGTCCGTCGTAGATTTTGCCGACCTTGACGCTCTCGGTGAGGGCCTCGATGCGGCGCATCGCCGACTGGGCCGCCTGGGCGTCGTGGCTGGCAACGGTCACCGTGCCGTCGTCCTCGACTTCGATGGTGGCCCCCGTCGATTCCTGGATGCCACGGATCGTCTTGCCACCCGGCCCAATTAGCAAGCCAATCTTTTCCGGGTGAATCTTGGTGCGCAAAAGCCGCGGCGCCCAGGGCGAGATCTCGTCGTTGGGACGCGGGATGCAGCTCAGCATCGTCCGCAGGATCTGGATACGGGCTTCGCGCGACTGGGCCAGTGTGGCCTGAATGATTTCGCGGCTGATTCCGGCGATCTTCAAATCGAGCTGGATGCCGGTCACGCCGTTCTGCGTGCCGGCGATCTTGAAATCCATGTCGCCGTAGTGGTCCTCGTCGCCGATGATGTCGGTCAGCAGAATCCACTGGCTCTCCGATTCCTTGACCAGGCCCACCGAGATGCCGGCCACTGGGTTGCTGATCGGCACTCCGGCGGCCATCAGGCCCAACGTCGCACCGCAGACGCTGGCCATCGAGCTGGAGCCGTTCGACTCCAGGATGTCGGAGATCACGCGGATCGTATAGGGAAATTCATCCGGGTCGGGCAGCACCGGCTTGACGCTCCGTTCGGCCAGCGCGCCGTGGCCAATCTCGCGGCGGCCCGGTCCGCGAATCGGACGGACCTCGCCCACCGAGTACGACGGGAAATAGTAGTCGAGCATGAATTTCTTCGAGTACTCGTCGATCAAACCGTCGACGCGCTGCTCGTCGCGGTTCGTGCCCAGTGTCACCGTGACCAAGGCCTGCGTTTCGCCGCGCTGAAATACGGCCGAACCGTGCACTCGCGGCAAAACATCGACATGGCACTCGATCGACCGCAACGTCTTGCCGTCGCGACCATCGGGCCGGGTGCCCGCCAGAATCAGGTCGCGCACCACGCGCAGCTCCAGATCGTGCCAGGCGCGGCCGAAAACATGGGAATCCAGCGCCCCATCGGCCGCCGTGTCGGGAATGAACTCCGCCAGGGCCTGGGCTTTGATCGCGGCCACGGCTTCGGCACGGTTTTGCTTGCCGACGGTCTGTTTGGCGGTCTTGAATTGGCCGTAATATTTGGCCTTCAGGCGTTCGAACGTGTCGTCGGGAGGGGGCACTTCGTACTGCTTCTTTACGACGCCGACCTTCGCGAACAACTCGTTCTGCAGATCGCAAATCTGCCGGATGATACGATGGCACTCTTCGATTGCCGCCAGCATTCGATCTTCGGGCAGCTCACGGGCGAAACCCTCGATCATCAGGACCGCGTCTTTGCTGCCCGACACGATCAGGTCGAGATCGCTGTCCTCAAGGTCGTCCTGCGTCGGGAAAGGAACGAACTCGCCGTCGATCTGGCCTAGACGCACCGAGGCGATCGGACCTTGAAACGGCAGCGGTGAAAGGCCCAATGCCGCCGAGGCGCCGTTCATCGCCAGCACGTCCGAGTCGTTCTGCCGATCGCTGGCCATCACGTTGGCCTGAATCTGCACCTCATCATGGAACCATTCGGGAAAAAGCGGCCGGATCGGCCGGTCCATCAGCCTGCTGGTCAGCGTTTCCTTCATGGTCGGGCGGCCCTCGCGCTTGAGGAACCCACCAGGAAACTTACCGGCCGCAGCGGTCCGCTCGCGATAGTCGCATGTCAGCGGGAAGAAGTCGATCCCAGGCCGCGGAGGGCCGGTGACGGCGGCGGCGAGCACCACGGTGTCGCCATATTGCACCAGGCAGCTCCCGTGGGCCTGCTTGGCCAAGAACCCCGTTTCGATCGAAAATAGACTGGCTCCGATTTGCTTCTCAACACGTACTTTCAAGGCTGGTTCCCTACCTTCTTTGCACGTCCCAGCCTTTCTTGCGACGAGAGATTACTTGCGGATGTCGAGACGCCGGATGATGTCCAAATACCGCTGCGGGCTGACCTTTTTCAGATAGTCCAACAGGCGGCGACGCCGACTGACCATCATCAACAGGCCTCGCCGGCTGGCGAAGTCTTTCTTGTGCGTTCGCAGGTGCTCGGTCAATTCTCCGATCCTGGTCGTCAGGATCGCGACTTGAATCTCGGGCGAACCGGTGTCGTTATCACCGCGCCGATAATCGCCGATCAGTTCCTGTTTTCGCGTTTTGGTAATCGCCATCTGCGCTCTGCAATTCCCTCAGGTGGGTCGAGCCCCTCGCGTGGCACTCGACCGACTTCTAGCCAAGATTACTGGGACTTTACCTACTGGCTATGGTTTACAACAACTTAAGGAACCGAATGTAACATGGCCCCGCGATTTTGCAACCGCTTCCTGCTGGCTTTTTTAGGGAATGGCAGTCAATCTGGGGGCCTTGCGATACCTGGGACGCGATGACGCCAACCGCCAAATCGGCAAGAGTTTCTTAATCGGCCTCTCCGATGATTAGGCAAGGTCGAGCACCTTTGCGTGGCTGCCGCGCCAAATTATAGTTGCTGGTCGACATGCCATGAGGACGAGCCTGGTGAACGGTCCCTTGCGGCCACCGTCGGACGATCGGGGAACGGACCGCACTCTCAGCATGGGGATCGTTCCGGCGTTCTTTTACCGCATGCTCGTACTCGTCGCCGACGGCTTGTCGTGGCCGTGGCGTCGCATCACAGGCAAAGAATGGTCGTGGCGAGCGACACTGCGGCCGGGCTCGGTCGAACGGCGATGCGGCTTGGCATGGCTGGCACTGGTCTTCGCGGTCTGGGGTTGGGTCGACGTGCGGCCGCGCGCCCGGGTGGAAATTGAGCGGCCTTGGGAGCACCAGACCGATTTGACCTGCTACACCGAAGCGGGCGCAGCGTTTTTCGACGGACGGCCACCCTATGAAGTCGTCAACCACCGCGGCTGGCGATACCTTTATCCGCCGCTTTTGGCCCTGCTCGTCGCGCCTCTTCATGCTCTCGAGCCCCAAGACCAGGGGCTGATCTGGTTCGCCCTCAGCGTCGTCGTAGCCTGGGGATGTATGCGCGAAGCAGAACGGCTGGCGGTTCGTTGTCTTGCACCGTGCGAAACTCAGGGCGAGCGGCGAGTGCTGTTGCCGGTAATTGCCGTTGCGGCTCTGCTGGTGGCCCTGCTGCCGACGCTCAACTGCCTGCAACGCGGACAGGTGGGCGTGCTCAAGCTGTATTTTCTTTTGCTCGGCTTCCGGCTGGTGTGCGATGCCAAGGCCTGGCCGAAGGCGACAGCGGGCGGGGTAGCCCTGGCGTTTGCCGTCACGCTGAAGCTCACACCGCTTTTGCCCGCCGCCTACCTCGTGGGATTGCTCGTCGCGCAGGCGTGGTACCATCCGGCGGAGCGATTTACACGCGTCCGTGCCTGCGGCGCGGCGGCAGGCATCTCATTCGGGTTGCTGCTGTTTTTTTTCGCGGTACCGTCCGTGTTGGTCGGCTGGGAAGCGAACCTGCGGCACCTCGACTCGTGGAAGCGCGAAGTCCTGTTTCGGGCCGGCGACACCGGCCACGACAGTTTTGCCGGAAACCCCCATACATTGCGAAATCAGAGTCTGAGCAATGCCGTTTACCGTTTGGGGAATTGGACTGTCCATCAATTCGCCGGCGGTCCCGACGACCGGCGGCTCGACGACTTTGGCTACACGGGCGCGACTCCCATGGACGTCGCGGAGGTGGGGCGCGCGCTAGGCAGCACACGGCTGGCGATCTTGGCGCTGCTGGCGACATTCGGCGTGCGAATGGGACGACGTTGCGACCGCACCGGCATGGCGGCGGGCTTCGGACTGGCATGCGTGGCGACGCTGGTCATATCGCCCGTCGCGCGGGCACACTATTTCATGCTCTGGCTCCCCGCGGTGATTGTCGTCCCGATTTGGCTTTGGCGCCACGAACGTCGCAGGGCGGCGCTGACCCTGGCAGCCACGCCGGCCATCCTCACGCTTTTGCACTATCTGGCATTGCCCACCATGGGACGCCTGGGAGTGTTGGGCTTTGGTACAACGTTTTGGTTCTTGGCGACGATTTCGTGTATGATGGCTACCAACGAAAAGCCAACCCCAGTTTTACAGCCCGCAACACTCGACGAGCAAATCCTTAGCCTCGGCCACAGCCATTCGGTCCTCGTCGCCGCGGCTGCAGCTTCGTCGCCTTCCCGAGCAGCGATCCTCTGACGTGCTCGCACACGGTCGCGTTGTGGGGCGACGCCGAGCTGGCCTTGGCCGCGGCGTCTTCTCCGCGCGTTTCCGCCTCGATCGTCCTCGCCACACGAAACCCGAGATCGTGGTAGTAATGCAACGGGAAGACGTCCCGGCGGTTCGCAGACCGACAGTCGGATGCGACGAATTTAAACGAGCCACCGCGAAACACGCGGCCCAACCCGGCGGAGCCCATTGGATCGCTGAAGGTGCTGGCAGCGTACTCGCCATACGAATCCCAGCACAACTCCCAGACATTGCCGTACTGATCATAGAGGCCGAAGGGGTTGGCGGGCAGTTCCCCGACCCGCTGTGTTCGGTCGTTCGAGTTCGGGCCGAACCAGGCATGTAGGCCTAGATCGCGCACCGTGTCGCCAAACGACCACCGCGTGGTGGTCCCCGCGCGGCAGGCGTACTCCCATTCGGCCTCCGTCGGCAAACGGTACCCGCTTCCTCCCTGAATCTTGACCACCTTCCCGTCACGCGCATAGTACGGTATGAGTTGCTCCTTCTCGCTCAACTTGTTGCAAAAGTCAACGGCATCAAGCCAGTTCACCGTTTCCACAGGGTGCTGGCCGGTATCCAGGTCTTTCACGATGTCTTTGCTCCGCCCGGTGCGCGAAAAGTGCGAGGGATTGACGCCCATCAGCTCCTGGTATTGCCGCTGAGTCACTTCACAACTCCCCAAGTAAAACGCCCGCGTGAGTTTCACGCGGTGCTGCGGCCCTTCGCTGCGGAACCAATCTTGCCATCGCGGGTCCGTGGTGGTTTGGACCAGCGCTTCGATCTCTTCTTTCGGGCTGCCCATCATGAACTCACCCGGCGGGATCAAACGCATTTTCATCCCCAGCGAGTTTTCGATCTCGACTTTGACGCCCAGGTGTTTCGCCCAGGCTTCTTGATTAGCAACGGCCTGCTTGGCGTCGAACGGGGCGATCGCCGGCGACGGAGCCGCCGGTTTGCCGGCCGCCGACGCGGACTGTTGATGACGCGTAGAGCTCGGCGATTGCGGATTCGTGGCATCGCCCTGGCTGGCTTGTGCTACTTGTCGTTGAGCCTCCTGCGCCGGTTCAGGCTTTTCGAGCCACTTCACAAGGAACGTTACCAGGATCGGAGCGATGATCGTTCCACAGACGGCCCCCACGATTTTGGTGGAAAGGGCCCAGGTTTTTTGGATCACGACGGTTTTCGATGGATCTGTCACACCGGACGTCGCGAGGCCGCTGGCGGGATGAATATCCCCGGGGAGTTGCGAAAGGCGATCGGCACATCGCTCTAGATCGGCGATCACTTCCGTCGCCGATTGGTAACGATCCGCGACGGTCTTTGAGACCATTTTCTGATAGACGGCTTCGACGAGTTCCGGTGCTTGCGTTCGAACGGCCCGGATCGACGGAATCGGCTGCTCGCGATGCGCCAGCAGCTTCGCCATCACCGACTCGCCGCCATAGATCGCCTTGCCGGTCAACAAATAAAACAAAGAGCAACCCAAGCTGTAGATATCTGCCCGGGCATCCGCTTTCTTGGTGTCGAGGGCCTGTTCGGGGGCCATGTAGTCGACCGTCCCCATCACGACGCCGGACGTCGTCAGTTCGGCCTGGGTGGCGGCGTCGCCTTCCACGTTCAGACGGGCCAGGCCCATGTCCAGAATCTTGACGGTCCCTTTTTTGTCCAACAGAAGGTTTGCCGGCTTGATGTCGCGATGGACGATCCCCTCGGCGTGCGCCGCTTGCAATCCGCGAGCGGCTTGCAGGATGTAATGGACGGCGCGCTCGATCGGGAGCGGGCCGTTTTTCTTGACCAGGGCCGACAGGTCGGTACCCTCGACGTATTCCATCACCAGGAAATGAATGCCGTTGGCCTGGTCCGCATCGTAGGCGGTGACGATGTTCGGATGGTTCAGCCTGGCCGCTGCTTTGACCTCCCGTTCGAAGCGGGCCACTACGGCCTGGTCCTTGGTGACACTGGCCGGCAGCATCTTGATCGCCACGATCCGATCCATTCGTAGGTGCCGGGCCTTGAAAACCTGCCCCATGCCGCCCGCCCCGATCTTCTCCATCAGCACGTAATTGCCCAGCACGAGCGATTTGCCCTTACCGCGGTAGATCTCCTCGGCCTGAAACTTCGTCAGTTTTTTCTTGCGTACAAGTTCACGGGCCAGTTCCTCGGCATCTTTGGGCGATGCGTTGGGTGGGATGAAAACCTTGAGCTCATCGCCAGCAAGAACACCGCTATCTTCGAGCTGCTTCACGAATTGGTCGAGAGGAACGGCCATGGTCGGGTAAACGCTGTGGGGGACGGGCTCACATTTTAGCCCAAGATTCTTCGAGGTTGCCAGTGCCGTTGACCGGTACCTGCATCGCACGCTCGGCCGCAAGGCGGCGGTTACTGCTAACTAACGCGGAATAGACTTCCTTGCCAAGGCCGTCGCCGGGAACTGGCCCGCCGACCTCCGGCGCTGTTAGAGCGTCGCGACATCCCATACATCAGTTTGGGTACCGTGCAATGCCCACCGTCCCCGTCGCTGGTTCGGGCGGTGTGTCGCTGTAGTCCAGTGAGGTGATCATTTCCAGCTCGACTTGCGTCCGCGTCTGGCCATTTTTCAAGCCGGACACTGTATCGCGCGGTCGCGTTGGCGTGGGGCCGCCGTTGGAGTAGACTTGGGCATGACGCCGACCTCCATCACGAGCTTGGTGTCATTGGCGGTTGTTGGTTCGCGCCGGCTGCCGACAACTTTGGCCTGATTCCGCGGTGTCAACCGCGGTCCTTCGCGCCCGTAGCTCAATTGGATAGAGCAGCGGACTTCTAATCCGCAGGTTGCTGGTTCGATTCCAGCCGGGCGTAATTCCGTTTTCCCGCAAAATAATGCGGAACCCACCGACGTCCTGATAGACATATCCACTGCCGGTATCTTTCGCACGTGCCACATGGTATGATCGTCGCGGAACACGCCACGCGTTTTGCCCGCCTCACGCGAATTGAATCCTGGGAGAATGCAACCATTTCTCCCGGTCCCCAGCCTCTTGCGGATGCCTTTTGAATATCCGGCAGCACCAAGGAGAGACGGTCCACCTCAGCTACGTGGACCGCGATGCGCCCGAGATCTCGATCGAGGAGGTGCGGGAGTGCCTTTCCAGGACCGGACTGATGGAGCGGACTTCGTTTCTGGAAGTCTGCCAGTCCGTCAAGGCGGAGCAACAGGCCTTGAGCCCCGCGGCCGTTCTCGATCGGCTGATCGGCGACGGCCGGCTCACTGCGTACCAGGCGAGCGAAATCAGGCAGGGACGCGGGTTGCAGCTTTTGATGGGCAATTACCTAATCCTGAACCGGATCGCCGAAGGAGGCATGGGAACGGTATTCAAGGCCCTCCATCGCCGCATGCAGCGCGTCGTGGCCATCAAGATGATCAAGAAGGAAGTGGCCAGTTCCGAGGCGTTTGTCATCCGGTTCCAACAGGAGGTGTGCGCGACCGCCCGCTTGAATCATCCCAACGTCGTCGCCGCCTACGACGCGGATGAATGCGAGTTGGGCCATTTTCTGGTGATGGAATTCGTCGACGGGACCGACCTCGCCGAGCTGGTGAAAGCCACCGGCCCCTTGCCTGTCGCCGATGCGATCGAGAGTATCCGGCAGGCCGCGCTGGGGCTGGATTATGCCCACTCGCAGCATGTCATTCATCGAGACATCAAACCGGCGAACCTGCTCCGCGACGTGAGCGGTGTCATTCGAATTGCCGACCTGGGATTGGCGCGTTTCCATACCGCCGCGTCCGACGCGACGCTCTACTGCGCGGAGACGTCGGCCGGAGGAATCGAAGGTACGGTCGACTACATGTCGCCCGAACAGGCCGTAGATTCCGCTTCGCTGGACCACCGAGCCGACATATACAGCCTCGGTTGCACGCTGCACTACCTTTTGACCGCGGCGCCCGTGTTTGGCGATTCCAGCGCCATGGGCCGCATTATCGCGCATCGCGAACGGCCTCGACCCAATCTGCGAGAACTGCGGGCGGACGTTCCGGTGCAATTGAGCGCCGTTTTCGAACGCATGACTTCGATCGATCCGGCTGAGCGGTTCCAGTCGATGAAGGAGCTCGTGGCGGCCCTCGACGCGATCCCGGGGCGCTGCGAAAAGGCGGAGCGAGAACCGGCGGATTTGACGATTTTGCTGGCCGAGCCATCACGGATGCAATCGCGGTTCATCGAGCGTTGCCTGAAAAATCTGGGCGTGGAAGACATCTTCGTCGTCGAGACGGGTGCCGACGCAATCGACTTCATGTCACGCACGCCCGTAGACCTCGTGCTGGCCAGTCATCAATTGCCCGACACTACGGGCGTGGAACTCGCGCAGCGCATTCGCGGGACCGTCCGCTGGTCGCGCGCCGCCGTGCTGCTGATGACCAGCAGCCAGTTGCCGCCGCAGAGCATGGCGGCCCTCAAGCAACTGGCCGCGGTGCGACCGCTGTCGAAACCCTTTGACGAGGGACAATTGACCCAGGCCATCAGGGGAGTGCTCGCAACCGAGGTCCCCGAGCCGACGCTTTCGGGATTGGAGGACACCAAAGTCCTGATCGTCGAAGACAGCGCCATGTGGCGTCGGCGAATGCGTGAAGTATTGTTGCAGTTGGGGTTCGTGCATTTGACCCTCGCCCAGGACGGAGCGGAAGCGGTGGAGCGGTTGAACGAACAGCGCTTCGACCTGGTGGTCACCGACTACAACATGCCGCGGATGGACGGCCGCCAACTGGTCGCTCACATCCGGCAGCAGAGCTCGCAGCGCGCGGTGCCGATCGTGATGGTCACCACCGAATTCGATCCCACCAAGCTGGAGGACGTCTATCGCCTGGGCGTTTCGGCGATCTGCAACAAATCGTTCGACCCCCAACTCGTGCGCAACGTGGTGCTCCGACTGTTCGTATAGGGGCCTGGATTTTCGTGGCGGGACGCCTGTCTTCGAGCATACAATCAACGTCCCGCAAGTTTCCCGCCAAGGCCACGCCGCATGGATCACCTCTCCGAGTTCATCAACGACTTCGTCGTCGAAAGCCAGGAAGGGATGTCGAGGCTCGAGGGCGACCTGGTCGCCCTGGAGAAGAATACCGACGATACCGGCAGCCTCGACAGCATTTTCCGAATCCTGCACACGCTGAAGGGCAGCGCGGGATTTCTCGGATTCGATCAACTTCGGGAACTGTCGCACCTGGGAGAAAACCTGCTGGGAAAGCTTCGCGACCGTGAGCTGGCCCTGACGCCGCCGATGACGAATTCCCTGTTTACGCTGGTCGACGTGGTTCGCAATGCGTTGCAAGTGATCAAACAGACCGGCGCCGAAGGATCCACTTCCGACGCCGCGCTGAAATCGGCGCTTATCCAGCACTGCGGATCGGGCGCTACTGCACGCGTCGCGACAAGCGCAGTGCCGCAGCGTACCCCCGTTCACCCGGACAAACCGGCCGAAGACGAGGCCCACGCCAAGGTCGCGCAGGCAGTCGGCCGCCAGCCCAGGATCGCGCCCCCGCCGGCCCTTGCGAGCGGTGACGATGTCGCGCGTGAAAACCTGCAGCACCAGTTGGCTAAGCGCCAGGCCGACCTGCGGCCGGTGGAAATCGTCGCGTCGCCGGCCGCGGCGCGCAGCGAGCCGACTGAGCCTCCGGTCCACGTACCGACGTTGGACCGCATTCCGGAAGCCACTCCCCAGCCGGCCGGCCAGAATAAGACCGGCCTTTCTTCGACCAGCATTCGCGTCGACGTCGATCTGCTCGACCGGCTGATGAACCTCGTCGGCGAGCTGGTGTTGGTTCGCAACCGGATGCTGCAAATATCGAGCGCGTCACGCGACCTGGAGTTTCAGCACGTCGTTCAGCAGTTCAATCTGATCACCTCCGAGCTGCAAGAAGGGGCGATGAAGACGCGCATGCAAGCCATCGGAACGATGTGGCAAAAAATCCCACGGATCGTCCGTGACGTGGCCGGCCAATGTGGCAAGAAAGTGCAGCTCGACCTGGAAGGGACCGAGACCGAGCTCGACAAGTCGCTGATCGAGGCGCTCAACGATCCCATGCTGCACCTGGTGCGGAACGCGATCGATCATGGAATCGAGAGTCCGGGGCACCGCAGGGCCAAGGGCAAACCCGAGCAGGGGAGGCTGTCGCTCCGCGCTTTGCACGAAGGCGGCCAGGTGATCATCGAAATCTCCGACGATGGGGCCGGCCTCGATGTCGACAAGATCCGGAAGAAGGCCGTTCAACGGGGAATCATCAGCTTCGAGCAGTCGATATCGATGACGGCCGAGGAGATTGAATCGTCGATTTTTCGGCCCGGTTTTTCCACATCCGACAAGATCACGAATGTTTCGGGGCGCGGCGTCGGCCTGGACGTCGTCAAGACCAACATCGAAAACATCGGCGGCACGGTGCATCTCAAGAATCGGGAGCAACACGGCACGACCGTGCGGATTACGGTCCCGTTGACTCTGGCGATCATTCCGGCGCTGATCGTGACCTGCGCCGGCGATCGCTATGCCATCCCGCAAGTCAATGTCGTCGAACTCCTGGAGATTTCCGGGCAGAGCGCGGAGACCCGGCTGGAGCGAGTGGTTGATGCGTTGGTGCTTCGCCTGCGCGGCAAGCTGCTGCCGGCGGTTCGGCTGGCCGATCTGCTCGAACTCGACCAGGACACGGTACCCACCAGCCCGGGCCGCACGCTTGTCGCTGTGCTCCAGACAGGCGAGCGGCAATTCGCGATCGTCGTCGAAGGGATCGTCAATACCCAGGAAATCGTCGTCAAACCGCTCAGCCAGGGACTCAAGGAGTTGGGTGTGTACGCGGGGCTGACCGTCACGGGCGATGGCGGTATCGCCCTGATTCTCGACGTGCTGGGCCTGCGGCGGAAGGCCAGTTTCTTCGTGGGAGAAGACTCGCTGTCGGTCGCCAAAATCGGAAGCGCCCTTTCCGGCTCACCCGCTTTGGACCGCAGGGTGCTGATTTGCGAAATCGGCGGAGGAAGACGCGTCGGTATCCCTCTGGCGCGGCTGACTCGCATCTGTGAAATCCCACGGTCGGCGGTCGAATGGTCGACGAACCGTGAAGTCGTCCAGTACCGGGGCGAAATCATGCCGATACTTCGGATGGGGCGTTTACTCGGAGTCGATCCCCCCGTGCCTGACCGTGACCCGTTACCGGTGATCGTCTGTCGCGACGCCGAGCGCAGCCTGGGACTGGCAATCGATCGGGTGATCGACATTGCCGAGGTTCCGGCCGTCAGCCACGAACGGACCGGCGCGGGCGCGGTGGTCGCGACGGCCGTCGTTCTGGAACGTACCACCGACCTTGTCGACATCGACGCGTTGTTCCGACAGGCGAGCCGCCGCCGGACGAGACCCACACGACATTCGCACCCTCGATTAACTCAACCGTGACCATTTTCCGAGATGAACCAGATGAGCACTTTCCATGCGGGCCGGTTGTTGAATTCCTTCAGGATCTCACACAAGCTGGTCCTGATCTGCCTCACGCTTTCGTTGCCGATTGCCGTGCTGCTGTACTTTACGATCGCGGGGATCAACAATCATATCCGTTTTGCGCAAATGGAGTTGTATTGTACGGAATATCAACGTCCGCTCGAGGAACTGCTGCGTGGTATCGCGCGTCACCAACTGCTCGCACGACGCATGCTCGCGGGGGACACCATGCTCGAAGACAAAGCAGCCCTCGAACAGGAACGGGTCGACCAGGCCCTGAAGAAACTCATGGCCGTCGACCGCAAGTACGGCAACGAGCTGCAGTTCACCGACGAAGGTCTTGGGAAACGGCAGCGATTGAGCGCCAATCCAAGGGATCTCGCCGCTGCCTGGGAAAAGCTGAAGCTCGGCCTTGTGAATATGACTACGGCCGCCAGCGATCAACAGCACCGGTCGCTACGGACGACGGTGCGGTCGATGATTACGCACGCGGGGGATACGTCGAACCTCGTGCTCGACCCGGATCTTGACAGCTACTACCTGGTCGACGTCACCTTGCTGGGATTGCCGCAGGCGCAAGACCGCCTGGCTGACATCCTGGCCAGCGGGGACGCGATCCTGCAGAAACCGGAACGGCGCTTCGAGGACTCGGTCGAGCTGGCCGTAATGGCGGGCCTGCTCAAACAATCGGACCATGACCGCATCGTGTCCAGCGCCCGCACCGCGATGAACGAGGACCCGAACTTCTACGGGAGCAGCCCCTCGATGGCCGGCATCGAGCCGGCCCTCAACCGTTACAGCGAGGTTACGCTGGAATTGTGGAGCCTGCTCACAGGGTTGGCCTCGTCCGCAAGTCCATCGACCACGCCAGGCGAGTTCGAACAGGTGGCCTCGAAAGCGGTCGAGGAGAGCTTTGCGCTCTGGAATGCAGCCACGAACGAGCTGGAAAACCTGCTGAAGCTGCGGATCGCCCATTTCCAGACCAAGCGCCATTGGGCGCTGGCGCTGACGCTGGCGGCGCTAGCGCTTTCGGCGACTCTGAGTTTTATCATCGGCAGCAGCATCACAGGGCCTCTCAGGCGGTGCGTCGCGGGATTGAAGGCCCTGGCGGCGAAGGACCTCGATTATCGGGTCGATCTCCGGGCCGGCGGAGAGCTCGGCGAAATCGTGACGGCTCTCGATCGTGCCACGGCGGACACACGCGAGGCCATCCAGACTTTGACGCACAGCGCAGCGAACCTCGAGCAGGCCGCCGCTGGCCAGATGGAGTCGAGCCAGCAAATGAGCGCGACCGCCGAAGAAACGTCGGCGCAAGCCTCGCTGGTTTCGACGGCCGCCGGACAGGTCAGCCAAAATGCCCAGACCGTCGCCAATGGCGTCGATGAATTCGCCGCCAGCATCCGCGAGATCGCCACCAATGCCAGCGAAGCCGCCAAGGTCGCGGCCGAGGCGGTCGCGGTCGCCAATGAAACGAACGCCAAGGTGGGCCAACTCGGCAAGAGCAGCACTGAGATCGGCGCAGTCATCAAGGTCATCACCTCCATCGCCGAACAGACCAATCTGCTGGCGCTGAATGCGACGATCGAGGCCGCACGCGCCGGCGAAGCTGGCAAGGGCTTTGCCGTCGTCGCCAACGCCGTCAAAGAGCTGTCGCTGCAAACGGCCCGGGCCACCGAAGACATCGGTCGCAAGATCGAGGCCATTCAGCACGACGCGCGCGCCGCTGTCGAAGGCATCGGGAAGATCAGCGACATCATCGTGCAGATCAACGATTATCAGAATTCCATCGCCAGCGCGGTCGAAGAGCAGACCGTCACCACCCGGCAGATCGGCCGCAATGTTTCGGATGCGGCGCAGGGAACCAGCGAGATCGCGCAGAACATCACGGCGGTGGCCCAGGCGGCACACGACACGGCCGAGGGTGCCGCCCGCACCCATCAGGCCGCGGAAGAGTCGTTGCGGATGGCGGCCACGCTGCAGGCGCTGGTACGTCAATTCCGATGTGAGGCGAGCTCCAATGGACAATCCGCCCATGTCTGAGCGAAAACAGTTGTGTACCTTCTGGCTTGACGGATTGTTGTTTGGCATCGACGTGCGCGCGGTGCAGGAAGTGCTGCGGTCCCAGCCGTTGCGGCGCGTGCCGCTGGCCGCCGATTCGATCCGCGGACTGATCAACCTGCGGGGACAGGTGGTCACCGCGATCGACGCGCGGATCTGTCTCGACCTGCCGCCGCGAAGCCCCCATGGTGACGCCATCGACATCATCGTCCGCTCCGCCGAAGAGCCCGTGAGCCTCCTCGTCGATACGATCGGAGACATTATTGAAGTCGACGAGTCGGAATTCGAACCGCCCCCCGAGACGTTGCGGGGGATGGCCTCGGACTTGCTGCTGGGGATGTATCGGCTCGAGCAGCGACTGCTGGTCGCGCTCGACGTCGAACGCGTCGTAGAGCGCGGCTTGACCATGCGGAAGGAAAAGAACACGGCGAATGAACAAAATCCGCTTGTTGCTGGTCGATGACTCTTCCTTCATCCGCCAGGTGCTGAGCCGGTTGCTGTCTGCTGATCCCGACCTGGAGGTCGTGGCCACCGCGGCCAACGGCCGGCTGGCCCTGAGCCGGCTTAGCGATGCGCAACCCGACGTCGTGATCCTGGATGTGGAGATGCCCGAGATGAACGGCATCGAAACGCTGGCCGCCCTGCGGAAATCGCATCCGCACCTGCCGGTGATCATGTACAGCACGTTGACCAGACCTGGCGTGCGGGCGACGATCGACGCGCTGTTACTGGGAGCGAACGACTACGCCACAAAACCCGAAAAGCGCGAGCTTGTCGAACACTCGATCCATGAATCGCTGATCCCCAAGATCAAGCTGCACGCGGCGGCGCGCCGAGGCGATGCGGCGATTGGGGCTGGACGTCAACCTGCCCCCCTTGGCCATGCGCAGGTCTCTCGCCCGGTCCCACCAGTCGATCGGCTCACTCCGCGCCCGCGTGTTGAGGCGATTGTGATCGCCGCCTCCACCGGAGGCCCCAGCGCTCTGGCGCGACTGTTCTGCGACCTGCCCGAGAACCTGCCGGTTCCGATTCTGATCGTACAGCACATGCCGCCGGAGTTCACCAATCACCTGGCCTATCGCTTGTCGAGTCAGGGAAATTGCGTCGTGCGGGAGGCGGTCGCCAACGAGTTCGTGAGCGGATCGCGAGGTTGGATCGCGCCGGGCGATTTTCATATGACGGTCAAACGAATCGCGGGCATGGTCCGCGCGCAACTCAACCAGGATCCGCCGGTGAACGCCTGCAGGCCTGCCGCCGACGTATTGTTCGAATCGGCCGCCGAGGTTTTCGGTTCCGGGGTCCTGGCCGTCGTATTGACGGGCATGGGACAGGATGGACGCGAGGGCTGCGAATCGATTCGACGTGCCGGCGGTGGGATTCTGGTTCAGGACCAGGCCTCAAGCGTCGTGTGGGGTATGCCTGGCGCCGTTGCCCGGAGCGGTCTGGCCGATCAGGTCCTGCCCATCGGCGGCCTGGCGGCCGAAATCGTCCGTCGCGTGCGCGTCGGTCGTGGCGAGACTGGGTGAAATCTTGATCGCATGACGTTGAAACCGCACACGCTCGAATTCGTACGACGCCTTGTCTTCGAGCGCTCGGGGATCGTTCTTGACGGAGACAAGGGCTATCTGGTGGAAACGCGCCTCGCGCCCTTGGCCCACGAGGCCGAACTGCCGGGCATCGACGCACTGGTCGATCGACTTCGGGCCGGTGCCGCATCGCGCCTCGAAGTGCAGGTGGTTGAAGCGCTGCTCACTGGCGAGACTAGTTTTTTTCGCAACCCGCAGGTCTTCGAACGGCTCGCCCTCAATGTGATTCCACGATTGCTGGCCGACCGCCGGCCGGAACAGGCATTACACATTTGGAGTGCCGCCTGTTCCAGCGGACAGGAACCCTACAGCGTGGCCATGGTGTTCCATGAGCGTTTCACCGACGTTCTCCGACGCCGTACCGTCCGCGTAATCGCCAGCGACCTGTCGACGACGATGCTCGACCGGGCGCGACTCGGCCGTTACAGCCGTCTGGAGGTCAGCCGGGGATTATCCGATCACCAGCTTCGAAGGCATTTCCAAGCGGCCGGCAACTCGTTTCAAATCTCTGACCAACTGAAAGAGCTGCTCGATTTTCAGCAGATTAATCTCGTTCGGCCCTGGCCGACCCTCCCTCCGATCGATCTGGTATTGCTGCGAAACGTACTGATCTACATGGACACGCCGACCAGGCAAGAGATCCTGGGACAGTTGCGCAGGGTCATGCACCCGGGCGGTTATGTCATCCTGGGGGCGGCTGAAGCGACATTCGACGCCGGCGCCGCATTCGAAACCATCGACCTCAGTGGCCTCCGCTGCCTGCGGATGCGTGATTGACCAGGCCGTCAGGCTGGAAAGCCTAACCTACTCGTCGTCGTTGCCGCCCGTGATGACGACGGAGTCCACTTCGTTGGCTGGCGATTCGTCATCCGCTGTTACCGGCTTCGCATCCGGAGCTAACCTCCCCGCCGCCGGATCGGGAACTATGCGTCTTGGCGGGCCGTCCTCAACGAACGCCACCGCCGCGTCGCCGGCCAGCGCGCGATCGAGCGGTTGCACCTCGACAAGTTCGCTTGGCAGATGATGGCTGACCTGTTCCGTGTCACGCGGCGCCGTCGGATTAGAAGGCTCTTCGAACGAGACAAGTTGCACCGGCCCCCGGCTCTGGGTGGTGCGAAGCCGATGGGGACGTTCACGGGCAGCGTGATTCGTTGGCCGGCCGCCGGAGGCCTTGAGTATGCGCGTACAGTCAGAAACGAGTCGACTGCGCTCGACGATGGCGCCGTCAGTGGGCCAGCGCAACACCCGCACAGCCATATCAGCAGCCGTCGCACGAGCCGGCGGGCGGAATCGTTCCGATTGGGCGGCCAAAGACTCGATCAGTATGGCCAACTTCACGCTCGCATCACCGGAAGGCAAACGCTCCCAACGGTCGACCTCGCGGCACAGCACCTGACGAGCCGCGGCGACCACACTCTCGCGTTCGGAACCCATGCCCGCCACCAATGCTCCAATTCCGTCGGTTCCCAGGCCCGCGATGCGTTGGGCCAACTTTATTGCGTCGTCGTCGCTGACCGTGGCCCACTGGTCCTGCCAAACTCGCGCCAATAACCGTCCTCGCCAGGGATTGAATCCCACTGCCAAGACCAACAACGCTGTTACGGCGAAACAACCCATCAACCACCGAGCGAGTTTTACTGCTTTGCCGCGATTCACCAGTTTCACTCCTCGATCGTTTGTTAAGCTTTCAAGCCTGATTGGACCATCGTATTGCGCGGTCGGGTGGGAAAGCTCAGGCGAATGTCAAGCTCTCCAGCGCGCCACTCAACCACTATCCACTCACCAAAACATACGCAAGACCAGTCGTTGCCGCGCATCGCCGAAATTGACTCGCCCTCACCCCTGACGGCAGCCGAATTATGAGTAGGACCGCCAGAATCGGCCCAGTTTGGTTCGCTTTTTTGGGGGGAGTTGATGTCGATCGCAATCCGCAGGGGATCGCTGGTCAGCGCGGGATTTGGGGCAACTCCCGTGATCCTGGTGGTCTGGGCAAGTCTGGCGATCTTGGTGCCAAGCACCAGCGCCGCTCAGCATGCCAAAGCACAGCCCGCCAAAGCAATGTCGACTCGTGAAGCACGCGAAGACGCGGTGCGCGCCATCCCCTACGCGAAGCTTAACCGCAGCGCGCGGGCGAGAGTCTCGAACGTGCTTTCGGCGACGACGTTGTATCGCCGGCTGCCGAACCAGCACGTCGATTGTGATCCCAAGTTGTTTCAGTTCCTGATCGAGCATCCGGACCTGGTCGTGAACATCTGGGAAGTCTTGGGCATTAGCGAGGTCTCACTCTCTCGGGTCGACGCGCACCATTTCGAGGCCGATGATGGGGCGGGCACACTGGGGAGCATCGACTTTCTGCACAGCAGTCCCTCGATTCACCTCTTGTACGCCGAAGGTTCTTACGAGGGTCCACTGTTCGGCCGTCCCGTGAAAGGGAAGGTCTTGATCTTGATGCGTTCCAAGGAGATCGGCAAGCCCGACGGACGAAAGCAAGTGCTTTGCCAGGTGGATGCGTTTTTGCAAATGGAGAACCTCGGCGTTGGAATGCTCGCCAAGACGTTCCAGCCCTTGGTGGGCGCCGCGGCCGATCACAATTTCCAGGAGACGGCAAAATTCCTGTCGGCATTGAACCGCGCCGCCGAGGTTAACCGGACTGGCATACGCCATATGTCGGAGAAGCTCAGTCGCGTCGAGGAGGCCGACCGGGCGCAGTTTGTCGACCTGACCGACCAACTGGCTGACAACGCCGCGGTTCTGGCGTCGACGACAGCCAAGCCACAATACACTCAAAAGGCGCAATCCTCGCGCAAACAGCCGGTCCAATCGACAGCCAAACGACCGAAAAAACAGGTTCGCAACCCCACCGTCAGGCGCACCACCGGTCGCTCCATGCCGCAGTGAGGCGCTCGAACTGAGGCAATCGAGAGGCGAAAGGCATTAGGCGCTGGGCGATAGGCTTCAGGCGTGAGGCGACCTGTGCTTGCGAGTCCTCACGAATCCCGTTACGCCGTAGGCCCGTGCTCTCGCTCAGGGTAAAATGCCGGCGTTTGGTATACAATTGCTTCATTCTGGCTCGTAGCGCCTCTCTCCTATTTCCTCAATGACTGACCCCCTGCGGCAGAAAATCGCGACCGCCGCCGACATGCTCGTCGTCAAAGTCGGCACGCGCGTGCTGACAGGCGCGGCCGGCGCGCTCGACGAACAACGTATCGCGGCGCTGGCCGAGGAACTGCACCAGGTCATCGCCGGCGGCCGCAAGGTAGTGCTGGTCAGTTCAGGAGCGGTCGGGGCGGGCATGGGATTGCTGGGGTTGAAGCAGCGCCCCCGCGACCTGGCCCACTTACAGGCCGTGGCCGCCGTCGGCCAAAGCTGCCTGGTGGAGACCTACGACCGGGCGCTCCGCTCGTTCGGCCGGCACGCCGCCCAGGTCCTCTTGACCGCCGACGACCTCGACGACCGTACCCGCTACCTCAATGTCCGTAACACGCTCTTGACCCTGCTCGAATATGGCGCCGTACCGGTCATCAACGAGAACGACACGGTCAGCGTCGAGGAGCTGCAAACCACGTTTGGCGACAACGACCGTCTCGCGGCGATGGTCACCAACCTGATCCGCGCGCCCTTGTTGGTGTTGCTCTCCGACGTCGACGGGCTTTTCGACGGCGACCCTCGCGAAGCCGGTTCGCGGTTGATTTCAACCGTCACCAGACTCGACGAATCGGTATTGGCGCTGGTCCGCGACCAGAAGACGGGCTTGAGCAAGGGAGGAATGGCCAGCAAGCTGGCGGCCGCGCGGATTGCGACCCTGGCCGGCGAGAACGTGATCATCGCCAACGGCCGCGAGCCGGGCGTGCTGGCGCGGATTCTGGCCGGCGAAATGGTCGGCACGCTCGTCGTGGCCCAAGGGGAGGGAATTCCAGCCTGGAAACGCTGGATCGGATTCACCGCTCAACCGCGCGGGCATTTGGTGCTCGATGAAGGTGCCCGCCGGGCGATCGAGAAACAGGGTCGTAGCCTGTTGGCCATCGGCGTGGTCGACGCCGTCGGTCAGTTCCAGAAGGGCGACGTCGTCGCGCTGCGCGACCAGGCCGGCGCCGAGTTTGCCCGCGGCCTGACCAATTACGCCGCCGGCGAAGTATTGGTGATCAAAGGACTCAAGACCGAGGCCATCGCCACGGCGCTGGGGCACTGCCCCTATCAAGAGATCATCCACCGCGACAACATGACGGTGACGACATAGCGCGCAATATGGTCGAAAGTCCGTAGGTTAGGCTTTCCGACCTGACGGAACCACCAGTTACGCAGTCAGGCTGGAAAGCCTAACCTACGCAAGTCAACGGCAAATCGCAGTCGATCCGTATGAGTGTCGAACGGGTGCAACCGCTCGAAGCCCAACAGGGGTCGGCTTCGGCCAGCGTGGCCTGGAGCGGCCCGTCGTAATCGATCCGATGCGCATATCGAGCCCCATCGTAGGCGTTGGAAAATGCCGCCTGCAGATCCAGCGGTGCATCTGGATCCGGTGCTTGCAGCGGCAGGGGGATCTCGGGCAATGGACTACGAACGCTCCAAGCGTAAACTTCACCGTCAGGACGCCGGTGGGCCCTCGCTACCATGGCCAAATAGTCCCCTGGCGGCAACGGGGCGCTGACGATTCGTTGGCCGCCGACGAGTAGATCGAGTTCGACCAGATGGACTGACTGACGCAGGACCGCGCGCCGCCTGGCCAGATATTCGGCACGACCCGATCCCGCCTTGTTGCTTGGAAAAAGCAATTCCAAAACAGCAACAAGGTCCCGTTCCGGCCGATGGTAGATTTCGATCCATACCTCGCGCACTTCTTCTTCGCTTATGATCGGCACCGTGATCGGCACGATCGCGACACCGCCCGCGACCTGCGCGGCAGGGTACGATGGACCGTCCCGACGCGTAACGGCCAAATCGGGTAAGACGACTTTCATAACCGGCGGGGAAGCTTCCACGAGCGCCGTTCGTTCATTGATGCTGGCCTCGTAGTTTTCGGGTAGGACCTGGTTCAACGCTCGACGCAGTCAAACAATGAACTCCACGTGAAAATCGGCCCAGAATGCCGGGTCCAGGTACGGGTCCATGCCCGGAAACGGACTGCTCATACGCCAACCTCGACGGATCAGGGACAACTACTCTAATCCTATCGCGTGGTGGGCGGCATTTCCAATCCGGCTTTAAGGCGGAACGATGTAAAGAACCGTTGCGCCGCCCGGCGTTTCTCGCCTGGAAGGTAAGGTAGGACGGCGTTTCTACCCCAATCTCCCCAATAGATTCGATGGCGGCGACCGCTTGCGAAAGCCGTCGCGCGACTGGCCACGCAACGGCGAAATTCGGACAGGACAAAAATCTTGCGGGGGAAGTTGCGAATTGCTCGCCGGTGGCGGAGAATACGGCGGCCACGGTGCCGTTGGCGGGAGCGCATGGCAAGAGAGTTTAACTTTTGGAGGTGGTGAGAATGTGGGCGCGCAAGCGGATCGATATTTCATGGATCGACCTGGCGTTCGGCGCAGTGCGCTGTTTCGTGCCCGCACATCGCCAGCGGCCGCTACCACCTATCGCAGCACTTGGACCGGCCGCCGGCGACATGCTAGAGTCGTTGTCGGTCCGGAGTGGTTTCGACCTGCTCCTGACCGCGCTGGAATTACCGCCCGGCAGCGAAGTGCTTGTTTCGGCAGTGACGATCCGCGACATGACGCGGATCATCGAAGAACACGGGCTGGTGCCCGTCGCCATCGAGCTCGACCCGGCGACGATGGCGCCCGACCTGGAGCGGCTGCGGCAAGCCGCGACGCCGGCCACGCGAGCCATCCTGGTGGCCCACTTGTTTGGTGGCCGGATCGACCTAAGACCGATCGCCGAATTCGCAACCAAGCATCAATTGCTGCTGATCGAGGACTGTGCTCAAGCGTACGCGGGTCCCGAGTTCATGGGGCACCCGGCCTCGATGGCGTCGATGTTCAGTTTCGGCCCGATCAAGACCGCCACGGCCCTGGGAGGCGCGTTGGTGCAGGTCCGCGATCCGGCCCTGCTCGCCCGGATGAGCGCACTTCAAGCCGAATATCCGCGGCAAGGCCGCTGGGCGTTTTTGCTGCGGATCGCCAAATACGCGGGCTTGAAGGCGGTTTCCTCGCGGCCCGTCTACGGTGCGTTGGTGCGGCTGTTCCGGGCGTTCGGCGTCGATCACGATCGACTGGTGAATGGCGCGGTCCGCGGATTTGCCGGCGAGGGCTTCTTCGTTCGGATCCGCCGACAGCCCTGCGCGGCACTCTTGGCGCTGATGGAACGCCGCGTACGCCGCTTCGACGCACGCCGGCTGGAGGCGCGCGCCGCGGCGGGCGAGGTCCTTTTGGAACGGCTAGGCGAGGTCGAGGCTTGCCCGGGCGCGGCGAGCACGCCGCACAGCCACTGGGTGTTTCCGCTGAAGGTCGACGATCCGCCCAGTGCCATCGCCGCGCTGGCTCGGGCGGGCTTCGACGCGACCCAAGGCCAGAGCCTGGTGGTCGTCGATCCGCCCGACGATCGGCCTGAGCTTGACCCTCTCGTCACCCGGGATACGATGAAAAAAGTCATTTATCTTCCCTGTTATCCCGAACTGCCGTCGGAAGCGATCTGGCGATTGGCGGCGGCGATCGCGCCCTTGGCCGCCCGCGCCGCAACGCCGCCCGTCCGGCAAGCCATCGCCAGGAGCGAAATTCTATGCACGTCAACGCCCCAATCGAACGCCTCGTCGATCTAAGCGACCCGTCCGCCAACATCATCTTCAACATGTCGCTGGAGGAGGCGATCGAGTGCGTCGGCAGCGGCGACCCTCAGCGGGTTCGCGCTATCGACGGCCAGTTCGCACTGCTCCATCGCCGCGGCCAGACGATCCGCATGGCCCGCTCGATCGGGCGGCCGATGCGGTACTTTATCGCCAAACGGGCCGAGGGCCCCTGCCTGGTGGTGGCCGAGCGGATCGACCAGATTCGCGCCTTCCTCGAAAGCGAAGGTTTGGAAGGCCAGTTCCATCCGACTTACACACGAATGGTGCCCGCCCATCACTTGCTCGAAATCGCCCTGGTCGGCTGTCCCGATCCAAACCCCACTTATCGCCGCTTTCTTCAGCCGCAGCGCAACCGGCTACCGCCCGACCTCGACGAAATCGGGGGGGCGTACATCGGCGCGCTGGCCGAAGAGTGCCGGCGCTGGTTGGCGGCCATTGAGCCGCGCGAGCCGATCGGGGTTTTGTTTTCCGGCGGCATCGACTCGGGCGCCCTGTTTCTCGTGCTGCATCACCTGCTGCTCGAAAGCGGCCATTCGCCGGCGCGGCTGAAGGCGTTCACCCTGTCGGTCGACGGCGGTGGCGACGACGTGGTGCAATCGGCCGAGTTCCTCGAAGCGCTCGGCCTGGGGCTGTTCCTGGAGCCGATTCGAATTGCCGCTTCGGCCCTCGACCGCGCCGAAGCGATCCGCGCCATCGAAGACTACAAACCGCTCGACGTTCAATCGGCCGCCATGGCACTGGCGCTCTGCCGCGGTATTCGCCAGCGATATCCCGACTGGAAATACCTGGCCGACGGCGACGGTGGCGACGAGAACCTCAAAGATTACCCGATCGAGGAGAACCCCGAGCTCACGATTCGCAGCGTGTTGAACAACCTGATGCTGTACCAGGAAGGTTGGGGCGTCGATGCGATCAAGCACTCGCTCACGTATTCGGGCGGCCAAAGCCGGGGCCATGTGCGTTCGTACGCGCCGGGACGGCTGTTCGGTTTCCGCGGTTTCAGTCCCTACGCGCTGGCCAACGTGATCGAAGTCGCCGAGGAGATCCCATTTATCGAACTGACCGATTGGCAACACGACCGGCTCTACGCCCTCAAGGGCGAAGTCGTACGCCGCGGCGTCGAAATGATCACCGGCAAGTCGATGCCGGTCTTCGAGAAGCGACGGTTCCAGCACGGCGCCGGCGACCGCGGCGCGTTGGCCGCGACCTTTCCGGACGATCCGGCCGTCTACCGCAGGGAGTTTGCGGAAATGTTCGAATAGGAAGTAGGGATGAAGGATGAGGGATGAAGGATGAAGGATAAGGGCAAGAGGCCGATGATTGAGGCACGCCGCTGGAACTATCCGACCCAATGTCGCCTTTCGCTCCGCGAAAGACTACCCTTTGGCAGTGCGAAAGTTGACCGTAAGGAAGACATCTCACTATCCCCTTCGAAATAACGGCTCCTGATGTCGTACCTTCGCCAGCCGGCGCTGGTTCTTTCCGACGAAGAAATCGTCGCATTGCGTCCGCCCAAGAACACGGTCGATATGTATCGGCCAAATCACTTTTTGCTCGAGCGGGAACGGTCCGCGGCGGGCGAAGTGGATGACGTGGCAACGATCTTTCTCGTCAACCGCGAATGTCCCTGGCGCTGCCTGATGTGCGACCTGTGGATGAATACGACCGACCAGAGCGTGCCCGCCGGCGCGGTACCGGCGCAAATCGACTTTGCCCTGGCCCGGCTCCCCCCCGCTCGGCACGTGAAGCTCTACAACAGCGGCAACTTTTTCGATGCGCGCGCCGTGGCGCCGGCCGATCATGAGGCAATCGCCGAGCGGGTCGGCCACTTCGCCACGGTGATCGTCGAGAACCACCCCAAGCTCTGCGGCGCGGCCTGCCTTCGCTTCCGCGATCTGCTGGCGGCGAAGTTGGAGGTGGCCCTTGGCCTGGAGACGGTCCACCCCGACGTGCTGCCGCGGCTCAACAAAGGAATGACGCTCGACGATTTCGCCCGTGCCGTCGAGTTTCTCCTTGCCGGCGGGATCGCGGTGCGGGCATTCATCCTGCTGCGCCCGCCCTATCTTTCGGAGACGGAAGGTATCGAGTGGGCGGTCAAGTCGCTGGAGTATGCTTTTTCACTTGGGGTCGAATGTTGTTCGGTGATCCCCACGCGGGGCGGCAACGGCGCGCTGGCGCGGTTGCAAGCGGCGGGCGAATTCGCCCCACCCCGGCTGCGCTCGCTTGAGCTCACACTCGAAGCGGGCCTGGCGCTGATGCGCGGCCGCGTGTTCGCCGATTTGTGGGATGCCGAGCGGTTCTACGAGTGCCCCGCCTGCGGCCCGGCCCGCGCGGCGCGGTTGGCCGAAATGAACCTGACGCAGCGATTGCCACCGCCTGTCGCCTGCGGAGCTTGTGGCGACGATTCGAACGTGGGGCAGGTTTGAAACCTGCCTTAGCGAAGCCAGCTCAACAAAGTCGGTCGCGACCACGAACGGTTGCGCCTACTGCGTCAACTCTCATACGGCCGCGTTGCAACGCCTGGGCATGTCCACCGAGGCGCTGGGCGAGTTAATGGCGATCGCCGGGTTGTTCAACATGACGAACGTCTTGGCCGACGGCTACCAGGTCGAGCCCGACGTGTTGCCCAGAGTCGATGTCGATGGCAAACAGGGATAATCGCCAGCCACAACGGCCGGAGGACCAATCGACGCGTTGGGCAACTAGGTCGCCGGATGGTGCAGGAACGCGATTCCAAACATGACATAGACGCCGATCAGCATCAAACCTTCCAACCAGCTTGATTCACCGTCGTAGGTCAGGTTTCGCGTCAGGTAGGTCGCCATCACGATCGCGATCAGTTCAAGAGGCGAAAAGACCAGATCCATGTTCTGGCCCATGATCATCCCCAGGAACACCAGCACCGGCGCAACCAGCAATCCGACCTGGGCGCTGGCGCCCACCGTGACCGCGACTGAAAGGTCCATCTGGTCTTTGCGCGCGAAGCGGACCGCGTTCAGGAGCTCGGCGGCGTTCCCAACCAGAGCGAGCAGAAAGACGCCCGCGAAACGCGGACTCAGTTGCATACTCTCGGAGGCGGGCTCGACGGCCCCGGTCAGCACTTCGCTCATGATCGCCAGAGCGACCGTGACCGTGGCTAGAATGACCAGCGCCTTGTTCCGGCTCCAGCCGATTTCCAACTCGTCTTTCACTTCATCGGGCCGTTCATCCTTTTCCTTGAGGTTCGCCCTGGCCCCCTCTTTGCCAATCAACTGCTTCTGACTCGAGAAGACCGCGATGAGATACGCCAGATAAATCACGAACAGGACGACCGCGCTCTCGCGACTGATAGAGCGGGCGGCCGAAGCACTGAACTGGGTCACCGCCGGGATGATCAATCCAAAGCAAACCAACGTGAGCATGGCGGTGGCCATCCGGACGGCCTGGGGATCGAATCGCTGATTTCGGCGATACTTGATACCGCCGGCGAAACACGAGACCCCGAGACCAAACAACAGGTTGCCAATGATCGAGCCCGTCAGCGAAGACTTCACCATGGTGACCAGGCCGGCGTGCAGGGCAAATGAAGCAATGATGATCTCCGGGGCATTCCCGAGCGTGGCGTTGAGCAAGCCACCGATGGTGGGGCCCAGAAACCTGGCGAGGACCTCGGTGGCGTCGCCCATCAACCCCGCCAGCGGAACGATTGCCAGCGCTGATGCCAAAAACACCAGGATCGGGTTGGCCTCAAACCAGTCCAGGCCGATTCCGATCGGGATAAACACCAGTAGCCAGTTCACGCTCATCACGTCGCTCCTTCCCGATCGTTCACGCTGTGGATTTGGCGTCGCTTGGGCATGATCAGGGCAACGAACTTATTAGCGTGCCTGTTTCATGGCCAGGTACAACCGACTCGCTTCCAGGTTTTCCCAGATGGCCCTATCCGGGGCGACCTCAAAAAGGATTGGTCCTTGATAGTCCATCGTCGCGAGCGACCGCATCTGCTCGGCCCAATCGACGTCGCCGTCGGCAACCGTTGTAAGCACCCGGCCGGCGTGTTGCTGCTTGGCGTGGACGCTGGCCAGCTCATCGGCGGCGAGCGATCGTGTCGCATTTCCACAATCTGTGACATCGGGAGCCATCAAGAGGTTGCAAGGGTCGTAACAGAGCCGCAGGTGCCGGGAATTGGACCCAAGTTTTCGCTGCGCTGTATGCAGTACGTCCAGCGTCCATTGCCACGGCTGCCGGGCGTTTTCGATGGCGAGGACGCCGCCGCGACACACAAGGCGATCGGCAAGCGACGCGAGCCGCGCGGAGATGTCAGCGACGGCTGGCGACGAGATCTGTTCCGCCGTGGTCGTCACGTCGACCAACCGCAGATAAGCCACGCTTGGGCCGGCCACTGCTTCGGCGGCATCGACGCCAGTGAGAAATAACTTGAGGAACAACTTTTCGTCAAGCGTGGTCAGCGCCGAGCCGTAAGGAAACGCGATGGCAATGTTGAACGTCGCCTCGGGGAACCGCCGGGGCAATTCGGCCAGCGCCTCGGCGTCGGGCATGTGGTCGGAGCCCCGCTCATAGCGCCCCATGCATCCTTGCCGCAGCTCGATCGAGAGGTAGCATCGCCGAAGCGCCTCGGCGATCAAGTGGTCGATCGATTCGCGTTCGTCGAGTTGTACGCGCCAGGAATTGGAAACGATGCCAAGGACCATCTCGTTCTACCTGTCTCGCTTGAGATTCTCGTCCAGGAACGACAGGACTTGCGCCCACGAATCCCACGAAGCGTAGGCGGTGGCCTCGGAAGTTCCACCCAATTCAAGAGGCTGTTTCGTAAGCGGATCGAGCTGGCGCGTTTCCCCCACCGCGGAATTCGGAATGCCGAGCAAATGCCCGCAATTTGCATACGACAAGTGTTTGTCGGAATACGAATGTTTGTGCTCAGTCATCCGCTGCATCACAAGTTCGGCCATCTCGGGCGAGGGCCACACCTGGTCGTCGATGCCACTAATCAGCAACACCGGGCCGCCGATCTTCTCGACCGGAATCGTGGCGTGACGCGCAGCCTCTTCCTCATTCAGGTAGAGCCGGAACCACGGAGTCGACACCTCTGGATTCGATTCAAGCACCTCAATTTCCTCGGTGCTGTCAACATTGGCCGCCCCCATATTCGCAACGGGTTTCCCGTTGCTGGTCCAGGCCGCAGGTTGCGCGTCATCAAAATCGGCGGAAAACCCCGGCCAGACCACGTTACTTGGCACGTAGGCGACCACCGCTTTTATCTGGGGATACCTCGTGCCGAGCAGCAAGGCCAGCTCGCCGCCTCGTGACCTGCCCAAGACCGCCAGCTTTTCGCCCTGAATCGATTCCTCGTTCTGAAGCCACTTCAGTCCCGTCTCGAAATACTCCAACGGAATGTCGACCAGGTGCTTGGGGAGATCTTCGTAATTGAAATAAGCGAGCGCCAACACGCCATAGCCCCGCCTGGCAAGCAACGCGGCCAGATTCTCTTTGAGGCCCCCGTCCGAACCTCCCAGCACCATCAGGCCCGGATAATGCCCCTTGGTTTTCGGTTTGAAAAACACCCCGCGCAGCCCTTGCTCCCTGACGGGAATGCGTTCCATGTCCGCCGAGACATAAAGCAATTCGAAGGTTCCGTCGGCAACCAACTTCCCGGCCACGTAAGCTGAGATCGTGACTTGTGTGGCATCCAGAGCGGTTTTCTTCAGGGAATCTTCTCTCGGGGCCTCCGGATCGTTCTTCATCGACCACAAAATGCGGAGCGGGGCGATCTTTTCATTTTTTGCCGGGTCGGGCTTCGGTCCAGCCAGGTCGACGCGGCCTCGAGCATCGGCCTTGAACTCTAATTCCGATTTGAAGTTACCGGCGGACGTTTGCACCGTGACAACCTGATCCGGTTTCAAGTTGGTGATAAATACGCTGACGTGTTCGTCATAGAATGCTCGCTTCGGCGCGATCTCGAAGCGCGGCGCCGGATCCTCAGCGAATGCCAGGTTGCCGGCAGGCGACAGCGTTGCAAGAACCTGACAAGAAACCGCGAGGAAGATGAACCTGCATTGCCGCATTGGCTTGTCCCATCAACCCTGGCCAACCTCCAGCGCCATTCCGTCGGCGCCCGCGTCGGCCGCGCCCGACAAACGCCCCTTCGAATCGATGGCGATGGCATGGACCAGGGCCAACTCGCCGTAACTAAAGGGCAAGCGTTCGATGGCGTGCTTGCGACGGACCTCGGCGCAGACAAATTCGGGAATTCGGGCATGACAAGTGATCGTGTCGCCCTGGCAGTCGAAACGGGGCGCTAACACCGCGCTACTAATATCCATGCCAAAATCGAGGTGATTGACGATCGTCTGCAGCACAGCGGTGATGATCCGCGTTGCACCCGGCGCGCCCAAAACCAGCACCGGCCGGCCGTCGCGCAGAACGAGGGTGGGGGTCATACCCGTCGTTCGTCCCTTGCCGGGTGCGATGCTGTTGGGATGGCCCGGGTAAGGATGAAAGTTGATCATCGAGTTGTTATACATGAAGCCTAAGCCCGGAGTGACCACGCCCGATGACGACCCCAGTGAATGCGTGAGCGAGACGCAGTTCTGCTGGGCGTCAACCACGGTAACCTGGGTCGTGCTGGGTGGGCCTGGCTGGATGCGGGCCGTGTCGATCGGCCGACCGGCGTCGATTGCTCCGCGCCATTCGGCGGCCCGCTCCTTCGAGATCATCCGTTCCAGCGGCACCTCGACGAACCGCGGATCGCCCAACTGGCGGTTACGGTCGGCGAAGGCCGCCTTCATGGCCTGCGAAACCACGTGGATAAACTTGGGCGAGTTGTGTCCCATCGCGGCCAGGTCATAGCCTTCGAGAATGTTGAGCATGGCGGCCAGTGTCGGGCCGCCGTGCGGCGGCTGCGAGGTTTGCACCGTCCAGCCCCGATAGCTTGTCACCACCGCCGGCTCCTCGCGGACAGCGTAACCGGCCAGGTCATCGGCTGTAACCCAACTGCCGTTCTTCGCCAGGTCGGACACGATTTCGGCGGCCAGCGAGCCAGTGTAAAAATCGCCGGGCCCTTGCTCAGCCAGCCGACGAAGTGTGCGCGCGTAATCGGGGTTGCACAGCCGCTCGCCGGCGTCGTAGGCTGTGCCGTCGGCCTTGATGTAGATTCGCTTCGCGTCGGGCGTGACGTGCAGCTTCTGGAATAGCGACGAACTTTCCCTGCGTTCGGGCGACTGCTTCCAACGGTCGGCCAGGTGCGCGCCGACGGGCCAACCCTGTTCGGCGATGCGGACTGCGGGAGCGATCAGGTCGGCCCAACTGCGCGTACACCAGCGGCGGTGGATCGCCTCCATTCCGCGGACCATGCCGGGCGTGCAGATCGACTGGTAGCCTTCGTCGTTCACGCGATCTTTGAGAAAAAAGCCCCAGCCGCCGGGATTGGGCCCGATCACGGCGTCGGCCCACATTTCCGCCGACGACTTCGCGCCGGCCAGCGCCGGAGCGTCGAGGATCGGTTCAGGCCTGGCACTTCCCGGTGTCTTGCAGGTCAGGAGCAGGTAACCACCGACGCCGCAAGAGTGCGGGTCGATCACGAACTGGACGAAGGCACAGGCCAGTGCCGCATCGAAGGCATTGCCTCCGGCGGCGAGCACTTTGGCGCCTTCTTCGACGGCGATCGGTTGCGGCGCCACGATCATCGACGGCATGGCTGGCTCCTTGATTTTGGGTGACGCGCTTTTGTACCACGGCGCGACACGGTATGGCAAATCGGAGGCCGCGTCCGAAACAACCTGCAGAAGCCGTTGGAAATGATGTCCAAAGGTGCGATGCGGCGGGCTGCTCGAATGGACTGGAGCCAACTCGCTCCGGCCGGGTGAGGCTGTTGACCAGGCTTTCCGCGGTCGTGCCGAGCTCAAAGCCGCGGTCGGCCGGGGTACCGCTTGATGGAAGGGGCAGGCGTCGGCCTCAGTCGGGGATCGTTGGCTTCGGATTCTGGAAGGATTTCACCAAAGTCAGCCTCGGCGACCAGGACGAAGCGGCCGGTCGACTCGACCTTGCAGAGCCGTTGAGCCCACGGGCACAGCGACGCGCTATTCACGTCAAGAACGCGAACGGCTTCGTAACGCCCGTGGACGAGCGCCGTTCTTCGTTGCCCTGCTGTGACTGGCAAAAATGCCACGGTCGCCATCTCCAAAACCATAATCGACGATATGTCGATATCTGGTATACCCTACCTTATTATTAGCAGTGTTATCCCTCTGGAGTTTACTCCTCATACGGCCTTGCACGTGGTTTGTGACTTCGGTGGGTAACAGGAGGGAAAGAAGTGGGATAGAATCTCCGGGGCTCGCCTAGCCGGTGTGAACTTCACCCGTACCTTCCTGGAACATCCGCTCGAGCCGCTGCATTTCGTCGGTGGCCAAGTGCATGGGGCTTCCGGTCAAGATACCCGTGACGGTGCGGAATGGCTTGCCGATATGCATGCCCTGGCCGTCGATGCGAAACTCGCGAATGTCCTTGTCATGCGCCGAGCCGCGCATCTTGAGCACCGTGAGACCTCGCCGCATTTCGCCGTACATCTCGACATAGCGCAGAAGAATGATCGAGTCGGTAATCGTCGAAATGTGCGTCTCGGTGACTGAAGATCCGCCCAGAAGGTTGGGCGTCGTGGCGGTGAATACGCCGGCCACCTCCTTGGCTTTGATGTAGGAGGTCAAGCTAATGGCGAATTCGCGGAAGCTCTTCAGGTTCGAAACCCTTTCCAAGGCTGAGAGACTGTCAACCGCTACACGGTGCGGTCGAAAATCGTCGATTTGCCGCTTCATGCGGATCAAATGGTCCTCCAGGCTGGCGGCTTCAGGATAGTCGCAATGGACGCGCAACCGGCCATCGGCCTCAAGCCGATCGAAATCAGCACCCCAGCCCCGCGCGTTTCGGAAGAGCTGATCGCGGCTCTCTTCAAAAGCAAAGAGCAGACATTTCTCCTCGTTCGCCGCGCCACCGGCGAGAAACTCGGTGACCAGAAGCGTCTTGCCCGTACCTGTCGCGCCGGAGACCAGTACGATGGAATCGCGGAAGAAACCACCGCCGCACATTTTGTCGAGCTCGGCGTTGCCGCTGGTGACGTGCACGCTCGACGACTTCTGCGTAAGTTCCATCGCCGAGAGCGGCATCACGACGATCCCCTCGTTGGGGACGATGGTGAACGGCCATTCGCCTTTTTGGTGGTTCGTGCCGCGAAACTTGAGGATTTCCATCGTGCGGCGGCGCTTCTCTTGTTCTAAGGCATTGCGCAGCACCACGACGTTGTCGGCGATGAATTCTTCGATGCCGAAGCGCGCGATGTCGCCATACTCGGTCGTACGCTCGGCGGTCATCACGCTCGTGACACCCATCAGTTTGAGCGCCGAGGCAATACGGTACAATTCGCGGCGGACCGTGGCGCTGTCGGTCAATTGACTGAAAATCGCCCCCAGCGAGTCCATCGAGACTCGACGCGCACGCACCTGACGGATCGCGTGCTCGATCCGTGCCAAGAGTGCGCCGAGGTCGTAGCTGCCGACTTCGGCCGACTCTTGGGCCGGGTCAGGCGAGGCATCGACGAACGCCCACTTTCGCTCACGTTCCCAGCCGGGCAAGTCCCAGCCGAAGCCGGCCATGTTGCGGCGAATGTCGCCCGGCGTTTCTTCGAACGTCACGAACACGCCCGGCTCGTCATGCTGCGCGATGCCTTCAGCCAGAAATTGTGCGGCGAACACGGTCTTGGCGCTGCCGGCCGTGCCGGAAACGAGCGTCGTCCGGCCAAGTGGGAGCCCGCCCGCTGAAATCAGGTCAAAGCCAGGTATTCCTGTGCAAAGTTTCTTCATCGTGCTCTTTGTCGTTGCTTCCATCGTCGGTTCACTCGGTTTTTCCACGGTTGGATTGGTTATCGGAATTCGGTTCATCATGGGTTGCCGAAGGCGACGCGTCCAACGGGCGCAGGTCAAGCCCGAGCACGACCCGTTCGGTATCCGACAGGTCCCCGATCAGTCGCCGTAACGGCGGCGGGAGCTCCTTGATCAAGGTGGGGGTCGCGAGGATGCGTTCGTCCTCGGCTAACTGGGGGCGTTCAAGCACGTCAATGACCACCATTTCGAATCGGCCCCCCAAATCGTCGTCGCAAATGCGGCGCAGGTTACCGATCGCTTGCTCCGACCGGGGCGTATGCCCGGTGATGTAAAGCTTCAACAAAAATTTATCGGTCATGGCCTGGTCCTTTCGCCGCGGTGGGCGGGCTGCCGATGCGCGGCTGCCGCGCGCCGTAAGAGAGACTGCGGTAAAACGAAACAAGGTAGCCCATCAGCTCCAGCAACAGGAATTGTCCTTCGGCCGCCAGCGCTCTGCCCTTGCTGGAAACGACGTCGCGAAGCTTGCCGCGCAGGGCCGCATGGTGTAACTCGACGACGTCGCGAGGTCCCGCCTGCAACACCCCCAGGCGATCCGCGAGCGAGCGCAGTTGTTCGGAAATATCGTGTTCAACGCGGTAATCGTGCTCGTCGAGCGCGAGTTCGACGATCCGAGCATAGTGATCGGTCAACTCGTCGAAGATGGCGGGTTGGCGTTGGCATAGTGCGTCGCCGCCAAAAAGTCTGGCGGTCACTTCCGTGTGTCGGTCGGTGACCCATCGATCCCAGGCGCCTAGCCGCAGCTCAGCCGCCGGTTCGCCCTCGACACCTTCAACGCCGCGAGGATTGGTCGTGTCGTCGATCATCTCAACGCCTCGTGACAGAAGCGGTTACCGACGGTAGGACGCCTCTCGGGGGGCGTCCTCACTGACTCGCCGGTGCGTGCGACCGCGAGTTCAGCTCGAAAACACCGCGCGTGCAACGCCCGTGCCAAAAGTCGCCCTCACGAAGCCAGCGGTAATCGCGATGTAAAGTCCCGTGTGCGTTTGACTTGATTCGAGGTGAAACCGTCACAAATGGGGAATTAGCGAACCGCCCTTGACTGTCAGTTTGACAGAGCCTGTCATTTTGACAGCTACTTGAGCCTCAAAAACTGCTCTTGCCTCAACGCGTAGGTCTCGGGTAAAAACCGCATCTGACTGGCGCAGTGCGCTGGCAGGAAGCCAAAGCCGTCGCCGAGACGAAGCTCACCGCATGGAAGTCGGGTGCCGCCAGCTAGGCCCGTCCCAAGAGGGACGGGCCGGTTGTTTCACACGATATCCTCTGGCTGCGTGGCAAATGTGTGCCAGCGGCCCGGCAAAAGGAAAGGAGACCCTGCCATGCTCGTACTCTCGCGTCGTGCCCATCAAAAGATCGTTTTTCCCACGATTCAAACCACCGTTGAAGTGCTTCAGGTTCGCGGCAACGTCGCCCGGCTTGGCATTACGGCCCCTTCCGAACTTCCCGTAGTGCGCGACGAAGTGCTTGCGACCGACACGGCAAACGGGGGCTTCTCTCCACCCAAGAACAACGCCGCGCGCGAGATGGGGCACCTGGTTCGCAACCAACTCAACACGTCGTCGCTTGGATTGGCCTTGATGCGCGGTCAATTGGAACAAGGGCACTCACAAGATGCCCTGGCGACGCTCAAACGCATGGAAGCCGAACTTTCCGCTGTCCGCGATCGGTATGAGGCGCTCGAGCGCCGTCCGGCGCCGACGGCGCATCCCGCGTCGCGCTCGCCTCGCCACACGGCGCTCCTGGTCGAAGACAACCAGAATGAACGCGAATTGCTCGCAGGTTTTCTGCGAATGTCGGGATATGATGTCGTAACCGCCGGCGATGGCGCCGACGCACTCGACTACCTCGCCAGCCAGGCCCGTCCCGACGTAATGCTGCTCGACATGATGATGCCACGGTGTGATGGACCGACCACATTGCAACGGATTCGTGCCAACCCAAGCTGGGAAGGTCTCAAGGTTTTCGCCGTCACCGGCGCATCGCGATGCGACGTGCAGTTCGATTGCCACCCGGGCGCACTCGACGGATGGTTTTCCAAGCCGATCGATCCACCGGCGCTAGTGCGAGAACTGCGCCGCGAACTGGCCGTCTCACACGCCTGAACATCAGCAAGGATGATGGCCGCGGAGTACCGACTCAGATTATTCGTCAGCGGAGATCATTCCCGCTCGCGGCGCGCCATTGCCACGCTCCGCAAGGTTTGCTCGGAGGCGACGGACTATTCCTGCGAATTGACCGTCATCGATGTGCTTGAGCATCCGGACCTGGCGGAGCAAGACCGCATCCTGGCGACGCCCACGCTTTTGTTCGAGTCGCCCGAGGCGACGAGGCGAATCGTGGGCGAGCTGACCGATCCTGGAGCGCTCCTGGCTCGTATTGGCAGCCGCGGCAGAAACGGCTTGCCTGAAAGAGGGGTGTGATGCGCCGACGAAACGAGCGCAGGAAGGCGCCGCCGCGTCGAACGGAGCGCGCCGGCGGTCGCCGGAGGAGAGCCGTGGCCGATGCGCTGCGCGCCAGCGAAGACAGGTTCCGCAACATCATCGACAAGAGCGCCGACGGGGTGGTCGTGCTCCGCCGAAATGGTGTGATCACGTTTGTCAATCCGGCCGCTGAGGCGATGCTCAACCGCGGCGCCGACGAATTGGTTGGGCAGATGTTCGGCGTCCCCACCGCCCCCGGTGAGACGACCCAAATCGACGTCCTCCGTCGCAATGGCCCGGCGCTCGTTGCCGAGATGCGGTTGGTCGAAACCGAGTGGGAGGGTTCACCGTCGTACCTGGCGACCTTGCGCGACGTCACAGAACGCAAACGAGTCGAAGAGGCATTCCGTTTTCTCGTCGAAGCAGGCGATGTGCTGGCGGGCTCGCTCGATTATGGCACGACGTTGGCGCGCGCGGCGCGGCTCGCAGTTTCGCAGTTGGCCGACTGGTGCTTGATCGACATGCGGATCGCCGACGAGCTGGTCGAACGCACCGCCGTCGCTCGGGAGTCGCTCGACACGGGGGGTTTGGCACCGCGACTCGAAGGGCGGTACCCGATCCCTCGCCGGCCTGCCTTTGGATTGGGTAAGCTCCTGGAGGGAGTTGAACCCGAAATCGTTGCCGAAGCTTCCGCCGCATTCCTTGCAAATCTGGCCGTGGATCCGCAACAACTGCGGGCCATACACCGCCTCGACTGCCGATCGGCAATGATCGTACCGCTTGTGGCACGAGGCAAAACCATCGGCATCATGAGCTTTCTGAGCAGCCGCGTCGGTCGCAGGTACGACGACGATGCGCTTGCTTTGGCCACCGAATTGGCGCGTCGCGTGGCCCCGGCGATCGACAATGCCCGACTCTTTGAGGAGGCCCAAGAGGCCGTGCGGCGGCGAGACGAATTCCTGGCGATGCTTTCGCACGAGTTGCGAAACCCGCTGGCCTCGATCGTCAACGCTGGCGCGCTCGTGCGATTGTGCGCCGGTGACGTCGCGAAGCTCGACGAAACGGGCGGCGTCATCGAACGGCAAGGGCGCCACATGGCGAGGTTACTCGACGATTTGCTCGATCTATCGCGGATTACGCGCGGTAAAATCGAGCTCCGCAAGCAACCTGTCTTCCTCGAAAAGGTGCTCGAGGCCGCCCTCGTGGCCTGCCGCCCGGCCATTGACGGAGCAGGGCACGAGTTGCGGGTCGCGTTCCCCGGTGAACCGTTGGCCGCTTCGGCCGATCCGACGCGGCTTGAGCAAGTGTTCAACAACCTGCTGGTAAACGCCGCTAAATACACGCACGTCAATGGACGGATTTCGGTTCAAGCGCGACGGGAGTCTGACGAGGCGGTAATCGTGATCTCGGATAACGGCGTCGGAATTACGCCCGACGCTCTACCGCGGATCTTCGAGCCGTTCTTCCAATCGGACAGCTCGATCGATCGTGCTGGAGGTGGACTGGGTGTTGGCCTGACGCTCGTCCGCCGTCTCGTCGAGCTGCACGGTGGAAGTGTCGCCGCGGCCAGCGCGGGAGTCGGGTTGGGCAGCCAATTCGAGGTCCGCTTGCCTTTGGCGAAAAAAGCGGCGGTTGCTCCAGGCCCGCGAGTCTCGACCGATGCGCCGCGTGGCTGCCGCGTGCTGATCGTCGAAGACAACCACGACAACCGTGAAATTCTCAAGTCGCTTCTGGCGATTTCCGGTCATCAAGTCCGTGCCGTGGCAAACGGACAAGACGGACTCGACGCGATCCGTTCCGGCTGGCCCGAAGTCGCCTTGGTCGATATCGGTCTGCCTGGAATTGACGGTTACGAGGTTGCTCGACTGGCCCGAAGATCGGCCACGAACCAAAACGTGCGATTGATAGCTTTGACGGGTTACGGCCGCCCTGAGGATCGCCGTCAAGCGCTGGCGTCCGGATTCGACGCGCACCTGGTCAAGCCTGTCGATCTATCCGATCTGCAAGGAGTTTTGAACGCCGAAAACCCGATGCGCGTTGCCGTCGGATGCAGCGAACCGGGATCGGATGACGGGGAATGAACGCGCCGGGCGTGCCTCAGAAGCATTGGCGAAAGCAGTCGTTTCGCTCGAGGCGGGTCACTTCTCTTCCTGATCACCGGTCGATGGCGGCCCCTGCGATTTCGCCGCCAGATAGGCGATCAAGTCGCGAACCTGTGCGGTGGTCAGTTGTTGCAGTTGCCCCTCGGGCATCATCGAAACGGCCGATTCCTCGACCGATTCCACGTCTTCCGTCGCCAAAACCACGCGCTCGGTGGCCGTTTGCACAGTGAGCCTGCCCGCCGTGCGCTCGGCAAGCATGCCGGTGATCACCCGCCCGTCCTTCGTCTCGATCACCGACATCCGGAAGTCGCGACCGATCTGGGCGCTGGGGTCGATGACGTTCGATAGCACGTATTCCAGGTTCGCGCGGTTCGAACCCGTGAGATCCGGGCCGATTTTTCCCCCCTCGCCAAAGAGCACGTGGCAGGTTTGGCAGGTCTTGCCGTAAACCCGCCGGCCGTTTTCAAGATCGGCGTTTTTCAGGTACTCGGGCGTGAGCAGTTTCTTATAGCGGGCAATTTGCTCTTTTCTTTCCGGCGGGCTTTCGCGCACCTCGCCCCAGAGCGCGCGGAGTCGTTCCGTAACCTGCGCGTCGCCCAGGGCATGGAGTTGCCGCGCCGCGTAGGCCGACACGTCGGATCGGGCGACGAGCTTCTGTTCGATGGCGTCCAAGAGCGCCAGGGCGAAATCCTTGCGGGAAGTCAGGGTGGCGATGGCTTCCTGCTTTTCTTCCGCGGTCAGCTCGGCGTAACGAGCGAGCACCAGCCGCGGCGTCGCCGGGTGATCGAGCGAGGCCAGGCCGTGCAGCGCCGTGCGCCGCAGCTCTCGGTCGGCGAGCAGCTCGTGCAGCGCCGGCGCGAGATCGACGAGCCCCTTGTCGATCAACACCTCCAGCGCCGCTTGACGCTCGGCGAGCGGGGCGGTCCGCGAGAATGCGGTCCCGCGCAGGTCGGCCATCGCTTGTAGGTCGCCGAACACAAGGGCCAACATCGTCGCGTGCCGGCGCACCACGGGATCGCGGCTTTGTTTAAGCCGCGCGAAGGCGTCGGGCCAACCGGCAGGCATCGGCATGCTCTTGCGGCCGCGCAATGCCTCGCGCGCCCCGATGAGCAGATCGCGCTGCGCGGGTTCGCTCACCTGGGGCAAAAGGCTCGCCAGCTCTTCGAGATTGTCCTGTTCGCCCGGGGCCAAGGCGCTATCCACAAGCCGGCGCGCGGTGAACTGTCGCACCAACGGTATGCGCGCCGCGGCGGTAAGCCGAAGGGCCTGCTCCGGCATCGCCGCGATCAACGGCTCGATGCCGTACCAGTACATCAGGGGCAGGTTCTGGTCTGCGGCGTCGTCCGCGTGACCCAAGAGACCCTCGGCGATATCCGCGCGACGGTCGATCGGCAGCCTTTGGAGTGCGCATGCCAGGTAGAGGCGCACTACGGGCGAGGGATCGCTTGCCGCCATCGTCGCAAACCGCTCAAGGGCCTCGGCCGGCGGTTCTTCGCTTTCGCACAAGAGTTGAATGGCCCACGCCCGCACGTGCTCGCTGGGGTCGCCGAGCAGCATCACGAGACCCGAGGGATCGAGGCCCCCCGTGACGCGCAGGGCCCAGAGTGCCCGCAGCCGGCGAGTTACATCCGGATGGTCGGCGAGAATTCCTCGCAGGCTCGCATGCACCGCGTCACGGTCGAGATCCCCGTTCGCGGCACGCTCGTGCAGCAGTCGCCGCGCGTGCCGCACGTGCCAGTCGTTTTCGTGCAATTGGAGCTGCGCCAACTCACGATCGTTCAGCTTGCCAAGATCGTTCGCCGGCGCTCGCCGTCCACCATAGCTGATCCTAAAGATTCGGCCTGTGTCACGGTGCGGCTTGTAGGTGTGGCATTCTCCCGTGTCGGACCAATCGGAGACGAACACACTGCCGTCGGCTCCCGTTCGCAACGTCACTCCCATGAACCAGGGATCGCCGGCGAGCATGAAGTCGGCGCCGTGGCGGGCCGTGTAGCCGGACCCTTTGCGGAAAAGAATGTCGTTGTTGATCCGCCGGCCATGCACGTTGCACATCAACACCGTATTGTGGTACTGCTTTGGAAAACTGTCGCCAAGGTAGATCAGCGTGCCGCAATGGGCATGACCGCCGCCCAGGGCAAGAGTCTCTTGGGTCTCGCCGCGCATCGCGTTGGGCTGGCCGCTCGCATAGTGCAAGTGGTCGGCACAGGTCGGGAGCCGTTCGTAGGCGTACATGCTCGACGGGCGGTTCCGCCAGGGCTCGAAGTGTCCCCCCTGGATCACATGAAACAGATGCGGGTTCACACAGTTCGAGACGAAGCATTGGCCGAAGTCGTCGAAATCGACTCCCCAGGGGTTGGTCGTGCCGTCGGCAAAGTTCTCGAACACCAGGCGCGTAGGGTGGAAGCGATAGACGCCGCCGTCGCAGTGAGTGCGCTCGTGCGGCTCGGCGCCTGGCCGGCCGACGTCGGAAGGGCTGGTGCGACCGTGCCCCGCGTACAACCAGCCATCCGGCCCCCAGGTGAATCCATTGGCCAGGTTGTGTCGGCTCTGCGTGTAGCCAAAACCATCGAAGAGCACTTCGGGTTCGCCGTCGGGCTTATCGTCGCCGTCGCGATCCGCAATGAAGTAAAGGTTCGGCGGCGACATCACCCACACGCCGCCAAAACCGACCTCGATACCGGTCACGTAGTTGAACCCCTCGTAGAACAGCTTGCGCGAGTCGCAACGGCCGTCGCCATCGGTGTCGTCGAGGATCACAATGCGATCGTTCCCCTTCGGCTGCCAGGCGCCGTAATTGAGGGCCTCGGCCACGAACAGTCGCCCGCGGTCGTCGATCGCGAACCCAATCGGCTGCACGACATCCGGTTCGGCGGCGACCAGCGTGACCTTGAATCCCTCGGGCAAGCGCATGGCCTTGGCCGCTTCATCAGCCGGCAAGGGGGCGGGAGCCGGCTCCGACGCGAAAACAAGCGTGGAGATCACAAGCCACGCGATCAGGGCGCACCTGGTCATGGATTCCGGCGGTTTGGCAAATGGGAACGGTTTTTGGGCATCCACCGATCATAACTCGGCGACGGGTACCTGTCGCCTTCGTCGCGCAGCAACGAGGGGCAAACCAAAAACAGAAGCGCAGCGAAGAAAACCGATCTCCGCTTTCCCCCCACCGGGAAGCAAGCCGCGTAGCGGCGCTTTCTTCACAGCGCCACCCTTTGCCCCGCAGGCGACGTCGGCGAAACGGGAATTCAGGGGATGCGGAGCCGGTTTTCTCCGCCGCGCTTAAACTCCCGCCAATCCGAGACAATCGGGGGGCGGGTCATTACAATCAAGATCATTGCTAAACCTGAGTCGGCTAAAGAATCGGTCCAACGGGATGTGTTGGATGATTGCAACTCTCACGAAACGAGCTCCGGCCGATTTTCGCAAGGTGGTTCGTCGCCTCAACGTGGTGTTCATCTGCGCGGTATGCAGTCTGTGGCTGCCAAACCCAGCTCGCGGCGACGATGCGCTCTATACCGACAAGGTACTTCCGCTGCTCAAGGAACGTTGCTTTGCCTGCCACAGCCACGTGGCGCGGAAGTCGCGAGGAGGGCTCGCCGTCGATTCGCGCGAAGCATTGCTGACTGGTGGCGATAGCGGGCCGGCAATCGTGCCGGGCATGCCTGACAAGAGCCTGCTCATCGAGGCCGTCAAACGCAACGGACCCGAGATGCCACCGGAAGGCAAGGGCGAACCGCTGGATAAGACTGAAATCGCCCTGCTCGAAGCATGGATTCTGGAGGGAGCCCTCGCGCCGATCAATGAACCCGCCAATGGTCCGCGGAAGCGCCGCGCAGGGCCTTTCACCGACGAAGATTGGAATTGGTGGGCGGTTCAACCGCTGCGCGTCGTCGAACCGCCTGATGTGGCGAGTTCCGGCGGGACAATGCTCAACGGGGTCAGGCTCAACGGGACTATGCTCAACGAGCTCGATCGCTTCGTCCGAGCACGATTGCAGCATGAAGGTTTGACTGCGGCCCCTGAGGCGACGCCGGAAACTTTACTGCGGCGGGCGACGTTCGATCTCACCGGTTTACCCCCCACGGAAGTTGAAGTCACCAGTTTCGTCGCCGATCCAGACTTTGGGCGTCTGGTCGACCGGCTGCTCGCCTCGCCCAGATTCGGCGAACGCATGGCGCGGCATTGGCTCGACCTGGTGCGCTACGCCGACAGCGATGGTTATCGAATCGACGACTACCGGCCTGACGCGTGGCGCTATCGCGATTACGTGATTCGCGCCTTCAATTCAGACAAACCTTACGACCGCTTCGTACAGGAGCAGCTCGCCGGCGACGAACTTTTCCCCGGAGATCCCGAGGCGCTGATCGCCACCGGCTACTTGCGGCATTGGATCTACGAGTACAACAGCCGCGATGTGCCCGCTCATTGGTCCATCATCCTCAACGACGTCACCGACACCACGGCCGACGTGTTCCTGGGAGTCGGCTTGCAGTGCGCGCGGTGCCACGATCACAAGTTCGATCCCCTTCCACAGCGCGACTATTTCCGGTTGCAGGCCTTCTTCGCGGCGCTCTTGCCTCGTGACGACCTCACGACGGCCACAGTCGAAGAGCGCGCCGCGCACGCCGCGGCTTCGCTGGAATGGACGGAGAAGACGGCACCGTTGCAAGCGGAGATTGCCGCCCTCGAGCAACCGTACCGCGACAAGGCGGCCGACGATGCCATCTCGAAGTTTCCCGTCGAAACCCAGGTGATGGTTCGCAAGCCCGAAGCCGAGCGTTCGCCGCTGGAAAAGCAACTGGTGGCGCTCGCGTGGCGGCAGATTCAGTACGAATGGGACCGGCTCGACGGCCGCATTAAAGACGCAGACAAAGACCGCCTGCTCGCACTGCGCCGACAGTTGGCCAAGTTCGACAAGCTCAAGCCTGCACCACTGCCGCTCGCACTGGCCGCCAGCGACGTCGGCCCCGTCGCGCCGCTGGTGATGATCCCGAATCAAGGCGACGATCCGATCTTGCCGGGCGTATTAACGCTGCTCGATGCGGCGCCGGCAAGGGTCGAAGCGTTGCCCCAGTCGCCAAACAGCACGGGCCGCCGCGCCGCGCTCGCCCGTTGGCTGACGCACGGCGAAAACCCTTTGACGGCAAGGGTGATCGTGAATCGCGTCTGGCAGCAGCATTTTGGCCGCGGGCTGGCGGTGAATGCGAGCGACTTTGGCAACCTTGGCGAACCGCCGACGCACCCCGAGTTGCTCGATTGGCTGGCCGCGTGGTTCATGCGCGAGGGCTGGAGTTTGAAGAAGTTGCACCGACTGGTTGTGACGTCGGCGACGTACCGTCAATCGGCGTCGCATCCGCAGGCCGAAGCCGGCCAGCTCAAGGACCCCGAGAACAGGCTCCTCTGGCGCTGGTGGCCGCGACGACTGGAGGCGGAGCAAATCCGCGACGCGATCTTCGCCGTGACCGGTGAACTCCAACTCGATCCGGCCTGCGGACCCGGAGTTCCGGCGACCGAACCGCGGCGCTCGATCTATACCCGCATCCTCCGCAATACGCGCGATCCGCTCACCGATGCCTTCGATGCCCCACTCTGGTTCTCGAGCGTTTCGTCTCGCGACACCACCACGACCCCCGTGCAATCGCTTCTGCTCGTAAACAGCCCGTTCATGCTCGAGCGCGGCCGGGCGTTCGCGGCGCGGCTGGAGAAGCTCGCGCCGAGCGACGAGGCCGCCCAGGTCGAGCACACCTACCGCCTGGCTTTTGGTCGCCTCCCGACTCGTGAAGAACTTGCCCGCGCGGCGCAGTTTCTGAGCGAACAGCGGCATCGGCTCGAACGAGCAATCGCGGGGGCGCAATCGACGATGGACCGCCGCGCGGCGGCGCTGGCCGATTTCTGTCACGCCTTGTTCAACTCGAGCGAGTTTCTGTACATGGAATGACGCAAAACGCGGTCCCGACGGCGCCCGCGGCGTCCCAGGTTCTAACGTCCCCCACTCAACACCGCCCTATGTTCCCACCCGCCCAATCACGACGCGACTTCCTGTTTCAGACGGGCCTCGGACTGGGCGGCATTGCCCTGCAAACGCTGATGTCGCGAGACGCGGCTGCCGACGGCGGAGTGTCGCCCCTCGCCGCCAAAGCGCCCATGCACGCGGCGCGGGCAAAGAATGTGATCTTCCTGTTCATGGAGGGTGGACCGTCACACCTCGACCTGGTCGATCCAAAACCATTGTTGAATCAACTGGCCGGTCAACCGTTGCCGGCCAGTTTTGGTGAAGTCATCACCCCGATGGGCGAGTCGCGGTCTCCGTTGCTCGCGTCGCGCCGCGAGTGGAAGCGGCACGGCGAATGCGGAATGTGGTTCAGCGATTGGTTGCCGCACATCGCCCGACACGCCGACGACCTGGCCGTGGTTCGGTCGTGCTGGGCCGACGGTATCAATCACTCGGCCGGCGTCTGCCAGATGAATACCGGTTCGCTGCTTGGCGGGCGACCATCGCTTGGAGCGTGGGTGACGTACGGGCTGGGAACGCGGAACACCGATTTGCCCGCCTTCGTGGTGTTGCAGGACAATCCATCGAGCGTAGTCAACGGACCTCGCAATTGGAGCGCCGGCTTCATGCCGGCCGTCTACCAGGGCATTCGCATTCAAGGGGGCGGGGAGCCGATTCCGAACCTGAACACGCCCGACGGAGTTTCCGACGCCCAACAGCGCGGCAAGCTCGAGTTCATCAACTCGCTGAATCGGGCCTACGCCGGGCGATTCGCCGATCAGACGGAGCTTGCAGCCCGGCTGACGAGTTACGAGCTCGCCTTTCGCATGCAGGCCGAAGCGCCGCTCGCCGTCGATCTGGCGGCAGAGACCGCCCAGACAGAGCGGCTGTACGGTCTCGAGCGCAAAGAGACGGCGACGATGGGTCGTTTGTGCCTGCTCGGCCGGCGTCTGATCGAGCGCGGCGTGCGGTTTGTGCAGATTTACCACGGGTCCGGGAGCAAGTGGGATGCACACGCGGGCATCGAGAAAAACCACAGCGAGCTCTGCCTCGGCATGGATCAACCGGTCGCCGCGCTGTTGACCGACCTCAAGCAACGCGGGCTGTTGCGCGACACGCTTGTCGTTTGGGGCGGCGAATTCGGACGCACGCCGATGAGCGAAAAGGGGGATGGCCGCGACCACAACCCGACCGGCTTCAGCATGTGGTTCGCGGGGGGCGGCGTGTGCGGCGGACGGACGATCGGCTCCACGGACGAGCTCGGTTTGCGGGCCGTCGAGAATCGCCTGCACGTTCATGACCTGCACGCGACGATCTTGTGGCTGCTGGGTCTCGACCACATGGGCCTGGTCTACCCGTTTAAGGGCCGTCCCGAGCGCCCCACGTTGAACGAAGGCGAACCGTTCGAACCCATCGCCGGATAAGCGACCGGCGCGCCTGTAACCAGCAATTCTGTCACCATCGCTCGGTCTCGGGCACCTGGGGAGCTACTTCACCGGCACCGCCGCACCCGCCCTGGTCGTGCGGAGCTTGTAGACGCCGGTCGTGGCGGTGATAAAGAGATCGCGGCGGTCGCTTCCGCCAAAGGCGACGTTGGTGGCGAATTCCGGTAATGGCTGATGCAAAAGCAGACGACCATTGGGGCTGACGACGAACAGCCCGGTGGTCTCCTTCTCGCCCGCCGCCGCGTAGATGTTTCCCTCGACGTCGAGCCGCATGCCATCGACGCCGCGGTCGGGCGAGAAGTCGTAGACGATCCCGTCGGGGTGCAACGATCCATCGCCGTCGAGCTTAAAGCGGTGCAGCTTTTGCGTTCCCCGGTCGGAGATATACACCTGGCGGCTGTCGGCAGTGACCACGATTCCGTTCGGGCGCAGGAGGTCCGACACGACTCGCGTGACGCGGCCATCGGCGTCGATACGGTAGACGCCGCTCGTGGGCTGGCTCTTTTCGGCGGGCGGACCGTAATAGGGATCGGTGAAGAAGATCCTGCCTTTGCCGTCGAGGCAGACGTCGTTGGGACCAATGAATGGCCGGGCCTCGAAGCGATCGGCCAGCACAATCTCGGTGCCGTCGATCTCGTATCGCGCGACGCGCCTGCCTCCTCCATCGCCCGCCGATTGGCAAACGACCAGCCGCCCCTGGTGGTCAAGGGTCATGCCATTGACTCGGCCGCAGCGTTGCTTGAAGACCGACAATTCACCGCCGCGCGCCAGTCGCATGATGCGGTCGTTGGCGCCGTCCGAAAAAAGGAGGTCACCGGCCGAATTGAAAACCGGCCCCTCGGTAAACTTGCAGCCCTCGACCACCTTGACGGGCTTCGAGCCCGGCTCGAGCACATCCTCTGCCCCGGCCGATGGTTGTGGCGCAAACACGAAAATCGAGATCAGCAAACATGGGCGAGAAAACATCGTCAGGATTTCCTTTGTGGTTGTCGCATCAACGTGGCCATTGTAGCAGAGCCAGCAGCGAAGCGGCGAAAGAACGTGACCTGGGGCCCGGCCAAAATAGCTTGGGGTACCGGAGAGGCCACGGGCTCGCCCCGTGGAGTCTCACGCTAGTTTCTAGAGAACGGTCGATCCCCAATCCTAAAAAGAGGCCACGGGCTTGCCCCGTTGAGTTTCACGTTGGTTTCGTGGCGTTTCGAGTTCCCGCACGACCCCAAACGGATGTTCCTTGGGAGATACGCGGGCTCCCATGTCTACTTGCCTTTCGTCCGTGTCGCCTCGCAGGCCGCCTTCGGCGGCC